>VOFH01000997.1_pt1 | contig 542000 bp, 530 predicted proteins | sample 5384091 | NCBI WGS metagenome assembly VOFH01 (sample SAMN12384727, study PRJNA508395) | human gut metagenome | isolation source: healthy gut G | host: Homo sapiens
AAGTTGTAACCGTAAGTCGGGTTGCTGTACGGCTCGCAGGCGAAGGTGCCGCCGTTGATGACCAGCGTACCCTCCTGAACCTGCACAGCAGTACCGCCGCCGTAATAGTAGCCGTCGTTGATGGTCACAGTAGCGCCCTCCCGGACGTTGATGCCATAGCCGCCGTTGACGCCGGTATCAATGCCGCCGTCCTTACCGGCGTTGATGGTGGTGTCGGCGTTGACATACAGCGCAACAAAGTTGCTATTGTTGTTGCCCATGTTATCGGGGGTGATGATCTTCTTCTCCAGATTCAGCGTGGTGGGCTGGGAGATGACGATGCGGGCCGCCGCCGTATCCTCGCTGTTGTTGGTCTGGATATCCTCGGTAACAGCCACAACGCCGCCGTTGGTCAGAGCCTCCTTCAGTTCCGTAACGTTCACCACAGGGTAAGTGGCGTTCTCGTCATAGGTGTTGTTGAAGCTGTCGCTCTCCACGGTGTCCTGGGTGGCGTAGACGGTGATGGTAATGTCTTTAAGCTCTTTGTTCATGTACTCGTTGCCGGCAGCGGGATCCATCTTGCCGGTGAGGGCGATCAGGCCGGTCTCGGCATTATCCGTACCCGCAGCGGTCAGGTGGCCTTCCTTGGTGATGTCAAAGGTCCCATCCTCCGTCGTGTAGGTAAAGGTGATGGCCTTCAGCAGGTCGGCATCGCCGGTAAGGCCGGTGACGACGAGCTTGTACTTCAGGGCCAGATCGCCCTTGTTAACGATCTTGAAGGGGGGTCAGCTCATAGGTGCAGCCCGGCTCCCACAGAACCTGCTCGTCCTCGGCCCCTTCGGCCTTGATCCAACTCAGGTTCGTAACGGGCTTTCCGTCCGCGCCCTGAATCTCAATATCCAGATTACCGGCCCATCACGGCCCAAGTGGATCCAGCGGCCCCAGCTCCGGGTCGTAGGGCAAACACACCACCTCGTATCCCCCGCTGGGACGGCTCCCCGGCAGGAGCAGTCCCTCCTCCCCCAACCAGAAATCGCCGGGGTGCAGGACCAGCCCCCGCTCTTGCGCCGTCTCCCGCAGGCAGCGGCGCCACAGCGCATGGGGAGGGAAGCACTCTCCCAGTCCTACCGGCAGACCATCCGCCCACACATCGCCCCGGCAGCGGTACGGCCACGGCCCCGTGAGCTCCGTGCAGATGCTCACGCCATGCTCCGTCTCCCGAACGATATGGCTGCGGAGGGCCGCCGTAGTCAGCGGCAGCATCCCGCCCTGTTCCAAAGCCCTCCGACATCGCTCCGCCAGCTGCGGCAGCAGCACCCGGCGGCCATAGTCCAGCAGCCCTCTGCCCCACGCTGCATAATACCGGCAGAAGGCCCGCTTTCCCTCCCAATGGGGCAGCTCTGCCTCCACTGTCAGCAGCGGCAGCTCCTCCCAAGTCAGCACTTGGGGCGGAAAAACAGGTTCAACGGTCACAGCCACAGCCAGCCCTCCTCTCGTATCCTACCCTCCACTCTATGCACCCCCGGCACCGCAGGTGCAAAAAAGTTTCCGCCGCCCGTTTACTTTCATACGTTACCATGATACAATATGAAAGTACATCCAGCAGAAACGGAGGAATGTTCCATGGCGCACAAGACCACCATCGCCACCAAGGAGAAAAACGAGCGGCTGTACCGGGCCATTCTGGCTCTGGAAACGGAGGAGGAGTGCTATGCCTTCTTCCAGGACCTGTGTACCATTGCCGAGCTGCGCTCCATGGAGCAGCGCTACGAGGTAGCCACCCTGCTCAGCGAGGGCATGGTGTACAGCGACATACTGGAGCGCACCGGCGCCTCCAGCGCCACCATCAGTCGGGTGAACCGGGCTCTCCTCAACGGGGCCGGCGGCTACGTCAGTGTGCTGGACAAGATGAAGGAGGACGGTCATGAGCAGCTATGAGGGGCTTGCGGCGTCCTACGATGCCCTGACCACCGACGTAGGCTACGAGAAGCGGGCGGACTTTCTGGAAAAGCTCTTCCGCCGCAGCCGTATCCCTGTCCACACGGTGCTGGATCTGGCCTGCGGCACCGGCACCATGACGTGGCTGCTGACAGACCGGGGCTATGAACTCATCGGCGTGGATGGCTCCGAGGAGATGCTGGCCGCCGCCATGGAGAAAAGCGGTCAGGTGGAGGGCATCCCCCCCATCTTCCTGCACCAGTCCATGCCCCAGCTGGATCTTTACGGCACGGTGGATGCCGCCATCTGCTGTCTGGACAGCCTGAACTATCTCACCCGCCCCGCCGATGTGCAGCGCACCTTCCGGCGGCTGCACCTGTTCATCGCCCCCGGCGGGCTGCTGGTGTTCGACATCAATACCGTGGCCAAGCTGGCGGCGCTGGATGGACAGGTCTTTCTGGACGAGACGGAGGACACCTACTGCGTCTGGCGCACGGAGTATCACCGGGGACTGTGTACCTATTACATGGATCTCTTCGACCGCCGCCGGGACGGTGCATGGCAGCGGGAGCTGGAGATCCACCGGCAGCGGGCCTATACCACAGAGGAACTCACCGGCTGGCTGAGGGCTGCCGGTTTCAACGATATCCGCACTTGGGGCGACGGAAAGCTGCGCCGTCCCACGGAAAACGAGCAGCGGATCTATTTTTCCTGTATCAGAGAGTGAGGTCATTTTCATGAGCGATCATATTTTGCGTGCCATTACATCCGACGGCTTGGTGCAGGCCGCCGCTATCAGCAGCCGGGACCTGACGGAGCGGGCCCGACAGATCCACAAGACCCTGCCGGTGGCCACCGCCGCCTTGGGCCGGACACTGGCCGGAGCCTCCATGATGGGCAACGCCCTGAAGGGCCACGGTGCCAGCCTGACCCTCCAGATCAAGGGCAGCGGCCCCTTGGGTACCATTCTGGCGGTATCCGACTCCGACGGCAACGTCCGTGGCTACGTCACCAACCCTCAGACGGAGTTGCCCCTGCGCCCCGACGGCAAGCTGGACGTGGGTGGGGCCGTGGGACAGGAGGGCTCCCTGACGGTCATCAAGGACCTACACATGAAGGAACCCTATGTGGGTACCGTGAACCTGCTGGGAGGCGAGATTGCTGAGGACATCGCCGCCTACTTCGTGGAGTCCGAGCAGATCCCCACCGCCTGCGCTCTGGGGGTGCTCATTGACCGGAATCAGAGCGTCAAGGCCGCCGGTGGCTATCTGATCCAGCTGATGCCCGGCGCCGGGGAGGACACCATCGCCAAGGTGGAGGGCGGTATCATGGCCGCCGGCAACGTCTCCGCCATTCTGGAAAAGGATCCCGACCCGGAGGCCATGCTGCGGGCGGTGCTGTCGGACTTCGAGGTGAAGGTGCTGGAGCAGGAGCCTGTGGAGTACCGCTGCGGGTGCAGCCGGGACCGCATCGAGCGGGCGCTGCTGTCACTGGGTCGGGACGAACTCTCCGCCATTCTGGCCGAGCAAGGCTCCTGCGACCTGACGTGCCAATTCTGCGACCGAGTGTACCACTTCTCCGGCCCGGAGCTGGAGGGGCTGATCCAGAGCCTTGAGAAAAAAGATTGAAAAAATCTGATTTTCCTGTTGACATGGCGGCCGGTTTTTAGTATAATTATCCTTGCCGTTGCGATGGTAAGCCCTTCCGGCGGCAAGGACGGGAGCATAGCTCAGCTGGTTAGAGCACCTGCCTTACAAGCAGGGGGTCACTGGTTCGAGTCCAGTTGTTCCCACCATGATACGGCCAAGTAGTTCAGTTGGTTAGAACGCCAGCCTGTCACGCTGGAGGTCGTGGGTTCGAGCCCCATCTTGGTCGCCATATGCCTCTGTAGCTCAGTTGGTAGAGCAGCGGACTGAAAATCCGCGTGTCGTTGGTTCGACTCCGACCGGAGGCACCATGACGCTGAAACATCGGCGTCATCTGCGGGCGTAGCTCATCTGGTAGAGCGCGACCTTGCCAAGGTCGAGGTAGCGAGTTCGAGCCTCGTCGCCCGCTCCAAAAACAGAGAAAACGGCGAACCTCGCCGTTTTCTCTTATCCGGTGACATAGCCAAGTGGTAAGGCAAGGGTCTGCAAAACCCTCATTCCCCAGTTCAAATCTGGGTGTCACCTCCATTTGAACGAAACGGTATAGATGCGTCTGGCGAAAAGCCAGGCGCATCAACCGTTTCCGGGCTTTTTCGGGCCCGGATTTTTTCTTTCAAACCATAGATGCAAATCGCTGTTTCAGAGCGTCTGCCCCGATTCGAACCGGGCATTTTCCTCCTTTCTGGCAGATACATTCAGCCAGCGCCCTTTTTGAGCGGCGATTTTTCTGGCTGACAGCGGTATTTTTCTCAAAAAAAGAATCACAAAGATTTGGGCGTCGTTTTGTTGGTCCTGACGGACTGAGAAAGCGGCGCCCTTTTTCATTTCAAAAAGGGCGCTGGTTGTAGCGTCAATATTTTGCGGGCCGGAGTCTTAGCAATAAGATTCCGGCCCTTTTTTCATTTCAGAAAGGAGTCCACTTATGCCGCGCTATTTCATGCGAGACACGCCGCTGCAGGCGATGGAGCAGTTGATGATGTCTCAGCCCGGTCAAAAGCCCCGAGGCGGTGGGATATACCGCAGCCCATTTCGTTACACGCCCGAAGATGTGGCGTGCGAATACTGCCAGAACTATGACCGCAAGCATCCGTGCCGCCTGTGCGAATGCACCTGCCTGGAGGAACGGATCGAAGCAGGCGTACTGGAGCTGAATGAGTTTGTGCGGGACTGCTTCGCACTCTCTATGGGGCCACAGCTCCGAAAACGGATGCATCAGCAATTCAGAGAACGGAAACCTCAATTCTTCCTGTCAGATGCCCACCGGCGAAGATGGACACACTGGCGAGAGCGCTGCTGGCGCTTGTCCGACCGGAACAAAGCCGCCCTCTACCTTCTTACAGCTTACGAGAGCCTTTGGCGCAGGATGGTCTGGAAATGCGGGAATGACGGCTTTGACTTCCAAAGTGTTCGTCTCGGAGGGATCGAGCCGGAGCTATACAGCGTCTACCAGGCGGCGAAGGCCATTGCGGTCGGCTGCTGCAATATTACTCTTGCGGACCTTGCGTCTCCGGAATTGGTCACAGATGGGCGTTCCACCTGATTACCGGCGCACTGCTGATGGCCAAGTACGGAGATGTGGTTTTGAATTTGGAAAAAGGAGCTGATATAACATGATGATACAGGCGGTGCTTGGCAATCCGTATCACCCGGAATACGGCGTGGCAACCATCCCGTTCCCAATCCCCCATGACCAGTACGCACACTGCATGGAATTGCTGGAGGCGCTGGAGATTGGCGACGCGGTCAAAGCCGACTGCCAGGTGCAGGAGATCAACAGCTTTTACTCTGTGCTCAAGCGCATGGAGATGCTCACGGTCAATGTGGAGGAGCTGAACTACCTTGCCAAACGGCTGGATAGCTTTGATACTGGCGAAGCCGCACAGTTTCAGGCGGTGGCCCACAAACTGGAGCTTTTTGAACTGAAGGATCTGATCAACCTGACCTTCTGCTGCCAGCAGGCCACGGTCATTACCGACTTTTCCGACCTCGACGCTGTTGGCCGTGACCATTACATGAACCTGCACGGCGGCAGCGCGAGTGTGGATGGGCTGAACGCGCTGGACGGCAAGGAAACCGCGCGGCAGCTCATTGAAAGCGACAGCGGCACGATCACGCCCTACGGCGTGGTCTACGACAACGGCATGAAGCTGGAGCAGATCTACGACGGCCGGTTCTTTCCCTGTTACTACTATGAGCCGAATGTCATCACCGTTGCGGTGACCTCTAAAGCCGAACCGGAGGATACGGAGCATATCACATGGCTGTATCTTCCCATGGCGCAGGAGGAGATCGACCGTGCCCTTCAGCGGGCGGGTATCACGGATCCTGCGGATGTCCGGCTTCGCTTGGAGAATACTCAGTTGCCGGATGAAGTGGATGTGCTGCTGGATATGGAACAGGAAGGCATTGCGAACCTCAATGCACTGGCACAGGCAGCGGATAAAAGCTATTTCAATGCCAGCGGATACTTGACGAAAATCACCAACAACCAGGCGACAAAAAGCAGCATTACGATCAGTTATTCTTCCGGGAAGATATCCAAGATCACAGATGGCGTTGGGCGAGTATATACCTTCACCTATGCCTCGGGACTTCTCAGTAAAATTGCATTTATGGGAACAGGCAATTCAGAGTTGGCTTCGGAAAGCTTTACCTACAGCAGTGGGAATCTTACAGGGATCCGCTCTACGGTGTCCATCTCCGCAGATCTGGCTTATACCAGTAACCATCTGCTAAATAAAGTGACGGATGCATCTGGATATCGGCTGCAATATACCTATAACACCACCGGAGCCAGCCAGCCGAATCGCATTATCCGAGTCACAGAACAGGATGGCAGCACGGCAGGCGGAACATTGGATATTGAATATAGTCATAATCAGACTACTTTCAAAGATCACAACGGCAATCGGGAGATCCATCAGTTCAATAATTACGGCAGCACCATGTCTATTCAGGACGGTGAAGGCCATGCGCAGTTCTATCGCTATGCCAGCAGCACAAATGCACAGAAGGCAAGTCAGCTGACGCTATCTTCCAAGCTGCAGAATACGGTGGTCAATCTGGCACGCAACGGCAGCTTTGAGTGGGAGGCTTACTGGACTGGCGACAGCGGGAACGCCAGCACCGGTAAGTGGGAATATTCTTCGATCAGTTCAAATTTCTTTATTGTATGTGGATGAGCTGTATCTATTACCGTTTTCTTTTTTCCTCTTGCCATACGACGCCTCATTGTTTGTCAGTATTGTGATCTACAGATATTAATTCCATAATATCTCCAATATCGCATTTCAACGCTCCGCACACTTTCATTAAGACTTCCATACTTACAGTTTCATTCTTTGAAAGCTTTGTAACTGAGGCCCAGCTAATTCCTGCTAATGCCTGTAAGTCTTTTTTCTTCATGTCTTTATCGATCAGGAGTTTCCAAAGCTTTTTGTAGCTGACTTCCAATATGGCACCTCTTTTCCTTAAGACAGATTGATCTGCTTATTCTATAAAATTATATCACAGCCTTGTTTTTGAATCAAGAGAGATTCTTCACAAACACGAGAATTCACTTTTCATATAATTGAAAATTCTGCATCAACGTGCTATACTATATTGTGATCTATACAAGCAAGTAACGACAGGCCTTCTGGTTGGACATAAGGGAGTGTGGTAGGTAGTGGGGAATTATACAAATGAGATAGAGCAGTTCATTTACGAAATCTGCTATATGCCTATGTGGGAGGCCGTGAATGCATATATTACCCAGCATCCCTACGTTCTCGATTTGAAGTATTCGAAGATCAAATATCCGGACTCTGTGCTGTTGGAAGATATGGTTTTGCAGTTTCCTACCAACATTAGAGCCACAGGAGATACACTTTCTTTTGATGCAGTAGTGAGCTGCACACTCAATCTTACGGAAGAAAATTATCGCGGCTTAGGTTCATGCGATATTGACCAGTGGCTTACCGTCTCTTGCAAGGCTGTAATCAAAGAGAAACTCGAGTCTCTAGAGATAGAGGAAATTAGCCAGTACAGCCAAGGCCGTTCAAGGAAAGCCGATGGACAGCATGTTTCAAAGAACATTGTGCCGATCATTTACAAAAACGATCTTGAGCAGGTAGCTACTGACTTCCTGAACGAGCACTGCCCCGAAGCGCTGAAAACGCCGATGAAAGTTCCCATTGAGGATATCGCAGAATCTATGGGGCTGGAAATAATCCGGGGGCATCGTCTTTCCGATGATTTTAGCGTATTTGGTGAAATCTGCTTCTCAGCTGGTACTGTTCAGGTGTGTGACTTATTCAAGTGCAGCCATTATGATGTCACTGTTCGCCGGGGCTCAATACTGATTGATGCTTGTACTTTCTGGCAGCGCAATATCGGGTGCGTCAATAATACAATTGCCCATGAAGTTATTCACTGGGATAAACACCGCCTATATGCAGCAGTGAAGCAACTACTCAGGAAGGAAAAAGTCATATCCTGTAGATGCCCAACAGACATGGTATATCCTGTTTCAAACGAGGAATGGACAGATGAGCAACGAATGGAATGGCAGGCAAATAGCCTGGCTCCTCGCATTCTGATGCCACTCGAACCCTTCAAGAAAAAGGTGGACGAGTACTATCTGCAGTATCGGTACGCAGAGTCTGACGTTAAGCCCCAAGTACTAGTCTGCGTTGCCGATGATCTCGCTAGATTCTTTGGCGTTTCCCGGCAGTCAGCACTACTTCGCATGGTAGAGGCAGGTTACAAGGAAGCTACTAATTTATGCCAATTTGCTCGGAAGCAAACGCTGCACTCCTACATAGATCGTGAGGAAGCTTTCTATATCTACAGCACTGATCCGGAATTTCAGGGACTCATTGATTCTGGCTTGTTCAAATATATTGATGGCTATTTTGTCATCAATGACAAGCTGTACGTTGCGCCCAATGCTGATGGCAGGCTCGTCCTTACAGACTACGCCTGGGAGCACCTCCAAGAATGCACGCTACAATTTGATTGGCATACTATAAAGCGCTCTGACTCCCAAAAACATCTGCCACAAAAGATTCTCCATCGTGCCAATGCGCAACAGGAAGTATCAAGGTACAGCAGATCAAACAATTCTGAAACAATTGAGGCAGCCAAGAGGCTGGAGCAAAAACGGCTCGAGTTCGAGAAGCAAAATTCTATGCGCAAAATTATTACGCCGAACAAATCATGTTGGCAGATGCTACATGATATCATTCAGGCTCGAGGGCTAAGCAAACCACATTTCTGCAATCTTACTGGTCTGGATGAAGTCTATTATCGCCGGGCAGAGACAAACCCAGATACAAAGCCCAGCAAAAGAGCTATCGTTGCTGTTGCCTGCGGCCTTGATAGAGAACGACCATGAGGCCATCATTCCGCGAGACATTTTCATGCGGGTGCAGGAAGAACTGGTGCGCAGGCGAGTCGTTAAAACCAGCGCCAACGGCAAAAAACGCACCTACAGCTGTAACCACTGCTTTTCACAGTTGATCGTCTGCGGTGAATGCGGTGAAATGTTCCGGCGCATCCATTGGAACAACCACGGCTGTAAATCCATTGTATGGCGCTGCATCAGCAGGCTGGAACCGACTGGAATGGAATGCCATGCCCGGACGGTCAATGAGCAGGAACTAGAACGGGTGGTAGTTGCTGCCCTAAATGAGCTGCTCGGCGACCGGGAAGGATACCAGCGCCAGCTCCAGCAGAACGTCGCGACGGTCATTCGCGCCTCGGCTACCGCATCAGCGGATGCCATCGATGAGAAGCTGCTGGAGCTTCAGCAGGAGCTTCTCAAGAAGGCCAACAGCAAGGAAGCCTACGATGAGATCGCCGATGAAATTTTCCGGCTCCGGGAACTGAAACAGCAGACCACCGTTGATACGGTAACAAGAGACGAACAAATCAAGCGTATCACAGCACTTCAGGATTTTATCCGAAGCCAGCCTGCCGAACTGACGGAATTCGACGAAGTGCTGGTCCGGCGCTGGTTCAAGCGGATCACGGTTTATGAGGACCATTACACGGTCGAGTTGAAATCTGGCCTGAGCGTAGACATAGATGCAGAATAATTGTATGGGAACAGCAAAGCCCTCCTGACCACCATGATTGATGGCTGGGAGGGCAAAATTGTGTTGATTGTGAAATGACTCGTTTCGCGCCTAGATTTTGAAACGATTGTATTTTGCTATTTCTTGAGTCAGTTGGTCGTAATGTACTTGCACATTTTTGGGAAAACATTTCTTTTTCTCAAATTTTTTTGCAACATTTCTAGCATTCTTCAAGTGGTTTTTATCGAGATTGAGGGCAAATAAGCCTATTTCCGCAATTCCGTATATTAAAAGAGCATCATCATAATCAGAATCTTTAATAGAGAGCCGTTCGAAATTCTTTACTGCGTCATCTGCATAATGAGATGCTGGTTCAAGTGAATTACTAGATAAGAGGAACATGGCATATATCCAGAGAATTGATGGATATGTTCTTGTGTTTTTTATCTGAGCAAACGATGGGGAATTAATCATCATAAGGCAACTATCATAATTCGACTTAATTAAATGATTGTATTCATCTCCGATAATGTGATCCTGCCTCAATTCTTTTAAAATACGTGCTCGTTGATAGAATACATACGGATGGGCGCTATACATATGCTCTATATAATCGAATTCACGATTCATATTATCAATTTCATACGCAGCGTTTCCAGATGTAATATTTTTTTTGTACTCATACAAGGTAAATGCGTGACAGATTGCGAGATTTTCATTTTCCTCTGTACCACACCATTCCGATAAAACCTCAGACAGTTTTGGGTAATTCAGTTTGAATTCATCTACGCTCATTTTTTGCTCTTCGACCATGTGCATTGCCGAGAGTAGATTGGATTCCCATTTTGCTTTTGCCGCCGATGAGAGTGCCAAGCTTGTCATAATGAAGTGGTTAGCAAACTCATTTATTGAATAAGAATCTCCAGCTTTTTCAACCACAAGATATTGGGTCAGCAACTGCAAAATATCATCTATTTCATCGATGGAGCTATCCTTATGAGCCAGTGCTAAAACATCAGCAGATAGTGCCTCTGGTCGCAAAGAAAGACATATAAGAACACTTTTTATTGTTTCGCTAATTTGAGGGTAGATGCTATATAGTTCCTCTATTGTGTTTTGAAACATAAACTGACTGATAGAATTATCATCGGTGCTCTTTGGAAGCTGCTTTAATTCGTTAATAATTGCACGATATGAAGACTTTTTTGATGCCATTCTCTTTAGTGCAAGAACTAAAACTAAGGAATTACCGTATGAATACTTAGTCAATTCGTTTTTTTGTTCGTCAGTCAAATCAATAGAGATTTGGTTTTTTGTCAGGTATTCGTTAATAAAATCTAAACCAGCATCGCTTTGGAATCCGCGTAATGTTATCGTCTCATCTGCATGTTCTGGAATCCGAGTTGTAATGATAACCTGAATTGATGAAGGAAGTTCATAATTAATATAGTCGATAATTTTTGCGCGTTCTTCTCCATTAAGCGTTTCCAAATTGTCGATAATGAGAATACCTAATTTCTGCCAATTATCATCAAAACCTTCTATAGAAAGATCCTTATAGAACTTGGCAAGAAGATCTTCACAACTAAAAAATTGTTTCTTGCGATTCCGAACGTATAAAGAACCAGACGTCTGATCGAATTCCATGAATTGCATTTTGGCTGAGTAGAACAGAATAAAAGCCGGACGTAATCCGTCATAACTGTCTTCCTGCATTACATTGAGCAACCGAGAGATGAACTCCGTGACAAGAGATGTTTTTCCGATACCACCATAGCCAGATACACAGACCAAATGCTTCCGGTTGCGTAGTTTTCTGGTTCCATCCCATCCGCAAATATATTTGAAGAGGCTTGACAATTCTGGCTCCCTACATACAATGACATTGGAAGGGAATGGAACACTGTCAAAATTATCGATTGCAGGTTTTTTTGACAATAGTGCGGTCTCAAAAATGTCCATATCTTTTTCTAATTCAAGAGAAGAACGAAACCAAAAATACTTAGCATCAATAAATTGGCACCCTTTTCTCATGAACTGGATACTTTCTTGGGCATCTTTATCTGTAATAATGGTGGAGGCTTGATGTGATAGTGCATTACGGACTTGGTAATACTTATCGGCATGGTAAAGGTACATTTCGGGGCTACCAAAAGAGCTAATAAAAACACCGTGCAAATCTTGAAACAGATATGTCATCAGAATTGTTTGACTTAAAAAAACAACATCATGGCTAATGGTATGCTCTTTATTTAAAAAACAATTACGTGAAAAAAGTGTATTCGACCAAAAAGAAGGCCACTCCTTTGCGGATAGTATATTTGATGATGCGATTTTTCCTGACAAAATGATATGAGTTCCTTTTATTGCATCGATACGCTTTTGTATCTCATCTTTAAGTGATTGCTCGTCTGGATATTGACAAAGTAAATTATCTGCAACAAAACACCTCAAAGCAACCTCAAATGCTTTTGTAGGAGTATCTAGCATCGATTGTAACGAAGAATTTAAGTTCATAATTCATCTCTCTTTCTAAAACCATTCAACTTAAGGCTATTCCTCAAATCGCTATCGTCTAATCCGCACACTCAATTTTACAAACAGTTGGGTGCGCTGAACTGCTGTCAATCTGTGACATCTAATCCACTAACTCAGCTTTTCTGCTCGTTTTCCGTTTCCGCAGATATGTTCTCTTGTACACTTCTAAACAGGAGAGTTGGGCATTTAGATGTCAGCGAATATGGCCTAAATGCCGGAAATAAGCGGTTTTTCACACTTTATTTCTTTACCCTTGACATCAATGCTACCGTCTCCACATGGCGAGTGCGGGGGAAGAGGTCCACGGCCACGGCACGGCGGGCGAGGTAGCCCATCTCGGCAAAGCGCTTCACATCCCGGCCCAGCGTGCCGGGGTCGCAGGAGACATACACCACCCGCCGGGGAGCCATGGCGGCGATGGAGGCGATGACCTCCGGGGCCAGTCCCTTCCGGGGCGGGTCCACGCAGATGACATCCGGCCGCAGCTGCCGCAGGGCCAACTCCGCCGCCACGTCGGCGGCGTCCCCCCCCAGAAACTCCACGTTCTCCACGCCGTTGCGCCGGGCGCTGGCCCGTGCATCCCGGATGGCCTCCGGCACGATCTCGCCGCCGATGACATGGCGGGCCTGCCGGGCCAGCACCTGCGTGATGGTGCCTGCGCCGCAGTACAGATCCACCGCCAGCTCCGTACCGGTGAGACCGGCGAACTCCAGCGCCTTGCCGTACAGCACCTCCGCCTGGGGGTGGTTCACCTGATAAAACGACGGCACCGACAGCCGGACCGTCCGACCGCACAGCACATCCGTCAGGGCGTCCTCCCCCCAAAGAGTGCGGTAGCGATCCCCCAGAATGGCGTTGCCGGGGCAGGTATTGACCCCCAGCACCACGCCCACGGTCTGTGGTGCCGCCTGACGCAGCAGGGCCACCAGTTCCGTCTCGTAGGGGAGGCTTTCGCCGTTCACCAGCAGGCACACAAGGCTCTCGCCTTTACAGTTGCTCCGCACATACAGGTGCCGCACCAGCCCCCGGCCGGTGGTCTCGTCGTATCCCGGCACATGATACTGCGCCAGATACTGCCGCAGGGCCGCCGCCAGTGCATCCGCCTGCGGCTTCTGGAGGAGGCAGTGCTCCACCTCCACCACCTGATGGCTGCGGGCCCGATAAAAGCCCACCCTGCCGTCGGCGGACACCGGGTACTGGCTCTTATTGCGGTAGCGCAGGGGCTGTGCGGCGCCCAAGATTTCCTCCACGGTCACGTCGCTGCCGCCCAGTCGGGTCAGGGCATCCTGAACCCGCTGGCGCTTGGCCCACAGCTCCTCGGCGTAGTCCAGATGGCGGAAGTCGCAGCCGCCGCAACGGCCATAGTAGGGACAGTCCGGCTCCTGCCGGTGGGGGGAGGTGCTATGGCGCAGGACCGGCTTGCCGAAGGCCATGTTTTTCAGCACCTTCATCACCAGAATGTCGCAGTCCTCGCCCCGGGCGGCGTCGTGGACGAACACCACCTGCCCGTCGATGCGGGCCACGCCCAGTCCCTCACTGGAGTAGCCCTCGATGGTACTGCGGTATATATGATTTTTCTCCAATGCAGGCATAGCGGCCCTCCTTTGATGTGGGGATTTTCTTCTTATTTCCGACGGGTGACTTGGCGACTCCTTGCGAGATTGACTGCCCGGTGGCATTACGGATTCCCACGGCCAGCTTGTGAACCGGCCGTGGGAATCATGCATTCAGAGAAGAATGCCGTGGTGCAGGGGCCATGCGGCTCAGCAGAGGCCCGTCAGCGGGGCGGCCAGATCCCAGCGGCGGCCATCCGGCAGCACCAGCACCACCGGCTCGCCGGAGAGCGTCTGCGGCATGGGCTCCAGCCGAATTTCCAGCAGGTTCAGCTGTCCCGGCTCCAGCTCCTTCATCCAGCTCGGCAGCGTATGCTCCCCGTGGAGCAGAAGGCACAGCTGCAGCAGCCCGTCGCCGTCCAGATGCGTTCCGCCTAAATCGGTATACAGCGGGGAGAAGGTACTCACCAGACCCACCTGATACGTCTGCTGCCCCAGCCGAAGCACGGCATCGCCGCACATCCTCCAGCGTTGGGAATCCTGCGACATGGCGATCAGGAGGGACAGCTGGCGATACCAGCGGTTGGTGGTAAGGCCAAAGGCGTACCACTCCTCCCCGTCGGGGAAGCGCAGGGTGCTGCCCAAGGGCGCACCGGCCCCAGTTGGCCCAAGCACCATGACAAGCTCTCCATCTGCATGGACGCTGCCTCCTATCCGGCCACCGGCGGGCCGTTAAAACTCGAACTTCTCGATCAGCTTACGCAGCGCCTCGGCAAAGGACGCCAGTGTCTTGTTGTCCCGGCCCTTGCTGCGGCGAATGAGGCCCAGCAGGGCATCGCCCAGCTGCACCAGCCGCTGATAGGCCGCCGTGGCGCGGGGTGCGCCCTCGAAGGCGGGCTTCTTCCGCTCCGGCAGGTAGCCTGCCTCCAGCTGGCGGCAGGTCAGCAGGTCATAGGACTCCGTATACTGGGGGGCGTGGGCGGCAAAGCCCAGCTGGGTCACCGTCTGGGCGAACACCGGCGCCACCTCCCGGTCGCCGTGGACCACGAAAACGTGCTGGGGCTTGGGCTCCTTGAACTGGCTGATCCAGTTCACCAGATGGTCGTGGTCGGCGTGGGAGCTGAGGCCTTGGAAATTCACCACCTTGGCCCGGACGGCCACCTCCTCACCGAACAGCTTCACACTGGGAGCGCCGTCCAGCAGGGTACGGCCCAGCGTACCGGGAGACTGGAAGCCCACGAACACGATGCTGCTCTCCGGCCGCCACAGGTTATACTTCAGATGATGGCGGATACGGCCTGCGTCGCACATACCGGAGGCGGACAGGATCACCTTGGGGGTGCGGTCCATGTTCAGCAGCTTGGACTCCTCCACCGTCTCCGTCAGGTGCAGGCCGGGGAAGTTGAACATATGGGTGCCGTCCTGCACCAGCGCCAGCGCCTCCTCGTCCAGATAGCCCCGCAGGTCGCCGCAGAAGATGGTAGTGGCCCGCTTGGCCAGAGGACTGTCCACATACACCGGGAAGTCCTTCACGGACTTCACCAGATTCTTATCCTTGATCTCCCGGATGAAGTACAGCAGCTCCTGCGTGCGGCCCACGGCGAAGGCGGGGATCACCACGTTGCCGCCCCGGCCCAGCGTCTCGTCGATAATCTGGGCCAACTCGTCGGTATAGCTCCACACCTCCGTGTGGTTGCGGTCGCCGTAGGTGCTCTCCATCACCACATAGTCCGCCCCGGTGAAGAACTGGGGGTCCCGGATGATGGGCTGATCCACGTTGCCGATATCGCCGGAAAAGACGATGGTCTTCGTCTCGCCGCCCTCGGTGAGGGTCAGGCGGATGCTGGCAGAGCCCAGCAGGTGGCCGGCATCGATGAACACGGCATCCACGCCGTCACAGATGTGGATCTGTCGGCCGTACTCGCAGGTATCTATGAATTCCCGCACCCGCATGGCGTCCTCCACCGTGTACAGCGGCTCCTCCATGGGGCGGCCCGCCCGCTGGTTCTTGCGGTTTTTATACTCGGCGTCGCTCTCCTGAATATGGGCGGAGTCCTGCAACATGATATCCAGCAGATCCGCCGTCAGGCGAGTGGTAAGGATACGGCCCTGAAAGCCCTGCTTGATCAGCAGGGGGATACGGCCGGAGTGGTCGATATGGGCGTGAGTCACCAGCACATAGTCGATCTGGCCCGGGTGGAAGGGCAGGCTGGCGTTATCGATCTCGTCCCGGCCCTGCTGCAGACCGCAGTCAATGAGGATGTGCTTGCCCCCCACCTCCAGACAATGGCAGCTGCCGGTGACACATTGATCTGCTCCGTAAAAGCTCAGCTTCATGGCGATGTTCCTTTCCTTTCTTGCGGGACGAAGCCCGGTTTGATATCTCCTCCGATGGGTCGCTTCTATCTTGGTCTATTTTGTCTGTGTTTTATCCGGTTCATGGCGGCCCATGAGGTTCTGTCCCACCGTCCGGATGCCGTGTCCGGCGGATCGTAGGCCCTGCCCCGCCGCCTTCATCAACTCATCCTTCACGTCGATGGCCAGCCGCCCGAATACCGCTGTCAAGATCTGCTTCTTCCTCTCGTCGGCTCCGGCGTACTCCTTCCACAAGGCCGCCCAGCCGGAGAGCCCGCCCTTACGCAGGTCCTCGAAGGTCTTGGCACGGCCACCCATGGAGAGGATGCTGTACAGGGCGTCGCAGAAGGCTTCCCGGTCCTCCTGAGACACGGAGTCCAGCCACTCCCGCAGCACGTCGTCGGACATCTGCCCCAGCTGGGAGCGCTGGCCCAGATGCACAAACCGGTTCCCCATCACCTGCCACGACAGTGCCTCATGCTGCATGGCGGCGTGGCTGGTGCTGTCAATGACGTCGTAGTCCTCGGCGTGAACCAGCAGCACCCCCACGATGGAGGATTCCGGGATATAAGTGTGGAGCCGATCCTCCACCCGCCGGTAGGCGGGGGTATCCAGCAGGTCGGCGTGGAAGCCCGGCCCGTCGTTGTTATAGGCCGCTAGCAGGCGCTTGCCCTGAAGCTTCTCCGGCAGATGGACCGCCGCCCACGCCGCCAGATTCCCGCCCTTGGAGTGGCCACCGATGCGGTAGGGACGGTGCTTGCAGGCCCGGATCACCTCCTGAGCGTACTCCGTGGCACGGGCCTGTGCCGGCACCGTCTCCAGATAGCTCATGTTGAAGTTCTCCTTCCAGCCCACCAGACTGGTATCCGTCCCCCGATAGGCGATGAACACGCTGCCGTCCGGCAGCAGGAAAGACACGGCGGCAAACTGCATCTGCTTCGCCTCGTCATTGCGGCTCTCAAAGGCGAACAGCCGGGTATCCCGGAACCGCTCCGTCTCCGCCGCCGCTCGCATCACCGGGATATAGTCCAGCGACGACAGGCCCAGCTGTTCATCCGCCGCCGTCAGCCGGGCGCATACGTCCCCGATGGGCATGGCGTCCTTGGGGTTCTTGCTCCACAGGCGGTCGATCTTCCGAAGGTTGATGTAGGCGATGATGCACAGCACCAGATTGTCCACCTCATTGAAGGGGTCCTGCTGCAACGTCAGATCTCCTCTCCACTGGAGATAGTCGAAAACCGTATATTCGTTCTTTCCAGCCATAGCTTCCCTCCTGCCCGTACAATGGTACAGGGTAAAGTATACCACACTCCCGCTCCCGGCGCAAGCAGAAGGATGACTTGTCTTTTTCCGGCAGCGGGAGTATAATGCGTCGTATCATATATGTTTCTGTGAGGTAGCTATGTATCGTGATATGACCCGTGGCAGCATCACACGGGGGCTGCTGCTGTTTGCCCTGCCCATGGCAGCAGGGGACCCGTGTGGCGCTGGCCTATGCGCTGGCGGGCCGGTGGGCGTCAACGGCATCTGGGCCGCTATCCCTATCGGCTGGTTTCTGGCGGACGCCGTGGGATACGGCTACCACTTCCTCCGGCGCAGAGCGCTGCTCCCTGGGGAGAGAGACGGCTGGTTCGAGGAATCAAAAAGAGCGGTGCGTCACCTATGAACTGCACCCCATTTGTTGGACAGTATGGTATACTGTTCAACAAATGGGGTGTGTTTATATGTCAAAGGGAATACCGCAGAATCAAATTAAAACTAAACGGCCTGAACTCTGTGCAGTACAGGATTCAGACCGTTCAGGCCGCTTATTCTTGTTTTTGTCTAACTTTTGGGGGTCACTTCCGTGCGGGTACGGCTCTTTTATTATTCTACTTCTTCAGGGCTTCTCACTACACGTCTTTAAGGGACGCTTTTCTTCCGCTTCCCCCATCGTGCTTGTGTAGCTGCTTTTGCAGCACCGGGATCAGCTTGGCCATATCAATGGGCTTTGCCACGTGGTCATCCATGCCTACCTCCAGCGCCCGTTGACGGTCCTCGGCAAAGGCGTTGGCCGTGATGGCGATGATGGGGATATTGGCCCGCCACGGGTCTTCCAACCGTCGGATCTTCCGGGTGGCCTCGTAGCCGTCCAACACCGGCATCTGCACATCCATGAGGATGGCGTCATACATCCCCGCCGGAGCCTTCTCCAGCATTTCCAGACAGCGGGCACCGTTTTCCGCCCGATCCACCAGCAGGCCCTCCTCGCCCATGAGCTCAGTGGCAATCTCGGCGTTAAGGTCGTTGTCCTCTGCCAGCAGGATACGCCGCCCGGCAAGGCCGGTCTTATCCACCCGCTCTGCGGCACGCTTGGGCACGACATCCTCCTGTCGGGCCAAACGGCAGGGGATGTAGACGGTGAAGGTGGAACCCTCCCCCGGCTTGCTCTGGATATCGATGCTGCCGTCCATCAGATCCACCAGTTTCTTCACGATGCCCATGCCCAAGCCGGAGCCCTCCACACCGCTGACGGTGCTGGAGCGCTCTCTGGCAAAGGCTTCAAAAATATGCTGCTGAAACTCTTCACTCATGCCGATGCCGTTGTCTGCCACGGATAGTTCCTGCACGCACCAGCCCTCTCGGTCGCCGGGCAGCTGGCGGATGGCACAGCGGATATGTCCGCCATCGCCGGTATATTTGATGGCGTTGCTCACCAGATTCAGAATCACCTCCGAAATGCGGGAGGTATCCATATACAGATAGGCATTGGGGGTATCCTTCTCCATAGTCAGGGTCTGGTGTTTGCGCTCCAGCTCCGGCTGCACCATGACGACGCAGGACTCAAAGATGCTGCCGGCCTCCACCGCCGTCTCCTCCATCGTCACCTTGCCGCTCTCGATGCAGGAGAGCTCCAGCACGTTGTCAATGATGGAGAGCATTTTCTCGCCGCTGACCTGAATGTTCTTCAGGTATCCCTGCAGCCGCTCCGGCTCCTGCCGGTGTTTCTCCGCCAGATCGGCATAGCCGATGATGGCGTTCATGGGGGTGCGGATATCGTGGGACATATTGAAGAGGAAGGTACTCTTAGCCTGATTAGCGGCATCGGCGGCTACCACGGCGTCCTGCAAAAGTACCTGCTGCCGGGCCTCCGCCATCCGCTGCCACCGCAGGTACAAATAGATGCCCACGCTCAGCAGCACCATCACCGCGCCGCTGATCAGGGCCACATCCACGGTGGTCTGACTGCTCCTCTTCAAAAATCGATAGGTGGTGTCCATGCCAATCTCCACGCACAAAGCGCCCATGACCTCCCCGTTTTCGTCCTCTACCGGGTAGCAAGCCGTGAAAATGGGACCCCACGTGGTATCCACCACGTCACGGGAATACACCGTTTCCCTGGAGAGCGCCGTCTGGATATAGGGCACCATCTCCTCCTCGATGTAGGTGCCGGGGTAGGCAAAGTCCTCCGCCCCCAGATCCAGACCGTCGATGAGGTAGATGGGCCGGCCGTCCTCCCCCAGCTTGGCGGTGTAGAGATACCGGGTGGAGTTCAGGGTCCGCAGCTGATTCAGTGTCTTTTGCAGCTCCAGATAGCGGGGCGAGGTCATGTCGCTCCAGATGGTGGGGTCGTCAAAGTCCTCCCGTGTGAACTCGTCGGACACCAGCCGGTGGATGGCATCGGCGCAGATGGTATCACGGGTCAGCGCCGCCTCCAGCACATTGCGCCTGAAATTCTGGTACAGCACATAGGTATACACTGAGACCAGCAGCAGAACCATCAGGAGCAGGAGGACCATGGTGGCCCCCAGCTGCCGGGATTTCTTCGTCATAATGCCGCCCTCATAGTTCCGCTTGCTTGCTTGCTTGCTTGCTTGCTTGCTTGCTTGCTTGGAAAGTGTAGTCTGCCTCTCCATACTCTGTCAATCTCCGTCGGCACAACGCCACCCCTTTGATGAAAAGGGAGACTTACGCAGGAAAATAGCATAAATCTCCGCCTGAAATGACACTCATTGTATTTTTACTCATGATACCATGTATTTCCATGGATTGCAAGGAGAAACCGAAATTTCACTCCATGTTGCGGTGGCAGCTCCGGCCATGAAAAAAAGGCCGCATACGCCGCCTTTTTTCGTATTTTATTCGTAGTCCCACAGCAGGAACATGGGCTTGATGGCCACTACCTCGTCGTACTCCTCCTGCTCTACCTGCACGGAGGCGTTCAGGGCCTTCAGATCCTTTTTCATGACGTTCAGGGCCTCCCCCACGCTCTGGGCACGACCCTCCCGCAGCACCCGGATCATCCGCTGCAGCACCACAGGGTGGGCGTACCGGGCCGGCACCGGGAACTCCTCCGGCAGCAGGGCAGCCACGTCGGAGATGGAGCGCTCCCACTCCTGGGCGATGGCTTTCTTGTTGTTCTTGGCGGTAGGCAGCACATGGGCGCCGGAAAAGAAGAAGATGGCCGCCAGGCCGAACAGGGCAAAGTACACGCCCACATTCTCGCCACGGATCAGGGCCATAATGCCGTACACCACGGCGGCGATGCCCGCCACAATAATAGCCAGCGCCACCCAGCGATAGGCGGGATTGCTGCGGTCATTGACCCGCTTGGCCTTAGCCGCCGTGGACAGCTTCGCCGTCTGCTCCGGGTACTCCTCCAGCAGCTGCTGGGCCTGCTCCAGTGTCTCCCGGGCGGCCTGCGCCTGCGGCGTCAGCTGCTTGAGATAGCGCTTGGCCTCCCGCTCGGCCTTCTCGCGCAGGCGGCGCTCCGCCTCCACACTGTGGCGGGGGATATCCGGGCAGACCCGTGCCATGTGGGCCAGCAGAAGGTCCACGTCCTCCTCGTGCTTGAAGTTGCACTGCTTCTGGCTACCGTCATCCAATTCCACCACCAGATAGGGGATGGAGCCGAAGGCACCCTTGCCGGTAAAGCCGCCCTTGCTCATGGCCACCCTCTTAAAGATCCGGCGCACGGACTCCAGTGCCACATAGTACCGCCGGTCGATGAAGAAGCTGTTGAGATACAGCGCCTGCTCCCCCACGCCGCAGGGGCCGTAGCGCTTGCAGGACTTCTTGTCTGCCTTCAGCACCTCCGGCGGCAGAGTGGTGTTGCCCAGTTTCACAGGTGTAAACATCGTGTGTCCCTCCAAAGTGCGAAAAGCAGTGGGAGAGCGTGCCCCCCACTGCCTTGCATGAAAAGTTACTTGCCCAGCGTCTCATAGTGAGGCTGCGTATGGCGCTTTTTGATGGTATACAGGAAGATACCCAAGAACAGCGCTGCCACAGCGATACCGATGGGATACGCCACGGCGGTGTTGTAGATGATGGTGCCGTCAGCGGCCTTGTGGTTGATGAGTTGACCCAGACACTCGTTGCCCAGCAGGAAGTAGGTGGCAGACACGGCGCTCATGAAGGTAGCGGGAACAGCCGTCAGCCAGTAGTTCTTCTTATCGTAGAACAGATACATGGAGGCAGCCCACAGAACGATCATCGCCAGCGTCTGGTTGGTCCAGCTGAAGTAACGCCAGATAATGGTGTAGTTGATGGCACCCAGCGCATTGCCCACACCCAGAACAGCACCGACACCCAGCACGGGCACACACAGCAGCAGACGGTTCTTCCACTTCTTCTGGTCCAGCTTGAACCAGTCGGCCAGCACCAGACGGGCGCTGCGGAAGGCCGTATCGCCAGAGGTGATGGGGCAGGCAATCACGCCCAGCATGGCCAGAGCCACGCCGACCTTGCCCATGGTCTTGATGCACACATCATAGATGGCAGCAGACTGACCGTTGGCCAGAACCTCGGCCAAACCGGTATTCAGACCACCTGTGACCTCATACAGAGCGCAGCCGGCAGCGGCCCACACCAAGGCGATGATACCCTCGGAAACCATGGCGCCGTAGAACACGAAGTGACCCTGCTTCTCGCTCTTCATGCAGCGAGCCATCAGGGGGCTCTGCGTGGAATGGAAGCCGGAGATAGCACCGCAGGCCACGGTGATGAACATGAAGCTCCACACGGGGGTTCCGCTGGGATGCATGGAGCGGAAGTTGTCCCACAGCTCGGGAATGGTGTACTCAGGCTTGACAAAGATACCAATAATAACGCCCACGGCCATGACAATCAGGCAGATGCCGAACAGGGGATAAATCTTGCCGATGATCTTGTCGATGGACAGGAAGGTAGCGATGAAGTAATAGGCCAGCACGATGATCAGCCAGAACAGCGTGGTGGTGACGATACCGCTGGAGCCGCCGTTCTTGAACAGGGTGACGATCAGGCCGGCAGGGCCAACAGCAAACACCGTACCCACCATAATCAGCAGCACCACGCTGAACACACGCATGACGTTCTTCATGAAGCCGCCCAGATAGATGCCGGAGATCTCGGAGATGGAGGCACCGTTGTTGCGCTCGCTCATCATACCGGAGAAATAGTCGTGGACGCCGCCAGCGAAGATGGTGCCGAAGGTGATCCACAGGAACACGATGGGGCCCCACAGAGCACCCTGCAAAGCGCCGAAGATGGGACCGAGGCCCGCAATGTTCAGCAGCTGGATCATGAACAGCTTCCACTGGGGCAGGACTACATAGTCCACGCCGTCGTTGATCTTTACGGCAGGCGTTTCACGGTCGTCGGGGCCGAAGGTGTTCTCCACGACCTTGCCGTACAGGAAGTAGCCGCCGATCAGCAAAGCAAGACAGATCAGAAAACTAATCATATTGTCTCCTCCTTACACAATGACATAAAAGGTTTGCCCGGCTGCAGTCCGGGTGCGGCACGGGGGAACTCCCGCTCCGCAGGTACATTTTTCGCACAAATATAACGGCCATTACTGACAGAAAACGTTTCCGCCTCCGTCATACGGCATTATCATATCTCTTTTGTGAAAAAAGTCAACAATCAGAATCGACAAAATCATCACAAAATTTTTTTGCAATTTTCACAGAAAATTCACACTTTGCTTATTGCCGGTAACGATACCGAAAACTCAGAAATCGCTGTTTTCCCCGAAATATGGTACTTTTGGGCTACCTCGGTTTCCCCTGACGCGTTATTTCGTTTCGCTGAATGAAATTATTCAAATTCCGTCATATGCTCTGCCGTTCGGAATAACCGACGTCTGTTCGCAGATTTTTCGGGGATATGCCGGGATGCAGAGGGTCTTCCGGATGGTACAACTCTTGCTCTCATCAGGGGTCTTTTCGTTGTGTGCTTCTGTTCAGCAAGGCGGGAAGTATGATAACAATTTGAAATATATGCATTGAATTATACGGTTTGTTGTCACAGTACGGCAACTCATGCAAAGGTATTACGGATTCCCACGGTCGGTCTGCGGACTGGTCGTAGGAATGACAGTGCTATATTTATGTTGATAGCCTTCAGCCGCCTATGATGTTTTTCGCTTTTGTTGTCTCCTGCGGATAACTTCGATGGGAACGTGCCTCCGGCGGCCCGCTTTTCCCAGCAGCCGGAAAAGTGGGCTATCGGAGACAAGGGAAAAATCTTCTGAACAAAACAGCCTCCCCGCAGCAAAGGAGGGACACGCCCGCCAGCGTGTCCCTCTTTTGCCCCTTCCATCGAAATCTTCTATCCAATATTCCGCCTATCAGTGCCGGGACACACGGTCCCAGTTCTCCGGATCCTCGTACAGCAGCTCAATGTCCTCCATATACTCCGAATCCAGCGGGTTGTCCAGCGCCGCCCGAGCCTTGTACTGCTCCAGCATCCGCCGGGACTTCTCCGGCGGCTGAACCGTACCGGCGCCGGCGATGCAGCCGCCAGGGCAGGCCATGCCCTCCAGCAGATAGCCGTCGTATTTGCCGGACCGGGCCACCCGCAGCATCTGGCGGCAGGCCCGCAAGCCCTCGGCGTACACCGTCTTGACCTCCCGATCCGGATTCTTGGTCTGAATCACCTTCTCCACGGCCTTAGCCACGCCGCCGGAGGCAGCAAAGCCCACGCCGGGAGCCGACGCCTTATAGTGAGCCTCCGTATCAGGGATTTGGGAGAAGTCGATATCCTTGGCGGCGAACATTCCCCGCAGCTCCTCAAAGGTCAGCACGAAGTCCACCTCACTGCGGACGCTGCGGCGGCTGGCCTCCAGCTTCTTGGCGGCGCAGGGGCCAATAAAGGCGATCTTGCAGTCGGGGTGCTTCCGCTTCTGGAGTCGGGCCGTCAGCACCATGGGGGTCATGGTCATGGAAATGTACGGCGCAAAGCCGGGGAACTCCTTCTTGGCCATGACGGACCATGCCGGGCAGCAGGAGGTTGCCATAAAGGGCTGTCTGGCGGGGACGTGCTCCATGAACTCCTCCGCCTCCTCCACGGCGCAGAGGTCGGCGCCCACCGCCACCTCCTCCAGTCCTTCGAAGCCCAGCTGCTTCATGGCGGTGAGGATCTGTCCGGGAGTGACCTTTTCACCAAACTGGCCCCAGAAGGCCGGGGCGATGATGGCGATGACCTTCTCCCCCTTCTTGATGGCGTGGATCAGCTGGAAGATCTGGCCCTTGTCCACAATGGCGCCGAAGGGGCAGTTCACCAGACACTGGCCGCAGTTGACGCATTTTTCATGGTCGATGTCCGCCCGGCCATACTGGTCCTTGCCGATGGCGTTCATGCCGCAGGCCTCCTGACAGGGCCGCAGGAATTTGATGATGGCCTGATAGGAGCAGGCCTCCTTGCACCGGCCGCACTTGATGCATTTGGTCTGATCGATGCGAGCCCGGCCATGCTCCAGCTCGATGGCGCCCTTGGGGCAGGACTGATAGCAGTGCTTGGCCAAGCACCCCTGACAGGCCTGCGTCACCTCGTAGTGGGTGTCCGGGCAGGCGTGACAGGCGTACTTGATGATGTTGATCAGCGGTGGATCGTAGTATTTTTCGGAGATGGCGCTAGCCTCCACGCCGTCGGAGATCATGTTCTCCTCCGTCACGTCCCGCAGCGGCAGACCCATGGCCAGCCGGATGCGCTCACCAACGATGGCCCGCTCCAGAAAAATGGATTCCCGATAGGTCCCCACCTCACCGGGGATGATCTCATAGGGCAGCTTCTCCATGCGGGAGCAGTAGTCCCCACCCTCATAGGCCAGCTTTGCCACAGCGGCAAAGACCTGCTTACGCAGTGCCTCCACGTTGCAGTACAAATTTCTCATGTGTTCCCTCGCTAAGTTCCCGTTAAGTTCCAAATGTATCATGCTCTGCCGACAGCCCGGCACTTTTCACGCATATTATAGCAGATGTCCTCCATTCTTGGCAATAGAGGATTCCGTTTTATTATTAAAATAATAAATAATCATTACAGCCTGAATATCCCCGCTTGACGACCCTGCTGCCAGCGTGGTAAGCTAATCCATACCATGGATACAAAAAAATTCTCCCCTATGGAGGTGCCGCTATGGACATTCGGGAATATACCTCCCCCACCCTGCCGGTGGCTCAATTCGTGGAGCGGTATGTGGATACCGACCACTATGACGCCGGGTGCCGGGGGTGTGATAACTACGGGCAGGTGTGGGTATGTCCCCCCTATGATTTCTCCGTCTCCGGCTACTGGAGCGGATTCCGGGAGGTGTGCCTGCGGGGCGTGCAGCTCCGGTTCTCCCCGGAGGAGCAGGCCCGCAGCTATCATCCGGAGGATCTGGCGGAGCGACTACGGCAGCTGTTCTCCCGGACGGCCCGGCAGATGATCCTCCGGCTGCGGGAGGAGTATCCCCGGTCGGATATCCTCACCGTGGGCGGGTGCCATCTGTGCGAGCACTGCACCCGGCCGGAGGGCCGGCCCTGCCGGTATCCGGAGGGCATCGGCTATACGCTGGAGTCTTTGGGCTGCGACGTGTCCGCTGCGGCGGAGCAGCTGCTGGGCTGGCCGCTTCTGTGGAGCCGGAAGGGATGCCTGCCGGAGTATATGGCACTGGTCTGCGGCGTGCTGATACGGTGAGAGACGGTCTTGCCATGATCGCCGCCGAGGGTAAAAATAAAGTCCGGAAACGGCTGGTTTCCGGACTTTAATTCTATAATACAGAAGAAGCTCAAACCAGGAACTTCGCCAGTCCCAGCACCAGCGGCATGGTAATCATGGACAGCAGCGTCTGCACCGCCACCAGCGACGGTGCCAGAGACACATCCTTGTCGAACTTGGCGGCGAACATCCCCAGCAGCGCCGCCGGAGGCGTACTGGCCGCAATGACCACCGCCAGCGTCACGCCGGAGTCCAGCCGCATCAGCATACACACCCCCAGTGCCAGCAGCGGCAAAATCACCAGCCGCAGTGCCGCCGACACCCAGAAGCTGGCCCCGTGCAGCGCCCGGCGGAAATCCGCCTGAGACAGCTGATAACCGATGACCACCATGGGCAGGGGCGTATTCATGTCGGAGAGATATGTAATGGGGGATAGAATGATCTCCGGCAGGGTGATCTGCAGCAGGTACAGCACCATGGCGATAGCCACGCCGATCACACCGGGATTCATCAGCAGCGTGCGCCATGAGAACGCCATCTTGCCGCCCTTCACCAGCTGGATGCCCAGCGTCCAAGTCAGGACGGTGAACACCAGCAGATAGGCCGAGCCGTAGAACACACCCAGCGAACCCAGGATAGCCGTCTGCAACGGCACCGCCATGAAGCCGCAGTTGGAGAAAATGGCGGAAAATCGGAAGAAGCTCTTTCGCATGGGATCCCGGTCCCGGATGACCAGTTCACTGACCAGAATATTGATGCCGTGGATCACCAGCGCCGCCAACAGCGCTACCCAAAAATTGTGGAAGGTCTCCGTCTCCAGCGGCCGCTGGAACACCACGATGAGGATACAGGGGGACACCACATACATCAGCAGGTTGGACATGGACACCACGCCCTTGTGGGTGATGAGGTGCAGCTTCCCCAGCACGAAGCCCGTGCCGATCATGAGGAACAGGATCAGCACCTGTGTGCCTACCGAGAGAAATGATTCGATCATACTGGATTCCTTCCCGCCCACAGGGGGCTGCGTACACACACAGCCGGGACAGACGGCTTGCGCCGTCTGTCCCGGTGGGTCACGCTGTGATTTTTTCTATCTGTATTTTAGTCCTTGTTGTAGCTGTGCGCCAGCGCCACATAGGTCTCATAGCGGGCATCTGCCTCCACCTGAGCCTCGGCAAAGAGCTTGGCCGCCGTCTCCGGATACTTGATCTTCAGGCCGGCATAGCGGACCTCGCCGCTGAAGAACTCCTCCACAGGCACAGAGGGCTTCTTATAGTCCAGAGAGAAGGGCTTTTCGGTCTTGTTGGGATCGTAGCGGTACAGGGGCCACAGGCCGCAGTCCACAGCCTTCTTCATCTCGGCCTGCACGTTGTTCATGCCAGCCTTGATGCCGTGGTTGATGCAGGGGGCGTAGGCGATGACGATGGAGGGACCCTTGTGGGCCACAGCCTCGGTGACGGCCTTCATCAGCTGAGCGGGATTGGCGCCCATGGCCACGGAGGCCACATACACGTTGGGATAGGTCATCATCAGACGGCCCAGATCCTTCTTGGCAGTCTTTTTGCCGCCGTCAGCAAACTTGGCGGAGGCGCCCACAGGCGTGGCCTTGGAGGACTGGCCGCCGGTGTTGGAGTACACCTCGGTATCCACCACAAAGACGTTGATGTCCTCGCCGGAGGCCATGACGTGATCCAGTCCGCCATAGCCGATGTCGTAGGCCCAGCCGTCGCCGCCGAAAAGCCATACCACCTTCTTGCCCAGCTGATCCTTGTTCTTCAGCAGCTTCTCGGCCAGCTTGGCAGCCTCACCGGTGAGGGAGGCAGACTCCAGAGCCGCCGTCAGCTTGCGGGCATCGGCATCATTGGCATCCAGATCGTCGAAGGAGGACAGCCAAGCGTTGATGGCCGTCTCCAGCTCCGTGCCGGGGACCAGCGGCAGCAGCTGCTGAGCCACCTGCTTGACGTAGGCCCGGCGCTGCTTGGTAGCCAGCACCACGCCCAGACCGTTCTCGGCCTGATCCTCGAACAGGGTACCGTAGAAGGCAGGGCCACGGCCCTCCTTGTTCTTGGTATAGGGCAGGGACGGGAATGCACCGGCCCAAGCCAGAGAGCAGCCCACGCCGTTGACCCAGTAGGTCTTTTCGCCGTACAGCTGGGTGATGAGCTTGGCATAGGGGGTCTCGCCGCAGCCGGCGCAGGCGCCGGAGAACTCCACCAGCGGCTGGCTGAACTGGCTGCCCTTGAGGGTCTTGCGGTCGAACACACCGGGCTTGTCCTTCAGGGACAGGGCATAGTTCCAATTGGTTTCATCATACATAATATCATCCACAGGCTGCATCGTCAAGGCCTTATCCTTGGCGAGACAGGAAGCGGCGCAGCTGCCGCAGCCGGTGCAATCCAGCGTGCTGACCTGCAGACGGTACTGCAAGCCCTTGGCTCCCTTGGCGGGAACGGTGGTGAAGGCGGCGGGAGCCGCAGCGGCCTCCTCCTCGTCCACCAGATAGGCCCGGATAGCGGCATGGGGGCAGACAAAGGTACACTGGTTGCACTGCAGGCACTTGTTGCTGTCCCACTGGGGCAGGAAAGCGGCAATGCCACGCTTGTCGTACTTGGAGGTACCCAGCGGATAGGTGCCGTCCTGATAGGGCAGGAAGGCGGACACGGGCAAATCGTCGCCACGCTGACGGTTGCAGGGGACCACGATGTTCTTCACCACATCCGGCAGGCTCTCGTCCACGGTGCGGTCATCGGCGGCATTAGCCCAGTCAGCGGGAACGTTGACCTTCACAGGGCTGTTGATACCGGCGTCCACGGCGGCCATGTTCATGTTGACCACCTTTTCGCCCTTCTTGGCGTAGGTCTTTTGCACAGCCTCCTTCATGTGGCGCACGGCGTCCTCCACCGGCATCACACCGGAGAGCTTGAAGAAGGCGGCCTGCAGGATCATGTTGGCGTGGTTGCCCAAGCCCAGCTCACGGGCCAGACGGTTGGCGTCCACGATATAGAACTGCACGTTGTGGCGGGCGATGTACTGCTTGACGTCGCCGGGCAGCTTCTCCGTCAGCTCCTCCTCGGTCCAGGAGGTGTTCAGCAGGAAGGTGCCGCCGTCCTTGATCTCGTGGATCATGTCATAGCGGGTGATGTAGGACTGGGAGTGACAGGCCAGAAAATCCGCCGCCTTGATGAGGTAGGTAGAGCGGATGGGACTCTTGCTGAACCGCAGGTGGCTCTTGGTGATGCCGTAGGACTTCTTGGAGTCGTACTCGAAGTAGGCCTGCGTATACATACCGGCGTAGTCACCGATGATCTTGGCGGAGTTCTTGTTGGCACCCACCGTACCGTCGGAGCCCAGACCCCAGAACTTGCAGGACACGGTGTCGGCGGACTCGGTGATGAGAGGCTCATGGACATCCAGAGACAGATGGGTCACGTCGTCGTTGACGCCGATGGTGAACAGGTGCTTGCCGCTTTCATCCTTCATGTTGTCGAACACGGCCTTCAGCTGGGCGGGTGTCACGTCCTTGGAGGCCAGACCATAGCGGCCGCCGTAGATCTCCGGAGCATCGCTGCGGTTGGCAAAGGCGGCGCACACGTCCAGATACACAGCGCCGGCAATGGCGCCGGGCTCCTTGGAGCGGTCCATGGCGGTGATCTTCTTCACCGTCTTGGGCAGAGCGTTCAGGAAGTACTCCATGTCGAAGGGGCGGAACAGATGGATCTGCATCAGGCCCACCTTCTCGCCCTTGGCACACAGATAGTCCACCACCTCACGGGCGCACTCGCAGGCGGAGCCCATCATCACCATGACACGGTCGGCATCCTTGGCGCCGTAGTAATTGAAAATGTGGTAGTCCCGACCGGTGATCTCGTTGATGCCCTGCATATACCCCTCCACCACGGCGGGGATGCTGTCATAGGCACCGTTGTTGGCCTCCTGAGACTGGTAGTAGACGTCGGGGCCCTGCACGGTGGTACGCATCACCGGATGCTCCGGGTTCATGGCGATGGCATGGTAGTCCTCCAGCGCCTGACGGTCCAGCAGCTTCTCCACCTTGTCCAGATCGATGACCTCGATCTTCTGGATCTCGTGGCTGGTGCGGAAGCCGTCGTGGAAGTGGATGAAGGGCACACGGGTCTTGATGGTGGTCAGGTGGGCCACGGCGGCCAGATCCATGACCTCCTGCACGCTGCCGGTGGACATCATGGTGACGCCGGTGGTACGGCAGCTCATGACATCCTGATGGTCACCGAAGATGTTGTTGGCGTGCTGGGCCACGGAACGGGCAGCCACGTGGAACACGGCAGGCATCCGGTGACCGGCCATGATGTACAGGTTGGGGATCATCAGCAGCAGACCCTGAGAGGAGGTGAAGGTGGTGGCCAGCGCACCGGCCTCCGCCACGCCGTGGAGGGCGCCGGCAGCGCCCGCCTCGGACTGCATCTCCACCAGCCGCACAGGCTGGCCGAACATATTCTTCTTACCGGCGGCAGACCACTCATCCACCTTCTCGCTCATGGGAGAGGAGGGGGTGATGGGGTAGATACCGGCTACATCGGTGAAATGGTAGGCAACGGTGGCACAGGCCTCGTTACCGTCCATAGTTTTCATGACTTTCTTATCGGACATTACATTGTCTCCTAACGTATCCGTCGCCCGGCAGCAGCCGGTGCGGCATTTTTCTATCTGTCGGATGCTGAGTTACGCCTTGATGATAGCGCCCTCGTCGGCAGAGGCAGCCACCTTGGCATACAGCCGCAGATAGCCGTTGGGGATGTTCTTCTTGGGCAGCTCCAGTGTCTTGTAGCGCTCAGCGATCTCCTCGTCGGAGACGTGCAGCTCCAGAACGCCCTCATCCACGTCGATGAGGATCTCGTCGCCGTCGTGAACGATGGCCAGAGGACCGCCCTCGGCAGCCTCCGGGGAGATATGGCCCACGAAGCAGCCGTTGTTGGTGCCGGAGAACCGGCCGTCGGTGATCAGGGCAGCGGACTTGCTCAGGCCCACGCCGTACATATACTTCATGGCCTTGAACATCTCACGCATACCGGGGCCGCCCTTGGGGCCCTCGTAGCGGATGACCACCACGTCGCCGGCCTGGATCTTGCCGCCCAGGATGGCCTCCTCGGCCTCCTCCTCGCTGTTGTAGCACTTGGCCTTACCCACAAAGCGGTGCATGGAGGGATCGATGGCGCCGGGCTTGGACACGGCGGTACGGGGGCAGAGGTTGCCGTGCAGCACAGCCACGCCGCCGGTCTTGGAGAAGGGCTCCTCCACGGTCTTGATGATGGTGGGATCTTCCGGATACTCGTAGACATAACCGGCCAGATTCTCGGCCAGCGTCTTGCCGCTGACGGTCATGACGGAGGTATCCAGCAGGCCGCCCAGATGCTGCATGACACGGGGGATACCGCCGGCCCGGTAGAATGCCTCCATCTCCGGCTTGGCAGCGGGATTGACCTTGGCGATCTGGGGTGTAGTCTTGGTGAGGGCCTCGAACTCCTCCAGCACGTTCATATCCAGCTCCGCCTCGTTGGCAATGGCGGGCAGATGCAGCACGGCGTTGGTAGAGCCGCAGATGGCCATGGTCACCTTGATGGCGTTGCGGATGGCCTCCTTGGTGAGGATCTGGCGGGCGGTGATGCCCTTCTTGCACAGCTCCACGATGGCACGGCCGGACTCGAAGGAGTGGCGCAGACGGCCGGCGTAAGCAGCGGGGATCAGAGCGCCGCCGGGCAGGGTCATGCCCAGTGCCTCGGACACGCAGCACATGGTGTTGGCGGTGCCAAGGAAGGAACAGGAGCCGCAGCCGGGACAGGCGGTGTTCTCCAGAGAGTTGTACTCGCACTCGGTGATCTTACCGGCCTTCAGCATACCCAGGGCCTCGGAGATGGAGGTCAGGTCGGACTTACGGCCGTCGAACTCAATGCCGCCCAGCATGGGACCGCCCACGCAGACAATGCAGGGGATATCTAGACGAGCCGCCGCCATCAGCATGGCAGGCACGATCTTATCGCAGGAGGCCAGCAGCACCAGACCGTCCAGCCGGTGGGCCTGCGCCATGATCTCCACGGAGTCGCAGATGATCTCACGGGAGGGCAGAATGTAGTGCATACCCTCATGGCCCTGTGCCACACCATCGCAGGCAGCGATGGTGCCGAACTCCACAGCGGTGCCGCCGGCGGCATAGATGCCGTTCTTCACATACTCAGCCACCTTGTCCAGATTGTAGTGGCCGGGAACCAGCGTGTTCCAAGTGTTGGCAATGCCGATCAGGGGCTTGCCCTCCTTCAGTTCGCTGTCCGTGTAGCCCATGGACTTGAACAGGGAGCGGGCAAATGCGCTGTCCTCCATGCCAAGGATCGCCTTACTACGGTTTTCCATTGTGTTTCCTCCTTCAAATATGACATATCTCTTTTTCTTATGTTACTGGCCGCAGGCTGCGGCTCGGTTTGGCTGTTATTCTATAATGCCGTTTACCATTCTGAAAATATTATAAAATCCATGGTGCCTTTTGTCAATAGGATATCTTCTGCTTTTCTAAAAAACTTGTCTGTTTTCCGGTATTAGTTGACTTTATCTGTAAGAAGGTCTATAATGGTCTGAATTAGATCGGTTCGCAATGTTCTATGATACAGAACGAACAAGGAAGGAAAAGATATGGCAACCACAAAAACCATCCAGTCGGTGGAGCGGGCCTTCTCCATTCTGGAATACCTTCAACAGTGCGGCGGCGGAGAGCGCAGCGTCAAGGAGATCGCTGATGCACTGGAGCTGAACAAGAGCACCGCCTTCGGCCTCATCAACACCCTGACCACGCTGGGCTACCTGCAGCAGAACGCAGATAACCAGAAGTATGTGCTGAGCCTGAAGCTGCTGAGCTTCTCCAACACCATCAAGGTCCAGAACAGTATCATCCGCACCGTCCACCCCTATCTGGAGCAGATCAGCCTGAAATACGGCGAGATCGCCCACTGCGGCGTGGCTCAAGGGGACAGCGTCATCTATGTGGACAAGGTGGAGTCCAGCCGGTCGCTGTCTATCAACACCCAGATCGGCACCAAGAACTACCTCCACTGCACCGGCGTGGGCAAGTGTATTCTGGCCTATATGCCGGAGGATGAGCAGCAGCACATCCTCGCCGGACCGCTGAAGGCACTGACCTTCAACACCATTGTGGATCCCCGTCAGCTTCAGGCGGAGCTGCGGCACATCCGGGCCGACGGCTACGCCATGGACAACGAGGAGGTGGAGGTGGGTCTGTCCTGCGTGGCAGTGCCGGTGTTCTCCGCACCGGGGCAAGTCTCCTGCTCCATCAGCATCTCCGGCATGACCCCCCGTGTCCGCACTGCCCTGCGGGGCGGACTGCTGGATGATCTAAGGCAGGCCTCCGCCGACATCTCCCGCAGTCTTTACGGCTATCAGCCCGCCGATGACCTCCTGTAACGGGTCCTGCGATCCAACTGTATACCGATCGTCTCACAAAGCGGAGGGGGAAACATGGTTTCCCCCTCCGCTTTCTTTTGCCTCAGTGCCGCACAGCAGACGGCAAATCTCTCACGGAAGGACCCATTCACTCCTTCCGCAATTTTTTAATAGCACGTCACGCCGCCGTCGATGGGCAGATTCACGCCGTTGAGGAAGGACGCCTCGTCGCTGGCCAGATACAGCACCGCATTGGCCACATCCTCCACGGAGGTCAGGCGGCCCAGCGGGATCTCGTTGAGCCGGGCCTGCTTCTTCACCGGGTCCGCCATCAGAGCCGCCACAAAGGGCGTGTCCACGGTGGCGGGATGGATGGAGTTGCAGCGGATGTTGTCTTTGCCATACCGGGCTGCCACAGACTTGGTCAGCAGGGTGATAGCGCCCTTGGTGGCCGTGTAGGCCTCCGGAGTGTTCATGTGGCCGATGAGGCCGCAGATGGAGGAGGTGTTGATGATGGCGCCGCCCCCCTGCTTCCGCATCACCGGCAGAACATACTTGGTGGCCAGAAAGACGCTGGCGGTATTGACCTCCATCATCTTCATCCACTCGTCCTTCACCATTTCCTCGATGGGCTTGCGGATGTTGATGCCGGCGTTGTTCACCACCACATCCAGCCGTCCGCTCTCGGAGACGATGCGCTCTACGATGGTCTTCCATTCCTCCTCGCTGGTGACATCCGCCACGGCGCCGTGGACCTTGCCGCCCTGACGCTTCAGCTCCTCCACCAGCTGGTCGATCTTCTCCTGCACCAGATCCAGAATCCAGACCTCGGCCCCATTCCGGGCCAGCAGCTTCGCCTGTGCCGAGCCGATGCCGCCTGCACCGCCGGTGATAACGATGACCTTATTCTGTACGTTCGTGTTAAATCCCTCCCTTTCATGCGTTACGCTCTGGTTTCCTTATCCTTCCATGCCTTGGCGGGGTTCTGCACGCCCATCTTGCCGCCGCTGATCTCCAGCGTGGTGCCGGTGATATAGCGGGCATAGTCCGATGCCAGAAACGCCAGCGCCCACGCCACATCCATGGGCTCACCGAAGGTCTGCATGGCGATGGCACTCTTCATGGCCTCGCCGTTGCTGACGGTAAGTGCGTGGGTCATGTCCGTATCGATGACGCCGGGGATATACCCGTTGACTCGGATGCCGTAGGGGGCCAGCTCCGCTGCCAGCGTGTTCACCATGGACTTTACGGCGGACTTGGTGGCGGCATACACACCGCTACCCACAGAGGGGAACACCGCCGCAAAGGAGGAGGCCAGCAGCATGACGCCGCCCTTATCCTTCATGGCCTCATACGCAATGCGTGCGCCCAGATACACCGACTTCATGTTGGTGTCCACCGTCTTATCCCAGACGTTCTCCGGGGTGTCGATGATGCTGTACTGGGGATAGACACCGGCGTTGCTGACCCAGATGTCCAGCCCGCCCAGTGCTTCCTCGGCGTGGCGGGCAAAGCCCTTCAGGGACTCGTCGTCGGACACGTCACAGGTCTCGCCGAAGGCGGTGATGCCCTGCGCCTTCAGCTCCTCCAGCGCTGCAGCCAGCTTCGTGGGATTGGTGCCGCAGATGGCCACCTTGGCCCCCAACTGGCCGAACAGCTGGGCGCAGGCCAAGCCGATGCCGGCGGTACCGCCGGTGACGATGGCCACCTTGTTGTCAAAACGGATGTTCATGCTCATGACAGGATTCTCCTTTCTATGGTTCCGGTTCCCCGGAAAAAAAGCGGCCAGGGACGCCCCGGTGAACGGAGCGTCCCCGGCTGGGAATGCACGTTTGATTCAGTTACGCAGAGATCAGCCAAAGACGCCTACGGCGTTAAGGATGACCACGGCGATCAGGCAGATCACGGAAGCCACGGCGCAGGGTACCGTGACGTACTTCACGGACTGCTTGGTATTCAGGTGGAAGAACTGACCCATGACCCAGAAGCCGGAGTTGTTGTAGTGGTTGCCCATCAGGGTGCCACTGCCGATGGCCAGCACGGCGGCCAGAGAAGACAGGCCCAGGTCGGGCATCATGGGCAGCACGATGGCGGCTGCGGTCATGCCGGCGGTGGTCATGGAGCCCACGGAGGTCATCATGATAGCGGCGATGGCCCAAGGCACCAGAATGGCGGGGATGGGGCTGTCAGCGATGAGCTTGGACAGGGGCTCCAGTGCGGGGGAATTCTTCAGCACGTTACCGAAGGCGCCGCCCATAGCGGTGATCAGCAGGGGAGACAGGCAAACCACCAAGCCACGGGCCACCCACTTGTTGAGCATGACCTCGCCCAGCTTTGCCTTGGGCTCATTGTAGGTGTCGGCGTACACGCCCAGCACCATCTTGCGCTGCTTGTAGCCCAGATAGAAGGAGTACAGCAGGCCGATGGACAGAGCGATGACCTTGTTGCCGATGGTGGTGCAGATGGTGTAGATAGCACTGCCCTCGGCGGCATACATCTGAGCGAAGGAGGACACGGAGATCAGCAGCACAGGCAGCAGCAGGGGCAGGAAGCCCTCGCCGGTGTGGGGCAGACCGGGATCCTTGATGAGGATGTCATCCACACTGTCGGAATCGGTCTCCTCCATACCACGAACGAACTCGGGATTGGGCTCGATCCACTCCTTCTCCGTCCACTTCCGCAGCAGGAAGTAGGTGCCGAAGAAGCCCACGAAGCTGATGACCAGACCCCAGACGATGGTCATACCCAGATCGCTGCCGAACATCAGCGCAATGGCCAGGATGCCGGGGGTGGGAGGCACCAGACCGTGGGTCAGGAACAGGCCCAGACCGGTGAAGGAAGCCATGGTGGACATGGAGATGTGCTTACGCTTGGAGAGCATAGAGGCAATGGGCGCCGTCAGCACCATGGTGATATCCCCGAAAACAGGGATAGACATAATGAAGGCCGTCAGGGCCGGAGCCAGCTCCATGCGCTTACCACGGAACAGCTTGATAAAGAAGTTTGCAATGACCTTGGCGGCGCCGGTATCCTCGATGGCCATGGAAATGATGGCGCCAAGGATGATGGTGATGCCCACGCTGCCCAGCGTGCCGCCAAAACCGTTGCTGATGTAATCCACGGAACCGGTGACGCCGTAACCCAAGGCGATACCGGTACCCAGCGCAGCAATAAACAGCGCCAGCACGGGATGCATCTTTGCTTTGACGATCATCAGCACCAGAGCTGCGATCGCCACTATCAGAATCAGAATGAATACTCCAGCAGACATAGTGTTTTCTCCTTTTCAGATTTTCTCTCTGACTTGCAGCAGGCTCTCTTCCCGCTTACTCATGCGACACCTTCTCCCTTGCGCCGCATCGGTAAGCGGATATTTCCGTTCGCCGTTCTACAATGTCGATGCCCGTATTTTATTCCCAAATGAGTCATTTGTCAATATCCTCCGCCGCATTTTGTCGTTATTTACATATTTCTTTTCTTGTTTTGTATATTTCAGAGAAAGTTCCTGTGGGCATACACTTTTGCATACAAAAGTGGTGTCATTGCCCTCGTCCTTTTTCGCTTCTCGTTCTATTATGCAGAATGAGAAATGCATCTTATACTAAACATCACACACCGAACTCTGCCCTCCGCGCTTTATGCTTTCCCCCAACCGGCCCGCTCTTTTCTCACTGACCTAAAAGAATACATTCCTCTCCTTCACGCTCCATAGAATCTCGTCCCTATTAGAACGCCTTGTTGCACTTTCTTCTGCCCCGCTCTCCCCCACGTCGCATTGCTCAGTTCTTCGCTTTGTAAGAAGATGCCGCCTCCGATTGGAATGTATCTCCCTAAACGGTGCAAAAATAATGCAAGGCACAAAAATAAGGCGCAAGCGGAAACCGCTTGCGCCTTATCTCATACGATTTCACCTCTGGCTACACCGATGGTGTGCCGTTGGGGTCACAGTTCTTCGTTCAATTAGTCCTGGTTGATGGCGATGACAACACCGGAACCGACGGTACGGCCGCCCTCACGGATAGCGAAACGCAGACCGGTCTCGATAGCGATGGGGGTGATCAGCTCCACGTTCATGTCGACGTTATCGCCGGGCATGCACATCTCAGTGCCCTCGGGCAGGGAGATGATGCCGGTCACGTCGGTGGTACGGAAGTAGAACTGGGGACGATAGTTGTTGAAGAAGGGGGTGTGACGGCCACCCTCGTCCTTGGTCAGAACGTACACCTGACCAACGAACTTGGTGTGGGGATGAATGGAACCGGGCTTGGACAGAACCTGACCACGCTCGATCTCGGTCTTAGCCACGCCACGCAGCAGAGCGCCGATGTTGTCGCCAGCCTCAGCGTAGTCCAGCAGCTTGTGGAACATCTCGATACCGGTAACGGTGGTCTCACGCTTCTCGTCGGACAGACCAACGATCTCGACCTTCTCGTTCAGGTTCAGCACGCCACGCTCCACACGACCGGTAGCAACGGTACCACGGCCGGAGATGGTGAACACGTCCTCGACGGGCATCAGGAAGGGCATATCCTCCTTGCGGTCGGGGGTGGGGATCCAAGTGTCAACAGCGTCCATCAGCTCCTTGATGCAGGCATACTCAGGAGCGTTGGGATCGGTGGACTCGGAGATCAGGGCGTTCAGAGCGGAACCACGGATGATGGGGGTGTCATCGCCGGGGAAGCCGTAGAAGTCCAGCAGCTCACGGACCTCCATCTCCACCAGCTCCAGCAGCTCCTCGTCGTCCACCTGGTCGCACTTGTTCAGGAACACCAGCACGGAGGGCACGTTCACCTGACGGGCCAGCAGCAGGTGCTCACGAGTCTGAGCCATGGGGCCGTCGGTGGCAGCGATGACCAGGATAGCGCCGTCCATCTGGGCAGCACCGGTGATCATGTTCTTGATATAGTCGGCGTGGCCCGGGCAGTCCACGTGAGCATAGTGACGCTTAGCGGTCTCATACTCGACGTGGGCGGTGTTGATGGTGATACCACGCTCACGCTCCTCGGGAGCCTTATCGATGGAAGAGTAGTCGGTGTACTCAGCACCGCCCTGCATCGCCAGGTACTTGGTGATGGCAGCGGTCAGAGTGGTCTTACCATGGTCGATGTGACCGATGGTGCCGATGTTAACATGGGGCTTGGTTCTCTCAAATTTCTGCTTGGCCATTTGAAATGATCCTCCTTAACAGTTTTGCAAATTCTTAAAGTGCAATGTTTTGCTCGACATTGCTATTTTACAGTATCTGCGGCAGAAAAGCAACCTAAAATTTAGGATTTACGCCTCATGGCCGCTGCGCTTGCTGACCAGCTTCTCCTGCAGACTCTTGGGCAGCTCCACATAGTGGCTGGGTTCCATGGTGTACTGACCACGGCCCTGGGTGCGGGAGCGCAGGTTGGTAGCATAGCCGAACATCTCGGACAGGGGGACAAAGGCATCGATCTGCTGGGCGCCGGAGCGCATCTCGTAGCCCTGAATCTGGCCACGGCGGGCATTCAGATCACCGATGACGTCGCCCATATACTCGTCGGGTACGATAACGCACACCTTCATGATGGGCTCCAGCAGGACGGGATCCGCCTCACGCATAGCCTCTTTAAAGGCCATGGAGCCGGCGATCTTAAAGGCCATTTCGGAGGAGTCCACCTCGTGGTAAGAACCATCGTACAGCGTGACCTTCACATCCACCACGGGATAGCCGGCCAGCACGCCCGCCTGCATGGCGCCCTGAATACCGGCGTCGATGGCGGGGATATACTCCTTGGGAATGGCGCCGCCCACGACGGCATTGACAAACTCGTAGCCCTTGCCGGACTCGTTGGGCTCCAGCGTGATCTTCACGTGACCGTACTGGCCGGAGCCACCGCTCTGGCGCTTGTACTTGGTCTCGTGGTTGACCTTCTTGCGGACGGTCTCCTTGTAAGCCACTTGAGGAGCGCCCACATTGGCCTCTACCTTGAACTCACGCAGCAGACGGTCCACGATGATCTCCAGATGCAGCTCACCCATACCGGCGATGATGGTCTGACCCGTCTCCTCGTCGGTGTAGGCCCGGAAGGTGGGATCCTCCTCGGCCAGCTTAGCCAGAGCGATGCCCATCTTCTCCTGACCGGCCTTGGTCTTGGGCTCGATAGCCACGCGGATCACAGGCTCGGGGAATTCCATGGACTCCAGAATGATGGGGTTCTTCTCGTCGCACAGGGTATCACCCGTGGTGGTGTTCTTCAGGCCCACCATGGCGGCGATGTCGCCGGCATAGACGGTCTCCAGATCCTCACGGTGATTGGCGTGCATCTGCAGCAGACGACCCACACGCTCACGCTTGTTCTTGGTGGCATTGAGCACCGCAGAACCTGTGTTCAGCGTACCGGAGTACACACGGAAGAAGCTCAGACGGCCCACATAGGGGTCGGTCATGATCTTGAAGGCCAGTGCGGCGAAGGGCTCGTCGTCGGAAGCGTGACGGTCCTCCTCCTCCTCGGTCTTGGGGTTGACACCCTTGATGGCCTCGATATCGGTGGGAGCGGGCATATAGTCCACCACGGCATCCAGCAGCTTCTGGACGCCCTTGTTGCGGTAGGAAGAACCGCAGGTGACAGGCACCATTTCCACAGCCAGCGTGGCCTTACGGATGGCGGCACGGATCTTGGAAGCGGGGATCTCCTGACCCTCCAGATACATCTCCATGATCTCATCATCGAACATGGAAACGGCGTCCAGCAGCTTCTCACGATACTCGTTGGCCAAGTCCACCATGTCCTCAGGGATGGGCTCCACACGCATATCCTTGCCCAGCTGATCGTAGTAGATATCAGCATCCATCTCCACCAGATCGATGATACCCTTGAAGGTATCCTCCTTCCCGATGGGCAGCTGGATGGGTACGGCGTTGCACTTCAGACGATCATGGATCATGTCCAGCACGTGATAGAAATCGGCGCCGGTGATGTCCATCTTATTGACGTACACCATCCGGGGAACATGATAGTGGTCGGCCTGACGCCACACCGTCTCAGACTGGGGCTCCACACCGCCTTTGGCGCACATCACGGTGACAGAACCGTCCAGCACACGCAGAGAACGCTCCACTTCCACAGTGAAGTCCACGTGACCGGGGGTGTCGATGATGTTGATACGGGTCTGAGGAAACTGGTTCTTGGAACCCTTCCAGTAGCAGGTGGTAGCGGCGGAGGTGATGGTGATACCACGCTCCTGCTCCTGCTCCATCCAGTCCATGGTAGCCGTACCCTCGTGCGTTTCACCGATCTTGTAGTTGACGCCGGTGTAGTACAGAATACGCTCGGTCGTGGTGGTCTTTCCTGCATCAATGTGGGCCATGATGCCGATATTCCTTGTATTTTCCAGTGTAACCTTTCTCGGCATACCGTTCTCCTTTTTCTCTCTTTGCGTGGATTACCAACGGAAGTGAGCGAATGCCTTGTTGGATTCGGCCATCTTGTGGGTATCCTCACGCTTCTTCACAGCGCTGCCGGTGTTGTTGGCAGCATCCATGATCTCGCCTGCCAGGCGCTCCGCCATGGTGCGCTCGCTGCGAGCACGGGAGTATGCGGTCAGCCAGCGCAGACCCAGGGTCTGACGACGGGCAGGACGCACCTCCATGGGGACCTGATAGGTGGCACCGCCGACACGGCGGGCCTTGACTTCCAGACTGGGCATGATATTCTCCATAGCCTGGGTGAACACTTCCAGAGGCTCCTTCTCGGTCTTTTCCTTGATGATATCAAAGGCACCGTAGACAACCTTCTGGGCAACGCCCTTTTTACCGTCCAACATGATGCTGTTGACGAGCTTCGTCACCAGCACGGAGTTGTACATAGGATCGGGCAAGATCTCTCTCTTGGGAACATTACCTCTTCTGGGCACTATGCTTCCCTCCTTCATAAAAATATGATTTCATAGGTACTCAACAGCCCGGCGGCTGTTGTTCGGCCTGCCAAAGAGGTAGTTATATAAAAACCTTTTCGGCAAAGCTCATTTCATGCGGGAATTACTTGCTCTTGGGCCGCTTGGCACCGTACTTGGAACGGCCCTGCATACGACCGTTGACGCCCTGGGTATCCAGCGTACCACGGATGATGTGGTAACGGACGCCGGGCAGGTCCTTGACACGGCCGCCACGGATCATGACCACAGAGTGCTCCTGCAGAGAGTGACCAACACCGGGAATGTAGGCGGTGACCTCATAGCCGTTGGTCAGACGGACACGGGCGATCTTGCGCAGTGCGGAGTTGGGCTTCTTGGGGGTCGCAGTTCTCACGGCGGTGCAGACGCCACGCTTCTGAGGGGAGGACAGGTTGGTCTCCTTGTTCTTCAGCGTATTCAGGCCCTTCTGCATAGCGGGGGAATTGGACTTGTAGGTAGCCTGTTTCCGGCCCTGCTTGACCAGCTGATTAAAAGTAGGCATGCAATGAACTCCTTTCTAAAGATTTGTTGGGATGACTCCCTTTATTTTCCACGGAATAAGAAATTTTATTCCGGAAAAACCGTTTTAACGGCTGGGGACGGCGGCTGCGGCGGTCCCCACGGCGATGCCGGCGGCACGGCCCAGCTGTGACATGGTAAACTCCGTCACGGCAGGCACTCCCACTGCACGGCAGGCCGCCAGCAGCGGCTCCACCAGTGCCGGGTCGGCATCCTTTGCCAGAAAGACCCGTCCGGCATGACCGGCAGCCAGCAGGCGGCGTGTCTGCTTCAGGCCCACCACCCGGTTTTCGCAAGACAATTCTTCCAGCATGGAGAGCCTCCTCGTTGAAATATCGCCCTGCATGGCAAAATTCGCAGGCTCCAAGCCCACGCAATTCAGGATTATAGCATAAACCCGTCCCAGCGTCAAGTAGATTTCCGGCAAAAATTTGTGCGTTTGGCTGAATTTCTGCCGTGTTTTTCTGGGAAATACACAAAGCCCGCCGGAGCGGATTTTCCCCTGTACTTTCCCGCCTCGACGTGGTATCCTAATATATATTAAGAATCGCCGGATATCATCCGAGCCTATGAGAACAGGAGGGATCGCCATGATCCTCATTCAGAACGCCCACATCAAGCCCATCGTCGGGCCGGAGCTGCCCAACGGCTGCCTGCTGGCGGAGGATGGCCGCATCACCGCCATCGCCCCCCACATCGACGCCCCGGAGGGCTGCACCGTCATCGACGCAGGCGGCCGTCTGCTGACCCCCGGCTGCGTGGAGGCCCACTGTCACATCGGTCTGGACAATGAGTGCCTGCGCTGGGAGGGCATGGACTACAACGAGATCGTGGACCCCCTGACGCCACAGCTGCGGGCCATCGACTCCATCAATCCTCAGGACGGTGCCTTCCCCAACGCCCTGCGGGGCGGTGTCACCACCGCCTGCACCGGCCCCGGCAGCGCCAACGTGGTGGGCGGCACCTTCACGGTGCTGAAGCTGGCCGGTAAACGGGTAGACAATATGCTGCTGAAGGAGCCTGCCGCCATGAAATGCGCCTTCGGCGAAAACCCCAAGGGCTGCTACGGACAGGGCCTGAAGAAGAGCCCCATGACCCGGATGGCGGTGGCGGCGCTGCTGCGGGAGCTGCTGTTCAAGACCCGGCGTTACCGAGATGACAAGCTGGCCGGGAAGAATCCCCCCTTCGACATGAAGCTGGAGGCCATGCTGCCGGTCATCAACGGTGAGATCCCCCTGAAGTGCCACGCCCACCGGGCCGACGACATCCTCACCGCCGTCCGTATCGCCAAGGAGTTCGGTGTCAAGGCCACGCTGGACCACTGCACCGACGGTGAACTCATCTCCGACGAGCTGTCCAAGGAGGGCCTGCCGGTGTTCGTAGGCCCCACGCTGGGCAGCAAGAGCAAGGCCGAGCTGCGCCACAAGAGCTTCACCACCCCCGGCACCCTGTACCACGCCGGACTCACCGTCAGCATCATCACCGACGCCCCGGTGATCCCGCTGGAGAAGCTGCCCATGTGCGCCGGTCTCGCCGCAAACGCAGGTCTCCCCATGGAAGAGGCGTGGCGGGCCATCACCATCAACCCCGCCCGCAGCTTGGGCATCGACAGCCGTGTGGGCAGTCTGGAACCCGGCAAGGACGCCGATCTGGTGCTGTGGACGGCGGATCCCCTGACCACCATCGGGGCCGAGGCCTACTGCACCATCGTGGACGGCAAGGTGGTCTATCAGGCGGAGTAAGCCAAAATCACCAATATTTTACCGAAAACCCTCAAGATAACATAGAAAGATCCGCACTGTGACACTTCACAGTGCGGATCTTTTATGGTTCTTCGGATGCTCGTTCAGCGCAGCCACAGCCAGCCCGCCAGCGCCAGCTGCACCACCAGAATAGCCGGGATGCCATAGCGGAAGTACCAGTGCCGGGTCTTGTGGTGAAAGGTCCACATCCCCAGCAAGGCCCCCACGCTGCCGCCCACGATGGCCAGCAGAAACAATGTCTTTTCCGGCACACGCCAGCGTCCCTGCTTGGCCCGCCGCTTATCGGCTCCGTACACGGCAATGGTGGCCACGTTGACGACCAGCAGATAGACGCTCAGCCAGTCCGGCAGGGCCGCCAGCAGCTCCTGCATCAGTCCTTCAGAGCGGCCAGAGCGCAGGCGGTCTTAGCGCCCAGAATGGCGTTGTTGTACACCAGCTGGATGTTGCTCTCCAGGCTGTCGCCGCCGGTGAGATCCTTCACCTTGGCCAGCAGGAAGGGCGTGGTCTCCTTGCCGTGGATGCCCTGCGCCTTGGCCTCGGTCAGAGCCTGCTCGATGGCCTTGTCGATGACCTTGTGATCCATGGAGTACTTCTCCGGGATGGGATTGGTGACCAGCATACCGTTCTTCATGCCCAACTCACGCTCGGCGTGGAAGGCAGCGGCCAGCTCCTCCGGGGTATCCAGCTCGTAGTCCACGCCGAAGCCGGACTTGCGGGTGTAGAAGGCGGGCAGTTCGTTGGTGCCGTAGCCGATGACAGGCACGCCCTTGGTCTCCAGATACTCCAGCGTCAGACCCAGGTCCAGAATGGACTTGGCACCGGCGCACACCACCATCACAGGGGTCTGGCCCAGCTCCTCCAGATCAGCGGAGATGTCCATGGTGGTCTCGGCGCCACGGTGTACGCCGCCGATGCCGCCGGTGGCAAAGACCTGGATCCCGGCCATGTGGGCGATCATCATGGTGGTGGTCACGGTGCAGGCGCCGTCGCTGCCCTTGGCCACCAGCACCGGCAGATCGCGGCGGCTGGCCTTAGGCACAGCGTGACCGGCACGGCCCAGATAGTCGATCTCCTCGGCGGTCAGACCAGCCTTCAGGCGGCCCTTGATGATGGCGATGGTGGCAGGCACAGCGCCGTTTTCACGGATGAGCTTCTCCACGTTCATAGCGGTCTCCACATTCTGGGGATAGGGCATACCGTGGGAGATGATGGTGCTCTCCAGCGCCACCACGGGCTTGCTCTGCTCCAGAGCCTCTTTGACCTCAGTGGAAATGTCCAGATAACGATTCAGCATGATTCAGTTCCTCCTGTTGATAAATTCGATTGGGTTCGGATTGATGGGTTCGGATTGAAATGTATAGAAACGATAAGGAATGACTTACAGGGCCATGCGCCGCAGCAGCTCCGCCTCGCTCATGGAGGGGTGGATGGTCTCGGCGCTCTCCATGGTCAGGGAGGAGGCCGCCAGACCCGCACGGGCCGACCTCTCCAAATCGCTGCCCTGCAGATAGGCCCACGTCAGAGCCGCCATAAAGGAGTCGCCGCAGCCGGTGGTGCTGACCATCTCCGCCTTGGGGGCGGGCAGGGTCACGCTGCCGCTCTGATCGGCGGCATAGACGCCGTCGGCTCCCAGTGAGATGAACACCCGATGCAGTCCCGTCTCCAGCAGGGTCTGCGCCGCACGGTGGAGGCTGTCGGTGCCGGTGATGGGTACGCCGGACAGCAGCTCCGCCTCCAGCCGGTTTGGCTTCAGGGTGTGGAGCTTTCCCAGCACCGGCCGCAGCTTCTCGGCCTTCACCGTGGACACGGGGTCGGCAAAAATAGGGGCGTGGCAGTTATCCGCCAGCCATGCGATGCTCTCCGCCGGGAGGTTGGTGTCGATGACCACCACCTGACTGCCCTCTAGCAGCTGCTTGCGCCCCGCCAGCACACGGGGCGTCAGATTCCGATAGATGTCCATATCCGACACCGCCAGCTGCATATCCCCCTGCTGGTCGTTGATGAAAAGATAGGTGGAGGTGTGACCGCCGGGGATCACCGGGGACTGGGAGATATCGATGCCCAGTTCGCCGCACACCGCCGCCAGCTTCTGGGCGTACACATCGTCGCCGAAGGCTGTCAGCAGCCGCACATCCAGCCCCATCAGGCTCATGTTGTGGGCAATGTTCCGGCCTACGCCGCCGGGACTCATCCGCACCCGGCCGGGGTTGGAATCCTGTGCCACCAGTTCCTCACCGGGCCAGCCGCCGATGTCCATGTTCATACCGCCCACCACCGTGACGTAGGGGCTGCGGGTCACGATGTAGCCCTTTCCGGCGATGCAGCCCTTTTTCATCAGGTTGGAAATATGCACCGCCACGCTGGACCGTGTGATGCCCGCCCGCTCCGCCAGCTCCTGCTGGGAGATCATGGGATCCGCTTCGATCCAGTTGAGTATCTGCCGTTCCCGTTGGGTCATGCCGCACCTCCATAAGCAAAACTTTACTTTCTAATCATATGCTTATTATACCATGTGTTCCCGCCGTGTCAAGTCCTTTTCCATAGGCGGAAAACTTTTTTTGCTCCCGATGGGACGGACTCTTGCAAAAGTGGTGACGGGCGGTTATAATCTACGTTATACCGATTTTAGTGCAAGGAGGAACGCACGATGGAGCGAATGAAGATCGCTGCCCTTTTTGCCGACCAGGAACAGCTGGACGGCAAGGAAGTCACCGTGTGCGGCTGGGCCCGCACCATCCGGGATATGAAAACCTTTGGGTTCATCGAGCTCAATGACGGCTCCTGCTTCAAGAATTTGCAGGTGGTCATGTCCGCTGATGAGCTGAATAATTATAAGGAGATCGCCGGGCAGAACGTGGGCGCCGCTCTCATCGTTCGTGGCGCCGTGGTGCTGACGCCGGAGGCCAAGCAGCCTCTGGAGATAAAGGCCTCCTCCATCGAGGTGGAGGGCAAGTCCACCCCGGACTATCCTCTGCAGAAAAAGCGCCACAGCGTGGAGTTTCTGCGGACCATCCAGCATCTGCGGCCCCGCACCAACCTGTTCTCCGCTACCTTCCGGGTCCGCAGCGTAGCAGCCTACGCCATCCACGAGTTCTTCCAGAGCCGTGGCTTCGTATATGTCCACACTCCCATCATCACCGGCTCCGACTGCGAAGGCGCCGGCGAGATGTTTCAGGTGACGACGCTGGATCTCAACGACGTTCCCCGGACCGAAGACGGGCAGGTGGATTACAGCAAGGACTTCTTCGGCAAAAAGACCAGCCTCACCGTGTCCGGCCAGCTGAATGCCGAGAACTTCGCCATGGCCTTTGGTGACGTGTATACCTTCGGTCCCACCTTCCGGGCGGAGAATTCCAACACCCAGCGCCACGCCGCCGAGTTCTGGATGATCGAGCCGGAGATGGCCTTTACCGATCTGGCGGGGGATATGGATGTGGCCGAGGCCATGATCAAGCACATCATCCGCCGGGTGCTGGAGCGCTGCCCCGACGAGATCAACTTCTTCAACAGCTTCGTGGATAAGGGGCTCAAGGAGCGCCTGACCCATGTGATGACCTCCGATTTCGGCCGGGTCAGCTATACCGAGGCGGTGGAGATCCTGAAGCAGCACAATGACCAGTTCGACTTCAAGGTAGACTGGGGTACCGACCTTCAGACGGAGCACGAGCGGTTCCTGACGGAGCAGGTGTTCAAGCGCCCGGTGTTCGTCACCGACTATCCCGCCGAGATCAAGGCCTTCTATATGCGGATGAACGATGACGGCAAGACGGTGGCGGCGGCGGACTGTCTGGTCCCCGGCATTGGTGAGATCATCGGCGGCAGCCAGCGCGAGGAGCGACTGGAGGTACTGGAGGAGCGCATCCGCCAGCTGGGCATGAACCCGGAGGACTACTGGTGGTACTGCGATCTGCGGCGCTACGGCTCCTGCAAGCACGCAGGCTTCGGTCTGGGCTTCGAGCGGATGGTGATGTACCTGACAGGTGTCAGCAACATCCGGGACGTGGAGCTGCACCCCCGCACCGTGGGCAATGCGGAGTTCTGATGCACTTCCGGGCTTTTGACAGCAATACAAAGCTTCTGCCGTTCCAATAAAATAGCTGCATCGAGGGCGCTGGCGCAAGCCGGCGCCCTTTTTCCTTTTGACTCCAATGGATCACTTCCCCGTTCTGCCGCTGGCCGGCTGTTTTTGCCGGCAGTCTTTTCTCCTATTGCCGCCGGCGGCATACTTTTTGCCAACAGCCCCTTCTGCACAAGGAATGTGTCTCCGACGGCCCACTTTTCCCACCAGCCGGAAAAGTGGGCAAAAGCACCCGCCGGAGGGAAAAGCCTGTGAAAGTCCCCTTCCCACATCATAGGCGCTATTTGGCCCTTCCGGCATATGGCAACTGATATTTCAGCAGGAAGACGCTTTGTATTGCAAAATTGTACACATTTCTCTCTTCTCGGCGGCCCCCTCTCCCCCGTCTGCGAAAAATGCAAAAAAAAGTGGCATTTCTCTGGGCAGTCTGTTATAATAGCTTATTATGGGGTCAAATTGTTACTGGCCACATCTAATATGCAGCACAACATAAACTTGTAAAAACAGATATTTCATAATAGGAGAAGCCAATGGAAACACAGAAAAAGCGCCGGGGCGACCGCAAGGACGGCCGCCTGATGCGGGAGCTGGACTCCCTGCACTACGTCACCGGCATCCTCTACCCCAACCGATGCGACAACGAGGCCTACATCTCCCAGCGCATCGACCTGACCAACATGAACGCCTATATCGCCAAGAAGAATGAGACGGAGACGGAGTTTCCCTATACCATGTTCCACCTGGTGCTGGCAGCCCTGATGAAAACCATCACCCTGCGCCCCAAGCTGAACCGCTTCATCGTCAACAGCAACTTCTATCAGCGCAACGAGGTATCCGCCTCCTTCGTGGTGAAGAAGCAGTTCTCCGATAAGGGCGCCGAGGCGCTGGCCTTCCTGCACTGCAAGGACGAGTACACGCTCTCCGACATCCACGACTACATCCGCCGTCAGGTGACGGAGTGCCGGTCGGACAAGGTAGACCCCTCCACTGGAGCCATGGATATCCTCAACAGGATCCCCCGCTTTGTCAGCAAGGCCGCCATCCACCTCCTCATGTGGCTGGATAAGCACGGTTGGGTGCCGGCGGACATCATCGCCACGGACCCCTATTACAGCTCCGTGGTCATCTCCAATCTGGGCTCCATCAAGCTCAAGTGCGGCTATCACCACCTGACCAACTGGGGTACCTGCTCCCTGTTCTGCATCATCGGGGAGAAGGCCGTGCGGCCCATCTACGCCCCGGACGGCACCATGGCCATGAAGGAGACGCTGGATCTGGGTCTCACCATTGACGAGCGTTTGGCGGACGGCTATTACTATTCCAAGTCCGTCCGGCTGCTGAAGCATCTGCTGGAGCACCCGGAGGAGCTAGAGAAACCTATGAAGGAGGAAGTTATCTATGAGTGAGACGGTACAGGTCAAGACCCCGTGGCTGGCATCCAAGGATCCCGAGGTACCCTCTACCCTGAACTACTCCACCCTGTCCATGTGCGGCCGGGTCGAGGAGATGGTACGTCAGTACCCCAATTACATTGCCTATGAGTTCATGGGCAAAACCACCACCTACGCCGAGATGTGGCAGAAGATCAACGCCTGCGCCAAGAGCCTGAAGGCCATCGGCATCCGGGAGGGCGACAAGGTCACCATCTGTATGCCCAACGCCCCTCAGACCCTGTGTATGTTCTACGCCGTGAACATGGTGGGCGCCATCGCCAACATGGTCCACCCTCTGTCCGCCGAGAGCGAGATCTCCTTCTATCTGCGGGACTCCAACTCCGTGGCGGCCATCACGCTGGATCAGTTCTACCCCAAGTTTGAAAGCGTCCGCAAGACGGTGGATCTGCCCTGCCTCATCGTCACCTCCGTGGCCGATGAGCTCAAGCCCCTGCTGCGGGTGGGCTATCAGCTCACCGAGGGCCGCAAGAACCCCAAGGTTCCCCGTGGCCCCGGCGTGGTGCTGTGGAAGGATTTCCTGAAGCGTGGCGAGCACGTGGAGATCTACCGCATCAAACGCAAGGACACCGATCCCGCCGCCATCCTCTACTCCGGCGGCACCACCGGCGTCACCAAGGGCATCCTGCTCTCCAACCGCAACTTTAACGCTCTGGCCGCCCAGATCGTGGCCACCAACCCCTTCTTCCATCCGGGTCACAAGATGCTGGCCATCATGCCCATGTTCCACGGCTTCGGACTGGGCGTGTCCATCCACTCCATGGTGGCCAACGGCGGCCACTGCATCCTGATCCCCCGCTTCACCCCTCAGAGCTACGCCGAGCTCATCAAGAAGCACAAGCCCAATCTCATCGCCGGCGTCCCCTCCCTGTTCGAGGCGCTGCTGCGGGTCAAGGAGATCGAGGGCGCCGACCTCAGCTGCCTGAAGGGTGTGTTCTCCGGCGGTGACAGTCTGTCCATTGAGCTGAAGAAGCGCTTTGACAAGTTCCTCCACGACCACGGCGCCACCGTCAGCGTCCGGGAGGGCTACGGCACCACCGAGTGCGTCACCGCCAGCTGCCTGACCCCCATCCACAAGCAGAAGGAGGGCTCCATCGGAATCCCCTTCCCGGACACCTATTACAAGATCGTCAAGCCCGGCACTCAGGAAGAGGTCCCCTACGGTGAGGAGGGCGAGATTTGCCTGTCCGGTCCCACCGTGATGCTGGAGTACGTCAACCATCCGGAGGAGACGGCCCAGACCAAGCAGACCCACGCCGACGGCCTCACCTGGATCCACACCGGCGACCTGGGCATAATGGACGAGGATGGCTTCATCTACTTCCGTCAGCGCATCAAGCGCATGATCGTCACCAACGGCTACAACGTCTATCCCTCCCAGTTGGAGAATATTCTGGATGGCCACGACTACGTCCACCTCAGCTGCGTCATCGGCGTCAAGGACCCCATCAAGATGCAGCGGGTCAAGGCATTCGTGGTGCTCAAGCCCGGCTATCAGCCCACGGAGGCCTGCAAGAAGGAGCTGCTGGACTACTGCCGCAAGCACATCGCCAAGTACGCCATGCCCTCCGACATCGAGTTCCGTGAGGAGTTGCCCAAGACACTGGTGGGCAAGGTGGCCTACCGTGTGCTGGAGGAGGAAGAGAACGCCAAGCAGGCTCAGAAGGCCGTAGAGGACGCTAAGCGTGCCGAGGAGGATGCCAAGCGGGCCGAGGCGGAGAAGGCCGAGAAGCTCAGTGCCGCCAAGAAGTCTGCGGCCAAAAAGCCCGCCCCAAAGAAGCCCGCTCACCCCACGGCCAAGCCCGAGCCCGCCAAGCAGGCTCAGAAGGCCGACACCCCTCATGACGGCCAGAACAACGACATCAAAGAATAGTCGCTCCCATGGCGGGGAGCGCAGGAGGTTCCTATGGACAGAGAGATGAAACGCCATTACACCCTACTGGTAGACTTTTTGGGTAAAATTTTGGGGCCGGACTACGAGGTGGCCCTGCATGAGCTGCTGGACGACTCCAATGAGATCATTGCCATCGCCAACGGCGAACTGACGGGGCGGCATTTAGGCTCCCCCCTCAGCAACAAGATGCTGGAATTCCTGACCAGCCGCCTCTATGAGACGCAGGACTACGTGCTGCGGTTTGAAAGCACCTCCGTCACCGGAAAGAAGCTGTGCTCCAACTCCCTGTTCATCAAGGATCCCCACGGCCGTCTGGTGGGCCTGCTGTGCATCAACTTTGACAGCAGCCGCTACCGGGAGCTGTCCGCCCGTGTCATGGACCTGTGCGGCGGCCTGCTGACCCCCGGCGCCCCCAGCGGCACCCACCTCATCGTGGAAAACGACGAGCACACCTATCCCTCCTCCATCGCCGGCGCCACTGCCAGCATCGTCTCCTCCGTCATTGCGGACTATCCCGTGCCGGTGGACCGTCTGACGCAGGACGAGAAGATGGAGATCATGGATGCGCTGAACCGCAAGGGCGTGTTCCTGCTGAAGGGCTCCGTGAGCCATGTGGCACGGGAGCTCCACAGCTCCGAGGCCAGCATCTACCGCTATCTGGGCAAGCTCAACAACAAGGACTAACCGTAAAAATCGGGAGGGACGGCTGCGCCGTCCCTCCCGAAAATTTCCCCATCGCCGCATTTCCCCCTATTTCCGGGAAATTCTTCCGTCACTGTTGCAAATATCACGGTTATTTGGCAGCCGGTGTGGTATACTACTGGCAAATAGAAATAGAAAAGGAGATCTTAACTATGGCCATCGTACACGCAAACGCACAGACCTTTCCGCAGGAAGTGCTTCAGTCCAACGAAACGGTGCTGGTGGATTTCTGGGCCACCTGGTGCGGCCCCTGCCGGATGCTGGCCCCCATTCTGGAGGAGCTGGACGGCGTGGCCCCCTGCAAGATCGTGAAGGTGGATGTGGATGAAAACCGGGCGCTGGCGCTGCAATACGCCGTGGCCAGCATCCCCACGCTGCTGGTATTCCGCAGCGGTCAGCTGGTGAACCGCTCCGTGGGCCTCATCTCCAGGGAGGACGTGCTGAAGCTGGTGCAGGCGTAAGCTTTTTAACGAAAAATGTGCGGGGCTAATGCCCCGCACATTTTCTCACAGCTGCTCCATGGTGCGGGCCACCTGCCCCTCACAGGAGCGCATGGCCTCCAGCGTCCGCTCCAGCAGCATATCCAGCTCCCAGCCCAGACGCTCCGCCCCTTGGGCGATGACGTCACGGGAGCACCCGGCGGCGAACTTCTTGTCCTTGTACTTCTTTTTCAGGCTCTTCAGCTCCATATCCTGACAGCTGCGGCTGGGCCGCATCAACGCCGCTGCCCCGATCAGGCCCGTCAGCTCATCTGCTGCAAACAGCACCTTCTCCATCTCATGCTCCGGAGCCACGTCGCAGCACAGGCCGTAGCCGTGGCTGCACACGGCGTGGATGATGTCCTCGCCGCAGCCCGCCTCCCGCAGCAGCTCCGGTGCCTTCTGGCAGTGCTCCTCCGGCCAGCGTTCAAAGTCGATGTCGTGGAGCAGGCCCACAATGCCCCAGAATTCGGCGTCGTCGCCGTAGCCCAACTCCTTGGCGTACCACTGCATGACCCCTTCCACCGTCAGGGCGTGCTGCAGGTGGAACGGCTCCTGATTATACCTCCGCAGGGCGGCCCACGCCGCCTCCCGGCTGATGTGCTCTCTCATGGGAAATCCTCCTTTGTTGCTGATGTTTTCCACAGGATAGCACCATCCGCCGAACTATGCAAGTACCATCTGCTCCAACAGGCTCAGCAGCTGCCGGGCATGGCGATATTCCGCCGCCGACAGCTCCTCCCATATCTCCCGCAGGCACACATCCTCCACAGCCGCTGCCGCCTGTGCATAGCGCAGACCGCCGCAGGTCTCGGCGTGATACCGGGTACGCAGCACCTCCCGCCACGGCAGACTCTCCACCCGTCCCCCCTGCAAGCGGGGCTGATAGCAGCAGCCCGTCACCAGATAGTACACCCCCATGAGACGGCGGGCGTGGCTCCCCTCCTCCCCTGCCAGCTGCCGCAGCAGGCGGCGGGCAGCCACATTCGGGGCGCAGGCGGCATAGGCCAGATAGGTCCTCCGGTCCGCCAGCTCATCCTCGATGAAATCCTGAATGAGCCGGATGCTGCCCATGGCCCTGCCTGCAAGGCAGCACCCGCTCTCCGCCGGCTCCGTCGGCACCGCTGGTATCTCCGGTGCAGCAGGCACCGCCGCAGCCTTTGCCCTCTCCGGAATATCCCCTGCCCCCGGTTCTCTCGATGGCTCCCGACAGGCGGCCCGCACCTCCGGGTACGGGTCCAGCTCCGGCGATACCCGCTGCCAGATGCGGTCGCAGCGCTGCGGGTCCATATGCTCCATCTTCTCCATATGCAGCCCCCCTTTTTCTCGCATTATTCTATGCTCCGGCGGGAAAAAACGTCCCTGTCCATTGCTTTTTCCCGAAAACTCTGCTAAAATATATGTTTTGTAAGGCTTTTTGTGTCCTATCCCGTCCCTTTCGACGGGGTCCAATATACTCCAAAGGAGGAATCGTTCCATGCTGGAACTGAAACACATCAGTTACCGGGTGTCCACCCCCGACGGGGAACAGGATATCCTCAAGGACATCAGCATCACCATTCCCGATGAGAAGCTGGTGGTCTTTACCGGCCCCAACGGCGGCGGCAAGACCACCATGGCCAAGGTCATCATGGGTCTGGTGGAGCCCACATCGGGCCAGATCCTGTATAACGGGCAGGATATCACCCATCTCTCCATCACGGAGCGGGCCAGACTGGGCATCAGCTACGGCTTCCAGCAGCCTCCCCGCTTCAAGGGCATCACCGTCCACGACCTGCTGCTTCTGGCGGCGGGCAAGAAGCAGCTCACCAAGGATCAGTGCTGCCAGTACCTGACCCGTGTGGGCCTGTGCGCCAACGACTATCTGGAGCGTGAGGTGGATGTGTCCCTCTCCGGCGGCGAGGTCAAGCGCATCGAGATCGCCACCATTCTGGCCCGGCAGGGCAGCCTGATGATCTTCGACGAGCCGGAGGCCGGCATCGACCTGTGGAGCTTCGCCCGCCTGACGGAAACCTTCGAGCAGATCCATCAGCAGCACCGGGCCACTATGATCATCATCTCCCATCAGGAGCGCATCATCCGTCTGGCGGACGAGATCGTGGTCATCTCCGGCGGGCAGATCGCCCACCGGGGCAATACGGAGGAGATCTTCCCCCTGATTTTGGCGGACACCCTGGGCGGCTGTCCCGTACTGGAGCACAAGGAGGTGCAGCTATGATCACCGAGATCGACGCCAGCCTGCTGGAAAAGATCGCAGACCTCACCGGCAAGCCCGTGGGGGCCTTCAACATCCGCAAGGACATGGGCTGCGAGGCCCGTCAGTCCACGGAGCATATCGCCATCGACCCCCGTGCCGACGGCAAGCCCGGTATCGACATCCACTTCAAAGAGGGTACCAAGGGAGAGACCTGCCACATCCCCGTCATCATCAGCCAGACGGGCATGAACGACATGGTGTATAACGACTTTTATGTAGCCGACGACTGCGACGTCACCATCGTGGCGGGCTGCGGCATCCACAACTCCGGCTGCGACGAGAGCCGCCACGACGGCATCCACACCTTCCACATCGGCAAGAACTGCCGCGTGCGCTACACGGAGAAGCACTACGGCGAGGACGCCAAGGGCGAGACCGGCAAGAACATCATGAACCCCCAGACCATTGTCTATCTGGGGGAGAACTCCACCATGCAGATGGACACCATCCAGATCCGGGGCATCGACTCCACCCTGCGGGACACCCAGTTCTACTGCGAGGCCGGCAGCGAGGTGGTGGTGACGGAGCGCCTGCTGACCCACGGGGCCCAGACCGCCGAGAGCGACATGACCATCCAACTCAACGGCAAGGGGGCCAAGGGCCGTGTCATCTCACGCTCCGTGGCGCAGGACACCTCCCGTCAGGTGTTCCACCCGGTGATGGTGGGCAACAGCCAGTGCTTCGGCCATGTGCAGTGCGACTCCATCATCATGGGGCAGGCCCACATCGAGTCCATCCCCGCCATCACCGCCAACTGTCCGGACGCCCAGCTGATCCACGAGGCCGCCATCGGCAAGATCGCCGGGGATCAGCTGCTGAAGCTGGAGACACTGGGTCTTTCCCCGGAGGAAGCGGAGGAGACCATCCTCAAGGGTTTCCTGGCGTAAACAAATCGTATATTTTCTCCACAATTCTACCATTTGTTATCATTTTTCTCATAAAGCTCCCCCTCCTGCCGATGCAGGAGGGGGAGCTTTCACTTACAGGTCAAATTCCTTGATGCGGGAGGTGCGCTCCTCCATGGGGACGTAGTGGCCCCGAATGGTGACGGCCCGGTAGGCCGGACGCATGATGCGGTGGCCGGTGATGACCTCCTCCATGCGGTTGGCACACCAGCCTGCAATACGGGCGGAGGCGAACAGCGGCGTGAACACATCCTCCGGGATGTCCAGCATGGTATACACCAGCCCGGAGTACATATCCACATTGGCGCACATGGGGGTGTCGCTGTGACGCCGCTCCTGCACCAGCGGGATGCCCAGCTCCTCCACCTTCTGCAGTAGGTCGAACTCCTCCTCGTACCCCTTGATCTGTGCCATGTGCCGGGCATACTTCTTCAGCAGCACCGCACGGGGATCCGACAGGGTGTACACGGCGTGGCCCAAGCCGTAGAGCTTGCCGGAGCGATCCCCGGCCTCCCCGTCCAGCAGACGCACCAGATAGTCCCGGATGGATCCGTCGTCGTGGGGATCCACATTCTCCTGAATGTAGTGGAACATCTCCATGACCTTGGCGTTGGCGCCGCCGTGGAGCGGCCCCTTCAGGGAGCCCACCGCTCCGGCGATGGCGCTGTAAGTATCCGTACCGCTGGAGGACAGCGCCCGGCACACGAAGGTGGAGTTGTTGCCGCCGCCGTGCTCGGCATGGAGCATCAGCATCATATCCAGCAGATGGGCCTCCTCCTCGGTGTAGCTTTTATCCGGACGGATCATCCGCAGGAAGTTCTCCGCCGTGCTGAGTCCCTCCTCCGGGTAGTGGATGTGCAGGGACTCGCCGCCGAAATGGTGGCGCTTGACGGCGTAGGCATTGGCCACGATGGAGGGAAAATACCCGATGAGCTCCACCGACTGGCGCAGCAGATTGTCCACCGACAGATCGTCCGGATCCGGGTCGTAGGAGTACAGCGACAGGATGCTGCGGCCCAGTTCATTCATGATGTTGCCGCTGGTGCGCCGCATGATCATCCCCTCGGTGAAGCCCTCCGGCAGTTTTCTGGCCCGGTTCATGATCTCATTGAAGTGCCGCAGCTCCCCCTGCGAGGGCAGATATCCCATCAGCAGCAGATACGCCACCTCCTCGAACCCGAAGGTTCCCTCCGCCCGGTGGGCCTCCACAATGTCGTTGAGCTCGATGCCCCGGTAGTAAAGCCTTCCGGGGATGGGGATGCGCTGGCCGTCCTGCAGCAGATAGCCCTGCACGCTGCCCACCTTGGTGACGCCCACCATAACGCCGGTGCCGTCGCTATTGCGCAGACCCCGTTTGATCTCGCCGTGGTAATATTCCTCACTGATGTGATATTCCTCCCGGATCTGACGGCTCAGCGACCCGGTGTACTCCTGAATGACGCCGTTTTCCTTCATTTCCTGCTCCCTTCCCCGGCGGCCTGTTTCCCCGGCGGCTGTGATTTTCCCGTATTGTATCTCATTTTTCTCCATTTTGCAAGAAAAATTTTTGTAACTTTCAAAATATCCATGCACAACCTATTTATATCAGATTATCTCCGGTCTGCTCACGGAAAAATTGCAAGAATTTCATTTTATTCATTCATTTTCTCTTGCATCCTGGCTTTTTTGTGTTATACTGTATCCAACAAAATCATCATCCGAAAAGGGGTGCTTACCGATGATCCAACTGCACAGCGGCAGCGTCATGCTGCAGGGCGGCGTACCCGTACCGATCCCCGCCGCCGGCAGCGGCCGGGATAAGACCATGGCCTATCAGATCCTCCGCCGTCACCACCGGGGGCCGTGGGAGGGGCAGCTTCACCTGACCTTCGATAGTCTCATCTCCCACGACATCACCTATGTGGGCATCATTCAGACCGCCAAGGCCAGCGGCCTGCGGGATTTCCCGGTGCCTTACGTTCTCACCAACTGTCACAACAGTCTCTGCGCCGTGGGCGGCACCATCAACGAGGACGACCACGCCTTCGGCCTGTCTGCCGCCGTGAAGTACGGCGGAAACTACGTCCCCGCCAATCAGGCGGTGATCCACCAGTATGCGCGGGAGATGATGGCCGGCTGCGGCCGCATGATCCTCGGCTCCGACAGCCACACCCGTTACGGCGCTCTGGGTACCATGGGCGTGGGCGAAGGCGGCCCGGAGATCGTGAAGCAGCTGCTGAAAAACACCTATGACATCGCCGCCCCGCAGGTGGTGCTGGTGTGGCTCACCGGCACGCCGCCCCACGGCGTGGGTCCCCACGACGTGGCCATCGCCCTGTGCGGGGCCGTGTATGGAAACGGCTTCGCCAAAAACAGAATTCTGGAATTTGCCGGCCCCGGCGTGGCCCACCTGCCCATGGATTACCGCATCGGCATCGACGTAATGACCACGGAGACGGCGTGCCTGTCCTCCATCTGGCAGACGGACGATGCCGTGGCGGAGTACCTGACCATCCACGGACGGCCGGAGGCCTATACCCGGCTGGCCCCGGAGGAGGGCGCCTGCTACGACGCCATGATCTCCATAGACCTCTCCCGGCTGGAGCCCATGGCCGCCCTCCCCTTCCACCCCTCCGAAGCGGTGACGCTGCGGGAGCTGCTCCACGATCCCGGCGATTATCTGCGTCAGGTGGAGCAGCGGGCGGCGGAGCAGTTCGGCGGCAAGGCCACCCTCTCCCTCACCGACCAACTGGTGGACGGCAAGCTGGTGGTGCAGCAGGGGATCATCGCCGGGTGCGCCGGCGGAATGTATGACAACATTGCTGAGGCCGCCGCCATTCTCTCCGGCGGTGACGTGGGCTGCGGCCCCTTCTCTCTGTCGGTGTATCCCCCCTCCATCCCGGTGAATCTGGAGCTGATGCAAAACGGCGTGCAGCAGGCGCTGCTGGAGGCCGGGGTCCTCTTCAAGCCCTGCTTCTGTGGCCCCTGCTTCGGAGCCGGGGATGTCCCCGCCAACAACGCCCTCTCCGTGCGCCACACCACCCGCAACTTCCCCAACCGGGAAGGCTCTAAGCCCGGCGACGGCCAGTTGTCCGGCGTGCTGCTGATGGACGCCCGCTCCATCGCCGCCACGGCCCGGAACCACGGCGTGGTCACCTCCGCCGCCGAGGTGGACTATCCCGCCCCGGCCCCGGTGCGCCGCACCTTCGACGGCGGGGTCTATGGCCGCCGGGTGTACTTCGGCTATGGCAAGGCCCGACCGGAGGCTCCCCTCCACTACGGCCCCAACATTGCCGAGTGGCCCGCCATCCCGCCGCTGGGAGAGGAACTGCTGCTGCAGGTGGCCTCCGTACTGCGGGATCCCGTCACCACCACCGATGAGCTGATCCCCTCCGGCGAGACCTCCTCCTACCGCTCCAATCCCCTGAAGCTGGCGTCCTTCGCCCTGTCCCGCCGGGACCCGGACTATGTTCCCCGTGCCAGGGCCACTCAGGCGCTGGAGGAGACCCGCCGCAGCGGCGCCATACCCCCGGAGCTGCAAAGCGTGCAGAAAGCCCTCTCCATCCCCGACATGGGCCGGGTGCAGATCGGCTCGGTGCTGTTTGCCAACAAGCCCGGCGACGGCTCGGCACGGGAGCAGGCCGCCTCCTGCCAGCGGGTGCTGGGGGGCTGCGCCAACCTCTGCTACGAGTTTGCCACCAAGCGCTACCGCTCCAACTGCGTCAACTGGGGGATGCTGCCCTTTACGCTGGCGGAAGGAACGGATTTCCCCGGCCACCCCGGTGACTTCCTCTATGTGCCGCAGGTGCGGGAAAAGGTGACCCGCGGCGATGAGGAGTTCTCCGCCCTGCTGCTGACGGACAGCGGCATCCACGCCCTGACGCTTTATCTGAAAAATACCACCGCCGAGGAGCGGGAGCTGCTGCTCACCGGCTGTCTCATGAACCACTATGCGGCCCAAAATGCCGCCGAAAACCGGAGGTGAACCCCATGGAAAAAATCAAAATGCCCCACCCCATTGCGGAGCTGGACGGCGACGAAATGACCCATGTGCTTTGGGGGAAGATCAAAGAGCAGCTGATCCTGCCCTTTGTGGAGCTGAACACAGAGTACTACGACTTGGGCCTGCCCAACCGGGAGCGGACGGCGGATCAGGTGACACGGGATGCGGCGGAGGCCATCCGCCGCCTGCACATCGGCGTCAAGTGCGCCACCATCACCCCCAACCTCCAGCGACAGGAGGAGTACGGCCTGAGCCAACTGTGGAAGTCCCCCAACGCCACCATCCGGGCGGCGCTGGACGGCACGGTGTTCCGGGCTCCCATCCTCATTTCACGGGTCAAGCCCGTGGTGACCAGCTGGAAAAAGCCCGTCACCATCGCCCGCCACGCCTACGGTGATCTGTATAAGGCCGTGGAATACCGGGTCCCCGGCAAGGGAAAGGCGGAGCTGGTCTTCACCGATGAAAACGGCGTGGAGACCTCCCGCCAGACGGTGTATCAGTTCAGCGGCCCCGGCGTGGTGCAGGCCATGCACAACCGGGACGATTCCATTCTCTCCTTTGCCCGATGCTGCTTTTCCTACGGGCTCTCCGTGGGACAGGACGTGTGGTTTTCCAGCAAGGATACCATCTCCAAGGACTACGACCAGACCTTCAAGCTGCTGTTTCAGAAGGTGTACGACGAGGAGTACCGGACGGCCTTTGAAAAGGCGGGGCTCACCTATCGCTACGCCCTCATCGACGACGTGGCGGCCAAGGTCATCCGCTCCCCCGGCGGCATCATCTGGGCCTGCAAGAATTACGACGGCGACGTGATGAGCGACCTCATCGCCGCCGCCTCCGGCTCTCTGCCCATGATGACCAGTGTACTGGTCTCCCCGGACGGCAACTTTGAATATGAGGCCGCCCACGGCACCGTCACCGATCACTTCTACCGCTGGCGGCGGGGGGAGAAGGTCTCCACCAATCCGCTGGCCACCATGGCGGCTTGGGCCGGTGCCCTCCGCAAACGGGGCGAATGGGACAAAAACCAGCGCTTAGTGGACTATTCTGACTGTCTGAAGCAGGCCGGACTGGACGTATTTGAGGAGGGGTATCTGTCTGAGGATCTGGCTGCCCTCTGCGACCCCGCCGACCTGAAGGAGATGCCGGACAACGACCGCCTGCTCTCCCTCATCCGTCAGCGGCTGGAGGTCCTGCTGGCCCAATGACCGGTCAGTCATTTATGTTTCTATAATTCCGCCAGTCAATAACCTTCTTCCCCCCCAGTTGACCTGGCGGTGCATCCCCATCCGGTCGGTGCATCGCCATTCGGCTCCCACTCAGCGGCCGCCTGGCATCTCCGTTCCTTCTGATGGTCGTGCGTCATGCTGCTTTGCATAGTATTTCATGCATTATCCTGCATTTTTTCTTCAAGATATAAAACAAAACAGGCCATGTGTCCATAGACACATGGCCTGTTTTGTTTTACCGCCCACCTATTTCCACGGCGTATTTTCTGGCATATTCCCGGAAGCGGCGGTCGTATTCCTCGTTGTTCAGCTTGCCGCTGCGCAGCGTCTCATGGATGTTCAGATTGTGCTGGGACATATCGATGACGCTGCCGGCGATGTTGGAGCAGTGGTCGGAGGTGCGCTCCAGATCCGTCAGCAGGTCTGCCCACACAAAGCCCACCTCGATGCTGCACTTGCCTTCCCGCATCCGCAGAATGTGACGGGTACGCAGCTGCTCCTTCAGCAGATCCACCACCTGTTCCAGCGGCTCCACGGCGGCTGCCGCCTGTGCATCCCCCCGGCGGAAGGCATCCGCCGACCGGTCCAGGATCTCCTCCACGGCAGCCTCCAGCACCTTCAGGTCCGCCTGAGCGGCCTCGCTGAGGGTCAGTCCCTTGCTTTGCAGCTCCTCGGCAGATTCCACGATGTTCACAGCGTGGTCGGCAATGCGCTCAAAGTCCCCAATGGCCTTCAGCAGCTCCGTGGCGTTCTCACTGTCCGCCGCCGTCAGGGTCTGGCTGCTGAGCTTCACCAGATAGGTTCCCAGAATGTCCTCATAGTGATCCGTGACCTCCTCGTCGGCCCGCACCTGCTCCGCCAGCGCCGGGGTATAGTCCGTCACCGACAGCAGGCTGCCGCGCAGGGCCTGCACGGCGCAGTCCGCCATCTTCATGGTCACTTCACGGCACTGGCCCAGCGCCAGAGCCGGGGAGGCCAGCAGACGCTCATCTAGCTCCGTCTTGTGCTCCGGAGCCGGGGCGTCGTGGATGACCCGCAGAGCCAGCTTCTCCAGCAGCGGGGCCATGGGCATGAGAATGGCCACGCACAACAGGTTAAAGGCGGTGTGGATCACGGCGATGCCCGGCAGGGTGGCCGCCTCTCCCAGAATGGCCGGGGCCAAAATCGCCCGGACGATGGAATAAGCCGCCAGCAGCACCACAGAACCGATGACGTTGAAGGACAGGTGGACGAATGCGGCACGCTTGGCGTTCTTATTGGCCCCCACAGAGGACAGCAGCGCCGTGACGCAGGTGCCGATGTTCTGGCCCATGATGATGGGAATGGCGGCGCCATAACTCACCTGACCGGTGACGGCCAGCGCCTGCAGGATCCCCACGGAGGCGGAGCTGGACTGGATGACGGCCGTCAGCACCGCACCGGCCAGCAGGCCCAGCACCGGGTTCTGAAAGGCGATGAACAGCTGTCGGAAGGCCGGCACATCCGCCAGACCGCCCACGGCGGAGGACATGGTTTCCATGCCGAACATCAGCGTGGCAAAGCCCAGCAGCACCGTGCCGGTGTCCTTTTTCTTATTGTCCTTGCAGAACATGAAGAAGATGATACCCGCCAGCGCCAGCACCGGCGTAAAGGAGGTGGGCTTCAGGAGCCGCACCCATATGCTGTCGCCGCTGATGCCGCCCAGACTCAGCAGCCATGCCGTCACCGTGGTGCCGACGTTGGCCCCCATGATGACGTTGATGGCCTGCCGCAGGGTCATGAGACCGGAGTTGACGAAGCCCACCACCATCACTGTGGTGGCCGAGGAGCTCTGGATCACCGCCGTGACGCCAAGGCCCGTGAAAAAGCCCGCCAGACGGCCGGTGGTCATCTTGCCCAGCAGGGAACGCAGGCGGCCCCCAGCCCGGCGTTCCAGCGCCTGTCCCATCAGCGTCATGCCGAACAGGAACAGACACAGCCCTCCCAGCATGGTCAATACATCAAAAATACTCATAAGCGTTTTCCTCTCCGCCGCCACCGGGCGGCACCTTTTTTTTACACAGTTTTTCCCAAATACTCTATCTAATCAGTACTTTACCGGCGGCAGATAAAATCCAAAAGCGGAGTTTTGTAAAATCCATGTAAAATCTTACCCAGTGGAGGGCGTCGGGACAGCAGGCGGGGAAGCTCGACGAAAAAGCAGGATTTATGGCTCATATGTGAAAAAAATCACTTCTACCCCCTTGCGTACTTTTTGCGGATGCTGTATCATGTAGAATATCCGGGAATCGGCCGGACAAAATAACAAAAAGAGGAGAGAAAACAATGGAACGTATCTTCCACCTGAAGGAGAACGGCACGACTGTGAAAACAGAGATCCTGGCCGGTCTCACCACGTTCATGACGATGGCCTACATCATCGCTCTGAACCCCAATCTGCTCACCGGCTTCCAGACCGGAACGCCCCTGTGGAACGGTGTATTCCTCGCCACCTGCATCGCCTCCGCCATTGGCACGGTGTGCATGGCCTTCCTGGCCAACAAGCCCTTTGTCATGGCCCCCGGCATGGGCCTGAACAGCTTCTTCGCCGTGGTGGCGGGCAACGTGGCCGCCCTGCTGAACACCGACTACACCAGCGCCTTCCAGGCGGTACTGTGCATCATCCTGGTGGAGGGTATCGTGTTCCTGCTGCTGAGCGTGTTCAACATCCGTGATAAGATCGTTCACGCCATCCCTCTGGGCGTGAGGCTGGGCATCGGCCCCGCCATCGGCCTGATGCTGATGAATATCGGCGTTGGCTCCAACGTGGGCGTTTACGCCGAGGGTAACGGCTACACCGATCCCTTCTATGTCATGCGTGACTTCTTCGGTGCCATGACTCCCAGCGTCATCAAGGATCACATGGGCGCCGAGTACAGCACCATGGTCCTGACCGTCATCACCATGTTCGTGGGTCTGTTCGTCATCATTCTGCTGGCCAAGAAGGGCGTCAAGGCCGCCGTGCTGGTGGGTATGCTGGCTTCCTCCGTGATCTACTGGGCCGGTGAGGCCATCTTCCTGCACGTGAACCCCTTCGCCTCCCTGCAGGGCGCCTCCTTTGTGCCTCCCTTCCACGACATGGCTGCCACCACCCTGTTTAAGTTCGACTTCACCGACTTCTTCCGCATCGGCTGGTTTACCGCCATCACCCTGATCATTACCTTCTGCATGATCGATATGTTCGACACCATCGGCACACTGGTGGGTACCGCCTCCCGTGCCGGTATGACCGACAAGGACGGCAATATGCCCAACATGAAGGAGGCCCTGACCTCTGACGCCATCGGCACCGTGGCCGGTGCCTGCTGCGGTACCTCCACCGTCACTACTTTTGTGGAGTCCGCCTCCGGCGTGGAGGCCGGCGGCCGCACCGGTCTGACGGCTCTCACCACCGCCGCGATGTTCCTGGCCTGCATCTTCATCGCCCCCATCGCCGCCATCATTCCTGCTGCGGCCACCTCCTCCGCTCTGATCTATGTGGGCATCCTGATGCTGCAGGGCCTGAAGAATGTGGACTTCAACGATCTGGATCAGATCGTCCCCGTGTTCATCATGCTCATCGCCATGCCCATCTCCGGCTCTATCGGCCACGGCATCGGTCTGGCCATGATCTCCTACACCATCATCAAGGTGTTCTCCGGCAAGGCCAAGGACGTGTCCGTCCTGACCTATGTCATCGCCGCCCTGTTCATTGTGAAGTTCTTCGCAGTGGTGTAAGGCGAGCTATCCCCAATTAGGAGGGAATACGCCGTATGGATTATTATCTTCTGACGGATCTGGCTGCACAGGTGGGACACGGTCTCGCCATCAGCGGCGCAGAGACCTTTCGGGTGGAGGATACCATACGGCGTATTCTTCGTGCCTACGGCATCGAGTGTGAGGTGTTCGCCATCCCCAACTGCCTGACCATCAGCTTCGAGGCCGCCAACGGCAAGCCCCTGACCATCATGAAGCGCATCGGCTTCCACGGCAACGATCTGGATGCGGTGGAGCAGTTCAATGCCCTGAGCCGCCGCATCTGCCGGGAGACCCCGGAGGTGGAGGTGGCGATGCAGTGGCTGGAGGAGACGCAGGCCGCCTGCCGGAGGTACTCCCTGCCGGTGTACTATCTGGGCCACTATCTGGGGGCCTTCGGCTTCTGCTTTGTCTTTGGCGGTACCCTGCGGGACAGCCTGTGGGCGGGGCTGTTGGGGCTGATCATCGGTCTTGTCAACGGGTTTTTGAACCGGCTGGAGGTGAACCCCTTCTTTCGCACCATCGCCGCCTCCTTCTTCATGGCGGCTCCGGCATATCTGGTGGCCAGTCTGGGGTGGATGGACTCCGTGGACTCGGCCATCATCGGTGCGCTGATGATCCTGGTGCCGGGGCTGCTCATCACCAACTCCATGCGGGACATCATCTACGGCGACACCAACTCCGGCATCAACCGCATCGTGCAGGTGCTGCTGTCGGCCTTTGCCATTGCGCTGGGTACAGCGGCGGCGTGGCGCATCACCTCCGGGCTGTACGGCCTGCCGGTAAGCACCGGTGTAGTGCATCCCTTCTGGGTGCAGGGTCTGGCGGTGCTGGTGGGCTGCGTGGGCTTCGCCATCCTCTTTAACGTACACGGCGGCGGAATGTGGCTGTGTACGCTGGGCGGTGTGGCCACGTGGATGGTATACCTGCTGGCGCAGCAGCTGGGCTATGGTGTTTACAGCATGAACTTCTTCGCCACGCTGGTGGCAGCTCTCTATGCCGAGACTATGGCCCGCATCCGGAAGTATCCGGTGACGTCGTATCTGGTGGTGTCCACCTTCCCGCTGCTGCCGGGGGCAGGCATTTACTATACCATGAGCCTGGGGCTGGCGGGAGACTTCCATGCGGCGCTGGCCAAGGGCCTGGAAACGGCGGGCATCGCCGGGTGTCTGGCGGTGGGAATCCTGCTGGTGTCCACCCTGTTCCGCCTGCCGGCGGAGTGGAAACGTCGGCACGGCAAGAATTAAGTGCCAAGCCCCATATACCAAGAAACAAGGACTGCGGACATTGTCCGCAGTCCTTGTTTGATTGAGGGGATGGTTTTCTGTTAGGCGTATGATTTGCAGGGTGAGGGAATCAATCCAGCAGCATCAGCAGCTCCTTGGCCTTGACGGCCTGCCCCTCCTTCACCCGGATCTCCCGGACCTTGCCGGCGGTGCGGGCGGTAACGGCCGTCTCCATCTTCATAGCCTCGATGGTCATGAGTACCTGATTCTCCTCCACGGTGTCGCCGGGCTGCACATGGAGCTTGGACACCATGCCGGGGATGGAGGCCCCCACCTGACGGGGGTCGCTCTCGTCGGCCTGCACCACCTGACGGGTCTTTTCCGAGGCATTGGGGTCACGGACCGCCACCTCACGGCGCATTCCGTTCAGCTCGAACTGGACATTGATGGTGCCGTCATCGTTGTGGTCACCCAGCCCCAGATACTTGATGACCAGTGTCTTGCCGTCCTCGATGTTGATCTTGTTGGTCTCGCCCAGCGCCATGCCGTTGAAGAACACATGGCTGCCCATGCGGGTGATATAGCCGTACTCCTTGCGGTGGCGGCAGAAGTCCTCATATACCTTGGGGTACATGGCGTAGGAGATCAGATCCTTGCGCTCCGGGTCGTTCCGGAACTTCCGCACCTCCTGCTCCAGCCGGTCAAAGTCTACCGGCGGCAGCAGCTTGCCGGGACGGCAGGTGATGGGCTCCTCGCCCTTCAGGACCACCTTCTGCAGATCCTCCGGGAAGCCCCATGCGGGCTGGCCCATCATGCCCTTGAAGTAGGACACCACGGAATCCGGGAAAGCCAGTGCCTTGCCCCGCTCCACGATATTCTCCGGGGTCAGGTCGTTCTGCACCATGAAGATGGCCAGATCGCCCACCACCTTGGAGGAGGGCGTCACCTTCACCGGATCGCCCAGCATATCGTTGACGGTCTTGTACATCTCCTTGACCTCCTCGAATCGGTTGCCCAGACCCAGCGACTCCACCTGGGGCCGCAGGTTGGTGTACTGACCGCCGGGAATCTCGTAGCGGTAGATGTCGGTGGTGGAGGTTTTCAGGCCGTGGTCGAAGCTCTCATACCGCAGGCGCACATCCGCCCAGTAGTTGGACAGCTCCTGCACCCGCCGCAGGTCCAGCCCGGTGTCCCGCTCCGTTCCCTGCAGGGCGGCCACCAGCGCATCCAGCGAAGGCTGGCTGGTAAGACCCGCCAGCGGGGCGCAGGCGGCATCCACCACATCCACACCGGCCTCGGCGGCCATCAGCAGGGCTGCCACCTGATTGCCGGTGGTGTCGTGGGTATGCAGGTGGATGGGGATGCCGATCTCCTGCTTCAGGGTGGACACCAGCTTCTTGGCGGCGTAGGGCTTCAGCAGGCCGGACATATCCTTAATGGCCAGCATATGGGCGCCACGGTGCTCCAGCTCCTTGGCAAGGTCCACATAGTATTTCAGGGTGTACTTATCCTTGCTGGGATCCAGAATGTCGCCGGTGTAGCACATGGTGGCCTCCAGCAGCTTATTCTGGTTCAGCACCTCGTCCATGGCCACCTCCATGCTGGGGATCCAGTTCAGAGAGTCGAACACACGGAACACATCAATGCCCCGCTCCGCCGCCTCCTTGATAAAGCTGCGGACCAGATTGTCGGGATAGTTGGCATAGCCCACCAGATTGGAGCCACGCAGCAGCATCTGGAAGGGGATGTTGGGGATCTTCTCCCGCAGCAGCCGCAGCCGCTCCCAGGGGGACTCGTGGAGGAAGCGGTAGGCCACGTCGAAGGTGGCGCCGCCCCACATCTCCAGCGAGAAGCAGTCCCGCAGGATATCCGCCACACCGTCGGCGCCCTTCACCATGTCACGGGTACGCATCCGAGTGGCCAGCAGGCTCTGGTGGGCGTCCCGCATGGTGGTGTCGGTGAGCAGCAGCTTCTTCTGCTCCAGCACCCACTGGCTCACGGCCTTGGGTCCCTTTTCATCCAGCAGCTGCTTCAGGCCGGGGCCCAGCGGGGCCTGCGGCTGGGGGAAGCGGGGCGTGTCGTACTGATGGCGCTCGGCGTTGGGATTGGCCACCTGGATCTCCGCGATGTACCGCAGGACACGGGTGGCCCGGTCACGGGAGTCCACAATGTCAAACAGCTCCGGCGTCTCGTCGATGAACTTGGTGTGGCAGCGGCCCGCCACGAAATCCGGATGGGCCAGAATGTTGGTGACAAAGGGGATGTTGGTCTTGACACCCCGCACCCGTACCTCGTTGATGGCACGGGCTGCCTTGCGGCAGGCGGCGGGGAAATTATGATCCCAACTGGTAACCTTCACCAGCAGCGAGTCGTAGTAGGGGGAGATGACGGTACCCACGTCGGCGTTGCCGCCGTCCAGCCGGACGCCGAAGCCACCGGAGGAGGAGTAGGCCGTGATCTTGCCGTTGTCCGGGGCAAAATTGTTGGCGGGGTCCTCGGTGGTCACACGGCACTGGATGGCGTAGCCGTCGACGTGGACGTCCTCCTGCCGGTTCAGGCCGATCTCCGGGTGACTCAGGGGATACCCGGCGGCAATGAGGATCTGACTTCGAACGATATCCACGCCGGTGACCATCTCCGTCACCGTATGCTCCACCTGAATGCGGGGGTTCATCTCGATGAAGTAGTAGCCGCCGTTCTTATCCACCAGAAACTCCACCGTACCGGCGCTGACGTACCCCACCGAGCGGGCAATTTTCACGGCATCCCGGCGCAGTGCCTCCACCGTCTCCTGCGGGACGGACCATGCCGGGGCGAACTCCACCACCTTCTGATACCGCCGCTGGAGGGAGCAGTCCCGCTCGCCCAGATGATAGACGTTGCCGTGCTGGTCCGCCAGGATCTGCACCTCGATGTGCTTGGGCTCCACCAGATATTTCTCCATGAAAATATCGCCGCAGCCGAAGGCCTTCTCCGCCTCGCTGTGGACCAGCTCATAGGCGGTGCGGACCTCCTCCGGGCTGTCGCAGCGGCGCATCCCACGACCGCCACCGCCGGCTGCCGCCTTCAAAATCACCGGGAAGCCGAAGGACACCGCCTTCTCCACAGCGTCCTCTGCGTCCCGCAGAGGCTCCGTGCAGCCGGGGATGATGGGAACACCACAGGCCAGAGCAATCTCCTTGGCGCTGAGCTTGTCGCCCATCTGCCCCAGCACCTTGGCAGAGGGGCCGATGAACAGGATGCCGTTTTCCTCGCAGGCTCTGGCAAAGTCTGCGTTCTCCGACAGGAAGCCGTAGCCGGGATGGATGGCGGTGACGCCCCGGCGCTTGGCCAGTCCGATGATGCCGGGGATGTCCAGATACGCCCCCAGCGGGGATTTCTTCTCCCCCACCAGATACGCCTCGTCCGCCTTGGTGCGGAACAGCGAATAGGTGTCCTCATTGGAGTAGATGGCCACCGTGTGGATGCCCAGATCGTGGCAGGCACGGAAAATGCGGATGGCAATTTCGCCACGGTTGGCCACCAGCACCTTTTGGATTTCTTTGGTCTGCATGACCCATCGCCCCTTTCTGTCTCGTGGACATTTGTTTGCGCATATTATACCATAGACCTCCCCCGCCTTGCAGAGGGCAAACAGCACAAATCGCCTTTTTGTTCACTCTCACAAGGCCGCCGGGGATTTTCTCCGCAAATTTGGAAGCTTTTCCCCTTCCGCCTGCGGTCGGCATCAAGAAGCCGTATCAAAAGCTCCCTCCGGCGCTTTCACGGTATCTCCCGCCCCGTTTTTCCGGCGGAACGTTCGGAATGAATCGTACCGCCGGGTCGGCTTTTTGCACAAACGCTCTCCTTCACCGCATCTCCCCAAGGCCCTCAAACGCCATCAACGCCGCATCCCGAACCGGGGTGCGGCGTTGATGGCAAATAAAGGAAGAAGGAAAGAGCAGCAAATTCAGCGCCCCATCGGCGGGGGCGGCGGTTCAGCCGCCCAGATATGCCTTCTTGATGGAGTCGGACTCCGCCAGCTCATGGCCGGTGCCGGAGAGTGCAATCTTTCCGGATTCCAGCACATAGGCCCGGTCCGCCACCTGCAAGGCCATTTCGGCGTTCTGTTCCACCAGCAGGATGGTGGTGCCGGACTGGTGCAGCTCCCGGATGATAGCGAAGATCTGTCCCACCAGAATGGGGGCAAGGCCCATGGAGGGCTCGTCCAGCATCAGCAGCTTGGGGTGGCTGATCAGCGCCCGACCCATAGCCAGCATCTGCTGCTCGCCGCCGGAGAGCGTCCCCGCCACCTGATCCCGCCGCTCCTGCAGGCGGGGGAAGCGGGTGAAGATATCCTTCAGCTCTTCACGGGTGGGCTTTTTGTGGAGGTAGGCCCCCATCTCCAGGTTCTCCAGCACCGTCATCTGCTGGAAGATACGGCGGCCCTCCGGCACGTGGGCCAGCCCCTTATATACCAGATTGTGGCTGGGGGTGTGGGTGATGTCCTCCCCCAGAAACTCGATGCTGCCGGTACGGGAGTGCATCATGCCGGAGACGGTTTTCAGGGTGGTGGATTTTCCGGCGCCGTTGGCGCCGATCAGGGCCACCACCTCGCCGGGGCGCACCTCGAAGGAGACGTTCTTCAGTGCATGGATCTTGCCGTAGTAGACGTTGATATCCTTAACCTTCAGCATCGTCCTTGGCTCCTTTCTTCCCCAGATACGCCTCGATGACGGTGGGATTGGCTTTGATGTCGGCAGGGCTGCCCTTGGCGATGACCTTGCCGTAGTTCAGCACGCAGATGCCCTCGCAGATGCCCATGACCAGATTCATGTCGTGCTCGATGAGCAGAATGGCGATCTGGAAGGTATCCCGGATGCGGCGGATGTTCTCCATCAGCTCCGCCGTCTCGGAGGGGTTCATGCCCGCCGCCGGCTCGTCCAACAGCAGCAGCAGCGGCCCGGAGGCCAGCGCCCGGACGATCTCCAGACGGCGCTGTGCGCCGTAGGGCAGGCTCCCCGCCTGTGCATGAGCCAGATCCGCCATGCCGAAGAAGTCCAGCATCTCCAGCGCCGTGGCCTCCGCCTGACGCTCCGCCTTGCGGTAGCCGAAGCCGTGGGTCACGGCAGCCAGCAGGTTCTCCCGGACGCTATTGTGCATCCCCACCTTCACATTGTCGATGACGCTCATATCGTTGTACAGCCGGATATTCTGGAAGGTACGGGCGATGCCCATGCGGCTGACCTGATGGGTGGACTTGCCCGCCGTTGGCATCCCATTGATGAGGATGCTGCCCCGGGTGGGCTGATAGACGCTGGTAAGGAGGTTAAAGACCGTGGTCTTCCCGGCTCCGTTGGGGCCGATCAGTCCGGCGATCTCCGTGCGGCCGATGGTGAGAGTGAAGTCATCCACGGCGGTCAGACCGCCGAAATCGATGCCCAGCCGGCTGGCCTCCAGCACGGGGGCGTAGTGGACATCACGCTCCGGCACCAGCGAGCGGCTGGGGTACGGAACCAGCGGCGAATCCGGCAGCCGCACACCGGCAGTTTTCAACTCTTTCATTTCTTCGCCGCCTCCTTTTTCGTTTTCTCCTTCCGGGTCTTTCCAAGGCTCAGCAGGGCTTTCAGGGACCACCGACCCTTCCACTCCGCAAACTGCGGGGAGGAGTTCAGCAGCATAATGACAATCAGCAGTACGGAGTAGGCCAGCATCCGGTAGTCTGCCACCTGACGCAGCGCCTCCGGCAGAGCCCGCAGGATGATGGTGGCGATGATGGAGCCCCGGATGGAGCCCATGCCGCCCAGCACCACGATCACCAGAATTTCGATAGACATATTATAGTCAAACATGGCGGGCTTGATGTTGGCCAGCGTATGACCGTACAGCACACCGGCCATTCCGGCGAAGAAAGCCGCCAGCACGAACACCATCAGCTTGTAATACGTCACGTTGACGCCGTTGGACTCGGCGGCGATGCGGTTATCCCGGATGGCCATGATGGCCCGGCCATGGCGGGAGTTTTTCAGATTCATCATCACCAGCACCACCAGAAAAATCAGCACGATGGCAAAGGGCAGCAGTGTCCGGGTATCGGCGTAGATGTTGCTGGTATCCAACCCCTTGGCGCCGCCGGTGACGGAGAGATTGTTGATGATGGTCTTGATGATCTCGCCGCAGGCCAGCGTCACGATGGCCAGATAGTCGCCCTTGAGCCGCAGGGCAGGCAGGCCCACCAGCAGGCCCACCACCGCCGCTGCCACGCCTCCCAGCAGCATGGACAGAGGCAGCCGCACTCCGATGGGGACGCTCTGCGCCAGCTGAATGGAGAGCAGGCAGCCGGTGAACAGGCCCACGGACATGAAGCCCGCATGACCCAGCGACAGCTCACCCAGCAGGCCCACCACCAGATTCAGGGACACCGCCATGACGATGTAGCAGGCCATGGAGATGAGCATATTGGAGATCTGCCGGCTGGCAGCTCCGGAGTAAATGAGGGCAGCGGAGCCGCCGCAGAGCAGGGCGGTGATGAGCAGCGTCACGGCGTTGCCGCTGAGGCGCCGTGCGCCGGAGGTCATATTCTTTCCCATAGCTTACACCTTCTCACTGATACGCTTGCCCAGCAGGCCGGTGGGCTTCACCACCAGCACCGCCACCAGCACGCCGAACACGATGGCGTCGGCCCACAGGGTGGAAATATACGTCTTGGAGAGCTGCTCGATAACGCCCAGCAGCACACCGCCCAGCATAGCGCCGGGAATAGACCCGATGCCGCCAAACACGGCTGCGGTAAAGGCCTTGATGCCGGGCATGGCGCCGGTGGTGGGCCGGATGTAGGTGTAGGCCGCTCCGTAGAAGATGGCGGCCACGCCCGCCAGCGCCGAGCCGATGGCGAAGGTGACGGTGATGGTGCGGTTGACGCTGATGCCCATCAACTCCGCCGCCTCCTTATCCTCCGACACCGCCCGCATGGCCTTGCCCATCCGGGTACGGTTGATGAACAGGGACAACCCCACCATGATAATGGCCGTCACCGCCATGGTGGCGATGGTAATGCCGTCGATGTACACGCCGCCCAGCTCCACGCTGGGGATGGTGAACAGCACTGGAAAGGCCTTCTGCTCCGAGCCATAAATCAGCAGCGCCAGATTCTGCAGCAGATAGCTGACACCGATGGCGGTGATCAGGACCGCCAACGGCGGGGCCTGCCGCAGGGGCCGGTAGGCCAGAAATTCAACGGTGATGCCCAGCAGGGCGCAGATGGCGATGCTGATAAGGATAGCCACCAGCGGCGGCATCCCCAGCGTCAGCACGGAGGTGACAACGGCATAGGCTCCCACCATGATGATATCGCCGTGGGCGAAGTTCAGCATCTTGGCGATGCCGTAGACCATGGTATAGCCCAGAGCCATCAGCGCATAGATGCTGCCGAGGCTCAGACCGCTGATAAGGGTCTCGATCAATCGGGTCATAAATCAGTTTCCTCTCTTTCTTCCGGATATCCCTCCCTGTCCGGAGGGCGGGCCGGGCGGCACAATACTGCCGTGCCGGAGACACCGGCAGGCACTGTTCTGCCGTTCGGCGGACAGCGCCCTCCGGGGCCGAAGCCCCGGAGAGCACCCGGTCACTTAGCCAAGCAGGCTGGTGGTGCCGTCGGCGGCAAACACCATGGCCTTGGCGTTCTTGTCGGGCTCACGGTTGGTGTCCCACTGCATGGTGCCGGTGAGGCCGTCCACGGTGATGGTGTACATGGCATCCACCATGGCGGAGGTGAAGTCGGCGTCAGCAGGGGTCTTGCCGCAGGCCTCCATGGCAGCCTTCACGGCGTACACGGCGTCGTAGGCGTCGGCGGCAAACTGATCAGGAGCGGAGCCGTGGAGCTTGGTGAACTTGTCCACGAAGGTCTGGGTCTTGGTGTCGGGAGCGTCCACAGCAAAGGGGGTCAGCATCATAACACCCTCCAGCATAGTCATATCGGAGACCTTGGTCTGCAGGCCGTCCAGACCGTCGCAGCCAAAGACCTTGATGCCGTCCAGCTTACCCTGAGCCTGAGTCAGGAACACGGAGGCCTCAGCGGCATAGATGGGCAGGAACACCAGATCGCAGCCGGAATCACGGATGGCGTTGATCTGCGTGGAGAAATCCGTCTTGGTGCCCTCGGTGAAGGCCTGCTGGGTGACGATGGTCAGACCCCGCTGGGCCGCCTGAGTGGTGAAGGTCTCCACCAGGCCGGCGGAGTAGTCGATATCAGACTGATAGAACACGGCGATCTTACTGCCCAGCTTGTTGTCAGCGATATAGTCGGCAGAGGCAGTACCCTGTGCCGGGTCGTTGAAGCAGACACGGAAGGCCTTGTCGTTGCCCTGAATGCACTTCTCGGCAGAGGAGGTACAGGTGACGACGAGTACGTCGTCGTTCTTGGCGGCGGTGATGACGGACTGGGCCTCGCCGGACAGCACGCAGCCCAGAGAGACGTTCATCTTATCGTCCATCAGCTTGCCGTAAGCGGAAATGGCGGAGTCGGGATCGCCCTGAGAGTCCTCGGTCTGCAGCTTGAGCTGCCAGCCGTTGACGCCGCCGGCGGCGTTGATCTCCTCCACGGCGATCTGTGCGCCGTCACGGGTGGAGGTGCCGTAATTGGCGTAGTCTCCGGTCATGGGGCCAATCAGACCCAGCAGCAGAGTCTGGTCGCTTCCGCCGCCGTTGCTGTCATCGCCGCCCTTGCCGCCGCATCCGGCCAGCAGGCCCAGCAGCATGGCCAGCGTCAATACCATACATACAAGTTTCATTCCCTTTTTCATGTTTCTTTCCTCGATTCTTGTGGGTTTTATTTTCAGCCGGTGGGCTTAAAAATACAAAAGAAAAACGGCCTTGCTCTTGCAGCAAAGCCGTCAGCCAAGTTTCTGTCCCGGGCTATTCTGCCGGGAACCACTCGACGCTGCGCCTTACTGCGGGATGCGGGATAATTCGTACCAGTACGATCAGAACCAGCAGAACCGCCAGAGCCACCAGTACCCCCAGCAGAACGGACAGCAAAATGGACACCGCCAGAATGGCAGTGTCCAGAGCGAACAGATAGGAAGCGGTGCAGGAGGCAGACTGAGTGGCCGGTGCGAAGCACGCATCGGCAGCACGAGTACGGTTACAGGTGGAAGTGTACTTCATGGTGTCTGTCTCCTCTCCGTAGGCTGGCCCACACGGGCGGGCCGCTTGATGTTGCATAGTTTACCGGTTTTATATGCAAAAGTCAATGGGGGGTATGTCGAATTTACTGCCCCGCAGCCCCGCATTTTATACAGTTTTCACAAACTTGCAGGAAACTTTACGAAAAGTAAGTTTCCTGAAGCGAAATATTTTGCGGATACGCTCTTTCCATGTCGCCCGGAAGGTCGAAAAAAGGGGATGCTCCCCCCATGGAAGAGCATCCCCTTTTATACGAAAGTATCAGCGCTTAGTTCTTGACCACGGTATACCAGTCGCCGTTCTGCTCCACACGGTAGCCGTCAGCAACGAAAACTTCGTTTTCTCCCATAGTGGGATGAGACGGGTCATACTTGTAGAAAGAACCACCACTGACGATGATCTTGGCAACGCCTCTTGCAGAATCGATCACATTCAGCGTATTCGCCGGGGTAACCGCCTTGAAGGTACCGCCTTGAATCTCAATCGTAGCCTTATCGGTTGCATAGATCAGATCGCAAATGGGATCGTCTGCTGGAACGCCAACCTGACGGAAGTCACCGCCTTTGATGATAACCTTACTGGTGCCACCGGCTTCAACGGCCATGGCTGCATTCTGTCCGTCCGCACCCTTGGTATACACGGCGTACACATCGGCGTCGATCGTAATCTGCGCTGTCTTTTCAGCCTGCACTGCACCATATCTGCCGTTGGCCTGAATATTCTTGGTGATTTCATGCGTGCCATAAGAAAAACTCTCGGCAGAAAACAGCTCCGGTGCGTCATGGTCGTATGTATTGTCATACGAATCGTTTTCATACTCTGCCTGCGTCGCATTCACGCTAATACCGAAAGAAAACTTTGATGCCCAATACGGATCGTTGTTTTTCGGATTTGCCTCGTTGCCGACTTCCGTGGGCATATACAGCACCAGTGCATACGTCTTAGCATCAGCCTCAGGCGCAAGCATTACCATCTGATCTTCACCAATAATAGCACTGGAACCGATGGACTTAAGCGTCCTAGCTTCTGCATTCACAGCATTGATTGCCGCTTCACGATCTGCATATGCAGCAGTGGTTTCCACTGCGCCCAATTTCACATAGTTGCTGAGGTAATAAAACTCGCCTGCGACATTTTTTCCTCTGCCTTCATTGATGTTATACATACCAACGGTATACTTCAGAGCAAGTGTTCCTGCGTTTTTGACACGTAGATACACAACCTCTGTACGACCGGGTTCCCATACAGTGCTGTCCTCAAACAGCTTGGTCGTGTCGGTTACCTTGTTCCAGGTCTTAAAATCTGTGCTGTACTCCAGTACCACATCCAGATTACCGGCCTGAATTTTGTTGACACCGGTGCTTGCGGTGTCGGTGAACCATGCGAAGGTAGCGCCTACCAGCATAGCCAGGCACAGAACCATAGCCATGACGCTGCCCAGCAAGGCCCGTTTGGTACTCTTGCGGTTTGTCATAGTATCTTCCCCCTATTTTTTTGCGTGTGCGTCGGTGGCCGACGGCTTTGTGGGGGATGCTGCAAAGGGGAATACGGATTGCCACGTCGGGGCTGCGCCCTTCCTCAGAATAACACCTTCTTTGACCCCTCCTTATCGTTTCAAATGAAACGATAACCGCCCATGGGCGGTTCGGCGCGCACTTTAACGCAGGCATATTACCACTTATATGGACACAATGCAAGTCCCTTTTTGTCAAAAACTGTCATTTTTTCTGGAATTTTCTGCATCCCACTCCCCGGCACGACAAAAGGGCCTTGCTCCTCGCCGCAAGGCCCTTATTTTTCCGGGAACTTCGCTGCCATTACCGCAGCTGCGCCGTGAACACGATCTCCCCCGGCTGAGGGCATTGGGCCCGGATGAAGCCGTGGTGTCCCTCGGCAATGCTCCGGGCGATGGAGAGCCCCACGCCGAAGCTGCCGTCGGCGGAGCGGGCCTGATCCGACCGATAGAACCGGTCAAAGAGCTTCTCTGTCTCCCCCTCGGCCAGCGGTGTACAGGCATTGCTGCACCGCAGGACGACGCCCGTTTTCCCTTCTCCAGCACAAACCGGATGGGTGTCTCCGGCAGGGCATACTTCACGGCATTATCCAGCAGGATAGACACCAGCTGCCGCACGGCGTACTCGTCGCCGCAGTAGGTAAGCCCCGGCACGATAGCAAGCTCCAGCGGATGGCCCTGAGACCGGGCAAAATCCCGGAAGGACTCCGCCGTCTCCTCCACCGCCTCACTGACGGCGAAGTCCGACAGCTTCAGCGGCGATTCCTCCTCGTCCATGCGGGAGAGCGTCACCAGCGCCGCCGCCACGATGACGAAGAAGATGGCCGCCAGCGCCACATATCCCATGCCTGTGGCAAGGCCGATGGCCATGGCCAGGAAGATGGCCCCGATCTCACGGGCCGTACCGGGAACGGAGCGGAACCGCACCAGACTGAAGGCTCCCGCCACCGCCGCACCGGCGCCGATGTTGCCGTTGACCAGCAGGATCACCATCTGCACCATCGCCGGCAGGATGGCCAGCGTCACCGCAAAGCCCCGGCTGCACCGCTGGCGGTACATACACACCAGCGCCGTCAGCAGGCCCAAAATCAGCGAAGCCGCCGTACAAATGAGGAAGGTCGGAAGGGTCAAGCCCGAAGAGAGGATAGAATCAAGCACTGAAAAGCGCCTCCTTTTTCAAAATATGTTCTTTGTAACAGGTCCCGTATTTGGAGAAGGACGTGGGGAAAGCCCCCACCTCCGTCAGTGCGTGGGTCAGCCACAGGCGCCACGCCTCCGGAGCTTCCCGACGGCCAGACGGCCCCTGATGGCTCCTCTGGCAGCCAGCCCGGCGGCCAGTTCCCCGGCCAGACGGACGGCCAGAGCGTCAGCATCTCTCAGGGCAGCACCTTCACCATCCAGTCCTCCGACGGTACCGCCGTCTACACCGGCGAAGCCGTGTACGATGCCCGGTTCGTGTTCTTCTCCTCGGCGGCCATGACCTCCGGCGAGACCTACACCCTCACCTCCGGCGGCACGGAGCTGGCCACCGCCACCGCAGGCGGCACCGGTACTGCCGCCGTCACCACCCCCGACACCTCCGCCGACACGGCGGACACCCCCCAGACCTCCGACAGCCACACCGCCCTGTATATCGCACTGGGCGCCGTGGCGGTGCTGGGTGCAGCCGCCGTGGTCGTGGTGGTCCTGCGGAAGCAGAAAAAAGCCTGACCTCTTCTCTCGTCCCTCTTTTATAAACAGGACAGGGTCCGGTTCCCTTGGGAACCGGACCCTGTCCTGTTTTTTGACGCTTCACTTACTCGCCAAGGCTGCGGGAGGCCCCCATCCTCACAGGATGGAGAGCTGTCCCGGATCCTTGTCACCCTCTGGGCCAGTCCAGATCTCTGGGCAGTCCCAGAATGTAGTCGGCGCTGACGTGGTAGTACCGGCACAGCTTCTCCAGCTTCTCGATACCCATTTCGCTGGTGCCGTCCCGCCAGCGCCGGATCTGTTTGGTGCTGACGCCGATAGTCTTCGCCAGATCCTGCACCTTGGTGTCGCTGTCCTCAATAATGGCGTCAATGTTTGGATATTGCTTCATGTATGCTCTCCTCGTGGTCTATTGTCTATGCTTCATCGGCGATTTTTGTCGAATTATGTCGAAAATTTTACACGCATAATGGCACGTTCGTCTTGACTTTGGACATATATGTCATTTATAATATGTAAAGACATATATGTCTCCATCTGTTTGTTCGTTCTGTCCTCATCACCGTCATTGTTTGACATTCTCCACGCAATATGACTGGAAATTTCAGGACAGTTGCTCTGTTTCGACGTTCTTCATGAGCAAAAGATGCTTTAATAGTTCTGCACCCGCCAAGTGCTCCAAGCTATCTCCGGGAGGAACCCCCTATGACCGTAAAAAAACTCTTACAGCTCCTTAGCACCATTCTGGTGGCGCTGGTAGTCCTTCTGGCCGTGGCGCTGGTCGGCGTCCGGCTGGCCGGCATCCGCACCTTCACCGTTCTGTCTGGATCCATGGAACCCACCTACCATGTGGGTTCCCTCATCTACGTAAAAAAGGTGGACCCCACCACCATTCAGCCGGGGCAGGTCATCACCTTCCTGCTGGATGAGAACACCGTGGCCACCCACCGGGTGGTGGAGGTGGTTCCCGACGAGGACGATCCCTCCACTCTGCGCTTCCGCACCAAGGGCGACGCCAACGACGCCGAGGACGGCAGCCTCATCCACTACAAAAACGTCATCGGCACCCCTGTGTTTACCATTCCCAAGCTGGGCTACGTAGCCAATTACATCCAGCATCCCCCCGGCCTGTACGTGGCCATCTCCGCCGGGGCCGTCCTGCTGCTGCTGACCTTCCTGCCGGACCTGCTCTCCGGCGGCTCCCACAAGGAGCAGGGCAAGCGCATCCGTCAGGACAGTCAAAAGGCATAGATCCGTCGGTTCTGCCGCAAGGCTCACCATATAATTTGTTATCATTTTATGCAGGAGGAAAAACCATGAAAGCAAGGAACCGCATCAAACCCCTGTTGACCCTGTGCTGCGCCCTGCTGCTGGTAGCCGCCGGTGTGTTCGGCACGCTGGCCTACCTCACCGGCACAGACACGGTCAACAACACCTTCACTGTCGGCAACGTGAAGATCACGCTGGACGAGGCCGAGGTGAACACCGACGGCACGCCCGTGACCCCCGCTGACCGTGTGAAGGCCAACGAGTACCATCTGCTCCCCGGCCACACCTACACCAAGGACCCTACCGTCACCGTTGAGGAGGGCAGCGACCTGAGCTACGTCCGCATGAAGGTCACCTTCAACAACGCCACGAACATCATCGCCCTGTGTACTGACCCCGAGTTTGCCGAGGACGGCCCCACCGGCGTGGAGAACGCCTATCCCCTGATCCGCATGGTGAACTTCGTGGATGCCAACGCCGTCAAGTGGGACGGCATCATCCCCGATAACATGGTGGACACCGAGGAAATGCTGGCCGAGGCCAAGTACTTCGTCTACGACAAGACCACTGACACTCTGACCTACTATTTCTATTACAACGAGGCCGTTGCCGCCCCCGACGGTGATGTGGTCCTGCCTGTCCTGTTTGACAAAGTGACCCTGCCCGAGTGGGTCACCAACGACCAGCTGGCCACTCTGGAGAATTTCCAGATCACCGTGGTAGCCGAGGCCATTCAGGCCGACGGCTTTGCCAATGCCGGCGCCGCTTGGGCCGCCTTCCATGGCTGATTTCCCCCCGGTTTCGACGGCACATGGGCTGCGCCCCACGCCGTGGAAATGAATCATAGTTTGCAAGAAAGGAAGAAGCAAGTATGAAAAAGAAAACTCTGGCGCTGGTTCTGGCTCTGACCCTGTTGGTGGCCGGTGTCGTCGGCGGCACGCTGGCTTGGCTGACTGATCAGACCGACGAAGTAAAGAACACCTTCACCGTGGGCGATATCAACATCGGCCTCGCCGAGACCACTACGGACTACAAGATGGTTCCCGGCAACACCATCGCCAAGGACCCCACCGTCACCGTCAAGGCCAATTCCGAAGCCTGCTGGCTGTTCGTGCAGGTCACGGAGTCCGCCAATCTCGATGATTTCATCACCTATGCCATCGCCACCGGCTGGACGGAGCTGGAAGCTGGTGTCTACTATCGTGAGGTTCCCGCCTCCGCCGCCGACCAGACCTTCTCCGTGCTGGCAGGCGATGCCGTCACCGTGAAGAGCGATGTTACCAGGACTATGCTCGAAACCGCCAAGACGGATGCCCCCACCCTGACCTTTAAGGCCTACGCCATCCAGAAGGATCACTTCGCCACGGCTGATGCCGCTTGGGCCGAGGTCAGCAAGTAACCCAGTGATCCCTTGCACATTCTGATACCCAAAAAACAAACAAAAAGGAGCGCAATTACATGAAAAAGAAGATCACTGCTCTGTTTCTGTGCGTGGCGCTGGCCGCCATCGCCATCGTCGGTGCCTCTCTGGCCTACTTTACCGACACCGACAACGAAACCAACACCTTTGCCGTGGGCAACGTCAAGATCGACCTGATCGAGCAGGAGCGTGGCGAGAATGGCCTTCAGCCCTTCACGCAGGGCAAGAAGCTGTACCCCATCGTCGGTTCCGCTCAGGGCGAGAAGGATGAGCTGGGTATGCCCACCGCCAAGAACTACGTGGACAAGATGGTCACCGTCCAGAACACCGGCTCCGAGAAGGCCTATATCCGTGCCTACTTCGCCATTCCCGCCGCTCTGGACGACGGCTATGAGACCTTCAACGCCGGCATGAACGTCCTGCACTTCAACTTCGGCAACAAGGTCGTTGACGGCAATATCACCTCCACTGAGGGCGTTGAGTGGATCTGGACGCATGGCAACAAGTGGAACTACTTCGAGACCACCATTGACGGCATCAAGTACAATGTCTACTTCGCCGACTACTATCAGGCCGTTGAGGCCGGTGCCACCACCGAGCAGCTCGTTCAGGGCGTGTATCTCGACAAGTCCGTCGATTTCGGCAAGGATGGCAAGTGCTACGCCTTTGGCAAGGAAGTCACTCTGGATGAGGGCTGGGATTGGAACAACGTCTCCTGCCGTGTTCGCCGTGGCCTGCCAGGCCGAGGGCTTTGACAGCGCTGCCGAAGGCTATGAACGCCGCCTTCGGCGCCAACTACAATCCTTGGGGCGGTGCCGCCGCCAACTGGCAGTAATTCCCCCAACAGGAAGCAAATCGGCTTCCCTGACTTCGCTATCTCCTCCCTATTTTTTTTCGGCACGGGTCCTGTGACCCGGCCAACCCCGGCACGCCTGTTACCAGCGGGTCGTGTCGGGGGCGGGGAGCCCCCTGTGGGCCCCTGCCACCCCGGTGAACCTGTTACCAGCGGGAACACCGGCGGCCGTGGCCTCTCCGAAGGCCCGGCCAAACCAGTGCAGCTGTTACCGGCAGCTGCACCGGTTTGACCGCTGCGGTCAACCACCTTCTCTGTCCTCCCTATGGAGGCTGACCATAGACAGGAAAGGAGCAACCACATGAAACGAAAGCTGTTATTACTGTCGGTGCTGGCCATCTGCGTGGCCACGCTGGCAGCCGGAACGCTGGCGTATTTCAGCGCCGACGGAACGGCACGCAATGTCATCACCACCGGCAATGTCTCCATTGCTGTGGAGGAGTGGGCGGATGCGGATAAAACCCAGCCCTTCGAGGACCTTACCGGCATCATGCCCGGCACCACCGTCACCAAAATTGCCGAGGTCCGCAACACCGGCGAAGCCGACGCATGGATCCGTGTCCGCCTCACCGGCGACATCCGCCTCACCGGCGACGGCACGCCGGATCCCTCGCTGGTAAAGCCTGACCTCAACACCACCGACTGGACGCTGGCCGCCGACGGCTACCTCTACTGCAACAAGGCCATCCGCCCCGGCGAGACCACCGCCCCCCTGTTCACCTGCGTCACCTTTGACGCCGGTATGGGCAACGAGTATCAGAACGCCACCGCCACAGTCCATGTGGCCGCCGAGGCTGTCCAGACTGCCAACAACGGCGCCACCGCTCTGGAGGCGCTGGGCTGGCCAACGCAGGGTTAAGGCGGTGCGGCACATGAAAAAAATGCGGCATATGAAGAGAAAAGCTCTTGTGGCGCTGGTGCTGTCTGTCACCATGCTGCTGACCCTGATGCCCGGTCTGGTCTTTGGTGTCTCCGACGATCAGGGTGACCCGGACACCGTCAGCTCCTCCATCGACTACCCCACCGTGAATTTCACCGACGTGGCCCCCTTCCTGCCCCCGGTCAGCGGTGCCGCCCCCCGGCGCTCCCCGGCCCGTACCGCCGGTGATGCCAATACCGGCAGCGATAACGGCGATAACGGCATGGTGGTCAACAAGACCGCCGTTTATAACGAGGAGACCGGTGCCTATGACATCACGCTGGAGGCCTACGCCACCGGCAGCAAGATCATCAGTACCGTCACCAGCGACGTTCCCACGGACGTCATTCTGGTTCTGGACCAGTCCGGCTCTATGGATGATGATATGGGGCAGCTGGTCTACACGGCCTACTCCGGCAATACCCGTCAGAACAGCAATCTCTATGAGAAGCAGGATAACCTCTGGTATAAGCTCTCCGATGGCAGCTATGTCGCCGTCACCGTCACCTCCCGGAACGACAGCATCCAATACACCCCCATCACCAACGGAAGAAATAACGAGGATTATGATTGGTGGTCCGACTCAACGTACACGAATCTCTGGGATAACAAAGACAATCTCTACGCCAAGGTCAACGACGAATACCAGAAGGTCACCGTGAGTCGTTCAGGTTACGGAAACAACCGCACCTACACCTATACCCTCCCGGATGGCACGCAGATCGCATCCAGTCGAGGCGATGATGCAGCACCTACCATCAGCAATACAGGTGATGGCTATCTCTATCTCGCATCCATCGACACCGCCCAAACCGTCTATACCTACACCTATACCGATGCCAACGGCACGGTGCAGACCATCGGCACCTCCACAGGCGACAGCACCAACTTCACGGCTGCCACGCTTTACAGCCGCAGCACCACAGATAGCGGCATCTCCCGCCTGACGGCCCTGAAAAATGCCGCCGCCACCTTTGCAAATGCCGTGGAGGAGAAGGCCAAGGGCGCTGACGGTGCCCTCGGCACCGAGGACGACATCTCCCACCGCATCGCCGTGGTGGGCTTCGCCAGCCAGTCCGACTACGGCGACAACACGGAGCTGCTGTCCATCGCCGGAAGCAACAGCGGCAGCGTGGGCGTGGCCTATAACAACATCACCGACCAGAACCTCAAGGACGTTCTTCAGAAAGTGGACACCTCCGCCGGTCAGACTATGGTCTCCAACGCCATCGGCGCTCTGGCCGCCAGCGGCGCCACCCAAACGGATCTGGGTCTGGACATGGCCCAGCGCATCCTCTCCGCCAACCCCGTGCAGCCTAACGAAAAGCGCAACCGTGTGGTCATCGTCTTTACGGACGGTGCCCCCACCAGCTTCAACGGCTTTGAGAAGGATGTCGCCGACAACGCCATCACCTATGCCGGCACCATCAAGACCGCCGGAGCCACCGTCTACACCATCGGCATCTTCGCCGGAGCCGACGCTACTAGTGCCGGCACCGAGCCCAAAGGTGACCTTGGTCAGAACAGCAGCTCCCTGAACAGCGCCTGCAACTGGTTCATGCAAAAGGTGTCCTCCAACAACGGCACGCCCCGCACCCCCAGCTACTACTTGTCTGCGGCGGACGCCGGTTCCCTCAGCAACATCTTCCAGCAGATCTCCGACAACATCGAGACCGGCGGCTCCTCCTCCACCCTGACGGAGGAATCCGTAGTCCGGGATATCATCTCCCCCCAGTTCACCCTTCCGGCCGGAAGCACCGCCTCTGATATCACGCTGGAGACCTACGCCTGCACCGGTAAGGACGGCGATACCTACACATGGCGCCAAAACGACACCGCCATGGGCGCCACTGCCACGATAGACGGCAATAACGTCAGCGTCACAGGCTTTGACTTCTCCCAGAACTACGTGGGTACCGTCACCAATCACGGCAGCGTCAGCTACCGGGGCCATAAGCTGGTCATCCGCTTCAGCGTCAACTCCCAGCCCGGCTTTCTGGGCGGCAACAACGTCCCCACCAACGCCGGGGCCGGCGTCTATGAAAACAAAGACTCCGAGACCCCTGTCCGGGAGTTCCCCCAGCCCACGGTAAACGTCCCCATCCAGCCCGTCACCGTTGCAGCGCAGGACTATAACGTCTATCTGCTGGGCAGTCTCACCGCCAGCCAGCTGCAAAGCGGCTCCACCGTGCAGGTAGGCAGCATCTCTCTGGATCTGACCAAGGCCACCGACTCCGATCACCCCTACGGCTTGGAGCCGTGGCAGACCGCCTATGTGGATATCACCGTCTCCATCACAGGCCCGGACGGCAGCCCCGTCACCGACCTGGCCCAGCTGCGGGCGGACACCTCCTACGCCGTCTCCGTCACGGTATCCCCCAAGACGGAGCCGCAGGCGGATTCCAGCGGCACACCGGCCGCCAAACAGAGCGGCAGCGCCACCGGCAAGGTCAACGTCTTTAAGCCGACGCTCACCTACGAGGACGGCACCGTCTACTACGGCGACACCTTCGATAGAGCCACGCTGCCCGGTTACCGCACCTCCGCCAGCTGGTTCCACAATGGCACCGACGCTGCCACCGTATCCATGACCGGCACTGCCCCGGCGCTGACCTGCGGCTACAGCTACGACACCACCCGCCTGACGGACATCGTGAACACCAAGCAGGACATCCCCGTGAAGGCCACCATCTCCATCGGTGACACCAACATCACCGCCGATACCGCCTTCCTGCACACGAGCTGCGCCGGAGAGACCTGGAGCCACACCAGCGGCGACCCCGCCTTCCTGCTCCACGTCAGAACCTGCGCCCTGACCGTCACCAAGACCGGCGGCGCTGACGGCGAACCCTATGTGTTCAACGTCTACCGCAACGGCAATCTCTACACCCAAGTCACGGTGGTGGGCAACAGCAGTGTCTCCCTCTATGAGCTTCCGGTGGGCAAATACACCATTGCGGAGGACATCGGCTGGAGCTGGCGCTACGACGCCGCCTACAACCCCGATAAGCCGGACGGCTGTACCCTCACCGCCGGCCACAATAGCGGCAGCATCACCTGCACCAACACCCTGAAGAATGACCGCTGGCTCAACGGCTTCAGTGATGTTATCGCCAATATCTTCGGAATCCGACACTGAGAAAGGAGGAACTGTTTGTGGCACGCAGAAAATATTCTTCGCCCCGGAAGCCGGGTGCGCTGCTTCTGACGCTGGTTCTGCTGGCGCTGGCCCTTACCGGCGCCACGCTGGCGTATCTCATCACCCATACGGACCCCGTCCCCAACCGGTTCACTCCCGCCCATGTGTCCTGCAACATCACGGAGGACTTTGACGGCACGACCAAGAAGAACGTCAACGTCACCAACATCGGTGACATTGACGCCTACCTCCGGGTGAAGCTGGTGACCTACCGGGTCAATGACGACGGCCAACACATCGGCGGCACGGCAGCCATCCCCACCTTCACCCCCGGCGACGGCTGGGTAGCCTATGGCGACTATTACTACTACACCTACCCCGTGGCCTCCGGTCAGCAGCCCAAAACCCCGCTCATTGACAGCCTGACCCTCACCGGCAGCTACAACGATGCCGACGGCGGCAAGCAGGCGCTGGAGGTCATGGCGGAAGCCATCCAGAGCGCCCCGACGGAAGCCGTGGGGCAGGCTTGGGGCGTCACCATCACGCCGGGCCGAGTGGCCCGGTATCAGTAAGGAGGGGACGGCATGAAACGAAAAAACATCTGTTCTCTGGCGTTGACGCTGCTGATGCTCCTGTCCTGTCTCTGCGCCGCCTACGCCGATACCGGCTCCGTCACCTATGACGGCAACGCTCAGAGCTTCGTGTTCCTTCCCGGCAGTGACTACTCCCCCTCCGACCTGTTCCCGGACTTTAAGGGCGTCATGCCCGGCGACCGGCTTACCCAGACCCTGCGTCTGCGAAACGACAGCGACCATCGGGTGCGGCTGTACCTGCGCTCTCTGGGATCCGAGTCCGGTTCCGAGGAATTTCTCTCTCAGATGACCCTGACGGTGCAGGCTCCCACCTCCACCCTTTTCGATGCCCCTGCCCATGAGACGGCTCAGCTGACGGATTGGACAGAGCTGGGGACCATCGCCCCCGGCGGCGATCTGGAGCTCACCGTGACCCTGAACGTCCCCCTGACCATGGGCAACGATTTCCAATCCGCTATTGGCTATCTGGACTGGCAGTTCAAGGCCCAGGAGCTGGAGGACCCCACGCCCCCCACCGGCGATGTCTACGCTCCCACCCTGTGGCCGCTGATGGCCACGCTCTCCATGGGAGGCATCGCCTTCCTCCTGAGCCGCAGAAAGCACCGGGAGGAGCCGTAATTTTCCGCATGAATGAGACTGCCGAACGGGGTTCGGCAGTCTCAGCGTGTCAAAAAAGCCTCGCAGAGTTTGCCGCCCGCAGGCGGCAAAGAAGTAAAATCATTTTCTCTCACGACATGTGCGTGAGAGAAAATACTTCTCAGGCTGCAAGTGTGGAATTTGTGTGCCATAGGCGCACAAATTATGCACGCAGCAGACTGCAAGCCTTTTGTCGGAAAACCCGGAGGGTTTTCCGACAGTCTCAGACTGCCGAACCCCTTCGGCAGTCTCTTTTTCTGTCTATCTCCCTGTCAGGGGCATGGGAAAGCCCAGCCACGGGGTCTCCCTGGGCGGCAGTTTGGAAAACCGCATGGCCGCCCCGGTCTGTGGATGGGTAAACTCCAGCCGCCACGACCACAGGGCTATGCTTTCCCCTTCCTCTCCCCCGCCGTATTTCCGGTCCCCCACCAGTGGAAACCCACGGGAGGCAAACTGCACCCGGATCTGATGGGTCCGCCCGGTGTGCAGCCGGATACGCACCAGTGACAGCCCCTCCCGGCTCCCCAGCACCTCATAGGACAGCTCCGCCGGGCGCACGTTCTTCCCCGGCTCCGCCGCCACATAGGTACGCCGCCGGACGGGATCCCGCCCCAGCAGGTCCGTCATCACGCCCCCCTCCGGCACGCCGTGGACCACCGCCAGATACTCCTTGCCGAAGGTGTGGCTGCGGAGCTGTTCCGACAACAGGGAGGCCGCCTTGGCCGACCGGGCGTAGACCATCAGTCCGCTGACGGCGGCGTCCAGCCGGTGAACCGTGCGGATGCAGGGGGTCCCCAGCTCCTGCCGCAGCAGCTGGGGCATCCCGCCGGGCTCGTCGGTGCTCAGCACCCCGGCGGGCTTCACCGCCACCACGATCCGTGGGTCTGCGTAAACGATCTCCATGGGGCATCTCTCCCTTACCATTCATCTTCTATCCCCTATCCTACCACATCCCGTCTCCGCTTGCAAGAAAGCCCTTTCCATCCGCCGCAGAGCGTGCTATAATGACACCAAACCATCAGAATACAGGAGGGTATTGCCGTGAAAAAGACCGTTTTGAGGAAATATGCCCAGCTGATCGCCGCCTCCGGCGTCAATGTGCAGCCGGGTCAGGAGGTATTCATCGCCGCCGATCTGGATCAGCCGGAGTTTGTGAAGCTGCTGGTGGAGGAGTGCTATAAGCGCAAGGCCAAGAAGGTGGTGGTGGACTGGAGCTATCAGCCCCTGCAAAAGCTCCACTACCGCTATCGGACCCTGACCACCCTCTCCAAGCTTGATAACTACGAGGAGGCCCGCTGGCAGCACTATGTGGATACCATCCCCTGCCGCATCTACCTGCTCAGCGAGGACCCCGACGGTCTGAAGGGCATCAATCAGGAGAAGATGGCCAAGAGCCAGCAGCGGCTGTACCCCGTCATCAAGAAATACCGGGATCAGATCGAGAATAAGTACCAGTGGTGCATCGCCGCCGTCCCCGGCGCCGCATGGGCTAAAAAGCTGTTCCCGGAGCTGCGGACCAGTCAGGCCATCGAGAAGCTGTGGGAGGCCATCCTGTCCACCAGCCGGGTGGACGAGAACCCCGTGGCGGCATGGGAGGCCCACAACAAGGACCTCCACGACCGGTGCCAGTACCTCAGCGGTCTGGGCATCCGGGAGCTGCGCTACAAGAGCGCCAACGGCACGGACTTCTCCGTGGGCATGATCCCGGAGGCGCAGTTCTGCGGCGGCGGCGAGACCAGCCTGCAAGGCATTTTCTTCAACCCCAACATCCCCACGGAGGAGTGCTTCATCTCCCCCATGAAGGGCGTGGCCGAGGGTATTGTCTACGCCACCAAGCCCCTGAGCTATCAGGGTCAGCTCATCGACGGCTTCTGGATCCGCTTCCACGAGGGTAAGGCGGTGGAGTGGCACGCCGAGGTCAACAACGACCTGCTGACCAAGCTCATCACCATGGACGAGGGCAGCTGCTATCTGGGCGAGTGCGCTCTGGTTCCCTTTGACTCCCCCATCAACCAGACGGGCCTGCTGTTTTATAACACTCTCTTCGATGAAAACGCCTGCTGCCATCTGGCGCTGGGCATGGGCTTTGCCGATACCATCCGGGACTTCCAGAACAAGACGCTGGAGGAGTGCCGGGCGCTGGGCGTCAACGACTCCATGATCCACGAGGACTTCATGATCGGCTCGGCGGACCTCTCCATCGACGCCGTGTGCGACGGCGGCAAGGTGGTCCCCATCTTCCGCAGCGGCACCTGGGCCTTTTGATGACCGCCACCTTTTTCAGAAACTGTACCCTGTTTTTGCAAAGAAGAATCAGGAGAAAGAACATGGATGATGCGTTCATCCAATCATTGCAGATAACCCAAGGGAGGGAGGAGCGCTGCTCCTCCCTCCCTTGGGTTTGCTTTTCGTTTTTTATGCTGCTTTTTCTCTTCCACGAAATTTTTTCTCCCAACGGAGGATCTTCCACCGCAGAAAAAATCCTCCGTGGGAAAATGGCTCACCGGCGGGACAAATTTTTCTATGTGGAACAAGTCCCGGTTTGGGAGACGGCGGCGTGTCCCATGGGACAAAAACGGTATTCCTTCGGACGTCAGATCCCGGTCCGATATGGGACGAGTGGACGTCCAAAAAATGTCCAGTCTCTCAGCGCTGATACTCAAATTCCAGATCGTACATGGAGACGATATCCCCGTCCTGGATCCCCATCTGCTCCAGCTGATCGAACAGACCAGACTGGCGCAGAACCTTATCGAAGTACATCCGGCTCTCATAGTCGGAGAAATTGATGTTGCCCATGAGCCGCTGGAGCCACGGCCCCTCCACCAGCCAAGTGTGGTCATCCCGGTGGATATCCAGCGGGGCGGTGGTATCCACCTCCGGCGGGCGGGGTACATACTCCGGCTCGTAGACCGTCACCGGCGGCAGCTCCGCCAGACGGCGGGCGATGGCCTGCACCAGCTCACGGGTCCCCTGATGGGTGGCGGCGGACATGGCCATGAACTCATAGCCCGCCTCCTGCACATGGGAGCGGAAGGCTTCCAGCTGGTCAGGGTCCGCCAACAGATCCGTCTTGTTGGCTACCACGATCTGGGGCCGCTGGGCCAGCTCCGGGCTGTACTGCTTCAGCTCGGCGTTGATGGCGTCAAAGTCCGCTATGGGGTCCCGGCCCTCGCTGCCGGAGACATCCACCAGATGCACCAGCAGACGGCAGCGGTCAATGTGCCGCAGGAAGTCGTGGCCCAGCCCGGCTCCCTCGCTGGCCCCCTCAATGATTCCGGGGATATCCGCCATAACGAAGGACACGCCCTCATCCACATACACCACGCCCAGATTGGGATAGAGGGTGGTGAAGTGGTAGTTGGCGATCTTGGGATGGGCCTTGCTGACCACGCTCAGAAGGGTGCTTTTGCCCACGTTGGGAAAGCCCACCAGACCCACGTCCGCCAACAGCTTCAGCTCCAGCACCACGTCGTGGCTCTCACCGGGAAGGCCCGCCTTGGCAAAGCGGGGTACCTGCCGGGTGGGGGTGGCGAAGTGCTGGTTGCCCCAGCCGCCCCGGCCGCCCTTGCAAAGAACGAAGGGCTCGCTGTCGGACATATCCTTGATGATCTCGCCGGTCTCGGCATCCCGGATGAGGGTGCCTCTGGGGACCCGGATGGTCAGGCTCTGGCCGTCCTTGCCGCTCTTGCGGCCGCCCTGCCCGTCTACACCGGGGGCCGCCACATATTTGCGCTTGTAGCGGAAGTCCATAAGGGTGGACATATTGTCGTCCACCTGCACGATGATGCTGCCGCCGTCACCGCCGTCGCCGCCGTCAGGGCCGCCGGCGGCCACGTATTTCTCCCGGTGGAAGGCCACGGCTCCGTTGCCGCCGTTGCCGGCCCGGACGGTGATGCGGGCTTTATCGATGAATCCATTTGCCATAATGCTACCTCGTTTATCTGAAAATGTGTATTTTACTCCAGTATGTCCTATTTTAGCGGAAAAACGCCCCACCGTCAAGGGCGGGGCGCAGGAGAAAACGGGTGCGGCCTGCGGGGAAAACTCTTGCAGATACACGGAAAAGGAGGACAGGCGTTTGCCTGTCCTCCTTTTGAAGTCAGAAGGTAACTCCGGCAGTCCGTCAGCGGGGCTCATCGGAGAAGCGGATGACGTCATTGGGGGTGCAGCCGATGATGCGGCAGAGCTTTTCCAGCGTGACCATGGTGATGTTGCGGCCCTTTTTCAAAGCGTCCAGCGTCTTGTTATCCACGCCGCTCTTCAGCAGCTGGTACTGGGAGACGCCACGGCGCTGCATAGTTTCCCACAGGGGGCTGTAATCAAACATCACGGTCACCACCTTTCTTCTTAAATCATTATAGAAAGAAAAGCAGAAAAACCATATTGTGGATATAACCACAATATGGTACAATAGAAAAGGGTGATTATTTTGGCTGATTATAAAGAGATGTATTTGACCATGATGCGGGCAGCTGAACAAGCGATAAATATTCTGATCGCCGCACAGCAGGCGTGTGAAGAAGCCTATTTGCAGGAAGATGCTCCCCATATATTTATCTTGGAAAGCGAATCCGATAACGCAAAACAGGAATAAGGAGGACAGGCGTTTGCCTGTCCTCCTTATTCCTGTTGGGTAAAGGATATACGGTTTTCATGCCAAGGGTGTTACTCCAGTGCGTCACGGCTCTCGAACACGTCACGAATGGAGCCGCTGCGGTCGATCTCCGGCTCCGGCTGGGGCTGCTTGCTCATTTGCAGCTCCTGCCACTTGGCCTTGTCGATGAGCAGCTGGCGGGGCTTGGAGCCCTCAAAGGGGCCGACGATGCCCCGCTCCTCCATCTGATCCACCAGACGGGCGGCACGGGAATAGCCCAGCTTCAGGCGGCGCTGGAGCATGGAGACGGATGCCTGTCCCGTTTCCAGAACCACCTCCACGGCAGCAGGCAGCAGCTCGTCGCCATCCTCCTGTGCCGCGGCGGGTTCGGCAGAGGTCTTTCCTCCGCCGCCCTTTTCCTTCTCCTTCACCGCCTGCTCGATCTTGTCCATGACCTCACGGGAGTACTCCGCCTCGCCGGTGGTCTTGACGAAGCCCACCACCCGCTCGATCTCCTCCGGGGTGATGAAACAGCCCTGCACACGGGTGGGCTTTCCGGCTCCCAGCGGGGCATAGAGCATATCGCCCTTGCCCACCAGCTTTTCGGCGCCGGTGGTATCCAGGATGATGCGGGACTCCAGCGAGGAGGCCACGGCGAAGGCGATGCGGCTGGGGATATTGGCCTTCATCAGGCCGGTGATGACGTCGGAGGAGGGACGCTGGGTGGCGATGACCAGATGCATCCCGGCGGCACGGCCCATCTGGGCCACCCGGCAGATGGACTCCTCCACCTCCTTGGCGGCCACCAGCATCAGGTCCGCCAGCTCGTCGATGACCACCACCACCGTGGGCATGGTCTTGAGTTCCTCGTCCTGCCGGGCCAGCGCATTATAACCCGCCAGATCCTTGACCCCGTGCTCGGAGAAGAGCTTATAGCGCTTCATCATCTCGAACACCGCCCATTGCAGGGCTCCGGCGGCCTTTTTGGGGTCCGTCACCACGGGGATCAGCAGGTGGGGGATGCCGTTATAGGGGGCCAGCTCCACCATTTTGGGGTCCACCATGATGAAGCGGACCTCCTCCGGGGTGGACTTATAGAGGATGCTGACGATGAGGGAGTTGGTACACACGGACTTACCGGAGCCGGTGGTACCGGCGATGAGCACATGGGGAAGCTTGCCGATATCCCCCACGATGCAGCTGCCGCCGATGTCCTCGCCCACGGCGAAGGCCACCGGGGACTTGTGCTCCGTAAAGGTGCGGGACTCCACCACGTCCCGGATGCGGACGGGGGTGACGGCCCGGTTAGGGACCTCGATGCCCACCACGGAAATTTTATTGGGGATGGGGGCGATGCGGACGCCGCTGGCTCCCAGCGCCAGCGCAATGTCATCGGCGAGGTTGGTGATCTTGGACAGCTTCACCCCCTGCTCCAGCGTGAACTCATAGCGGGTGACGCTGGGGCCGTGGACCACGGCGCCGGGGCGGGCATCCACACCGAAGCTCTGGAGGGTCTGGGCCAGACGCTGGGAGTTGCTCCGCAGCTCGGCTCCCACCTCCGTATAGTTGTCGGCGGTATTCTCGTCCAGAAGGGTGATGGGGGGATACTGGTACGCCTCCTCCGGCTGGGCCAGCTCCTGCTCCACCGCAGCGGCCACCTCCTCGGTGGCATCCTGCACCTCCTGCGCCGTGACGGAAGGCTTGGCCGCTTCACGGGGCTTGGTCACAGGGGCGGGGGCAGCGGGGGCTGCCGGTGCGGGAGTGGCAGGGGCAGCGGGGGCCACGGGGGCGGCTTCCTCCGCAAGCTCCCCCCGCAGCACCTGATCCGGGGTACGGACGGCGCTGCTCTTGCGGGAGAAAAAGGGCTTCTTCTCCTTGGGGGCAAAGGCGGTCTCCTCCGGCTGGGGCTCCGGCTGTTTGGCGGGAGGCTCGTCGTCCAGAGGGATATCGATGGCGGCACGGCGGCGGCCGGGCCGCTTCTCCGCCGGTTTTTCCTTCTCACGGACGGGGGGTGCTTCCTCCGGCATGTCCTCCCACTCCGCCTCCCGGCGCTCCTGCGCCCGGCGGACGGCGTCCTTAGGGGAGAAGTGCAGCGCCAGACACAGGGCCGCCAGCAGCATGAGGAGGAACAGGATCAGGGACAGCACCTTGCCGAATACGGCGAAGAAGCCCACGGCCAGACCGCCGGACAGGGCGCCGCCGCTTTGCAGGGACTGGCCGGAGAGCCACAGCTCCCGCAGGCCGGTGAGGCCCGGCTCATAGGAGCGGGCGCACAGCAGCAGGTGCAGGCCGCAGCCGGTGAGCACCGGCACCAGCAGCGTACATACGGAGCGCAGGGTGGCGGGGCGGTCCCGGTGGGTCAGCAGCAGGAGGCCCGTCAGCAGCAGGGCCGGGGCCGACAGCCAGTAGCCGTAGCCCAGCAGCCCCTTCAGCAAGCCGCCGAAGAAGGTGATGAACAGGGCCTCCTCCTGAAAATAGGACACGACGGCGCACAGGGCCAGCAGCAGGCAGACACCGCCGGCGATCTCCCGGCCGTAGGTGGGGGCGGGAGGAGGCGGCGTGCGGGTATTCTTTTTTGCGGGTTGCGAGGTTTTCTTCTTTTTGGGTGCAGCAGCCATGCGGACTTCCTTTCGTGCAAGAGAACGGGTGTTACTTGACGGCGTTCAGAATGAGGGTGGCCAGACCGGCGGCCCAGCAGTAGTAGGCAAAGGCCCCGAAGCGGCCCTTATCGGCGATCATCTTCAGCAGGCGGATGCACAGGTAGCCGGAGACGGCGGCCACCACCACGCCCACCAGATACACCGGCAGCTGGCTCCAATCCACGCCGCCGGTGAGGGCATCCTTCAAACTGAGGATGTTGGCGCCCAGCACGGCGGGGATGGACAGCAGGAAGGAAAAGCGCACGGCGAACCTCCGCTCGAAGCCCACGAAGCAGCCGGTGGTGATGGTCATACCGGAGCGGGAGATGCCGGGAACCGTGGCGATGGCCTGACTGACGCCCACCACCAGCACGTCCAGCACCGTGGCGCTGCGGGCATCCTTGCGGCCCTTACGGGCCCGGTCGCTGAAAAACAGCAGGAAGCCGGTGACGATCAGGGCGGCGCCGATGAAGATCATGTTGTTCTTCAGGCCCTCCACCGTGTCCTTGATAGGCAGGATGGCAAACAGGGGCAGGGTGCCCAGAATGATCAGCAGGATCAGGCGGCGGGCCGGGGGTACCGGCGTAGGGGTGCTGTGGTGGACCAGATCACCGATGCCGCAGAAAAATTCCCGCACCATGTCGCAGATGTCCTGCCAATAGGCCACGAACACCGCCACCAGCGTACCCAGATGCAGCAGCACGTCATAGAAGGCGGGGACCTCGGCGTTGATGTTCAGCAGATTCTGGGCGATGGCCAGATGGCCGGAGCTGGAGATGGGCAGAAATTCCGCCACGCCCTGGATCAGGCCCAGAAGAATAGATTGCAGAAAGGTCATAGGTTTTCTCCTTATTTGAAGTTCTATCAGGGGGTATGGCCCCGTATTGTTGGAAGGGGTACGTTTCATCATACCACAGGCGGACAAAAAATACCACCCCTTTTCCTCGACAATCTGCGGGATGGACGCAGGAGCCATTCTTATCAAAGGAAAGAAGGCCCACCGGATGGCGGGCCTTCTTCACCGTGTGCGGTACACGGGGTCAGAATGTGACGGTCTGAAGCTCTTTCAGGCACTTCTGACACACGTTCTTCCCCCGAAACTCCGATACGCCCCGGCTGCTGTTGCAGAAAACGCAGTTGGGCCGGAATTTCCGCAGGACGATGGATGTGCCGTCCACGTAGATCTCCAGCGGGTCACGCTCGGAAATATCCAGCGTGCGCCGCAGCTCTACGGGCAGGACGATGCGTCCCAACTCATCCACCCTTCTGACGATACCGGTTGCTTTCACAGTGATCTCCCCTTCTTTGCCCCTCGATTTTAGCGTCTATGTGGGATTCTTTTATATTATGCCGTAAATTTACATATTTGTCAGCCAAATTGTAAAATCTGTCTGGATAGATGTAATAAAATATGCCGGTGCGGCGTATACATCCGTGAGGTGACAAGGATGGCGATGGCGTGGATCTGACGGGAATGGCGGCGGTCAGCGTGGTGTGCGGCGCCGTATACGGGCGCATGGAGGCCGTCAGTGCGGCGGCGCTGGAGGGGGCCGGGCAGGCGGTCCGGCTGTGTCTCTCCATGGCGGGAGCGCTGTGCTTGTGGACGGGGCTTATGGAGGTCATGGACCGGTGTGGGCTGTCCCGGCGGCTGGGACGGCTGTTCCGACCGGTGCTGCGGCGGCTGCTGCCCCAGGCCAGCCGGGATCCGGAGACGCTGGCAGCGGTGACGGCCAATGTGTCGGCCAATCTGCTGGGGCTGGGCAACGCCGCCACGCCCATGGGTATCCGGGCGGCCTGCCGCATGGCACGGGGGACGGAGGGCGTGGCCAGCGACGAGCTGTGCCGGTTGGTGGTGCTGAACACCGCCTCCATCCAGCTGCTGCCCACCACGGTGGCCAGCGTCCGGGCGGCCTGCGGCAGCGCTGCGCCGCTGGATATCCTGCCGGCGGTGTGGGTCAGCTCCCTGCTGTCGGTAACGGCGGGGCTGGCAGCGGCGAAGCTGCTGGAGCGGCTGGGAAGGCGGCAGACATGACGGACTGGGTGATCCCCTGTCTGCTGGCGGGGGTGGCGGCGGTGGCCATGGGGCGGAGGACCGATGTCTACGGCGCCCTCACCGACGGGGCGGCGGAGGGGCTGCGGGTGCTGGGGCGCATCCTGCCGGCGCTGGTGGTGCTGCTGTCGGCGGTGCAGATGTTCCGGGCCTCCGGAGCCATGGAGCTGCTGACGGGGCTGCTGTCACCGGTGCTGGAAGGACTGGGCATCCCGCCGGAGACAGCGGTGCTGCTGTTGGTGCGGCCCGTCAGCGGCTCCGGGGCGCTGGCGGTGGGCAGCCAGCTGATGGAGCAGTACGGGCCGGACTCCTACATCGGGCGGGTGACGGCGGTGATGCTGGGATGCTCGGAGACGACGTTTTACACCGTGGCGGTCTACTACGGCGCTGCGGGCATCCGCCGCACCCGCCACACCGTCCCCGCGGCGCTGGCGGCGGATGCGGCGGCCTTCATCGCCGCCGCATGGGCGGTGCGGGTGTTCTTTCCGTAAGGCCGGTTCTCCCGGTGGTGGGGCAGAAAAAGGAGGCTGGGGACTCGTAGTCCCCAGCCTCCTTTTGTTTCTCGATCGTTTTTCAGGGCTTATCTGCCGATGGGCGGTTAGCGGTGTAGAGCTTCCACAGGCCACGCAGCAGCAGATCCTCGTCATAGACGACCTCCCGGCGGCACAGGGGCGCCACGAAGCGGCCCAAGCCGCCGGTGAGCACCAGTGTGCAGGGGTGGCCCAGCTCCTGCTCCATGCGCCGGGCCAAGCCCTCCGTCATGGCGGCGGCCAGCACAATGGGGATCAGGACCAGTGAGATGGAAAAGGGGCCGAAACGGATGGCGCTGCCCACAAGCTGGAGCACCGCAGCGATGGCGGCAAGGTGTCCGCCTCCTGCGATACACTGCGTCGTTTTTTCCATATGACTTTCCTCTGCTGCCGCTCCGCCGGGGCGGGTGCAGCGCATTTCTTTTAATTTTTATATATGTCGGGTCAGCGGCTCACCGGGCCGCTGCGGGGAAGGTGATGCGGATGACAGTCCCCTCGCCGGGCTTACTGGTGAGGCGGATGTCGCCGTGGTGATACTGCACGGCGTGCTTCACGATGGAGAGGCCCAGCCCCGTGCCGCCGGAGGCCTTGGAGTGGCTCTTATCCACCCGGTAGAACCGCTCGAACACCCGGCTCTGGTGTTCCGGGGCGATGCCGATGCCGGTATCCGACACCGTGACGGAGGAGATCCCGTTCTCCGAGGACACCTGCACCTTTACGGTGCCGTCGGGGACATTGTACTTGATGGCGTTGTCACAGAGGTTGAAGATCACCTCGTACAGCAGCCGCCGCACGCCGGTGACCGGGGCGTGGCCGCCGTCCACCGACAGGGACACCTGTTGCTTGGCGGCGGCATCCTGCAGGTTGGCCACGGCCTCCTGACTCAAGGCCAGCAGGTCCACCGTCTCCGTGGGCATGGCATCCCCCTCGTCCAGCTGGGACAGGCGGATGATGTCCTCCACCAGCGTCACCATGCGGGAGGCCTCGTCGTGGATATGGCCCACGAAGCGGGGCATATCCTCCGGCTTCACCATGCCGCTCTGGATGAGCTCGGCGCTGCCCACGATGCCCTGCAGGGGGGTCTTTAACTCGTGGGAGACGTTGGCGGTGAACTCCCGGCGGTTGCGCTCGGCGTACTCCTGCTCCGTCACGTCGAAGGTCAGCAGCACCGTGCCCACCGTCTCGCCGCCGGACTGGATGCGGCTCATATCCAGCTGGTACTCCCGGCCATTGCGCTGGCAGCGCAGCTGGCTGTGGCCCTCCTTCCGGGCCGTCTCCAGCGCAAGGCTCAGCTCATGGCTGCGGTCCACCGTCAGGAAGTCACGGCCCACACAGCCGTCGTCCACCTGAAAGAGCCTGCAGGCGGCGTGGTTGATGCTGAGCACCGTTCCCTTCTCGTCCAGAAGCACCAGACCCTCCTGCATACTGCCGGTGATCTGGGTGAACTCGTCGGTCTTTTGCCGCAGGGTCCGCAGCTGGGCGTCGATTTCCTTGTGCTGGTAGTTGATGCGGCTCAGGAGAGGGGCCAGCTCCTCGTAGGCGTCGTTTTCCAGCGGGTGCTCCAGATCCAGCCGGTTCAGGGGATCCACGATACGGCGGGACAGCCGCCCGGCCATGAGTCCGGCGAAGATCAGCGCCGCCGCCAGCACCACCAGCATGGGCTGGAGCATTCCCAGCGCCAGCATCCCGGCGGTGGCACGGCTGACGGAGATACGCAGCACCGTGCCGTCCGTCAAGCGGCGGGCCACGTACAGGGTCTGCTGCAGAAGGGTATCGGAGTAGCGGCTGGATTCGCCGCTGCCGTTTTTCAGGGCCTCCTGCACCTCCTGACGGCCGGCGTGGTTCTCCATGGAGGCCACGTCCACCACCTGCGTATCATACAGCACCCGGCCGTCGGAGCCGATCCACGTCAGGCGGAACCGCTCCGCCGGAAGGCGCTCCAGATAGTCTGTGCCGCCGTTTTCCACGCCGCTGGCGGCAAGGCTCAATTCATCCTGTAATTGCTGCTCCTGCACGCCGCCGAAGTAGCTGTACAGGCAGCCGGTCATGATGACCATGCCCGCCGCCAGCACTACGCCGGCCACCAGCAGAATGGAACGGAAAATCTTTCTTGTCATGCGCCCACCTCCAGCCGGTATCCCACATTCCGCACGGTCTGGATCATGCTGCCGCAGCTGCCCAGCTTCTGGCGCAGGGTGCGGATGTGCATATCCACCGTCCGGGTCTCGCCGCAGTAGTCCATGCCCCAGATCTCGTTGAACAGCTGGTCCCGTGTGAAGGCCATGCCCGGATGGGACAGAAACAGCCGCAGCAGCTCAAACTCCTTATAGGTTAGCGTCACTCGCTGACCCTCCACCGTGACGATGCGCTCCTCCGGGTGCAGCACAATGCTCCCGGCCCGCAGCACCGGCTCCTGCTCCGTCCGGCAGCGCCGCAGCACCGCCTTGACGCAGGACACCAGCTCCATGACCCCGAAGGGCTTGGCCAGATAGTAGTCCGCCCCCAGATCCAGGCCCTGTATCTTGTCGTACTCCGCTCCCTTGGCGGTGGCCATCACCACCGGGATGCGGCGCAGGGCCGCCGAAGCCCGTATCCGGCGCAGCAGCTCCATGCCGTCCACCCCCGGCAGCATCACGTCCAGCACCACCAGCTCCGGCTGCTCCTCCGTCTGGAGAGCCTGCCAGAAGGCAGCGCCGTCGGCGAAGCCACGGGCCTCGAAGCCGGTGGAACGCAGGGCGTATACTTCGATATCCCGGATACTGGCATCGTCCTCCACGCACCAGATCATGCTATCCCTCCTTGTGCATACCGGTGACGGAGAAAATCACCCACTGGGCGACGTTCACCGCATGGTCCCCGATGCGCTCAAAATATTTGGCAATCATCAGCAGGTCCACCGCCCGCTCCCCCTCACCGGGGTCTGTGGTCATGCGGCGGATCAGCGTATGCTTCACCCTGTCGAACCAGTCATCCACAATATCGTCCTCTGCGATGACTTTTTCCGCCAACATTGTATCATGTTTCACGTAGGCGTCAACACTTTCCGTCACCATTTTTATGGTGGAGGCGGCCATATCCCGCAGCAGCTCCTCCCCCTCGTTGACCTGACCGCTGATGACGATCTCGGCAATATCCTCCGCCTGATCCCCGATGCGCTCCAGATCCGTGATCATTTTCAGGGCCGCCGAGATCTGCCGCAGATCCCGTGCCACCGGCTGCTGCTGCAAAAGCAGCTTCAGGCACAGGGACTCGATGTCCCGCTCCTTGCGGTCGATCTCCGTGTCCAGCGGGGCCACCTGACGGGCCAGACTGCCGTCTCCCAGCGATTTGGCCGCCAGAGCGATGCTCTCCTCGCACAGTGCGCCCATTTCGATGAGCTCCCGCTCCAGCTGGGCCAGCTGTTCATCAAACCGGCTTCTCATTATCCGAACCTCCCCGTGATGTAGTCCTCTGTCCGCTTCTCCGCCGGGGCGGAGAACACCTGCTCCGTGGCGCCGTACTCCACCAGCTCACCCAGCAGGAAGAAGGCCGTGCGGTCGGAGATACGCACCGCCTGCTGCATGTTGTGGGTGACGATGACGATGGTATAGCGCTCCTTCAGTTCCATGGTCAGCTCCTCGATGCGGGAGGTGGAGATGGGGTCCAGTGCGCTGGTGGGTTCGTCCATCAGCAGCACCGCCGGCTCCACCGCCAGCGCCCGTGCGATACACAGGCGCTGCTGCTGGCCGCCGGAAAGGCCCAGTGCATTCTTCTTCAGCCGGTCCTTTACCTCATCCCAGATGGCGGCGCCCCGCAGGGAGCGCTCCACCAGCTCGTCCAGCCTGGCCTTGCTGCGGATGCCGTGGGTCCGGGGGCCGTAGGCGATGTTGTCGTAGATGCTCATGGGGAAGGGATTGGGTTTTTGAAACACCATGCCGATCTCACGGCGCAGGCGGCACACGTCCGTCCCCGGCGCATAGATATCCTCGCCCCGATAGCGGACCTCGCCGGTGATCTTCACCCCCGGCACCAGATCGTTCATGCGGTTCAGGGTTTTCAGAAATGTGGACTTGCCGCAGCCGGAGGGGCCGATGAAGGCGGTGATGCTCTTCTCCGGGATGTCCATGGAGACACTGTGCAGCGCCTGATGAGCGCCGTACCACAGGTCCAGATCCTTCACTTGCAGAATGGGGTCCATTGTCGTTCACTTCCTTTTCAGCTTCCGCCCGATGATCCCGGCGGTGAGGTTGATGAGCAGGGTCAGCACCATGAGGATGGTGGCGATGGAGAAGGCCAGCGCCGTCTCGCCGCCCTCGGTGGCGTAGACGTACAGGGCCACCGTCAGGGTGGCGGAGGAGGTGTGCAGGGAGTCAAAGAGACTCACCAGCGCCATGCCGAAGCCTGCCGTATACAGCAGGGCGGCGCTCTCCCCCACGATGCGGCCGATGGCCAGAATACAGCCGGTGACGATGCCGTCCACCGCTCCCGGCAGCACCACCGTGCAGACCATGTGCCATTTGCCGGCACCCAGCGCCAGCGCCCCCTCCCGGTAGGACTGGGGGACGGTCTTCAGGCTCTCCTGCGTGGTGCGGATGATGGTGGGCAGGATCATCATCACCAGCGTCAGGCCGCCGGCCAGAATTCCCGCCTGAAGGCCCAGCTTCTGCACGAACAGCATCATGCCCACCAGTCCGAAAATGATGGAGGGAATGCCCGTCAGCGTCTCGGCGGCGAACTCGATGATGCGGACCAGCCGCCCGCTGGCGGCGTACTCCGTCAGGTAGATGGCGGCGCCTACACCCAGCGGCAGCACCACCGCCATGGCCACGAGAATGATATACAGGGTATTCAATATGTTGGGCAGGATGCCCACGGTGTTGCGGATATAGCTGGTCTGGCCGGAGATCAGCTGCCAGCTGAGGCCCGGCACACCACGGTAAAAGATATAGCCGATGAGAAAGATCAGCAGGGCGCAGGTCAGTCCGGCGCACAGCCACACCAGTCCCCGCATCCCGCCGTTATACAGCTTCCGGCGAAGCGACCATTGCTGCTTCATGGCTCAGTCCTCCTTCTTGCGTTTGATGCAGACATTCAGCAGGACGTTGATGAGCATGATGAACAGAAACAGCACCAGCCCGATGGAAAACAGCGCCTGCTGATACAGGCTCCCCACGGCGGCATCGGACATTCCGGAGATGATGCCGGTGGTGAGGAAGCGCACCGAGGTGAAAAGCCCCGGCATATTGGCCACGTTGCCAGCCACCATGATGATGGCCATGGCCTCGCCGATGGCACGGCCTACGCCCAGCACCACCGCCGCTGCCACGCCGCTGCGGGCGGCAGGCAGGCTCACCCGGAAGTAGGTCTCCGTCTCCGTGGCGCCCAGTGCCAGACTGGCCTCCTCATACTCCCTCGGCACGGCCTGAAGGGCCGTCTCCGCCACGTTGATGATGGAGGGCAGCACCATGACCGTCAGCACCAGAATGGCCGCCAGCAGGCAGGCTCCGGAACCAAGGCCGAAGGCACGGCGAATGGCGGGAACCAGCACGATCATACCCACCAGACCGTACACCACCGACGGGATGCCCGCCAGCAGCTGCACCGCCGTGCGGATCACCGCCGCCAGACGGGGCGGGGCCGCCTTGGCCAGAAAGATGGCGGTCATCAAGCCCACCGGCACCCCCAGCAGCAGCGCTCCCGCCGTGCCGTAGACAGAGGTGAGGATGAAGGGCAGGATGCCGAATTGCGGGCCGGTGGTGGCGTTGGTAGGCGCCCACACCTTGCCGAAGAGGAATTTGGTCAGTCCGATCTCCCGGATGGCCGGCAGGCCGGAGATCACCAGATACACGCTGATGCACAGCACGAAGCCCACCGCCACGATGCCGCACAGCAGGAAGATCAGGTGGATGGCCTGCTCCATGGCCTTGCGGGTGCGGAGGCTTTTGCCTGCTGTCCGCTTCATAGAGTTCTCCTTTCCCAATGACGGGGAAGCCCCCTCACCCGCCGCAGCAGGTGAGGGTCCCCCGATTTGTTTTACTTGGCGGTAGGCACGGCGCCCGCATTCTGGATGAGGGAGGCGGCGTCCTTGGAGGTAGCGAAGTCGAAGAAGGCCTGCGCCGCCGGGGACAGGGTCGTGCCGTCCTTGGTCACCAGCACGAAGGGCCGCTGAATGGCGTAGCTGCCGTCCAGTACGGTGGCCTCGGTGCAGGCCACGCCGCCTACGGTGACGGCCTGCACGGTATCCTTACCCTCCACAGCGGAGAGGGAGGCATAGCCGATGGCGTTGGGGTTGCCAGCCACGGCCTCGATGACGCCGCCGGTGGAGGTCAGCTCCTGATCCAGCTTGCAGGAATCCTTGGTCCCGGTGATGGACTCGAAGCCGTCACGGGTGCCGCTGCCGGACTCACGGCCGATGCAGGAGATGGCACCGGGGTCGCCGCCCACCTCGCTCCAGTCGGTGATCTCACCGGTGAAGATCTTGGCGATCTGCTCCACAGTCAGGTCTGCGACCTTGTTCTGGGCATTGACGATGACGGCGATGCCGTCCAGAGCGATGACCGTCTCGGTCAGGCCGTCGGCCTTCTCCTCGTCCTTCAGGCCACGGGAGGCCAGACCGATGTCCGCCGTGCCGTTCTTCACGGCCTCGATGCCGGAGCCGGAGCCGGTGGGATCATAGGTGACGGTGACGTTCTTGTGATCCGTCATGAACTGCTCCCGCAGGGCGCCGATGACCTTGTCCATGGAGGTGGAGCCGTTGGTGGCCACGGAGCCGCTGAGCTCGGTGGTCTGATTATTGTTAGAGGTGTTGTTGTCGTTGGTGTTGTCCTTGTTTTTGCTGCCGCAGCCGGCCAGAAGGGCCATGACCATAACGGCGGCCAGCAGGATACTGATGATCTTTTTCATATGAAGATCTCCTTTCGTTTTTCATGTTTGGACTCGCTTTCTTGCTACGGTCCCCATGATAAAGGGGCGGTGTAAAGGGCAAAAGTCTCCTCGTGTAAAATCCATGTAAAAAAGCACCGGGCGGGGATTTTTCGGCAAAAAAGAAGGAGCGCCGGAAAAGACAAAGGCTTTTCCGGCGCTCCTCCCAACGAAAGGACACCTAATGGTATATGGTTTATGATATCTCAGGCCCGGCGCACGGCAGGGACGGCATGACGGGGCAGCAGGGTGATGCCCTTCTTCTCCGCCAGCTGCCACAGCTGCGGCACCAGCAGACTCAGCAGGATCAGGGCGATGCCGCACATTCCCATGACACTGATGTGCTCCCGCAGCACGGCGGCACCCAGCAGGGTGGCGCAGGCGGGACTCAGGGCGCAGAACAGGCCTGCACGCTGGGCGGTGGTGTGGCTCTGGGCCACAGGCTGGAGGGTGAAGCCGAAGCCGGTGCAGATGACGGCAAGGCCGGCAATCATCAGCCACTGGGTACCGGACTGGGGCAGGTGGGGCGCCTCGAACACGAAGGAGGACACCAGCGCCAGCAGGCCCAGCGTACCCACCTGAACGATGCCCAGGGTCAGGGGATCGTCCTCGTGGGAGAAGCGGTCGGTGGTGATGATGGCTGCGGCGTACAGCACGGCGGCCATGACCGCCAGCACCATACCGGGGGTGAAGCCGCCGGACTGGCCGGTCAGCAGCGCCACGCCGCCGATGGCCACCAGTGCGCTGACGGCGGTGGCGGCCTTGGGCAGCTTATGCCGCAGCACGGCCTCCGCCATGGGCACAAGAATGATGGCGGTATTCTCCAGCAGGGAGACGGTGGAGGAGGGGGTGCTCTTGAGCCCCGTCAGCTCCGTGGAGAGCATCAGGAAGAACAGACCGCCCATGATGGCGCCGCGCACCAGCGTATGGCGCTTGATGTGGCGCAGGCGCTTGAAAAACACCACCGCCAGCAGCACAAAGGCCATCAAAAACCGGGCCGCCAGCAGGTTGAAGATCCCCATGCCGTTCATGGCGATCTTGCTGAACAGCAGGGACGTAGCCCGTGCTGCGATAACTGACGCCAAAAGGATCTCCGCTTTTTTCTGAGTCATGATGCCTGTTCCTCCGAAAGTTTCTGTCCGTTCTTAATCGGGGTTTCTCTCCTACCCTTGACAGAGTGTAGCACTTGGTGTATCCTTGCGTAAAGCGATACTATTTCAAATTTTATTTGACAAAATATCAAAGAAAGGGTGAAATTTCATGGACACCGAAAAATGCCGGGTTTTGCTCACTGTACTCCATGAGAGAAGTCTGTCCGCTGCCGCCGAGGCGCTGGGCTACACCCCCTCCGGCATCAGCCGGTTGGTGGACAGTCTGGAGCGGGAGACGGGCTTTCCCCTGCTGCACCGGGGGCGGGGCGGGGTATCCGCCACACGGGCCTGTCAGGAGCTGCTGCCGCTGATGCGGCGAATGGCGGAGCTGGACGAGCAGTACCAGCAGCTGGCCCACCGGATTCAGGGGCTGGATGTGGGCCGGGTGGTGGCCGGCACCAATTACGCCGCCTTCTATCCGTGGCTGTCGGAGGTCATTGCCGGGTTCCATCACGCTTATCCCGGCATCCGGGTGGAGCTGCGGGAGGGCAGCTCTACCCAACTGGGTGAGCTGGTGGATCACCGGCGGGCGGACTTCTGTCTCATCAGCCAGCGGCCGGGACGGCACGAGTGGGTGCCGCTGAAGGACGACCAGCTGATGGCCATTCTCCCCCCTACCCACCCGCTGGTGGAGGCGGACCGCTTCCCCGTGGAGCGGCTGCGGCAGGAGCCCTTCATCGAGTTTCTGCCGGGACAGGAGACAGATAACTCCCGGATGCTCCAGCAGCTGCAGATCCGGCCCAAGATCCGCTTCGCCACCAGCGACAGCCGGGCCGCCATTGCCATGGTGCGGGCGGGGCTGGGCATCACCTTATTGAATGACATCCTCACCGCCGATCTGGCGGACGGGGTGGCGGTGCTGCCGCTGGACCCGCCCCAGTCGGTGCATCTGGGCATCGCCCTGCCGGAGGAGGAGCACGTCTCCCCCGCCGCCAAGCGGTTCATCACCTATGCCCTGAACCGGCTGCCGGAGCTGGATGTCCTATAGGTACTTCGATACCAGACAGGACGTCCAAAAGTGACAAAAATGTTAGTCAGTTATACAAACCAGCCATTTTTGTGTGCATTTTCTGTGAAAAGCCTGAAAATTCCCTTCTTTCAGGGAATTTTCAGGCTCTTTTGCCGCCGGTCTGCGGCAGACGTTGATTTTTCTTAGTACAGCCGGACGGACATTCCTCATAAACCGACTGCTTCTCCCGTTGACATTCCCGCCGGAACGTGGTATAGTACCGCTTACGCCCAGAGAAGGGCGGTATATACCTCGGTAAAAAAGTTCCCTAAAAAACCTATTATTCACAAATATTTCACATTTTTCAGGGAGCATTTGTTTTGGTATGTGCATGGAGGGAAGGGAAGCCGTCCATGTACCTGTCTGGATGAAAAAAGGAGTAAAACAATTCTATGTGGGATCTGTCTTTCAGCGCACTGAACGAGGACAGCGGCTTTTGGCCCCGTCTGCAGCGCCGCTGCTATGGGGGCTTCCGCCGTCTGTCCGGCCTAAGCCAGCGGTTTTGGCTCAGCCGTGCCTATTTTCCGTTTTTGCTGTGGGTGACGCTGGGCTTCGCCGCTCTGCGTCAGCCGGTCTATGGGGCCATGGCCCTGCTGGGGATCTGTATTTGGTTGCTGGTGTTCTGCCGGGATCTGCTGGCGTCGGTGACGCCGTTCCTGCTGGTATTTCTGCTGTCGACCCAGCGATATGAAAGTCTGGGGGATTTCCTCCCCTGTGCCGTGCTGGCGGCGCCGTTCTTTGCGGCGCTGATCTGGCACCTGATGGTCTGGCCCGTCACCTTCCGGGTGGGACGCAGCGCCACGGGGCTGCTGCTGGTGTCGGCGGCCACCCTGTTGGGGGGCTGCGGGATTCTGTCCATGCAGCAGCTGCTTCAGCCGCTGAGTTTGTACTACGCCGGGTGTCTCGGCGGCGGGATGCTGGTTTTCTATGTGCTGCTGCGGTCGTGCCTGACCTATTCCAAGGGCTACGACCTGCACCGGCGGTTCGCCGCCATTTTCTGCGTGCTGGGTGTGTGCATGGCGTGCCTGGTGATGCTGGACTACGCCGTGCGGTGGCAGGAATTTCTGCAGGTACATACCACCCTCTATCTCAAGTACCGCAACTTCGCCACGGCGCTGCTGCTGACTACCCTGCCCATGTCCTTTTATCTGTCGCTGAAAAAGCCCGCCCATCTGCTGGGTGTGGCGGTGCAGGCGGCGGGGCTGGCCCTTACCGGCAGCCGCAGCGCTCTGCTGTTCGGCGTGGTACTGCTGGGGCTGGGCTTCGTATATCTGGTGCGGTGGGGCCTCATTCCCCGGAGGGCCGTGCTGCCCCTGTGCGTAGCCGGTGCGGTGCTGGCGGTGCTGACTGGCCCGGAGCTGCTGTCGCTGATGATGGACAGCCGCATGGAGGACGGCCACCTGTTCCATCAGGGGGACTCCGTCCGGGTGCAGCTGTTCCTGCGGGGCATCACGGATTTCCTGCACAACCCCGTGTTCGGCATCGGCCTCATCAGCCAGCGCAACAGCGACCTCTTCACCGGCGTGGAGGGCAGCATGGTGTTCTATCACAACAGCATCGCCCAGATCATGGGCAGCATGGGTCTGGTGGGCATTGCCGCCTACGGCGTGCTGATGCGGGATCGTATCGCCCTGCTGCGGGCCGGAAAAACGCCCTTTGTCCGGGCGCTGGCCCTGAGCTATCTGGGGATGCTGCTGATCTCCCTGACCAACCCCGGCGAGTTCTGCCCCTTCCCCAATGCAGCGCTGATGGTGATGGTCTTTACTCTGGCGGAGGAGGCCACCGGCGACGTGGCCGTCCCCGTGAGGGAAATGCTGGGGCTTCGGCCTGCACGGCGGATATATCTGCCCCAGAAATAATGCTTTCCTCTCCCGGAACCGGACTTCCCCCGGTTCCGGGAATTTTTTTGGCACGGGACGAAGCAAGGTGCATAGGATAGGAAAAAAGGAGGTCTTTGCCTATGCAGTCAGCACAACCAACGCCTGTGGACGTTTTCCTCAGGACCCATCCGGACCGGGGCGGTCTGCGGGTGCAGGTCACCTCCGGCGGCGGGCGCTTCCCCGTGGCCGGGGCGCAGGTGGTCATCAGCCGGGCCTTCGGTACGGAGGAACACATATTTTACCGGGGCGTCACCGACGGCTCCGGTATCCTGTCCGGCATCCGGCTGCCCGCCCCGCCCTTTGCATGGTCCCAAGCCTCGGACACCGCCGCCCTCAGCGGGCTGGACTATCAGGTGGCGGTGCAGCACCCCATGTTCCAGCCGGTGGCGGGCCGGACGGTGACGGTATTCGACGGGGTGGAGACCATCCTGCCGGTGATGCTGGAGCCGGTGGTGTGAGAAAGGAGCGTGCGTGATGCCCTATCCCTATCCCGTGGTGCCGGAGACCATCACGGTGCATCTGGGGGCGCCGGGGGAGGCGGCCCGGAACGTGGTGGTCCCCTTCGCCCAGTACATCAAGAACGTGGCCTCCCACGAAATTTACCCCACCTGGCCGGAGAGCGCCATCCGGGCCAACATTCTGGCCCAGATCTCCTATGCCCTGAACCGGGTGTATACGGAGTATTACCGGGCCAGAGGGTACGACTTCGACATCACCTCCACCACCCGGTACGATCAGGCCTATGTGGAGGACGGCGACGTGTTCGAGAACATCAGCCGCATCGTGGACGATATCTTCAACAACTACATCGTGCGGCAGGGCAGCGTGGAGCCGCTGTTCGCCCAGTTCTGCGACGGGGTGCGGACCCGGTGCGGGGGCCTGTCCCAATGGGGCAGCGTGGATCTGGCGGAGGAGGGCATGACGCCCTATGAGATCCTGCAGTACTACTACGGCGGCGACATCAATCTGGTGATGAATGCGCCGGTGGGCGGGAACGTGGCCTCCTATCCGGGGCGGCCCCTGCGGCGGGGCGATGCCGGCAACGACGTGCAGACCCTGAAGCGGCAGCTCAACCGCATCGGGAAGAACTATCCCGCCATCCCGGCGCTGGATGACAGCTTCGTCTTTGACGGAGACATGGAGGAGGCGGTGCGGGTCTTTCAGCAGATCTTCAATCTGGCGCAGGACGGCATCGTGGGCAAGGCCACATGGTACAAGATCAAGCAGATCTACAACGGCGTCAAGCAGCTGTCGGAGCTCAGCAGCGAGGGGCTTACCATCTCCGAGGTGCAGCGGCGGTATGCCGAGGAGCTGCGGCTGGGTGACAGCGGCATCGGCGTGCGGACGGTGCGGTTCTATCTGGCGTTTCTGGGGTACTTCCTGCCAGAGCTGCCCATGATCTCCCTGTCCGACGACTTCGATCAGGAGCTGCTGGATGCGGTGTACACCTTTCAGCGGGTCTACGGTCTGACGGTGGACGGCGTGGTGGGCCGGGAGACGTGGAACGCCTTACAGGCGGCCTATCAGAAGGTGCTGGCGGAGCTGCCGGAGGATTACCGGCAGTTCGCCGGAGAGGTCTATCCGGGACGGTTTCTGGTGCGGGGCGACCGGGGCGAACAGGTGGCCCTGATGCAGGAGCGGCTCAACCAGATCAGCCGGGAGGACGAGGCTCTGCCCAGTCTGGTGGTGGACGGTATCTTCGGCCCCGCCACTCAGCAGGCGGTGCTGACCCTCCAGCGGCAGCTGGGCTTCGACCCCACCGGGGCCGTGGGGCCGGTGCTGTGGGCGCAGATCATTACGCTGGGCGAGGGGTACTGAAAAATGGGAGGAAGGGGCAAAAGCCCTTCCTCCCGTTTTTCTATGTGTTCTCCGCCGGATAGAGGAGGGATACCTGAAAGCCGTTTTCCCCCCAAGGCCATGATGTCCCCGCCTACGATAACATCGCCGCAGAGGTAGAGATTTGCCTGCACGTCGCCGGTGCGGCCGGGGTAGTTGGTGACGGTGTAGGTGCAGCGGGTGACGGTCTGGCCGTCGTAGTCCGCCAAGGGAAGGCCCGCCTCCTGCTGGAGGGCCAGATAGTCCTCCTGTCCCGCCAGTGACAGCTGCACCGTCAGGGTGCGGACCGGCTGCTCCTCCGTCTGCCACCCCTGCTGCTCCAGCCATGCCCGGCGGGCGGCGTCGTCCTTGGCGGTCACCGGGGTCTGGGAGGGGCGGGCGGTGCAGGCGGACAGCAGCGTCAGCAGCAGGCATATCCCCGCAAGGCAGCGTTTCACAGGCACACAGCTCCTTTCGTTTTTCCCCATAGATTTGTCCCCAGCTTATTCCGTTTCCCGGCGGGATATGCTATAATGGGGAAAACTGCGGCAGGAGGACAGGGTATGGAGCGCTTGGACAAGATCATCGCCGGGACGGGCAAATACTCCCGGCGAGAGGTGAAGGAGCTGGTGCGGCAGGGCCGGGTGGTGGTGGACGGACGGCTGGCCTCCTCCCCGGAGGAAAAGGTGGATGCCGATGCCGCCTGCCTGCTGGTGGACGGTCAGGTGCTGGACTGCCGCCGGTACACCTATCTCATGCTCCACAAGCCCGCTGGGGTCCTGTCGGCCCGTGTGGACGGCCGGCAGCAGACGGTGCTGGACCTGCTGCCGCCGGAGCTGCGTAAGCGGGATCTGTCCCCGGTGGGGCGGCTGGATAAGGACACGGAGGGATTGCTGCTGCTGACCAACCACGGGGAGCTGACCCACCGGCTGCTGAGTCCCCGCTATCATGTGGACAAGGTGTACTATGCCCGTGTGGAGGGCGTGCTGACGGCGGCGGACACGGCGGCCTTCGCCGCCGGGATGGTGCTGGCCGACGGGCTGGAGTGCCTGCCGGCGGGGCTGGAGATCCTCTCGCCGCAGGAGGCGCTGGTGACGCTGCGGGAGGGGAAATTCCATCAGGTGAAGCGGATGCTGGCCGCCTGCGGAAAGCCGGTGACGTACCTGAAGCGGCTCTCCATGGGGCCCCTGAAGCTGGATGAAGCGCTGGCGCCGGGGGCCTTCCGGCCCCTGTCCGACGGGGAGGTACACACCCTTCTTGACATATGTGGGCTGAACGCCTCGACATAACGCCAAAAAATGCCCCAAAATTTTTGTGAAAAATACAAGAAAATACTTGCAAAATCGTGATTCTGACGATATAATAGAGCACGAGACTAAGTAGTTTGCACAAAATATCCATCAGCTCTATATCAGGAGGGACTGACTATGTCCGGGAGAATTTTTCAGAACGTCGTTTTACAGTTCAAGGATACCACCGATCGCACCGTGGGCGTCATTGACGCCGAGGGTACCGTCATCGCTTGCAGCGAGCTGACGGGTATCGGCAAGAAGTGGGCCAAGTATGTGGAGGCCATCGACTCCGCCGAGGGCGGCTGCATTGCGCTGGAGGGCAAGACCTTCAAGGCGCTGCCCGGCTGGGGCGGACATTTTGACTATGCCGTGTTCGCCACTGGCGATGACAGCGTGGGCCGCACCGTGTGCGCCATGGCCTGCGTGGCCCTGAACTCCGCCAAGACGTACTATGAGGAAAAGCACGACAAGGGTTCCTTCATCAAGAACATCATCTCCGACAACATCCTTATCAGCGACATCTATATGCGGGCCAAGGAGCTGCACGTGGCCGCCGAGGTACCCCGCGGCGTATTCGTGATCCGGCCTGTGGAGGGCCGCAGCGAGGCCATCTCTCTGGAGGTGGTGCAGAATCTCTTCCCCGACCGGCAGAATGACTTCGTCATCAGCGTGGGTGAGACGGACGTGGCGCTGATCCACCAGATGCCGGAGAGCACCACCAACAAGGATCTGGAGAAGGTGGCCACCACCATCGAGGAGGCCCTGCGGGAGGACGGCGAGAGCCATGTGTTCGTAGGCATCGGTACGCTGGCCCTGCATCTGCGGGATCTGGCCAAGTCCTATAAGGAGGCCCAGATCGCCATCGAGGTGGGCAAGGTGTTCGACACCGAGCGCTACGTCATCAACTACGAGAATCTGGGCATCGGCCGCCTGATCTATCAGCTGCCCACCACCCTGTGTGAGATATTCCTGCAGGAGGTGTTCAAGAAAAACCCCATCGATGCGCTGGATCAGGAGACGCTGTTCACCATCTACAAGTTCTTTGAGAACAACCTGAACGTCTCCGAGACCGCTCGAAAGCTGTTCGTCCACCGGAACACGCTGGTGTACCGGCTGGAGAAGATCAAGAAGCTGACGGGTCTGGATCTGCGGGAGTTTGACGACGCCATCACCTTCAAGGTAGCGCTGATGGTGAAGAAGTACCTCACCAGCCGGGGCATCGACGCCTGACGGCTGCATAGAAAACCAAAGAAAAGACAGGCAGTGCCTCCGGCACTGCCTGTCTTTTGTCGTGGAAGGGGATCGCCGGTCACGGCTTGGTGGGCTTTTGCAGAAGGATATAGATGCCCGCCGCCAGCAGATAGACGCCGAAGGGTCGGCGCAGCAGCTCCGTATCCACGGAGAAGGACAGCCATGCCGCCAAGGCCGCCGCTGTCAGTCCGGCGGGGACGGCGCTGCGGAGCACCGGCTTTTCCAGCAGGCCGCTTTTCCCGTGGGACAGCAGCCCCATACCGGCAGTGGGCAGGAAGTACAGCAGGTTGATGGTCTGGGCGGTGCGCTGGTCCACCCCCAGCAGCAACGTCATGCACAGCAGCAGAAGGGTCCCGCCGCCGACGCCCCACGCCGAGAGGATACCGGTGGCGAAGCCCACCGCCAGCGGCAGCAGCCACACCGTCACAGGAGATACCTCACGCCGCCGTACAGCAGAAAGCAGGCGAAGATGCGCCGCAGCCACAGGTTGGATACCTTCTGAAACAGGCGGCCTCCCACGAAGCCGCCGCCCAGTCCCCCCAACAGATAGGGCAGGGCCTGCATCCAGTCCAGCGGCTGCCGCCACAGGCTGATGGCCGCCGACAGCAGGCACAAAGGCAGGATGGCTGCCACGCAGGTGGCCAGCGCCCGTTTCTGCTCCATATGGCACCAGCCTGTCAGGGCCGGGGCCAGCACCATACCGCCGCCCCCGCCGAACAGGCCGTTCACCGCCCCGGCGGCAGCGCCGGACAGGGCGTATTTCATGCGATCCGTCATGGCCCTCCCTCCTTCCTATGTAGCCGCCCGGCGCACCGGGCGGTGTGCCGTTACAGCTTGCGGTAGCTCTGGCAGTCAGTACACTGGTCCATGGTGGGGTTGGCCTCGTGGGTGCCTACCTGAATACTGGTGAGGCCGCAGTGATCCACATCCTGACAGTGGTGGGCGCAGTTGGTGACACTGCATTTGATGGCGGAGTTGGGGGTGCAGTTGCAGCCGTCGTTGGTACAGTTCTTGCTCATAATACGTTCCTCCAGAAAAATAGAGTCAGGCGCAAAGCCTGACTCTATTTTGTCTTGAAACGGATTTTTTATGCGTCTATATGCCCAGCAGCCACGAAGCGAAGCGGAAATAGATCAGCAGACTGGTGGCATCCACGATGGTGGTGATGAAGGGACTGGCCATCACCGCCGGGTCCAAGCCAATCTTCTCCGCCAGCAGCGGCAGCGAGCAGCCCACACACTTGGCGAATACCACTACGAACATGATGGTCAGGCACACCACCAGACACACCACGGGGGTCACGGCGGCATTGCCCAACAGCAGACGGTCCACCAGCTGCATTTTCACGAAATTGGCCGCCGCCAGACACGAGCCGCACAGCAGCGACACCCGCAGCTCCTTCCACAGGACCTTCAGGATGTCAGAGAAATCCACCTCGTCCAGACTTAAGGCACGGATGACCGCCACGCTGGCCTGCGTACCGGAGTTACCGCCGGTGCCGGAGAGCATGGGGATATAGGAGTTCAGCACCAGACACGCCGCCAGAGCGCTCTCATAGTGGTTGAGGATCATGCCGGTGAAGGTGGCCGACAGCATGAGAATCATCAGCCACGGCAGACGGGCTCGCCACGTGGCGAAGATGCCGGCCTTCAGATAGGGCTTGTCGGAGGGCAGCATAGCGGCCATCTTCTCGAAGTCCTCGGTGGTCTCCTCCTCGATAACGTCCATAGCGTCGTCCACGGTGACGATGCCCACCAGACGGTTCTCCAGATCCACCACGGGCATGGCCAGAAAGCCGTATTTGCTCAGGGCCTGTGCGGCGTCCTCCTTGTCGTCCATGGTGCTGACCCAGACCACGTTGGGATCCATGATGTCCTCGATGAGGTCATCCTCCTCCGCCAGCAGCAGGTCACGCACCGACAGCACCCCCAGCAGGCGGCGGGTAGGATCGGTGACGTACAGGATGTTGATGGTCTCCAGCTCGCCGCCAATGCGGCGGATGCGCTTGAAGGCGTCCTCCACCGTCATGTCCTTTTTCAGGGACAGGAACTCCATGTTCATGATGGAGCCGGTGGAGTCCTCCGGGTACTTCAAAATCTCGTTAATGGATTTTCGCATTTCCGGCGTTGCCTTATCCAGGATTCGGATCACCACGCTGGCGGGCATCTCCTCCACGATGTCCACGGCATCGTCCAGATACAGCTCGTCCAGTACCTCCTTCAGCTCGGTGTTGGAAAAGCCGTTGATGAGCATCTCCTGGGAATCGGACTCCAGCTCCACGAACACCTCCGCCGCCAGCTCCTTGGGCAGCAGCCGGTACAGCAGAGGCATCAGCTCCCCGCCGGACTCCTCCAGCAGCAGAGCGATGTCGGCAGGCTCCATGGGGAGAAAGAGGTCCCGCAGGCGGGCATACTGTTTACTTCGGGCCAGCTCCTTGATCTCATCCAGATACCGGTCCAGCTCTTCCTCGTAGTCTACCATATCGGCTCCTCCTTCCCCGCATCATAAAAAATCCCGCAGCCGGCGTTTGCCTGCTGCGGTCGCATTGCTATCGGGTCACCGCCGTGACCTGAGCACCGTAACAAGCTTTAGCATCGTGGGGCGGTGAAGCTGCATTAGATGATACCTTGGTTTCGATATCGCCTGTTCAAACCCTCTCATGGTGTCTCCACCACTCTGCGGCAGCAGCCCATATCCCTACGGTAGCCTTACCTACCGGGAAATATATCATGCAATATAAATGTATCGTAAAGCAAAAATCACCAGATGTCAACCCTAAGATACAGAACATTCCATGCATTTGTTCCATCAAATCCTTCGGTTAACCTTGCAATTCTCGGCGTGAGCCGTTATAATAGTTTGTATATACAACCTGTATGGGTCTGTAAATCCTGAGAAAGTAGGTGGCGGCATGGAAAATTCTCCTCAGTATGTGATCGAAATGCTTCACATCACCAAGGAGTTTCCCGGCATCAAGGCCAATGACGACATCACCCTTCAGCTGCGGAAGGGCGAGATCCACGCCCTTCTGGGGGAAAATGGCGCCGGCAAATCCACGCTGATGTCCGTCCTGTTCGGGCTGTACCAGCCGGAAGAAGGCGAGATCCGAAAAAATGGACAGACAGTAAAGATCAATGACCCCAACGACGCAACAGCGCTGGGGATCGGCATGGTGCATCAGCACTTCCAGCTGGTGGACGTGTTCACGGTGCTGGACAACATCATTCTGGGCGCCGAGACCACGAAGATGGGCTTCCTGCAGAAGAAGGAGGCCCGGAAAAAGGTACAGGAGCTGTCGGAGCGGTACGGTCTGGCGGTGGATCTGGACGCCAAGGTGGAGGACATCACCGTTGGTATGCAGCAGCGTGTGGAGATCCTGAAGATGCTCTACCGGGACAACGAGATCCTCATCTTCGACGAGCCCACCGCCGTGCTGACGCCTCAGGAAATCGATGAGCTGCTGCTCATCATGAAGAATCTCACCAGGGAGGGCAAGTCCATCCTCTTCATCTCCCACAAGCTCAACGAGATCATGTCGGTGGCCGACCGGGTCACGGTGCTGCGCAAGGGCAAGTACATCGGCACGGTCAACACCAAGGACACCAACAAGCAGGAGCTGTCCAACATGATGGTGGGCCGCCCCGTGCAGCTGCAGGTCAACAAGGACGAGGCCCATCCCGGCGAGGTGGTACTCAGCGTGAAGAGCTTCACCGTCCCCTCCCATCTGCACAAGAAGGATGCCGTACATAACGTCAGCTTTGACGTGCGGGCCGGTGAGATCGTCTGCATCGCCGGTATCGACGGCAACGGCCAGACGGAGTTCATCCACGGCCTGACGGGCCTTGACAAGAGCTCCGGCGGCAGCGCCACCGTCTGCGGCCACGACATCTCCCACTATTCCATCCACCACCGGGGCGAGTACATCAGCCACATCCCGGAGGACCGCCACAAGCACGGTCTGGTGCTGGATTTCACGCTGGAGCAGAATCTGGTGCTCCAGCGGTACAAGGAGCCCCAGTTCGAGAAGGCGGGCTTCATCAAGCGGGACGCCGTCCGCAGCTACGCCCAGCAGCTGATCGAGAAGTTCGACGTCCGCAGCGGTCAGGGTCCCATCACCGTGGTCCGCAGTATGTCCGGCGGCAACCAGCAGAAGGCCATCATCGCCCGTGAGCTGGACCGGGATAAGCCCCTGATCGTGGCCGTTCAGCCCACCGTGGTCTGGACGTGGGCGCCATCGAGTATATCCACAGCCAGCTGGTGGCCGAGCGGGACCGTGGCAAGGCGGTGCTGCTGGTGTCTCTGGAGCTGGACGAGGTCATGAGCCTCTCCGACCGCATCCTCGTCATGTACGAGGGGGAGATCGTGGGCCAGCTGGACCCCAAAAAGACCACCGTATCCGAGCTGGGCCTGTATATGTCCGGCGCAAAGCGTGACAACAAAGGAGGCGATGAAGCGTGAAGCATTCCGCAGCCACTCTGTACCAAAAGGAAGGCACCAAAAAGGTGCTGGCATCCCTGATCTCCATTTTGGTGGGTCTGCTGGTGGGCGGCATCGCCGTCATTCTGGTGGGCTGCTTCAATGAAAAGATCTCCCTCTCCGGCGCATGGGACGGCTTCCGCATCATCTTCGCCGGCATCTTCAGCACCGGCCGCAATGCCGCCGGTGAACTGACCTGGGGTTTCAACGCCGTCAACACCGGTGATATGCTGTTCCGGGCCACGCCCCTGATCATGACGGGTCTCTCCGTGGCCGTGGCCTTCAAGACGGGCCTGTTCAACATCGGCGCTCCCGGTCAGTACCTGATCTCCACCATGGCGACGCTGATGATCGCCCTGAGCATCCCCTCTTCCTCCGTCCCCACCTGGATCATCTGGATCCTGGCCTTTTTGGGCGGCTGTCTGGCGGGTGCTCTGTGGGGCGCTCTGCCGGGTCTGGCCAAGGCGTGTCTCAACATCAATGAGGTGTTGGCCTGCATCATGACCAACTGGGTAGCCGCCAATCTGGTGACGTGGATGTTCGACATCAGCAACTTCAAGAACACCGTGGAGAACACCAAGTCCGGCTACATCTATAAGACCAGCTTCAACGGCGTGGCCACCCCCAAGCTGGGGCTGGATAAGCTGTTCCCCGGCTCTCAGGTCAACGCCGGTATTCTGGTGGCCATTCTGCTGGCCATCGCCATGTACATCCTCATGACCAAGACCACGCTGGGCTACGAGCTGCAGGCCTGCGGCGCCAACCGCCATGCCGCCCGCTACGCCGGCATCAAGGATAAGCGCAACATCGTGCTGTCCATGGCCATCGCCGGTGCGCTGGCCGGAGCCGGTGCGGCACTGTACTACCTGTCCGGCAACACGGAGTTCTACTGGTCCACCTATCAGTCTCTGCCCGCCGTGGGCTTTAACGGCATCCCCGTGGCGCTGCTGGCGCTGAATAACCCCATCGCCGTCATCTTCGCCGGCATCTTCATGGCCATGCTGAAGATCGTTGGCCAGCAGCTGACCAACCTCACCGCCTACAATGAGTACATCACCGACGTCATCATCGCCGTCATCGTGTATCTAAGTGCTTTCTCTCTGGTGATCCGCATGATGCTCAGCGGCCGGAAGAAGAAAAAGATCGCCGTGGCAGACACGGCTCCCATCCCTCAGGGCGCCGCCGTGGAGGATCAGACCTCCCTGCTGCCGGAGGAGGAGAAAGCACCCGTAGAGGCCGCTGTCACAGACAGCGATAACGCAGAAGGAGGCGATCAGGCATGACATTTCTGGTACAGCAGACCCTGATCTATGCAGTACCCCTGATGATCGTGGCGCTGGCCGGCGTGTTCGCCGAGCGCAGCGGTATCATCAACCTGGCGCTGGAAGGTATCATGATCTTCGGCGCTTTCATCGGTGTGCTGTTTGTGCGCCTGATGCAGGGCAGCGCCGCCGTGGTAACCGCTCAACAGTCCGGAAACTGGGCAGCCATGCAGGGGCTGGAGCTTCTGGCTATGCTGGTGGCGGCAGCCATGGGCGCTGTGTTCTCCCTGCTGCTGAGCTTCGCCTCCATCAACCTGCGGGCCGACCAGACCATCGGCGGTACGGCCCTGAACCTGATGGCTCCGGCTCTGGTGCTGTTTCTGGTGCGTATCATTGCCAACCAGAACACCCTGCAGCTGGCTACCGGCGACTCCGCTACGTGGTTCATGATCAGGAAGTCCACCTTCGGCATCGACAAAAACACCGATCTTGGCTTCTTCGGCGAGACGTTTCTGGTGAAGGTCTATCTGGCTACCTATGTCTGCATCATTCTGTTCGTCATCCTGTCCATCATTCTCTATAAGACCCGCTTCGGCCTGCGGCTGCGGGCCTGCGGTGAGAATCCTCAGGCGGCGGACTCTCTGGGCATCAATGTCTACAAGATGCGCTACATCGGCACCACCATCTCCGGTGCGCTGGCGGGCATGGGCGGCTTTGTGTACGCCCTGACCACCGCCAACTGCTCCTCCAACGGCGACGTGGCGGGCTTCGGCTTTCTGGCGCTGGCCGTGATGATTTTCGGTAACTGGCGGCCTCTGAACATCGCCGGGGCCTCCCTCCTGTTTGGCCTGTTCAAATGCATCGCCGCCGCCTACTCCAGCATCGATATCAACGGCGACGGTGTGTACTGGCTGGCAGAGATCGGCATCAGCTCCCACCTGTACCGGATGCTTCCGTACATCATCACCCTGCTGGTGCTGGCCTTCACCTCCAAGAAGTCCCGTGCCCCCAAGGCGGAGGGCATCCCCTACGACAAGGCTCGCAGATAAGAGCGGCAGCTGCCTGTATTTTCAGGCGGCGACAACCTGTAAAAAATGGCACCCGACCAATGAGCAGGGTTGCTAAGGACAGTTATGTTTTATAGGAACGCCGAGCATTGCGGAGGGCAAGAGAATTGAGAGAAGTTTCGGCTTCTCTCTTTTTTCTTGCCTTTTTTCTGTTTATAGCGGTACATTCGACTATTACACCTCATTTGAGTACAATTATGGTAGAAAATCAAAGGAGGTAACATTATGGGGAAATTTATAGAAGAATTTTACTACGGCAACATTGAACCGCAGGCACGAAGTACCAAGCAGAACAAAGCCGTGCAAAAGCAAATGGAAGTGCTGATGCTCAATGAGGACTTTCTGACCGAAAGACTTTCCGGTGAGAGCAAGAAAAAGTTTCTCGACTTTGTAAATGCGTGGAGCGTGGTAAACGGTGAATCCAATCTTGACAGTTTTATGATGGGATTTCGGTTGGGAGCAAACTTTACATACGATACCTTCGTTGCCACAGACACCCCATTTCAAGACTTGCTGAAGGAGTGAGCATTATGCGAAATAAGAAGTATTACATAGCATTGGATGATTTTGAAAGACGGGTGGTTGTGAACTGCTTGAATGAAATGCGGAACAACCTTATTGCCAATGGCAAGTATACCGATGTGGTGGACGAGGTTTTGCTGAAAATCATTGATGCAAAGCAAAAGAAATTCAAGATAATATACAAGGAGGCGTGATTATGGAAAAGGTTATTTATGATGAAAAGAACGGTCTTTGGTACGAACTGCAAGGCGACTATTACATTCCTTGCCTAAAGATGCCGGAAGAGGAAAAAGAACCTATCGGTGTGTGGGGACAGCGGCATTTACGATATATTAAGCAAAATCGCAAGGTTTTATATCTTAATTTGCTGACAAGCGGCAAACTGAACGGATACCTTGCTGACCTCGACAAGCAGGCAGAAGAACTGTTTTCTCGGCTTGTAAAGCAGATGGCAGAACGTGAGGGTGTGACGGAAAAGCTCAAAGCGGATAATCAAATGGAGTGGATAGGTCGTATGAATAATATTCGAGAAAATGTGATCAATATTATAAATCAAGTTATTATCTTAACATAGAGAAAAGGACCGTTTTCAAACGGTCCTTTTCTCTATGTTGGTGCAGTGAGCGTATTGATAGGCCCCTCAGAGAATTTTGTGTAAGCGTTTTTCGACAAAATCAAGAATATCACATTATCAATGTGCATGATGGGGGCTTATTCCCCTTGTTCACATCTGTCCCGGAAGGGTGGGGCGGTATGCGCGCCGGTACGGCGTGAATGCCGTCTCAGCCTTCCGGGAATCCTATTTCAAGGGGAATCAGCCCACCTGGCGGTCGCTGAACATGATCTCCAGCTGGCTGAGCACCATATCCCAATTCTGGCACCGGGCGTGCCAATGCTTGACGATCCGCTGAGATGCCAGATACAGCATCCGACGCAGAGAATCGTCATTGGTGAACGACGGTTTGTTCTTTGTAATCTGCCGGAACTGCCGGTTCAAACCTTCGATAATATTTGTCGTATATATGATTTTCCGAATCTCGGGAGGGTATTCAAAGAAAGTGCTCAAAACTTCCCAGTTGTCCTCCCAGCTCTTGACGCAGGAGGGATACTGCTTCCGCCATTCATCTGCGAATGCGTGCAGGTTCTCTTCCGCTTCCTGCAGTGTGACCGCAGTGTAGATTTTCTTCAGGTCAGCTACCAGTTTCTTGATGTCCTTGTAGCTGACGTACTTGGTAGAACTGCGAATCTGGTGGACGATACACCGCTGCAGGCGGCTCTTGGGATACACCGCCTGGATTGCCTGCATCATGCCGCAAAGGCCGTCGGTGCAGAACAGATAAACATCCAAAACACCCCGGCTTTTGAGATCATTCAACACACTCAGCCAAAATTTGCTGCTCTCATGCTCGCCGATCCACACGCCAAGAATGTCCTTCCGGCCATCCATGGTGATGCCCAGAACCACATAAGCTGCCTTGGTCACATAGCGGTGATCTTCCTTGACCTTGTAGTGGATAGCATCCATGAAGATGAAGGGATAGATGCTTTCCAGAGGCCGATTCTGCCAGGCATTGACCTCCGGCATGATCTTCTCGCTGATCTTACTAACCAGCTCCGGGGATATCTCTACATCGTACAGGCTCTTGATCTGCTCGGCGATATCCCGCTGGCTCATGCCACAAGCGTAGAGGGACAGAATCTTGTCCTCCATGCCTTCGGCATTGCGGTCATATTTGCTGATGATCTTCGGCTCATAGTTACCCTTGCGGTCTCTGGGAACCTTGATATCGATCTCTCCCAACTGGGTCTTTACGGTTTTCTGGGAGTAGCCGTTACGGTAATTGGGAGTTACGTTTTCTGGGTCTGCGGCACGCTGGCAACGCTCTCTGCCAAGTTCCTCGTCCATCTCTACTTCCATGACCTGCTGGATGACATCCCGGAACATTTCTTTCATAGCTTCCATGATGTCGGCGGTGCTGGTGAAATGCTGGCTCTGAACATACTGCTTCAAAAGGTCCTGTGGTGCGTTCATAATACTGACTCCTTTGTCGTGAATGCTTGGTAACATTCTTGACCTTGCCGCCAGTATCTATACTGTCATACTTTGTCGATTACACAGAATTTTCTGCGGTCTCCAAATCACCGTGTCCGAAGAAATAAGCAGTACTATCTACGATGTTACCGGCGTTTTTACGGGCGAGGTGGATAAATCACTATTTCAGCAATTAAAAGAATTAATCCTATCTGAGCAGTTAGTGTAACTGCCGTAGGTTTGTAGAAACACAGCCGGGCATTGTATAATTGGTTTGTCCAATAAGCAATGCTCGGCTTTCGTGAGAAAGGAGTTTATTATGGCAATGAAAGCCGAGAATATGAATCAAGATAAAATTACAGCCTTATACTGTCGTCTGTCTGTAGAAGACATTAAAGACGACAAAGACAAAAAGAGAAAGGGCAAAGAGGACGAATCAAACAGTATCAGCAACCAAAAGCAAATTCTTTCTGACTATGCTAAAAAGCACGGTTATACCAACACAATGTTTTTCGTGGATGACGGCATTTCGGGTACGAGCTTTGACCGTAGCGATTTTAACCGTATGCACCGAATGGTGGAGGAAGGTAAAATCGGCACGATTATCGTAAAAGACCTATCCCGTTTCGGTCGTGAGCATATTGAAGGTGATCGCCTTGCGGAAATCGTATATCCTACGCTTGGCGTAACCTTTATATCCATTCACGAAAATATCAATACCTCTACGGGCGAAGGAATGGAAATGCTGCCATTCTACAATATATTCAACGAATGGTATGCGGCGCAAACCTCCAAGAAAATCCGTGCGGTATGGCAATCTAAGTCCGATAACGGTGAGCGTGTATCTGCAATGGTAGCCTTCGGTTACAAGAAAGCCGATGATGATTCTAAGCAATGGGTTATTGATGAGCCTGCCGCAAAGGTCGTGCGATACATCTTTCAGCTTTGTCTTGAAGGGTTGGGCGTTACTAAAATCGCCCGACGTTTAGAAGCAGAAAAAATTTTGACACCCACTGCTTATTACAACAGCATCGGTAGAAAAACACGGAACAAGGTCGTTGATCCTTATCGTTGGTCAAGTAATAGCGTAGACCACATTCTTGAAAATATGCAGTACACCGGATGTACCGTTAATTTCAAGTCAAGTACCGTCAGTTTTAAGGTTCACAAGACCGTATACAATTCCGAAGAAGATTGGGTTGTCATTCCGAACACCCAAGAAGCCATTATTGATATGGATACTTGGGAGCGTGTGCAAGAGATAAAAAAGCACCGCCGCAGAAATACTGCTACGGGCAGACAAAGCATCTTTTCGGGACTTATGTATTGCGGCGATTGCGGTTCAAAGTTATATTTCTGTGCCGCCAAGAGCGTAAAGGAGCATCAGGAATTTTACCGTTGCTCTGCCTACAAGGAAAACAGAGGTAGTTGCACAATCCATTTTATCCGCAATGTGGTACTTGAAAAAATGGTGCTGAAACTCATAAGAGAAGCGGCAGAATATATTACGGAATATGAGCCTGTTTTTCTGTATTTGTACGGTAAGCAACACGAACTGCACAAGGCAAACAATTTCAAAGCCGCAAAGCAGGAACTTGAAAAGAACAAAAAGCGTATTGCGGCATTGGATAAGTTAATTGAAGCTGCCTTTGAAAAGAATGTGCTTGGTACACTAAGGGATGATCTGTTTGAGCGTATGACCGCCAATTATGAAAAAGAGCAAAGAGAATTGATACAAGCAGTTGCCGAAGCGGAACAGCGGCTTGCCAATGCAGAGCAGGATAATATCGACCTACGAGCATTTCTTTCCATTATCCGCAAATGCACCGACTTAAAGGAACTGACACCCGAACTCGTCAATCGGCTAATCACAAAGATTGAGGTCTTTGACAGCACCAAAGACGAAAACGGCAAAAAGCACGTTCCTATTAAGGTCCACTTTGTTGGTGTGGGTGTTATTGTAATCCCTGATGGAAAGACAATTCTTGAAACCTATGAAGAAATCCGCAAGAATCCGCCAAGAGTGGCATAAACGAGAAATACGGCGTAGCCTTAATCGGCTACACCGTATCTACATACCCCGACTGTCCTTAGCCACCTCTGGCTAAAGAGGGTGCCATTTTTTGTCCGCCATAGGGGAAAGCAGCAACCCTTTACCGCACCCAGCGGCTTACGGGAACAGCCAATGCCGCCGATAGAACCGCCTGCGCTGCCTTTGCCGACAGATAGCCCCTCATGTGGAGTCCGCTCCCCTCCAGCACCGCCGCCGTCTGACAGTGGACGCACACGCCGCCCCAGCCCATCAGTGCCGCCGCCAGCACGAAGTCCCCCCGTGTGCCGGAGAGCCGCAGGATGCCGCCGGTAAGCTCCAGTAGTCCCAGCGGAAGAGGGTGCTCCAGCCCCGTCAGGGCCGTCAGCAGCCGGGTCAGCACCAGAAAGAACACCACGAAGCCGCAGACGTGGAGCATCCCCTCCCCCGCTCCCCGGACGGCCCCCGGAAAAGCGGAACCCAGAGCCTGCGGCGCAGACGGCGAAGTCCGTCCCTCCGGGGACGAGGTGCTGCGGGTCAGCAAAGCCGTCAGCACGGCGGCCGACACATGGATCAGCCAAAGCCATACCCCGGCCCGGAGACTGCCGAAGCAGCCCGCCCCCGCCACGCCCAAGGCAAAGGCCGGGCCGCAGTTGTTGCAGAACAGCAGCAATCGCTGTCCCTCCTGTCGGGAGACTGCCCCGGTGCGGGCCAGCTCTCCCGCCGTCTGGGCCCCTACCGGATAACCCCCCAGCAGACCCAGCAGCACTGCCGTACCGCCGGGGCCGGAGACTCCCAGCATCCGGCGGGTCAGGGGCGCCAGCAGCTGCCCCAGCGCCGCTGCGCTGCCGGTGGCCACAAACAGCCGGGACACCACGAGGAAGGGAAACAGCGCCGGGATCACCGAGCCGCCACAGAGGGCCAGTCCCTCCCGCACCGCCTGCGCCGCCACATCCGATGCCGCCAGCAGCCCCGCCATGACCGCCAGCAGTCCCAGTGCCAAGCCCATGCTCCCTCACCTTCCTTTACCCTGCCAGCTTATGACGGTGGGCAGAGGCCCATGCCACGGACAGGCAAGTTTTTCCGGCGGTACGCATACAGTCCACCGTGGGAGGGATGCTCATGGGAGACAAAAAGCGGCTGGCCCGTGCCGGTCTGGAGGTCATGGACCGGCTGGATCTGCCAGGGGAGCTGGCGGCGGGGGTGGGCCGCATGGAGCTGGTGGGGGGACCGCCAGTTCTATATGGAGCAGCACCGGGGCGTGCTGCGGTACAGCACGGAGGTCATCGACATCGCCGCCGCAAACATGATGGTACGGATTACGGGCCGGGAGCTGCAACTGCTGGCCATGACGGACCGGGAGCTACGGATCAGCGGCACCATCGCTGCCATTGAGCTGCTGACATAGGAGGGGCCATGTATCGTCAGATCGTCCATTTTTTACAGGGGCAGGTGCTGGTGCGGATCGAGTGCGGCTGTCCGGAGCGGATGTTGAACCTCTGCGGCGCACGGGGCATTCCCTTTTGGGAGCTGACATGGGAGTCGCCGGTGTGCCTGACTCTGCGGGCCGTAGGCCGGGATCTTCCCCGTCTGCGGCAGGCGGCGGAGGACGCCGGCGGCAGCCTGCACCTGTGCCGCAGCGGCGGCGTACCGGTATTCTGGCGGCGTCTGCGCCGGCGGTACGTGCTGCTGGCCGGAGCGGTGCTGGCGCTGGTGCTGATGTTCGGCGGCAACCTCGTCATCTGGGACTTTCAGGTCAGCGGCAACGACACCGTCCCCACGGAGACCATTCTCCGGGCGCTGGAGGACTACGGCATCACCGTGGGGTCGCCGGGTCTGCACATCGATCAGGAGACCATGCGCAACCATGTGCTGCTGGCCCTGCCGGAGGTATCGTGGCTGGCGGTGAACGTCCGGGGCTGCGTGGCCCATGTGCAGGTGGTGGAGCGGCACCGTCCGCCCAAGGCGGCGGACCGGAGCACCGTCACCAACATCGTGGCCCGGAGAGCGGGTCTTATTACCAAGGTGGAGGCGCTGGAGGGGCAGGCCATGGTGCTGCCGGGGGCCACCGTCACGGAGGGACAGCTGCTGATCTCCGGGGTGTCGGAGACGGAACACATCGGCGCACGGTTTGTCCACAGCATGGGGGCCGTGTGGGCCAGAACATGGTATGAGCTGTCGGTCAGCGTACCGCTGCAGATCACGCAACCCGCCGCCGGAAGCCGCAGCCACAGCCGCTGGGCGCTGGATATCGGAAAACACCGGATAAAATTCTACGGAAAGGGTAGCATCACCGGGGTGGATTGTGATAAAATAACATATTATAAACCGTTTATCCTGCCCGGAGGGCTTCGCCTGCCTCTGACGCTGGTGCGGGAGTGCATCACCGCATGGGAGGGCGCCGCCGCAGAGCGCACGGAGCAGAGCGCCCGTCAGGAGGGAGAGCAGCAGCTGCTGACCCTGCTGTCGGCCCGGCTGCCGGAGGGCAGCACCGTCACCGACACCCGCTTCGCCGCTGTGCGGCAGGGGGACCGGCTGACGGTGGTGCTGAAGGCGGAGTGTCTGGAGCAGATCGGCCAGACCGTGACGCTGCCGGAAACGGAGACTACACAGAGATAAGGGGGCTTGTCCCGTATGGAACAGCGTGTAAGCATCGAGCGAATGGAAGAGGCCATCAATCTGTTCGGCTCGTTTGATGAAAATATCCGGCTTCTGGAGGCGGAATTCCATGTGACGGTGGTGAACCGTGACGGGGAGCTGCGGATCTCCGGGGAGCCGGAGGAGGTGATGATGGCTGCCAAGGCAGTGGAGGCGCTGCTGACCCTCTCCGGCAAGGGGGAGTCCATTACCGAGCAGCACGTCCGCTACGTCATCGGCCTGTGCCGCAGCGGCCAGTCTGAGCGCATCGGAGAGCTGACGCAGGACGTGATCTGCATCACCTCCAAAGGCCGGCCCGTCAAGCCCAAGACCATCGGCCAGAAGCAGTATGTGCAGGCGGTGCTCCACAGCCCCGTCACCATCGGGGTGGGGCCCGCCGGCACCGGCAAGACGTATCTGGCGGTGGCGGCGGCCGTGGCGGCCTTCCGGGCCAAGCAGGTCAACCGCATCATCCTGACCCGCCCCGCCGTGGAGGCCGGAGAGCGGCTGGGCTTCCTGCCCGGCGACCTCCAGAGCAAGGTGGACCCCTACCTGCGGCCTCTATACGACGCCCTGTTCGATATGCTGGGGGCGGAGACGTACCAGAAATATCTGGAGCGCGGCAACATCGAGGTGGCCCCGCTGGCCTATATGCGTGGCCGGACGCTGGATGACAGCTTTATCATTCTCGACGAGGCCCAGAACACCAGCCGGGAGCAGATGAAGATGTTCCTGACCCGCATGGGCTTCGGCTCCAAAATGGTCATCACCGGCGACATCACCCAGATCGACCTGCCGGGGGACAAGCCCAGCGGCCTGAAGGACGCCATGAAGATCCTGAAGGGCGTGGAGGGCGTCAGCATCTGCCAGCTGACCCAGCAAGACGTGGTGCGCCATGTGATGGTGCAGCGGATCATCGAGGCCTACGCCCGATTCGAGGAGAAGCGCAAATGAGAAAGACACACTACATCCCCATCACCACCGATGTACCCGGCGCCGCCAACGATGCCAACTGCGCCCTGATCCGTCGGACCATCCGCACAGCGCTGGCGGCGGAGGGACTCACGGCCCCCTGCGAGGTGGACGTGCTTCTGACGGATGACGACGGCATCCACGAGATCAACCGGGAGATGCGGCAGGTGGACCGGCCCACGGACGTCCTCAGCTTCCCGGAGTTTGAACTGACCCCCGGCCAGCTGCCCGGCCCGGAGGACGCCGACCCCGGCACGGGCCTTATCCCGCTGGGGGACATGGTGCTCTCCATGGAGCGGGTGGCGGCGCAGGCCAGGGAGTACGGTCACTCCAAGCGGCGGGAACTCTCCTATCTGGTGACCCACTCGGTGCTGCATCTGCTGGGCTACGACCATCTGGACGAGGGGCCCATGAAGGCCCAGATGCGGGCCAGAGAGGAGGCCATCATGGCCCTGCTGGGTCTGGAGCGGTGAGAAAGGCCGCTCTGACCGAGCTCCGGCTGGAGCGCCGGGAGGACGCCGTGTCCTTTCTGAAAAGTCTCTGGCAGGAGAAGCCGCAGCCCTGTCCGCTGTGCGGCGGGCCGCTGGACTATTTCCATAAGAAAGCCAAGAAAAGCAGCTGCGACTGGGTCTGCACGGCCTGCGGCGTGCGGTATGACACCATGCAGCTGCTGGATGAATTAAACGAGAGCTAAGCTTCTCCTTATCCCTATTCAAAATTGCTCACAGAAAGCTGAGGATCACCGGAAATTGCGGAAGGAGCTGCATCATGGCCGAGGATAAGCTGTTTGTCGTGGCAACCGAAGAGGACGTACCGTCTATCATCGGCCTGCGGCAAAGGATCTGGAGCACCACATACCGAGGTATCTACCCCGATTCCATGATAGATGAATTTGACTGGGACCGGCACAGGGAAATGGAACTGCTGAGGGTCCATCACCCGGCATACTCTGTGTACCTTATCCGAAAGGATCGGCAAAATATCGGCTATCTGACGATAAACAAAGCTGACGTGATCACCCTGCAATCTCTTTATATTGTCTCTGAATACCAGCGGCAGGGGATCGGCCGGCAAGCCTTTGATTTCATGAGCGCATATTGCCGGGAGCACCATGCCACCGCCTTCATTTGCCACTGTGTTCCGGAAAATTTCAATGCCCGAAGCTTCTATGAGCGCATGGGCGGCGAGGTGATCGGGGAGGACCTGACAAACGAGGAACGCTGGCAGAACTCTGTCACCTACCAGTTTACACTACCATCAAAAGTAACATAACAAAATTGCTCACAGAAAGCTGAGGATCACCTTATGAACGAGAAACACAACATCACCAAAACCGCTATGCTCACCGTGTGCGGACGGCCCAACGTGGGCAAGTCCAGTCTCACCAACGCCCTGGTGGGCGAGAAGATTGCCATCGTCTCCAACAAGCCCCAGACCACCAGAAACCGCATCTACGGCGTGGTGAACCGGGGCGACACCCAGTTCATCCTGCTGGATACGCCGGGACTGCACAAGGCCCGTTCCCGGCTGGGGGACTACATGGTGAAGGTGGTGCGGGAGAGTCTGGCCAGCGTGGAGGCCGCCCTGCTGCTGGTGGAGCCCATCCCCCATGTGGGGGAGCCGGAGAAAATCCTTCTCCAGCGCATCCGGGAGGAAAAGCTGCCCTGCGTGCTGTGCATCAACAAGATCGACACCGTGGAGCGCAAGGACGATCTGCTGGCGGTCATCGCCGCATACAGCGAGGTCTACCCGGATTTCGACGCCATCATCCCCATCTCCGCCCGCACTGGTGACGGTCTGGAGGAGCTGCTGACCCAGATGCAGCGGTACGCTGTGGAGGGGCCGCAGCTGTTCCCCGACGGCATGACCACCGACCAGCCGGATCAGCAGGTCTGCGCCGAGATCATCCGGGAGAAAATGCTGCTGTGTCTGGATAAGGAGATCCCACACGGCACGGCGGTGGAGGTGACCCGCTTCACCGAACGGGAGGACTCCGGCATCATCGACCTGGACGTGACCATCTACTGCGAAAAGGCCAGCCACAAGGGCATCATCATCGGCAAGCACGGGGATATGCTCAAGCGCATCAGCACGCTGGCCCGGCAGGATATCGAGAAATTCATGGGTACCAAGGTCTATCTGGAAACGTGGGTGAAGGTCAAGGAAAACTGGCGGGACAATGTGAATTTCATTCGTTCACAGGGCTACAACGAACAGTAATTCCCGTTAGAAACATGAGCCGACCCTAAAACTTACCACTCATGTTTCGCCCCGGCGGCGGCAAGCTAATGCCGGGGGGTGGAGATCATGTGCGATTACTGGAATCTTTTTCTGGAGACCGGAGCGCCGGAGCTGTATCTGCTGCACCGGTGGGAGGAGGAATCATGCCAAACCAACCCATCGTCACCGCCGGACTGGTGCTGCGGGAAACCGTGACCAGGGAGACGGACAAAATTCTGACGGTGCTGACCCCGGATCGGGGGAAGATCTCCCTCATTGCACGGGGCGCCCGGCGGAAAAACAGCCGTCTGGCGGCGGCGTGTCAGTTGCTGGCCTATTCGGAGCTGACCATCTACGAGAAGGGTCAGTGGTTCATGCTGGACGAGGCGGAGACGCTGGAGCTGTTCACCGGCCTGCGGACGGACTTCGTGGCTCTGAGCCTTGCCTCCTATCTGGCCGATCTGACGGACGCCACGGCACAGGGGGAGGATACGTCGCAGCTGCTGCGGCTGCTACTGAATGCCCTGTACGCCCTCAGTGTCCTGCATAAGCCGCCCCAGCTGGTAAAGCCCGCCTTCGAGCTGCGGCTCATGGCCCTGTCGGGCTTCGAGCCTCTGGCTGACGGATGCGCCGTGTGCGGGCGGCCGGAGCCTGAGAATCCGGTGCTGGACGCCGTCCACGGGGTGGTATGCTGCGCCGCCTGCCGGGAAAAGGGCGGGCTGGCCATGCCCCTGTCCCCCGCCGCTCTGGCGGCCCTGCGCCACGTGCTGTACTGCCCGGATAAGAAGCTTTACAGCTTCACGCTGGATACCCCCGCCCTGCGCCAGCTGGGGCAGGCGGCGGAGGTCTATGTCACCGCCCAGCTGGAGCGCAGCTTCCGGACGCTGGACTACTATAAATCCATTTTGCCGCAAGAGGAACCTACATATGACTGATTTGTTTGAAAAATCCATCCGCACGCTGGAGCTTCCGGCGGTGCTGGAAAAGCTGGCGGCCAAGGCGGTCAGCGACGCCGCCAAGGAGCGGTGCCTGCGCCTGACTCCCGCCACGGACACGCAGGAGGTGCTGCATCTGCTGGATGAGACCGACGCCGCCAAGGAGCGGCTGGGTCTCCACGGCAGCCCCTCCTTCTCCGGGGTCAAGGATGTATCCGCCGCCCTGACCCGTGCCGACCACGGCGGTATGCTGAACACCCGTGAACTGCTGGATGTGGCAGGCGTACTGACCGCCAGCCGCCGGGTCAGCGAATACGACGCCCAGCGGCAGGGAGAGGCCACGGTGCTGGACCGGCTGTTCTCCTCTCTGCACACCAACCGCTATCTGGAGGATAAGATACGCTCCGCCATTCTGGACGAGGAGACCATTGCCGACACCGCCAGCAGCGAGCTGGCGGACATCCGCCGGAAAATGCGGCTGGCGGCCACCAAGGGGCGGCAGATCCTGCAGCGCATCATCTCCTCCCCCTCCTATGCCAAGGTCCTGCAGGAGGCCCTCATCACCCAGCGGGACGGCCGCTTCGTGGTGCCGGTGAAGGCCGAGTGCAAGGGCAGTCTGCCGGGTCTGGTCCACGACATCTCCTCCTCCGGTGCCACGCTGTTTGTGGAGCCTATGGGCGTGGTGCAGGCCAACAACGAGCTTAAGGAACTGGAGGCCCGTGAGCAGAAGGAGATCGACCGTATCCTGCGCCAGCTCTCTGCTGAGTGTGCCGGCCAGATGGAGAACATCCTCTGGGACTACGACATTCTGGTGCAGCTGGATGTGATCTTTGCACGGGCGCAGCTGAGCTATCAGCTCAACGCCAGCCGCCCGGAGGTGCGCCGCCGGGGCGGCATCACCCTGCGCCGGGCCCGGCATCCTCTGCTGGATCAGGCCAAGGCGGTGCCGATCACCGTGGAGCTGGGTGAGCAGTTCGACACCCTGGTCATCACCGGCCCCAACACCGGCGGCAAAACCGTGACCCTGAAAACCATTGGCCTGCTGAGCCTGATGGCCCAGTGCGGCCTGCACATCCCCGCCGACGGCGGAAGCGCCGTGCGGGTGTTCCACCGGGTGCTGGCGGACGTAGGTGACGAGCAGAGCATCGAGCAGAGCCTGTCCACCTTCTCGGCCCATATGTCCAATATCGTCCAGATCCTGAAGGAGGTGGACGACCACAGTCTGCTGCTGTTCGACGAGCTGGGCGCCGGCACAGACCCGGTGGAGGGTGCGGCTCTGGCCATCGCCATCATTCAGGAGGCCAGGAGTCAGGGGGCTCTCATCGCCGCCACCACCCACTATGCCGAGCTGAAGACCTTCGCCATGACCACGGGGGGGGTGGAGAACGCCAGCTGCGAGTTCGACGTACAGACCCTGCGGCCCACCTACCGGCTCCTCATCGGCATCCCCGGTAAGTCCAACGCCTTCGCCATCTCCCGGCGGCTGGGGCTGGATGAGTCCGTCATTCAGGCGGCACAGGCCCAGATGGACAGCGACTCCGTTCGCTTCGAGGACGTGCTGACCCAGCTGGAAGAGAAGCGCCAGCGGCTGGAGAAGGCCCAGAACGAGGCCGACCGACTGTGGCGGCAGCGGGAAGAGGACGCCCGGAAGGCCCGGACCTTCCGGGAGCAGATGGAAAAGGGCAAGGAGAGCGCACGGGCCAAGGGCGAGGCCGAGGCCAAGCGCATTGTCCGGCAGGCCCAGCAGCAGGCGGAGGAGATCTTCGCCCAGCTGGATCAGCTGCGGAGGGAGCAGCAGAAGCAGGCCAACGTGCAGGCCCTCAACGACGCCAAGGCCGCCGTGCGCCACCATCTGAAAACGGCGGAGGAGCAGCTGCACCTGCGGGACGAGGAGCAGGAGCCCACCTATACGCCGCCCCGGCCCATCGCCGTGGACGATCAGGTGGAGCTGCCCGGCGTGAAGATGGCCGCCACGGTGCTGGCCGTCAACGGCGACGGCACCCTGCTGCTGCAGGCGGGCCGCATGAAGATGACCGTCAAGGCCCAGCAGGTGCGCCTGCTGGAGGGCGCTCCCAAGAAGTCCAAGCCCACACCCAGTCCCTCCGCCGCTACCCTGAATACCGTGTCCCGTGCCTCCTCGGAGCTGGATATCCGGGGCTATGAGACGCTGGAGGCCGAGAGCGTGGTGGAGAACTATCTGGACAGTGCCGTCATGGCCAAGCTGGGCACCGTCACCATCATCCACGGAAAGGGTACCGGCGCTCTGCGAAAGGCCGTCCACGAGATCCTCAAGCGTAACAAGGCCGTCAAAAGCTTCCGGCTGGGCCGCTACGGCGAGGGTGAGGCCGGTGTCACCGTGGTGGAGCTGAAATAAGCCGCTTTCGTGTAGAACGACGAATTTTTTCTTTGATTCTCTGCAATTACCACAAATTTTTGTGGGATTGAATATTGCTTTCTCCCCGTTATCCGTTATAATATTATGTGTAGCAGTCGGCTTGATGACTGCGAATAAAGGAGTGCTGGTTTGATGTATACGCAGGAAATTACCGTTCAGAATGAGGTGGGGCTGCACGCACGTCCCGCTACGTATTTCATTCAGAAGGCCAACGAGTTCAAGAGCGGCATTTGGGTGGAGAAGGAAGAGCGCCGGGTCAACGCCAAGAGTCTGCTGGGCGTGCTGTCCCTGGGTATTGTGAAGGGAACCAACATCACCCTCATCGCTGACGGCTCCGACGAGAAGGAAGCCGTGGATGCTCTGGTGTCTCTCATCCAGAACAACTTCGGCGAGTAATGACCGAACACGAAATGACGCCGGTGCCTGCAGGCATCGGCGTTGTTCTGTTTTTTATCCCGTCGCTGGCAGGTGCGAAGCAGCTTTGCCCTTATTCAGTCTCTGCATAAAAGGACACCCCCGGCGTGGCCGGAGGCGTCCTTTTCATGTGTCCCGCTGCCCCCTATGGGGCCGCCCGGTCAGCAGCCGCAGCCGCAGCCGTTGTTATTCTGGGTGTTGCCGCAGCCGCAGCCGTTGCCGCCCCAGAACAGGCACAGGATGATGATGGCGATGATGATCCAGCAGCCGCAGCCGCCGAAGCAGGAGTTCTGATTGCACATAAGAACGTGACCTCCTATGAAAATTGGACCCGCAGGTCTCATTCCATAGTATGATCCGCCCCTTAATAGAGTTCCTCCGGCCGGGAGATACGGTAGCTGAGGGTCAGGAGGGTATCCACAAAGTGGATGTCCTCGAAGAATACCCCCTTGGTCTGGGTGGAGAGCTCCACATTGGTAAAGTTCCAGAAGCCTTTCACTCCCAGGGCAATGAGCCGGTCCGCCAGCGGCTGGGCCACGCTCTGAGGCACTGTCAGCACCGCCACGTTGGGGTGGTACTCCTCCACATAGTGTTCCAGCTCCTCCATGGGCCGGATGGTCACGTCGTGGATCTTGGTACCGATCAGCGCCGGGGACACGTCGAAGGCGGTATCCACCTGAAAGCCCACCTTCTGAAAGTCGAAGTTCTGCAGCAGCGCATGGCCCAGATGGCCCGCTCCCACCACAATGAGCCGGTAGCCGGAGTCGATGCCCAGAATGTGGCCGATTTCCGAGCGCAGCTCCGCCACGTTATAGCCGTAGCCCTGCTGACCGAATTCACCGAAGCAGCTGAGATCCTGCCGGATCTGAGAGGCGGTGATGTCCATTTTCTGCCCCAGCGAATTGGAGGAAATGCGTACCACGCCCTTGTTATGCAGCTCGTCCAGATAGCGGTAATAGCGGGGCAGACGATGGATTACCGCATCCGAGACCTTTTGTTTTTTCATATGCGTCCTTCTTCTTTGCCGGCGGCAGGAGCCGGGCTGCAGCCCGCTTTCCCCTACCGCTTGTTTTCGTCTTTCTGAATTGTACTCCAAATTCCAGAACTTGTCAACTTTTTTAACAATCTTTTTTGTCTTTTGTGCAGTTTTCTTCTTTACATTCCCGAAAAAGATGGTATAATAAATTAGTCGCAAGGGGGGAAAGTCTCCCTCTGCTCCATATGCGCCCGTAGCTCAGCTGGATAGAGTGACAGACTCCGAAATGTAAGGCGTATCCTCTTGAGATGTGGTGCAAACCCATGCGGCGACTGCGTTTGTGGGAAGCGCAGAGAAAGAAAGTGTAGTCGTTGACTACTATTTGACTACTATTCCCGTAGAGAACAATCAAATATGTGCCCGTAGCTCAGTTGGATAGAGCGTTGGACTCCGACTCCAAAGGCCGCTGGTTCGAATCCAGTCGGGCATACCACTCGCCTCCAAAAGCCCATGGCTTTTGGAGGTTGTCCTTTGCCGCAATTGACAAATACGGCTGTCCCATGGTATAATAAAACTCCAAAATAAGTGTGGATTTTTCTGGAGCATCGCCTCCATTTTTCGCCACGCATCCGACAGGGTGTGCGGCGTTTTTTATTAGGAGGAACGACGGATGAACATATTTTACCAACTCATCGGGTTCGGCGCACTGATCGCCATGGGTCTCAGCTATTGGCAGAATGACAAGCGTACCATCTTGCTGTGGCAGGTGGTGGCCAACCTGATCTTCGCCATCCACTACACACTGCTCCACGCATGCTCCGGCGCACTGTGCAGCTTTTTCCAGATTGTCGTGCTGCTGCTTTTCCTATTGCAGGAGAAATTCAACTGGAGTAAACTGGTCACCGCGATACCCATCGTGGCAGTATTTCTGCTGATTGCCGTGGTGACCTATGAGACGCCAGTGACGGTACTGCCCATCGTGGCATCGTTGGCGGCGTTGCTGCCGTTCTTCCAGTCCAGGCGGCGGGTGATACAGGTGGCGGGCATTGCCAGCGGCCTGTCGTGGCTGGTGTATGTCATTGCGGTACGGTCGTATTCCGGCATGGTGACAGAGTCGGTACTGACCATCATCACGGCGGCGTCCCTGCTGAAGAAGGAAACCAGAAAGCCCTGAACGGACAGATCTCCCGGCATATTGCCGGGGGATCTGCCGAAGGGGTGCGCCGCGTCAGGCGTAGTGCTTCAGACCCTGCGCCATGGATGAGGCGGTACAGCGGCGGGCATAGCAGGAGAGCGTATCACGTTTCTCTCCGGCGCACCGGGTGGCTGCTATCAGCGCGGCCAGTCTCCGCTTGCGGGGGACTAAGGGAGTATCCTGTTTCATTTGCTTTGCCATGGAATATACCTCCGTTCGTTTTACTACCGCTATCATAAAACAACGGACGGTCTGTTCCATTGGCAAAAATAAATGAACATTTCTATGAAAATTGTGATAGTATCACAAGGGGGCAGAAGCCATGACATCACAGCACACAGCGGACTATCCCACACTGCAGGAGGTGCTGCGCCTGCCCGTGTTCGCGGGCTGTACGGTCTGCGGCGGCGCGGCGGGACTTAGCCGTAGGGTCAGCGGTGTCAATCTGACGGACACACCGGACTACGCGCGCTGGCTGGCGCAGGGAGAACTGCTCATCACCACTGGTTTTGCCATCGCAGACGATCCGCAGGCCGTAGATGCGCTGCTGCCCACGGCGGCAGAAAAAGGCCTGTCCGGCGTGGGTATCAAGCCGGGGCGCTACCTGCCCAGCCCCCTGCCGGCGGCGCTGGCGGAGAAGGCTGACCGACTGGGACTGCCGCTGCTCCAACTGCCGACCGATATGCGCTTTGCCGAGTTGGCCGATGCGGTGTCCCGCGAGATCGCACGGCGGCGAATACCGGCGGAGCAGGAGCGGCAGCTGGCCGTACTACTGCACCATCTCATCTCTGGCGCGCCGCTGAGCGAAGCGATGGAGCGTCAGGCGGCGGAGTCCGGTATCCATTTGGAATGTCCGCATATCCTGATGTGGATACGGGCTGATGCGCCGGAGTTGCAGCGGCGCTCTTGGCTGCACGAGGCAGAAGAGCGCTGCCGGGCTTTGGGCGCGGACATGTGGGGCGCACTGTCGGAGGATGGCTTTCTGCTGGCGCTGGAGGCGGACGACCTGTTCGCGCTGGAGATGCCGCTGCGGCAGGTGATGGCGGACTTTGCCGCCGACCACGGCGTTATCTGCGGCGTCAGCCGCCCCTACGGCGGTACGATGGGCTTTCAGAAAGCAGACCGCAGCGCCCGTGCGGCGCTCCACATGGCGGTGCGATCGGAAGCACCCTGCGTGACAGACGACCCAGCGGGGGTGGTACGGCTGCTGGAGGAATCCTCCCCGGCGGAAACGGACGCCTATATCCATCGGCAGCTGGGAACGCTCCTGCGGCAGCCAGAGCCGCGGCGGCAAGAGCTGCTGGACACGCTGGCGAGCTGGCTGCGCTGTATGGGCAACCAGCGCCGGATGGCGCGGGAGCTGCACCTGCACTACAACACCGTGAGTTACCGGCTCCAGCAGTTATGGTTGCTGCTGGAGGCCGATCCGGTCGATCCGATGAAGCGATTGGCATTGGAAACGGCCCTGTATCTGTACCGGTACAGGCGCACATAAAGGAGTTACTGATCATGGATAAGAGCAGGACGAGCGGTGAATGGGAACGGATGGTGTCGGGGCAGCTCTATACGCCTGTCGATCCGGAGATTGCCAAGAGGCACCGGGTTGGTATGCGCCGCTGTGACCGGTTCAACCGCCTCCCGCTGTGGTGCGCAAAGACCAAACAGCGTGCGCTGGAGCGCCTGATCCCCTCCGCAGAAGGAAAGAATTTCGAGGCGTTTGCACCCTTTTACTGCGAGTACGGCGTGAATATTTATGTGGGGCGGAACTGCTTCGTCAACTACAACAGCGTATTTCTGGATGTAGCGCCCATTACGCTGGGGGACAATGTACTCATTGGACCCAATGTGACGCTGGCCACGCCCAACCATCCGTTTATCGCCGAAGAACGAGCCTATACAGACTACCCCAACGGTTGCCATGCGTTGGAGTATGCCGAACCCATCACCATCGGGGATCACTGCTGGCTGTGCGCCGGTGCGACGGTGTGCGGTGGCGTGACCATCGGAGCGGGAAGCATCATCGCCGCCGACGCGGTGGTGACGCGTGACATCCCACCCAACAGTATCGCTGCCGGTGTGCCCGCCAGAGTGCTGCGGCAGATCGGCGAGTGCGACCGCCTGCATGTATGGGAGAAGTATGTGAAGAACGAACTGCCCGATGCGCAGCGGTGACAACAAAATCTGGGAGCAATTACAAAAACCGTCTCAAGCAACTTGCTTGAGACGGTTTTTATATGCGGAAAATCAGGAGAATTGAAACCTGATTTGACCACTGCTGCACATTTTGCGATCCAACTGAGCTATCCTATGTCATATCTCCAGCATTCCCTGCAAGCCCGCGCTGGCGGCCTTTTTGTTCTTGTCGAAGGCGTGGGTGTAGATGTCCAGCGTGGTGGAGGGCTGGCTGTGGCCGAGGATGCCCGCTACCGTGGCCACATCCGTACCGCCTGCGATCATCAGACTGGCGGCGGTGTGCCGGAGGGAATGGACGTTCAGCTCCTGCGGCAAGCAGTTCTTCTTGAGGATCAGCTTGAAGCGGTAGGTGAAGGTGGTGGGCGTCATGGGGACCTGCGCTCCTTGACGGCGGAATAGGAAGTCATCAGCGGTCAGCTGCCGCTGGTCATAGGTTTCGGTGATATACCGGCATTCTTTTTGGTACTCCCGCAGGAGACTTTCCATCTCGGCTGAGAAGTACACATAGCGGTCACCTGCGCGGGTCTTGGGTTCTTTGACAAAGATCTCCTCGTCTGTCACCTTGACCGCGTTGCGGCAGATGTGGATGGAACGCTGCTCCCAATCAATGTCGCACCACTTCAGTCCGCAGCACTCGCCCCGCCGCATCCCCGTGGCGATGATGAGCTTGAAGTAGGTTTCGTACTTGATGCTCTCACCCTCCAGCGCGGCGATGATCTTCTGCGCCGTTTCCTCGTCCGCAATCTTCTTTTCGCACTTGCGCCCGGCGTAGCGGTAGGTGCGCCAAGCCGGATTATGCGAAAGAAAGCCATCCTCCACGGCATCAGAGAGGACGCTGCACAGCGTAGCGTGCACGCCCTCAATGGTGTACTCGGAGAGTGGCTTTTTTGTGTCGGGACGAATGACTTTTCGCAGTTCTGCGTAGAAATTCCGGAAGTGCTCCGGCCGCAGTTCTGTGAGCTTGTAGTGACCCAGCGCCGGGAGAATACGCTTGATGTCCTGCCGGTCGCGGCGGATGGTGGACTTCGCCAGCTTGCCGGGCGCGATGTCCGCCAGCCACAGGTCGATGTATTTTGCCAGCGTGAGCTGCTGGACGGGCTGCGGCGTGTGACGGCATTCCCGCTCGAACAGGACGGACTGCTCGTTGAGCCACTTTTCGACCTGCTTGGGTGTTAGTTCTTCTGGCGGGTGGACGGTTTTCTGCTGGGACTTGATGCGCTTGCCGTTGTAGTCATAGCCCATGGAGACCACGATGAGATAGCTGCTGCCGCGCTTGCGTATGCTTGCCATAAAAATGACCTCTCTTTCATTTATTCTCAGTACAGTTGAGGCTTATTTTGCAAGCACAACATACCGCCAAGCACGGCGGTAAAGCTATTACAATTTTCTTGAAAAATGAATTTCTACGAAAGCAACAATCATGCGCTGTGCTGCTTCGGAGGACAGGCGGCGGCGAGATTGAAGATCTGCTCGCCGTCCGGACGGAGCATGGTGAGCATGGAGTCGGCCGCTTGCTCCTTCTGCGCCTGCTGGGGGTGGCAGTAGGTACGCTCCAGAAAGCCGGTGTCCGCATGACCCACGAGGTCTGCCACCGTCTGCTTGTCCACGCCGCAGTGCAGAAGGGATGTCACGAAGTAGTGCCGCAGGGTGTGAAGGTGGTACTCCCGCGGAAAGCCGATGGCGTCATAGATCTTCCGCAGCCGCTTGGTGAAGGTGTCAGGGTGGATGAGTTGACCGTGTTCGTCGGTGAAGAGGTAGGGACTGAGCCTGCGGCGCTGCTTGTCCGCCTCCATCTACTTGCGGCGCTTGTAGGCGAGGAGGATGCCCCGCAGGTCAGAGGAGAGGTAGACTTCACGGCTCTTGCCGTTTTTGGTGCTGCCCTCCACGATGCCCTTGCCGGGAACGCTGCTGCGGGAGCGGCTGACGGTGAGCAGCAGACCGTTTTGCGTGCCGGTGAAGTCCGACCATTGCAGAGCGCTCAGCTCGCCCCGGCGGCAGCCGGTGTACATGGAGAGCAGATAAAACAGACGGTACCTTTGTGCTGAAGCGCAGGATACCTCTGAGGCAGAATTGACCAAGGTGGCGTACGGAGAACTGAATGTATCTGCCAAGGTAGCTGGGGCATTGATAAAAGAATACCGGACGCTGTTTTGCGTCCGGCGGTTAGGTGACGATGTGTTCTCCGTCAGCTGCGGCGGCGATCCTGCCGTTGCCTATGACCGCCTGATGCGCCGGACGCTGCTGATGCAGCGGATGGAGGAGGTGCTGACGCCCAGAGAGCTGAATCTGGTGCGAAGCTATCTTGGCATCGGTCAGCCGGACGAGGTTGGCATGACCTTTCAGGAGCTGGCAATCTACCTCAACTACAACGGCCCCAGCGGAGCGGAGAAGGCGTACAAGAGTGCGCTGCGGAAACTGAAAAAGGACTTGTACGGTGGGGCCTACGGCCGGTGGCTATCCGCTCAGAAGGCCATCCGCGCCGCCAAGGCGGAGGCGGAGCAGGACGCGGAGTAAGTCTACACCTAAATGACCGCCCGTCCCGTATATCCAAAAGGTAGGAAATCCGCCCAAAAAATGCCTATTTCCACGCTCTCGGAATTGTGGTAGAATGAAAAAGAGATACGTAGCAGGAGGTGGAAATGAAATGTATAACCTAAATTGGTCAAGAAGTGACCTCACCCGGCAAAAGCTGGGGACGTTCTGTGAATACTACGCAAAAATGTCATTAGCCTCTTATGGAGTGAGCATTTATACTTCCGAGGTTGATGACCATGGAATAGATTTTATCGCAGAAAGCAAGAGAGGATTTTTGAAGTTTCAAGTAGGAATATTTTGATATTTCAGACCAATCACTTTACTTGTTCTTGCTTTTGCTAAATGATGGCGAACACCCCATAGAATATTTAATTCCTGCGACCACATGGAATAATGACAGTAGTAATATTTTTGTTTACCATTCATACAAGGGTAAAAAGTCGAAACCAGAATATGGCCTAAATATTTGATAATGTACAATAACTTGCGCAAATTGAAAATCGCATAAAAGAAGACATAGCTTGCAGGCTCTGGTAGAATGAAGTTACCACACAAACATTCGAAAGGAGACAGCAAACTATGTCCGAGAAAATTGTACAGCTGAATGAGGAAATTATCAAGGGGCAGCTCAAGGAATTAGTTCGAGGAAGTGTAGAAGAGACGCTGAACGAGCTGCTGGAGAAGAAGGCGGAGTCACTGACCCAAGCCGCCCGCTATGAGCGCAGCGAGCCCGAAATCAGGGCTACCGCAGCGGCCACTATGACCGCAACCTTACTACCACTTCCGGTGATGTTACGCTCCACGTACCCCGGCTCAAGGGCGTATCCTTCGAGACTGCCATCATCGAGCGGTATCGCCGCCGGGAGAGCAGCGTGGGAGGAGGCCCTCATCGAGATGTACCTGGCAGGCGTTTCCGTGCGCCGGGTGGAGGACATCACGGAGGCACTGTGGGGGGCAGCAAGGTCTCGCCCGCCACCATCAGCGAGCTGAACAAGAAAGCCTATGTCCACATCGAGGATTGGCGGAATCGTCCCTTGCAGGGCGGGCGGTATCCGTATGTCTACGTGGACGGCATCTACCTGCGCCGCAACTGGGGCGGAGAGTACGAAAATATTGCTGTTTTGGTGGCGATCGCTGTGAATGAGGACGGTTTTCGCGAGGTTTTGGGTGCCGCTGAGGGCATGAAGGAGGACAATGCCAGCTGGGTCAGCTTCTTCCAGTGGCTCCGTGGACGCGGCTTGGACGGTGTGAAGCTCATCGTCGGTGACAAGTGCATGGGGATGCTGGAGGCCGTGGGCGAGGTGTTCCCGGGCGCCAAATACCAGCGCTGCACGGTGCATTTCTACCGCAATGTTTTCTCTGTTGTGCCCAAATCCAAGGTCAAAATTGTGGCGAAAATGCTCAAGGCGATCCACGCGCAGGAGAGCAAGAAAGCGTCCCGCGAGAAGGCGAAGGCCGTGGTCGCCGAGCTGCGCGCCATGAAACTGAAGGAAGCTGCTAAGAAGGTCGAGGACGGCATTGAGGAAACGCTGACCTACTGCGATTTTCCCAGCGAACACTGGACCCGCATCCGCACAAACAACGTGATCGAGCGGCTGAATCGGGAGATCCGCCGCAGAACCCGCGTGGTGGGAACGTTCCCTGACGGAAATTCCCCCCTGATGCTGGTCTGCGCGAGGCTGCGCCATGTGGCAGGTACTCAGTGGGGCAACAAGAAATACATGAACATGAAGCACTTGGAGGCGGCTCTGGACGACGCCTCTATTGCCGGCTGACTTCACTCAGCCGGAGCCTGCAAACAATTTTGCGCATAAATCTTGACGGGAGTGGAGTGTGGCTTGACGCTGGAACAACTTGCGGAGCAGACGCACCCCTCCAAGTCTGCGCTGGGCAGCTATGAAGCGGAGGACTTCAAGGACATCAGCCACTATACGCTTTCCTCCGGCGAGATCCAGACGGAGAGCACCGCCCAGACCGGCACAGTAAGTACGGGCATGGGCAATATGGGCGGCCCCGGCGGGCAGAAGCCGGACGGAGCGCTGCCCTCCGGCGGCGGAGGCGGCCCAAAGCCGGACGATGATACCCCACGGTCAAAGCCGACGGGCGAGATGCCGCAGAAGGATAGCGGCAACGCCAAAGCCTGAAAAAAGCCAACTGAACGCAAATCACCAAGCCGTTGTGATACAACAGCTTGGTGATTTTGCACAGTTATTGATCTGACAGCTCAAGTCTTGCGGCAGACACGGAAAAAAATCTTGACTTGTTGCAGTTCGAGTCCTATAATCAGCCTATTTTTTTGGTATGGAAGGAGCGTTTCCCCATGAACAAAGCAAATACCCCTTTTCGCTATGACTACGTTGGCAGCTTTCTTCGCCCTGCCGGACTGAAGCAGGCGCGGGCAGACTTTCAAAACGGCAAGATCGGAGCCGATGAGCTGAAAGCAGCGGAGGATCAGGCGATCCGTGAGCTGGTTGCCAAGCAGCAGAGCGCTGGATACCACATAATTACCGACGGCGAATTCCGCCGTGCCACCTGGCACCTCGACTTCATGTGGGGCTTTCACGGTGTGGGCCACAGCCGCACGGAGAAGGGGCTGCCGTTCCATGGAGAGAACGCAATGCTTGATGATACCTACCTCACCGGAGAGGTGGGAGTGGACAGCCATCCCTTTGTGGAGCATTTCCGGTTTGTCAAGGCGCTGGAAGACGAGAACACCGTAGCCAAGCTGACGATTCCCGCACCCGCTCAGTTTCTGGAGCAGATGGTCATGCCCTTTGCAATGGAAAATACCAGCAAATACTACCCCAACATTGAAAAGCTGGTGGAGGATCTGGCAGCGGGCTACCGCAAGGTCATTGATGACGTATATGCCGCCGGGTGCCGCAACCTGCAATTTGACGATTGCAGCTGGGGTATGCTGGTAGACCCCCGTGCCTGTCTGATCTTTGATACCGACGAGAAGGGGCTGGAGGCCATCAAGGAGCAGATGCTCGCCGCCAACAATCTGGCCATTGAAGGCAAGCCGGAGGATCTGGTCATCAACACCCATGTCTGCCGGGGCAACTTCCACTCTACCTACGCCAGCTCCGGCGCTTATGACAGCGTGGCCAAGACCCTGCTGGCCCGTGAGAACGTGACTGCCTACTATCTGGAATTTGACGATGCCCGCAGCGGCGGCTTCGAGCCTTTGGCCACTGTCAGCGGTGAGAAGAAGGTGGTGCTGGGCCTCGTCACCACCAAGCGTCCTGAGTTGGAGGATAAGGGGGTGTTCTTCGTCCGGCTCCGGTTCGGCAAATTGGATAAACTTCTCATTTGTTAGATAATCAAGGGAAATTTCCCGTTCCCATTTCTGCCGCAGCCGTATGATTTTCCCGATGGCGGCATAGCGAATGACAGCTTTACAAAAGGCGTTGTGCTTGCACCGGATATACTCTTGATAGGCGTCAATCTCGGTCATGGAAATTCCTCCTCTCTGAATAATAGTGCGGGGCGGCAGCACTCCGTGCTGTCGCCCCTTGATTGCCTATCTGCAAAGGCAGACGGGACTGTCAACGGCGGCGCAAAGCAACGTTCATTTTACTGTTGACTGGCTCAGCTGGCTTTGTGCTATTGCCTTGTAGTAAACACAAATAGAAATGATTGCTGTAATCGCTTCCGTGATCCAAAACGCATTCCAGACGCCAACCGCTCCGAAAAACCTGCTGAGTAAAAACGCAGTTGGGATGATAACCACAACATACCGGCAAAGGGAAATCAGTAAGGAGGGAGTTCCTTTCCCAAGTCCCTCCAATGCGCCGGAAGATGTAACGGAAACCGCCGAGACGATAAAACCGGCGCCGATGATGCGTAAGGCGGTTTCCCCGGCCTGAATCGTCGCTTCTGTGTGGGTAAACAGCCCCATCAACTGTCCGGGGATCAGCAGACATATTACTGTCCCAAACACCATAATGATACCACTCATGCACAAAACGATCTTAAAGATCTGGCTGACCCGTTGGTGTTCCCCCGCGCCGTAGTTATAGCCGATCAGGGGGCGCATCCCCTGCACAATGCCATTCGCTGGAAGATAGACAAATGTCTGCAATTTGTAATAGATTCCCAAAACCAGAATATACACTTCGGAATATGCCGCCAAAATCGCATTGAGCGCCGAAATCAAAAGAGACGGAAGCGCGAGATTCAGGGTTGCGGGAATGCCATTGGAGTACAGCTTTATTACCATCTTTTTGCTGGGGAGAATGTACTGCCTGCGGATATGCACGCGAATTGGCCGCGCAAGATAGACTACAAGGTAAATCGTCAGCGTCAGAGCCTGTCCGATGCCGGTCGCCAGCGCAGCGCCTTCGATTCCCATTTCAGGGAATGGGCCATAGCCAAAAATCAGAACGGGATCTAAGACAATGTTTGTGATGCACCCGCACATCAGGCTTATCATGGTCGTTTTCATGTTTCCTACTGCCTGGAACAATTTCTCAAACGCCATGCTGACGGTAACAATGAGTGTAAAGGCGAACGCAACGACAGAATAGCGGACGCCAAGTTCAATGACCGCTTCGGATGAAGTAAACATCCGCAGGAAAACCGGCATGATCGTAATACAGCAGACTGTCATAACAACGCCATGAATCACGGCAAGCACAAGTCCCTGCGTGGCTGCCTGATCCGCTTTTTCATGATCCCCAGCGCCCAAATGAATGGCGATTACGGCGTTGATTCCAACGCCAAATCCAATTCCGGCAGCATTGATAAAATTTTGAACCGGGTAAACCAACGATAATGCCGTCATAGCCTCCTCGCTGATCTGCGCGACGAAAAAACTGTCCACAATGTTGTAGAGGGAATTGACCAGCATGGATAAAACCATAGGCAGGGTCATGGATAAAATCAGCGGTAATACCGGTTTTTCTTTCATAAAAGTTTCATTCATTCGTGATTGCCTCCGGTGTTTCTTTTCTTGTCATAAAACAGATCGGATCTTTTCGGAAGCCAAAGGGTTCATAAAACTGTTCAGCCTCTTCCGTGATCAGCATTCCCAGCAGGGAACGGTATGTGTCTTCTGCCGTAATCGCCTTTAGGAGAGAGGCGCCCACACCCCTGTGCCGGAAATCTGCATCCACAACAACATCACAAATATAATACTGGGTGGCATAGTCTGTTATCACTCTTGCAAATCCGATTTGTTTTCCGTCGGCGGTATAGGCTCCATAGCAGATAGAGTGTTTCCATGACTCCATAATTGCTTCTTTCTTTCTGTTGCATGCCCATACGGTCTGTGATAGAAGGCGAAGTACGGTTTCTGTTTGCAGAGCATCCAGCCCTTTTTTAATATGTATTTCCATATCGTCTCTCCTTTTCCTGTTCTTACTGTGTTTTTGTACCGCTGCAAAGCGTTTCTTTTTTTCTGCCTGCTCGGAAGATCAGAAGCGCCAGAACGAATGTTGCCGTTTCTGTGACAGGGAAGGACAGCCAGATCCCTGTAATCTTCAGGAGTTTTTCCAGACCCCACATGAATGGAATGAGCAGCAGAAACTGACGCAGTAGCTGGATCAGCATACTTGGAAAGGCCTGTTCTGTTGCCTGAAGATAGGTGGAGATCATGGTAGACCATCCGCAGAACAGGTAGCTGACCGCCATAATCCGCATAGCGGATATCCCAAAGGAACGCATGGTTTCCGACGCCGTAAACAATCCCAAAATCTGTGCTGGAAAAAGGATGACGGCCAATGTCCCCAGTATCATCATGCCGGTGACCAAAGCGGTTCCGTAGCGGAAAGCAGAGTGCAGCCTATCTCTGTTTCCCGCACCGTAGTTGAACCGCATAATAGGAAGACAGCCCTGGATCAGCCCGTTGACCGTCATGACAATCAACTGCTGCACCTTAAAATACGCACCGAAGAAAGCGATTGCCGTATCGGAATAGGCGACCAGAAAAAAGTTTACAAAAGTCACCATAAAAGAACTAAGGGCATTCATAATAAAAGACGGCAGTCCAAGGGTGAAAATACGGCCAATCAGCCACTTTTGCAAATGAAATCCTTTGATCTTTATCCGCACTTTCTGCTTTTTGCCCAGCAGCAAGGCAAATGCCAAAATCATGGATAACAAATAGCCCGCAACGGTAGCTACCGCAGCGCCGCGGATTCCCATAGCTGGGAAAATACCAATACCAAAAATTAGGAGTGGGTCGAACACGAAGTTGACGACCACGCCCGCGATCTGGAACCACATGGGAGCGACCATGTTCCCGGTGGCCTGTATCATCTTCTGGATGGCGATATGCACCATATTGGGAATTTGCATGAAGGAGCACACACTCATATAGGCGATGCTCAGCTGATAAATTTCTTCATTATTGGTGAATACTCCAAAGTAGGGTTTCATAATCAGTAATGACAGAAGATTGAGCAAAGCACCTATTCCAAAGGCCAGCAACAATCCATGTGTGACAGTTGCATTTGCCTCATCCTGCTTTTTCTCCCCAAGATACCCTGCAATCAGTACATTCACGCCGACACCGATCCAGATAGACGCCGCATTCATCAGTGTTGTAATCGGGAATGACAGAGAAACAGCCGTTAGTGCATTCTCACTCAACCGCGCTATAAACGCACTGTCTATCAGATTATAGGAATATTGCAGGAACATGGAGATTAGCGGCGGTATCGACATTTGCCAAATGAGCCTTCCAACAGGAGCAACCGCCATTTTATTATTGGTCTGCATACTTTCCCTCCTCTCCACAAATTGTCCGGCGCAAAAAATTGCGCCGGACAGCGGGACATTAAATCCGAACAATATAGTTTTGTTTGCGTGCAGCGGGATGACCGGCTTCCTGGGCCGGATAACCCAATGCAATCGCCCCGACGCCACGCAAGGTTTCCGGTAGCTTCCACTCCCGCAGGAGAGCCTTGCCGCTTTCACTGTCAAAAATCTCACGTTCACGATGTACCCATACGGTTCCCAGGCCAAGGGCATGGGCAGCGAGCATCATATTTTCAAGGACGCAGCTTCCGTCCTCAACAAAGGTGCTTGCGGAGCCATCTGCCAAAACCAGGATCACGACAGGTGCGCCATAATAAGGGTCTGTGTTGCTCCCCATCACTTCTGCGTTTAGTTTTGCAATCTCCTTCCTATATTTGGGGTCTGTAATTGCAATGATGGTTGGAGATTGATGTCCTCCGCCGGTAGGAGCGTAAGTCCCTGCTTCCAGTACAGCGTCCAAAGCCTCGGAGGGGACAAACTCTGATTTATAAGCCCTTACACTGCGGCGCGTCTTGATCAGAGACAAAAAATTATTATCCATACTGATAAGTCCTCCATTCTGTCAGCACTTCTGAGATACGGGCAACAAAAAAGCCACACAACTATCACAAGATAGCTGTGTGGCAAAAAGATGACCGAATCCGGAAAAGTCCACTAAAATTTTACGTTTATTATTATAGCGAACTTGAAGGAGGCTGTCAAGCATCAATCATTACGGAATTGTGGCGGCTGTCTGTTGTTTTTTGTGTTACTTTATGGCACATGAGAAATTCTGTCTGGTTTTGTACTCGTAGTGAGTGGGCATGTTCTCCCATTGGGAGGCCACCCACCAGTCCAATTCATTCAGTACGATATTGGATAGGATGCCGCCCTGCGGCGTTCCCTTAGTCGGGTAATCGCAGCTCATAGCTGGCTGGTTACCGGCTCTGCCTCTTTGACAACAGTTATATGTAATTTGACAACATTGATTAGAACTTTTACATTTAGGGGAAAATAGCGGAAATTATTCGGATAGAATTACTACTAATTTTTACTCTTGTTTTATTGCTGCAACAGAATATAACAGCAATCAATCGTCAGGTATTTCATAGGTAATTCATTTCTGTTATAATTCCATATACGGATTTTCAGAATCTACAAGTCCGACAATTGTTTTGCAACCCCAAATCCGCGCTATTCGCATCTGGAGTTCATCCTGCGCAGCAAGTGCACGCTCGCGATTGAAATCTGTAAAACCATCAATGGGAAAGAATATGTCTGTGGAAGCGGAAGTGATTTTTCCGTTTTCGCTTTGCCTCCAAGTCCAGCGGCGGGTACGCACCTGCTGTCCGATTGCATGCACTGTTTTCAGAAAGCGGATTTGATGAGAAAATTATTGCAGAGGCGAAAAAAAGCAATACCCTGCTTTATCCGCTCCAATGCATAGTCAACTATAACTGATTTGCATGGGGAATTTGGCTGAAGATTCGGATTAAATAGCAGAATTTTATGCAGATTGCCTTTTTTGAAGCGCTAAAAAGTTTTTGATGGGTGATAGAAAGATATCTATCGTCGCAAAGGTATTTGATCAGCAGGGGTGTATTGCCTACCTCTGTAAGACTCCTAATGAGGTGCGATGCCTGCCGGGAACCTTGGAAGCACTCCGAGCGGATGGGGTTCAAATCGTTATTCTGGATTCTCCTGAAATTTACTCTGAGTATGCCCCATACACCTACATTGAAGACATGAAGGAGTTTATCGATAGGGTCACTCAGTTGAATCGAGCTGCGTGACGTGTGACCTGCGCAGACTACTATTTGACTACTACCGCAAAAAACCTCGGAAGTCTTGCCCTGTAAGGCTTCCGAGGTTTTTCTTCAAAATGGTGAAAATTTGTGCAACCTCAACCAAGCCCTTGCGCCGCAGGGCTTTCCGGTTTGACGGCCTGATAACTCCGACTCTGTAGGCCGCTGGTTCGAATCCAGTCGGGCGTACCAGAAAAACGGCAAGCATCGCAGGATGCCTGCCGTTTTTCCTTTTGCCCCGACGGGCGGACCTTATCCGCGTCTGCTCCATATCGGTTCTTTACAAGGGTGGGGGTCCCGTCAAGATCTATGCGCAAAATTGTTTGCAGGCTCTGGCTGAGTGAAGTCAGCCGGCAATAGAGACGTCATCCAGAGCCGCCTCCACATGCTTCATGTTCATGTATTTCTTGCAGCCCCACTGGGTGCCCGCCTTCGCCATGTGGCGGGCACAGACCAGCATCAGGGAGACAAATTTGTTGTCCCCGGCCTGTGTGGTGCCGATGTAGAAGTTCATCAGGCTGTGAATCAGGGCGGAAAACGATATATCGCCCATATTGTCCAGACATGGTATGAGGTCAACAAGAACAAGGGCATCATGTTCAGAATGCAGGATTGGGTAGAATCCGGGAAAAACGGAGAGCACTGGGAGTAGTTCTATCAAACAGGCTTATCAAAACATTCTTATTTCCGGCAGCGCTGGAGATGTCCATGCATTAGGATGCTGGGTCAAAGGTGATTCCGTGCCGCTGACCTCCGGCACAAGCCGCAGATTCGGGATCGTGCTGCGTTTTTACTATTCGGATGGTACGGAGGACAAGGAGATCGCCAACGTCAATCCGGATTGCAACCGTCAGAACGACTGGCAGTATCTGTCCCTGCGGGCAGTTGCGAAAAAAGCGTATACCTCCATGCGGATCGTGTTGCGTTATGACAAGTACCCCTGTAACCGTCAGGTTACAGGGGTGCTTCTTTTTTCACAGATGGAACACATTCACCAGAAACAGCAGGGCCAGTCCATAGTAGGTCACCACGGCCACCAGATCGTTGACCGTCGTGATCAGCGGGCCGGAGGCCACCGCCGGATCGATGTGGATCTTATGAAACAGCATGGGAACCATCGTCCCCACAAGGCTGGAGATCACCATGGCCACCACCAGCGACACCCCAACGCAGCCGGAGATCAGGAAAGCCGGCCCCCACGCATAGCCCTTGCACACATGGATGTAGACCCCTAAAACCGCCAGCGCCATAACTCCCAGGCACCCGCCGTTGAGAAGACCCACCCGCATCTCCTTGCCCAGCAGGGCCAGCTCCTCCTTCAGGGTAAGGTTCTCGTCCATGAGGACACGAATGGTAACGGCCAGCGACTGGGTGCCGACGTTGCCCGCCATATCCAGCACCAGCGACTGGAAGCAGATGACGATGGGCAGCACCGCCACCACGGACTCGAAGATGCCCACCACCGACGAGACGCCCATGCCCAGAAACAGCAGCACGATGAGCCACGGCAGACGCTTCTTCATACTGACGGTGGCAGGCTCCCGGAGGTCCTCCTCCGAGGTCAGGCCGCCCAGCTTGGCGTAGTCATCGCCCATGGCGTCATCCACCAGTTCCACCAGATCCTGAGCGGTGAGGATACCGGCGATCCTTCCATCCTCCGTCAGCACCGGCAGGGAGTCCTCCTCGTACTCTGCGATCCGGTCGATGCAGTCCTCCACCTTTTCATGGGCCAACACATAGGGATAGCTGCGGCGGATGATCCCGCTCAGCGGATCGTTTTCACGGGCAATGATCAGATCCTTCAGGTCGATGGCCCCGGCAAAGACACCGCTGCCGTCCACCACATACAGCGTAGAAATATTGTCGTGCTCACCGGCCTGCCGCACCAGCTCGTTCATGGCGCCGCAGACGGTCAGTGTGTCCGGGATGCAGACGAAATTGCCGCTCATGCGGCTGCCGATCTCCTCCTGATGAAAGGCCAGCAGCCGCCGGACATCCTTCCGGGTGTCGTCGTCCAGATGGGCGGCTAGAGCCTGCTTCTTCTCCGCCGGAAGCTCCCGCAGCATATCCAGCGCATCCGCCGTGTCCATGTCGGTGATCACCGCCGCCGCCAGATCCGCCGGAAGTTCCGCCAGGAAGCGGGAGGCATCGTCCAGATAGGGGAATATCTCTGCCAGCGTCCGGGCGTCCAGCTGCCGGAACAACCGCTCCCGCTCCGCATCCGTCAGCAGGGTGACAGCCTTGGCCACATCCCGCTGGTGGTAGTGCTTCAGCAGCTCCGGCAGACGGTCCCCGTTTTGGGCCGTGCGGATGACCGCTGCGATTTCCTGTGCGAACTCCTTGTTTACCATTCTGTTCATCATATTCTTGTCCTCCTTTGGCGCTACTTTGGGCAAAATGGGCGCAAAAATACACCGCCTCAGAGATAGTTGCCACAGCAAGACGTCTCCGGTGCGGTGCAGAAGGACACGACAAAGTAGAATGTGGTCAGCTCCTGTCCATGGATGACCACACCCTGTGTCTCTGCGGGCCGCATACCCGGCTTCGTCCTGTACTTCCGCAGCTATCCATGAACATTCACCTCCGTTGATGGCTGAAATAGGTCTTTTTTGACCACAGCCCATCATAGCAGAACCCATCGGCACTGTCAACCGCTTCTTTCCCCGGTTTTTTACAGCCCCGGAGGCCCCATGGCCTCCGGGGCTGCACTCCCGGCATTTACTGTTCTTGGGGCCGGATCTCCACAGTCCTGCCGCCAAGACTCTCATAGATGCGGTGGGAAACGGAGAGGACGGTGCGCCCACGGGAGGCCTGACGCAGGGCCTCCCGTACACGGGCCTCCGTCTCGGCATCCAGATTGGCGGTGATCTCATCCAACAGCAGCACAGCGGGCTCTGCCGCTGCGGCCCGTGCAATGGACAGCAGCTGCCACTCCCCCTGAGAGAATATCCCGTCCGTACACACCGTGTCATACCCCTCCGGCAGCGCCTGGATGGCCTCGTCGATCCCCCGGACGATGGTGTCCGGCCCCTCTCCCCGCACGATGTGGCGGAAGAGCTTGATGACGGCGTAGTCCGGCACACTGCACGCCCCGCCGTCTGCGTGCATCTCCACCACGCAGTAGGAGCCCTTGCCCAGATGCGGGTCCTCCACATACTCGATGCGCTCCAGCTCCGTCACCACCTTGGCCGCATCCACCAGCGCACTGCACCCCTTCTCTGGGGAGGTGGACTTGGAGAGCGCCCAGCGGGATTCCTTTTACTGGGCGCTTTACTGCTCCGACAGCACCATGGAGGCCGTCCGGGCCACGGAGGAGCGCTACCGACGGTGTTTACTACGCCAGCATCAACATGAAGAACGCCAGCAATCCGCAGCAGTATTCCATGGGCAACGCCTCTCTGCGAGGCAGCGCCAGCCAAGACCATCCATCTGACGGCTCTGGGGAGCGGGGTCGCTCAGAGCATCTACGAATAAAATCAAATGCTCCGGGATTTTCTCATCCGGCTGGGCGTCAGCGAGGCCACCGCTGCCAAGGATGCCCGCAAAATGGAGCACACTGTCGGCGCGGCAGACAGAGCATCTGGTGTACTTCCTCTGCTTCGTCAAGACCCTCCGCAAGGAGCCGGAGACGACGGAGTCCTGAGCCGCTTCTTGCAAAGTGTAAGGCTTCGGACATATTTTCTTCTTCCTTTCGTTCCGTTTCTCTGCTATACTGGGGCCATACCGAGAAGCACATGGCAGCGGCACTTCCCTCCCCTGCCAGAAAATCATAAGGAGGATACCACCATGCGTTATGAGATCAAAGGCACCCCCTTCCCCGTGGTGATCTGCCAGCTGGAAAACGGCGAGCAGATGGTCACGGAGCGAGGCTCCATGGTCTGGATGAGCCCCAATATGGAGATGCAGACCCACGGCGGCGGACTGGGGCGGATGTTCTCCAAAATGTTCTCCGGCGAGAGTATGTTCCAGAACATCTACACCGCTCACGGCGCCGGGATGATCGCCTTCGGCTCCAGCTTCCCCGGCCAGATCAAGGAGATCGCCATCACTCCCGGCCACGATATGATCCTCCAGAAGAGCGCCTTTCTGGCCGCCGAGCCGGGGGTAGACCTGTCCATCCACTTCAATCAGCGGCTGGGCGTGGGCCTCTTCGGCGGCGAGGGCTTCATCATGCAGCGCCTCAGCGGCAGCGGCATGGCCTTTGCCGAGATCGACGGCACGCTGGTGGAGTACGACCTCCAGCCGGGTCAGCAGATCGTGGTGGACACCGGCAACGTGGCGGGCTTCACCGCCGGGGTGCAGATGGAGATCCGTCAGGTCCCCGGCATGAAGAACAAGCTGTTGGGCGGCGAGGGCCTTTTCAACACCGTCCTCACCGGTCCCGGACGTATCTGGCTGCAGACCATGCCCATCTCCGGCGTGGCCGCCGCCCTGCTGCCCTATATCCCCACCGGCAACAATTAAGCTGTCTGTCAGGCCCGCAGAGTCCTTCTTTGCGGGCTTGGCAAATTTTTTTATTTTTCACGCAATAAAACCGCATCTCCACGCATTACAGGGATGACAGGAGATAAAAGCCTATGACTGCATGGCCCGCCACAACCGAATATGCCGGCAGCAGCGCTCATCTGACGGAGCTGCTGGCCGCCATCGCCGCCGGGCAGCAGGATGCGCTGGCGCAGCTCTACCATCTCACCCGAACGGCGGTGTATGGTCTGTCGCTGTCGTACCTGAAAAACACCCACGACGCACAGGATATCACGCAGGATGTATTCGTTCATGTGTGGGATCATGCCCCGCAGTATCGCCCCACCGGCTCTCCCATGGGCTGGCTGCTGACGGTCTGCCGGAATCTGTGCCTTATGCGCCTGCGGCGCACGGAGCGCCACGCCGTTCTCAGCGAGGCGGAATGGGACGCCATTCCCCAGCAGGAGACCGGTCTGACCCCGGAGGAGCGAACGCTGCTGCAGCACGTTCTGTCCCGTCTGGGGGAAGAGGAGCGGCGCATCGTACTGCTCCATGCCGTCACCGGGCTGAAGCACCGGGAGATTGCCGCTCTGCTGGAGCTGCCCCTCCCCACCGTCCTGTCGAAGTATCACCGAGCAATCCGAAAAATGCGTGCTGATCTGGAAGGAGATAACGCCCATGACAAATGAAAAGCTGGAGCAGTGCCTTGCACAAGCGCTGGAAAAAACAGCCCCCCATGACGTGGACGGCGTTCTCTCCCGCTGTGAGAAGCGGAAAGGAACGGAAATCCCCATGAAAACAAAACCTCACTCCCTGAAAAAATGGATGGCGATGGCGGCCTGTCTGGCCCTTCTGCTGCTGTGCGGCGGCGGACTGTTTCTGCGGCAGGCCAATGCTGTGGCCTCCGTGGTCTCCATCGACGTCAACCCCAGCATCGAGCTGCGGGTCAACCAAAATGAAAAGGTTCTGGCCTGCGTGCCTATGAACGACGACGCCCACGCCATTCTGGCGGATATGGGCGACGGCGAGGATCTGAAGGGGGCCAAGCTGGATGTGGCAGTAAACGCCATCGTCGGCAGTCTGGTCCGCAACGGCTATCTGGAGAGCATCTCCTCTGCTATCATGATCTCCGTAGAGGATCGGGATCAGAGCCGGGCTCACCGACTGCAGCAGGACCTCTCCGCCGCCGTGGACGGCATCCTGCGGGACAGCGCCTCTCAGGCCGCCGTATTGACCCAGACGGTCACACAGGACACGTCTCTGGAGAAGCAGGCCAAGGACCACCACATCTCCACCGGCAAGGCGGCGCTGGTGAACCGTATCCTCGCCCTGAACGACAGTCTGTCCTTTGAGGAACTGTCCAGGCTCTCCATCGGTGAGCTGAAGGATCTGGCCGAGACCGGCGCTCCTGCCATGCCCATCGGCATGGAGCGAGCACTGGAGATTGCCCTGCTCACCTGCGGGCAGTCCGCCGACCAGCTGACCAAGCAGGAGGTGGACGCTGAGCTGGACGAGGTTCCCGCCCACTACGAGGTGGAGCTGGAGGACCGCAGCGGTACGGAGTACGAGTATCGCATCGATGCCTATACCGGCGCTGTGCTCACCTCCTATGTGGAGCCGGACAGTCACGACGATGCGGATGACCACGATGACCATGATGATGACCATGATGATGACGACGATGCCCAGCCCACCGGCAGTGCCCAGCCCACCGGGCAGATCGGCCACGCCGCTGCCAAGGCCGCTGCCCTGACCCACGCCGGTGTGTCAGAGAGTCAGGTCTACGACACGGATGTGGAGCTGGATGACGAGGATGGCCGCTGGGTATACGAGGTGGAATTCAAGGCGGATGGCATGGAGTACGAATATGTCATCGATGCCTATACCGGCGCTGTGCTGGAATACGATATGGAGCGGGACCATTGACCCCCTATAGCAAAGAGGCAGGCACAAAAGTGCCTGCCTCTCTTTGTCGTTATTCCGATTCCGGCGGCGCTCCGGGGTCTCCCTCCGGCAGCGATGCCTCCTTGTCCTCGTCCTCCGACAGGGTGGGGATAAATGCCTGCGCCAGCTTTCCCTTGCCCCGGTGCTTGATGTAGAAGTAGCCGATGACGCTGAAGGTCACGGCACCGATGAAGTTGACGAACAGATCCTCCATGGTATCGTACAGCCCGATATCCAGATACCCGTCAAAGCCCAGATCCGTGCCGTTGACGGCCACCGAGTGGATGCCGTCGATGGTGATGGGGGTGTTGCTGTTGGTGGGGTCCAGCATCACGGAGGTAATGCTCTGCACCACGGTGTCCTTCTGCATATCCAGATGGAACACCCGGTCCATGCCGAACTCGAAAAACTCCCACAGCACCCCCACGGTCATGGAGAAACAGAAGGCCGCCAGCGCCACATATACCGGCGACAGCTGGAACTTGATGCGGCTGTTGCGGTTCAGGATGTCGATAAGGGCAAAGCCCGTGGCGGCGCAGAGGAAGCCCGTGGTGGTGTGGAGCATGGAGTCCCAGTTGGGGTAGGTGATGAAGTAACACTCCAGCTCCCCCAGTATCTCCGCTGCGAAAATGAACAGCAGGATAATGATCTCCAGCACCGACGGCAGTTGGATACCGAAGTTCTGCTGAATGAAAAACGGCAGGATGAACAGCGCCAGCACCAGCAGGCAGATGAAGGCGCTTTCATATTCGCCCCGGATGATTGACATTGCCAGCTCCGCCAGCACGATCAACCGCAGGGCCAAATATACGGCGAACACCGCCGGCTGCTTGTGAATGGTCTCCTTCAGCCGCTGGACCGTATCTCTGGGTTTGGGCGTTTTTTTCATAAAGGCTCCTTCCCGGCACAGCACTGCGCCGCTGTGGTTTTTTCTGCATGGTATCATATCCCCGGTCAAAACGCAACGAAAAATGTGACAAAAATCGTGGCGGCCCGTCTTGACAAGCGGCCTGCTGTGTGGTAATCTAATAAAAATTTGCCATGCGGAGGTGATGACCGTGACCGTCGTTTTTCAGGATGCCCAGATATTCCGCCGAGGTGTTCTCACCCGTGGGGATGCTGTTTTCTCTTTTGAAATCCGACACGGCGCCAGTGTTTCTCCCGTTCATATTCCCGCCTCTTCTTTTGTGATATGTCCTGGTTTCGTTGATGTACACGTACATCTTCGTGAACCGGGCTTTTCTTATAAGGAGACCATGTCCAGCGGCACCCAAGCCGCCGCCCACGGCGGATATACCACGGTGTGTGCCATGCCAAATCTGGACCCGGTGCCGGACAGCCTGCCCCATCTGGAGCAGCAGCTGGCCCTGATCCGTCGGGATGCCGCCATCCGGGTGCTGCCCTATGGCTCCATCACCCGTGGCCAGCTGGGGGAGGAACTGTCGGACATGGCGGCCATAGCCCCCTATGTGGCGGCCTTCTCCGACGACGGGCGAGGTGTGCAGAGCGAGGCGCAGATGCGCCTTGCCATGGAAACCGCCAAGGGACTTCATAAGCTCATCGTGGCCCACTGCGAGGACAACTCCCTCCTCCACGGGGGCTACATCCACGACGGGGCTTACGCCCGCACCCACGGCCACCGGGGCATCTGCTCCGAAAGCGAGTGGGGGCAGATCCGGCGGGATCTGGAGCTGGTGCGCCAGACCGGCTGCGGCTACCACGTCTGCCACATCTCCACCAAGGAGAGCGTGGCCCTGATCCGCCGGGCCAAGGCGGAGGGGCTGGACGTCACCTGTGAGACGGCCCCCCACTATCTGCTGATGGACGAAACCATGCTGCAGGAGGACGGCCGCTTCAAGATGAATCCCCCGCTCCGCAGTCCCGCCGACCGGGAGGCCCTGCTGGAGGGGCTGGCCGACGGCACCATCGACATGATCGCCACCGATCACGCCCCCCACAGCGCCGAGGAGAAGTCCCGCGGGCTGGAGAAGAGCGCCATGGGCATCGTGGGGCTGGAGACCGCCTTCCCCCTGCTGTATACCTATCTGGTAAAGCCGGGCCTGCTCTCCTTCCCCCGCCTGATGGAGCTGCTCCACGATGCTCCCTGCCGCCGCTTCGGCCTCCCGCAGGGGGAGCTGGATGGCCCCCACGCCGATTTCACGGTCTTTGACCTGTCGGCTTCGTATCCCATCGACCCGGCGGACTTCCTCTCTCAGGGGAAGGCCACCCCCTTCACCGGCTGGCCGGTACAGGCCCGCTGCCTGCTGACGGTCTGCAACGGCCGCCTCGTCTGGCAGGACGGTGATCTCTTTTCCAAGGAGGACCGCACATGAAGCAGGTCACATGGACCATTACCGAAAATATGCCGCTGACGCCGGACACCTACCGACTGCGCCTTGCCGGCGACACGGAGGCCATCACGGCCCCCGGTCAGTTCGTAAATCTGAAACTCTCCGGCTTCTATCTGCGCCGCCCCATCTCCGTCTGCGACTGGGAGCCCGGTGCCGCCACCCTTATCTATAAGGTGCTGGGCCACGGCACGGCGGCCATGACCCATCTCCCCGCCGGAACGGAGCTGGATGTGCTGACAGGGCTGGGCAACGGCTACGACACATCTCTCGCCGGGGAGCGCCCCCTGCTGGTGGGCGGCGGCGTCGGCATCCCGCCCCTGTACGGACTGGCCCGCCGCCTGACGGCGGAGCATCGTCAGGTCACGGCGGTGCTGGGCTACAACCGGGCGTCAGATATTTTTCTGGCGGAGGAGCTGCATGCGCTGGGCGTCACCGTCCGCCTCCTCACCGCCGACGGCAGCGCCGGGACCTGCGGCCTTGTCACCGACGGCATGGAAGGCGTGAATTACACCCATCTCTACACCTGCGGCCCGGAGGCCATGCTCCACGCCGTGTGGCAGCGCTGCCGCACCGACGGACAGTTCAGCTTTGAAGAGCGCATGGGCTGCGGCTTCGGGGCCTGCATGGGCTGCACCTGCCGCACCAAGTACGGCCACAAGCGCATCTGCAAGGACGGTCCCGTCCTGCGAAAGGAGGAGATCGTATGGTAAATACCGCCGTCACCCTCTGCGGCCTGCCGCTGGAGAATCCCATCATCCCCGCCAGCGGCACCTTCGGCTATGGGTATGAATTTGCACAGATCTACGACATCAACTGTCTGGGGACCTTCTCCTTCAAGGGGACGACGCTCACCCCCCGGTACGGAAACCCCACCCCCCGCATCGCTGAGTACGCCGGGGGCCTGCTGAACTCTGTGGGGCTGCAAAACCCCGGCGTGGAGGCCGTCATCCGGGAGGAGCTGCCCCGTCTGCGGGAGGTCTTTCACAAGCCGGTGATGGCCGACGTCAGCGGCTTTTCCATAGAGGAATACGCCCAAGTATGCCGGCAGCTGGACGGCGAAGAGCAGGTAGGCTGGCTGGAGGTGAATATCTCCTGCCCCAACGTCCACGGCGGCGGGGCCGCCTTCGGCGCAGACCCCCGGACGGCAGCCGCCGTCACACGGGCCGTCCGTGACGTGACGAAAAAGCCGGTCATCATGAAGCTCTCCCCGGCTGCGGCGGACATCGCTGCCGTGGCACGGGCCTGTCAGGAGGCCGGGGCCGACGGTGTCAGCCTTATCAATACTCTGCCGGGGATGCGGATCGATCTGAAGCGCTGCCGTCCCCTGCTGGCCAACGGCACCGGTGGAATGTCCGGCCCCGGCATCTTTCCGCTGGCGGTGCGGATGGTGTATCAGGTCTACGAGGCCGTGGACATTCCCATCGTGGGCATGGGCGGCGTCAGCACCGCCGAGGACGTGCTGGAGCTGATGCTGGCCGGGGCCACCGCCGTGGGCGTGGGAGCCGCCAATCTGGTGGAGCCCTGCGCCTGCCAGAGGATCATACAGGAGCTGCCTGCCGCCATGGAGCGGTACGGCATTCAGCAGCTTACGGATATCATAGGAGGAGCACATCATGGGTAAAGACGTTATCATTGCACTGGACTTCGACAGCCGGGAGAAAACACTGGCTTTTCTGGACCGCTTCACAGAGGAGAAGCCCTTCGTCAAGGTGGGCATGGAGCTGTTTTACGCCGAGGGTCCCGCCATCGTCCGGGAGATCCGCCGCCGGGGCCACCGCATCTTTCTGGATCTGAAGCTCCACGACATCCCCAACACGGTGAGAAAGGCCATGGCCGCCCTGTCGGCGCTGGATGTGGACATCATCAACCTCCACGCCGCCGGTACCGCCGCCATGATGACCGCCGCTCTGGAGGGCCTCACCCGCCCCGACGGCACCCGCCCCCTGCTCATCGCCGTCACCCAGCTGACCTCCACCGATCAGGAGCGCATGGAGCGGGAGCTGCTGATCCACGCCCCGCTGGAGGAGGTGGTACTCAGCTATGCCGCCAACGCCGCTGCGGCGGGGCTGGACGGTGTGGTCTGCTCCCCGCTGGAGGCCGGAGCCATCCACCGGCGCTGCGGGGCCGACTTCCTGACCGTGACCCCCGGCGTCCGGTTCGCCGGAGGGGATGCCGGAGACCAGAAGCGGGTCACCACCCCCGCCAAGGCCCGTGATCTGGGCTCTGATTACATTGTGGTGGGCCGCCCCATCACGCAGGCGGAGAACCCTGTGGCGGCCTATCGCCGCTGTGTAAAGGAGTTTGTGGACTGATGCGCTGGGATACGGTACTTTTCGATCTGGACGGCACGGTGACGGACCCCAAGGAGGGCATCACCTGCGCCGTAGCCTACGCGCTGCGGCAGCAGGGCATCATCGCCGACCCCGATACCCTCACCGCCTTCATCGGCCCGCCCCTCCACGAGAGCTTCCCGGAGCTGTTCGGCCTGACGGAGGAGCAGACGGATCGGGCCGTGGAGGACTTCCGGGTGTACTTCTCCCGGCAGGGCTGGGCGGAGAACATCCCCTACGGGGGCATGGCGGAATTGCTGGACAGCCTGCAAAGGGCCGGGCTGAAGCTGGTCATCGCCACCTCCAAGCCGGAGGAATTCGCCATCCGCATCATGGAGCACTTCGGTCTGGCCGCTTACTTCCACCGCATCTGCGGCGCACAGGGGGAGGACCGGGCCAGCGCGCAGAAGGGCAGCGTGGTGGCCGATGCCCTGCGCCGCAGCGGCACGGACGGCCCCGCCGTCATGGTGGGCGACCGCCGCTTCGACGTCGCCGGCGCCCATGAAAACGGTCTGCCCGCCATCGGCGTTCTCTACGGTTACGGCGGCCGGGAGGAACTGGAAAACGCCGGAGCCGACTATCTGGCCGCCGATCTTCACGAGCTCAAGCAGCTTCTGCTGCAGGAATAGGAGGAACTTATGGACAACATCCGCACCCACATTGCCCGGCACCTGCTCTCCATCGGAGCGGTGTTTCTGCGGCCCGACGAGCCCTTTGTCTGGGCCAGCGGCATCAAAAGCCCCATCTACTGCGACAACCGCCTGATTCTCACCGCCCCGGAGGCCCGGAACGAGGTGGAGCAGGCCATTGCCGATACCGTCCGTCGGGAGTACCCGGAGGCGCAGGTGCTCATGGGTACCGCCACCGCCGGCATCGCCCATGCCGCCATCGCCGCCCACCTGCTGGGCCTGCCCATGGGCTACGTCCGCTCCGGCAGCAAGGATCACGGCCGCAGGAACCAGATCGAGGGCAAGCTGACCCCCGGCGAGAGGGTGGTGGTCATCGAGGACCTGATCTCCACCGGCGGCAGCGTACTGGATACCGTGGCCGCCCTGCGGGCCGCCGGAGCGGAGGTGCTGGGCGTCATCAGCATCTTCACCTACGGCATGGCCAAAGGCCGCCAGCGGCTGGCGGAGGCCGACGTCCGATGCGTCAGCCTCACCGATCTGGACACCATCGCTCAGGTGGGTGTCCAGCAGGGATACATCACCCAGGGAGACGTGGCCCGGCTGCTGGCCTTCCGGGACGACCCCTCCGACGAAAACTGGATCAGAAAAGGAGAATAAACCGTATGAACCATCTCATTGATATTTTGCAGCTGTCCCCGGAGGAAATCATGGAGCTGGTGAACACCGCCTGCGACATCATCGACCACCCCGCCGCCTATGCCCACAAGTGCGATGGCAAAATACTGGCCACCCTGTTCTTCGAGCCTTCCACTCGCACCCGTCTCAGCTTCGAGAGCGCCATGCTGAGTCTGGGCGGGCAGGTGCTGGGCTTCTCCTCCGCCAGCAGCTCCTCCGCCGCCAAGGGCGAGAGCGTGTCCGACACCATCCGCACCGTCAGCTGTTACAGCGACATCATCGCCATGCGCCACCCCAAGGAGGGCGCTCCGCTGGTGGCCTCCCGCCACTCGCTGGTACCCATCATCAACGCCGGAGACGGCGGCCACAACCACCCCACCCAGACCCTGACGGATCTGCTGACCATCCACCGGGAGAAGGGCCGCTTCGACGATCTGACCATCGGCCTGTGCGGCGACCTGAAATTCGGCCGCACCGTCCACTCTCTGGTGGCCGCCATGAGCCGCTACACCGGTATCCGCTTCGTGCTCATCTCCCCGGAGGAGCTGAAGCTGCCCCGCTACGTCAAGGAGCAGTACATCAAGAGCAGGAACATCCCCTACATCCAGTCCACTTCTCTGGATGAGGTGATGCCGGAGCTGGATATCCTCTATATGACCCGTGTCCAGCGGGAACGGTTTTTCAACGAGGAGGACTATCTGCGCCTGAAGGACAGCTACATCCTCACCCCGGAGAAGCTGAAAAACGCCAAGCCGGACCTGCGGATCCTGCATCCCCTGCCCCGTGTCAATGAGATCTCCGTGGCGGTGGATGAGGACCCCCGTGCCTGCTACTTCAAGCAAGTGCAGTACGGCAAGTACATCCGCATGGCGCTGATTCTGAAGCTGCTGAACATCGCTTGAAAGGGAGGACATCATCATGATTATTGATTCCATTCAGAACGGCATCGTCATCGACCATATCTCCGCCGGAAAGGCCATGGAGCTGTATCGCATTCTGGGGCTGGACAAGCTGGACTGCACCGTGGCCATCCTGAAAAACGTCACCAGCGGTAAGCTGGGCCGCAAGGACATCATCAAGATCGACCGTGAGATGGAGCTGGACTGGGATCTTATCGGCTACGTGGACCCCAGCATCACCGTCAACAGCATCCGGGACGGCCAGCTGGTGGAAAAGCGCACCCTGAAGCTGCCGGAGCGCATCCGTGGCGTGCTGCGCTGCAAGAATCCCCGGTGCATCACCTCCGTGGAGCAGGAGCTGCCCCAGGAGTTCGTGCTCACCGACCGGGAAAAGCGGGTCTATCGCTGCATCTACTGCGAGACGCAGGCAGAAAAATAAATGGTACGCAAGAAAGCCCACGGTTGCGCCGTGGGCTTTCTTGCGTTCTCCCCCATCTCCCGCTTCCCCCTCCATATTCTTTCTGCGGCGCAGCGTTTTGCGCCCGTTATATTTTAATACAATCATGTATACATTATTCGAATCGAAAATTGCGATATTTGGGCTTTATATGCTGAAATCGCTATTTGCCACCGGCGTGGTCAAATGGTAGAATCCTCTGTGGCAAAGCGTTTCAGCGGGTCGCTGCCGTCGGGTATGCTTCCCGAGCAGGGTGGCCAGTCTGAAGCTTTGAAGATACCGTGCCGCCAAGGCACAGCAGGAGGCAGGCAAAATTGCTCACTATGGGAATCGATTCCGGCTCCGCCATGACCAAGGCGGTGCTGTTTGACGGGCAGGAGGTCGTGGACTTCCGAATGGAGCCCAGCGGCTCCACCCCCGGCCGGGTCATCCATCGGCTCTATGAGGAACTGAGGACCCCCGACACCGCCTTTGTGGTGGCTACCGGCTACGGCCGGGCGCTGCTGCCGGAGGCGGACAAGTCCATCACGGAGATCACCTGCCACGGAGCCGGGGCCGCCTTTCTCTGTCCCGGCTGCGACACGGTCATTGACATCGGCGGGCAGGACAGTAAGGTGATTCTGCTGGACCCCTCCGGCGGTCAGGTGAAGGACTTCCTGATGAACGACAAGTGCGCCGCCGGAACGGGCCGGTTTCTGGAGATGACCATGAGCCGGGTGGGCAGCGATATCGCCTCCATCGATACCTTTGTGGAGGGGGCGGAGCCGGTGACCATCAACAGTATGTGCGCCGTGTTTGCCGAGAGTGAGATCATCGGCCTGCTGGCGCAGGAGACACCTCCCGGCAGCATTGCGCTGGGGTGCATCTACTCCATCTGCCGCCGTACCGCCATCTTCGCTCAGAAGCTGGCCCCGGAAAGCCCCAAGGTATTCTTCTCCGGAGGACTGGCCCAGTCGCAGGTGGTGCGGGAGGTGCTGGCCCGGTATCTGGGCGTAGAGAGCGTCACCGCCCATCCCCTGTGCCAGTATAACGGTGCCATCGGCGCTGCGGTGCTGGGCTGGAAACGGGTCAATCGATGAATGGACAGACCGGCCCAGACCGGTCAGGGTATATGTGAAAAGAAAGGATCAAGCATATGGTTGAACTGAAAAAGGATCTGCCGGAAATTTTTGAAGAGTTTGCCGATCAGCGGAGAAACTCCTTCCTGGCCATCAAGAAACTGAAGGAGCAGGGCGTGCCTGTGGTGGGCGCTTTCTGCACCTACCTCCCCAAGGAGCTGCCCCGTGCCATGGGTGCTGCGGTGGTGGGCCTGTGTTCCGTATCGGACGAGACCATCCCCGATGCCGAGAAGGACCTGCCCCGGAACCTGTGTCCCCTCATCAAGTCCAGCTACGGCTTCGCCAAGACGGACAAGTGTCCCTTCTTCTACTTCTCCGATCTGGTGGTGGGCGAGACCACCTGCGACGGCAAGAAGAAGATGTATGAGATGCTGGCGGAGTTCAAGCCCGTCTACGTCATCGAGCTGCCCAACCGGCAGTCCGAGGAGGGCATCGCCATGTACCGCCGGGAGATCATCCGGTTCAAGGAGGAACTGGAGCGGCGCTTCGAGACCACCATCACCGAGGAGGCCATCCGCCACGAGATCCACCTGAACAACGAGATCACCAAGTCCCTGCTGCGGCTGCAGTACCTCATGGCCAACGATCCCGCCCCCGTCAGCGGTCTGAACATCGTCAACACCGCCTACGGCAGCGGCTTCAACATGGACGTGGAGTCCCTGCCTGCCCGCATCAACGATCTGGCGGACCAGATCGAGGCGGAGTACGCCGCCGGCAAGAACGAGGGCAAGAAGCCCCGTATTCTGGTGACGGGCTCCCCCTCCGGCGGCGCAGCCCTGAAGGTCATCCGGGCCATTGAGGACGCCGGCGCCGTGGTGGTGGCCTTTGAGAATTGCAGCGGCCTGAAATCCATGCTCCTCACCGACGAGGAGAACCCCGACGTCTACGACGCTTTGGCCCGGCGATATCTGGGCATCGGTTGCTCCTGTATGTCCCCCAACCCCAACCGCATGGCCATGCTGGATAAGCTCATCGACGAGTTCCATGTGGACGGTGTGGTGGATATCATCCTGCAGGCCTGCCATACCTACAACGTGGAGACGGCGCTGGTGGGCAAGCTGGTGAAGGAGAAGAAGGGCATCCCCTACACTGTGGTGGAGACCGACTACTCTCAGGCCGACGTAGGCCAGATCCAGACCCGCATGGCCGCTTTCGTGGAGATGCTGTAAGGCGGAGCGGCGTATGAAATTCGACTTTACCACCATCTATGACCGCCGGGGCAAGGATGCCATGGCGGTGGACGCCGTGGAGAAGATCCCGGTGTTCCAGCCCAACGAGGGCTTCGACGCCATCCCCATGTGGGTAGCAGATATGAACTTCGCCACGGCCCCCGCCGTGACGGAGGCCATCCGGAAGCGGCTGGAACATCCTCTGTTCGGCTACTTTATGACCAGCGATGAGTACTTTGACTCCATCATCCGCTGGCAGGAGCGCCGCAATGGTGTCACTGGGCTGGAGAAGGAACACATCGGCTACGAAAACGGCGTACTGGGCGGGCTTATGAGTGCCTTGGCCGCCGTGTGCGCCAGAGGCGACAACGTGCTGGTCCACTCCCCCACCTACATCGGCTTCACCCGCTCCATCGAAAACGGCGGCTATCACGTCATCACCAGCCCCCCTGAAGCCGGACCGCTACGGCGTGCAGCGCATGGACTTCTTCGACATGGAGACCAAGATCAAGCGCAACGACATCCGTGCAGTGGTGTTCTGCTCCCCCCACAACCCCACGGGCCGTGTGTGGGAGCAGGAGGAGTTGGAGCACTTCATGGACATGGCCCGGCGGCTGAACGTGACGGTGATCTCCGACGAGATCTGGTCGGACCTGACCCTCCGTGGCCATCAACACATCCCCCTGCAATCCGTGTCCGACGATGCCCGGCAGCGCACCGTGGCCCTGTACGCCCCCTCCAAGACCTTCAATCTGGCGGGGCTCATCGGCAGCTACCACATTGTGTATAACGAGGCCCTCCACAAGCGGATGAAAAAGGAGAGCAGCCTCAGCCACTACAACAGCATGAACGTGCTGTCCATGCACGCCCTCATCGGCGCTTACAGCGACGAGGGCAGCCAGTGGGTGGATGAGCTGCGGGAGGTACTGACGGAGAACGTCAAGTACGCCTGCAAGTTCATCCGCAAGAACCTGCCGGGGGTCAGCGTGCAACAGCCGGAGGGCACCTATATGCTGTTTCTGGACTGCGAGGAGTACTGCCGCCGCAGCGGCCGCACCTTGGATGAGGTGAAAAAGGCCGGCTACGAGGTAGGCGTTGTGTGGCAGGACGGCCGTCCCTTCCACGGGGCGCACCACATCCGCATGAATCTAGCCCTGCCCATGGAGAAGGTCATCGTCGCCATGGACCGGCTGAAGGAATACGTATTCATCTGATAGATCTCCCGGCGACGGGCTTCTATACATAAAAACCATCAAAATCACAAGAGGAGAAAAGACATGAAGAAGCTTTCCAAAGTCATTTGCCTCGTCCTCTCCGCTCTGATGCTGCTGAGCCTTGCGGCCTGCGGCAAGCAGGACGGCGGAACGGACGACACCCAGGGTAAGCCCATTGAGGGCGGCACCTTCGTCTACGCCATCGAAGAGCCCATCACCTCCCTGAACTGGTACAACAACAGCTCCACGGATCTGGGCAAGCAGGTGTTCCAGAACCTGTATGACCCCATGTGGAAGTCCAACACCGACGGTTCTCTGGACTATCGTCTGGCGAAGAGCGTGGACATCAGCGAGGACGGTACCACCTACACCCTGACCCTGCGGGACGACATCTACTGGAGCGACGGTGAGAAGATCACCACCGACGACATCGTCTTTACGCTGGATACGCTGGCCGTTCCCGAGGTGGCTCCCAGCACTGCCTCCGGCTACAAGGTGGACGGCGAGTTCTGCACCTATGAGAAGCAGAGCGATACCGTCATCGTGTTCAAGGTCGGCCGGGCCTCCAACCTGTTCAAGAAGGCTCTGGGCGCCCTGTATGTCCTGCCTGCCCACTGCTTCGAGGGTGTACCCGCCACTGAGGTACTGACCTGTGAGCAGAACGCCAACATCGCCACCAGCGGTGCCTTCATGGTGGATAGCTTCAGCGTGGGCGAGAAGCTGGTGTGCCTGAAGAACCCCAACTACTACCGCACGGCCGCCCACATTGACGGCTTCGAGGTCCGCTGCGTCTCTGACGCCAGCACGCAGGAGATCGCCTTCCGCAACAAGGAGCTCTCCATCTTCACCATCAGCAACGCCGAGACGCTGGCCAACTATAAGGATAACGACGAGTATCAGGTGGTGTCCTACCCCGACGGCCGCATCACCTTCATGGAGATCAACCCCAACAGCGAGGCCATGTCCACCATGGAGGCCCGTCAGGCTGTGATTTGTGCGCTGGATCTGGACGCTCTGGTGTACGGCACCTACGGCGACGAGGCCCTGTGCCGAACCGCCACCAGCATCCTGTCCACCGTTTCCATGTTCTATAACCCCGAGATCACCAACTATCAGCAGGATCTGGACAAGGCCGCCCAGCTCATCGAGCAGACCGGTCTGAAGGACAAGACCATCAAGATCATCTACAACTCCGCCCGTGTGGGTCAGGAGGAGCTGGCCACCATGATCAAGAGCCAGCTGGACGCTGTGGGCCTCAATGCCCAGATCGACTCCATGGAGACCGCCGCCTACTTCAAGTCCTACTTCTATGCCACCGATTCCTATGACATTGCGCTTATGGGCAACGGTATGCTGGACGATCCCAGCGGCTTCGTGGGCCTGTTCGCCCACACCCGCTCCGGCGCCAATATGTACACCACCGACGAGGTGGATAACCTGTGGGTACAGCTGGATCGTGAGATGGATCCCGCTGTCCGTCAGGACATCATGAATCAGGGCCTGCAGGCCCTGAAGGACTGCTGGTCCTGCGTACCCGTGCTGGATACCAACTATGTCTGCGCCGCCCAGAAGAACATCGGCGGCTTCGAGGCCAGCGACCGTCTCACTGACCTGACTCAGATCTACTTCATCGGCTGACACCGCCGCTGAGAGTGCAATTGCGTGGAGCCGGTCTCCACGCAATTGCCTTTCACGGCGGTATGAGGAAAAACATGAAAAAATACTTTCTGACCAGACTGGCTCTGGCCCTGCCAGTGATTTTGCTGGTATCCGTCTTTTCCTTTGCGCTGGTGTTTCTGGCCCCCGGCGACCCCGCCGCCCAGTACCGGACGCTGGAGATGACCGACGAGGAGTACGAGCAGCTGAAAACGGAGCTGGGCTACAACGATCCGGTCATCGTGCAGTATGGCCGGTGGCTGGGGAACGTCCTCCACGGGGACTTCGGCGTCTCCACCAGCAGCCACTCCGGCGTGTGGCCCCTCATCAAGGCCAAACTCCCGGCCACCGTGGGGCTAATGGCCGCCTCCATCGTCTTTTCCCTGTTGGTATCCATCCCACTGGGGATGCTGGCGGGCTACTTTGAAAACTCATGGTTCGACCGCATCACCAACGGTCTGCACTATGTGGCCATCTCCATCCCCTCCTTCTGGTTCGCCATCATGCTCATCATCCTGTTCTCCCTGAACCTGGGCTGGCTGCCCAGCTCCGGGATGCGGACCACCGGCATACACACCTTCTGGGATCTGGCCCGCCACGCCATCATGCCGGTGCTGGTGCTGAGCATCGGGAAGATCTCCATCTACGCCCGGTACGTCCGGGCCGCCACCATCCAGCAGCTGTCGGAGGACTATGTGCTCTTCGCCATCTCCAAGGGGGCAAGCCGGGGCTATATCCTGTTGCGCCACGTGCTGAAGAACTGCCTGCTGCCGGTCATTACGCTGGTGGGCATGAATCTGGGCAGTCTGGTGTCCGGTGCCTACATCGTGGAGACCATCTTCGGCTGGCCGGGACTGGGTACCACCGGCATGAGCGCCATCTACTCCCGTGACTACAACATGATCATGGGAACCACCATGCTCTCGTGCCTGCTGCTGGTGGGCGGAAATCTGCTGGCGGATCTGTGCTACTGTCTGGCCGATCCCCGCATCAAGGCCATGCGAGGTGACAAGCGATGAAAAAGAATCATAAGCTGCCCCTCTCCATGGTCCTCAGCGGTGGACTGCTGCTGCTCATCATTCTGGCCACCCTGCTGGCGCCCCTGTCCCCCTACGACCCCATCGCCGTGGAGACCGTGCAGAAGTTCCTGCCCCCCTCCGCCCAGCACCTGCTGGGAACGGATAACTTCGGCCGGGACACCTTCACCCGCCTGCTCTACGGCGGACGGGTCTCCCTGCTGGTGGGCTTTCTGTCCATGCTCATCTCCATTGTGTTCGGCACGGTGTACGGCATCGTCAGCGGCTCCTCCGGCAAGCTGGTGGACGGCTTCATGATGCGTATCGTGGACATCCTCATGTCGGTCCCCAGCTTCCTCATTATCATCACCCTGAACATCTACATGAACGCCGGCATCCGGACGCTGGTGGTGACCATCGGTCTGTTCTCGTGGATGGGCGTGGCCCGCATCGTCCGGGCGGAGGTACTGAGTCTGCGGGAGCGGGACTTCATTCTGGCCTCCGAGGGGCTGGGCGCCCGGAAGAGCTGGGTCATCACCCGGCACTTCGCCCGCAACGTCTTTTCCCCGGTGCTGGTGGCCTCCACCAACAGCATCGCCTCCGCCATCCTGACGGAGTCGTCCCTGAGCTATCTGGGCTTCGGCATCTCCATCCCCAACCCGTCCTGGGGCGGTATGCTGGAGGGCGCCCAGACCTACATCCTCACCCACCCCTCACTGGCGGTCTATCCGGGCGTGTGCATCCTGCTGACCGTTCTGTGCTTCAATGTACTGGGCAACGGCTTCCGCCGCCGCTTCAGCCCCAATTCCGGGAGGTAAGTCATGCATCAATACGACATCCGTGACCTCCGCATCCACTTCCCCACCCGCCGTGGCGTGGTGGAGGCAGTGCGGGGCGTCAGCTTCTACATGGATCAGGGCGAGTGCGTGGCGCTGGTGGGAGAATCCGGCTGCGGCAAATCCGTGACGGCCCGCTCCCTCATGGGCCTGACGGAGGTCACCGGCGGGCGCTGTCAGCCCGGCAGCCAGATCCTCTGCCACGGGGAGAACATCCTCGATTACAGCAAGAAGCAGTGGCAGAGCTATCGGGGCCGGGACGCCGCCATGATCTTTCAGGACGCCATGACTTCCCTGAACCCCACCATGCAGATCGGTCATCAGATCGCCGAGTGTTACCGCTTTCATCAGAAGATCGGCCGCAAGGAGGCGCTGGAGAAGGCGGCGGAGATGCTGGCGCTGGTGGGCATCTCCGACCCGGAGGCAGCCCTGCGCCGCTATCCCCACGAGTTCTCCGGCGGTATGCGGCAGCGTGTGATGATCGCCTCGGCGCTGGCCTGCCAGCCGGGGCTCCTCATTGCCGACGAGCCCACCACGGCGCTGGACGTGACCATTCAGGCCCAGATCCTGGACCTGATCCGCCAGATGAAGGAGCGCAGCGGCACCACGGTGCTGCTCATCACCCACGACATGGGCGTGGTGGCGGGACTGGCCCAGCGCATTGTCATCCTCTACGCCGGGTGCGTCATGGAGACCGGCACCACCGATGAAATTTTCTATCAGCCCGCCCATCCCTACACCAGGGGCCTGCAAAAGGCCTCCCCCCGTTTGGACGAAATGGGCGGCGGACGGCTCTACACCATCGAGGGAACGCCCCCGGAGCTGATCGCACCGGGTCCCGGCTGTCCCTTCGCCCCCCGCTGCCCCCACGCCACGGAGCAGTGCCGCCGGGAAATACCCGCCCTGCGGGATCTGGGCGGTGGCCATCTGGTGGCCTGCCACCACGCAGAACAGGAGGTGACAGTATGAGCCAGCCCATCCTTCAGGTGGAGCACCTGAAAAAATACTTCCCCGCCGGGGGCCGCAAGGTCCTGCGTGCGGTGGATGACGTGAGCTTCTCTGTGCAGGAGGGAGAAATTCTCGGCATCGTAGGCGAGTCCGGCTGCGGCAAGACCACCTGCGGCCGCACCGCCATCGGCCTGTACAGCAAAACCGACGGCGTCTCCCTGTACCGTGGGGAGGACGTCCACCGGATGCGGGGCGCCAAGCGCCGTGCCTTCTGCTGTCAGGTGCAGACGGTGTTTCAGGACCCCTACGCCTCACTGGACCCCAAAAACAAGGTCATCGACCTCATCGCCGAGGGCATGGACATCCACCACCTGTACTCCGGCCCGGCGGAGCGCCGGGAGAAGGTGCAGGCCCTGATGGAGCAGGTGGGACTGAACCCCTCCGGCATCGACCGCTATCCCTACGAGTTCTCCGGCGGTATGCGCCAGCGCATCGGCATCGCCCGTGCGCTGGCGGTGGAGCCCCGGCTGCTGCTGTGCGACGAGCCCATTTCGGCGCTGGATGTGTCCATTCAGGCCCAGATCGTCAATCTGCTGCTGGACCTGCGGGAACAGAAGTCCCTGACCTATCTGCTGATCTCCCATGATCTGTCCATGGTGCGGCACCTGTCGGACCGTATTCTGGTAATGTATCTGGGGGAGGTGGTGGAGGAGAGTACGGCGCAGGAGCTGTACACCCACCCCCTGCACCCCTACACCAAGGCCCTCATCGCCGCCATCCCCATTCCCGATCCCAAGGTGGAACGGGCCCGCCCCCGCAGCGTGCTGCAAGGACAGGTCCCCAGTCCCGTGGACCCGCCTCCCGGCTGCCGGTTCGCCGGGCGCTGCCCCTACGCCACGGAGCGCTGCCGGACGGAAAAGCCGGAGCTCTGCGACATGGGCGGCGGCCACCGGGCGGCCTGCCATCTGTGCCGGTAACGGCCGTCGTATCGCATTTTCCTATAAAACGCCGGCATCCATCGTTTTTTGCCGTTTTACCCGTCCCCACCGGGGCGGTATAATGAACCCAAGCAAAGGTTCCTGCCCCCAGCGGGCAGCCTGATAGGAGGTAACATCACATGAGCAAAATTTTAGTCAACGCCGTGGGCGACGCCTGCCCCATTCCCGTCACGAAAACCATCCACGCCCTGTCCGGCATGACCGAGGCCGGTACGGTGGAGGTCCACGTGGACAACGAAACCGCCGTGCAGAATCTGAACCGTCTGGCCACCGGCAAGGGCCTGAAGTTCAGTGCCGAGAAGCGGGAGGAAAAGCTGTTCGTGGTGACCCTGACGGTGGACGACCCCGCCGCCGTGTCCGGCTCTGCCCCGGAGGCGGCCGCCTGCACCCCGGATAACCGGGACAACACCGTGGTGGTCATCGGCACCAGCTGCCTCGGCTCCGGCGACGATACGCTGGGTGCCACGCTGATGAAGGGCTTTCTCTACGCCCTGAGCCAGCAGGAGCGTCTGCCCCGCACCATCCTGTTCTATAACGGCGGCGCCAGGATCACCACCGAGGGTTCCGTCTCCATCGAGGACCTGAAGAACATGGAGGCGCAGGGCGTGGAGATTCGCACCTGCGGCACCTGCCTGAACTATTACGGTCTCACCGACAAGCTGGCCGTAGGCTCCGTCACCAATATGTATGACATCGTGGAGACCATGACCTCCGCTGGTAAGGTCATCCGCCCGTAATTTTTTCCCAACAGCATAATAAAACAGGGAAGCGCTGTGCGCTTCCCTGTTTTTTTGTCGGCCACGGACAAGATGGTGTCAGCGATGCAGCAGCTCCTGACTGGCCTGCGCCATCTCCTGGAAGATACCGGCGTGACGGCGGGACACAATGGCCCGGATCACCAGCAGTGTGCCGATCATCAGCGCCACGGCAATGGCCAGACACAGCCACACCGACTGCACGAGTCCTGCGATGATGAAGCTGACGAAGGCCACACCGGAGGCGGTGAGGGCATAGGGCAACTGGGTGAACACATGGTTCAGGTGGAAGCAGTGAGCGCCCGCCGAGGCCATGATGGTGGTGTCGGAAATGGGTGAGCAGTGGTCGCCCATGACGCCGCCGGAGCAGGCCGCCGCCAGACCGATGGTACACAGCACCGGCTCCACGTCGTAGTTGAACACGGACACCACAATGGGCGCCATGATGCCGATGGTCCCCCAGGAGGTTCCGGTGGCAAAGCCGATGGCGCAGCCGATGAGGAAGATCACCGCCGGCAGGAACACCTTCAGATCCCCGGCCCCCGCCATGGCGTTCTTGACGAACACGGCGGAGTACATCCCGAAGCGGGTGAAGGAGCACAGGGTCCATGCAAAGGTCAGAATGAGGATGGGGGCGATCATCTGGATAAAGCCCTGCGGCACGGACTCCATGGACTTTTCAAAGGAGATAGCCCCCCGCAGCCAGAAGTACACCACCGTGAACAGCATCCCCATAAGGCCACCCAAGGCCAGCGCCATGCCGGAGGAGGAGTTGGAGAAGGCCCCCACGAAGTCGTGGAAGTACTCGCTCTCGCCGTCATAGTAGCCGCCGGACCAGATCAGGGACACGATGCACACCACGATCAGCACCACCACCGGCAGCAGCAGATCCAGCACCGAGGAGCGGCCACGGGCGGGCTTTTCATAGTCGTCGGCCCCCTCGAAGGGGCGCTCCGGCGTGGTAAAGAGATCGTCCTTCACCTGAGCGTTATACTCATGGGTCAGCATGGAGCCGTAGTCAATATTCAGCACCGACAGCACCACGATCATCACCAGCGTCAGAAGGCAGTAGTAGTTCCACGGGATCTGCTTGATGAACATCTCGATGCCGTTGACGGCGTCGGACTGAACGTAGCCGGACACCGCCGCCGCCCACGAGGACACCGGGGCGATCATGCACACCGGGGCCGCCGTGGCGTCGATGAGGTAGGCCAGCTTGGCACGGGAAATCTTGTGGCTCTCAGTGACGGGCCGCATCACAGCGCCCACCGTCAGACAGTTGAAGTAGTCGTCGATGAAGATCAGCACGCCCAGCAGCATGGTCAGCAGCTGGGCGGCGCACCGGGTCTTTACGGTCCTGGAGGCCCAGCGTCCGAAGGCCTCCGATCCGCCGCCCTTGTTCATCAGGTCCACCATGATGCCCAGCGTCACCAGAAAGACGATGATGCCCATGTTGCCGCTGTCGGCCAGCACGGAGACAATGCCGTAGTCTGCACCCACCAGCGCCACGATGGTGTCCCACGGGGCAAACTGGGCGTACAGCAGAGCGCCCACCAGACACCCTAAGAACAGGGACGAGTAGACCTCCTTACTGATCAGGGCCAGCACGATGGCCACGATGGGCGGCAGCAGGGACCAGAAGGTGCCGGCAAAGGGCGTGTCGGCCAGCACCAGCTCCCCCTCTACCTCCAGCGTGGGCAGGGGCGTCTCCCGGTATGTAAGGCCCAGCACCACCAGCAAAACGAGGAATACACCGACGGCTGTAAAGTATGCGATTTTTGTGCGTTTCTTTTCCATTGCGTGATTCGACCTCCTTATAGGATATTCCGTGGCTCCTAACGGCACCGATTATGGGTCCGGAAGCTTAATAAACCGGCAGGGTGTTTCTTAAGTTTTCTGAAGGCGGAAAACCCTCTCTCCCGTCAGCACCTCCCGCCGTGTGCCGTTCTTCACCGGATAAAGCGCAGCCGCCGGATGTTGTCCGGCGGCTGCGCTCACCAAATTTGAGGGGTCTATCCCCGTCTCCCCTTCCGGGAGGATAATCCCATTCTACCGGTACCTCCTTAATATTTCGTAGCAAAAAGTATGAAGGTTTCTTAAGGCTCTGCTAAAAAAGCCCTCAGGGGATTGACGGCGGCGGCAGAACCGCTATCATAGGAGCATAGATTGTTTTCAGCACTATATTCTTTTGTATATATAGTTTTTATCAAGTTTTGTCGAATTTTCTGCACTATTTGTCAAGGAGGAGATATCATGCAGAAGCGATGTATTCTGTGTGCCGATCCGGATCCGGAGCTGCACTCCAATCTGGGGTTCCTGCTGGCGGGAGAGAACTGCGTGCTGGAGGAGGCCGCCGGTGGGGCCACCCTGCTGACCCAGCTGCGGCGGAACACGGACCTTGTCATCCTACCCCAGCAGCTGCCGGATATGAGCGGCTTCGACGCCTGCACCGCTCTGCGGCGGCAGTCCGCTGCGCCGGTGCTGTTCTTGCTGGAGAAGGCGGACGAGAGCGCCAAGACTCTGTCCTTCTCCGTGGGCGGGGATGACTGCCTGGAAAAGCCCGTCTCCTGCCATGAGCTGGCGGTGCGGGTGAAGGCGCTCCTGCGGCGCTATTGCGTCTACGGCGCCCGGCCCACCGGTCTGGAACAGCGGCTGCGGTGCGGCGGGCTGGAGGTGGATACCGCCGCCGGCACCGTGTGGCAGGAGGGTCGGGAGGTACCGCTGACGGAGCTGGAGTATCGCATCGTCCTGCTGCTGGCCTCCTATCCCAACAAAATCTTCTCGGCGGAGAACCTCTACGAGAGCATCTGGGAGGAGCCGTACTTTTACAGCTGTAAGAACACCGTCATGGTCCACATCCGCAACATCCGCCAGAAGGTAGGCAGCGGGGCCATCTGCACCGTGTGGGGTAAGGGATATCGCATGGGTCCGTCCAAGCCCTGACATCACCCTGTCCGCCGGCCGCTTGACAGTCCCTCCGCTTTTGCGTAAAATAAAGGCGGAAAATACCGCAAAACGCCGTTGAGGAGGGATATTTATGGACCGTATCAAGAAAAATTTCGGCTTCGGCTGTATGCGCCTGCCCATGTCAGGCGACGAGGTAGACAAGGTCCAGATGTGTCAGATGGTGGACGCATTTCTGGAGGCGGGCTTTAACTACTTCGACACCGCCCACGGCTATCTGCAGGGCAAGAGCGAGACGGCCCTGCGGGACTGTCTCACCAGCCGCTACCCCAGAGACCGCTATGTGCTGACGGATAAGCTCACCGGCAGCTACTTCAAGACCGAGGCAGACATCCGCCCCTTCTTCCAGAGCCAGCTGGAGGCCTGCGGCGTGGAGTACTTCGATTTCTACCTGATGCACTCTCAGAATGCCGGAAACTTCGGCCACTTCCGGGATTGCCGGGCCTATGAGACGGCCTTCGCCCTGAAGGCCGAGGGCAAGGTCCGCCATGTGGGCATCTCCTTCCACGACCGGGCGGAGGTGTTGGAGGAGATCCTCACCACCTATCCCCAAATCGAGGTGGTGCAGATCCAGTTCAACTACGTCGACTACGATGACCCCGGCGTCCAGAGCCGCCTGTGCTACGAGGTGTGCCGCCGCCACAACAAGCCCGTGCTGGTGATGGAGCCGGTGAAGGGCGGGCATCTGTCCAACCTGCCGCCCCAGGCCAAGGCTGTGCTGGATGAGCTCCACGGCGGCAGCCCCGCCAGCTACGCCATCCGCTTTGCCGCCGGCTTTGAGGGTATCCTGATGGTGCTCTCCGGTATGAGCACGCCGGAGCAGATGCAGGACAACATCGCCTTTATGAAGGACTTCCGGCCGCTGGCTCCACAGGAGCGGGCCGCCGTGGATCGGGTACAGGCGATCTTCCACGGGATGCACCTGATCCCCTGCACCTCCTGCCGCTACTGCGTGGATGGATGTCCCCAGCACATCGCCATCCCCAATTTGTTCGCCCTGATGAACACCAAGCAACTCTACCACGACTGGAACGCCGACTTTTACTATGAGGCCGTCCACACCGGGCCGGGCCGCAAGGCATCGGACTGCATCCGCTGCGGCCAGTGTGAGCGCATCTGTCCCCAGCACCTGCCCATCCGGCAGCTGTTGGTGGACGTGGCCAAGGAGTTTGAAAAGCCCCAGGCGTAAGGGCATCCCAAAAGCGTATCATGAAGACCCCTGCTCCCCCCTTGGGGCCGCAGGGGTCTTTATACCTTTCTTCCGACAACAAAAAGGGATGCTGATACTCTGTATCAGCATCCCTTTTTGTTGATGTAGGTATCAGCTAAAGCTGATCTCTCCCCGCATAGTCTTTGACAGCAGCTCATCGCTCTGCACCGGCAGCTCCGTGGCGTACTCCACCCGATTCTCAAGCGCCGTGCGCACGGCTACCTGCCGATCCAGTGGGCAGTCCAGCACCGTGAATTGATAGGTATTGCAGGCCCTCAGCGTCTCCCAATCCATGGTCGCCTGATAGCTCAGGATGAGATCGTGATAGCTTGCCTCTGTCAGTGTGCGGATATCCGTCACCGCCGTATGGCTGATATCCAGCTGCGTTACGCCCTCCGGCAGCTGCGGCAGCTGCCGCCATGCGGCGATGCCGCTGATATCCAGCGACGGCAGCTTGGGGAAGCCTGTCAAGTCAAGGCTCTCCGCCTGTGCCTCCGTCAGAGTGCAGCCCGGCAGCTCCGGATGGCCTGTGGGATCTCCGTGGCATAGCTGGCACCGCCGGTGATGCTGTTCGGTGCCATCCAGCAGCTGATACCGCCGCTCTCCAGCTGCTGCCGGACCCAATCCGCCTCTTGAAATTCCTCGGATTTATAGCTGATGAACACGTCCTGTCCCATAGCGGTCGCCTCCGTTTTATGTTTTGTCATGGGCGACTATACCTTGCAGACGCCGCTATTTCAGCGGGTCAAGCCCCGGAAATTTCCCTACTCCTTATACGCCCCAATGGTAACATCGGCATAGTACCAGTGTATGATCTCCTGCCACGTCTTGCCCTGACGGGCCAGCAGCTCAGCTCCGTACTGGCTCATGCCCACGCCGTGACCGAAGCCCGTGACCCGGAAGGCAACGCCCTCCTCACCCGTATCCACGGTGAAGCACGCCGAGCGCAGGGAGAACAGCTGCCGCACCTCCGTCCCCTTCACGCTGACGCCGCCGATGGTCATATGCTCCACCCGGCCGGAGTCGTTGACCGTCCGATCCCGGAACCACTCCGCCGGGTCGCCGGAGAGGTCGGCATCCCCATGGGCCGCCAGAAAGATCTCCCGGAACTCCTCCGGGGAGAAGGTGCTGACGCTGTAATAGTTGGGGACGCTGTCCTCCCCCTCCGGGGTCTCCACGCTGTGCAGATACGGCAGTGAGGAGGACCACACATCCCCGGAATCCGCCGTGACCCCGGCGGAGGAGGAGTGGAAGGCCGCCAGAATGGGCGAGCCGCCATAGAGGATGATCTGCCCATCGGTATCCCGCACCGCCTGCTGCACCTTGGCCTCGTACTCCTCCGCCTTGTCCCCCCACCGGGCCGCTGCATCCTCCTGCGATACGTAGGCGCTGCAGCAGGCTGGGGAGGTACAGACATCCGCCTCCGGATGGGCGTCCTTGCGGCCGCCGGCCATGTGGTAGCAGATGAAGGTGCGCTCCGCCACGGCCTGAGCGTCCAGCGCCTGCTGGGAGAAGGCGGCGGGCATCTCCCCCCGCACCACCCCCGGCAGATACTCCGCCATGGTCATCTGCCGCAGCTCCTGCCCGTCCCACACGGTGAGGGCAATGTCCGCATCCGCCCGCTGCTCCTCAGCGGCGAGCGGCTCCGACGGAGCCTGTCCCCCCTCCGGGGCTTCCGCCAGCCACGGGATGCCGAACAGCAAAAGCATCAGCACAAGTGTCACCGCCGCACAGGAACGCATGGGACATACCTCCTTCTCCTCTGTACCGTCCATGGGTGGTTGTCCTTTCATGGTATGCACCGGCGGTGGAAAATAGACCTGCTAAAACCACAAGGCGGAGAACCTCTCGGTTCTCCGCCTTCATGGTAGGAAGATTGATGAAAAAAGTTATTTGTCTCTTGCAAGTATAGGATACCCAAGGGATGTTACAAAAATTCGGGGGTAATTATTACAAAAGTCTTAAATGTTTTGCCGGGGCAAATTGGCTGCTCACTCCCCCCAGAATGTGCATGAATTCCTCGCCGGTGATGGTCTCCTTCTCATAGAGGAAGGCCGCCAGACGGTCCAGCTTCTCCCGGTTCGCCGTAAGGATGTCCACCGCCTTGTCATGCTCCCGCTTCACCAGCTCCACCACCTGTTGGTCGATCTTGGTCTGGGTATCGGCGGAGCAGGCCAGAGAGGCGTCGCCTCCCAGATACTGGTTGGTGACGGTCTCCAGCGCCACCATACCGAAGTCGTCGCTCATGCCGTAGCGGGTGATCATGGCACGGGCCAGCTTGGTGGCCTGCTCGATGTCGTTGGAGGCCCCGGTGGTAACGGAGCCGAACGCCACCTCCTCGGCAGCCCGGCCGCCGGTAAGGGTAGCGATCTTGTTCTCCATCTCCTCCTTGGTCATGAGGTAGTGGTTGCCCTCCTCCACCTGCATGGTATAGCCCAAGGCCCCGGAGGTGCGGGGTACGATGGTGATCTTCTGCACCGGAGCGGAGTGGGTCTGCATGGCCGTCACCAGCGCATGGCCGATCTCATGGTAGGAGACGATTTTCTTCTCGTGGTCGGTCATGATGGCATTCTTCTTCTGATACCCGGCGATGACCACCTCGATGCTCTCCTCTAGATCCGCCTGCGTGGCGAAGCGGCGACCGTCCCGGACGGCCCGCAGGGCCGCCTCGTTGACGATGTTGGCCAGCTCTGCGCCGGAAGCACCGGAGGCCATGCGGGCCACCTTGTTGAAATCCACATCCTCGGCGATCTTGATCTTCTTGGCATGGACCTTTAGAATTTCCTCACGGCCCTTCAGATCCGGCAGCTCCACCGGCACCCGGCGGTCAAAACGGCCGGGACGGGTCAGTGCCGGATCCAGCGACTCCGGACGGTTGGTAGCCGCCAGAATGATGACGCCGGTGTTGCCCTCGAAGCCGTCCATCTCCGTTAGCAGCTGATTCAGGGTCTGCTCCCGCTCGTCGTTGCCTCCCAGCTGGCCGTCACGTTTCTTGCCGATGGCGTCGATCTCGTCGATGAACACGATGCAAGGGGCTTTCTCCTTGGCCTGACGGAACAGGTCACGGACCTTGCTGGCGCCCATGCCCACGAACATCTCCACAAATTCGGAGCCGGACATGGAGAAAAACGGCACGTTGGCCTCACCGGCCACAGCCTTGGCCAGCATGGTCTTACCGGTACCCGGAGGACCCACCAGCAGGATGCCCTTGGGCATGGAGGCACCGATGTCCTGATACTTGCTGGGGTCATGGAGGTAGTTGACCACCTCCTGCAAATTCTCCTTGGCCTCGTCCTCTCCGGCCACATCGTCAAACTTGATGCCCTCGGCGGACTTGACGTAGACCTTGGCGTTGGACTTGCCCATATTGAACATCATGGAGTTTCCGCCGCCCATTTTCTTCATGAGACTGCGGGACAGCATCTGCCCCAGTCCAATGAAGATGATCAGCGGCAGCACCCAGCACAGAATACTCACCAGCAGCGATGTCTGCTGGATCTCCGTGCCGCTGGTGGAGATGCCGGCCTCCAGCAGCCGGGAGACCAGATCGTCATCCGGCACCATGGCGGTCTTGTAGATGCTCTTTTCCTCGGTGTCGGTGAACAGGATGCGGTTATCCTGCTCCTGAATGTCCACCTTGCCGATCTCCTTCTTCTCCACCATGCTGACGAAGGTGTTGTAGTCCACCTCCTTGATCTGGTGCTCGGAGATCCACGGCATGGCCAGCAGATTGAACAGCAGCAGCACCATCAGCACCAGCAGATAGTAGTACAGCAGGGGCTTTTTCGGTGATTTGACCTCATTCATAGGCATTTCCTCCGTGTCGTCCGGACCACTGAAGGCCTCCGGCGGCCCGCAAATTTTGATACCATCGATGGTATTGAAAAATAGTTGTTACATAGTGTAGCACAAACCGCCGAAAATAGTAAACGACTAAATTGTAAACTTCCCACCGCAAACGGCACTTTTTGCGTTTTTCAGGTCGCAGCAATAGGCCGCCGTATAGTGTTCACACACAGGGCGTTGTACATCTGCCGCTTCCGCTCCAGATCGCTCTGGTCGGGCATAGCCGTTCCCTGCTCTGTCTGTCCGTTTTTCTGTTCCATGCCGCAGTATTTCTCCGGTCAGAATCTGTGATAGACACTGTATCTGCGCCATACCGCCTGTTTGTCCCGATTATATGCCAAGAGTCCCGCCCTTGTAAAGAGCCGATATGGGGCAGACGTGGATAAGGTCCGCCCGTCGGGGCAAAAGGAAAAACGGCAGGCATCCTGCGATGCTTGCCGTTTTTGGCGCGGAAGGAGGGATTTGAACCCTCGCACGCGGTTTAGGCGTCTACTCCCTTAGCAGGGGAGCCCCTTCGGCCACTTGGGTACTTCCGCAGGCCGGTGATAAAGCTGGCGGAGAGAGTGGGATTCGAACCCACGGATGCTTTCACATCGCCGGTTTTCAAGACCGGTGCTTTCGACCACTCAGCCATCTCTCCGTGTGTAAAAGCGAACCTCTGCCAGACGCAGATACGATTTTATCATCCCCGGAGCCGTTTGTCAACACAAAATGCACGTTCCCGGCGAATAAATATCTCCCGGCGAAGCCGGGGGTATTTCTTATGCGGGCAAAGCCCTATGTTGCCAGTCACGCCTCATGCGGCGTTGGTACGGTCTGACATATGCATGGGACTTGTTACTTGCCGCCCGTAAACGGGCTTAGAAGTTTCCCATTGTCATATGTGATCCGGACATACCTCCGCCTCTACAATCGTCACCTTTTTCCATTCGCACAACTGTCGCAGAATTTTTCCTATCTCTCTGCGTTTTTCGCCACATCGTATTTGCAATTCCACTTCGTATCCGCTAAACTGTTTGTGTCATTCATTCCCATTGAGTGACCTCCTTCTGGTTTGTAAGATTGCAGTTGGCAGACCGCATTTCTACTATAACAGAGGGAGTTTTATTTTCCTCATCGGCAGTAGCCTCTTTTGAACCACTCGCCCAGCGAGTGGTTTTCGGAATACAAAAAGAGGGGCCGCAGCCACGCTGCGGCCCCCTCCCGTCATAGACAAAGCGGCGTTACCACTCCAGATTCTTCTCCGTCTCCTTGCTGAACACATGGGCCACATTGCCGCCGAAGATCATATTGACCTCGCTGCCAGCGGAGAAATGGGCCGCTGCGCCGTTGGTGGGGACGATGACGATGACGTCCTTGCCCTCCGCCGCAACATGGAGGTGGACCGACGAGCCCATCATCTCGGACACATCCACCTTGCCCTTCACGCCGTCGGCGCACAGCATGATGTGATCCGGACGCACGCCCAGCACCACGTCCTGCTCCGCCACATCTTTGGCGGCCAGACGCTGCTGCTTCTCCTCCGACAGCTCCACGGTGACGCTGCCCACGGTGACGGTGTACTTGCCGTCCTTACGGGCCAGATGTGCGTCAAAGAGGTTCATCTGGGGCGTGCCGATGAAGCCCGCCACGAACAGGTTGGCCGGGTGGTCGAACACCTCCTGCGGCGTGCCGATCTGCTGGATGAATCCGTCCTTCATGATGACAATGCGGTCGCCCAGTGTCATGGCCTCGGTCTGATCGTGGGTGACGTAGATAAACGTGGTGTCGATACGCTCCCGCAGCTTGATGAGTTCGGTCCGCATCTGATTGCGGAGCTTGGCGTCCAGATTGGACAGAGGCTCATCCATCAGGAACACGGCGGGGTCACGGACGATGGCACGGCCGATGGCCACACGCTGGCGCTGGCCGCCGGACAAGGCCTTGGGCTTACGGTCCAGATACTGGGTGATGTCCAAAATCTCCGCCGCCTGACGCACTCGCCGGTCGATCTCGTCCTTGGGCACCTTCTTCAGCTTCAGGGAGAAGGCCATGTTCCCGTACACCGTCATATGGGGGTACAGGGCATAGCTCTGGAACACCATGGCGATGTCCCGGTCCTTGGGCTCCACGTCGTTCATCAGCTTGCCGTCGATGTACAGCTCGCCGCCGGAGATATCCTCCAGCCCGGCGATCATCCGCAGGGTGGTGGACTTACCGCAGCCGGAGGGACCCACCAGCACGATGAACTCCTTGTCGGCAATGTGCAGGTTGAAATCCTGCACCGCCACCACGCCCTCGTCGGTGATCTGAAGATCGTTTTTCTTCTCCGGCTCGCCCTTTTTCTTTTTCTTCTCGGTGTTGGGATAGACCTTCTTGAGGTTTTTCAGTACGACCTCTGCCATATGCATCTGACTGTGACCGCCCTGCCTCCGCATGGAGCGGCCTCACGCCCGGCTCAGCCGGCACGCCTTGCGACAGGTCTCCACACTGCCGCACCGCCAGTCACAGCGGACCTTGTTCCTCCTTTTTTAAGCCGTGCGGCACCATAGTGAGAAGTGGAGTGAATACCGCCGGTGGGAATAAGATACCTTATCTTACCGCATTTTTGCAGAAAAATCAACCGCTCACAGCGCCCTTTATAGGAAAAATCTACAAAAAGGCTGTGTGCCGCAGATCTGCGGCACACAGCCTTCCTTCTTACGCAGCCCAACGCATCACACGCCCAGTTTCTCCAGCGCCGCCAGACGCAGACAGGTACACAGCACCTGCGCCGCCTGCTCCAGCTCCGCCACCGGCGGCAGGGACGGGGCGATGCGGATGTTGCTGTCCGCCGGGTCCACGCCGTAGGGGTAGGTAGCCCCGGCCTCGGTCATGGTGACGCCCGCCTCCCGGCACAGCTCCAGCGTCCGCCGTGCGGTGCCGGGCATGGCGTCCAGCGAGATGAAGTATCCGCCGGTGGGCCTCGTCCATTGGGCGATGTCCATCGGGGCCAGCTGCTCCAGCGCCGTCAGCACCGCCCGGAACTTGGGGGCCAGCACGGCGGCGTGGCGCTGCATCAGCGCCAGCGTATGGCTGCGGTCCTTCAGATAGCGCACATGGCGCAGCTGGTTGATCTTATCATAGCCGATGGTCTGCACGCCGATGAGGGACAACATATGGGCCATATTGGCCTCGCTGCACGCCATCACCGCCACCCCCGCACCGGGGAAGGTGATCTTACTGGTGGATGCGAATTCATAGACCATGTCGCCGTTTCCGGCCTGCCGGCACAGGCTCAGAATATCCGGGAAGGGGACGAACTCCCCCTCCAGCTCATGGATACAGTAGGCATTGTCCCACATCAGCATGAAGTCCGGGGCGGCGGGCCTCATAGCCGCCAGACGCTGCACCGTCTCCGCCGAATAAATGATGCCCTGGGGATTGGAGTACTTGGGAACGTTCCACATTCCCTTCACCGCCGGATCCCGCACCAGCCGCTCCACCATGTCCATGTCCGGCCCCTCCTCCGTCATGGGTACGGTGATCAGCTCCATGCCGAAGGACTGGCAGATGCGGAAGTGGCGGTCATAGCCCGGTGCAGGGCAGAGCCATTTCACCGTCTCCAGCTTGCCCCACGGCTTCTCGCTGTGGAGCATCCCATGGGTATACGCCTTGGAGATGGCGTCGTACATCAGCTGCAGGCTGGCGTTGCCGCCGACGAACACCTGCTCCGCCCGGCAGCCCAGTATCTCGGCAAACAGCGCCCGTGCCTCCGGGATGCCCGCCAGCTCGCCATAGTTCCGGGTATCCAGCCCACCCGCCAGATAGTCCTCCGGTCGGGTCAGCTGCGCCATCTCCTGCGTCACCATGTCCAGCTGCTCCGTGCCGGGCTTACCACGGGCCATGTTCAGCTTCAGGCCCAGTGCCTTCTGTGCCTCATAGGCCTTTCGCACGGCGGCGTATTCCTCCCGCCGCTGGTCGGCGGTCATATCCTCATATCGTTTCATATTCTCGCTCCTTTCAGGGAAGTCTATTCTCTTACCGCACCTCGTACAGATCCGTTCTCCGGGCCGACAGAATGGGCAGCTGACGGCGGATGGCGTCGATGCGGGAGAGCTCCAGCTCCGTCACGGCGACCTCCTCCCCCGTGCCGCACTGGTGAACGATGCCGCCCCACGGTTCGCAGACCATGGAGTGGCCCCACGCCACATAGCTGCCGCTCTCGTCACGGGCCGGGGCGGTACCCACGGTGAACAGCTGGTTATCCACCGCCCGCTGCCGCAGCAGCAGCTCCCAGTGGGCGGGGCCGGTGGTCATGTTGAAGGCCGCCGGGGCCAGGATCATCCGGGCGCCCCGCAGGGTCATCACCCGGCAAAGCTCCTCGAACCGCAGGTCGAAGCATACGCACAGCCCCAGCCTGCCCCACGGAGTATCCAACAGGGTGATGTCGTTTCCGGGGGCGAAGGTGTCGGACTCCATGAAGTACTGTCCCCCCTCCACGTTGACGTCGAAGAGGTGTATCTTCCGGTGCCGGGCCGCCTGCCGCCCCTGATCGTCGTAGACGTAGCAGGTGTTATAGAGCTTCTCCCCCTCCCGCTCCGGGATGGTGCCGCCTACGATCCAGATGCCCAGCTCCCGGCTCAGCGCCGACAGGGCCTGCTGGGCCGGGCCGCCCTGCTCCTCGCTGTTGGGGCGGAACATCTCGTTTTCATAGGGGCAGCAGAACATCTCCGGCAGCATCACCAGCTGCGCCCCCTGCTCCGCCGCCCGGCGGATGAGCGCACAGGCCCGGCGGATGTTCTCCGCCTTGTCCCGGCCCACCATCAGCTGGACCTGCCCCAGCTTCAGCGTCATATTGTCCATATGTGACCCCTTTCCTTAAAACTCCCGCAGCACCAGCTCCGTCACGCCGGGGCCTGCCGCCTCCAGACGCAGCACCTGCGGGTGCCTGCCGTATTCCCGGCGCACCAGCTCCCGCAGAGCCGTGCCGCCGTGGTGTCCGTGGATGACCCGGATGCGATAGGTGCCGGGCCGCACCCGGCGCAGGGCGGTGTCCAGCGTCACCCGTGCCTGATATTCGTTCTTCCCGTGGAGATCGATCTCCCAGATCCCTGCGTACATCCCGTGGCCTCCTGCGTCAGTATGCTGCTATTGTACGGCAAAGCCGTTGAACTTTCAACCGCTTTCTGCTATGATAAGGAAAGAAAGCGTGTTTTCGCCGCTCTCGACGCTGCGGCGCTTTTGCCGCCGCTGTGATACGAAAGGAATGTCTATGAAAAAATATCAGAAGCAGCTGGTCTCCCTGTTAGCCGGAGCCGTTCTGGGATATCTGGTATATTACTTTTTCCTGATAAACACACTATCGTCGTTCTTCACGACCGGGCTGCTGAGTATCGTCTCTTCCGCCCTGTTCCTGCTCCTGTCCATCGTTGGCTGCGCCGCCATCCTCTACCTGCTTCTGGAAAAACGGGTCAGTAGGTGGATGCTGGTGCTGCTGGGCGTCACCTATTTCATAGCGCTGTTCATCATCCTGTTCTGCCGCCACCGGGTGGGGCGCATCGCCATTCTGAATCCGTTGGTGGGGCTCTCGCAGCTGGGAAACTGGGAGATGCTGATGCAGAGCCTGCTGAACCTCCTGATGTTCCTGCCCATGGGCTTTTTCTTCCGGAACCAGAAGCCGTGGCAGGTGCCGCTGGGGGCATTGGGCATCTCGCTCTTCATCGAGGGGATGCAGTACCTCACCATGCGGGGGATGTTCGACACGCTGGATATCCTTCTGTACATTCCGGGCATCAGTCTGGGAGCGCTGCTCTTCCGGCTGCTGCGCCTGAAAATCGAGTAACCAAAGGAGCATTTCATGGAGATTCTGGTTCTTTCCGATTCCCACGGCAAGGTGGATCACATGGTCCGGGCCGTGGAGCAGTTCCACCCCCGGCAGGTGCTGCATCTGGGGGACTGCGTCCGGGACGCTCAGGCGCTGGAGCGGCAATTCCCCCAGCTGCCGGTGACCATGGTTCCCGGCAACTGCGACTGGGGCCAGACCGGGGAGCCGGAGCGCCTGCTGGAGATAGAGGGCGTCCGCATCCTCATGCTGCACGGCCACACCCGCCACGTCAAGTCCTCCCCCATGGCCGCCGTCTACGCCGCCAGGGAGTACGGGGCCGATGTGCTGCTGTTCGGCCACACCCACGTCCCTCTGGTGGACTACGACGGCACCCTGTGGGTGATGAATCCCGGCGCCGCCGGGGACTATACCCGTCCCACCTGCGGCCTTCTCACCATCCGGGAGGGGGTCGTCACCTGCTCCGTGCAGAATATTTCTCTGGGGAGGTAAGCATCATGCGCTATATCGGCTGTCATCTCTCCTCCTCGGCGGGCTTTGCCGCCATGGGACGGACGGCGCTGTCCATCGGCGCCAACACCTTTCAGTTCTTCACCCGCAATCCACGGGGCAGCCGGGCCAAGCCCGTGGATCCGGCGGACGTAGCCGCCTATCTGGCGTTGGCTATGGAGGCGGGACTGGGGACCATTCTGGCCCACGCCCCCTATACCATCAACCCCTGCTCCAAGGATGAGCGTACCAGAGAGTTCGCCCGGTTGACGCTGGCCGATGACCTGCGGCGGATGGAATATCTGCCGGGGAATCTCTATAACTTCCACCCCGGCAGCCACACCGGTCAGGGACTGGAGACCGGCATCACCCAGATCGCAGACACCCTCAACGCCATCCTCACCCCGGCGATGCACACCACCGTCCTGCTGGAGACCATGTCCGGCAAGGGAACGGAGGTGGGCAGCCGCTTCGAAGAGCTGCGGGAGATTTTGGACCGGGTAACGCTGACGGAGCAGATGGGGGTCTGTCTGGATACCTGCCACGTCTCTGATGCCGGGTACGATGTGGCCGGGGACTTGGACGGCGTTCTGACGGAGTTTGACCGGGTCGTCGGCCTGCACCGTCTGAAGGCCCTCCACCTTAACGACAGCCTGAACCCCGTGGGCGCCCACAAGGACCGCCACGCCCGCATCGGGGAGGGCACTCTGGGAGCGGAGACCTTCCGCCGCATCGTGAACCACCCGGCCCTCCGGGCGCTCCCCATGCTGCTGGAGACACCCAACGAGCTGCCGGGCTATGCCGCCGAGATCGCCCTGCTGCGGGGCTTCGAGGAGACGGAGTGATGGCGCTGCGACTGTCTGCGTGGGGTATTTTCCTGCTGGGTGCGGTGGGCCTGCTGATTCACTCCACCCTGCTGCAAACGGGACACATCCGTGCCGGGATGTTCTGCTTTTACACCAATCTCAGCAACCTTCTGGTGCTGGTGTATGAGCTGGCGCTGGCCATTGCCGCCGGCTTCCCCCACAGTGCCGCCCTGCGTCTGCTGACGGGCAGTACCCTCAGCTTCTCCATGGCGCTGTGCATCCTCGTGACCCATCTGGTGTACCAGTTCATTCTGGTGCCGGATGCCAAGCGAAATGGCAAGCGCTTTGCCGACTTCGGTGCCAGCTTCGGCAACCTCTGTGTCCATTATCTGACACCCCTGCTGGTGGTAGCCCAGTGGCTGCTGCTGGCGGACAAATCCTCCCTCGGCTGGCGCAGCGCCCTATGGTGGTTGACGCTGCCGCTGGCCTACTTCGCCTTTGCTATGCTCTGGGGCCGCAGCGGCAGACCCATCGGCCACACCCATCTGGTGTACCCCTACCCGTTTCTGGACCTTCCCCGGCTGGGCTGGCGGAAATTCACCGGCTACGTGGCGGGGATGCTGCTGGTTTTCTTCCTGCTGGGCTATGGCATGATGTGGCTGGGTCGGCTGGTAGGAACGCCTCTGGCATGAAAAAAGAGGACAGGGACAAGCCTTTTCGCTTGTCCCTGTCCTTTTCTATGTCACTTCTTCCGCTTCTTGGCAAAAGCAGCTTTCTTGGCCGGGGACATCTTCCCCTTCTGGCCGGGAACCGATCCGCCATTGCGGCGAGCCGCATCAGACCGCTTACCGCCTCTATGCTCCGGACGTCCTCCGTGATGCACCTCCCGGCGGAGATTTCCCTCTCCGCCGTGCTGTCCGGGGCGCCGCTTTTCCCCGGAGGGCTGCTGCTCCGGCTGCTTGCCGAAGTACTTCTCCCCCTTCTGGGGCCGAATGAGACAGTCCGGCGTATAGCCGATGAGATCGGTGCGGCCTGCCTTCTCCAGTGCCTCTACGACAAGCCCCCGCAGCTCTGGCCGCTTCCACTGGAGCAACGCCCGCTGAAGGGCCTTTTCATGGGGATCACGGGCCACATACACCGGCGTCATATCCCGTGGATCGATGCCGGTATAGTACATACAGGTGGAAAGAGTGCCGGGGGTGGGATAGAAGTCCTGCACCTGCTGGGGCTGGTGGCCGGTGCGGTGCAGAAACTCCGCCAGCCGGACGGAATCCTCCAGCGTGCAGCCGGGGTGAGAGGACATGAGGTACGGCACCAGATACTGCTGCTTGCCCTCCTTCTCATTGAGCTTCTGATACTGTCGCCAGAACCGCTCGAACACGTCGAAGTGGGGCTTTCCCATATAGTCCAGCACCGAGGCCACGCAGTGCTCCGGGGCCACCTTCAGCTGCCCGCTGATGTGGTAGTCCACCAGTTCCCGGAAAAAATCCTGATTTTTGTCCTGCAAAAGATAATCGTAGCGAATACCACTGCGGACGAACACCTTCTTCACCCCGTCCACCCGCCGCAGGCGCTGCAAAAGCGCCGTATACTCCGAGTGGTCGGCATCCAGATTCCTGCACGGCTCCGGAGCCAGACAGCTGCGGCCCTTGCACATCCCCCGGCGCTTCTGCTGGGCGCAGGAGGTGTGGCGGAAGTTGGCGGAGGGGCCACCCACATCGTGGATATAGCCCTTGAACTTCGGGTCCTGCGTCAGCAGCTCCGCCTCCCGCACCACGGACTCGATGGAGCGGGAGGTGACCATGCGCCCCTGATGAAAGGCCAGTGCGCAGAAGTTGCAGCCGCCGAAGCAGCCCCGGTTGTGGGTGATGGAGAAGCGCACCTCCTCAATGGCGGGAACCTCCTCCCGATACATGGGGTGGACCTCCCTGACATAGGGCAGGTCGTACAGGGCATCCAGTGCCTCCCGGCTCAGTGGACGGGCCGGTGGATTCACCACCAGCACCCGGCCCTGACAGGGCTGCAGCACGGCGCACCCCCGGATGGGATCGTGCTCGTCGTACTGGAGCTTGGTGGCTCTGGCGTAGGCCGTCTTGTCGGCGCACACCTCCTCATAGGAGGGACAGGCCACCGGATGAAAGCCGCTGCCCTCCCCGGTAGGGGCAATGTAGGCGGTGCCGGGGATGTCGGTGATCTCACGGGGCGGCACCTTTCTGGCGAGCCTCCGGGCGATCTCACGGGTGGCCGCCTCCCCCATGCCGTAAACCAGCAGATCCGCCGGGGCATCAAAGAGGATGCTGCGGCGTACCTTGTCGTCCCAGTAGTCATAGTGGGCAAAGCGCCGCAGGGATGCCTCCAGTCCCCCCGATGACAATGGGCGTATCGGGAAAGGCCTCCTTGGCCCGGTTGGCGTAGACGATGGTGGGTCGGTCCGGCCGATACCCCATCCTCCCGCCGGGGGAGTACAGGTCCTTCTCCCGCCGCCGCTTGGCCACGGTGTAGTGGGCCACCATGGAGTCCAGATTGCCGCCGCCGATGAGCACCCCATAGCGGGGCCTGCCCATGGCCCGGAAGGCCTCGGCGTCGTGCCAGTCCGGCTGGGCCAGAATGGCCACCCGATAGCCCTCCCCCTCCAGCATCCGTGCAATGAGCGTGGTGCCGAAGCTGGGATGGTCGATGTAGGCGTCCGCCGTCACCACCAGAAAATCATAGTAATACCAGTCCCGCTGGAGCATCTCCTCACGGCTCACCGGCAAAAATTCTGTGCCACGCATGGGTCACCTTCTCCTTTCCGCCCCTCACAGGGGGATGTGGGCGTCCAGCACCCGTGGCGTGATGTCCTTTTCCATGACATCGCCCTCCACCGGGGAAAAGCCCAGCTTTTCCCAGAAGTTCCGCTGCCGGTCATCGCCGCACCGCAGGCGCAGACGCAGCAGGCCCAGATGGCGACAGCGCTGGATGATCTGTCCCAGGGGCTGGATGCCCTGATCCCGGCCCTGCCACCGGGGCAGCAGGCCGTACCAGCCGATCTCCCCCACGCCCTCCTCCGGGCGGGGCAGCAGCTGATAAGCGCCGATCAGCTCGTCAACGAAGCGGACGGCCACGCCTTCGCCGCCGGTGGGAACGCCCAGCTGCTGCCGCTCCTCCTCCGTCAGCGGGGCATACAGTTGGCCCATCTCCTGAACCCCCTTCTGCCGCCACCACTTCTGCTTGGCCAGCGTGGAGAGCCCCGCCTGTACCAGATGGCTGTTGTCATCCCGGTACAGCACCCGGATGTCATCGCCCTCCGCCTCCAGCCGGGCCACGGAGGTGTTGTCTCCGAAGGGCGTGTCCCCGATCTCCAGCAGGCTCAGGCCCTGCAGGGTTCCCAGCACAATCCGCATGGCGGCGCCGTGGGAGAAAATGGCCACCGTCTGACCGTCATGCTGCCGGGCCACCCGCCGCAGGGCCGGGAGATAGCGGTCCAGCACCTGCTGGGCCGTCTCGCTGCCGGGGACCTGCCAGCGATCCAGCCGGTGGTTGAAATCATCGTGGGACTGGGGGTACTTCCGCAGCAGCTCATACCAACAGTGCTCCTCCCACTCCCCCATGCAGATCTCCCGGAAGGCGGGATCCGGATGCAGCTGCAGCCCCTTGGGCAGATAGATGGACTGGGCTGTGGTGCGGGTGCGGATCAGGTCGCTGGCGTACACGGCATCCACCGGCACGTCCCGAAAGCGCTCCGCCAGCGCCCGAATCTGGCGGCACCCCCGGTCATCAGTGACGCAGCTGTTATAGTGTCCGTGGGCAATGCGATAGAGGTTGCCCTCCGCCTCGGCGTGGCGGATAAGATAAATCGTCGTCATAGCTTCTCCTTTGTGGGTATCCGGGTCACACCACCGTGACCCAGTGCTTCATCTCCCGGATGGCATCGTCCATGGCCGCCGGCACATCCTCGGCGTATTGCAGGCTGTCGTCGATGACCATAGCCCCCCGGCCGAAATCGTCGAAGGCATAGCTGGCAGCTTCGCCGCCGCAGCCGTCCAGCAGAAGGAAGGCATCCTTCAACCGCCGCCGCAGCTCCCGCACGTCCAGACTGTAATCCGTCTGGGCCATGATCTCGGCCCCCCGGCGGGCCATCTGCTCTCCCGCCGCCAAAAACAGGCGACGATCCCCGGCCATGAGGTTCTGCACCTCCGCCGCACCCGGCTCCGCCGTGCGGACCAGCGCAAACAGGGCCTTGTCTTCCCCCGCCGCCGCAGTACCATAGTAGGGCGAGATCGTCACGGCGTCGGCATTCACCTCACCGCCCAGCCACACGGCGGGATCGGCGCAGCGTGCGTCCACAATGGCGTAAAGGCCCTGACTGCGGGCCATATGGACCAGATTCGACAGCACGTCCAGCCCCATAGCTCCGCACAGGAGGTAGCGGTCGGCCCGCAGCACCACTGCCGGCAGCCGCTGGGCCGCCTGAGCCATCAGTTGGGTGCCGTGATAGCGCAGTGCCTCCGACCGGGCCATGACGCTCTCGCCGTAGAGATCGGTAAACCTCTTCACCACCGGGGCGGGAAGCCGGTTCGCCTCCGGGCCAAGGCCCAGCGCCAGCGGTGTCTTTTTTTTGCGGATATGTTCCTGCAAAGCCGTAATGGACATGAAACGCTCCTTCTCGCCGCAGAGCGGCGGCATGATCAGATATTTTATTCATTATATGCGCTGCGGCGGCTTTTGGCAAGGCATAGACGGTTATTTCCCGCCGGAATGGATATACTATGACCGTACCGAAAAAGGAGTGATGCAGGAATGTGTAAAGTCAGTACGTTCGTCACTGGCGTATGCGTCGGCATAGTGGCCGGCGCACTGGTAGAGGTGATGGTCATTCCCCGGCCGAAGACGAGAAAAACCGCTGTGGGCAAAGCCATGCAGCGGATGGGTAACGCAGTGGATTCGGCGCTGGAGACCGTTGCCGAGAAGATGAACTGAGGGTATCGCATGGAGGAGGGCCGCAAGCGGCCCTCCTCCAAAATTTATCGGTTTTTTTGTGCTTTTCGCTTGACAAGGCGCAGATTTTTGGTATAATAGACCGTGCTGTTGCGGCAGCATTTTATATGCAGTGGTATCGAAGTGGTCATAACGAGCACGACTGGAAATCGTGTTGCCGTCAAAAGCGGCACGAGGGTTCAAATCCCTCCCACTGCGCCAACAAAGAAACCTCTTTTGTCTACCAAGACAAGAGAGGTTTTTGTGTTCTATTGAAAAAATCATAGTTTTGTGGTATAATCAGTTCGATAAATAAGAATTTTACGGAGGTAATATTGTATGTGGTTTGTGCTTGCATTACTATCTGCAATATTTGCAGCACTTACTTCTATACTGGCAAAGGTCGGCATAGAAGGCGTCAACTCAAATCTTGCAACAGCAATAAGAACCGTTGTTGTAGTTGTTATGGCTTGGGGAATGGTGTTCCTCACGAATTCACAAAACGGAATTGCTGAAATAAGCAAACGAAGCTGGTTGTTTATAATTCTGTCGGGTTTGGCAACGGGTGTCTCATGGTTATGCTATTACAGAGCATTACAGTTAGGTGATGCTTCAAAGGTTGTTCCAATTGACAAATTAAGTGTTGTAATTACATTGGTTTTGGCATTTGTATTCCTACATGAGCAATTTACAACGAAATCGTTGATAGGTTGCATACTTATTGGAATGGGAACTATGGTAATGGTTCTTTAAAACCATTTATTGGATAGATAGACAAATTCCAATTTATCGAACAGCGCAACTACACTACTTTTGGTCGTTTTTACCCCCACTTATATGCCGTTTAGTCGCTCTTTCGCATATGAACGAAACGGTTGATGCGTCTGGCGAAAAGCCAGGCGCATCAACCGTTTCCGTTCATAAGGATGTATTTTCTTATGAGAGATTGGTCGCAACCTCTGTTATGGGATAATGTACAATAACTTGCGCAAATTGAAAATCGCATAAAAGAAAACATAGCTTGCAGGCTCTGGTAGAATGAAGTTACCACACAAACATTCGAAAGGAGACAGCAAACTATGTCCGAGAAAATTGTACAGCTGAATGAGGAAATTATCAAGGGGCAGCTCAAGGAATTAGTTCGAGGAAGTGTAGAAGAGACGCTGAACGAGCTGCTGGAGAAGGAGGCGGAGTCACTGACCCAAGCCGCCCGCTATGAGCGCAGCGAGGCCCGTCAGGGCTACCGCAGCGGCCACTATGACCGCAACCTTACTACCACTTCCGGTGATGTTACGCTCCACGTACCCCTCAAGGGCGTATCCTTCGAGACTGCCATCATCGAGCGGTATCGCCGCCGGGAGAGCAGCGTGGAGGAGGCCCTCATCGAGATGTACCTGGCAGGCGTTTCCGTGCGCCGGGTGGAGGACATCACGGGAGGCACTGTGGGGCAGCAAGGTCTCGCCCGCCACCATCAGCGAGCTGAACAAGAAAGCCTATGTCCACATCGAGGATTGGCGGAATCGTCCCTTGCAGGGCGGGCGGTATCCGTATGTCTACGTGGACGGCATCTACCTGCGCCGCAACTGGGGCGGAGAGTACGAAAATATTGCTGTTTTGGTGGCGATCGCTGTGAATGAGGACGGTTTTCGCGAGGTTTTGGGTGCCGCTGAGGGCATGAAGGAGGACAATGCCAGCTGGGTCAGCTTCTTCCAGTGGCTCCGTGGACGCGGCTTGGACGGTGTGAAGCTCATCGTCGGTGACAAGTGCATGGGGATGCTGGAGGCCGTGGGCGAGGTGTTCCCGGGCGCCAAATACCAGCGCTGCGCGGTGCATTTCTACCGCAATGTTTTCTCTGTTGTGCCCAAATCCAAGGTCAAAATTGTGGCGAAAATGCTCAAGGCGATCCACGCGCAGGAGAGCAAGAAAGCGTCCCGCGAGAAGGCGAAGGCCGTGGTCGCCGAGCTGCGCGCCATGAAACTGAAGGAAGCTGCCAAGAAGGTCGAGGACGGCATTGAGGAAACGCTGACCTACTGCGATTTTCCCAGCGAACACTGGACCCGCATCCGCACAAACAACGTGATCGAGCGGCTGAATCGGGAGATCCGCCGCAGAACCCGCGTGGTGGGAACGTTCCCTGACGGAAATTCCGCCCTGATGCTGGTCTGCGCGAGGCTGCGCCATGTGGCAGGTACTCAGTGGGGCAACAAGAAATACATGAACATGAAGCACTTGGAGGCGGCTCTGGACGACGCCTCTATTGCCGGCTGACTTCACTCAGCCGGAGCCTGCAAACAATTTTGCGCATAAATCTTGACGGGACCTGTTATGGAGGCTGCGGCCTTTTCTCTTTCTATTGACCACCTCCGGCGTGAGCGTTTCCATACTGGAGTACTCCCTGAGTCCTGCCAGCTGCCCCTGATCCGCTGACATCCCGGCACGCAAAAAGGGTCCCCGGCTCTCTCGCCGGGGACCCCTTCCCGTCTCTTACGGACGCTCACAGAGCACTTACAGAATGTTGATGGACGTCTGCTTGGGCAACTGCTTCTTGGCCGCCTTCGGCACGGAGATGGTCAGGATGCCGTCCTCGAACTTGGCGGACACCTCCTCCGGCTCCACGTCCTCGCCTACGTAGAAGCTGCGGCTGCAGGCGCCGGCATAGCGCTCCTGACGGATGTACTTGCCCTTCTTGTCCTGCTCCTCCTTGTCCAGACCCTTGGCGGCCTGAATGGTCAGATAGCCGTTCTTCAGCTCCACATTGACCTCGTCCTTCTTGAAGCCCGGCAGGTCGATATCCAGCTCATAGGAGCTCTCCGTCTCCCGCACGTCTGTCTTCATCAGGTTCTTGCCGTGCTTGCCATACAGCGGGTCACGGCTCTGAGGTACCATCATCCCGAAAGGATCAGAGAAGAAATCATCAAACAAATTCTCACCAAAAATGCTGGGCAACATAAGTCATACCTCCATTCAAAATTCCGGGTGCCGGTGTCTCGCCGGCGCCAACTTTTGTCACCGCTTACACATTGTATGCGTTTTCCGTTCCCCGGTGGAGCTCTTTGGCTCTCTCCCTTGGAACAGCTTCATCATAGCACCATTTTTAGCACTGTCAAGCGGCGAGTGCTAAAGTTCACGAAAGTGCCACCGTTTGTTCACAAAATATCCGAAAAGTCCCCCCTTGTCCCCCAGCCCACCGAAAAATATTGTCCTGGGCATATACAAGCGGCCGAAAGTGTGGTATACTTTCATGAGCCAATTTACAAAATGTTCAGGAAGCCGGAAGGATGCCGGGTATAATGGTAATATAGTACATAATTGGGAGGTTTCCTATGGCACGCAATATTCTGGTGGTCGAGGACGACCGCAATATTTCCGACCTGATTCGGATGTATCTGGAGAAGGAGGGCTTTGACGTCCGCATCGCCTACGACGGCGGCAAGGCCGTGGAGGAGTACGACCGGCAGGCGCCGGACATGGTGCTGCTGGATATCATGCTGCCGGTGATGGACGGCTGGTCCGTCTGCGCCCACATCCGGGAAAAGGCCAAGACACCCATCATCATGCTGACGGCTAAAAGCGAGGTCAACGACCGCATCACCGGTCTGGAGATGGGCGCCGACGACTATCTGGTCAAGCCCTTCGAGATGAAGGAGCTGATGGCCCGCATCAACGCCGTGCTGCGCCGCAGCGAGATCCCCGACGACACCCGCAAGCGTCTGGTGTTTGACAAGCTGGAGATCAATCTGGACAGCTACGAGCTGCTGGTGGACGGCAAGAAGGTGGATACGCCCCCCAAAGAGCTGGAGCTGCTGTACCATCTGGCCTCCACGCCCAACCGGGTCTACACCCGCAACCAGCTGCTGGACGAGGTGTGGGGCTTCGACTACTTCGGTGACTCCCGGACAGTGGACGTCCATATCAAGCGCCTGCGGGAGAAGATCGAGAATGTCTCCGACCAGTGGGAGCTGAAAACCGTGTGGGGCGTGGGCTATAAGTTTGAAGTGAAGTGATGGCAGAGCGCAAGAAACGGTTCAGCGGGCTCTACTGGCAGCAGTTCGCCCTGACCGCCGGCATGGTGATGCTGACGCTGCTGCTGCTGGGCGTGTCCTTTTTCGCCCTGAGCTATAACTATAACTTCACCGAGCGGCGGGACGAGCTGCAGGAGCGGGCCAGTCTCATTGCTCAGGTGTCCGTGGACTACCTGAAGTCCGGCGGCCAGACGGAGGATGAAAACCTCAAGCGCTTCATCAGTCTGGGTAGCGCCATGACCAACGCCGAATTTCTGGTGTGCAACGACAGCGGCTATGCCCTGCTGACGGCGGACCAGCGGCTGGGGGGCAAGGTGGTGGCCATCCCGCAGGAGATCACGCAGGAGGTTCTGACGGGCAGCGGCCTGTATCAGGGCCGCAGCAGTCTGGGCGGCGCCTACATCTCCAAACAGTTCGTGGTGGGCGTCCCCGTTCAGGACGGCGACCAGACCATCGGCATGGTGCTGGCGGTGATGAACGCCCGCTCCGTCATGGGGATGTGGCGGTCCTTCATCAGCCTGTTCCTCATGACCTCCGCCATTATCCTGCTGCTGGTGTTCATCGTCACCTCCCTGACCTCCATGCGGCAGATCCAGCCCATCCGGGAGATGGTGCAGGCCACACGGGCCTACGCCGCCGGGAACTTCGACGTGCGGATGCAGGACGCCGACCGGGGCGATGAGATCGGCGAGCTGGCGGCGGGCTTTAACAACATGGCGGACTCTCTGGCGGAGACGGAGCGCCAGCGCCGGGACTTCATCGCCAACATCTCCCATGAATTAAAGACCCCCATGACCTCCATCGCCGGCTACACCGACGGTATTCTGGACGGCACCATCCCACCGGAAAAAGAACGCAAGTACCTGCAAATTATCTCCGACGAGAGCCGTCGGCTCAGCCGTCTGGTGCGCCGGATGCTGGATATCTCTCAGATCCAGTCGCAGGAGATGAAAAAAGAGGACTTCGACCTGTGCGAGAGTATGCGTCTGGCGCTGCTGTCCATGGAGCAGAAGATCACCGACCGGGAGTTGGACGTAGAGGCGGACATCCCGGAGGAGCCTGTGATGGTGGAGGGCGTCAACGACCTCATCACGCAGGTCATTTACAACCTGCTGGAAAACGCCACCAAGTTCGCCGCCCCTCACTCATCCCTGTATCTGGGGCTGGCCGTCCATGGGGAGAAGGCCGTGGTCACGGTGCGCAACGTCGGTCAGACCATCCCCGCCGAGGAGATCCCCCTGCTGTTTGAGCGCTTCCACAAGTCCGACAAATCCCGCAGCGAAGATAAGGACGGCTACGGGCTGGGCCTGTACGTGGTAAAGACCATCCTGTCTCAGCACAAGGAGCAGATCACCGTCACCAGTGAAAACGGCGTCACCGCCTTCAGCTTTACCGTTCAGATGGCTCACCCCATGCGGAACGAGCCGTGAGAGGAAGTATCCTATGTATAATGACGAAAACAGAGAATTTGACCCGGTAGGCGGCGATCTGCCGCCCCAGCCGCAGCAGGACCGGACGGACCTGCCGGAGGAGGAGCCGGACGAGATTGTCAGCTGGTACACCCCCCGGCAGGAGGAGCCGGAGGAGGTCGTCAACTACTTCGTCCAGCAGCGCCCCATGCCCCGGAACGTCTGGAAGCAGGCCGCCAAGACCCAGCGCAAGCGCCGCCGTCTGTGGACGTGGCTGGGCATAGGCGGCATAGCGCTGGTGGTCGTGGTCATCGTGGTGGCGGTGCTCCTGTCCTCCACCGCCTCCAGCGCCCCCAACCTGCCGGGCAGCGACGACGGCGACTCCGCCAGCAGCATGGTGGATATCTTCCGCAAGAAGGAGACTACCATCCCCCGCATCTCCGGGGAGGAGGGCGTGAAGCTCAGCTGTCAGGACCCCTCCGGTCAGGAGCTTACCATTCAGCAGGTGTACGCCAAGGTGAACCCGTCGGTGGTGGCGGTGGTGGCGGAGCAGTCCGACGGCTCTGCCGCCGTGGGTACCGGCGTCATCATGACCGAGAGCGGCTATATCATCACCAATGCCCACGTCATCTCCGGCGGCAAGAGCTGCTGGGTGGCGCTGGACACCGGCGTCACCTACGACGCCCGTCTGGTGGGCTATGATGAGGACGAGGATCTGGCGGTGCTGCGGGCCATTGCGGACAATCCCCTGCCGGCGGCGGAGTTCGGCAACTCCGACCTGCTGACGGTGGGTGACCCGGTGTACGCCATCGGCAACCCCTTGGGCGTAGAGCTGCGGGGGACCCTCACCAACGGCATCGTCTCCGCCATCAACCGTGAGGTGGAGATGCAGGGCCGCACCATGACCATGATCCAGACCAACGCCGCCCTGAATAACGGCAACTCCGGCGGCCCCCTCATCAACAGCTATGGGCAGATCATCGGCATCAACACCATGAAAATGAGCAACTCCAGCCTCTCCGAGGACGAGGCCACAGTGGAGGGACTGGGCTTCGCTCTGCCCATCAGCTCCGTGTCCTTCGTGGTCAACGATCTCATCGCCCACGGAGAGTTTCTGGGTACCCCCACCATCGGTATCACCGTCCGCACCATCGAAAAGTCCGGTGGCGGCACGCAGGTGGAGGTCTACACCGTGGACGACACCCTGGGCGCTGCGGAGGCCGGTGTGCAGCCCGGCGATATCATTCTGGAGGCGGACGGCCAGCCTGTCTCCGTCACCAGCGATCTGCTGACGGTGCGGCGCAGCCACTCCGTAGGCGACACCATCCGCCTGACCATCCAGCGGGACGGCCAGACCATGACGGTGGACGTGGTCCTGTACGCCAGCAAATAAGATCCTGCGCCGCACGGGGCCTCTCCGGCCCGGTGCGGCGTACCGCTTTCAAGGAGGAACTTATGAAGCAGCATCCTTTGCAGACGGCGGGCCGGGTGCGCCTGCCCTATACCCGGCGGCGCAGCGACGCCCGGTGCGTCACCTCGCTGTCCCTGCTGCCGGACGTACCGGAACTGAAATCCTATGATCCCGAATTTTTCGCCGGCCACGCCCTGCTGCTGGTGACGGATACCACCGCCTCCGGCTCTCTGCGCCCCACCCTCCACACCGCCGATATAACCGGCGGCCACGGTACGGTGCGGCTGCAGCGCCCCCTGCCGGCCCGGAACCAGTGCCTCACGCAGGACATGGCCACTTGGCTCCTGTGGGCGGAGGTCCCTGTCTCTTGGGCCGACCTCTCCTGGGCGGTAGCGAACCCCGCCCTTCCCCCGGAGCGCCTGTCCCTGTATTGAGCCAACATAGAAAGGAGTCTCTGATATGGCTATTCTGATCGCTTATTACTCCCGTGCGGGAGAGAACTACTTCGGCGGCTCTTACCGCCGCATCCCCGTGGGCAACACCCGGCGGGTGGCGGAGCAGCTGGCATCCCTCACCGGCGGCGACCTGCTGGAGCTCCGTCAGGCCCAGCCCTATTCCGACGATTACCGCACCTGCGTAGCACAGGCCAGAGCCGACTGGCAGCAAAGTGTCCGTCCGGAGCTGCTGGGTCTGCCGAAAGATCTGTCGGGCTATGACCGCATCTATCTGGGCTATCCCAACTACTGCGGCACCATGCCCATGGCGGTCTATACCTTCTTGGAGCACTACGACTTCACCGGCAAGCTCATCTGCCCCTTCTGCACCCACGAGGGCAGCGGCCTCTCCCAGACGGAGCGGGATATCCGCAAAGCCGCACCGGGGGCCACCGTCACCCGAAGAGCCCCCCACCGACGCAAAATAAGAGAGCGGAGACCGCCCGGTCTCCGCTCTCTTGCTTCAAATGTGTGTGAAAATATTTGTTTTCTCTATTGGCAAATATAATTATATGTGTTATTATATCATTGTCAGGAGAAAATACTTATGAAGAGCTACTCGTCAAGGGAGGCTATTCAACTGCTGAAGGCGGATGGCTGGTTCGAGGTCAATGTAGTGGGCAGCCACCACCAGTTCAAGCACCCCACCAAAAAGGGCCGTGTTACTGTTAAGCACCCCGACAAGGACATCCCCCATAAAACCCTCGCCAGCATTGAACGACGGTCCGGGTTACTGTTCCGGTAACCCAGACCTCCTGACTTACTCGAATAGGAGGTCATTTTATGAAACAGGTCGAACGCTATTTCTATCCCGCTGTCTTTAGCTATGCTCCGGATCAGGAGATCGCCGTCACCTTCCCCGATTTGGATGTTGCCACCAGCGGCACCGACGATACGGATGCGCTGCTGTCCGCACGGGAACTGCTGGGCTGCGTCCTCTGCGGACTGGAGGAGGACGGCGAGGATATCCCCGCCCCCACCCCTCTGGTCGATGTAAAGCTGGAGGACGGCGAACGGGCCGTCCTTGTGGATGTGTATATGCCCTCCGTCCGCTTGGCACGGGTCAACCGCAGCGTCAACCGTACCGTCACCCTTCCTGCTTGGCTTAATGCCGCTGCGCTGGAGCGGAATGTAAACTTTTCTCAGGTGCTGCAGGATGCCCTGCGTACCCAGCTGCACCTCGTATAAGGCAAAAGAGGTAATCGCATGAAACTTGTATATCCCGTTATCTTTACGGAGGACCCGGCAGGCGGTTATATGGCCTACGTGCCGGATCTGGAGATCAATACCCAAGGCGAAGATCTGGCGGAGGCTATCGCCATGGCCCGTGATGCTATGGGCCTGGTGGGGATCGATATGGAGGACGATGGAAAGCCCTTCCCCGCCCCCAGTCAGCACGTGGATTGTCCCACCGGTGGCATTGTGTCACTGGTAGATGTGGACCTTGTCGCCTACCGCCGGGCCAATGAAAAGCGCACCGTGCGGCGGAATGTCACCTTGCCGTCTTGGCTGAACGCTGCCGCCAACGAGGCCGGGCTGAACGTCTCCGCCATCCTGCAAGCTGCACTGAAGCAGGAGTTGAATGTCTGAGCACAGCAAAAGAGAGCGGAGACCTCCCGGTCTCCGCTCTCTTGTTTGTCATCCGTTAAATATGCAGCTCCGCTTTCAGTGCATTTTGCAGGATCATGGAAAAATTGACCCCCTGTCTTTCCGCCATAGTGTTCAGCCACGCCGGAATGGTCAGAGTCTTTTTCACCGCCCGGTTGTCAAAAAACTTCCGATATTCGATGGTGTCGCAGCGGATTAGCGTCACCAACTGGTTTTCGGCGCAGACGATACTCCTTACATCGGAGGGCTCCGGCGGAACGGCTCCGCCCTCCTCCATGTCGTACAGCATCAGGCAAAGCGCATCCGCCGCCATTTCAATTCCCTCCTCCAGCGTTTCCGCCGAGGTGGCGCAGTCCGGCAAATCCGGGAAGGTGATGGAATAGCCCCCCTCCGCCTCATGTGTAAAAACTGCCGGATACACATATTTGGCCATAATGTTCCTCCTAATCTTGTGGTTTTTGTTCTCCTCGCTCTTGCTTCTGTTATGTATTATAGCACGTATTCGCACGTACGCCAATAGCTTCTTACGTATTTATACGTATTTTTTCAAAAAGAAAAGGGGCGGTCCCGCCGCCCCTCTCTTGCCGGAATCCCAAGCGTTTGGGATTCTGCCGCCACCCTCACACTATGTACAGCGCCGCCGTGTAAAGGACCCGTAGCTGCTCCTCCGTGGCCAATTCCAGCAACCGGAGGATCTGTTCCATCCACATATGTCTATTGTCCATAATAGTCCTCGCTCCATAACTCCTCGACGGTGGTGTGCAGCGCCTTGGCAATGCGGATAGCCGTTACCACGTTCGGCAGTCTCTCCCCCCTCTCTATCTCTCCGATGGTGGTTTTCCCGACGCCTACCAGCGCCGCCATCCGGCGCTGTGAGAGCTCCAATCGCTCTCGCTCCCTTTTGGAGGAGAGCAACGGCGTCGTCCGCCATCGCTACACGCCCCACAGCTGCCGCCATACCTTTGCCACACTCCTTAAGGACGTACCGGCTCCCGACAAGGACAAGCTGCGTCTCATCAGCCACACCTCCGCCGAAATGCTCCGGCACTATCAGGATGTGGATGTGGATAGTCTCCGCCGCATCACCGACGCTTTGTAGCCGTTTCGGGCATTGGTAGTAGATTGGGTAGTAGCGCAAGTTTTAGGAAAATAATATCCTCTAAAAAATTATAAAAAACGGACATTTTCATAGAAAATGCCCGTTTTTGGTCCGAGTGTCGAGATTCGAACTCGAGGCCTCTTGAACCCCATTCAAGCGCGATACCAAACTTCGCCACACCCGGATACCATATTCACTCGCTGCATCATGTCAGCTTGATTACTATACCACACTCCTTTTTATTTTGCAAGCCCTATTTCAGATTTTTTTGCATTTTTTACGGAAGCGGCAGCCGCTCCCCTACTGCGCCGCCTCCAACTCCTGCAGGATATCCCGGCACAGGGCCGCATCCGGTACTATGCCGGTAAAGTGAGCGAAGGACAGCGCCGCCTGCTGCACCAGCAGGGCAAGCCCTCCCACTGCCGTCAGGCCCCGGTGCTCCGCCGCTCGCATCAGAGCTGTGTCCGTGGGATGGTACACCAAATCGTATACCACCGCCTTCGCCGGCAGCGCCTGTACGAAATCCAAAGACTCGAACTCCGGCGAACCCTCCATGCCCAGCGGTGTGGCGTTCAGCAGCAGCCCATGCTCTGCGGCGGCACGGGGCAGGTCCTCCCATGAGACAGTCACACCGCCGCACCGGGCAGCCAGCGCCGCTGCCTTTTCCGGTGTCCGGGCGCACACCGTCACCCGGCAGCCCGCCTGCGCCAGTGCCAGCGCCGCCGCCTTGGCGGCTCCCCCGGCCCCCAGCACCAGCGCCGCCTGCCCCGCCGGTGCAAAGCCCCGCAGCCGCAGGCTCTCCACCACCCCCGGCCCGTCGGTGTTGTACCCCACGGCCCGGCCATTCCGGAAGCATACGGTGTTCACGGCGCCGCAGGAGGCCGTCCACGGCTCCACCGCATCCAGCAGCGGCAGGATGCGCTCCTTCAGGGGCATGGTGACGTTGCACCCGTCCCACGCTCCCCGGCAGCCCTGCACCACGAAATCCCCCAGTGTTTCCGCCGTCACCGTCACTGCTTCATAGCTTCCGGCAGCACCGCACCTCTCCATAAATCGCCGGTGGATGCGGGGCGACAGGCTGTGACCCACCGGATCCCCGATGACACACAGCCGCATCACAGGCCCTCCGCCAGCAGTACCAGCGCCTCCAGATAGCCGTCAAAGCCGTGGCCCACGATCTGCTCCCGGCAGGCCGGGGCCGTCACCGATATCTGCCGGAAGGGCTCCCGCTGACGGATATTCGACAGGTGTACCTCCACCGCCGGAACATCTACCGCCCGCAGAGCATCGTAAATGGCATAGCTGTAATGGGTATAGGCTGCCGGGTTGATGACGATGCCGTCATAGACCCCCGCCGCCTGCTGAATGGCGTCGATGATAGCCCCCTCGTGATTGCTCTGGAAGCAGTCCGCCTCCCAGCCGTGGGCGGCGGCATAGTCCTGCACCCGGCGGCACAGGGTCTCATAGGTGCCGGTGCCGTAGATATCCGGCTCCCGGTTGCCCAGCAGATTCAGATTCGGCCCGTTGATGATGAGGAATTTCATACCTGTTCCCTCCATATGGCGGCAATGACCTCTGCCGCCGCCTGCGCCGTATCCTCCCGGATGGCGTAGTCGGCACAGATGCGGTACAGCGCCTCCCGCTGCCGCCGCAGCGTCTCCAGCGAACCGCCCCCGGCCAGCAGCGGGCGGTTCGCTCTTTCTAATGTGCGCTCAATATCTGCCACCGGGCGATCCAGCCAGAACAGCACGCCGCTGCGCCGCAGCAGCGCCCGGTTCTCCGGCCGCAGCACAGCCCCGCCGCCGGTGGCCAGCACGCAGTCCTCTCCGGCGCAGAGTGCCTGCAATGCCGCCGTCTCCCAGCGGCGGAAGCACTCCTCTCCGCCGGAAAACAGCTGCGCCACCGTTCTGCCCGCCAGCCGCTCCACCTGCGGGTCGCAGTCCCGGAAAGGCAGGCCCACCCGCCGGGCCAGCAGCCCGCCCACGGTGGTTTTTCCGCTGCCGGGAAGGCCGATGAGGATCAGCTTTTTCATGCCTGCTCCTCCCGGCTCAGCTCCATCAGCAGACGGAACAGCCGCTCCACCTGCTGCCGCCGCTCCGGGGCCAGCTGCCCCCGTGTGTGCAGCACCTGCTCCTCCCGACCGGCATCCTGCACCGGCAGGTGATGCTCCCGCTTATAGGCGCCGATCCGGCGGGAAATGGACTGCCTTCGGACAAAAAGCGCCGTCAGCTCTGTGTCCAGAATGTCCAGCTGACCACGCAAATTGTCCAGTTCTCCGCCGCCGTCGGCTCCCTTCAGTCTCCACAGGGCCAAGGCCGCCGCACTCTCCACCACCACCGGCGCCCGCAGGGCGATGCAGGCATCGTGACGGCCGCCGATGGTGATTTTTGTGTTGGTCATAGTTTTAAGGTCGATGGTCTCCTGCGGCTGGGCGATGGAGGGGGTGGGGCGGAAGGTCACGGTGAACTCCACCGGCATCCCGTTGGTGATGCCGCCGTTGATGCCGCCGCTGTGATTGGTGACAGACCAGACCCTCCGACCGTCGGTGCGCCAGGGGTCGTTGGCCTGACTGCCCCGGAGGGCGGCGAACTCCTCCCCGGCCCCGAAGGCCACCGCCTTCACGCCGGGGATGGCGAACACGTGGCGGGCGATCTCCGACTCCACCGCCTCCCGCCAGTCCGGGCCGCCCCAGCCGGTGGGCAGGCCCGTGACGATGCAGCGCACCTGACCGCCCACGGAGTCCCCCTCCTGTCGGGCCTCCTCCGCCCGCTGGCGCAGGGCATTTTCGTCAATAACTTGTGCATTTACTTCAATATCTTGCAGCTTTAGCCAGCTTTGGGCCAGAGCGCCCGCCGCCACCAGCGGGGCCGTCAGCCGCCCGGAAAAGGCTCCGCCGCCACGGGAATCGTTGCGTCCGCCGCTCTGCACCCAGGCGGTATAGTCGGCGTGGCTGGGCCGGGGCGTGTGGCGCAGGGCATCGTAATCCGCCGAGCGAACGTCCCGGTTCCGCAGCAGCAGGCACACCGGCATTCCGGTGGTCACGCCCTGATAGACCCCACTGAGCACCTCCACCTGATCCGGCTCATGCCGGGCGGTGGAGAGAGGATCTTGGGGCGCACGGCGCAGCAGCTGACGGCAGATGAACTCCTCATCCACCGGCAGGCCCGGCGGCACATCCCGCAGCAGCACTCCCACGGCGGGGCCGTGGGACTCCCCGAATATGGTATAATCCATCATGTCAAGTGTTCCACCTTTCCACCCAGTTGGGCATAGTCCCGCCAGAAGGCCGGATAGGATTTGGCGGTGCAGTCCGCTCCCCGCAGCACCACCGGCTCCCGGCAGAAGGGGGCGGCGCAGGCCGCCATCATAGCCAGCCGATGATCTCCGGCGCTCTGCACCTCGCCGCCCCGAAGACACGCCACCCCACAGACGGCAAGGCCGTCCGCCGTCTCCTGTACCCGGCCGCCCAAGGCCGTCAGCAGGGCCGCCGTGGCCGCCAGCCGGTCGCTCTCCTTATGCCGGAGGCGGGCGGCATCTGTGAAGCGCACCTCCTTGTCAGGCCGCAGCGCCGCCAGCAGAGCCAGCGGCGGCAGCAGGTCCGGAGTCTCCCGGAGGGACACCTGTTGGGGAAACTCCCGGCACAGGGTCAGCGCCTCACGGTCCCCCTGCCGGGAGTCCTGCCGCAGACCTGTTACCGTAACGTTTTGGCCCAGCGCCGCCAGCGCCAGCCAATAGGCCGCCGCCGACCAGTCCCCCTCCTGCTCCATGGGCAGCGGCGCAAAGCACTGGCCGCCGGGAATGCGCCAGCCGCCCGGCGCCCGGTGCAGCACGACACCGTAGCGCTCCAGCACCCACGCCGTTAAGTCCACATAGGGCCGGGACACCGGCCCCGGCGTCTCCAGCCGGGAGTCCTCCCGGCACAGGGGCAGGGCCATGAGCATCCCGCTAATGAGCTGGGAGGTATCGCCCCCCGGCAGACGGTACACGCCGCCGGTAAGGCGGCCCGTGACCCGCAGTCCGCCGGGACAGGGCGCCACGCCCCACAGACCCGGCATCACCCGCTCCAGCAACCGGGGCGTACCGGTGAACGTCACCTCACGGCCCAGCGTCATAGCTAACGGCAGCAGGAAGCGCAGGGTACTGCCGCTGGCTCCGCAGGGAACCTCCTCCCCGCCGCCGTACAGCGCCCGCAGGCCCGCCGCCGTGGCCCGGATATCCTCCGGGGCGTCAGGGGAAACCGGCGGGAACCGGCCCGCCGCCGCCTGACAGATCAGCTCCCGGTGCCAGCGGCTCTTGGAGGGCGGGGCCGCCACCGTCCCCGCCAGCGGGGCGGGATACAGCTTCACATCCATCGGGTTTCCTCCAGCAGCTCCTCCGGCGTCACCGACCACAGCACGCCGTGGCCGGGGCGCTCCAGCACCGCAATGGTCATCTCGCCGCCGCTGCGTTTTTTGTCCCGCAGCAGGTACTGCCGCCACGCCGTCTCCGGCAAGTCCAGCCGCCGGGGCAGGTCATAGCGCTCCAGCAGCGTCCCCAGCCGGGCCAGCATGGCCGTCTGGTCGCTGCCGTGGGCCGTCTGCCAGCGGAGCATCTCCATCATACCCGCCGCCACGCACTCGCCGTGGGTATAGCGGCCGCCGCCCAAGGCCTCCATGGCGTGGCCGAAGGTGTGACCGAAGTTCAGCAGCCGCCGGGGGCCTTCGTCCCGCTCGTCCTGCGCCACCAGCGCCGCCTTGCAGGCAAGGCACCGGCGGATGATCCGGGGCCAGTCCGGCTCCTGCTGCTCCAGCCGGGTCAGCAGCTCCTCATCAGCGATGCAGCCGTATTTGATGACCTCCGCCATGCCGCAGGCCAGCTGACGCCGGGGCAAGGTGGCGAGGCAGACGGTATCCGCCAGTACCATGCGGGGCTGGTAGAAGCAGCCCAGCAGGTTTTTCCCCTCCGGCAGGTCCAGCCCCGTTTTGCCGCCTACGGCGCTGTCCACCTGCGCCAGCAGGGTGGTGGGGGCCTGCACCAGCGCCACGCCACGCAGCAGCGTGGCCGCCGCAAAGCCCGCCAGATCGCCGGTGACGCCGCCGCCCAGGGCCACGATGCCGTCGCTGCGGGTCAGGCCCAGCTGCACCAGCCGGCGGCACAGCCGGCCGTACTCCTCCAGCGACTTGGAGCCCTCCCCTGCCGGGAAGGTCACCAGCGGCCAGCCGGTGCGGCGGGCCAGCGGAGCGCCGTACAGGTCTGCCACCGTGTCGTCGCAGACGATGGCCCAGCGGCCCACACCCAGCGGGCGCAGCAGCTCCTCCGCCTGCTCCAGCAGGCCGCTGCCGATGTAAATGGGATAGCTGCGCCGTCCCAGCGCCACCTGTAAGGTCTCCATAGGCCCACCTCCTCTCGTTTTTTCCTATTGTAGCGGGTTTTGCCGGGGAAGTAAAGCCGTGGTGAAAAATCCAGGGGATTTTTCACTGCGGGGCGGGAGAAGGGGCTGTGGAAGATGCGAAAAGAGCCGCCTCCTGTGGGAGGCGGCTTTTTCGATGCCTGAAAATCCCATGGATTTTCAGGCAAAGGGCTTGCAGTCTGCTGCGTGCATCATTTGTGAGCCGATGGCCCACAAATGATGCACTGGCAGCCTGAGAGGTATTTTCGCTGACGTACACGCCGCCAGCGAAAATGATTTTGATTCTTTGCCGCCTGCGGGCGGCAAACTCTGTGAGACCTGCGGGGGCGCAAAAAAGAGCCGCCTCCTGTGGGAGGCGGCTCTTGGGGATTTAGTTGGGGTCAGGGTCAGTTCACATATAGCGTGCAGCGCAGCGTCTGGCCGTCCACCTCGGCAATCACCGTAGTCTTACCGGATTTCACGGCCGCCACCTCACCGTCGCTGTTGATGGTGGCGATGCTGCTATCCTCGGTGCTCCACTTCACTGTGGAATCTGTACCGTCCACGGTCAAAGGAACAGGATCAGCACCCATATCCATGGCAAACTCTGTCAGCGCCGTTCCTTCGCTCTGATAGATGGAGCGCAGCACCAGATCCTTCTTGGGGGCCTCCTTCACGGTGACGGTGCAGGTGACAGGATCAGCACCCTCAGCGGCGGCGGAGATGGTGGCCGTACCTGCGGCCACGGCAGTGACGGTGCCGTCCTCGCCCACGGCGGCGACGCCGGCATTGCTGGAGGTCCATGTGATGCCCTCAGCGCCGGTGGCTGTCAGCTTCCCGGTGCCGCCGACGGTCAACTCCAGAGCCGTCTGGTCCAGAGACAGGGTGACGGTGGGGGTGTTGGGATCCACGTCCTCTGTGGGGTTCTTGGGGGGATCGGGCCGGTTGTTGCCGGGCTTTCCGCTGCCGATGAGGGTATAGATCAGCACCCCCGCCACCAGCACCAGCACCAGCACCAGCGTGGGGCCGAGGATGCTGGGACTCTTCTGACGATGGACCCGGCGGCCGGGATTCACCGGCTTTTTGCCGCCGTTGGCAAAGGCTTCGTCCTCCTCGCAGAAGGGACAGGTCTTATAGCTATCGGAGAACATTTCTCCGCACTTAGGGCATTTCAACAGGCTCATGGAATCTCCTCCAATTAAAAACGCCGCAGGGGCGATAACACAGTAGTAAACTTATATTTGTTATAATACCCGTTTTGCCGCCCTCCGTCAACTGTAATTGCTGGAAGTTCAAGCTTTTTTAACAACTTTCGCCGGGGAATGCTTGCTTTTCCGGCGCAGGTTTCCTATAATGGAAAGGATAAAACCAGCAGGGGGACGACGAGTATGAACACCATTTTCATCGGCATCGCCGGAGGCACCGGCTCCGGCAAGACCACCCTTACCGAGCATCTGGCCCAGCGGTTCGGACCGGACATCAGCGTGGTGCATCACGACAACTACTACAAGCGGCAGGACTGTCCCTTCGAGGAGCGGTGCAAGCAGAACTACGACCACCCCGACGCCTTCGACACGGAGCTGATGGTGGAGGATCTGAAGCGGCTGAAGGCCGGGGAGACCATCCACTGCCCCGTCTACGACTACACCATCCACAACCGCACCGACAAGACCATCGAGATAAAGCCCACCAAGGTGGTCATCGTGGAGGGCATCCTCATCTTCCAGAACAAGGCGCTGCGGGATCTGCTGGATATCAAAATTTTCGTGGAGACCGACGCCGACGTGCGTATCCTGCGATGGGCGCTGCGGGATGTGGAGGAGCGGGGACGCTCCATGCAGTCGGTGGTGGAGCAGTATCTGGCCACAGTGAAGCCCATGCACGAGCAGTTTGTGGAGCCCACCCGAAAGTACGCCGACATTGTGGTGCTGGAGGGCGGACACAATCTGGTGGCGCTGGATCTCATCATGCAGCGCATCGCCAACCACATCGCGGAGAACTGACGTGAGGCATCCGGTTCTTCGCTATGGGGCGGCAGCCCTGTGCGTGCTGGGGGCGGTGTATTTTCTGCTGCCCCTGTCCATGGGGGTGCTGCATATCGGGATGCTGTACCCGGCGGCGGGGCTGCTGCTGGCGGCGGTATGGCTGCTGTTTCCCCAGCTCTTCCGGCGGTGGCCCCGGTGGCTGCGGCGCACGGTGTGCGTGGTGCTGGCGGCGGGGCTGCTGGTGCTGGGGGCTATCCTGACCCTGATGGGCATCCGGGCGGCCCATCATCCCGATGGTACACAGCCGGTCACTGTCATTGTACTGGGCTGTCAGGTGCGGCCCGACGGGACGCCCAGCCGGATGCTCCGGGACCGTATCCAGGCCGCCTACGACTATCTCTCCGTCCATGAGGAGGCGGTGTGCGTGGCCTCCGGCGGACAGAACGACCGGGAGCCCACCACCGAGGCCCGGTGCATCCGGGACACGTTGGTGTCCATGGGCATCGACCCCGGCCGCATCTATCTGGAGGATGCCTCTACCTCCACGGAGGAGAATTTGGCCTTTTCCGCTGAGGTCATCCGGCGAGAGGGTCTGCCTACGGAGGTGGCCATCGCCTCCGACAATTTTCACCAGCTGCGGGCCGGTGTATGGGCGGAGAAGGCCGGGCTCACCCCCTACTCCCTAGGCTGCGCCAGCGTCTGGATGCTGGGCCCAGGCTACTGGGCCAGAGAGGCCGCCGCTCTGCTGTATATGGGTGCGACAGGCGCACTGTAATGGAATTATGCTTTACGGGGATTTCGTCGAAAAAGGGTATCCCGGCGGCAAACGCCGCCGGGATACCCTTTTCTTCGCCGTTTCTCCGGTCCGTTCCGCCGGAGGGGCGATTTTTACGCAGAATGTGACAACGTATCGTAATCTTCGATGCGAATATTGCGATTTGTATTCGTTTTTCAGAAGGAGAACACCACGCCTATGATGGCGGAGGCCAGAATGAACACGATGGGGTGCAGACCCTTGGTGGGCTTGCACCAGCGGGTCAGCACCAGCAGCACCGCCGCCAGCGCCACAGCCTTCCAGTTCACCGCCGCAAGGCCCGTCTGGCCGCTGTAAAGCAGGGCCAGCCCCACCACGGACAGGCCCGCCGCCGCTACCATGGCGGCGGAGGCCGGGCGCAGGCCGTAGAACACGTTGTTCACCAGACGGCTCTCCCGGAAGTGCTTGAGGAAGGCCGCCACAATGAGGATCACGATCACCGAGGGCGCTACCAGTCCCATGGTAGCCGCCACGGCACCGGGGATCCCGGCGGTGAGGTAGCCTACATAGGTGGCCATGTTGACGCCCAATGGCCCCGGTGTGGATTCCGACACCGCCAGCATATCCGCCAGCTGGGACACGGTGAACCACTCCGGGTGGCGAGCGGCTATGTCATAGAGGAAGGGCAAGGTGGCAAGACCGCCGCCCACGGCGAACAGGCCCGTCTTGAAGAACTCGTAAAACAGCAGCAGACAGGTCATTTCTTCGCCCCCTTTAGATTCTGGATCAGCACGCCGGCCACACCGGCGGCCAGCACATACCACACCGGGGAGAGGCTGGTCAGCAGGGACGCCGCCAGTACTGCCAGAAAGATCAGCAGACCCCATACATCCTTCACGGCGCTTTTCCACAGTTTCAGCACCGCATTGAAGATCAGCACGCACACGCACACCCGGATCCCGGCGAAGGCGTGCTGCACCCATGTCAGGTGGGAAAAGCTGGTGATGACTCCCGCCAGCGCCACGATGATGAGCAGGGACGGGAACACCACCCCCAGCGTGGCCACGATGCCGCCGGCGATGCCGGCCCTCTTCTGGCCGATGAAGGTGGCGGTGTTCACGGCGATGACGCCGGGGGTACACTGGCCGATGGCGAAATAGTCCGTCAGCTCCTCATCGGTGGCCCAGCCCTTGTTTTCCACCACCTCACGCTGCAAAATGGGCAGCATGGCATAGCCGCCGCCGAAGGTCATGACCCCCACCTTGGCGAAGGTCAGAAACAGGCTCCAAAGCGCCTTCATACACTCACTCCTTATCCGTATATCCGTACAGGCCCCGCACCGATACCTCGCCGCTGCGGAGGACCTCCTCCGTGCCGTCGTCATAGCGCACCGCAAGGCCGTAGTCCGGCGTCAGGGACACCGCCAGCGCCTCCCGCTCTCCGCCGGGGCGCAGCACCCGGACCCGGCGGCCCAGATTCAGGCAGACGACTCCGTACTCCTGCCGCCGCTCCGCCGTCTCCTGAGGCAGTTCCCGGCGCAGGGCCTCCAGTTCCTCCAGAAAGGCCGTCTCCAGCGCCGCCCGGTCTATCTCCGCCCCGGCGATCATGGACAGTGATGCCGCCGTCTCCCGCAGCTCCGGCAGGAAATCCTCCCGCCGCTGGCAGACGTTGATGCCGATGCCCACGACGACCCACAGGCTGCCCTTCGGCCCCGGCAGGGCCTCCGCCAGAATGCCGCAGACCTTCCGGCCCGACAGCACCAGATCGTTGGGCCATTTGATGCCGCAGGACAGACCGCAGCTGCGGCAGATGGCACGGCGCACCGCCGTGGCCGCCAGCGCCGGAATGCGAGGGGCGTCCTCCGGGCTGCTCCGCAGCAGCACCGATCCGTACAGCCCCAGCCCCGCCGGGGACTGGAAGCTGCGGCCCACGCGGCCCCGGCCCGCCGTCTGCTGCCTGGCCAGCACCACGGTACCCTCCGCCGCTCCCTGCCGGGCCAGCGCCATCAGCTCCGTATTGGTGGAACCCACTGTCTCATAGCGATACACACGCCGCTCCATGGCCGCACCTCACTTTCCGCAATACTTTACCACGCCTGTGGGGATTTGTAAACCTCCCCTCTTGCATCCGCCGCCGGATTCCTGTATAATGCCGTTATCTTTATTTGAATTCCGGGAGCAACGCCATGACCACTCGACAGCTTGTCCGCACCGCCCTGTTTGCCGCCCTGACGGCGGTGGGAGCATTTCTGAAAATTCCCTTGGGTCCCTCCGCCATCACTCTGCAATTCTTCTTCACCGCCATGGCGGGCTGCCTGCTGGGCAGCGGCTGCGGGGCGCTGTCGCAGCTGATCTATGTGGCGCTGGGGCTGCTGGGGCTGCCTATTTTTACCGCAGGGGGCGGCTTTTCCTATGTGCTGCACCCCACCTTCGGCTTTCTGCTGGGACTCATTCCCGCCGCATGGGTCATCGGGCGGCTGTCCCGCAGCACCCGCTCCTTCTGGCGCATTGCGCTGGCGGCGCTGGCGGGGCTGGCGGTGCTGTATGCCGTGGGGCTGCCGTACATGGCGATGATCCTCAACGGCTACATGGGCAAGGGCATGGACCTCTCCGCCATTTTGTGGGCGGGGATGCTGCCCTTCCTCCCCGGCGACGCTCTGAAAATTCTGGTGACGGCGCTGCTGACGCCGCCCATCCGCCGGGCTTTGGATAACTCCGCCAAATAGGCGGCAGACAGGCCGGCATTTCTTGGAACAACAGTGCATTGCAATTCCCGCCGGAGGCCCGTATAATAAGCAAGACAATTCGAAGGGAGTGATGAAAATGAAGGTCTGCACGCTGCTCGCCAAATTTTCCGCTCCCTCTGTTTCTGTTTTTTCTTTTTGACCGGTATTTTTACCGGTCATTTTTTTTGCGCTTTCTGCGCCTGAGCCGGTCAGCAATTATTTTTTCATAAAACCCACAAACGAAAGAGAGGAACTGTCACATGAACAAAAAACTCGGACACGACGCCATCTACGACGCCCGTGAGCTGGGCGTCCCCCGGATGCTCCTGCTGGGCCTGCAGCACCTGTTTGCCATGTTCGGCGCTACGGTGCTGGTCCCCATTCTGGTGCAGGGCTACGGTCTGCCCCTGTCCATCCAGACCACGCTGCTGTTTGCCGGTCTCGGCACGCTGCTGTTCCACGTTTGCACCAAGCTGAAGGTCCCCGCCTTCCTGGGCTCGTCCTTTGCGTATCTGGGCGGTTTCCAGGCCATGGCGGCCCTTAACGCCGGGAAGTACGCCACCATGTCCGACAGCGACAAGCTGGCCTACGCCATGGGCGGCATCGTGGTGGCGGGCCTGCTGTATCTGGTGCTGGCGCTGCTGTTCAAGCTGGTGGGAGCACAGAAGGTCATGCGGTTCTTCCCTCCCATCGTCACCGGCCCCATGATCATCCTCATTGGTCTGAATCTGGCGGGAACCGCCGTCAGCAATGCCAGCACCTGCTGGTGGCTGGCGCTGGTAGCCATCGCCATCATCATCGTGGCCAACATCTGGGGCAAGGGCATGGTGAAGATCATCCCCATCCTGCTGGGTGTGGTGGGCAGCTATCTGGTGGCGCTGGTGGCTACCCTCTGCGGCGCCCAGCTGCCGGATGCCAACGGTGTCATGCAGCCCCTCATCAACTTCTCCGCCGTGAAGAGCGCCAGCGTCGTCGGCCTGCAGCAGTTCGTGCTGGCGAAGTTTGACCTCACCGCCATTCTGGTGATGGCCCCCATCGCCATTGCCGCCATGATGGAGCACATCGGGGACATCTCCGCCATCTCCTCCACCACCGGCCGCAACTTCATCGCCGACCCCGGTCTGCACCGGACCCTGCTGGGTGACGGTCTGGCCACCGCTCTGGCGGGTGCCTTCGGCGGCCCGGCCAACACCACCTACGGCGAGAACACCGGCGTGCTGGCCCTGTCCAAGGTCTACGACCCCCGTGTCGTGCGGCTGGCAGCCGTCTACGCCATCATCCTTTCCTTCTCCCCCAAGTTCGATGCGCTGGTCAACTCCATCCCCACCGCCATCGTGGGCGGCGTCAGCTTCATCCTGTACGGCATGATCTCCGCCGTGGGCGTGCGGAACGTGGTGGAGAACCGGGTGGACCTCACCAAGTCCCGCAACCTCATCATCGCCGCCGTCATCTTCGTCTGCGGGCTGGGCTTCAGCGCCACCGGCGGCATCACCTTCACCGTGGGCAGCGCCAGCATCACCCTGACGGGTCTGGCCATTGCCGCTCTGGCGGGTGTGATCCTCAACGCCGTTCTCCCCGGCAACGACTATCAGTTCGGCACCGATCCCGTGGGCGACAAGTCCGCCGACCTGGGCTCCTATTGATCCCCATCTTTTTCCATACACGGCACAGGGCCGGAGCGGAATACCGCTCCGGCCCTGTGCCGTGTATTTTTCTTATTGCAGCGTTTCCTTGGGGAGCCAGCGCTTGCCGGCCAGACGGATCAGGAAGCAGATACCGCACACACCCAGCTGCAGGGCCATGGCCACCCATACGCCCACAAGTCCCCACTTGGCCGCCAGAATGGCCGACAGCGGCACACGGATGCCCCACATGGTGCCGAAATTCAGCAGCATGGGCACCAGCGTACTGCCGGTCCCCTGAAACACGCCGCTGGCCACGATGGAGGCCCCGAACAACGGCTCCACGAATGCCTCGATCCGCAGCACCCGCACGCCCAGCTCAATGACGGCCTCGTCCACCGCCATCATGCCGATCATGGCCGGGGCCAGCACATACAGCAGCGTCCCCGTGATCACCATCAAGCCCATACCCAGCGCAACCGTCAGCCAGCCCAGCCGATAGGTCAGATCCTTCCGCCCGGCGCCTACGCTCTGGCCCACCAGCGTGGAGGCCGCCGCCTGCACGCCGAAGGCGGACATATAGCAGAGACTCTCCGCCGTTACGGCGAAGGAGTTGGCCGCCGTGGCGATGATGCCCAGCGGGGCCACGATGGCGGTGGTCACCATCCGGGCGGTGGAGAGGATGGTGCGCTCGCCCATGACGGGAGCCGAGATAGACAGGCAGCGCTTCAGCTGTGCCGCCGTAAACCGTGCCTTTTCGCCCCGCCGCAGGTGCAGCTCCGGCGACCGCACCAGCAGGATATAGACCAGCACCACCGCAATGACCACCTGCGACAGCGCCGTTCCCATGGAGGCACCCAGAACCCCCAGACCGAAGCCCGGCAGCGTCACCCCCAGCACCCGCAGCGTTCCGCCGGGGAAGATGAGGAAGGCGTTGAACACCACGTCCAGCAGGCACATCACCGCCATGCAGATGCCGGGGGTTTTCATGTTGCCCGCCGAACGCAACAGTCCGCCGCAGAGGTTATTCAGCTGCATGAAGGGCAGCGACAGAACAAATACCAGAAAATAGGCGCTGGCATCCTGCCAGATGGCGGGGTCTGCCCGCAGCCAGCGAGGCAGATTCCCGGTGATGCCCAGCGCTATGGCCATCATCACAAGGCTGAAGGCCATGCACACCAGAAAGGCCAGCTTCATGATGCTCCGGGCCTTCTCCGGCTGTCGGGCGCCCAGCGCCTGCGCCACCGCCACGTTAAAGCCGATGGTCAGCGCAATGCACAGATCGCCGAAGAGCCACGAGGTGGTGCCTACCACGCCGATGGCGGCGGAGGCATTGGAGCCCAGCTGGCCCACCATGGCCGTGTCAATATACTGCATCACCACGGAGGAGATCTGGGCCAGAATGGCCGGCCAGCTCAGCTGAGCGATCAGCAGCAGCTGCTCCCGTGTGGAGATAGGCTGTCCGCTCTGTAATTTTTTCAATCCTTCACCTTGCATTCTGCACCCTCCTTCATGGTCGTAAGCTTCATTCTAACGCAGGGATGCGGCAGTTGCAACCCCCTATTTTACGGTTTTTCCTGCTTTTTTGCGAAAAAGCATCCCGTGTGCCGCAGCACACGGGATGGAAAGTCAGCAAAAAGCTTCTGACCGCTCCGGAAAGGCCATGCAGACCGCTGCGCCCGCCAAAAGCCTCGCAGAGTTCGCCGCCCGCAGGCGGCGAAAAGGTCTGATCCATTTTGGCTGACGATCGGTGCGTCAGTCAAAATACCTCTCAGACCGCAAGTGCATAATTTCTGCGGTCTGACGCAGAAATTATGCACGCAGCGGGCTGGGACCTTTGATGCGAAATCCATTGGATTTTGTACCGGATTTTAGAACGACACCGTCAGCAGCATCTTGAACCGCTCCTGCCGTACACCGCATGGGGGATATCCTTGGGCATGATGAGCGTCTCGCCCTGAGACACCAAAAAAGACCTCCCCGCCCACGGTGAAGCGGCCAGTCCCCTCCAGCACCGTCACCATGGCGTCGCCGCCGGCGGCATGGGTGCTGATCTCCTCGTCCTTTTCAAAGGCAAAGAGGGTCATGCTGAGCTTGCTGTTCTGCACCAGTGTGCGGCTGATGATCTGGCCGTCCTGATAGTCCACCTGCTCCGCCATGTGCAGAACCTTCTGCTTTTCGATGTTCTTATACATAATGGTGTTCCTCCCACAAAATAATAATGAAAGTAGTGTGGCCCGGTGCGCCGTTAAAAATCCAGCTTTGTCCGGACGCAGATCTCACGGATTTTGGCCTGCAGGCGCTTGAGATCCTCGAAGGTCTCCGGCTTTTTGCCGGGGTCCCGCAGCAGGGCCGCCGGGTGGTACATGGCCATTTTCTCCATGCCGTCCTGCTGAAAGAACTGGCCGTGCTCCTGCGTAATGCGGAAATCGGGCTTGATGAGTTCCATGGCGCTGATGCGCCCCAGACACACCAGAATTTTCGGCTGCATCAGCTCCATCTGCCGCCGCAGATAGCCGCTGCACGCCTCCTTCTCGGTGTTCAGCGGGTCCCGGTTCTGGGGCGGGCGGCACTTGACGCTGTTGGTGATATAGATGCGCTCACGGGACAGGCCGATCATTTGCAGCATATCGTCCAGCAGCTGCCCGGCCCGGCCCACAAAGGGCTCCCCCTGCTTGTCCTCGTTGGCGCCGGGGGCCTCCCCCACCAGCAGCACCTCCGCCGCCGGATCGCCTACGCCGAACACCACATGGGTCCGCTCCTGCGCCAGACTGCACGCCCGGCAGGCCAGACACCGCTGCCGCAGCTGCTCCCACTGCTGATCCATGGCCGCTCCTCCTCTCTCACATTCGATAGTACCATCGATATCAGGCGCATTGACCCTTGCTTATCGACGGTATCAGCATAGCAGAAAAAAATGGCTTTGGCAAGTGGGGATACCCACTCTCCTCCGGGACACACTGTCTCCAGAAAGGAGACGCTGCCCATGTACCTCTGGAGCTTTCTGACCTACGGCTTTCTGGGCTATCTGCTGGAGAAAGCCTTTGCCCTTGTCACCCGTTCCCGCCACACCGTCCGCAAGGGATATCTGCTGCTGCCGGTGTGTCCGGTATACGGCCTTGCCATGCTGGCGGTGCTGGCCCTGCCGCCGGACATGACGGATACCTTCTGGCACTTGGCCCTCTATGGCGGGCTTACCGCCACCGCCGTGGAGTACGCCGTCCACTTCTGCTGCGACAGGCTGCTGGGAGTCATGTTCTGGGACTACTCCTCCACCAAAATGGACCTGAACCGCCGGGTATGCCTGCCCTTCGCCCTGATCTGGGGGCCGCTGGCCGCCGTGGCCGTCCGCTATATCCATCCGCTGCTGCGGCCGTGGCTTGCCTCCATACCGCCGTGGCTGACGCTGGCGGTATGGCTGCTGCTGACCGCCGACAGCTTCTTCACCGTCCGTCTGCTGCTTCAATATCACGACATTGATCTGCTGGGCTGGAAAAACCTCCTGCGCCGCCGCGTCGCCGCCTGACCTCTCCGTTCACAAATCGTTTACACGGTGCCGCTCCATTTGTTCTTGACGATGCTTCCATTCCGTGGTAATATTTAGCACGCTAACATTTAGCCAGCTAATGATTCAGAGAGGAGCGATCTGTCTTGAGCAGTACCTGTCAGAGCGATCATCTGGGCCGCCTGCTGAGCCAGTGCGATCACCGGATGCGGATGGTCATGGACCGCTCGCTGCGGCAATACGGTGTCACTCCGGCCCAGTGCCGGGCGCTGATGTACCTGCACCGCCAGCCGGAGCCGGTCACCCAGCGGCAGCTGGAGCAGTATATGGCCGTGAAGCCTTCCACCATCAACGGCATCGTGGGCCGTCTGGAGGAGAAGGGCCTTCTCACCAGAGATGCCTGCCAGCAGGACGCCCGGTGCCGTGTTCTCCGGCTGACGGAGGAGGGCCGCCGCTTCCGCAGTGACTTCATCCGCATCGCACAGGACACCAACCGGCAGATGGAACAGGGCTTCTCCCCGGAGGAGCTGGCCGCCCTGCACCGCTATCTGGAGCGGGTAGCGCAAAATCTCGCAGCACAAACGGAGGAAACAGAACTATGATACGCAAGCTTGCCCCGTATACCAAAGGGTATCGGGTCTATATCCTGCTGGGCATCCTCTGCTCGGCAGGCGAAGCGGTGCTGGAGCTGATGCTGCCCAAGGCCATGAGCAACATCGTGGACTACGGCATCGGCGGCAACGGCGGCGCCGGCGACCGCACCTACATCCTTACCATGGGCCTGAAGATGGTGCTGATGGCCCTGATTTGCCTGGCGCTGGGCGTGGGCGCAGCGGCGCTGGCCGCCAAGGCCGGTATGGGCTTCGGTGCCAACGTCCGTGACGCAGAGTACCGGCAGGTACAGCGCTTCTCCTTTTCCAACATCGAGCACTTTTCCACCGCCTCCCTCATCACACGGCTCACCAACGACGTCTCGTCGGTGCAGATGACCCTGATGATGGGGATGCGGATGCTGGTGCGGGCCCCGGTGATGCTCATCACCGCTCTGGTGATGGCCCTTCGCATCAGCCTGCAGCTGAGCCAGATCTTTCTGGTGATCCTGCCGCTGCTGGCGCTGATGGTGTTCATCATGCTGCGGTATGTGGGGCCCTTCTTCACCTCCCTGCAAAAGGCCACCGACGGGCTGAATCTGGTGGTGCAGGAGGACCTGAACGCCATCCGTGTGGTGAAATCCTTCGTCCGGGAGGACCGGGAGAAGGAGAAGTTCTTCCAGCGCAGCGAGACCCTCCGCCAGACGGCGGAACGGGCCTTCGGCTTTGTGGTGACCTTCATTCCCATGGTGAACCTCATCATGGGCGGCACCATCGCATCCATCATGTGGCTGGGCGGTCACTATGTGGCCGGGGGCCAGATGCTCTCCGGCGACCTGCTGGCCTTCTTCACCTACGCCTCCGAAATTCTCATGTCCCTGATGATGGTGGCCATGGTGATGATGGTACTGACCCGCTCCATCGCCTGCGGCAAGCGCATTGTGGAGGTGCTGGAGGAGCAGCCGGAGATCACCGACGACGGTGCTGTGAAGGAGCTCGCCGACGACGGTACCGAGAGGGAGCTTACCCTCTCCGACGGTTCCATCCGCTTTGACCACGTTTACTTCAAATACCATCCCGACAGTGCCGAGTGGAACCTGACGGACATCGACTTCTCCATTGCCAGCGGCATGACCGTGGGGATTCTGGGCGGCACCGGCAGCGCCAAGAGCACGCTGGTGAGTCTGATCCCCCGGCTGTATGAGGCCACGGAGGGAGCCGTCTATGTAGGCGGCCACAACGTCAGGGACTACACCATGGAGACGCTGCGGGAGGGCTGCGCCATGGTGCTGCAGAAGAACACCCTGTTCTCCGGCACCATCCGGGATAACCTCCGCTGGGGCGACGAAAACGCCACCGACGAGGAGATGGAGGCCGCCTGCCGCATGGCCTGCGCCGACGAGTTCATCTCCCGGATGCCCGACGGCTATGACACCCGCATCGAGCAGGGCGGCACCAATGTCTCCGGCGGGCAGAAGCAGCGTCTGTGCATTGCCCGTGCCATTCTCCGCAAGCCCAAGGTGCTGATCCTGGACGACTCCACCTCCGCCGTGGACACCGCTACCGACGCCAAGATCCGTGCGGCCCTGAAGGAGGCGCTGCCCGGCTCCACCAAGCTCATCATCGCCCAGCGCATCTCCTCCGTCATGGACGCCGACGTGATCTTAGTGCTGGACGACGGCAAGATCTCCGGCATGGGGACCCATGACCAGCTGATGGCGTCCAATCAGATCTATCGGGAAGTCTATCAGTCTCAGCAGGAAGGGGTGAGCATCGATGGCTGAACAGAAAAATTCCATGCCGCCCCGCCGTCCCGGCGGACCCGGCCACGGCCCCCGCAGCCACGGCTATCAGCGTCCCCAGGACCTGCGGGGCACGGTGAAGAAGCTGCTGCACTATGTGGGCCGCTATAAGGGTCTGCTGGTGCTGGTGGCCGTCTGCCTGCTGCTGAGTTCCGTGGGCTCCGTGGCCAGCAGCTACTTTCTCAAGCCCGCCATCAACGACTACATTCTCCCCGGCGACTTCGCCGGTCTGCTGAAGCTGCTGGTGCTGATGGGGCTGGTGTTCGTGCTGTCGGCCCTGTGCTCCTATGTGTACTCCCGCATTATGGTGCGGGTATCCCAGCGCACGGTGGCCGCCCTGCGGCAGGATCTGTTCGATAAGCTGCAGGAGCTTCCCCTGCGCTACTTCGACACCCACCAGTCCGGCGACCTTATGAGCCGCTTCACCAACGACATCGACACGGTGTCCGAGATGATCAACAACAGCTTCGCCAACGTGCTGTCCAACTCCCTGACGTTCCTGTGCACCATCGGGATGCTGCTGTATCTGAACTGGGCCCTGACCCTTATCACCTTCGCCTTTCTGGGACTGATGCTGCTGGTGGTGAAGGTCATCGGTGGACGCAGTCGGGTCAGCTTCCAGCGGCAGCAGGCCGCTCTTGGCGACCTCAACGGCTACATTGAGGAGATGATCGAGGGCCAGAAGGTCATCAAGGTGTTCCACCACGAGCAGCAGGCCATCGACCAGTTCTCTGCCCGCAACGATACCTATCAGACGGCGGCCACCATGGCCCAGACCTACGCCGGGTCCATGATGCCCGCCACCGCCAATCTCTCCCGCATCAACTACGCCGTCACCTGCTGCGTAGGCGGACTGCTGGCCATGGGCGGTGTGTTCGATATCGGCTCTCTGGGGGCCTATCTGTTGTACGTCAAGCAGGTGTCCCAGCCGGTGAGCCAGATCAGCCAGCAGGTGAACACCATTCTGGCCGCCATGGCCGGCGCCGAGCGTATCTTTGCCGTCATGGAGGCCCAGCCGGAGGAGGACCAGGGCCAGACCACCATCGTCCGGGTGGAGAAGCACGGCGACACCCTCACCGAGGTACCTCAGCGCACCGGCCACTGGGCATGGAAGAAGCCCGACGGCTCCCTGACAGAGCTGCGGGGCGACGTGCGCTTCGACCACGTCACCTTCGGCTACGATCCGGATAAGGCGGTGCTCCACGATATCTCCCTCTTTGCCGAGCCCGGCCAGAAGATCGCCTTTGTGGGCTCCACCGGCGCCGGAAAGACCACCATCACCAACCTCATCAACCGCTTCTACGACATCCAGCAGGGAAGCATCACCTACGACGGCATCGACGTCCGGGAGATCCGCAAGAACTCTCTGCGGAAGTCGCTGGGCATCGTCCTGCAGGATACCCACCTCTTCACCGGCACCATTGCCGACAACATCCGCTACGGCAAGCTGGACGCCACGGATGAGCAGGTCCGGGCCGCCGCCAAGCTGGCCAACGCCGACACCTTCATCCGCCACCTGCCTCAGGGCTACGACACCGTCATCACCGGCGACGGCGGCAGTCTCAGTCAAGGGGAGCGCCAGCTGTTGGCCATTGCACGGGCTGCCGTGTCCGATCCCCCGGTGCTGATTCTGGACGAGGCCACCTCCTCCATCGATACCCGCACGGAGAAGCTCATCGAGCAGGGCATGGACTCCCTGATGGAGGGCCGCACGGTGTTCGTCATCGCCCACCGGCTCTCCACCGTCCGCAATGCACAGGCCATTCTGGTGCTGGAGCAGGGACAGATCATCGAGCGGGGCAACCACGAGACGCTGCTGGCCCAGAAGGGCAAGTACTATCAGCTGTACACCGGCCAGTCCGAGCTCAGCTGATGGGGCAGTGAACCTACAGGCTCCCATAACACCAGATTCCCATAAAAGGAGGCCGGACAGCGTCCGGCCTCCTTTTTTACGCACTTACATTTTACAATTATGTATTCTCCTCTGTCACTCCGTCCAGTGACAGGCCCGGCTGACGGCCTTTTTCCACAGGCGGTACTCGTCGTCGCAGTCTGCCTGGGGCCGCTGGGGCAGGAACACCCGCTGGCTGCGCCGCAGGGCCGCCAGCTCCTCCGTATCCCGCCACAGGCCGCAGGCCAGTCCCGCCAGCGACGCTGCGCCGAAGGCGGTGGTCTCCACCATGGCGGGGCGATCCACCGGGATTCGCAGCAGGTCCGCCTGCATCTGCATGAGGATGTCCGACACGCTGGCGCCGCCGTCGGCCCGCAGGGCCGTGATGTCGCACCCGGCATCCTGCCGCATGGCCAGCATCAGATCCGTCACCTGATAGGCGATGCACTCCAGCACCGCACGGGCGATATGGGCCCGGCCCGTACCACGGGTGATGCCCAGAATGGCCCCCCACGGGCGTACATATCCCAATAGGGCGCACCCAGCCCGGTGAAGGCCGGAACCACCACCACGCCGCCGGAGTTTTCCACGGATTCCGCCAGCCGGTCACACTCCGGGGCGGAGTCCACCAGCCGCAGCTCGTCCCGCAGCCACTGGATGGTGCTGCCGCCGTTAAAGACGCTGCCCTCCAAGGCATAGGTGGTCCTGCCCCCTACGCTCCATGCCACGGAGCTCACCAGCCCCGCCCGGCTGCGGACCGGCTCCGTCCCCACGTTCATCAGGGTAAAGCAGCCGGTGCCGTAGGTATTCTTGGCCTCGCCGGGATGGAAGCAGGCCTGCCCGAAGAGGGCCGCCTGCTGGTCGCCGGCGGCACCGCACACCGGTACTCCTGCCAGCGTCTCCAGGCCGGGGATGCCCGGCTGCACCGTGCCGTAGACGGCGCTGTTCTCCACCGGCCGGGGCAGCATACAGGCAGGGATCCGCAGCAGGCGACACAGCTCCTCATCCCAGCACAGCCGGTGGATATCAAAGAGCATGGTGCGGGAGGCGTTGGAGTAGTCGGTGACGTGCTGCCCCGTCAGCCTCCAGATGAGCCACGTCTCCACCGTGCCGAACAGCAGCTCCCCCCGTTCCGCCCGCTGCCGGGCGCCGGGGACGTTATCCAGGATCCAGCGGATCTTGGTGCCGGAGAAATAGGCGTCGATGAGCAGTCCCGTGGTGGAGACGATGCGCTCCTCCAGTCCCTGCCGCTTCAGCTCCTCGCACAGCTCCGCCGTCCGGCGGCACTGCCAGACGATGGCGTTATACACCGGCTGGCCGGTGGCCTTATCCCAAACGATGGTGGTCTCCCGCTGGTTGGTGACGCCGATGCCGGCGATGCTGCCCTCCGGCAGCCCCCGGATGGCCTCCGCCGCCGCCAAACGCTCCGTGTCCCAGATGGTCATGGGGTCGTGCTCCACCCAGCCCGCCTGCGGATAGATCTGGGGAAAGGTGTGCTGGGCCTTGGCGGCGATCTGCCCCGCCCGGTCAAATACGATGGCACGGGAGCTGGTCGTCCCCTGATCCAGTGCCAGAATATACGATGCCATAGCCGTCTCCTCTTTTCTTTTTGGTGGGTTTGTGGTATACTGTCCATAGAATGGTTCTTATTTTACCATAGGAAGGATGAAATTTCCATGACAAATCTCACCGAGTTCACCTTTCTCTCCAGCGACGGCAAGACCCGGCTCCACGCCATGCAGTGGCTGCCGGAGGGAACACCCCGTGCCGTGCTGCAAATTTCCCACGGCGTAGCCGAGCACATCGGCCGCTACGACGGCTTCGCCCGCTACCTCAATGAGCAGGGGCTGGCGGTGGTGGGCCACGACCATCTGGGCCACGGCGGCTCCCTGCCGGAGGGCGGAACCCCCGTCTACTTTGGCGACGGCACCCCGTGGGAGACGGTGGTGGCGGATATCCAGCTGCTGCACGAGCAGCTGCGGCGGGAGTTTTCCGGTGTGCCGCTGTGCCTCATGGGCCACAGCATGGGTTCCTTTCTGGCCCGCAGCTACCTGATCCGCTATCCCGGCACCCTGCGGGCCGCCATTATCATGGGTACCGGCTGGCAGCCACAGGCCAAGCTGACCGGAGGCCGTGCCGTGGCAGAGGTGGTCTGCGCCGCACAGGGACCCTCCTCCGCCAGCAAGCTGGTGAACGATCTGGCCTTCGGCGGCTACAACAAGGCCTTTGCTCCCAACCGCACCGGCTATGACTGGCTGTCGGCGGACTCCGAAAATGTGGACCGCTACATTGCCGACCCCCTCTGCGGCGCCGATGCCACGGTGGGGCTGTTCCGCCAGATGCTCCACGGCATCGCCTTCAACCAGAACCCCAAGAATCTGGCCCGCATGGACAGCAGCCTGCCGGTGCTGCTGATCTCCGGCGACCGGGATCCGGTGGGCGATATGGGCAAGGGCGTCCGCCGCACCGCCGACGCCTTCCGCAAGGCGGGCCTGTCGGACGTGACTCTGAAGCTGTATCCCGGCCTGAGACACGAGATCCTCAACGAAGGCCCCATGCGCCAGACGGTCTATGAGGACATCTGGCACTGGCTGGAGCCGCATCTGCCAGCCCGTTAAAATCTTGCTCATTGAAATACGGTTCACCCACAAGAGGGCAGCCTGCAGCTGCCCTCTTTTCTTTTTAGAAAATACTGGCTCCATTTTGTCATTTCTGTCATTCGGTCAGTCAAAAAAACAGTTTTCAACATTTTTCTCATACTTTTCTCATATCGGACTAATATGTCATTCTATGGAGAATTTGTGAGAATTTTTTGAATAAATCACGAGAAATCGGCTGGCTTTGCAGTGGAATTGGGGTATATTATAGCCTGCAAGCGTACAGGATCCGACGTTGGCGAATGCGTCGACGCGGGCTGTGCGTTTTATTTCTGTCCGTACATGACGGACTTTCGACCGGGAGGTGAGTGAAATGGCCTATATGCGCTTGGGCGATCTGCTGGTGGCGTCCGGGACCATCACAGGGCAACAGCTGGAGCGTGCTCTGGCACTCCAGAAGGAGACAAAGCAGCGGCTGGGCGATGTGCTGATTCAGAACGGCTTCATCACGGAGGCGCAGCTCATCGACGCTCTGCGAGTGCAGCTGGGCGTGGACTTTGTGGATCTGACGGCCATTTCCATCCCCGTGGAGCTGGCCCAGTATGTCCCCCGGAACATCGCCAAGAAATACTGCGTGGTGCCGGTGAAGCTGGTACGCAACAGCCTGTATCTGGCCATGAGCGATCCTCTGGACTTCGTGGCTCAGGATGAGGTCAAAACCGCCTCCCGTAAGCGCATCATCCCCATGATCGCCACCCGCAAGGCCGTGGAGCAGGCCATCAGCCGCCTGTACGGCAACGAGGGTACGGCACGGGTCATCGAGGAAATGAAGCGAGAGGCCGGTAGCAGCAGCGATGTCGTCCCCGCCCAAATGGTGCAGGACCGGCGGACCCTCGGGAGTCCGCCCCCACCATCCGCTTCGTTAACGCCCTCATCGAGCGGGCCTATACCGAGCGGGCCAGCGACATCCATCTGGAGCCGCAGGAGGGTGAGATGGTGGTGCGGATGCGCATCGATGGTCTGCTCCGCCGCATCCTGACGGTGCCCTCCGGCCTGCAGAATACCGTGACCTCCCGCCTGAAAATTATGGGCGGTATGAATATTGCCGAGCATAAGATCCCGCAGGACGGCCACGCCATCCAGTCGGTGCGGGGCCACAGTCTGGACCTGCGTATCTCCTCCATGCCCACGGTGTATGGTGAGAAGATGGTGCTGCGTCTGCTGGATAAGTCCGCTCAGGCCCTCAGCAAATCCCAGCTGGGACTGGAGGGGCAGGATCTTGACAACTACAACGCTCTGCTGCGAAACACCAGCGGCGTCATTCTGCTGGTGGGTCCCACAGGCTCCGGTAAGTCCACCACCATGTGCAACATGATCCGGGATCTGTCCCGTGAGGAGATCAACATCGTCACGCTGGAGGACCCGGTGGAGTACCACATCCCCGGCGTCAGCCAGTGCCAGATCAACGAAAAGACCGGCATGACCTTCGCCAGCGGCCTGCGAGCCATCCTGCGTCAAGACCCGGACATCATCTCCGTGGGTGAGATCCGGGACGGCGAGACGGCCTCCATCGCCATGCGGGCCGCCATCACCGGTCATCTGGTGTTCTCCACTCTGCACACCAACGACGCCGTGTCCGCCGTATACCGGCTCAAGGACGTGGGCGTGGAGCCGTGGCTGGTGGCCAGCGCCCTGCGGGGCGTGGTGAGCCAGCGTCTGCTGCGGAAGGTCTGTCCCCACTGCAAGAAGGGCTATCAGCCCTCTGCCGAGGAGCTGGCCCTGCTGGGGATGCCGGAGGACAGCCATGTCACCTTCTATAAGGGCGAGGGCTGTCCGGAGTGCCATCACTCCGGCTATACCAGTCGCCGGGCCGCCTTCGAGATCCTGATGCTCAGCGGCCGCCTGCGGCGGCTCATCAGCGAGGGCGCCAACGAGGAGCGGCTGACGGAGGAGGCCCGCAAAAACGGCTTCCGCTCCATGAGGGAGAGCTGCCGCCGGCTGGTGCTGGAGGGGGTCACCTCCGCCGAGGAGGCCGCCCGCATCATCAACACCACAGTAGACGAGTAATTGCGTAAAACCCGGCACGGAAGGAGCGGAGACACGCCATGACCACATACCGTTACAAGGGCCAGACCAAGGACGGAACGGCTGTATCCGGCGTCATCCGGGCCTATGACGAGTTCGAGGGCCGCCAGCCGCCTGCGGGAGACCGTAGCCGTTATCACCCGGCTGGAGGAGGTACGGGAGAAGAAGGAAAACATCTTCAACCGCCCCATCGGCCTGAAGATCAAGGAAAAGGAGCTGGCCCTGATCTGCTCCCAGTTCGCCATTATCCTCTCCGCAGGTATGTCCATTCAGCACTGTGTGGAGATGGTGGCGGCCCAGACCAGGAACCGTCACATCCGCCAGATGCTGGAGAAGGTGGCCGAGGAGGTGGGCGCAGGCTACTCCATGGCCCAGAGCTTTGAAAACAACGCCCCCTATCTGCCCAAGACCTTCATTGAGACGGTCCGGGCCGGAGAACAGTCCGGCACGCTGGAGGAGTGCTTCCAGCGGCTGCACCGGTACTATGATAAATCCGCCAAGACCAAGGCCAAGGTGGTCAGCACCCTGACCTACCCCGCCATGGTCATTGTGGTGGCCATCGTCGTGTTTATTATCATCATCGCCGTGGCCGTCCCGGCCTTCAACGATGTCTTTGCCGAGATGGACACCCAGCTGCCGGGCATCACCCGTGTGCTGCTGGCCACCAGTGACTTCTTCGTGGGCTGGTGGTGGCTGCTTCTGCTGATCGCCGCCGGGCTGGGCATCGCCTATATGGTGGCCCGCCGCTCTGTTCAGGGCCGGAAGGCCATCGCCGCATGGAGCCTCACCAAGGCCCCCCTCCACCAACTCCATACCCTCAACGCCGCCGCACAGCTCGCCCACAGCATGGCCACCATGCTGACAGCCGGTCTGCCGGTCCCCAAGGCTCTGGATGTGACCGGCAACGTTATCAGCAACTACACCTTCGCACTGGCCGTGCAGGAGGTGAAGCAGAAGGTGGAGCGTGGCCGCACCATTTCCGAGAGCATGGGTCAGATCGAGTACTTCCCCAAAATGCTGACGGAGATGGTGGGCGTAGGCGAGCAGTCCGGCTCGCTGGAGGAGACGCTGGACGTCATCGGTGAATACTTTGACAACGAGGTGGAGGTCACCACCGCCCGCCTGCTGTCGGTGCTGGAGCCCATCATCACCATCGCTCTGGCGGTGATCGTGGTGCTGCTGCTGGCGGTGTATCTGCCGCTGTTCACCCTCTACGGCGGAATGTAAGGCCGCCACACCCAAATTCATATCCTATCCGTATAACAACCCTGTACGGATCAAGATAAAAACCGCAAAAAAATAATAGGAGATGTAGAACTATGATGAAGAAACTGCAGAACAAGAAGGGCTTCACTCTGATGGAGATGCTGATCGTCGTCGCCATCATCGCTGTGCTGGTGGCCATCGCCATCCCCGTGTTCAACGGTGCCCTGACCAAGTCCAAGGAGGCCGCTGACGTGGCCAATGTCCGTGCTACCTATGCCGAGTGGCAGACCGCTATGCTGACCGAGAACACCAAGGCTCCCGCTGATAAGGATGCTTTCCTGAAGGGTCCCACTGGTAACGATACCCTGACCCTGAACTATCCTGACAAGCTGACCGTCGCCAACGGCACCATCACCTACACCGCTTCTAAGCTGACCGATACTGCCAACGACAACAGCAAGGTCTACACTTGGACTCTGGGTACGCCCGATATTCACTAATTTCCGCTTGTCACATTCACACGCAACAGCTCCCGCACCGGCCCGGCCGGGCCGGTGCGGGGCGACCCGTCTCTCATCGGGCGGGGATGGCCGTGGGTTGGCGTCCCTCCCCGCTCCGTGAGAGCAGTCCCATCTAAAGGAGAGCCTTCCCCATGCTGTATGCCGATCCCTTCCTAACTGTTTACTGCTGCCTGCTGGCCGCCCTGCTGGGTGCGTGCATGGGCAGCTTTCTGAACTGTGCAGCCTGGCGCATCGTCCATGGAGAGAGCGTGCTGCGTGGCCGGTCCCACTGCGACGCCTGCGGCCATGTGCTGGCGGTGCGGGACCTGATCCCGGTGGTCAGCTATCTGGCCGCCCACGGACGCTGCCGCTACTGCGGGGCCAAGCTCTCCCGGCGTCACGTTCTGGCCGAGGCCGTCTCGGCGCTGGTGTTCGTGACGCTGCTGCTGCATTATGATATTTCGCTCCAAACTCTCGAAGGCTGGTGCGTGGCCGGCATCCTGCTGGTCTGCTCCTTTGCGGATTTGGAGGGGTACATCATCCCCGACCGTTTTATAACGGTCGGCGTTGTGCTATTTATCATCACTCTTTTCTTCGCTCCCCAGCCGCTCCGGCGGGCGCTGGACGGCGCCATCGGCGGTCTGGCGGTGGCGGGGTGCGTGCTGCTTCTGGTGCTGGGAATGGAGAAGCTGCTGGGCCGTGAGGCCATGGGCGGCGGCGACATCAAGCTCCTGTTCCTGACGGGGCTGTTTTTAGGCTGGAAGCGGAACCTTCTGTGTCTGGTGGCGGCCTGCTTCATCGGCATCGTGTGGGGACTCCTGCAAAAAAAACGGGGCGGCGGCGAGGCCATCCCGTGGGGCCCCAGCATCGCCCTTGGTGCTTGGCTGACGGCGCTGTGCGGCCAACAGATCATCGACTGGTATCTGGGGCTGCTGTAATTCTTGAAAGTGAGGACGAGCATTTTGGAAAAGATCGTTGGCTTTGACATCGGTGAGAGCAGCGTCAAGCTGGTATATTTCGCCGGTGCGGACCTGAAAAAGGCCGTCACGGCGGAGCTGCCGGACAACATGGTCTCCGGTTCGAGGATTTTGTCCATGGACGCCATGGCGGACTTCCTGCGCCAGACGGCCAAAAGTAACGGCATCCCCCTGGCCCATGCGGCGCTGGTGCTGCCCTCCACGGAGGTGTTCACCCGTGAGCTGGTGATGCCCGCCATGACGGAGCAGCAGCTGCTGTATAACCTGCCCTATGAGTTCCGGGACTATCTGACGGAGGAGAAGAACAAATACTTCTTCGACTATTCCATGCGGGAGGTGCTGCGGGACGAGTCCGGCCATCCCACGGAGATGAATCTGCTGGCCTGCGCCACCCTGAAGAGCACCGTGGAGAGCTATCGGACCATGCTGCGCCGGGCGGGCTTCCGCCTGCGGGTGCTGACCCCCAGCGAGTGCGCGTACAGCGCCGTGCTGCAGGCCTACTACCGCCGCACCCGGCAGGAGGGCCGTGACCTGTGCGTGGTAAATCTGGGCCACAGCGCCACCTTCCTGTATATCTACCGGGGCGGCCGCTTCGCCAGCCGCCGGGAGATCGAGGTGGGGATGTCCGATCTGGAGCATCTGGTGGCCGATCAGTGCAGCGTGGACGTCCACGTGGCTCACGAGTATGTGCGCCAGAACTACAACCATGTGCTGGAGTCGGAGCAGGCCCGTGAGCTGTATGGCCGCATCGCCGTGGAGGTGGTGAAGGCCGTGAACTTCTTCAACTACAACAACCGGGAGCGGGAGCTGACGCAGCTGTGCCTGTGCGGCGGCGGCAGCGCCATTCAGCCGCTGTACGACACCATCGCCGATACCACCGGCATGACGCTGCACACCTCCGCCGAGCTGCTGGGCCAGCGGATGTCCACCGAGGAGCCGTGGATGTACCTGCGGGCCATCGGTGGCGTGGATCTTGGCATCAAGGGGGGCCTGCGATAATGGCAGAAAAGATGAAAAAGGGGCCTTCGGAGGCCGGTCGCAAGACTCTCAAATACCCCCATAAGCAGGGCATCAATCTGAATATGCGGGAACAGAAGGGCAATCCCCGTCTGACCCTGCTGGTGGGCTGTCTGGCCATCGTCATTCTGGCGGGCTGCGTGGCCAAGTTCGGCGTCATCGACCAGTACCGCCGGCTGGATGCGGCGCAGGCCGCCTACGCCTCCGTTCACACGGAGTATACCCAGGTGCAGGAGCTGCTGAAGGGCTACGACCGTCTGCTGATGGAATACCGCACCTACTCCATGGAGTGGGCCACCGACGGCAGCGAGGACACCGGCAAGCTGACCCCCAAGATGGAGATCATCAACAAGGAGCGTCTGCTGCTGAAGGTCACCTGTGACACGCCCCGTGACCCCCTGCACTTCTATGTGACGGTGACGGACGCACAGGGCCACTCCACCGGGCGGATGGAGCTCACCGGCTCCGAAGTCAACGTCTCCTACCGCACCTATACCGTCACCATGGTGCTGGACGACCTGACGGAGGGCAAGCGCTTCTCCCAGCAGCGCCGCTTCCGGCAGCTGACCCCCGGCTCCGACCTGACCCTGAAGGTGGAGGTGGAGAGCGACAGCCGTCTGGTGGACTCCGTCACTGGCAAGCTCACCACCAACAGTCTCTTTGCCGAGGTCCGGAACGGCGGCACCACCGCCGTGGTTACCTATGCCCGGCATCTGCAAAATCTGGACGAGGGCTCCGGTCTGCCCACCGCCATCACACGGGCGCTGCAGGAGCAGGATATCCAGTTCGTCAACACCGGCATGGACGACGGCTGGGACAGCTGCTATCCGGGTCGGAGGTTCACCCCCATCTATAACGAGAATCTCAACTATTACGACAGCACCGTCGCCGTAGGCACCCAGTCCTATCACCCTGTGATCTATGAGCTGCCGGTGGATACCGACGGCGACGGCGGCCTGTTTGAGAGCTTCCGGGGCACCTTGCGAAACATCCGTCTGTGCGGTGCCGAGATCAGCGCCGGCGGCAATGCCGGCGGTCTGGCTGGCTCCCTCCGGGGCGGCACCACCATTGAGGGCTGTCAGGTCTACCTGAGCCCCACCCGTGACAAGCTCAGCAGCAAAAACGAGCAGGATATCTGGATCAGCGGCGCCACCGCCGGTGGTCTGGTGGGCCGCTGTGGTTATGACCTCACCGTCCGCAACAGCTTCGCCTCCACGGTGCTGGAGGGCGGACGCTGTGCCGGCGGTCTGGTGGGCTACATCAGCGGCACCCGCACCGTCTATGTGGAGCACTCCTACGCCGACTGCTACCTCTACGCCTCCGGCACCACCGGCGGCCTCATCGGCAGCTGCATCGGCACGGCGGACATCACCCTGCGGGACTGCTACACCGCCGGCTTCCAGGAGGCCGACGTCATGGCGGGTCTGGTGGGCGGTGAGTTGTCCTACGGCGACGTCATCGACACCTGTTACAGCGCCAGCGCCCGGCTGAACGGCAGTGAAAAGCTCACATACTCCACCGCCAAGCCTGCGGATGTCACCACCGGCAAGCCCGATATCACCAGCACCTACTATATGTCCCACGGCGACCACGACATGGACGGCACGGTCTTTGCCGACTATGAGCAGTGGAGCGGCCGCAACCGGGCCGACGCCATCGAGAAGTACCTCAACGACGCCTTCACCGCTGAGACCGGTGGCAGCGACACCGTGGCCTATAACCTGGTGGACGGCATGGGCTTGGGCGCTTACTCCTATCCCCGTCTGATGGGACTGACCCACTACGGCGGCTGGCAGGCTCAGTTCGAGGCCGATACACTGGTGTACTACGAGGCCTATTCCGACGGCAGCTACGGCTTCCGTGGCGCCAATAAGTCCACCGTCAAAACCACCGGCACGGTGGCGGGCGACGGCTACGGCATGGTGTACAGCACGCTGCCGGAGCAGGATCTGACGGTGCGCTATTCGCTGGGGGGGCGGGAGGTCACCTCTACCCTGTACCGTGCCAACGCCATCGACATGGGCGGGGGCTACTACCTGCCGCCCCTGCCCCGGACACTGGTGAACACCACCGAGGTATCCACGGACTTCTACCGCCGGGTGCAGGTGGAGGACACCACCTACTACTTCAATCCCCATTTCACCTGCTGGGTATCGGAGGGCTCCGAGGCCCCGGAGGCCCCCAGCGAGATCGGCATCCGCACGGCCCGGCAGCTGAATAACCTGAGCCTGTACTATGAGCAGTACAGCCCCCTGCTGGCCAAGGACACCACCCTCCAGCAGGAGCGCAGCATCGACTACTCCGGCTACGACTGGGCGAACTACGGCCGCAGCGGTGCCGCCGTCACCAGCCAGCAGCCCATCGGCAGCAGTGCCGTCGTCCCCTTTACCCACATCTATGACGGCGGCACCTATCCCATCGCCGCTGTGCCGCTTCAGAGTCCCAACGGCGGCGACTACGCCGGACTCTTCGGCCTGAATCAGGGGAGTCTGCGGAATGTGGTGCTCACCACCGGGGAACAGGACTGCTCCGTGACCCTGCAGGGCATCCTGCGCCTGCGTACCGCCTATGTCGGCGCTCTGGCAGGCCGCAATGACGGCACCGTCTACAACTGCGCTGCGGCGGGCTACTCCGTCACAGCCCACGCCTATCAGGGCAGCGTCCTGTATATGGGCGGCTTCGTGGGCTATAACGCCGGGACCATCCGCTCCGGCAGCGTCAGTACTCCCTCCCTCACCGCCAGCAGCAACTATGCCCGTCTGCTGATGGGCGGCTTCACCGGCGGCAACAGCGGTCTGGTGAGCCAGAGCTACGCCATGGCCAACGTGGAGGTACTCCAGATCCGTGGCGGCGGCGTGGCCCTCAGCGGCTTCGCCGGGGAGAACATCGGCTCCATCCGCAGCAGCTACTGCGCCACGGCCCTTACCTCCCCCGGTGCCGATACCTACGGCTTTGCCCCGGCCACCGGCAGCACCTCCGGCTGCTACTATCTCAGCGGCGGTACCTATCGCTTCGTGGGACAGGTCCATCTGTATGATTACAGCGACCAGTCCGGCGCACGGGCCGTCAATGAGCAGGGACTGAAGGTCCTGACCCTCACCGGCTTCTCTTCCGCCGATGCCAGCCACACCTATCACCACAGCAAAACCCTGAACACCGGCGGGCAGGCCTATCCCTATCCCACCAGTCTCACCGGCCATGGCAGCCCCGTCCACTACGGCGACTGGGTGACCCCCGCCGATCTGGGTACGCTGGGCATGGTGTACTGGGAGCACGAGGAGGGCGGCAGCCTCTGCACCGCCCACGACGACGGCGGCAAGATCACCGCCTACGGCTACGGCTACTACTGGTCCAAGGGCGAGACGGAGCCCCTGCTGGAGACCCAGCGCATCGCTCTGGACGGCCGCAACACCGAGGCGGCGGCGGAGCTGGAGAAGCAGATGCCCCAGTTCAGCTTCGTCACCTATCAGACCTCCGACACCGGTCTGCGGCTCCTCAGCGGCACCACCGGCAACGGCTACTGGTTCCTGTCTCAGGGGGATGTGTGGTTCACCTACACCGTCAGTCCCTTCTTCGCAGATTCCTACGCCGTCACCGCCGTCAGCACCGGCATTACCGGCGGCACCACCTGCGTGGAGCCCGGCACGGATGCCCTGCCCTATCAGGTGCGGTCCGTGGAGCAGCTGCAATACATCAACTGGAGCTACTACGGCAATCAGGGCAGCTCCACCCGTGACGTGACGGGCAGCGGGAGTATGTACAAGTACTACCCCTATCTGCAATATACCCGTGTTAACTGGGGCTACCAGAGCAAGGAGGATGCCATTGCCGGCGACTCCACCGGCGGCACCCGTCCCATCCGCACGTGGAAGCAGAGCCATGACCTCAACGGCCAGAGCCTGGCGGATCCCACGGATGCCTCCCTGAATTACAGCTTCCACCCCATCGCCGGTTCTGTCTACGACAGCGGCAGCAGCACTGACTACCGTATGGTGCTGTACAACTGGTTCGGCAGTAAGTACGACGGCCAGAGCTACTACATCAAGAACGTGAACATCGACTCCTACTGCTACAACGTGGGCCTCTTCGGCACCACCGCCGGCGCAGAGATCGAGAACATCGTCCTTTATAGTGACAACGGCGCCGTCATCCAGCGCAATACCGATCCCACGCCCTCCAGCGGCACCCGGACGGTGCGCCAGTATTCCACCTCCTACGCCTTGGGCGGTCTGGTGGGCATCGCCTATGACTACAACAGCAGCATGGGCAACGGCAGCATCACCAACTGCGCCATCGCCGGCTACACCGTGGCCGACAACAGCCGTAACAAGCAGCATCTGGGTGAGGCCGCCATCGGCGGGCTGGTGGGTGTCTCCAGCGTCAACCTCAACAAGTGTTCCGCCGTGGTGGATTTGCAGATCAACTGCACCCACGTCGATACCAACGGCTACATGAACGCCGCCCGCTACGGCAACTATGTGCGTGTAGGCGGTCTGGCCGGCGGTGTGCGCTTTGCGGTAACGGACTGCTACACCGGCGGTACCATCACCGTTGGGGAGGAGACCCTGAAGGAGCGTGTCCCCGTGGGCAGCAACAACAATGTCTTTGCCAACGGCAGCTCTGCCGTCCGGGTCAAGATGAATTCCGGCGGTGTCTCCGGCCCCGATACCTATGTCTATATCGGTGGTATGGGCGGCAGCGGCTTCTCCGCCAGCTTCACCAACTTTGTCAATCGCTCCGACAGTTCGGATGGTCAGCCCACTTTCAATAACTGCTACACCTATATGGAGTTCCCGGACATGGAGGGTACCATCACCGGCATCTCCCTTATGGGCAGTATTGCCGACCGAGCCGGTGCCAGCACCAATGCAAAGCTCTATATCAATAACTGCTACTACCTCAACAGCAGCAAGAACAGTATTTCTTTCGACAATCTGCCCAAATACTACGGCAAGGGCAACACCCGTAACAACTCCCTCAGCGGCCTGCTGAGCACGGCGGCGGCACGGGAGAAGATGCTCAATGGCGATCTCAGCTACCTCCGTAATTACGGCTGGAACAGTGGTTCCAACACGTATAGCATCAAGGGCCTGACGGGCCTGACCTATGAACAGATGTCCCAGCGCACCGGTGCCAACATCGTCACCCAGAACAACGGCACCGGCACCGCACAGCGCTACGATAGCTTCGCCGCCGCTCTGGGCAGCAGCTTTGCGTGGGTCACTACCAAGGAGAACGGCGCCGAGGTCCACGGCAAATACAGCTTCCCCGGCAGCGACGAGGCCCTGCAGGGTCAGGACTTTCCCTTCCCCACCGTGCTGGTGCAGGATAACGTCTTTGGCCGGGCCCGTCTACACTACGGCTGGTGGCCGTCATCTGGCCTCTACTGGAGCAAGGGCTTGCTGACGCTGGACATGATTACCGACTACGATGCCGCCGGCGGTGAATCCGCCGTGACGCTGGATCTGCGGTTCGAGGGCACGGATCCCGGCACAGAGCTCCCCACCCTGTCCTATACCAAGGACGGCATCGTCACCGCCGAGCTTCAGCCGGACGGCACGGGCCACTACAAGGTCCGCATCGTGGGACAGGACATCGGCTCCACCGAGATCATCGCCACACTGGGGGATTACACCGCCCGTCTGGCAGTGGACGTCACCGCCAAGCTCTCCATCTCCGTGGATCAACTCTCCGTAGAGCAGTATGTAGGCGAGAGTACTACCTTGACCCTCACCGCACGGGACGGCACCGGCCAAGTGCTCACCGGCGTCAAATGGGACGTGGTCAGCGGCTCTGACCGGGTGGTCACGCTGTCCCCGGTGAGTCGGGATCAGCAGGTCACCGTCACCGGTAAGGGCGAGGGCGAGGAGACTCTGCTGGTGCAGGCCGGTGTCACCGTGGGCCAGCGCACCTTCACCAGTGAGCTGCGTCTCACCGCCACCATCCATATGCAGGGCGTGCTGGGCATCGCCCATGTGGGCGATGGAGACGCCGTGTATCGTCAGGGCATCCTGAACCGGGACGCCACCGACTGGGATACCCCTCTCGGCCCCGCCGAGGGCGATGTCCCCGATTACGAGGGTCTGTACCTGTACAGCCGTGGCAAGGCGGCGGACTTCCGGTACTTCACCGTAACGGCCCTTACCGTTCTGGATAGCACCGGCACTTCCCACGATATGCTCTCCACCGCCGATGAGGACTACCGAGTCACCGTAGGCGACGTGGTGGCCGCCCAGCAGGACGGCGACTTCAGCTATCGCCCCATCACCATCCACGGACGGCAGCAGGAGACAGTCACCCTGCAGGTGACCCTCACCGACACCCGCACCGGCCAGCCCTATACGCTGGATATCCCCTATACCCTGACGGCGGAGGATACGCAGGTCACCGCCACCTTCGTGGTGGGTCGCCTGCGGCTGGAAAAGGCCGTTCCCTTCGGCCAGCCCGCCGCCGGCTTCCTCCCCACGGAGGAGGAGCTTATCTCGGCGCTCCGGCCCATCGTGGGCTGGACCCCCAGTCCCGACCTGCCCCTGTTCCAGGATACCGTCTTTGAACCCATCTATCAGGACATCGAGGAGCCCGATCTGCTCCGCTGGCGCTGGACCCGATAACCGTTTTGCAGAAAGGAGGCCATTGGAATGAAAAAGTGTACAGACCGGAAGGGCGTCACCATTCTGATGGCCCTCCTGCTGCTGCTGGTGGCCAGCATGGTCAGCGTAGTGATCCTTACGGCGGCCACTACCGCCGCCCGGCACATCTCCAACGATCGCCAGAACCAGCAGGCGTATCTCACCGTCAGCTCCGCAGCTGAGCTGCTGCGGGACGATATCCTCTCCTCCGGCTATGAGCAGAAGGTCACCCGCCGCCCCACTGCCACCGGCAGCTATGTCGAGCGGACGGAGGTAACTCAGACCCCGCAGGGGGCCATGAAGGTCTGGCTGGAGCGGGGCATCGAGGCCGTGGGCCGTGGCATCGCCTATACCGACGTCATTACCCTTACCCCCGACGCCACCAGCGGTCTGGACGCCGTACAGGCAGAGTTCACCATGACCCCCGCCTACGACATCACCGTGACCCTTTCTCTGGCGGACAGCAGTCAGGGCAACTGCCTTATGACCCTCACCCTCAGCGGCGAGCGGAAGCAGCAGGTCACCATCGTCACCGGCGGCAACACCGAGACGGGACAGACCACCGTTACCACCACCACCATCTCTTGGGACACACCGCTCATTGAAAAGGGGGTCACCGGATGAAAAAGCTGAAGAACCAGAAGGGCGAAACTCTGGTGGAGACTCTGGTGTCCCTGCTGATCATCGTGCTGGTGTTCGTCTTTCTGACGGGCTCCGCCGTGGCAGCCGCCAAGATCAACGCCAAGATCCGGGACACCGACGTCTCCTTCCGGTACAGCGATGCCCAGTCCGAGGGCAGCGCCCAACTGCGCCTCTCCGGCCGCAGCGGCCAGACCGGCAGCACCTCGGTGGAGGTCTATCAGGAGAACGACTACCGCTACTATGTGTCGGAGGATACGCCATGAGAAAACTCCGTGACCGGCGGGGCATCACCCTGACCGAGATGCTGTGTACGGTGCTGATCGTGCTGCTGCTGACGGCGCTGCTGGTAGTGGGCATCCGCTTTGCCGGCAAGACCTATACGGAGTCCATGCGGCTGTCGGAGGCGCAGGAGCTTTGCTCCACCCTCACCAGCGTCATCAGCGACAAGCTGCGCTTCTGCGGCACCGTGACGCAGGATGAAAACGGCGGCCTGACGCAGATCTTCATCCAAAACGTGGGCAGCGTAGAGGGTAAGGGCGATGCCTTTCAGATCGGTGAGGACGGCCAGCTGGCGCTGGGCGATCGTCACCTGCTGGGCTCGGCCTCCTACCCCAAGGGGCTGAAGGTGAAGTCCTTTACCCTGCGCTACGATGCCTCCACCGACATTTTCTCCGTCACCCTGGAGATCGGGGACCGCTCCCGGCAAACCCTGTCCCAGACCTCCTTCGAGGTCAAGCGCATCAATCGCACCGTGACCTGATGCGCCCACGGCCCGCAAGCGGTAAGCGGCCAAATGCAGAGATAACAAACGGACCCCCTCGGCCATAGCCGAGGGGGTCCGTTTCTGTCTTATTTGGTTTTTTCTGCGGCCGCTGCGGCGGAACCGTCAGCTTTCCGCCTTGACGTCGGGCCTTGCGTCCTCCGTGCGGTACTGGGTCATAAACAGCCGAATGGCCTGCTTCAGCGCCTCCAGCTGGGACTGCAGATAGCATTCATCCTCGAACATGGCGTAGTGGACGCAGGTCTGGATCAGGATGAAGATCAGCGGGGTGATGGTGGTATAGGGGATGCCCAGCTTGGGCTCCAGCGATTTGGCGTATTCGGTGTAGCGGCGGTTGACCCCCTCGAAGAACTGCTTGCCGTAGCGGATATACTTGGGGTGGGTGTAGACCTGATACATCAGGCGGTACTTCTTGCCGTGCTGCCGGGCCGTCCAGTAGGGGATCTCGTCGATGAAGCGCATCAGATCCTGCGGATCGGTGGGGGCCTTGGCCATGAAGTCGTCCTCCACCTTCTCCATGCAGTAGGCGGTGGACTGGACAATGAGATCGTCCAAATCTCTAAAATAGATATACAGCACGGCGGAGCTGCACCCACAGGACTCCGCCAGCTTCCGGATGCCCACGGAGGCCAGACCGTTTTCGGCGTAGCAGTCGTAGCACTTCTCCATCAGCATGATCTTTTTACGCTGAAATTCCTCTTGATCTCTGGTTCTCACGGCACTTCTCCTCTTGTCATCCCTATTATTTGCATAGATTACACATATTATATACATTATATCTGATAATATATTATATCACTTGCTTCCGTGTTGCAAGGCCTTTTTCCACAGTTTCCAAGAAATGACAAAATAATCGCCTGAATCGGACATTCAGGCGATTATTTTTTGTGCGTTGTGCGACAACGGGTACGCCCCGCAGCCTATGGCCGCCGGGATACGCTCCCTCGCCCCGCCGCCGTCCGGGGATATCCGTTATCCTTCTATATTCAATACGCCGATTGTCACCATTTTAATTTTAGTGAAATTGCTCTTGTTGCCGTTTTTCCTTTGCATCTGACAGGAATTTGTGGTATGATACAGGATGTATTCTTGTTTCTATCCGCCGCAGCGGTGCCGAAAAACACTCCTGTCCGGCGGCAGGGAAACGGGAGCAATACGCATACTTTCCTTTTGGAAACAGAAAGGACACGATACATATGGGACTCATTACGAAAATTTTCGGAACGTACAGTCAGCGGGAGCTGAAAAGCATCTACCCCATCGCTGACAAGATCGAGGCGCTGGCCGACGAGTACAAGGCCCTCACCGATACCCAGCTTCAGGCCAAGACCCCGGAATTCAAGGAGCGTCTGGCCAACGGCGAGACGCTGGACGACCTGCTGCCGGAGGCCTTTGCCACCGTGCGGGAGGCGGCGGACCGTGTGCTGGGTCTGCGCCCCTATCGGGTGCAGCTCATCGGCGGCATCGTGCTGCATCAGGGCCGCATCGCTGAGATGAAGACCGGCGAAGGTAAGACGCTGGTGGCCACGCTGCCCTCCTACCTCAATGCACTGACGGGCCGTGGCGTTCACATCGTCACCGTCAACGACTATCTGGCCAAGCGAGACAGCGAGTGGATGGGCAAGGTCCACCGCTTTCTGGGCCTGTCGGTGGGCCTGATCGTCCACGACCTCAGCAAGGAGGAGCGGCAGGCCGCCTACAACGCCGACATCACCTACGGCACCAACAACGAGATGGGTTTTGACTACCTGCGGGACAACATGGCCATCTATAAGAACGAGCAGGTGCAGCGGGGCCATAACTTCGCCATCGTGGACGAGGTGGACTCCATCCTCATTGATGAGGCCCGGACGCCCCTCATCATCTCCGGCATGGGCGACAAGTCCACGCAGCTGTACGACATGGCGGAGTCGCTGGTGGCCCGGATGAAGAAATACGTGGTGGCGGAGGTAGACTCCAAGGAGGAGGAAGCCGAGGACATCAACGCCGACTATGTGGTGGACGAGAAGGCCAAGACGGCCACCCTCACCGCCCGTGGTATCGCCAAGGCCGAGGAGTTTTTCAATCTGGAGAACCTCTCCGACCCGGAGAACAGCACCATCGCCCACCACATCAATCAGGCCATCAAGGCCCACGGCGTCATGAAGCGGGACGTGGACTACGTCATCAAGGACGGCGAGATCATCATCGTGGACGAGTTCACCGGCCGCCTGATGTTCGGCCGCCGGTACTCCGAGGGTCTGCATCAGGCCATCGAGGCCAAGGAGCACGTCTCCGTGCAGCGTGAGAGCAAGACGCTGGCCACCATCACCTTCCAGAACTACTTCCGCCTGTATCAGAAGCTGTCCGGTATGACCGGTACGGCCCTGACGGAGGAGGAGGAATTTGCCACCATCTATAAGCTGGACATTGTGGAGATCCCCACCAACCGGCCCATCGCCCGTATCGACGATCAGGACTCTGTGTATAAGACGGAGCAGGGCAAGTTCCGGGCGGTCATCCGTCAGGTGGAGGAGTGCCACGCCAAGGGCCAGCCGGTGCTGGTGGGTACGGTCTCCATCGAGAAGAACGAGCTACTCAGCCGGATGCTCACCAAGGCGGGCATCAAGCACAACGTATTGAACGCCAAGAACCACGAGCGTGAGGCGGAGATCGTGGCGCAGGCCGGTAAGCTGGGCGCCGTCACCGTGGCCACCAACATGGCCGGCCGTGGTACGGATATCATGCTGGGCGGCAACGCCGAGTACATGGCCACCAGCGACCTGCGGAAGGCGGGGCTGTCGGACGAGCTCGTTGCTGAGGCCACCGGCTACGCCGAGACGGACAACCAGGAGATTCTGGATGCCCGCCGCCTGTTTGCCGATAAGCTGAAGCAGCACAAGGAGGAGATCGCCGGAGAGGCGGAGCAGGTGCGTCAGGCCGGCGGCCTGTTCATCGTGGGTACCGAGCGCCACGACTCCCGCCGGATCGACAACCAGCTGCGTGGCCGTGCCGGCCGTCAGGGCGACCCCGGCGAGACCCGGTTCTATATCTCGCTGGAGGACGACCTCATGCGTCTGTTCGGTGGTGAGCGCATCAACAGCATCATGGAGCGGATGAACATCGACGAGGATACCCCCATCGAGAACAAGATGCTGACCCGTGCCATTGAGCAGGCTCAGACCACGGTGGAGTCCCGGAACTTCCAGTCCCGTAAGTCGGTGCTGGAGTACGACGACGTGATGAACAAGCAGCGTGAGATCATCTACGATCAGCGCAAGCAGGTGCTGGAGGGCATGGACGTCAAGGGCATCATCATGAACATGATGTCCACCGCCATCGGCCATCAGGTCAGCAGCGCCTTCGGCGGCGAGAGCCACATCGACGAGGCCGGGATGCGGGAGCTGCTGCGTCAGGTGGAGGGTCTGTACTTCCCCAAGTACGCCGTGCGCTTCGAGCCGGAGCGCATCCCCCGGTTGACGGCCGAGGAGGTCATCGACGCCTTTACCGCCGCCGCTGCCGACTTCTACGAAAAGAAGGAGCAGGAGTTCACCTCCCCCGTCATGCGTGAGGTGGAGCGTGTGGTGCTGCTGCGGGTGGTAGACGAGTACTGGATGGACCACATCGATGCCATGACCGATCTGCGGCAGGGCATCGGTCTGCGGGCCTATGCTCAGACGGATCCCATCATCGCCTATAAGAAGGAATCTCTGGAGATGTTCGAGGAGATGATCTCCGCCATTCAGGAGGAAACCGTCCGGCGGCTGTACTCCGTACGGCTGCGGAAGAACGAGGAGGTCAAGCGGGAGCGTGTAGCCAAGACCACGTCGGAGAGCGTGGGCGGCGACGGCACCGTGAAGAAGCAGCCCCGCAAGGTAAAGAAGATCGGCCGCAACGAACCCTGCCCCTGCGGCAGCGGCAAGAAGTACAAGAACTGCTGCGGCCGGGATGCGTAAAAATCCCCGGACAGGAGGACTGCCATGGCATTTCATGACCATACAGAAAACGGCATCACCGTGCTGCAGAGCGATCTGCTGTGCGGCAGCATCCGCCACGGTTTTTCCACCCGCACCGGCGGCGTCAGCCCCTCCCCGTGGAACAGCCTGAATCTGGGCGTGGGCCGGGGCGACGATCTGGCCAATGTGCAGGAGAACTTCCGCCGGCTGTGCGGCGTGCTGGGTCTGTCCCATCAGCGGGCGGTGCTCAGCAAGCAGGTTCATGAGGACAACATCCGTCTGGTGACAGAGTCGGACTGCGGCAAGGGCCTGTTCCGGCAGCGGGACTACGCCAGCGTAGACGCCATGATCTGCCGGGAGAAGCAGATACCGCTGGTGGTGTTCTCCGCCGACTGCGGCACCATCCTGCTGTATGACCCGGTGCAGGAGGCCATCGGAGCCGTCCATGCCGGGTGGCGTGGGGTGGCCAGCGGTCTGGCCGCCAAGACGGTGCGGCGGATGCAGGAGGCCTTCGGCACGGAGCCGGGGGATCTGCTGGCCGCCACGGGGCCGTCCATCGGGGCCTGCTGTTTCGAGACGGACGATGACGTGCCGGAGGCCATGCGCCGGGCGCTGGGTGCGGCAGCGGAGCCGTACATGGTGCGCCGGGGCGAAAAGTGGCACATAGACCTGAAGGGCATCAATGCCCTGTGGCTGCGGCAGGCCGGGGTACAGCGCATCGACGTATGCCCCGACTGCACCGGCTGCCACCCGGAGCGCTGGTGGTCCCATCGGAAGATGGGGGACCGCCGGGGAGCGCAGGCGGCACTCATCGCCCTGATCTGAACAGGAGACTGCCATGAAAAAGCGTTTACTATCCCTTTTGCTGGCGGCGGCGTGTCTTATGCCGCTGTCCGGCTGCAACTGGGGCGAGGAGCCGGAGGAGACCTACGACACCCTCTCCCAATACTATCAGCAGAGCGACAGCACCAAGCAGGATACCCGTCTCACCTCCTTCGGTCTGCCCTATCTGCAGGGGGAGACATGGGACCCCATCACCTGCGCCGACGGCGCCCAGCAGACACTGGGTGCGCTGCTGTATGAGAGTCTGTACACGCTGGGTACCGACTTTTTGCCCCAGCCTTGTCTGGCGGAGAGCGCCTCCTATGACGCCGAAAGCTACGCCCTGACCGTCACCGTGCGCTCCGGCGTCACCTTCTCCGACGGCTCGGCCCTGACGGCGTGGGACGTGGTGGCTGCCCTGCGGCGGGCCAAGGAGTCCGTGCGGTACGGCCAGCGGCTGGCGGAGATGGACTCCGTGTCCTATCTGGGGGAGAGTACCCTCCGCATCTTCCTCACCCGCAACGACCCGCAATTCGCCGCCCGGCTGGACATTCCTATCATCAAGGGCGGCACCCAGGAGGACACGGTACCGGTGGGCAGCGGCCCCTACCGCTATGCCAAGGACGAGAGCGGGGTGTATCTGGCCCGGCGAACGGACTGGTGGCAGGATAAGACCATGCCGCTGGAGCGCATCGAGCTGACCACCTGCAAGAACACCGACTCCATGGCCTACGCCTTCTATACCCACGACATCCAGATGCTGGTATGCGACCTGACCGGCACCAACACCTCCAACGTCTACGGCAGCGGCAGCTATACGGACATCCCCACCTCGGTGATGCAGTATATCGGCTTCAACGTCACCCGTGCGCCCTTCAATGACCCCAAGCTGCGGGCGGCCCTGAGCCTTGGCATGGACCGGGCCGGCGGCGTCAGCGCCTTCCTGCTGGGGCATGGGCAGACGGCCCAGTTCCCCCTGTCCCCCTCGGCGGCGGTCTACCCCAAGGATTTGGAGGAGACCTATTCCCCGGACAGCTACCGCTCCGCTATGGAGACGGCGGGCTATACCTCCGGCGAAAAGTCCGTCTCCGTCACCATGCTGGTGAACGAGGAGAACAGCTTCAAGGTGTCCATGGCCCGGAAGCTGGCCTCGGACCTCTCCCAATACGACGTGAAGATCGACGTAGAGGCCCTGCCCTATGAGGACTATCTGGCGGCGCTGAAGGCCGGAGATTTCGACCTCTACTACGGGGAGTGCAAGCTGACGGCGGATTGGGATCTATCGCCGCTGCTGTCTCCGGGCGGGGCCCTGAACTACGGCGGCGTGCGGGACACACAGCTGGAGACCCTGCTGACGGTCTTCCGAACGGCATCGGAGGGCGAGGGACGCCAGACGGCGGCTCGGGAGCTGTGCAGCTATCTGAAGGAGCAGGCGCCGTTGGTGGCGGTGTGCTTCAAGTCCAACTCCGTGCTGCTGCCGGACGGGGCGGTGAAAAACGACATCCACCCCACCGTCTCCGACCCCTTTGCCGATTTTCAGGATTGGCAGCTGAATATGAAAAGCTAAGTTCTCCGGAAAATAAACTTTTTTGGCAAGAACCGGCCGCAGGGAGAATCTCCCTGCGGCCGGTTCTTGCTTATCCGAAATCTTTGGGACACACCAGCCCCTTAATAGCGCCGGATAACGGCGGCCACCTTCCCCAGAATTTGCGCGTCGTGGCCGTCAATGGGGCTGTACGCCTCATTCTCCGGCAGGAGCCACACCTGCCCGTTGCGGCGGGAATAGCGCTTGACCGTGGCCTCGTCCCCCAGCAGGGCCACCACGATCTCGCCGTTGTTAGCGGTCTGCTGCTGGCGCACCACCACCAGATCGTCCGGCAGAATGCCTGCGTTGAGCATGGACTCCCCCCGGACCCGGAGGGCAAAATACTGGCTGCTGTCGCCGCCGGCGTCGAAGGTCAGGTAGTCCTCGATGCACTCCTCCGCCAGAATGGGGGTACCTGCGGCCACCGTCCCCACAATGGGGATCTGGTTCTCCTCCGGCAGCGGCTCCGTCAGGGTCAGCGCCCGGCCCTTGCCGGCCCCCTTGCCGATGACCCCCAGCTCCTCCATGTGCTTCAGGTGAAAATGGACGGTGGAGGGGGATTTCAGCCCCACGGCGTCCCCAATTTCCCGCACGGAGGGGGGATAGCCCTGCGTCCGGATGGTCTGGGCGATATAGTCATAGATCCGCTGCTGCATCTTCGTGAGCTGTACCATGTGCGCCGTCTCCTTCGTTTACATAAGGTTTTTCATAGTATACCATATATTCTCTCCGTTTGCAACAGATGTTCGATGGATTTTTCCGAATTTTTTCGGGCAAAAAGGGAGTTTCCCCTTGAAATTCCGTGGACGATATGGTATGATGGGTTGTACTTTGAAGAATAGTCTCTTTGGGCTTTATTTTGTTGGAGGGAAAGATTATGAAAATTGCTGTTACGATTCTGCAGCTGCTGTCTGCTTTGGTGCTGATCCTCATTGTTCTGTTCCAGTCCGGTAAGAGCCAGGGTCTGTCCGGTGCCATCGGCGGCATCGCTGATTCCTACATGAGCCGCAGCAAGGCCCGCTCCGTGGATGCCAAGCTGGCTAAGGCCACCAAGTGGGTGGGTGCCATCTTCGTTATCCTGACGCTGGTGCTGAACTGCATGGTCGCCGCCGGTCTGTAAGATCTATTGGTTGAAAGAAGGTCCCCGAAGCATTGCTTCGGGGACCTTCTTTTGCCCACTTTTCTCACTCGGGTCGTCGGTACAGATGCCCGGCCTCGGCAGTCTGCCCCCGGAGAGCAAACACCTCCTCCACGGTGACGAATTCCACCCCCTGCTCCGACAGACAGTCAATGGCCTGCAAGGCCGCCTCCACGCTGGTTCCGTAGCAGTCGTGCAGCAGGATCACATCCCCGTCCCTCGCCTGACAGATGGCGGCGAACACCTTCTGTACATCCCGACACTCCCAGTCGCAGGTATCCACGGACCAGTACAGCATGGGCGTGCTCCACGCCGCCAGCTCCTCCTTGGTGATGAAGCCATAGGGCGGCCGGACCCAGTAGGTCCCCTCCCCTGCCAGCTCCTGCAAAACGCCGTCGCAGCGGCTCAGGTCCGCCATGGCCTCACCGCAGGACAGGCGGTCCAGCGGCGCATGGTCATAGGTGTGGTTGCCGATCTGGTGGCCCTCCGCTCGGATGCGCTGCACCAGCTCCGGATAGTCCTGTGCCTGCTGACCGATGAGGAAAAAGGTGGCGTGGACCCCCCGCTGCTTTAACCCGTCCAGCAGCCGGGGCGTATACTGGGGCGATGGCCCGTCATCAAAGGTCAGTGCCAGATACATAGGCTCCGCCGGAGCCGCAGCCGGCAGCGCCACGCAGCCCGTCAGCAGCAGGCACAGCACCAGCAGGGGCAGGATTCGTTTCATAGCATCACCGAAACAAATATATGCGCCCGGCGGAAAGACCATTCCGCCGGGCGCTCAGCGTGGCGAAAAAGTCTTTTCGCCACGCTGACCGCATTTTTCAGAACTTTAAAAAGCTCTGAAAAATGGGGATCATCATCGTGCAGGACACCCTTCCCGGGTTTCCCGCACACACCCTTCCTCCCCGTTGATGAAAGGCTCTCCCTTTTTTGACAGACTCTGCGCCCGGCGGAAAACAATTCCGCCGGGCGCTTGCATTATTCCAGAATGACGTCATACTCCGTGTCGTCCGAGTCTATGAACTCCACCATGAGCCAGCTGGTATCCTGCGTAGAGATGTGGTAGTTCAGCCGCCACAGATCGCCGCCGTCGGGAGGATCCAGCGTCAACGGCGGGCTGATGCCATCGCTGTGGTACAGCTCCGGCATCTCCGGCAGCTCCTCTCGCTCCTCCGGATAGTACAGCAGCACCGATACCTCCATGTACCCATCCTCCAGCTCGGTGGTGTCATAGCCCGACACCCATGCCGTCTCGCCGTACCACTGGAAGGACTCTCCCTGACTCAGATAGTACACCTCGGCAGGCTCGGCCGGTGTCTCGTCCTGAGAGGGCGTCACCGTCACCCGATGACCTCCCTCATCGATTTTCGCCTGACAGCTGCGGATCATGGACGGCAGCAGCGCAGACAGGAACGCCACAATGAACACCGCTGTAAATATGCCGTCGGCCACCTTCCCTTTCCCGTTGCCCTTACCGCCTACCGGACGGACGGTATGCTCCACCTTGAGCTGCTGCTCCAGCTGCCGCAGCGGGTTCTTCTTCCTGGCGGGACGGGCCTGCTCCTCGAAGCAGACCTTCTTCTCGTGGCAGGTCTTTTTCTCATAGCAGACCTTCTCCTGCTTGCGGCTGCCGTGATGAACGGTGCCGTCCACATCCACCCACTCCCGCCGGGGTCGGCGGTTGTAAGCGCCGCAGTTGGGGCAGCAGCCGTATTTCTCATAGTCGTAGGTCCTGCCGCAGGACTGACAGTGTACGTTAGCCATAGCGCACCTCCCGTCGTTGATTCTTCCGTGACAGTATACCATGCTTTGCCGGGAAACACAAGCGAAATGCAGCATAGACCTGCCAAAACCCTCCGCTGCCTGTCCTCTCCCGCAAGGATGCAAAAAAGCCCTTTTGTATGGCGGCAGTGCCATACAAAAGGGCTTTTTTAGTTGGGGCAGTTTACTTCACCAGTTCGATGAGAGCGGTCTCCGCTGCATCGCCACGGCGGATGCCGGTGCGGATGATGCGGGTGTAGCCACCGTTGCGCTCAGCATACTCAGGAGCGATCTCCTTGAACAGCTTGTGGGCAACATCCTCTCTGGTAATGAAGCTCAAAGCCTGACGATACGCTGCCAGATCACCCTTCTTGCCCAAGGTGATCATTTCTCAGCCATGGGCTGGATCTCCTTGGCACGGGTGATGGTGGTCTCCATCCGACCGTTATCCAGGAAATCGGTGACCTGCTGACGGAGCATCGCCATACGCTGATCGGTAGTCTTACCGAGCTTACGAGTTCCCGGGCATTTCTGTTTCCTCCTTGTAAGGATATTCGCACAGAGTGCGAGTTAGTTGTTCTCTTCGTCGGCCAGGGACAGACCCATCATGGCCAGCTTGTTGATGACTTCCTCCAGCGACTTGCGTCCCAGGTTACGCACCTTCATCATCTCGTCCTCCGTCTTGGAGATCAAATCCTCCACGGTGTTGATGTTGGCACGCTTCAGGCAGTTAAAGCTGCGGACGGACAAATCCAGCTCCTCAATGGTCATCTCCAGCATCTTGTCCTTATCGTCCGGAGCCTTCTCCACCACCGTGGACTTATCGCCCATGGTGTCGGACAGGTCGGTGAACAGTGCGAAGTGATCGCAGAGAATCTTGGCGCCCAGAGACACGGCATCACGGGCGGTGATGGTGGAATCCGTCCAGACCTCCAGCGTCAGCTTGTCGAAGTCGCTGAGGTTGCCGACACGGGTGTTCTCCACCGTGTAGTTGACCTTGTACACGGGGGTGTAGATGGAGTCGATGGGGATCACACCGATCACGCCGGCCCGCAGAGCCTTGTTGCGGTCAGCGGAGACGTAGCCACGGCCGTGGCTCAGGGTGATCTCCATGCTCAGGGTGGCGCCCACATCCAGCGTTGCAATGTGCAGCTCCGGATTCAGCACCTCCACCTCGCCATCGGGCTTGATGTCGCCGGCCGTCACCTCGCAGGGACCGGCCGCCTCGATAAAGACGGTCTTGGTGCCCTCGCAATGCAGCTTGGTCAGCAGGTTCTTGACGTTCAGAACGATCTCCGTCACGTCCTCTTTCACACCGGGAATGGTGGAAAACTCATGCTGCACACCGGCGATCTTGATGCTGGTCGCCGCCGTGCCAGGCAGGGAGGAGAGCAGGATGCGCCGCAGCGCATTGCCCAGAGTCGTTCCATAGCCACGCTCCAGGGGTTCGATCACATATTTTCCATAGGAAGCATCGCCGGGCGTTTCAACACACTCGATCTGGGGCTTCTCAATTTCGATCATGCAGTACCCTCCTTCATTCTCTATGCGGCGCAGACGAGTCTGCACCTGATTTGGTTCATGCGTTTGGTGAGGGTCTCGACCCTATTACTTGGAGTACAGCTCGACGATGAGATGCTCCTCGATGGGCATATCAATGTCCTCACGGGCGGGCATACGAGACACGGTACCCTTCAGGGCGTTCTTGTCACGCTCCAGCCAGGTGGGAACGGTCACCAGCGGGGCATCCTCGGCGGTCAGGCGCTTGAAGGCAGCGGAAGAGCGGCTGCTCTCCTTGACCTCAATGACATCGCCCACACGCACCAGGTAGGAGGGGATGTTCACCTTCTGACCGTTGACGGTGAAGTGAGCGTGGTTCACCAGCTGACGGGCCTCACGGCGGGTCGTGGCGAAGCCCAGACGATACACCACGTTGTCCAGACGGCGCTCCACCAGGGTCAGCAGGTTCTCGCCGGTCTTGCCGGGCATACGGGAAGCCTTCTCATAGTACATATGGAACTGCTTCTCCAGAATACCGTAGACGAACTTGACCTTCTGCTTCTCGTTGAGCTGGAGGGCATACTCGCTCTTCTTCTTTCTCATCTGGCCGCCGGGATTGCGGTTGGTCTCCTTCTTGGAATAACCCATGACGGTAGGAGAAATGCCCAGCGCCTTGCAGCGCTTAGCGATAGGCTGCATATTCTTAGCCATATTCTACTTATCCTCCTTGTTCCGATTACACACGACGACGCTTGGGGGGGCGGCATCCGTTGTGGGGGATGGGGGTGACGTCCTTGATCATCGTCACCTCCAGGCCCACTGCCTGCAGTGCGCGGATGGCAGCCTCACGGCCCTGGCCGGGGCCCTTGACAAAGACCTCCACGGTCTTCAGGCCATGCTCCATAGCGGCCTTGGCAGCCGTCTCAGCGGCACTCTGGGCAGCGAAGGGGGTAGACTTCTTGCTGCCACGGAAGCCCAGACCACCGGAGGAGGCCCAGGACAGAGCGTTGCCCTGTGCGTCGGTGACGGTGACCATGGTGTTGTTGAAGGAAGAGCGGATATGGACCTGACCCTTCTCGACGTTCTTCTTTTCACGACGGCGGCGAATAACCTTCTTACCGGTCTTAGCGTTAGCCATATTCTATCTTCCCTCCTTACTTCTTCTTGTTGGCAATGGTCTTCTTGGGACCCTTGCGGGTGCGGGCGTTGGTCTTGCTGCGCTGACCACGAACGGGCAGCCCACGGCGATGACGGGTACCACGGTAGCAGCCGATCTCCGTCAGACGCTTGATGTCCAGAGCCACCTGACGGCGCAGATCGCCCTCCACGGTATAGCTCTGGTCAATGGCCTCACGAAGCTTGGCTTCCTCGGCCTCGGTCAGATCCTTCACCCGGGTGTCGGGGTTGATGCCTGTCTGCGCCAGGATGTCCTGAGCGCTCTTTCTGCCAATACCATAGATATAGGTCAAACCGATCTCGATTCGCTTATCCTTGGGCAGGTCAATACCGGCAATACGTGCCATACTCTTAAAGCACCTCCACTTTCTACTTAGCCCTGTCTCTGCTTATGCTTCGGATTTTCGCAGATCACCATTACACGGCCCTTTCTGCGAATGATCTTGCACTTCTCGCACATGGGCTTCACGGACGGTCTTACTTTCATGTTAATAAACCTCCTACTTACTACGCCAGGTAATCCGACCACGGGTCAGGTCGTAGGGTGACATTTCCACCGTCACCTTGTCGCCGGGCAGAATCCTGATGAAATTCATTCTGAGCTTTCCGGAAATATGCGCCAAAATCGTGTGTCCATTTCCAATGTCTACCTGGAATGTGGTGTTAGGCAGTGATTCGACTACCACACCCTCCACTTCGATCATATCGGATTTTGCCAAGTCGTTATCCCTCCTGGTCTTGATTACCGCCGCTGAATGCGGCTAAGGCTTTACGAAGCTCACTATTGGTGATTTTTTCGCCGCTTCTGATCTTCTCGGCCACCGGGCTGTGGCTCTCCCCGTAAAGCTCCGTATGCTTCCGTCGCTTTCGCTTGGGGTCCTCGGCCCGGCGCCGTTTTCCGTCAGCCAGCAGGAGGAAGTCTCCCTCCGTCGCAAGCACGAAGAAGAGATCTCCCTTGTCCCTGCCGGCCGTGGATCTTACGATGTTTGATATGGCAATGTCCATAGACTTTACACCAAGGACTCGCTGGCGTCCGTCAGAAGCTCCGGGTCGCCGGCGGTGATCAGGATGGTGTTCTCGTAGTGGGCTGCCTTCTTGCCGTCCGCAGTTTTTACCGTCCAGCCGTCCGGCATCTGCCGGATGGCGGCGGAGCCTGCGTTGACCATAGGCTCCACGGCAATGGTCATGCCCCGCAGCAGGCGGGGGCCATGTCCGGGCTTGCCGAAGTTGGGTACCTCCGGCGGCTCGTGCATATGGTGACCGATGCCGTGACCCACATACTCCCGCACGATGGAATAGCCATGCGACTCGGCATACTGCTGCACAGCGGCAGAGATGTCGGACAGGCGATAGCCCTCCCTGGCGTATTGCAGCCCCTGGAAGAAGCTCTCCTGTGTCACACGGATCAGGTCCATGTCCTCGTCGGACACCTTCCCGCAGGGGTAGGTACCGGCGCAGTCGCCATGGACGCCGCCGATGTAGGCGCCCACGTCCACGCTGACGACGTCACCCTCCTGCAATACCCGTGGACCGGGAATGCCGTGGATGATCTCGTCGTTGACGGAGACGCACACGCTGGCGGGATAGCCATTGTAGTGCAGGAACGAGGGGGTCGCTCCGTGGGAGCGGATAAAGTCAAACACTGCCTTATCGATTTGGTGGGTTGTTACGCCGGGTTTTACCATTTCCCGTGCCAGAGCACGGGCAGCCGCGGTAATTTTTCCCGCCCGGCGCATCAGTTCGATCTCGTGTGCGGATTTCAGAGTGATCATGCGTCAACTCCCAGCGCACGCAGGATCGCCTGCGTGGTCCCGTCCACAGTGGACTGGTCCTCCACAGTTTTCAGAATCCCACGGGCCTCGTAAAAGCCCTTCAGAGGTTCTGTCTCTCTATGATAGACCTCCAGCCGGTCACGGACCGTCTCGGGGTTATCATCCTTGCGCTGCACGAGCTTGCCGCCGCACACATCGCACACACCCTCCGTTTTCGGGGGAATGTTCACGATGTGGTAGCTGGCACCGCAGTGCTCGCACACACGCCGGCCGCCCATCCGAGTAACGATCTTCTCGTCAGGGATCTCGATGGCCACCACTGCATCGAAGCTGATACCGGCCTGCTCCATGGCCTCCGCCTGAGCGATGGTGCGGGGCACCCCGTCCAGAATGTAGCCGTTGGCGCAGTCGGGCTCCTGCAGGCGGTCATTGATGATGCCGATGATGACCTCATCCGGCACCAGCTTGCCTGCGTCCATATACTCCTTGGCCTTCAAACCTGTGGGCGTGCCGTTTTTCACGGCGGCACGCAGAATGTTGCCTGTGGAGATCGTGGGGATCTCCAGCTTCTTCTTCAGAATCTCTGCCTGAGTGCCCTTACCGGCACCCGGAGCGCCCAAAAGGATCAGTTTCATGTTGCACCTCAATTATTCCAGGAAGCCCTTATACTGACGCATCAGCATCTGGGACTCCAGCGCCTGTACGGTCTCCAGCGCAACGCCCACCACGATGATGACGGACGTACCGCCGATGGACAGGGAGGAGTTGCCCACGATCTTGCCGATCAGCAGGGGCAGGATCGCCACGACGCCCAGATAGATAGCGCCGAACAGGGTGACCTTGTTCAGGACCTTCTTAATGAAGTCGGTGGTCGGCTTACCGGGACGGAAGCCGGGAATGAAGCCGCCATTCTTCTTCAGGTTGTTGGAGATCTCCACGGGGTTGAACTGAATGGTGGCGTAGAAATAGCTGAAAGCAATGATCATCAGGAAGTAGAAGATCATGTACAGCACGGACTTGGTGTCAATAGCGTTCAGGAAGCCATACCAGAAAGTGCCCTTCTCCGGCTGCTTGCAGAAAGCGGCGATGGTGGAGGGGATCATGGCGATGGACTGAGCGAAGATGATGGGCAGCACGCCGGACATATTCACCTTCATGGGAAGGGTGGATGCCTGACCGCCGTACATCTTGCGGCCCACCTGACGCTTGGCATACTGCACCGGGATACGGCGCTCAGCGCCGTTGACCCAAGTGATCAGGACGATCAGAGCCAGGATGCCCAGCACCACCAGCACCGCTGCCCACCAGGCCAGCGTGCCGGCCCGCAGTCCGCTGATCATGGAGGAGACCATGCTGGGGAGACGGGACAGGATGCCGGCAAACAGGATGATGGAGATACCGTTGCCGATACCGAACTCTGTGATCTGCTCGCCCATCCACATGACGAAGGAAGAACCGGCGATGAAGGAGGCGATGATGACCAGAGCCACCCAGAAGGACTTCTCGGTCAGGATGCCGTAGTTCTTCATCAGCATATAGTAGCCCCAGCCCTGCAGGATGGCGATGGCCACCGTAGCGTAACGGGTGATGGACTGGATCTTCTTCTTGCCCTCCTCGCCGCCGTCACGGGCCAGCCGCTCCAGAGCGGGAATGGCGATGGTCAGCAGCTGGATGATGATGGAGCTGTTGATGTAGGGCTGTACGCCCAGTGCAAAGACGGTGGCCTGAGCGAAGGCGCCGCCGGACATGACATTGTACAGGCCCAGAACGGTGGTGCTCATACCCTCCAGATAGCTGCTCAGCAGATCCGTGTTCACATAGGGAACGGGGATGGCATTACCGATGCGGAAGATCAGCAGGATCAGTGCGGTGAAAATGATCTTTTTGCGAAGCTCAGGAATACCCCACGCCTTTTTGATCGTCTGAATCACTTAGACCACCTCTGCCTTTCCTCCAGCTGCTTCGATCGCTTCCTTAGCAGCCTGGGAGAAAGCAGCGGCCTGTACGGTCACCTTCTTGGTAACTTTTCCGTTACCCAGAACCTTGTAGCCGTATTCACACTTGCTCAGGATTCCCTTGGCAAGCAGGGCCTCTGCGGTGACGATATCGCCATCCTCGAACTTGTCGAGACTGGTCAGGTTGATGATTTCCAGGGACTTTGCAAAAATGTTGTTGAAGCCACGCTTGGGGATGCGGCGGGCCAGAGGCATCTGGCCGCCCTCAAAGCCAATGCGGGTACCGCCGCCGGAGCGGGCCTTCTGGCCCTTGTGACCACGGCCGGCAGTCTTGCCGTTGCCGGAGCCGCTGCCCCGACCCTTGCGGTAAGCTTCCTTGGTGGAGCCGGCTGCGGGAGACAGTTCATTCAGTTTCATGCTCTCGCACCTCCTTATTCTACTTCGGTGACCTGCAGCAGATAGCCGATCTTGGCGATCTTGCCCTTGGTCTGGGCGTTGTCGGGCTGAACGGTGGTGTCACCGATCTTCCGCAGGCCCATGGAGTTGGCAGTGGCAATGTGCTTTTCCAGTCTGCCGTTAAGGCTCTTGACGAGCTTGATGTTCAGATTAGCCATTGTTCACGCCTCCTTAGCCCACGATCTCGTCCACGCTCTTGCCACGGGTGCGGGCGACCTCTTCCGGGGTGCGCAGGGCCTTCAGACCCTCAAAGGTGGCGGCTACCACATTGACTGCGGTATTGGAGCGCAGGCACTTCGTACGGATATCCTTGATACCGGCAGCTTCCATGATGATACGCACGGGGCCGCCGGCGATAACGCCGGTACCGGGGGCAGCGGGCTTCATCAGCACACGGCCTGCACCGGCCTCGCCGATGATCTCGTGGGGGATGGTGCTGCCGGACAGGGACACGGTGATCATGTTCTTCTTGGCATCCTCGATACCCTTGCGGATGGCCTCGGGAACCTCGGCGGCCTTACCAAGGCCGAAACCGACCTTGCCCTTGCCGTCGCCCACCACCATCAGAGCGGAGAACTTCATGACACGACCGCCCTTGACCGTCTTGGATACACGGTTGGTAGCAACTACTTTTTCGATATACTCGCTGGGTTCTCTTTCAAATCTTGCCATTGTCAGTTATCCTCCTCTCTTAGAATTCCAGGCCGCCCTCACGGGCGCCTTCGGCCAGCTCGGCCACGCGGCCGTGATACAGGTAACCGCCACGGTCGAACACGACGGTGTCGATGCCCTTGGCCTTGCAGCGCTCGGCCACCAGCTTGCCCACAGCACGGGCTGCGGTCTTGTTGCCGCCGTTGCCCTCGATCTCCTTATCCAGGGAGGAGGCGGAGACCAGGGTGTTGCCGGCCACATCGTCGATGACCTGAGCGTAGATGTTCTTCTCGCTGCGGAACACGTTCAGACGGGGACGCTCGGTAGTGCCGAACACCTTGGCGCGGACTCTCTTATGACGCTTCAGACGCTGAGCGTTGGTATTGGGTCTTTTAATCATTACGGCACACCTCCTTACTTCTTGGCGCCGGTCTTACCGACCTTGCGGCGGATGACTTCATCGACATACTTGATGCCCTTGCCCTTATAAGGCTCGGGAGGACGCTTTTCACGGACTTCCGCCGCAAACTGGCCCACCTTCTGCTTATCGGGACCGGAGATGACGATCTTGTTCTGAGCGGGGACATCAATGGTGATGCCGTCGATCTCAGGAACGATGACCTGATGAGAGTAGCCCAGGTTCATGACCAGGTTCTTACCCTCCTTGGCGGCACGGTAACCGATACCGTTGACCTCCAACTCCTTCTTGAAGCCTTCGCTGACGCCGACGACCATGTTGTGCAGCAGCGCACGGGTCATGCCGTGCAGAGCGCAGTGCAGCTTGTCGTCAGAGGGGCGCTTGACATGGATGACGTTGCCCTCCTGCTCCAGGATCATCTCCGGACGCAGAGCCTGCGTCAGAGTGCCCTTGGGGCCCTTGACGGTGACAACGTTGTTCTCCGCAATGGTGACTTCCACACCGGCGGGGACGGTAATGGGCATTCTGCCAATTCTCGACATTGTTCAATACCCTCCTTACCAAACAAACGCAAGGACTTCACCGCCGACGTGTGCTGCACGAGCAGCCTTGTCGGTCATGACGCCCTTAGAGGTGGATACGATCGCAATACCAAGACCACGCAGCACACGGGGCAGCTCATCGGCACCCACGTACACACGCAGACCGGGCTTGGACACACGGCGCAGACCGGAGATGACCTTCTCCTTGCCGGCGTTGTACTTCAGGGTGATGTGAATGGTCCCCTGGGTACCGTCGTCCACGACCTGATAGGCCTTGATGTAGCCCTCATCCAGCAGGATCTGAGCGATGCTCTTCTTCATGTTGGAGGCAGGGACGTCAACGGTCTCATGCTTGGCATTGTTGGCGTTGCGGATACGGGTCAGCATATCGGCAACAGGATCAGTGATGTGCATACTTGTTTCCTCCTAATTTAGAGTTACAGGGAAGCCCTGTTGAGGTAGCGAGGTATCACTGATAATTTAGGCATCGTCCGATGACCAGCGATGTTTAATTACCAGTGACCTTTCGCCATCCTTTATCGCCGGAGCGCACAGCGCTCTTAGGCACTTGCTTTGCAGGGAGATAACTCCTCCCACACGGTTTCCGTTCTACCGGCAGCGCCGCCGCACTCGTGTGGCCCGCCCACCGGCAGTATATAACGGAATGGACTCTTTCGTCATGCGAAGCGGCAGGGTGCCGCTGTACTTTGCGTACAGCAAACCATGCCAGCACCGCATGAGATAGATCCAGGATTTTTTCGCCAGACGAGGCGGCAAGGCGACGGCGTACTTTGTGTACGTCGAGCCGAGCCAACGAAGTATGGCGGAAAAAGATTACCAGGAAGCCTTGCGGACACCGGGGATCTCGCCCTTATAAGCCAGCGTGCGGAAGCAGATACGGCAAACGCCGTAGTCACGCAGGTAGGCGTGAGGGCGGCCGCACAGCTTGCAGCGGTTGTACTTACGGGTGGAGAACTTAGCGGGAGCCTGCTGCTTCAGGATCATAGACTTCTTTGCCATGGTGTTTCTCCTCCTAATCAGCGTTCAAAGGGAGCGCCGACCAGGGTCAGCAGCTCACGGGCTTCTTCATCGGTCTGAGCGGTGGTGCAGATGACGATGTCCATACCACGGATCTTGTCGATCTTGTCGTACTCGATCTCGGGGAAGATCAGCTGCTCCTTGATGCCCAGGGCATAGTTGCCACGGCCGTCGAAGGCGTTGGCGCTGATACCACGGAAGTCACGCACACGGGGCAGAGCCACGTTGAACAGACGATCCAGGAACTCCCACATCTTGTCGCCGCGCAGCGTGACCTTGGCGCCCACGGGCATACCCTCACGCAGCTTGAAGTTTGCAACAGACTTCTTGGCGATAGTGATGATGGCCTTCTGGCCGGTGATGGCGGACAGATCCTTCACCACGGCGTCCAGGACCTTGGGGTTCTCACGAGCCTCGCCGCAGCCCACATTGACAACGATCTTCTCGATCTTGGGGATCTGCATGGTGCTCTTGTAACCGAACTTCTTGAAGAGAGCGGGAGCCACTTCTTCAGTATACTTGACTTTCAGACGTGCCATTTCTTACTCTCTCCTTTCTCACAGCTCAGCGCCGCACTTCTTGCAGGTGCGGGCCTTCTTGCCGTCCTTGATGACGTAAGCCACACGGGTGCCCTTGCCGCACTTGGGGCAAACGACCTGCACCTTGCTGGCGTAGATAGCAGCCTCACGCTGGGTGATGCCGCCCTCCTCGCCCTGCTTGCGGGGCTTGATGTGGCAGGTGACCTTGTTGATGCCCTCCACCACGACCTTGGCTTCGCTGGGGATGGTGCCCAGCACCTTACCCTGCTTGCCCTTGTCCTTGCCGGACAGAACAACGACGGTGTCGTTCTTCTTGATTTTCAGACTATTCATTCTCTGGCCCCTCCATCAAATAACTTCGGGAGCGAGGGACAGGATCTTCATGTAATCCTTGTCACGCAGCTCACGAGCAACGGGCCCAAAGATACGGGTACCTCTGGGGTTTTTGTCGTCCTTGATGAGGACGGCGGCATTGTCGTCAAAGCGGACATAGGTGCCGTCGGCACGACGGACGCCCTTGGCGCTGCGGACGATAACGGCCTTGACCACCTCGCCCTTCTTCACCTGACCGCCGGGAGCAGACTTACGCACAGAGGCAACGATCACATCACCGATGTTGCCGTACTTGCGCTTGGAGCCGCCCAGGACACGAATGCACTTGATCTCCTTGGCGCCGGTATTATCGGCAACCTTCAGATAGGACTCTTGCTGAATCATTCTCGGTTACCTCCTTACTTCGCCTTTTCAACGATCTCGACCACACGCCAACGCTTGTCCTTGGACAGGGGGCGGGTCTCCATCACCTTCACGATATCGCCTACGCCGCAGGTGTTCTCCTCATCGTGGGCCTTCAGCTTATAGGTGCGGCCGACGATCTTCTTATACAGAGGATGGGCAACACGGTCCTCGATGGCGACCACCACGGTCTTATCCATCTTGTCGGACACGACCTTACCCACACGGGTCTTGCGGGAGGAAATTCTCTTCTCTTCCATTTCAGTTCTCCTCCTTTTCACGGATCACGGTCTTGATGCGGGCAATATCACGCTTGGTTTCAGCGATCTTGAGAGGATTGTCCAGCTGATTGGTGGCGTGCTGCATACGCAGGAAGAACAGATCCTTCTTCAGGGAAGTCAGCTTCTCATTCAGCTGCTCCACGCTCATTGCACGTACTTCAGTTGCCTTCATCTCATTCACCTACTTCCTGAGCTTCCAGATCCTCACGCTTGACGATCTTGGTCTTGATGGGCAGCTTGTGGCTGGCCAGACGCAGAGCCTCACGTGCGACCTCTTCGGAGACACCGGCGATCTCGAACATGACACGGCCGGGCTTAACAACGGCGACCCAATACTCGGGAGAGCCCTTACCGGAACCCATGCGGGTCTCGGCCGGCTTCTCGGTGATGGGCTTATCGGGGAAGATCTTGATCCAGACCTGACCGCCACGCTTGGTGTAACGGGTCATGGCGATACGGGCTGCTTCGATCTGATTGCTGGTGATCCATGCGGGTTCCAGCGCAACGAGGCCAAACTCACCGTAGGTGACCTTGTTGCCTCTGGTGGCCTTGCCGGTGAGGCGGCCACGGTGTACTCTGCGGTACTTAACTCTCTTGGGCAGAAGCATTACTGAGCGCCTCCTTCTTTCTTTTCTGCGGGCTTGCGGAAGCCGCCCTCAGGGCGGGGACCACGGTTATAGCCGCCGTTCTGGCGGTCACGGTTGAAGCCCTGACCATCACGGCGGAAGCCGCCACGGCGATCGCCATCACGGCGGCCACGGCGCTCACGGCGCTCCTGATAAGGCTTGCTGGTATCCAGGGTGCGGGGGGTGGTCCGCAGAGCCTGAGACAGGATCTCGCCCTTGTAGATCCACACCTTCACGCCGATGCGGCCGAAGGTAGTGGCGGCCTCAGCGAAGCCGTAGTCGATGTCGGCACGCAGGGTCTGCAGGGGGATGGTGCCCTCGTGGTAGTGCTCGGAGCCGGCGATCTCACGACCGCCCAGACGACCGGAGCAGTTGACCTTGATGCCCTTGGCACCGGCACGCATGGCACGGCCCATGGCATTCTTCATGGCACGGCGGTGGGAGATACGCTTCTCCAGCTGAGCGGCGATGTTCTCGGCCACCAGCTGAGCGTCCATATCGGGGTTGCGGACCTCGACGATGTTCAGCTTCACGGTCTTGCCGATGAGCTTCTCCACGCTCTTGCGGTACTCCTCGATCTGCACGCCGCCCTTGCCGATGACCACGCCGGGGCGGGCCACATGCAGGTAAACGGTGACGACCTCGTTGCTGCGCTCGATCTCGATCTTGGAGACACCGGCAGCGAACAGCAGCTTCTTCAGGTACACACGGATCTTGTGATCCTCGACCAGAAGATCGCCGACCTTCTCATTGCTGGCATACCAACGGGAATCCCAGTCTTTGATGACGCCCACTCTGAAGCCGTGGGGATTAACTTTCTGTCCCATAAAACTGTCTCCCTCCCTTACTCTTTCTCAGCGACGGCCAGCGTCACGTGAGAGGTTCTCTTGTTGATGCGATAGGCACGGCCCTGAGCACGGGGCATCATTCTCTTCAGAATGGGGCCGGGGGTAGCGAACACCTGGGTGACCACCAGCTTCTCGGGGTCCATGCTGAAGTTGTTCTCCGCATTGGCGCAAGCGCTCTTCAGGAGCTTCATCAGGGGCTCGGAGGCAGCCTTGGGGGTCTGCATCAGGATCGCCATGGCAGTCTGAGCATCTTTTCCACGGATCAGATCGCACACGATCTGGATCTTACGGGGAGAGATGCGGACGTATCTCAAATAAGCTTTAGCTTCCATTGTACTGTGCATCCTCCTTACTTAGACTTGGCGTGACCACGGAAGGTCCGGGTGGGAGCGAACTCACCCAGCTTGTGACCCACCATGTCCTCCTGGACATAGACAGGCACATGACGGCGGCCATCGTGAACGGCGATGGTGTGACCCACGAATGCGGGGAAGATGGTGGAGCTGCGGCTCCAGGTCTTCAGCACGTTCTTCTCGCCCTTCTTGTTCATTTCCTCGACCCGCTTCAGCAGCTCAGGGGCAACATACGGGCCTTTTTTGACAGATCTGCTCATATTCTACTTGCCTCCCTTACTTCACATTGCGGCGCTTGACAATAAACTTGTCAGTAGGATTCTTGGTCTTGCGGGTCTTGTAGCCCAGAGCCGGCTTACCCCAGGGGGTAACAGGACCGGGACGGCCCACAGGAGCCTTGCCCTCACCACCGCCGTGGGGGTGGTCGCAGGGGTTCATGACGGAACCACGGACGGTGGGACGCCAACCCATGTGGCGCTTCCGGCCGGCCTTACCGATCTGAACGTTCTCGTGCTCCAGATTGCCCACCTGACCGATGCAGGCGGTGCAGTTGGTGCGGATGATGCGGACCTCGCCGGAGGGCATACGGATCTGGGCGTTCTCGCCCTCCTTTGCCATCAGCTGGGCATAGGCGCCGGCGGAACGAACCAGCTGAGCGCCCTTGCCGGGGTGCATCTCCACATTGTGGATCACGGTACCCACAGGGATGTTGGCGATAGGCAGGCAGTTGCCGGGCTTGATATCGGCAGCGGCGGAGGAGACCACCTTGTCACCGGCGGTCAGACCCACGGGAGCGATGATGTAACGCTTCTCGCCGTCCTCATACTGCACCAGAGCGATGTTGGCGCTGCGGTTGGGATCGTACTCCAGACGCAGGACAGTGGCGGGCATATCCGTCTTGTCACGCTTGAAGTCGATGACACGGTACTTGCGCTTCTCGCCGCCGCCACGGTGGCGGACGGTGATGCGGCCATAGCTGTTGCGACCAGCGTTCTTCTTCAGGACCTCGGTCAGGCTGGACTCAGGCTTGGCGTGCTTATCAATGCCGTCGAAGCCGGAGACAGTCATATGCCGGCGGGAAGGGGTGGTCGGCTTAAAAGTTTTGATAGACATTTCTTACACTCCTTCCTTTCTTACACCATACCCTCGAAGAACTCGATGGTCTTGGAGTCCTGGGTCAGCTGGACGTAAGCCTTCTTCCAGCTCTTGCGGCGGCCGGGACGGGCAGCGCCCAGACGCTTGGCCTTGCCATCATAGTTGATGGTGTTGACCTTGGCCACCTTCACGCCGAAGATCTGCTCCACGGCGTTCTTGATCTCGATCTTACCGGCGGTGGGAGCCACTTCAAAGACGTACTTCTTGGTGCCGGTGGCCTCCATGGAGCGCTCGGTGATGATGGGACGAATAATGATGTCGTAAACGTTAGCCATTACGCAAACACCTCCTCGATTACTGCGAGGGCTTCCTTATCGAGGACCAGATACTTGGCCTTGAGAATGTCGTAGACGTTCATCAGGTTGGCCATGGTGGTCTCGACGCCGGGGATATTGCGGGCGCTCTTGACGACGATCTCGTCCTTGGCGGGAGTGACCACCAGGGACTTGCCGTCGGCCTTGACGGCGTTCAGGAACGCACGGAAGTCCTTGGTCTTGATGCTGTCGAGCTTGATGGAATCGACAACGATGATCTCGCCTGCGGCCGCCTTGGCGGACAGAGCGGACTTCATAGCCAGTCTCTTGACCTTCTTATTCAGAACGTAAGAGTAGCTGCGGGGCTTGGGAGCGAACACGATGCCGCCGTGGGTCCACTGGGGAGCACGGGTGCTGCCCTGACGGGCGTGGCCGGTGCCCTTCTGACGCCAGGGCTTCTTGCCGCCGCCGGAGACCTCGGCACGGGTCAGAGCGCTCTGCGTGCCCTGACGGCAATTCGCCAGGTGGTTCTTGACCACTTCATGCACAACGGCCTGATTGGGCTCGATGCCAAAAATGCCGTCGCACAGCTCCACGGTACCGACGGTCTCGCCGGCCATGTTCAAAACGTTGATGGTAGACATTACAAGCACTCCTTTCCTTACTTATTACGGGCGGAAGCCTTCTGGGGATTACGACCGGAAGCCTTCTGCGGGTTGTTGCTGATGCCGCTGTCAGCGTGCTTGACACGATGGGTCTTAACGGTGCTCTTGATGAGGACCAGACCGCCCTTGGGACCGGGAACGGCGCCCCGGACAGCGATGAGGTTCAGATCTGCGTCCACCTTGACGATGTCCAGATTCTGGATGGTGACCTGGTCAACACCCATCTGGCCTGCGCCGATCTTGCCCTTGAAGATACGGGAAGGATCGGTGGTGGAGCCCATGGAACCAGCGTGACGATGGACGGGGCCGCCGCCGTGGCTGGTGGGAGTGCGCTGTGCGCCCCAGCGCTTGATGACGCCCTGATAGCCGTGGCCCTTGCTGGTGCCGGTCACGTCCACAAAGTCGCCCTCTTTGAAGGTGTCAGCCTTGACGATGTCGCCGACGTTCAGCTCGGCGGCGTTATCCAGGTTGAACTCACGCAGGTACTTCTTGGGGGCCACGCCAGCTTTGTTCAGGTGACCCATTTCGGGCTTGGACAGCTTCCGCTCGGGAATGTCCTCGTAGCCCAGCTGGACAGCCTCATAGCCTTCCTTGTCGGAAGTCTTCTTCTGGACGACGGTGCAGGGACCCGCCTCGATGACGGTGACGGGGATGACCTTGCCGTTTTCGTCGAAGATCTGAGACATGCCAACCTTCTTGCCGATGATTGCTTTCATGTATGATCCTCCTTAAAGGTTATTGGTCGACATAGTTCAATCTGCATTGGGTACAGATCGCTTGCTCTGCCGACGTAACCCCCGCCGGCCTCACGCAAGTCAGCCGACGGTCGGGTAGCAAGCAAATTCATTTGTTCCGGCGCCCATTGCGCCGGGTGCCGTGGTTTTCCACAGCGTGTACCTTATAAAGATAAGGTACTTACAGCTTGATCTCGATCTCCACACCGGCGGGCAGATCCAGAGCCATCAGAGCCTCCACGGTCTTGGGGGTGGAGTTGGTGATGTCGATCAGGCGCTTGTGGGTGCGGCGCTCAAACTGCTCACGGCTATCCTTATACTTGTGGGTAGCACGCAGGATGGTGACGATCTCCTTCTTGGTGGGCAGAGGGATGGGGCCGGAGACGGCAGCGCCGGTGCGCTTGGCGGTCTCGACGATCTTCTCTGCGCTCTGGTCGATGACCTGATGGTCATAGGCCTTCAGACGAATGCGGATCATTTCTTTTGCCATTTGGTTCGTTCCTCCATTATTTCGTACGGTTTTTGATTGCGTGACCAACTGCCGTACGGCGAGAGTTCTTATACGCCGTTCCGTGCGTATCATTCCGGCTCATAAGAAACACCGGCGCAAAATCCGGCCGGTGTCCTTCTGGCGCAGCGATCTACGCTGACGTGCAGAAACTTCTCAGCCGCCCGATGATCGGACATACTCCCCGGAAGTTACCTCCTCTCGGAGCAATCTCCCGGTTCATCGCATTTGTACACGTCTCCGGGTGTGCAGCACCCTCAGCGCACGTACCCTGCTATATTAAAGGAAAAATCCCCTTTTGTCAAGGGGATTTTTCGCTTTTTTCATGAAATTTTTCAAGTTTTTTGTGGAGCCTGCCCAGCCTCGCTTTCATCGGCAAAAGCCGTCCCACACCGGTCTCCTTCCCGGCATCAATACGCCACGCCCCAGTAGATATCGCTGGTACACTCCTTGCCGCACACGGGGCACTTGCCCACGGTGCCGGACTGCTTCAGGGGCATACAGCGGCTGGACACGCCGGCCTTCTCCTTCATGGCCAGCTCGCACTCCAGACTGCCGCACCACTTGGTGCGGGCGAAGCCGCCCTTGCCCTGAGCCATCTCCTTCACTTCCTCCCACGTGGTGAAGTCGAAGGTGTTGTCCTCCAGATTCTTCTCCGCCATGGCGTAGAGGTTGTCGTGTACGTCCTTCAGCAGGGCCTGTACGGTACCCTCCAGCTCCGTCAGCGGCACGAATACCTTCTCGCCGGTGTCACGCCGGGCGATGCAGCACTGCTGCTTCTCCATGTCCTTGGGGCCGATCTCCACCCGCAGCGGCACGCCCTTCATCTCGTACTGGGCATACTTCCAGCCGGGGGACTGCTCGCTGTCGTCCATCTTCACCCGCAGGTCCAGCGCCGTCAGACGGTCCCGCAGGGCCGCCGCAGCATCCAGCACGCCGGGCTTGTGCTGGGCCACCGGCACCACCACCACCTGAATGGGGGCAATGGCCGGCGGCAGCACCAGACCGTTGTTGTCAGAGTGGGTCATAATGCAGGCGCCGATGAGGCGGGTGGTGCTGCCCCAGCTGGTCTGGAAGGGATACTGGAGCTTGTTGTCCCGGCCGGTGAAGGTCACGTCGTAGGCACGGGAGAACTTGTCCCCGAAATAGTGGCTGGTGCCGGACTGCAGGGCCTTGTGATCCTTCATCATGGCCTCGATGGTGTAGGTGGCCTCGGCCCCGGCAAACTTCTCCTTGTCGGTCTTGCGGCCCTTCACCACCGGCATGGCCAGCGCATCCCGGCAGAAGTCGGCGTAGCAGTTCAGCTGCTGCTCCGTCTCGGCAATGGCCTCCTCCGCCGTCTCATGGATGGTGTGGCCCTCCTGCCACCAGAACTCCCTGGAGCGCAGGAAGGGCCGGGTGGTCTTTTCCCAGCGGATGACGGAGCACCACTGGTTGTAGAGCATGGGCAGCTCCCGGTAGCTCTGCAATACATTGTGCCAGTGGTCGCAGAACATGGTCTCCGAGGTGGGCCGGAAGGCCAGCCGCTCCTCCAGCTTCTCGCTGCCGCCCATGGTGACCCACGCCACCTCCGGGGCGAAGCCCTCCACCAGCTCGCCCTCCTTCTTCAGCAGGCTCTCCGGGATCAGCACCGGCATCGCCACGTTGACGTGTCCGGTCTTTTTGAACATCCCGTCCATGATGCGCTGGATGTTCTCCCAGATGGCGTAGCCGTAGGGCCGCAGGATCATGAAGCCCTTCACGGAGGCGTAGTCCACCAGCTCCGCCTTCAGGCAGATGTCGGTGTACCACTTGGCGAAGTCCACCTCCATGGGGGTGATGGCTTCCACGTTTCTCTGATCTTTTGCCATAATTCTCTCAATCCTTTATATTGTTATCGTTTTTCACGGATCGCTCTTGAACTTTTATTGTATCTGCCGGACGCCCGCTTGTCAAGGCCCGCCTCTCCACCCCGCCGGTAAAAGCGCATCTCCGCCTTCATCTCCCGGCAGCCGGATCGCCCTATGCCCTTCCTTCCAAGCGAGTGTCCTTTAGTTCAAGGATCGTATCATGCAGCGGCAGGATCTCCGGGCTCACCTTGTGTTCGATGCTGATGACGGTCAAACCGTCCGTCCGGAGCAGCTGGGACAAGATTTTCTGGCTGCTGCCCTTGTCCATATTGGCAGTGGCTTCGTCCAGGAAGATGACCCGCTTATTCTCGGTCAGCACACGGGCCAGCGCCAGCTTTTGCCGCTCTCCGCCGGACAGATTGCCCTTCGTGTTCTGGAATACCTGATCCAGATCATGGGACGCAAGAAAGGCATCCATTCCCAGAGAATGCATCGCCGAAACATGGTAAGTGCGCCGCCTGCGCCTGCGTCCACCGCATCAATGGCATTTTGAAGATAGATCGGCTTCAATGAGGTGCAAACGGCCAAAAGTACCGATGAGATCACGACAATAAAAACCATGGTTTCGCCTCCTATTCTGATGAGTTACGGTTCCGGTCCCGGCAGCAAGCCTCGCCTCCCCGCCCTGTCGAAAAATCCGGGTATCTATTATATATGGTGTATCCCCGCCCTGTCACCGGCTGCCGTATGGCTCATCCGCTGTACTTCTCCAGCACCCACCGCCGCACGTGCTCCACAAAACGGTAGGTGGAGCGGGAGATGGCCCGCTTGTCCTTGACGCAGATGCCGATGTTCCGGTAAAAGGGCTTGGCGAAGGAGCAGGCCACCACCGGGTATTCGTTCCGGTCCAGCATCAGCTCCTCCATGATGCTGATGCCCAGCCCGCAGGACACCATGGCCAAAATCACCTGATCCTGCTGCACCCGGTACTGCACATTGGGCTGCACTCCCAGCGTGTCCAGCACCTCCTGAATTTCGTAGTCGTCTCCCTCCTCCAGCAGAATGAAGGGATACTGGGTCAGTGCCTCCGGCGGAAACGGCTCCCGCCCCGCCAGCGGGTGATCCCACGGCACAATGGCCTTCCACTGGTCCCGCTGCAATAGCCAGCAGTCCAGATTCGGCTCCGTGGGCAGCACCAGAAAGCCGCAGTCCGCCGTGCCGTCCTGGATCCACCGGGCGATCTCCGTGTTGTAGTTGGAGGGCAGCAGCTCAAATTCAATATTGGGATACTGCTCCCGGAAGCTTTTCAGGATGTAGGGCATCCACTGCACCGACACGCTGGTGAACACCGCCACCCGCACCACGCCGGTCTCCAGTCCCTGCAGATCCTTGGCCCGTTCCTCGATGCTCCGCTGCTGGCGGCAGATCTCCTGAATATAAGGCATCAGCGCCCAACCGTCCGCCGTCAGGGTCACGCCCCCCCGGCTGCGGCTCAGCAGCGTTACCCCCAGCTCCTCCTCCAGCCCACTGATGGCGTGACTGACGCCGGATTGGGTGAAGCTCAGCTGCTGGGCGGCCGCCGTAAAGCTGCCGCACTCCACGGTTTTCAGAAATACCTGATATTTGGTCAAGTCCATTCCCTCGCCTCCTTGTTTTCCAGCATACCATATCCCGCCCCCCATCTGCAAACTTTTCTTCATAAGATCAATGAAATTCATTCTCTTTGCTTATTTGCAGGAGCATGATATTCTACAACTACTTACCATCGATGAACAAGGGCAAACACGCCTGACAGTGCGCTTTTCTGTTATCCCCCGTTGATTTACCCTCCCCACGGCTGAACCTTTACCTCCTCTGCCGCCTGTCCTTCATGGGCAGACGTCATTTTTATCCGTATATGAAAATCATTCATGCTTTTTATGAGAATCATGCGTTTTACGTCTGCCGTCTCCTGTGGTATACTAAGACCATCTCAGAGGGCTTTCGGTACATATCTCTGCGTGTACCGTAAAGAGGACGATCATACAGCACTGGATCGGAAGTCCTCCGGTTGGCTGATCCTGTCCGCCATGTGGTTGCGGCGGGCCGTGTCCCCCAGCCGTCGAGTGGGTCGAGGACGGCAGATGCTTTCTTTTGTATATTCCCCCGTCTGTCTGCCGGTGATATACATTTTCACCGCATATCATCCTCTTATATTCACCCTTGCCTGTATACCGCTCCCTCACCGCATCCAGTTATTTTTTCCACATATTTCCTGCCCCAACACCGCTGCTTCCATCGCTTCTTCCTGTGCAGGTCCGCCGATCCCCCCGTTTTCCCCCTCCATACTCCCAACGGCCCCGCTCTTCTTTCGCCAGCTATGTTCCGTCCCTCGCCCCGCTATACTTACAGTTGCCCTCTCCCCGTCCCCTCTCAGGTATGTATGCAGCTTCCGAAAGTCTCCCTTTTGAGCGCTCTTTTCGCCTTTTGTATTGTTTCGCCAACGACCTGCCTCTGCCCGTCGATTCAGATTGTATACAATGTTCAATGTATGAAAAACTCTCATGTTTCGGATGAAAATGATGCGTTTTACAAATTGCATTTCCTGTGGTAAAGTATAGACAGTAAGAGAAAGGAGTTGTTTGAATATGGCACTGGTTACGAAAATGAATCGCTGCGCCGTCTGCGGCAGCGGCCAGATCTCTCTGATGGCGGATGGTAAGTACTACCACTGCGAGGCCTGCGGAGCCACCTCCAACCACACGATGCCCGCCGCCGATCTGGCCAAGGTCGATCGCATCTCCCTCATGGGCGGCAGCACGGAGGAGATCGAGGCTCTGCGTCATCGGTATCCCCGTCTGGGTCTCACCACCTGGACCAAGGAGAATCGGGTACAGCTGTAACCCCCCTTTTATTTCACTCTCTGGAGCGGCATGAGTTACCTCCTCACCGCTAAATGATAAAAACAGGACGCCGATACGGGGCGTCCTGTTTTTCCATTTTCAGCGCTGACTTATCGGGCGCTCGTCCCCGAAGATCAGATCGTCGATATCGGGCTTTCGCTCCATGGGCTCCACTCCTCTCCGTTTCCATACCCTCCATTCTATGTACCGGGGTCGGAGAAAATGTCTCCCGGCATTCTTTGCAGTCTCTCTTGGACAAAAGCCTTGTCCGGCTGTCCCGTTTTCGGGCATTTTTCCTGTCCGGATGCCGTCCTGTTTCTGTCCGTTTTTTGTCCAGTTTCGCCTGATCGCCGCAAAAATCGGCAAAACAAAATTTTCCATAGGGGAAGGGGTTGCTTTTTTTCATTTTCATGATACAATAACAGTACAAATCTTAATGGAGGTGCTTCCCATGGCTTATCAGATCGGTTCCGGCTGCGTCAGCTGCGGTGCTTGCGCAGACGTATGTCCTGTTGGTGCCATTTCTCAGGGTGACGATCATTATGTGATCGACGCTAACTCCTGCCTGGACTGCGGTACTTGCAGCGATACCTGCCCCAATGGCGCTATCAGCCCTGCTGAATAATTACATAGCAAGGACGAAAAACACCGGAGCGGATGCTCCGGTGTTTTTTGCTGTCTTGCGCCGGAGGCGCTCCCCGTGGTACAATACTATCAATGATTCCGGCAGGATACCGGCTGCCATCTCGCGGATGGCGGAGAATATCATAAGTATCTCTGCCCAGAGAAAAGGAGAGGGACACATGGAGCACTGGGACCGGCTGCGGGGCGATCAGGGCTTTTACTGGGACGACGGTCTGTTCCGCCCCTCCACGGATACCTTTCTGTTGGGGGGCTTTCCCGTCCTGCGCCGTGGGGAACGGGTCTGCGACTTAGGAGCCGGAACGGGGCTGCTGGGGGCGCTGCTGCTGACACGGGAGCCGTCCCTCACCGTCACCGGGCTGGAGCTGCGGGAGGACGCCTGCCGTCTGGCCCGGCGCACCGCCCAGCGCAGCGGCTGGCAGGAGCGGCTGCTGTGCCGGCAGGGGGACCTGCGGCGGCGGGAGGACCTGCCCCCGGCGGGCGGGTTCGATCTGGTGGTATCCAATCCCCCCTACTTCCCGCCGGAGACGGGGCGTGTCTCTCCGCAGGAGACACGGAGTGTCGCCCGGTCGGAGGTGGTGTGTACGCTGGAGGATGTGTGCCGGGCCGCCGGTTGGCTGCTGCGGTGGGGCGGGCGCTTCTGTGTGGTATTCCCCACAGAGCGGCTGGTGGAGCTGATGGAGACGGCCCGCCGTTTCGGGCTGGAGCCCAAGCGGCTGCGGATGGTGCAGCACGACGCCGCCGGGGTCCCCGGTCTGGTGCTGCTGGAGTGCCGCCGGGGTGGGAAGCCCGGGCTGCGGGCAGAGCCTGCGCTGCTGCTCTACGAGCCCGACGGCCGAGAGACGTCGGAGCATCGCCGTGCCTATTTTCGTGAGGAGGAGCAAGCGCTATGAGCGGAACATTATATCTGGTAGCCACCCCCATCGGCAATCTGGGGGATCTGTCCCCCCGTGGGGTGCAGACCCTGCAGGAGGCAGACTTCATCGCCGCCGAGGACACCCGTGTGTCCATGAAGCTGCTGAACCATTTCGACATCAAAAAGCCGCTGGTCAGCTACCACGAGCACAACCGGGCCGCCGCCGGGCAGGCCATTCTGGCCCGGCTGCTGGCCGGGGAGACGTGTGCGCTGGTGACGGACGCCGGGACCCCCGCTATCAGCGACCCCGGCGAGGATCTGGTGCGGCTGTGCGGGGAAAACGGCATCACGGTGCAGGCCATCCCCGGCTGCTGCGCCGCCGTGTGCGCTCTGGCGGTGTCGGGGCTGCCCACCGGGCGGTTCACCTTCGAGGGATTCCTCTCCGCCAACAAAAAGGAGCGGCGGGAGGCCCTGACCCGGCTGGCGGCGGAGCAGCGCACCATGGTGTTCCACGAGGCGCCCCACAAGCTGCGGCCCACGCTGGCGGATATGCTGGAGCTGCTGGGGGACCGGCCGGTGGCCCTGTGCCGGGAGCTGACCAAGCTCCACGAGGAGACCATCCGCACCACCCTGTCCGGCGCTGTGGCGCTGTACCGGGAGAAGGAGCCGAGGGGAGAATACGTGCTGGTGGTGGCGGGAGCCCCCCGGCAGGAGGCCCCGGCCCTGACGCTGGCGGAGGGCGTGGCCATGGTGCAGAGCCTGCGGCAGCAGGGCCAGCGGATGAAGGACGCCGTCCGCCGGGTGGCGGAGGACACAGGTCTCTCCCGCAACGAGCTGTATCAGGCGGCATTGCAAGAGGAGTGAGGCAGGGCCTTTCAGCGGATGCCGGAGGTGCATATGATCGACTATACCATCGACTATATAAAGGCGCACGAATTTTCCGCCGGCCACCGGAAGCGGCTGTTACAGGACAGGAAATGCGGCTGCTTTTATTGTCTGAAAATTTTCGCTCCCAAGGAGATCAGCAGTTGGATCGAGGACGTGGGCGGTACGGCGATCTGCCCGTATTGCGGCATAGATTCCGTCATCGGGGAGCATAGCGGGTATCCCATCACCAGAGAATTTCTGGAGCAGATGCGCCAATATTGGTTTTGAGAGATCGCAATACCAACATATGGAAAATTTTCTATGGGGTCATCCTGTCCTGAAAAGCTGTCCGTGGGAGACAGCTATTTTCAGGGCGGTGGTTTTCGTGCAGCATTTGGGTGCAGCAAATGGCAAGAAGAGGGAAGAGCCTTTTTAGCTCCTCCCTCTTCCTCATTTATTCTCATCAGTTCATGGAGTCGGCGGTATCGTGGAACAGCTCCCGGACACGCTCCAGCAGAGGGCGGTGCTCCGGCCGGGAGAGGTCGCCGTCCCGGTGCAGCAGCTCTCTGGCGGCGGACTGGGCCTCCTCCAGCAGCTGCATATCGCAGGCCAGATCCGCAATTTTCAGGGTGGGCAGACCGTGCTGCCGCTGGCCGAAGAAGTCGCCGGGGCCACGCAGGTGCAGGTCCTCCTGCGAAATTTCAAAGCCGTTGTTGGTGCGGGTCATGACCTTCAGCCGCCGCCGGGTCTCCTCACTGGGATGCTCCGACAGCAGGATGCAGTAGCTCTTGGCCTGACCACGGCCCACCCGGCCACGCAGCTGGTGCAGCTGGGACAGGCCGAAGCGCTCGGCGTTCTCCACCACCATACAGGTGGCGTTGGGCACGTCCACGCCCACCTCCACCACGGTGGTGGACACCAGAATATCGCTCTCCCCGGCGGCGAAGGTCTCCATGACCTTCTCCTTCTCCTTGGGCTTCATCTTGCCGTGGAGCACCGACACCCGCAGGTCCGGGAAGGTCTCCTCCTGTAACTTTTTGGCGTAGGCCGTGACGGCCTTCCGCTCGTCGGGAAGGGTGTCGCCGTCCCCCACCAGCGGGCAGACGATGAATACCTGATGGCCCTCCTGCACCTGCTTTCGCAGGAAGGCGTTGACCCGTGGGCGATAGCTCTCCCCCAAGGCGAAGGTATCCACCTTCTGCCGTCCCGGCGGCAGCTGGTCGATGACCGACACGTCCAGATCGCCGTAGATCACCAGCGCCAGCGTCCGGGGGATGGGGGTGGCCGACAGCACCAGCATGTGGGGGTCCTCCGCCTTCTGGCTCAGGGCCGCCCGCTGGTTGACGCCGAAGCGGTGCTGCTCGTCTGTCACCACCAGCCCCAGCCGCCCGTACTGCACGTCCCCCGTCAGTAGGGCGTGGGTGCCGATGCACAGATCGACGGTACCGGCGGCCAGTCCCTCCAGCGTCTCCCGCCGCTCTCTGGCACGGGTGGAGCCGGTGAGCAGGGCGCAGGTCAGGCCCAGCCGGGCCATCAGGGGTGACAGCGTTTCAAAGTGCTGCCGGGCCAGAATTTCCGTGGGGGCCATCAGGGCCGACTGCCACCCGCTCTGGGCGGCGAACCAGATGCAGGCCGCCGCCACCATGGTCTTGCCGCTGCCCACGTCCCCCTGACACAGGCGGTTCATGGGGCGGCCGGCGGTCATATCGCCTATGGCATCCTCCACGGCACGGCGCTGGGCATCCGTCAGGGTGAAGGGCAGGGCGCTGTAAAAGGGGTCCATGGAGACCCTGCGGCACACCGGGCCGGACACGTCCTCCCGGCGGCTCCGCAGCAGCTGGAGGCCGCAGGTCAGCAGAAACAGCTCCTCGAAGGCCAGCCGCCGCCGGGCTTGGGTCAGGGCCTCCGGTGAGTCGGGGAAGTGGACGTTTTCATAGGCGTAGTTGATGTAGCACAGGCGGTGCTCCCGCCGCACCTCATCCGGCAGCACGTCCGGCAGCAGCTCCCGGCAGGCATCCAGTCCCTGCCGCACCGCCTGCGTCAGCATCAGCTGGCTGATGCCCGCCGTCAGGGGGGTAGATGGGCATGATGCGCCCCGTCAGCTGCTGGCGGCCCTCCGGCTCCAGCAGGGGGTTCACCATCTGGTGGCGGCGCTGGCCCTCCACCTTGCCGTAGAAGATGTACGTCTCCCCCCCGATGGAGGCTGTTTTTCCGGTACTCCTGATTGAAGAACACCACGTCCAGCGTACCCGTCTCATCCACGGCCCGGGTTCGGACGATGGTGCGGCCGCCGGGGATGCGGTGGGCGGTGGGATCGGCGGCGATCATGGCCCGGACACAGACGTTCTCCCCCTCCGTCAGGTCACGGATGGGGCGGGTCAGGGTCCGGTCCTCGTAGGAGCGGGGGAAATAGCTGATGAGATCACGCAGGGTGGTGATGCCCAGCTTCTCCAGCGCCTTGGCCCGTGTCTCTCCGATACCTTTGATATATCGCACGTTGGTGGATAGCTCTGCCATAGGGCCGCCTCCTTAAAACCATTTTTTGCGCTTGAAGATCCACAGCTCCACCAGCACGCACACGGCGCTGACAATGCAGATCACCAGATAGCCGTGCTCCGCCGACAGCTCCGGCATATTCCGGAAGTTCATGCCGTACCAGCCGGCGATGAGAGACAGGGGCAGGAACACCGTGGTGACGATGGTGAGGATCTTCATGATTTGGTTCTGCCGCATATCCACCTGCGTCTGGTGCATTTCCCGCAGCTGGAGGGAATACTCCTTCTCCTGCTCCGTCATGGTCAGCAGCCGCTGGGCCTTGCCGGAGAGATGCTCCAGCAGTCGCTGGACGTGCTCCTCTGCGTCCGGGATGGCATCGGCCAGCACGGCATAGAGGTCGTCCAGCTGGGCATAGTAGCCCGCCAGCACCGACAGCTCCCGGCGGATGCGGAAGATCTTCTTGTCGAAATCCTCCGCCTGTTGCGCCAGCAGAACTTCCTCCAGTGCCGTCAGGCGCTCCTCGTAGTGCTGGAGGCTTTCCATGTCCTCCGCCGTCAGCCGGGCCAGCAGCTCCGCCAGCAGCTGGGCCGGGGTCTCCCCCGGAAGGCCCGGCAGCAGGCCCTGCAAAAAACCGCCCTTTTCCACCAGCAGCAGCTTTTTCTCCGTCAGATAGTAGCCGAAGAAGTGCTTTTCGCCGGTGGGGGCCATGCGCTGGGGCATGGCGTAGGTCCCGATGACGCCGCTCTGGAGCCGCTCTGCCTTGCAGAATACGCCCCGTCCCGGCAGGATCTGGTGCCGGGAGGTCAGCTCCGGATAGCGCTGGCCAAAGGCTTCAAAGGTCAGCAGCTCATATAATTCGCTCATATCATGTACCTTCCCGAATGTGAGATGGGTTCGCCCAAATGGCGCAGAGCCATTTGGGCGATGAGGGTGTATCAATCGCTGTCCAGCTTGAGGACGGCCATGAAGGCCTCGGTGGGAACCTGTACCGTACCCAGATTCCGCATCTTCTTCTTGCCTGCTCCCCACAAAAGCTTGCTTTTGTGGGGTCCCCGGATCAGATTCAAATGGCCGGAAATGAATTCCGCCCATTTCAAGGTTTTGCCTGCGGCAAAACGCTTGAACGCCGCACTTGCGGCGGGAAGGCAAAAAGAATCAATCGCTGTCCAGCTTGAGGACTGCCATGAAGGCCTCGGTGGGGACCTGTACCGTACCCAGGTTCCGCATCTTCTTCTTGCCTTCCTTCTGCTTTTCCAGCAGCTTCTTCTTACGGGTGATATCGCCGCCGTAGCACTTGGCCAGCACGTCCTTACGCATGGCCTTCACCGTTTCACGGGCGATGATGCGCCCGCCGATGGCCGCCTGAATGGGTACTTCGAACAGCTGGCGGGGGATATTCTCCTTCAGCTTTTCGCACAGCCGCCGGGCACGGGGATAGGCCTTATCCCGGTGGGCGATGAAGCTGAGGGCGTCCACGCCGTCGCCATTCAGGAGCAGGTCTACCTTCACCAGATCGCTGGTGCGGTAGCCGGAGAGCTCATAATCCAGAGAGGCGTAGCCCTTGGTGTTGGCCTTCAGGGTATCGAAAAAGTCGTAGATGATCTCGTTGAGGGGCATCTGGTAGTGCAGCTCCACCAGATGGGTATCCAGATACTGCATATCCTTGAACTCGCCCCGGCGCTCCTGACACATGGGCATGATGTTGCCCACGAACTCGTTGGGGGCGATGATGGAAACCCTCACATAGGGCTCCTCGGCGTGCTCAATGGTGCCGGGGTCCGGATAGTTGTGGGGGTTATCCACCTTCACCATGGTGCCGTCGGACTTATAGACGTGATAGATGACGCTGGGGAGGGTGGTCACAAGGTCCAGATTGAACTCCCGCTCCAGCCGCTCCTGAATGATCTCCATGTGGAGCATCCCCAAAAAGCCGCAGCGGAAGCCGAAGCCCAGCGCCACGGAGCTCTCCGGCTCGAAGGTCAGGGAGGCGTCGTTGAGCTGAAGCTTTTCCAGCGCATCCCGCAGATCCGGGTACTTGCTGCCGTCCTCGGTGTAGATGCCGCAGTAGACCATGGACTGGGCGGGGCGGTAGCCCGGCAGAGGCTGGTCGGCGGGGTCATCCGCTCCGGTGATGGTGTCGCCCACCTGCGTATCCTTGACGTTTTTGATGCTGGCGGTGAAGTAGCCCACCTCACCGGCCTGCAGGGCATCGGTAGGCTCGTTGCCCAGCGGCTTCAGGTAGCCGCACTCCAGAATGGTATACTCGGCGCCGGTGGCCATCATGCGGATGGTCTGGCCCTTGCGGAGGGTCCCCTGCTTCACCCGGAAGTACACCACTACGCCCACATAGGGGTCATACTGGCTGTCGAACACCAGCGCCTGCAGCGGGGCCTTGGGGTCGCCGCTGGGGGCGGGGATGTTCTGAACGATATCCTCCAGCACCGCCTGAATGTTGACCCCCTGCTTGGCAGAGATCTCCGGGGCGTCCATGGCCGGCAGGCCGATGATGTCCTCCACCTCCTGCTTAGCCTTCAGAGGGTCGGCGGCGGGCAGGTCGATCTTGTTGAACACCGGCAGGATCTCCAGATCGTGCTCCATGGCCAGATAGGTATTGGCCAGCGTCTGTGCCTCCACCCCCTGAGTGGCATCCACCACCAGCACGGCGCCCTCGCAGGCCGCCAGAGACCGGGACACCTCGTAGTTGAAGTCCACATGGCCCGGCGTGTCGATGAGGTTCAGGGCGTAGGTCTCCCCGTCCTGCGCCGTGTAAAACAGGTGGACGGCACGGGACTTGATGGTGATGCCACGCTCCCGTTCCAAGTCCATGTTGTCGAGGATCTGATTCTCCATCTCCCGTGCCGGTACGGCGTTGCACAGCTCCAGCAGGCGGTCTGCCAGCGTGGATTTGCCGTGGTCGATGTGGGCGATGATGGAAAAGTTTCTGATGTGGGATTGGTCAAACATATGGAAAAGGCCTCCTTAGGTAAATCCACGCTGGCCGCACCCCGTGCGTCCAAGCGTTTTGTGCAGCAAAACCTTGCCGCAGGCGGAATTCATTTCCGCCGAGGAAATATGATCGGGGTCCCCGGCTTGCCGTCAGGCAAGCTGGGGAAGGGATTTGCCATGGTCGATGTGGGCAATGATGGAAAAGTTTCTGATATGGGATTGGTCAAACATATGGAAAAGGCCTCCTTAGGTCGTTGGTTTCTTAATGCTGGTAGGACTTGCAGCGCTCGTCCACGCTGTGGAACACCTGCGCTGCGCTCTGGCCCACGCCGGGCTGGCCCGTCAGGCTCTCCGGCGTCAGCTCCGGCATCCCCTCCTGAGCGGCCAGCGCTTGCCGGTAGCGCAGGGCGCACAGCTGCATATCCGCCGCCACCAGTCCGCCGTCAAAGACCGAGGGGGCCACGGCGAACAGATCCTCGTTGCCGCCGCCCTGCCGGTACAGCTGCCGCAGCAGCTGATACAGGGCGTCGCCCAGATAGTCCCCGGCGGCGGTGATGGCCTCCCGGTCCCCGGTCTTGCCCAGCAGCTCGAAGAGGACACCGGTGGTGTTCACCACCAGCTTTTTTTGCAGGGTCGCCAGAATACTGCCCCGGAGGCTGCCCTTTTCGCCGCTGGAGTCGTACACGTCCTCCGCCTCGATGATAGAGCCGTCCCGGTTCAGAGTGCGGCCCAGCAGGAAATCCGCCGACACGTGGTAGTAGGCGCAGGCCTTCACCACAAAGGCAAGGCCCGGCTCCCGGATGCCGTTTTCATAGTGGCTCAGCAGGGCCTGGCTGATGCCCAGCTCCCCGGCCGCCTTCCGCTGGGAGACGCCCTTCTCCTGCCGCAGCAGGCTCAATGTGCGGGAAAAATCAGTCGCCATTCTCTCTCACCCGTTCTCTTTCTGTTTATACGTTCAGTAAATTATATCTTCTTTATTACCCGATGTAAATAAAAATCTCGCCGGGGCGGCAAACTTTTGCGGAGTTTACCGCTCCATCCCATTCACAAATTGTTTACAGAATAAACATCAAAAAAGGTCAAATACCCTATTGACATTTCCTACCGGTGTGGTATACTATGGTCAAAGGTCAAAGAAAGGCAATATCAAATCAGGAGGGAAACGATATGGGAATCACAGATATGATCGCCGGATTCATTCAGGAGGCGCTGGATGATGCAGGCGGCGTTTTGGAGATGCAGCGGGGGGATCTGGCCCAGCGATTTGGGTGCGTACCCAGCCAGATCAACTACGTCATGTCCACCCGGTTCTCTCCGGAGCACGGCTACATCGTGGAATCCCGGCGGGGCGGCGGCGGCTACATCCGCATCACCCGTGTCCATGTGGACCGGCAGACGCTGATGATGCACGTCATCAACTCCATCGGGTCGGAGATCGATCCGGCCAGTGCCAGAGCCATCCTCTCCAATCTGGTGCAGTCGGAGGCCATCCCCGCCCAGACGGGGAAGCTGCTGGCGAGCCTTTTATCGGACGCCGCTCTGCGCTCCGTTCCCAAGGATCAGCGCAGCGTCCTGCGGGCCGACCTGCTGAAGCAGGCCCTCATCCATCTGGTATAGCGTCGGATCGGTACAGTTGCCGGTTTGATTTTTCGATAAGGAGGAAATCATTATGAAATGTCAGAATTGCGGAAGAAATGAAGCGACTTACTACTATAAGAGCAGCATCAACGGACGGGTCACTGAGACGCACCTGTGCGCCGACTGCGCCCGGAAGCTGGGCTATGTGCAGCGGATGCAGCCGGACAGCTTCTTCGGCGACGACTTCTTCTCCCATCCCTTCCGGCTCTTCGAGCCGCTGCTGGGCGGGTTCGGCAATCGCCTGCTGACGGAGTTCCCGGAGCCGGTGGATGTGACCCGGCAGGCCCAACAGGCCGTGGCGGAGGCCCCGGAGGATGCGCTGGTGGACAAGGCGGAGCAGGAGCGCTTCTCCCTGCAGCGTCAGCGCAACGCCTTGCAGACACAGCTGCGCCACGCCGTAGAGGCCGAGGACTTCGAGTCCGCCGCCAAGCTGCGGGATCAGCTGAAGGCACTGCCCCAGCAATAATTTTGGTAGACTGCCACACCTTTTGAAAGGAAGTGTTTCTTTATGATGGAAAATAAATTCACCCCTCGTGCAGAGGAGGCTCTGCGTCTGGCTCAGGAGGCCGCTGAGGATATGGGGCATGGCTATGTGGGCTCCGAGCACCTGCTGCTGGGCCTGCTGCGGGAAGAGGAGGGCATTGCCCACCGTGTGCTGGAGGAGAACGGACTCACCGACGAGATGGTCTGCGACATCCTGCACCGCAGCGTAGGCACCGGTGTCTCCGGCGCCGCACCCTCTCAGGGGCTGACGCCCCGTGCCAAGAGCGCCGTGGAGCTGGCCGTATCCGAGGCCGCCCGCACCGGCGCCGGCTACATCGGCACCGAGCATCTGCTGATGGGTCTGCTGCGGGAGGGCAACAACATGGCCCTGCGGATCCTCCGCACCGTGGGCATCGACCCCAAGAAGCTGTACAGCGCCGTGGTGAAGAAGCTCAATGAGGCGCCCCGCACCGCCGCCGTGTCCGGCAGCGCTGCCGCTCCCGCACAGGAGGGCGGCAAGAAGGGCGCTCTGGAGGAGTATACCCGTGACCTGACGGAGGCGGCCCGCAGCGGCAAGCTGGACCCCGTCATCGGCCGGGAGAAGGAGATCCAGCGGGTCATCCAGATCCTGTCCCGCCGCACCAAGAATAACCCCGTGCTCATCGGTGAGCCCGGCGTAGGCAAGACCGCCATCGCCGAGGGACTGGCCCAGCGCATCGCCGCTGCCGACGTGCCGGAGGAGCTGCTGGACAAGCGGGTCCTGTCGCTGGATCTGTCCGGCATGGTGGCCGGCACCAAGTACCGGGGCGAGTTTGAAGAGCGCATCAAGAACGCCATCGACGAGGTGAAGAGGGTCGGCAACGTCATCCTCTTCATCGACGAGCTGCACACCATCGTGGGCGCCGGCTCCGCCGAGGGTGCCGTGGACGCCGCCAACATTCTCAAGCCCGCTCTGTCCCGCGGCGAGATCCGTGTGGTGGGCGCCACCACCCTCAACGAGTACCGCAAGTACATCGAGAAGGACGCCGCTCTGGAGCGCCGGTTCCAGCCCGTCACCGTGGGAGAACCCTCCCCGGAGGCTGCGCTGGAGATTCTGAAGGGACTGCGGGACAAGTACGAGGCTCACCACCGTCTGACCATCACCGATGGGGCACTGGAGGCCGCCGTGGCTCTGTCCCGCCGGTACATCAACGACCGGTTCCTGCCGGATAAGGCCATCGATCTGATGGACGAGGCCGCCAGTCAGGTGCGTATGGCCGCCGAATCCGCCTCCCCCGATCTGAAGGATCTGGAGGAGAAGATCGCCGCCCTGCACCGGGAGAAGGAGGAGGCTGTCGCCGCTCAGGACTTCGAGAAGGCCGCTCAGCTGCGGGATATCGAGAAGAATTATCAGGAGCAGGTGGAGATCGAGCGGGATAAGTGGCATAAGCAGATGTCCACCAACCGGGGCACCGTCACCGAGGACGACATCGCCAAGGTGGTAGCCGGCTGGACCGGCATCCCCGTCACCCGTCTCACCGAGGACGAGAGCCAGCGCCTGCTGAAGCTGGAGGAGACTCTGCATCAGCGGGTGGTGGGGCAGGACGAGGCCGTGGCCGCCGTGGCCAAGGCCATCCGCCGCAGCCGTGTGGGTCTGAAGGACCCCAAGCGGCCCATCGGTTCCTTCCTGTTCCTCGGCCCCACCGGCGTGGGCAAGACGGAACTGTGCAAGACGCTGGCCGAATCCATGTTCGGCGATGAGAACGCCATGATCCGGATCGATATGTCCGAATACATGGAGAAGCACACCGTGTCCCGGCTGGTGGGCTCGCCTCCCGGCTATGTGGGTCACGAGGAGGGCGGTCAGCTCACCGAAAAGGTGCGCCGTCACCCCTACTCCGTGGTGCTGTTCGATGAAATCGAGAAGGCCCACCCCGATGTGTGGAACATCCTGCTGCAGATCCTGGAGGACGGCATTGTCACCGACTCCCAGGGCCGCCGGGTGGACTTCAAGAATACCATCATCGTCATGACCTCCAACGTGGGCGCCAAGAACATCACCGCCGCCGAGAAGCCGTTGGGCTTTGACGGCAGCGATCCTGACGCCCGAAAGGACGAGGCCCAGAGCTTCGCCCGCATCCGGGAGGCCGTTATGGCGGAGCTGCGCCAGACCTTCCGGCCGGAGTTTCTGAACCGTATCGACGAGATCATCGTGTTCCGTCAGCTGACAGAGGAGAACATCCGCAGCATCGCCCGCCGGATGCTGGACATCATCGGCGGCCGCATGGCCCAGCAGGGCATCACCCTGCAGGCCGACGACGATGCCGTGGCCGCACTGGCCAAGGACGGCTTTGACGCCCGCTACGGCGCCCGTCCCCTGCGCCGCACCCTCCAGACGGAGGTGGAGGATGCAGTGGCCGAGCAGATGCTGGAGGGCAAGCTCCAGTCCGGTGATACCGCCCATGTGCGCCTGAAGGACGGCAAGGTGGTCATCGAGAAGTAAAAACCGCAAGACCCGGAGGTCTTGCAGTCAGGTCAAAGGGCCGCAGGCAAATGCCTGCGGTCCTTTTTTTATACAGGCACCGGCACTTACCGGCTGTGGCGGCAGAGGCCGGTGAGGTGCAAAGAGGAGAGCAAGCGCAGGCTTGCTCCCCTCTTGATCTTTTCTCTCTTACTGGGGCATGGTCTGCACCACGCCACGGGCGCAATCCACCGACACCCGGACGCCGTCCTCCAGACGGCGGGTGGCATCGCCCGCCCCCACCAGCACGGGCTTGCTCAGCAGCAGGCCTACCGTGGCAGCGTGGCACTCGGCGCTGCCCTCCTCGCAGATGATGGCGGCGGCATCCCGCAGATACGGCAGCAGTTCATTGGTGGTATATGGCACCACCAGCACGTCGCCGGCGTGGAACTTCTCCGGCACCTCCTCCACGCTGCGGCACACGCACAGTGGGCCGGAGGCCGTCCGGCTGCCCACGCCCACGGCATTCACCAGTGACCCGCCCACCTGCTGGATGCGGATCATGTTGGTGGTGCCGGAGATGCCCACCGGCACACCGGCGGTGATGACCACCAGATCGCCGTGGCGGATGAGGCCCGCCTTCTCTGCCGACTGCACCGCCAGCTCCACCAGCTCGTCGGTGTTCTCGGCACGGGGCATGGTGATGGGCTCCACGCCCCAGTAAAGGGCCATCTGGCGCTGCACTTGCTCCTCCAGCAGCAGGGCTACCACCGTGGTCTCCGGACGGAAGGAGCTGACCATCTGGGCGGTGATACCCGCCTGACTCACCGTCAGGATGGCGTCGGCACCGATATCCTTGGCAGTGGTGCAGGCGGCGTGAGCCGTGGCGGCGGTGATGTTCATGCGGTTGCGGCACCGCAGCCCCAGCAGCTTGGCATCGTCGATGTGGGATTCGGTTTTCCGGGCGATGGCGTCCATGGTCCGCACCGCCTCCACCGGGTACCGGCCCGCCGCCGTCTCGCCGGAGAGCATGATGGCGCTGGTGCCGTCGTAGATGGCATTGGCCACGTCGGTGATCTCGGCACGGGTGGGCCGGGGGTTCTCGATCATGGAGTCCAGCATCTGGGTGGCAGTAATTACCGGCTTCCCGGCGGCCACGCACTGGGCGATCATATTCTTCTGGATGGCGGGGATCTCCGTGAAGTCGATCTCCACGCCCATGTCACCGCGGGCCACCATGATGCCGTCCGCCGCCGCCAGAATCTCCGTCAGGTTGTTGATGCCCTCCTGATTCTCGATCTTGGCGATGATGCGGATGCGGGACTTGCGGCTCTCCAGCAGCTTGCGGAGCTCCCGCACGTCGGCGGCGGAGCGGACAAAGCTGGCGGCGATGAAGTCAAAGCCCTCCTCCATGCCGAAGAGGATATCCTCACGATCCTGCTGGCTCATATAGGGCATGGACAGGGACACGCCGGGGACGTTGACTCCCTTGTGGTTCTTCATAACGCCGCCGTTTTCCACCCGGCAGCGGATGGTGGAGGCGGTGGTGGAGAGCACCGTCAGCCGGACCAGGCCGTCATCTAACAGGATGGTGTCCCCCGCCTTGACGTCCTGCGGCAGCTCGGCGTAGGTGACAGCGCAGCGGGTGGCGTCACCCTCCACGTCCTCCACCGTCAGGGTGAACTCCTGCCCCTCCTGCAAGGTCACGGAGCCGCCGGCAAAGTTCTTCAGCCGCACCTCCGGGCCTTTGGTATCCAGCATGGCCGCCACCGGCAGATTCAGCTCCCGCCGCAGAGCCTTCACCTGCTCCAGCCGGGCCTTGTGCTCCGGGTGGGTGCCGTGGGAGAAGTTGAAGCGGGCCACGTTCATGCCCGCCAGCATCATCTCCCGCAGCACGCCCTCGCCGTCGGTGGCGGGGCCCAGTGTGCAGACGATTTTTGTCTTTCTCATGATATATCCTCCTCTCCGGGGCCGTGGCTCCGGTTTCTCTTCGGGCCTATTCTACCAGACTTTTCCGCCGGGAACAAGGCTGCCGGGTTGGGGCAGCGCATACTTTAAGGAAACTTTTCGGCATTTTTAGCTCTCTTGACGATATCTACATGAAAATTTATTCCGCATTTTGTGAATAAAAGCATTGACATATGGTGGTCCGCTGTGCTAAAGTACAGACAAGATTTTTGAAAGGAGCAAAATCGGGTATGAAGTTCGCCGCATCTGCAAATCTGTATTTTGGATATTCCTACTTTTACTTTTATTTTGCAAAAGTAAAAGCGATTTGTGATGCCCAGCAGCGAAAAAGTGCTTGATACCGATTTTCTTCTTTTGAAAACAAACCGTATCGAGAGACGCCGTTCGGATCACATATCCGGGCGGCGATTTTATTTTCCGTCCGGGCCGGAGGAATCTCCCACATCCAGATTCAGGAGGAATTTGTCATGAAAAAGAAACGTTCTCTTTGCGCCGCCCTGCTGGCGGGACTGATGGTGACGGCGGTATGCCTCACCGGCTGCGGTCAGAAGGCTGCCGACAACGGCAGCTCCGGCGCCGACAGCGACAAGGTCTATCAGGTGGGCGTGTGCCAGCTGACCCAGCACGATGCGCTGGACGCCGCTACGCAGGGCTTCGTGGATGCCCTGAACACCATTCTGGGGAGCGAGCACGTCAACATCGACGTGCAGGTGGCCTCCGGCGACAGCACCACCTGCACCCCCATCGTCAACTCCTTCGTCAACAAGAAGGTAGACCTCATCATGGCCAACGCCACCCCGGCTCTGCAGGCAGCCTATAACGCCACCACCTCCATTCCCATTCTCGGCACCTCCGTTACGGAGTACGGCGTGGCGCTGGGACTCTCCGACTTCAGCGGCACCGTGGGCGGCAACGTCAGCGGCACCTCCGATCTGGCGCCCCTGACGGAGCAGGCGGACATGATCCTGGAGCTGGTGCCGCAGGCCAAGACTGTGGGACTGCTGTACTGCTCCGCCGAGCCCAACTCCGAATATCAGGTGAAGGTGGTGGAGGACTACCTCTCCAATAAGGGCATCACCTGCACCCGCTACTCCTTCAGCGACAGCAATGACGTGGCCGCCGTCACCACCAAGGCCGCCGCCGACAGCGACGTCATCTACATCCCCACCGACAACACCGCCGCCTCCTGCACCGAGACCATCGGCAGCATCGTCCGCTCCGCCAAGACCCCCGTTGTGGCCGGCGAGCAGGGCATCTGCGTCGGCTGCGGCATTGCCACCCTCTCCATCAGCTACTACGATCTGGGCTACAAGACCGGCGAAATGGCCGCTCAGATCCTCAAGGGCGAGGCGGATATCTCCCAGATGCCCATTGAATACGCCAATGCCTCCAAGCTCTACAACGCCGATATGTGCCAGGAGCTGGGCATCACCGTACCGGAGGGCTACACCGCTCTGGAGGGCTGAAGCACTCCCTGAGAAAACAGGAATCGGAAAAGGAAGGAAACATGAATATGATCGATCTGCTGAGTTCCCTGCCGGGCGCCGTAGCCCAGGGCCTCATCTGGGGCATAATGGCGGTGGGCGTTTACATCACCTATAAGCTGCTGGACATCGCCGATCTGACGGTAGACGGCTCCATCTGTACCGGTGCGGCGGTCTGCACCATGATGCTGCTGAGCGGCCGGAGCCTGTGGCTGGCGGTGCTGTGCGCCGTGGCGGCGGGCCTGCTGGCCGGGGTCGTGACGGGCCTGCTGCATATCTGGCTGGGCATCCCCCCCATTCTGGCAGGCATCCTGACCCAGATGACCCTGTGGTCTGTGAACCTGAAGATCATGGGCAAGGCCAATCAGGGCCTGTCCGTCCGGGACAACCACGTCCTTCTCAGCCAGATGGACGTCCCCGGTGCGCTGGTGGTGCTGGCCATTGCCGCCGTGCTGGTGGTGGCGGTGCTGTACCTGTTCTTCGGCACGGAGCTGGGCTGCGGCATCCGGGCCACCGGCTGCAACCCTGTCATGAGCCGGGCGCAGGGCATCAACACCGATCTCAGCAAGGTCATCGGGCTGTCCCTCTCCAACGGGCTGGTGGCCCTGTCCGGGGCGCTGCTGTGCCAGTATCAGGGCTATGCCGACATCAACATGGGCCGTGGCGCCGTGGTCATCGGTCTGGCGGCGGTGGTCATCGGGGAAGCGGTGGTCAAGCACATCTCCCCCAACTTCGCCGTCCGGCTCACCGGCGTGCTGGTGGGCGCCGTTATCTACTACCTGGTGTATCAGGTCATCATCTTCGTGGGCTTCGACACCGATCTGCTGAAAATGTTCTCGGCGCTGGTGGTGGCCGCCTTTTTGGGCGTGCCGTATGTGAAGAAACAGTTGGCCCGGAAGCACCATGTCAAAGGAGGGATCCGTCATGCTTGAAATGCGCCATGTGACCAAGATCTTCAATCCCGGCACCGTGGATGAGAAGATCGCCCTCAACGATCTGTCCTTCACCCTCAACGACGGGGACTTCGTCACCGTCATCGGCGGCAACGGCGCCGGGAAGAGCACCATGCAGAACGCCATCTGCGGCACGTGGCTGCCGGATGCGGGGGAGATCCTTCTGGACGGGATCGACCTCTCCTCCCTGTCGGAGCACCAGCGGGCCAAGTATCTGGGCCGGGTGTATCAGGATCCCATGACCGGCACCGCCGCCGGGATGCAGATCGAGGAAAATCTGGCACTGGCGGCTCGCCGGGGTCTGCGGCGCACTCTGCGGCCCGGCATCCGCAAGTCGGAGCGGGAGGAGTACCGGCAGCGGCTCCAGGAGCTGGGGCTGGGGCTGGACACCCGTCTTTCGGCTAAGGTAGGCACCCTCTCCGGCGGCCAGCGGCAGGCGCTGACGCTGCTGATGGCCACCCTCCGCAAGCCGAAGCTGCTGCTGCTGGACGAACATACGGCGGCGTTGGACCCCAAGACCGCCGCCAAGGTCATGGAGCTGACGGAGCGGATGGTGACGGAGGAGAAGCTCTCCACCCTGATGATCACCCACAATATGCGGGACGCCATCCGTTACGGAAACCGTCTCATTATGCTCCACGCCGGACGCATCATTCTGGATATCTCCGGTCAGGAGAAGAAGGATCTCACCGTGCCGGAGCTGCTGGAGATGTTCGCCCGTGCCAGCGGCGACGAGTTCTCCGGCGACCGGGCCATTCTGGCGTAAAGCCGCTTTCCTCACCCTCTACTTCTTCCGGCACTGCCGGGAGACTTCCTTCCTTTATTACCCAGCAAGGCCCCGCCGAAACCGGCGGGGCCTTGCTGGGTATTTTCGTTCATAAAAAGGGCGAGGGCGTGGTTTTACCACGTCCTCGCCCGGTGTGCTTACACTCAGATGCGCTTTTGCAGCTTTACCAACATCCGCTCAAACTCCTCCGGCCGGGGGCAGGTGAGCTCCACGGGCCGGCCGGTGCGGGGATGGAGAAAGCGCAGGCCCGTGGCGTGGAGGCACTGGCCCGTCAGGCCCGGCACGGGCTTTTTATTGCCGTACACGGTGTCCCCCAGAATGGGGTGGCCGATGTAGGCCAGATGGACCCGGATCTGGTGGGTACGGCCCGTCTCCAGCCGGCAGCGCAGGTGGGTGACGCCGGGATACCGGGTCAGCACCTCCCAATGGGTGATGGCGGGACGTCCGCCGGCCACCACCGCCATCTTTTTGCGGTCGCTGCGGCTGCGGCCGATGGGGGCGTCCACGGTGCCGCTGTCCTGCCGGAAGCTCCCCACCGACAGGCACTCATAGGTGCGGGCCAGCGTATGATCCGCCAGCTGAGCCGCCAGCGCCAGATGGGCGGCATCGTTTTTGGCGGCGATGATCAGGCCGCTGGTGTCCCGGTCGATGCGGTGTACGATGCCAGGGCGCTTCTCGCCGCCGATGCCGGAGAGGGAGTCCCCGCAGTGGTGCAGCAGGGCGTTGACCAGCGTGCCGTCCGGATGGCCCGGCGCCGGATGCACCACCATGCCCACGGGCTTATTCACCACGATGACGTCCTCATCCTCATAGACCACGTCCAGCGGGATATCCTGCGGGACGGCCTCCGGCTCCTCTGCCTCCGGCAGCGTCACGCACAGCTCCTCCCCGCCGGTGATGCGGTAGCTTTTGCCGGGGGCGGCGCCATCACAGGTGACGCAGCCCTCCGCCAGCAGCCTTGCGGCGGCGGAGCGGGTCAGGCCCTCCACCCGCCGGGACAGGAAGCTGTCCAGCCGGGTGCCGGTATCCTCCTCAAGAGGGGTCAGACGGATCGTGTGCATGGTCAGGCTCCTTCTTTTTCTTGTCGTATTTTTCGTAGAGGAACAGGTAGTACACCCCGCCCAGAATGGCTCCCACCACCACGCAGCAGTCCGCCAGATTGAACACCGGGTAGCTGAACAGCTGCAGGTCAAACATATCCACCACGTAGCCGTGGACGATGCGGTCGATGATGTTGCCGATGCCCCCCGACAGGATCAGGGTGCAGGCAGTGACTCCCGTCCAGTGGCGCACCACCTTTTTGATGAGCAGCAGCGCCACCGCCGCCAGCAGCACCGCCGTGAACACCACCAGCAGCACCGTCCGGCCGGAAAGGCTGGACCATGCCGCTCCGTAGTTGTGCAGCCGGGTCAGCTGCATGAAGCCCGGCAGAAACGGCGCCGACTCCCCCACGGCCAAGTGGGTCACCACCCAATATTTCAGTATCTGGTCGCCGGCCAGCAGCACGGCGCCAAGGATCGCATACCACATAATGTACTCCTTCTGCACATGGATTTTGGCTATGGGTTTATTGTACCCTATCGGCGGCGGGTTTGCAACCGCCGACTTGTAAACACTATGCAGGAGATGCCACTGATTTTTAACCGCACTGTCACCGGTTTGTAAATGTTTTTCATCATTTCGTGATGAATCTGTCCAGAAAATTCGGTATGATAAAGTCGTAAAGCAAACCAATGTGCATCCGGAAGAAAGGAGCTGCCATGAAAAGGCTTTGTGCGATCCTGCTGGGACTGATGATGCTGGCGGGCCTGTGTGCCTGCGGACGGAGAACCTCTCCCGCACCTGCCCCCAAAACGCCGGAGCCTGTCACGGTCATCACTCCGCCACAGCCCACCCCTTCGGAGGCGGAGGCGGTTCCCGTCTCCACTCCCGACGGCGCCACACCGCTGACGGCGGCGGAGCTGGACTGGTTCGGGCGGTGCTTCTTCAACGTGGTCCCCGGATGGGGCCCCAATCGGTTTCTGACCTGTGCCTATGCCCGGCCGGAGGACATGGATCTGGCGGCGGTGCTGGCCTGCGGGCCGGAGGGCGGCTGGAACGTCACCTCTCAGGAGCGGAACATGATCGCCGCCGGGGGAACGGACAGCGTGGTCCGCATCCCGCTGGAGCAGGCGCAGGAGCTGATGCTGCGCTACACGGGGCTGGCCCTGTCCGACACACAGGGCGTGGGACTGGACAGCCTGCGCTACCTGTCGGAATACAATGCCTACTACCGGGTGGGCGGCGAGGCGGAGGCCGCCTACTGCCGCATCCTCTCCGGATGGCACACGGCGGACGGGCTGACGGTATTGCAGTATGACGGCGGCACCGTGACCCTGCGGCAGCTGGATGGCCGGTGGGTGTTCGTATCCAACCTGCCGGGCCGCAGCGCATAAGTACGACTTACTCTTTCCTCTCATTCTCTCAATAGGCGGAAGCAGCCGGACGGGAGCCCGTCCGGCTGCTTCCGTCTATTTTTGCTATTCCCCGGCTCCGTTTATTTTTACTGCTCCCCGGCCTCGCAGTAAAACAGGATATCCGCCCTCTGTAAGGAGCGGCAGTTTTTTGGATTTTTTCGTCGGGATTTCTTGTGCCGGTGGGAGAAATATGGTATACTAACATGATAAATATGGAAGATAGTGCCCCGGCATCCCACCGGGGCGGGGAGGTACCCATTGGATAGAAAAACAGTTCTTCTGGACGAAGCGCAGCTGGAGCGGCAGCGGGAGTATACCCGCCAGCTGGCAGCCCTCCATCAGCAGCGGGGCAAGCCCGTCTATGCGCTGGTGGACACCTTCGGCTGCCAGCAGAATGTGGCCGACAGCCAGCACATTCTGGGTATGCTGCGGGACATGGGCTGCCAGTTCACCGACGATGCCGCTCAGGCGGATATCGTGGTGCTGAACACCTGCGCCATCCGGGATCACGCCGAAAAGCGGGTCTACGGCAATCTGGGGGCGTTGACCCACACGAAAAAGCAGAACCCGGAGCAGGTCATCTGCCTGTGCGGATGCATGGCCCAGCGGCCGGAGGTGGCGGAGAAGGTGCGCCAGAGCTACCGCCATGTGGACTTGGTGTTCGGGCCGCAGGCGCTGTGGAAGTTCCCGGAGCTTCTGTACCGGGTCTATACCCGGCGGGGGCGTGTGTTCTCCGTGGAGGATGAGCACGGCACCATCGCCGAGGGGATGCCCGTGGTGCGGGAGGGCAACGTCCGGGCGTGGGTGTCTATCATGTACGGGTGCAACAACTTCTGCTCATACTGCATCGTCCCCTACGTCCGGGGCCGGGAGCGCAGCCGGGAGCCTCAGTGCATCATCGATGACGTGCGGCAGCTGGCCGCCGAGGGGTATAAGGAGATCACTCTGCTGGGGCAGAACGTCAACTCCTACGGCAAGGATCTGGAGACGCCGTGGGACTTTGCCGACCTCCTGCGGGAGCTGGACAAGATCGAGGGGGATTACCTGATCCGGTTCATGTCCTCCCAGCCCAAGGACGCCACCCCCAAGCTGTTTGACACCATGGCCCGGAGCCGGCACGTGGCCCACCAGCTGCACCTGCCGGTGCAGTCCGGTTGTGACCGGGTGCTGCGGGCCATGAACCGGCCCTATGACCGGGCCAAGTATCTGGAGCTGATCACCTACGCCCGGAAGGTCATGCCCGATCTGGTACTGACCTCGGATGTCATCATCGGCTTCCCCGGCGAGACGGAGGCGGAGGCCATGGAGACGGTGGAGCTGGTGCGGCAGGTGGAATTCGACGCCCTATTCACCTTCATCTTCTCTCCCCGGCCCGGTACGCCGGCGGCCAAAATGGACGATCCCGTCCCCCGCAGCGAGAAGCAGAAGTGGTTCGACACCCTCTGCGCCGTGCAGAACGATATCTCTGCCCGGCTCCACGCCCGATATGTGGGCCAGACCCTGCGGGTGCTGGTGGACGGCCGCACCGACGACGCACGCTGGCCCCTATCCGCCCGGACGGCGGGAGGACGGCTGGTACATCTGGTGGGCGACGAGGACGCTCTGGGCCAGTACCGGCAGGTACGCATCACCGACAGCAACACCTGGGCGCTGTTCGGGGAAATGGTATGACCCTCCCTCAGTAAATGGGCGGGTGGAAGAGTTTTCCACCTGTCAGCCCGGAGTTTTGCACTTTTCAACAGGGTTTTCCACCAAATTCGATCGCTTTCACTTATTTCTGGCAGAAAGAGGTATGAGGGTATGGCAGAAATGACGCCCATGATGCGCCAATATATGGAAATCAAGGAGCAAAACAAGGACTCCATCCTGTTCTTTCGGCTGGGGGATTTTTACGAGATGTTCGGGGACGACGCCCGGAAGGCGTCCCGTGAGCTGGATCTGACCCTTACCACACGAGATAAGGACAAGAACAAGTCCTTCGAGGAGAAGATCCCCATGTGCGGCATCCCGTACCACGCCTCCGACGCCTATATCGCCCGGCTCATTGCCAAGGGCTACAAGGTGGCCATCTGCGAGCAGACGGAGGATCCTGCCGCCGCCAAGGGGCTGGTGGAGCGGGACATCGTCCGCATCGTGACGCCGGGTACCGTCATCGACTCCGCCTGTCTGGAGGAGGGGCGCAGCAACTTCTGCGCCGGCATCTATCTGGACGGAGACTACGCCGGGTTCAGCGTGTGCGATATCTCCACGGGGCAGACCCATGTGACGGCCTTCTCCGGGCCGGATCGGGAGGCCCACCTGCAAAATGAGCTGGGGCGCTTCGCCCCGGCGGAGGCGGTGCTGAATCCCGGCGCTGCCGAGGATGCGGCCCTGCGGGCGCTGCTGGAGGACAAGCTCCGGTGCCACGTGGAGCGTCTGCCCGCCGGGCGGTTCCAGCTGCCCGCCGCCGAAAAGCGCATCCGCCGACAGTTCGGGGACGATGCCGCCCAGCGGCTGCCCCGGGACAACCCGGCGGCTATGCTGGCGCTGGGGGCGCTGCTGGACTACCTCCACGATACCCAGAAAACGGATCTGGACCACGTGGACCGGCTGGACTACTACCGGCAGGGGCAGTTCATGGAGCTGGATCTGACGGCCCGGCGGAATCTGGAGTTGACGGAAACTCTGCGGGGCAAGGAGAAAAAGGGCAGCCTTCTGTGGGTGCTGGACAAGACCAGGACCGCCATGGGCGCACGGCTGCTGCGGAGCTGGCTGGAGCGGCCCCTGCTGTCCGTATCCGCCATCGCCCGGCGCAGCGACGCCGTGGCGGCGCTGGTGAAGCACACCGTGCAGCGGGAGGAACTGATCCTGGCCCTCACCGGCATCGGGGACATGGAGCGGCTCATGGGCCGCATCGTCTACGGCAGCGCCGGGGGCCGGGACATGGTGTCCCTGAAAAACGCCATGGATCATCTGCCCGCCATTCGCCAGCAGCTGGCTGCCTTCGAGGGCGGACACCTGCGGGAGCTGGGCGCACGGCTGGACCCGCTGGAGGATCTGGCAGAGGTCATCGGCAAGACTTTGCAAGACGATCCCCCCTTCTCCGTGCGGGAGGGCGAGTTCATCCGGGACGGCTTTGACCCGGAGGTGGACCGGCTGCGGGGTATCCTCCACGGCGGCAAGGGCATCATCGCCTCCATGGAGGCCGCCGAGAAGGAAAAGACCGGCATCCGCACTCTGAAGATCGGCTACAACAAGGTATTCGGCTACTACATCGAGGTCTCCAACTCCTTCAAGGAGCTGGTGCCGGAGACATACATCCGCAAGCAGACGCTGGTCAATGGCGAGCGCTACATCACCCAGGAGCTGAAGGATCTGGAGCACGATATCCTCTCCGCCTCCGACCGGGATGCGGCGCTGGAATATGAGCTGTTCACCCGGCTGCGCCAGACCCTGTGCGACGCCGTGACCCGGGTACAGGGGGCCGCCGCCGTAGTGGCGGAGCTGGACTGCCTGTGTTCGCTGGCGGCGGTGGCGGTGAAGAACAACTACTGCTGCCCGGTGGTGGACGAGTCCGGGGTCATTGAAATTCACGACGGCCGCCACCCGGTAGTGGAGTGTATGCGCCCCGACGCCATGTTCGTCCCCAACGACACCTACATGGGGGAGAAAGAGAACCGGGCCGCCATCATCACCGGCCCCAACATGGCGGGTAAGTCCACCTATATGCGGCAGGTGGCCCTGATGGTGCTCATGGCCCAGATCGGCTCCTTCGTGCCGGCCAAGGCCGCCCGCATCGGCATCGTGGACCGCATTTTCACCCGCATCGGCGCCTCCGACGACCTGTCGGCGGGGCAGTCCACCTTTATGGTGGAGATGACGGAGGTCAGCGATATTCTCCGCTGCGCCACCTCCCGGAGCCTTTTGATCCTGGATGAGATCGGTCGGGGCACCTCCACCTTCGACGGCATGAGCATCGCACGGGCGGTGCTGGAATACTGTGCCGATCCCAAGAAGCTGGGGGCCAAGACCCTGTTCGCCACCCACTATCACGAGCTGACCGCCATGGAGGGGACCCTCCCCGGCGTGAAGAACTATAACATCGCCGTCAAGACCCGTGGGGAGGATATCATCTTCCTGCGGAAGATCATCCCCGGCGGCGCAGACCGCAGCTACGGCATCGAGGTGGCCCGTCTGGCGGGTCTGCCGTCCACGGTAGTCAATCGGGCCAAGAAGATCCTCCGCCAACTGGAGGAAGAAGTCGGGCGGCCCGCCCCGGCGGTGCAGGCGCAGGAGGATCAGGTATCCCTGACGGCCCTGTCGGAGGGGGAGGTCATCGACCAGCTGCGCCGGACGCAGGTGGACACCCTCAGCCCGCTGGAGGCCCTGAACCTGCTGTACGAGCTGAAAAAGAAGCTGAGCTGACGGGAGTTTATCCCGTCCACGAACCTCTATGAAAGGAGTGCTCTATGCCTGATATTCAATGCCTGCCCAGCCACGTGGCAGACCTCATTGCCGCCGGCGAGGTGGTGGAGCGGCCCGCCAGCGTGGCCAAGGAGCTGCTGGAGAACGCCATCGACGCCGGGTCCTCCGCCATTGTGGTGGAGATCCAGCACGGCGGACTGACCTATCTGCGGATCGCTGACAACGGCTGCGGCATTGACGCCGAACAGCTGCCCACGGCCTTTTTGCGCCATGCCACCAGCAAGCTGCGGACGGCGGCAGATCTGACCGCCATCGGTACGCTGGGCTTCCGGGGTGAGGCGCTGGCCGCCATCTCCGCCGTGTCACGGGTGGATATCTTCTCCCGGCGGACGGGGGCGGAGACGGGGGCCTCCCTGCATCTGGAGGGGGGCGTCCCCGGTCAGGTGGAGGAGGTGGGCTGCCCGGAGGGTACCACCATCTGCGTCCGGGACCTGTTTTACAACACCCCCGCCCGAATGAAATTCATGAAGAAGGATTCTGCCGAGGGGGCCGCCGTCAGCGGTATCGTGCAGCATCTGGCCCTGAGCCACCCGGAAATCTCCTTCAAGCTCATCCGGGATGGTGTGGAGCTGCTGCACACCCCCGGCGACGGAGATCTGCAGTCGGCGGTGTACGCCGCCATGGGGCGGGACTTCACCATGGGACTGCTGCCCATCAGTGGCCGCAGCGGCGATATCGCCGTGGAGGGCTTCGTCACCAAGCCCCTCAACGGCCACGGCACCCGTGGCCGCCAGCTGTTCTTCGTCAACGGCCGGTTCATCAAGAGCCAACTGCTGACGGCGGCGCTGGAGGAGGCCTACCGCAACCAGCTACTGAAGGGGAAGTTCCCCGGCTGCGTGCTGCGGCTCACCATGCCCGCCGACCGGCTGGACGTCAATGTCCACCCCGCCAAGACGGTGGTGAAATTCGTCAACGATAAGGATGCCTTCAACGCCGTGTACTACACGGTGTTGGATGCCCTGAATACCCCCGCTCCGCAGCCCAAAAAGCCCCAACAGGAGTCCTTTTACCAGACCATGACGGTGCAGCAGTACCGGGAGCGGGTGCCGCAGCCGGAGGAGAAGAAGCCTCTGGGTTCCTACACCGTCCGGCCCGCCGCACCGGCCTCCCAGCCGCTGGAGGTCCATGACGTGGCCCCCCGAAGGGGGGAGAGCTTCACCGTCACCTCCTCCGGCGTCAGCTATCGCATCACGCCCCCCGCTGTGCAGGAGGAGCCACCGGCCCCGGCGGCATCCGTACCGGAGGAGACTGTCCCCGTCCCGGCGGAGCCGGTGCAGGAGACGAGCGTTCCGGCCCCCGCAGAGGAGAAAGCTGCCCCGCAGAGTGCAGCGCAGCAGACGGTGGAGCCGGTGCGTCAGGCCCCGTGGCGGGTGGCCGGCGAGGTGCTGCGGACGTATATCATCTGCGAGGATGAGCAGGAGAATGTGTGGCTCATCGACAAGCACGCCGCCCACGAGCGGGTGCGGTTCGATGCCCTGAAAAACAACACCCAGCCGGTGATGTCCCAGCAGCTTCTGTCGCCGCTGGCGGTGGAGCTGTCGGCGGAGGATGCCGTCTCCCTGCTGGAGCAGCTGCCGCTGCTGGAGGAGTTCGGCTTTGTGTGCGAGGACTTCGGAGACGGTACGGTGCTGGTGCGGCAGGTGCCGTCGGATCTGGAGGTGGGGGATGTCCCCGCCGCTCTGGAGGAGCTGGCGGAGGATCTGCGGCTGAACCGGGCCGATCCCGCCGCCGCGCGGGACAGCCTGCTCCAGACCATGGCCTGCAAATCCGCCATCAAGGCGGGGATGTGGTCCGATCCCTCGGAGCTTCAGGCGCTGGCGGATAAGGTGCAGAGCGGGGAGATCCGCTACTGCCCCCATGGCCGTCCGGTGGCGGTAAAGCTCAGTAAGTACGAGATGGAGAAGATGTTCAAGCGGGCGTAAATTTCTCTGCTGTCTCCGGCGGAATACTTCTCTCAGCAGCCGGGAAAGCGCCCCACCGGCGGCAAAGGAAGAAAGAACAATCGGGAAAGGAGTCCCCCTATGATCCCACAGATCATCTGCGTGGTGGGTCCCACCGCCACGGGAAAAACGAAAATGGGCGTGGCGCTGGCCCACCGCTTCGGCGGCGAGGTGGTGTCCGTGGACTCCATGCAGATCTATCGGGGCATGGCCATCGGCACCGCCGCCCCCACTCCGGAGGAGATGGAGGGCATCCCCCACCACATGGTGGGCGTGGCCGATCCCGCCGAGAGCTGGTCCGTGGCCCGGTTCGTATCGGAGGCCGATGTCTGTGTGCAGGATATCCTCCGCCGGGGCCGCCGCCCTATTCTGGTGGGCGGCACGGGGCTGTATCTGGAGTCCCTGATCCGCGGCACGGACTTTGCCGCCGGAAGCGCCGGCGGTGTGACCCGGCAGCGCCTGCAGCAGCGGCTGGAGCAGGAGGGCATCGGCCCGCTGCTGGCAGAGCTGCAAACCATCGACCCGGACAGCGCCGCAAGGCTGCACCCCGGCGACGAAAAGCGCATCCTCCGGGCGCTGGAGGTGTGGTATGAGACCGGCGAGACCATCACCCAGCACGACCACCGCACCCGGCAGCAGCCGCCCCGCTACCGGGCCGCCTACATCGGCCTGAGCTTTCAGGATCGGGCGCAGCTGCGCCGACGCATCGACCTGCGGGTGGATGAGATGGTGCGGCAGGGACTGCTGGAGGAGGTGCAGGCCCTGCTGGCAGCGGGGCTGCCTCCCACCGCTACGGCGTGGCAGGCCATCGGCTACAAGCAGTTTCTGGCGGCGGCAGACGGCCGCTGCACCGTAACCGAGGCCATCGAGGAGGTCAAACTCCGCTCCCGGCAGTACGCCAAGCGGCAGCTGACGTGGCTGCGGCGCAACCCGGACATTCACTGGATCCTGTGGGGAGAGGAGCCGAATTTTCCCCGGGGCCTGCAAAATGCGACAGAATATCTCACCGCTCTTGGCTTACGATAAGCCCAGGAGCGGACGGCACGTCGTCCGCCAACAGAGAAAAGGAGCAGACGATATGCAGAAGAACAACAACCTTCAGGAAATTTTTCTCACCAAGGCCCGCAAGCAGAGCATTCCCCTGACCATCTTTCTGATGAACGGCTTTCAACTGCGGGGCGTGGTGACGGGCTTTGACTGCTTCACCGTGGTGCTGGACACCGACGGCAAGCAGCAGATCATCTATAAGCACGCTATTTCCACCATCGTTCCCATTCACCCCGTCTCGCTGCAGGAGGAGCCCTGCTTGCCGTCGGACGAGTGAGGCGTCCCAACATTCCACCAAGGAGGAGCCATGAACAACACCCGTGTTTTCCGCTTTCTCAGCATCGCCCTGCTGGCGGCCATTGCGCTGTACTTCGCCGCACAGGGCTATTTTGCCCTGACGGACCCCTTCACCACCACGCTGGTCTATCAGAGCTCCGCCGAGGACACCATCGACGTCAGCGGCTGGCTGGTCCGGAACGAGGAGGTCCTCTCCGGTGAAAGCGGCACCGTGCGCCATGAGGTCAGCGAGGGCGAACGGGTGGGCAAGGGCCAGACGGTGGCCACGGTATACAGCGGCAGCGATGCGCTGGACACCGTGCAGCAGATCGAAAGCAAGGAGCTGCAGCTGCAGCAGCTGCAATTCGCCCTGTCCTCCTATCTGAACCCCGACGCCACCCTGAAGCTGGACGGCTCCATCACCGAGAGCCTGCTGAGCATCCGCCGTTCCCTCTCCGGCGGCGACTACGACGATGCGGCGGACCAGACGGCCCAGCTGAAGGCCGCCATCCTCAAGCGCAGCCACACCTACTCCTCCGGCGAGGAGATCGAGGCGGACATCGCCACGGTGCAGGGGGAGCTGTCCGCTCTGCGGAGCTCCCTCTCTGGGGCCCGGACGGTGACGGCGGAGCACTCTGGCACCTATTCCGCCGCCTGCGACGGCTATGAGTCCCTGCTGACGCCGGAATTTTTGCAGTCCGTGACCCCCTCCCAGCTGGAGGAGCTGCCCTCCGGCCAGACCGGCGGCAGCTCTCTGGGAAAGCTCATCATCGGGGAGACGTGGTACTACACCGCCGTGATCACCACGGAGCAGGCTCAGCAGCTGGAGAAGGGGGGCTGGCTGACCCTGCGGTTTTCCAAGGGTGCGCAGCAGGACATCGACGCCCAAGTCACCTATCTCAGCGCCGCCGAGGACGGCAAGCAGGCGGTGGTGCTGACCTGCCGGGAGTATCTGGCCCAGACCACCCAGCTGCGCCATCAGGCGGCTCAGCTGGTGCTGCGGTCCTATGAGGGACTGCGGATCCCCACCAACGCCCTGCGGATGAACGAGGACAACCAGCTGGGGGTCTACTGCGTGGTGGGCAAGGTGGCCAGCTTCAAGCCGGTGTCCATGGTCTACCGGGGCGACGGATACAGTCTGGTGCAGGCTGCCAGCCCGAGTCAGGACGTTTCCGTCCTGCGGCCGGGGGACGAGGTCATCGTCACCTCCAGTGAACTCTCCGGCGGACAGATCGTGCAGTAGCAGCCGCCGGGCAGATGCCATCGGCCAATCAATGCAGCCACATAAATAGATTCCATCGGGAAAGGAAAGATCTGTATGACCATTACGGAACACATTGCCGCCGTGCGGCGGGAGATGGCGGAGGCCGCCCGAGAAAGCGGCCGCAGCGAGCGGGATATCATTCTGGTGGGCGCCAGCAAGATGAACGACGCCGCCGCCTGTCAGGAGGCCATCGCCGCCGGAGTGGACGCTCTGGGGGAGAACCGGGTGCAGGAGATGACCGCCAAGTTGGCTCAGAACGCCTATGACGGGGCGCCCCTGCACTTCATCGGCCACCTGCAGCGCAACAAGGTGCGGCAGGTGGTGGGCAAGGCCGCCCTCATCCAATCCATCGGCTCCGAGGCCCTGCTGCGGGAGGTGGAGAAGGAGGCCGCCCGGCAGCAGCTGGTGCAGGATATCCTGCTGGAAGTGAACATCGGCGGCGAGGAGGCCAAGAGCGGCTTTGCCCCGGAGGAGACGGAGGCGGCGGCCGTTCTGGCCCGTGAGCTGCCCCATGTCCGGGTTCGGGGACTGATGACCATCCCGCCGGTGGAGGTGGTTCCCCACGGCAATCTGGTATATTTCGAGAAAATGCACCGTCTTTATGTTGACATAAACGGGAAAATATACGATAATGAATTAGAATACATCTCCATGGGCATGAGCGGCGACTTTGCCGATGCCATCCGGGCCGGCAGCAATATGGTCCGGGTGGGGACTGCTATTTTCGGTGCCAGGGATTATACCAAATAAAGAAACAGGAGGGTCTTTCCATGAGCCTGATGGACGAATTTAAGAAGATCATTCATCCCTATGACGATGAGGATGACGATTACGAGGAGGATGTGGGCCGTGACAGCGAGCCGACCTACTTCGAGCCCCGTGAACCCCGTGAGTCCTCCCGCCGCAAGGAGGTCCCTGCGGAGGAGCGGCGCAACAAGGTGGTGAACATCCACGCCACCACCCAGCTGAAGGTGGTGCTGGTAAAGCCGGAGCGCTTTGAAAACGCCTCGGAGATCGCTGACCATCTGCGGGAAAAGCGCACGGTGGTGCTGAATCTGGAGGGTACCAACAAGGATGTGGCCCGGCGGCTGGTGGATTTCCTCTCCGGCGTGGCCTACGCCGGTGACGGGAAGATCAAGAAGGTCTCCACCAATACCTATATCATCACGCCCTATTCCGTGGATCTCATGGGCGACCTGATCGACGAGCTGGAGAACAACGGCCTGTACCTGTAAGGGCCGGATAGAGATGTAAATCGGAGGGATAGATCATGTTTACACCGCAGGAAGTTTCCGAAAAGACGTTCCCCAAGGCATCCGGCTTCAACAACGGCTACGGCATGGCCGCCGTGGACGAGTTTCTGGATGCGCTGACGGAGGATTATACCGCCCTGTATAAGGACAACGCCGCCCTGAAGGCCAAGCTGAAGGTGCTGGCGGAGAAGGTGGAGGAGTATCGGGCCACCGAGGACGCCATGCGCTCCACCCTGCTGTCGGCCCAGCGGATGGCAGCCCAGATGGTCTCCGACGCACAGGCCCAGCGGGACAAGATGCTCTCGGACGCCCAGGAGGAGGCCAACCGGCAAGTGGCCCAGCTGGAGCAGCAGGTGGCGCAGGCCCAGCACAAGCTGACCATGGCCCAGGACAGCCTGTCCGATTTCCTGCGCCGCAGCGCAGACCTCTGCGCCCAGCAGGTGAGCTTCCTGCGCTCTCTGCCGGAGGCAGAGGTGGAGGAGGGCCAGCCCGTGACCCTGCCCGCCCCGGAGGAGGGCCGTGTCCCCGTGGCAGACGCTACGGAGGAGCCCGCCGCACCGGTGGAGGAGGCTCCCGCAGAGGAAGCCGAGGCTCCGGCAGAGACGCCCGCCCCGCAGGAGGCCCCGGCGGAGGAGCCCGCCAAGACGGAGTCCCCCTTCTCGGCGGACTTCAATCTGGACGACCTGAAGTTCGGGCGCAACTATAACAGCGAACACTAAATACCGTGGGGCGGCTCCTGTGAGCCGCCCCTGCTTGCTATCTGCTATCCAACCCATCAAAGGAGTGACACTATGACCCGCCCCATCATCGCCCTGCTGTACGATTTTGACAAGACCCTGTGTACCACGGACATGGAGAATTACACCTTCATCCCGGCGCTGGGATATACCCCGGCCCAGTTCTGGCAGAAGGCCAACTCCTTTGGCCGGGATAACCACATGGATGGCCTGCTGGCCTATATGTACACCATGATCCATGAGTGCCGGGAGCAGAACCGGCGGCTGGACCGGGACTTTCTGGTGCGCTGCGGACGGGACATGGTGCTCTTTCCCGGCGTGCGGGAGTGGTTCCGCCGCATCAACGCCTTCGGCCAGCAGCTGGGGGTGGAGATCGAGCACTACGTCATCTCCTCCGGCCTGCGGGAGATCATCGAGGGCAGCGGCATCGCCCACGAGTTCCGGGAGATCTACGCCTGCGAGTTCTTCTACGACGAGGAGGGGCTGGCCTGCTGGCCCAAGCTGGACGTAAACTTTACCAACAAGACCCAGTTCGTCTACCGCATCAACAAGGGCGTGCTGGATGTGTCCGACGACAAGACCCTCAACGACTCCATGCCCGACGACAGCAAGCGCATCCCCTTCACCAACATGATCTATGTGGGGGACGGCCTGTCGGATGTGCCGTGCATGAAGATGATGCGGGCCTACGGCGGGCAGGCCATCGCCGTGTATCAGGAGGAGAACCGTCAGGGGGTGGAGGACCTGCTGAGCAAAGGCCGGGTGGACTTCATCTTCCCCGCCGACTATCGGGAGGGGACAACGCTGGACAGCACCGTGAAAAATATCATCCGGAAAATGGCCATCTGCGATACTCTGGCGGAGGAAAACGCCGCCCAGTTCCGTCAGATCGGACGCTCCCCCCTGCCCTATCAGGCCAGTCTCTTCGAGGAGACGTAAGAGGCCCCTTTCCAATGCAGAAAATTCTCTGCGTGTATAACGAGGTGCCATCGGGCGCAGCAAGTATCCATCAACGCCGAAAGAATAAGGCTGGCAGGTCAATGACCTGCCAGCCTTGTGTTATGGATTCACTCACTTCGCTCCGTCAGGGCCTAAGGGAGTTTTAATCCCCTTACTGCTCCTTCTGGAACCGATCGGCGGCGATGAGGCGCTTCAGGGCCTCCACGCCCACCTGCACGGCGGAGGTGGGGTCCTCGCTCATATCCTGATCCAGACCGGCGGCCTCCCGCTCCTGATTCCAGATCACATGGAAGCAGGAGCCGCAGCGGCAGCCCAGTGCATCCGCCACCACGAACAATGCGGCGGACTCCATCTCGCTGGCCTTGACGCCCAGACGCTTCCACGCCTCCCACTTGTTCAGCAGCTCATAGGACACCGGCATCCTGGCGGGGCTGTGCTGACCGTAGAAGGCATCCTTGCACTGCACCACGCCCACCTGCGTCCGCTTGCCCAGCGCACGAGACGCCTCCACCAGCGCTGTGGTCACCTCGAAGTTGGCCACGGCGGGGTACTCGATGGGCGCATACTCCCGGCTGGTGTGCTCGAAGCGGATGGCGCCGGTGGCCACCACCACGTCGCCGGAGCGGACATCCAGATCAATGCCGCCGCAGGTGCCCACCCGGATGAAGGTGTCGGCGCCGATGTTGTGCAGCTCCTCCATGGCGATGGAGGCCGAGGGGCCGCCGATGCCGGTGGAGCAGACGGAGACCTTCTCCCCCAGCAGGGTGCCGGTGTAGATGGTGTACTCCCGGTTCTGGGCCACGAAGTGTGCGTCGTCAAACAGGGCGGCGATCTTTTCGCAGCGGCCGGGGTCGCCGGGCAGGATCACATACCGGCCCACATCGCCCTCCACACAGTGGATATGAAATTGTTTCTCCAGTTTTTGCATGAGAAAGGCCTCCTGTCATTTTTTCATGGAATTCTCTTTGATTATACTTCATTCTGCGGCATGGCGCAACCGTTTTGTCCGCAGGCGGGAAACAGTCACCACACCTCCACGGTGTACTTCTTCAGCTGCGTCACCGGGTGCAGATCCCTCTTGGCCTTCCGCAGGCCCAGATCCCCCATGTCCTCCTCCCGGTTCACATACGCAAGACCGTCGGCATAGGCGGTGCAGAACTGGCGGCACAGCATCTGATAGGCGCCGGGGTAGTCCCGGTCCGCCTTCTCGATGTGGATATAAAGGGTGTCCCGCAGCACCTCCCCCAGCGTGAAGCCCACGATGGCCCCGTCGGCCCGGAGGACGCCGCCCACCAGACCGTACTGGTCCAGATGCTCCAGCACCTCCTGCACCTTGTGGTTCTCCTCCGCCGCCTCGCCGGGGGTGTAGTTGAGCTTTTTGTTCAGGGTGTGGAAAAAAGTCTCCACCTCCGCTGCGTCGGTGTTGTCCAGCGGCTCGAAGCTCCAGCTCTGGCAGGTGCGGAGGAAGCGGCTGATGTGGTTGCGCTGGCCGCTGAACTTCTTGCCGGACAGCCGGATCATCTCCTCAGCGGAGTACAGATAGTCTGCAAAATTCTCCTCCTCCGTAATCTCCACCCGACCCGGCAGCGCCCGGAACAGGGGCAGCTCCGCCTCCGGGATGGTGCAGAACCGCACCGGCCGCTCCGGGTGGCGGGTCAGGCACTGCCGCAGTCCGGCGGGGATGTCCTCCCCCAGGGGCAGGTTGTAGTAGAGATTTCCGTCCTCACCGGTGAGGGTGGAGTACAGCACGCCGTCCTCCGCCTGCCACGCCATGTGGAAGTAGTCCCGCCACATGAACATCCCGCCTACGGTGAAGTCGCAGGTGTTGGTGGTGACGAAGCGGAAATATGGGGCGATCACCGGAATATCATCGATGGTCATTTTCTGAAAAGGCATATGGTATCACTCGCTTTCTGACCTCTCCGCCGGGGAAAAATCTTGGATATTATATCAGACCCCGCCGCCGGAATCAAGGGGAAGCTCCTGTCGTGGCTGCGGCTCATTCTTCCGTCATTACAAGGCCGCTTTGCAAATGTGTCGTATTTTCTCTCCGGCGAGTGGCTTTTTCTTTTTGCCTCCGGCGGGTAACTTTCTGCCAATAGCAGCAGAAAGATTCACCGTCGGAGACAAAAGAAGAACGAACTGCCCTACATCTGCCCTCAGGACAAGCCTCCTCCCCCCCACACATCAAATTTTTACAAATTCTTCATATTTCTCCGGCTTTGTCAAAATTTCTTGATAGAAAATGCTGGCGTCCGGATGAAAAATCAAATATTTTTGACAAAATGGAGCTCATTGCTTTTACCGTCCCCCAAAATCCCTGAAAAATCGCCGTTTCTCAGGCTGGCACGTCACTTGCTATTACTATGGGCAGACGGTCCACAGACCGCAGAATTTATGTTTCACTCTTCGAGTGAGGAAAGGACGACATATGGAGTTTTCACCTACCCTATTGGCCATCGTTCCCCCTCTGCTGGCCATTGTCCTGGCGGTCATCACACGCCAGGTCGTGCTGTCCCTGTTCATTGCCGTGTTCGTCGGCGCCGTGATGCTGTGCGGCGGCAATCTGTGGGAGGGCTTTTACAGCACCTTCTTCGATTACATCCTCCCCGGCTTCGAGGATACCGACCACCAGCGCATCCTGGCGCTGACCACCTTCTGCGGCGGTTTGTCGCTGCTGCTGGAAAAGAACGGAGGTGCCCAAGCCTTCGCCAATGCCGTCAGCCACGGCGCCGGCAAGACCCGCCGGGGCGCTCAGGTGCTGACTTGGCTGGGCGGCGTGTTCGTCTGGTTCTCCGATTCCACCAACCCCGTGCTGGTGGGCCCCATCTGCCGCAGCTTTACCGATAAGGTAAAGGTCTCCCGTGAGAAGCTGGCCTACATCGTGGACTCCACCACGGCGGCCGTCCCCACTCTGTTCCCCATCTCTGCCTGGGGCGCTTACATCATCGGCCTCATCGCCACCTTCTACACCTCCACCGGCTATAACGGCAATCCTCAGGTAGACTTCGCAGCCGGTATCCCCTATCAGTACTACACCATCGGCTCCATCCTCATGGTGCTCATCATCGCCGTCACCGGCTGGGACTACGGCCCCATGAAGAAGGCCGAGGACCGTGCGCTGCTCACCGGCAAGCTGTTCCGTGACGGCGCCGAGATCCGCCGTGAGATCGAGCAGGAGGATCTTCCGGAAGGTGCCAAGCCCTCCATCTGGAATATGCTGGTTCCCGTCATCGTGCTGCTGGTGTTCATCTTCGTGGGCCTGTTCTACACCGGTGACATCAAGACCAATGGCTTCTTTGGTGCGCTGGCCAACGGCAGCTCCCTGCGTGCGCTGGATACCGCCTTCATTCTGGCTTCCATCGCCGCCATCATCATGGGCATGATCAGCAAGGTCTGGAACTTCAAGAAGGCCCTGAGCACCTTCATCGAGGGCTGCACGGGCATGATGGAGGTCCTGATGATCCTCATGCTGGCCTGGGGCATCGGCAGCATCTGCTCCGCCTGCGGCACTTCCACTTGGATCGTCAGCACCTGCGAGAGCTTCCTGACCCCCACCTCTATGTGCGCTATCATCTTCATCGCCGCCTGCCTGACCTCCTTCTCCACCGGCAGCTCCTGGAGCGTATTCGCCATCTTCATCCCCATCGCCGTGTCTCTGGCCATCTCCATCGGTGCCCCCGTAGGCATGGCCATCGGCGTGGTGCTGTCCGGCGGTATCTTCGGCGACCACTGCTCCCCCATCTCCGACACCACCGTCATGTCCTCCATGGGCTCCTCCTGCGACCACATCGACCACGTGCGCACGCAGCTGCCCTATGCCCTGACGGTTGCCGGATCGTCTCTGGTTGGCTATATCGTCAGCGGCCTGATGAAAGGCGGTGCCTTCGTGGGACTTGCCATCACGCTGGTGCTCATCTGCCTGGTGTCCTTCCTGCTGAACAAGCACGTGGGCCGTGGCAAGGACGCCAAGGCCCCTCAGGACGCCGCCTGATCCCATCCAACCTCTGAACATGAATAGGAGAACGTACCCATGAAAATTATTGATGCCAAGCTGCAGGTGGTGGAAGTCCCCCTGCCCCATCCCTTCCCCTCCACTTGGAACCCCGGCAATCCGGAGACCAAGCTGTTCGTTACCATCGCTGAGATCATCACCGACGACGGTATCCACGGCTACGGTGCCGCCTGCGACTCCTCCCAGCTGCTGGCGGGTATCTGGGACACCCACATCCGCCCGCTGGTCATCGGCAAGGAGATCACGCAGGTGGAGGCCATCAACACCGGCCTCGTCAACGCCTCCCTGTACGCCTACCGCCCCTGGTGCGTGGAGGTGGCCGTGTGGGATGCGCTGGGCAAATACGCCAACCTCCCCATCTATAAGATGCTGGGCGGCGTGCAGGACAAGGTTCTGGCCTACGCCAGCACCGGCTCCCTGAAGTCCGTGGAGGAGCGTGTGGAGGACGCTGAGCGGTATATTGCCGAGGGCTTCAAGATGATGAAGCTCCGTGCTCACCACGACGATCCCTTCGAGGACGTCCGTATCATCGCCGAGATCAAAAAGCGGGTAGGCGACAAGCTGAAGATCGCCGTGGACGCCAATCAGGGCTGGTTCTTCACCGGCAAGCGGTCCGTGGCCAAGTGGGATCTGAAGAAGGCCCTGAACGTGTGCCGTGCCTTCGAAGAGATCGGCATCGAGTGGATCGAGGAGCCGCTGTACGGCTACGACTTCGAGGGTCTGGCGGAGCTGCGCAAGCGCACCACCCTCCATGTGGCCGGCGGCGAGCTGAACGCTCAGGTCCACGAGTACCGTGACCTCATCAAGCACAACTGCTTCGACATCTATCAGATGGACGTGGTGCTCTCCGGCGGCTTCGTGCAGAACCGGAAGGTAGCGGCCATGGCGGAGGCGGAGAACAAGATCTACACCCCCCACACCTGGACCCACGGCATGGGACTGGCCGCCGCCCTGCACATGGCGGGCGCCGTCAGCAACTGCCCCTTCATCGAGTACTGCTACGATCCTCCCTACTGGCCCTACGAGGTGCGTGACATGATGCTCACGGAGCCTCTGGTGGTGGATAAGGACGGCTACATCGCCGTGCCCCAGAAGCCGGGCCTCGGCGTGGAGATCAACCACGAACTCATGGACAAGTACACCGTGCTGCGGAAGTGATCCAATCCCACTCCCACAGGTGAAAGCAGCAGCGGGGAGCCGAATGGCTCCCCGCTGCTGCTTGAAAAAATAAGCTTATGCTGTTACTCCCGGCGGCCCGCCGTGCCGGGGATGCCCAGCTCCTCCCGGTACTTGGCCACGGTGCGCCGGGACAGGACGCAGCCCTTCTGCTCCAGCAGACACCGCAGCTTTTCATCCGACAGGGGATGAGCCTTGTCCTCCCCGTCGATCAGCTCCCGCAGCTGCAGCAACACCGCCCGGCGGCTGACATCGCTGCCGTCCGGGGCCGGAGCGGAGAAAAAGTAGCTCAGGGGGAACACCCCCTGCCGGCACTGGAGGTACTTATCCTTCACCGCACGGCTGACGGTGGACAGATGCACGTCCAGTGCCTGTGCCGCCTCCGTCATGTACATGGGCCGCAGGGCACGGGGTCCCTCCCGGAAGAAGGCCTGCTGCCCCGCCACCACGAACCGGGCGCAGCGCAGCATGGTGCTCTCCCGCTGCCGCAGGGCAAACAGCACGTTCTCCGCCTGCACCAGCTTCTCCGCCAGATACTTCTTGACCTCTGGATCATCCGTCTGGCGGTACAGGTCCTGATAGTACCGGTTCAGGTGCAGCATGGGAGCCGGACGCCGGTGGTCGTCGCAGACGAACTCCCCCTCCTGCTCCACCACGAACACATCCGGGTACACCATGGGCGCCGGCTCCGGCGGGCTGAACTGCCGCCCCGGCCGGGGATCCAGCTGCCGGATGCGCTGCTGGGCCCGGCGCACCTCCTCCTGCGAGATGTGCAGGGTCTGTGCGATCTGGTGATAGCGGTTCCTGGCCAGCGCCTCCAGATGATGCAGCACGATCTGGGTGGCGGGGCCGTCATCTCCGATGCGCTGCAGCTGTAGGTACAGGCACCGGCTCAGATCCGCAGCCCCCACCCCCGCCGGCTCCAGCGTCTGCAACCGTGCGATGCTGCGGCGCAGCTCCTCCTCCGGCACACCAGCCCCGGCGGCCAGCTCCTCCGTCGGTGTGGTGAGGTACCCGCTGTCCTCCAGACAGCCCACCAGATAGTAAAGCAGCTGCCGCTGCCTCTCCGGCACCTCCAGTCCGGCGATCTGGCGGCACAGAAAACTCTCCAACGTCTCCGCCAGACCTCCGTCGGTGCCGATGCGGTTCATGGGAGAGTCCTCTTCCTCCTGATTGGGCCGCTCATAGTAGCTGTTCTGGCGGTCGTTTTCCTCCAGCCAGCGCCAGCGGTCCAGCCAGCGCTCGGCCTGTCTGGTCAGGGGCTCCTCCTCGTGGGGCAGCTCCAGCTCCACCGTGGGGTTCTCCTGTGCCACGCTCTCCAGATACTCCCGCATCTCCAGCCGCCCCATTTGCAGCAGCCGCAGGCTGTGCAGCTGCCGCATGGACAGCTGTTGCTCCTGCCTCAGCTCCAGCTCCACTGTGCTTCCCTCCCCGATTTCCCTTCATGGGATCTTTTTTGTTATTATAGTGCATCCACCGCCCCGGTGCAAGCCGTTTTTTCGCAGGGAGACCGCAGCGCCGCCCTGTTCTGCGTCCGCTGCGGTCTCCTACTTGAGGGGGTGTAGAGAGCAAATTGTAAAAATATTTTTACTCCGTATCAGTTTTCACTGACTTTCCTGTAAAAAAACTTGTATTTTCCCTTAGTATCTCTTACAATAGGGGCAAGTACCTCAGAACTTTACGAAGGGCGAGAAGTCGAAGGGCTTGGCCTCCGGCAGCTCCGTCTCCGCCCGCAGCAGGGAGTTGACGATGTGAATGGCGTGGCCGAACTTGGGCGGGCCCAGCTTCACCGCCGCCGCTCCGCCGGCGATGCCCATGTCCGCCACAGGGTCGTCGCTGACGCCGCCCGCCCGGATGGAGGGGATGGAGAACATTCCGTGATCCACGGCATACCGCTGGGCCTCCATGGCCTCCGTAACGGTCCCCACCTGGTTGGGCTTAAAGACGAAGGCCCCGCAGGCTCCCATGTCCAGCGCCTTGCGAAGATAGTTGATGTTGGTAACGGTGAGGTCGTCGCCGCAGAGGGTGGTACGATTCAGCGCCTTGGCGGCCTTCACCCAGCCCTCCCAGTCGTTCTCGTCCACCGGATCTTCGATGTAGAGGAAGTTATACTTCTCCGTGGCCTGCTTCAGGATGCCGATGATCTCGTCCAGATCCACCTCCCGGCCGCAGTAGTGATAGGTTCCCCGCTTGGCGTCGTAAATCTCGCTGAAAGCGCAGTCCATATGGAAGGCGATCTTCTCCTCGCAGTGGCAGCGCTTGGCCGTCTCATAGAGGATATCCAGGCAGTCCATGAAATCGGTGCTGGGGGCCATATACTCCGACATGGCGCCGATCTCCGGACGGCGGCCCCCCTGAAACTCCCGGATGACCTCCGGCAGCTTCTTATAGACCTTGCAGAGGATCTCCGTGGCCTCAGCGATAGAGGATGCCTTATAGGGAACAATGGTGGTCTCCTGCACCGGCATGGTGTCGTCCTCATAGCTGCCTCCGGCGAACATATCCGAGGTGGGCAGAGGGATGGTGCGGATGTCACCGGGGTTCAGATAGCGGTACTGGGACACATGGCGCAGCTGGCATCCGGCCCGCATGACCGCCAGCGACGTGCTATACGTGACATTGCCCCCCAGACGGGACTTATTGGTGGTGCCGTCCAGCTCCATGAGACGGCGGTCCAGCGCCTGCTGATCCAGCACGTCCATGCCCTGGATGGCAGGCAGGACCACCTTCTCCGCCATCTCCACGGCCTTGCGGACGCCGTTGCCGTCATAACGGCTCCGGTCACCGTCCCGCAGCACCATAGCCTCGTGTTCCCCGGCGGAGATACCGGAGGGGGACGCCGCCCGGCCCATGGTGCCATCCTCGGTGATGATATCCACCTCCAGCAGGGGCTTTCCCTTGCAGTCGATGATCTCTCTGGCCCGCAGATCCTGAATTTTCATAATAGTTCCTCCTTACTCCTGTGTACCGATGTACAGCACATTGAAATCGCACAAATTGGTTCCCGTGTTCCCGGTGAGCACCGTATCCCCCAGCGGCTCCAGCGCCTCATAGGCGGCGTGTTCCCGCAGCGCCTTCCGCAGGTCGATGCCCCGCTCTGTGGCAGCAGTCCCGGTGGTGCCGTCGGTCAGGCCGCCTGCCATCGGGGTGGTGCCGTCGGTACCCTCGCTGTCCATGGACAGCAGGCACACATTCTTCAACCCCTCCGCTGCCACGGCAAAGGCCGCCGTCATTTCCTGTGACGGGCCGCCATGACCCCGGATGAGGCTGCTGTCAGGAATGGCGGTGGTAGTCTCCCCGGCGGAGAGCAGGAAGCAGGGCGCCCGGAAGGGCCGTCCGTTCTTTACCACCTCACGGGCCAGCGAGGCCATAAAGGTGCCGTAGTCCCGGCTCTCCCCCTCGGCGTAGGTGGTCAGCACATGGGCGGGTATTCCCATCTCCTCCGCCGCCTCCAGCGCCGCCTGGCAGGAGTCCGGCAGGGTATTGACGATATAGTAATCCACATCGTTGGTCATGGTCTGGGGCGTTTCCTGCGCCGGGTCATACTCCAGCAGATACCGGGCCACATTGCGGGGCAGCTTGTCCTCGATGTGGTATTTGCGGAGAATGGCCCCGATGTCCTCGAAGGTCACGGTGTCGTAGCCCACAGGGGTTCCCATAATGGGTACCGGCTCCGTGTAATCGGTGATATCATCCAGCCCCACGGCGTCCCAGATCTCGAAGCAGAGGATCTTGGCCCCATGGATGTGCTGCCCCAGCCTCCCCCGGCTCATGCGGGACAGATGCCCCCGGATGTCGTTGATGTCCATGACCCACATCCCGGCCTTCAGCATCACATCCGTGGCCTCCTGCAGATCCTCCAGGGTGGTTCCCTCCACCGGGTAGCCCATCAGCGCCGAGCACCCGCCGGTAAGGCCCAGCAGCAGCAGGTCGTCCGGCCCCATCTGCTCTGCGATGTCAATCATCCGCTGGCAGCCCCGGATGCCCTCCTCATTGGGCAGGGGATGCCCTCCTACATAGACCTCCGTCTTTCGATAGACGTCCTCCTCATCCCGGATCTTGATGATGGTGACGCCCAGCGTCAGATACTCCCCCAGCAGGTCCTCGAAGGCCCGTGCCATGTGATTGCCCGCCTTGCCGGAGGAAAAAGCGTACACATGACGGTACCGGCTCAGATCGTGGCGGCGGCTGCCGATGACCAGCTCGCTGCCCTCCCGGTGCATCATCTCATGGAGCCGCTTCCGGGCATCCAGTCGGTGCAGCACCCGCTCCGTCAGCTCCAGCACCTGTGCCTTGGCCCCGGCGTCGCCGTGGGACAGCAGGACCTCCCTGTTCTTGATTTTATGATCGCTCATGGTATCTCCTCACATATCAGGTTGATGCCAAACTAAATAGCAACTCCCGTGCCAGCCTGACAGCTTCCACGGTTATTCCGCAAGTTTCGCTCCTCGTCCAGCGGTTTTCACAAGATTATTCCAGAAAACTCGGCGTTTTCGCCAAATAGTCACCCGATCCAGCAGTGCAACCACCTTTCCCTTCCGCCCTTGCTCTGCGCCGTGTCAAGATTTTTTGTCTCGCCCCTTCCCCATTCTTTTTCTCAGGAGGTATGAACTATGAACAAGAACTTTGAACAAATGCTCCGTCTGGTGGACTACGTGGACGGCCTGATGGTGGTGGACAAAAACTGCATCATCCGCCACTACTACACCGCCTATCCCGATCTGGTAAACCTGCGGCAGGACGAGCCTCTGAACCGCAGTCTCTTTGAAATTTATCCCACCCTGAAGCGGGAGGACAGCTACATCTGCCGGGCACTGGAGACGGGAGAGAGCTTCATCAACTACGAGCAGACCTATATCAACTACAAGGGGGACGCCATGGAGGCCAACTGCAGTGCCGTCCCCATTAAAGAGCACGGCGAAGTGGTGGGCGTTATCGACATGGTCATCTACAAGGACGCCCACGTCACCGAGCGGCGGCTGAGCTTCGACATCAGCCTCATCAGCGCCCTCACCAAAAGCTACAACACCTCCGACCAGTCGCTGGAGGACATCGTCACGCAGGATGGCGAGATGATCCGCATCAAGGAGAAGATCTTGCAGACCGCCGACAGCGATGCCCATGTGCTGGTCTACGGCAAGACCGGCACCGGCAAGGAGCTCATTGTCAACGCCATCCAGAAAACCAGCCGCCGCAAGGATGCCCCCTTCATCAAGCAGAACTGCGCCTCCATCCCCAGCACCCTGCTGGAGAGCATCCTCTTCGGCACCACCAAGGGCAGCTACACCGGGGCTAAGGATACGCCGGGTCTGTTCGAGCTGGCCGACGGCGGCACTCTGTTCCTCGACGAGATCAACTCCATGGAGCTGACGGCGCAGGCCAAGCTGCTGCGGGTGCTGGAGGACAACTGCATCCGCCGCATCGGCGCCAAGGAGGAAAAGCAGGTGAACGTGCGGATCATCGCCGCCGTCAACGAGGACCCGGAGGGCTGCGTAGAGCGGAATAAGATCCGGGAGGATATCTTCTACCGCCTGTGCGTGCTGCGGTACGATATCCCGGAGCTGTACCGGCGGCAGGGGGATATCCCCCTGCTGATGGAATATTTCCGCAAGCACTACAACAAGAAATTCCACAAGCAGATCATGGCATACAGCAGCGAGGTACAGGATATCTTTCTGGCCTACAACTGGCCCGGCAACGTCCGGGAGCTGAAAAACGTCATCGAATCCGCCTTCCACAACAATCACACCGCCATCCTCACCCGCAACGATATCCCCAACTACATCCTCTCCCGGCTGGCGGTGGACACCATGCACGCCGAGGACGTCCGGGGCCTGCCCCTCCATGAGATGCTGGCTCGGTACGAGGTCCTCCTCATCGAGGACGCCTACCGCCGCAACGGCGGCAGCCTCACCAAAACGGCGGCGGAGCTGCAGGTCAGCAAGCAGAACCTCGCCTATAAGATGAAAAAGTACAATATCCGGTGAAAAACGTGTGCTGTCCTTCGACGGCGCACGCTATCCGGGCATAGCAGCAGGAAGGACACCGGGTGTCCTTCCTCTCTCTGGCTGCCCATAGCTTTTGCTGTCCCTGCGATCAGCGGTATGTGACCGAGACCCAAGGACATTTCTCCTGAAGGTCGCTGAAGATCTCCTGCATCGGAGCGGCGTACGCCCGCAGCTCCTGCGGCATGGCGTCAAAGCCCTCCACCACAATGTGCCTTTGCACCGGCTGCAAAAACACATCCGTCAGGCAATCCCACATGGCATCCCAGTTTTCCCCGTAATAGTCGGGAAATCCAAATGCCTTGCGGATACGCTGATGTAATGTGCCCCAGTCCCTGCAGCTGTTCAGGCGCAGTAAAACGGGGTCGGCTGTAATGGACGTATATGCGTTGCGATTCATAACAAAGCTCCTTTCTGTCAAACAATCTCGACAAATGTGGCGTAATGGTCGTAAGTAACAAAAATCAATCCATCGTTGGAGTAGAGAATTCGTTCACCGCCTCGGTAACCAAAAGAGTAATTGATGTCAGCCTCGTACCATATTCGTCCAAGTGCATCGGGGAGCCGCTTGTCTCTGTTTTTGTAAACGCCCTTTGTCAGCATCTTACCAGGTGCAACACTGGCAAGATTTGCTAAAATCGGAATCCATCCTAACTTGGTAGCTTCGTCCTCAGTTATATAGTATCCAGGTAGCTGACGAAAAGTTTTTAGCCACCAATCGGCCCCCCGCAGGCCAATCTTTGTCGCTGTGCCAGCCGTTTTTGCCTCTAAGCGTTGAACAGAGCAGCGACAATTAGGATGGAGCGGTGGTTCTTCTGGAATAATATCATAGAGCAAGTAAATTTTCCCTTGATGCTTTTTGCATTCCATACATCTTCGGAGATCGATGACGGATTTCCAATATTTATACTTCAAGCTACGCACAAACTTCTTCCTTTCTACTATAACAGATTAGGCCATCCATGAAAAGCCTCTTATATTACTGTGTCAGGCAGTAGTTTGTTGCCCTTGTGTATGCAACCCTTATAAAATTTTTATGAAAATGTCGCAGCAATTCCCACATCGCAAATCCCGCAATGAATTGATTGTTCGTTTTACGACTGAACCCCCAAAGCGTCCATAAAAGAAAGAAGCGACTTGTTAGCCACTTCTTTCATAAATTCTTATGAAGTTTTAGTCTAATCTTTCAAATAATTCGGGTGGGTAAAGATAATCTTCCCCACTATCATCAACAATACGATACCAGCCCTTTTCTACGGACAGGACTTCATAAATCTTACCATTAGTAAGAACAAGAAATTCGGTTTTTCCTATAAACTTTACTTTCATCATTCTAACCACCTTTTTATTTTGAACTTTATTCGCCCTATTCCGTCTGCTTGAAACCAATGGACTTCCGCTTTTCTATTCTCTCCATAAAAGTCTATGATACCAATTCCTTTCGCATGTTGCCAATCCTCTGGTTCTCCGCCATGTTGTTCGGACAAGCCATTTTTTACTTCCTCAGCTAATGGAGTCGAGACTCCTTTTCCCGCAAATACTTTTACATTCTGAATAATTGTTCCTTCTACAAAAGTAAAAACTTCTCCAGTAGAGTAATCCACAATTTTATAATTGTGTGCCTTAGCCCCTATACTTCGCCCAATTCTAAATTCTTGCTCAGCATTTTCAATTATAGGTTTTTTTATCTTATTGTCAATAATAGGTAAGGCACAGCACCTACAGCGTGGATGAGCTGGAATAGGTAAGCTATCATTGATACCAAAGCGCTTACCATCCGGCTTTGCGCAAATAGGACAAGTTCTATTGTCGGTAAAGGACTTCAAGATTTCTCTTGAAGTCCTTTTTTGTGATTGCCCACAGGTTTTGCTGCCGTGCGCACTCCTGTATATCGCAAGGAAAGGAATGTATGCAAGGGAAACCTTAGTCGGGTTTCCCTTGCATGTTAAATCGCCCGCCCGCAGGCGACCATTTTTGCGGAGCAAAATTGCTGCTCCAAAAAGAAAGACACCCGTAGGGGTGTCTTTCTTTTTGGAGCAGGGTACGGGAATCGAACCCGCCTCCTCGGCTTGGGAAGCCGATGTACTACCGATGTACTAACCCTGCAGCTCGGATACCTGCTCATTATAGCAGATATCCCCCGGCTTTGCAACCGAAAATTTTGTCGACGGCGGCATGAAAATTTCACCGCCGCATATGCTGGAAACAAAACGGAACGGAGGGCTGCATATGAGGCGGATGGCGGGCTTATGGGCGGCGCTCCTGCTGGTGCTGGCGCTGCTGCCGGTACAGGCCGGAGCGGTAGAGCTGCCGATACAGGCGGAGGCGGCGCTGCTGATGGAGAAAGAGACGGGACAGGTGCTGTACGCCCAAAATGAGCACGAGGCGCTGGAGCCGGCCAGCGTCACCAAGGTGATGACACTGCTGCTGACCATGGAGGCCATCGAAGCGGGCAGCCTCCACTACGACGACGTGGTGACGGTCAGCGCCTACGCCGCCTCCATGGGCGGCAGCCACGTCTACCTGTCGGAGGGCGAACAGATCACCGTGGACGACCTTTTGAAGGCGGTGTGCGTGGCCAGCGGCAACGATGCCGCCGTGGCGCTGGCGGAGTGCGTGGCCGGGGTGACGGAGCTATTTGTGGAGCAGATGAATACACGGGCCAAGGAGCTGGGCATGGCGGACACCCATTTTGTCAACTGCACCGGCCTTCCGGCGGAGGGCCACGTCACCAGTGCATGGGACATCGCCCTCATGAGCCGGGAACTCATTGAAAAGCACCCGGATATCCGCCGCTACACCACCATCTGGATGGACACCCTGCGGGACGGCACCTTCCAGCTGGCCAACACCAACAAGCTGATCCGGTTCTACGACGGGGCCACGGGCCTGAAAACCGGCTCCACCGACAGTGCCAAATACTGCCTGTCCGCCACGGCGGAGCGGGAGGGTATGGAGCTCATCGCCGTGGTGCTGAAGTCCCCCACCGGCCAGCAGCGGTTCGAGGATGCCAAGGCCCTGCTGAACTACGGCTTCTCCACCTATGCCCTGCTGCACACGGTGCCGGAGGAGCCCTTCCCCGCCGTCCCGGTGGTCTTGGGAGAGGCGGAGACGGTGCAGCCCTGTATCGACCCGCAGGAAGCGGTGGCGCTGGTGCAGAAAAGTCAGGCCGGAAGCCTGTCCCGGTCCGTCACACTTCCGGAGCAGGTGGAGGCCCCGGTGTCCGCCGGGCAGGAGCTGGGGACCCTGACGGTGACGGATGCCTCCGGCGAGACGGTGCAGTCCATCCCCATCCGGGCGGCGCAGAGCGTGGAGCGCCTTACCTTCGGTACCATGCTGCGCCGGATGCTGTCGGCGGCATTTTTTGCCGGCTGAGGGCCGCTTTTGGGTAGGTTTCCTCTTGTATTCCACGGGAAAACGTTGTATGATAAACCAAATTGCACAGAGGAGGCATCTGATATGATACAGATGGATCTGTCCCATATCCGGCAGTTTATCCCGCTGCCCTACGAGGAGGCCTGCGTGCCGCCCAGCTGCGGCTGGCCCACAGCCACTTGCAGCACGGTGACGGCGCAGGCGGCGAGTTCACCGGCTGGGTGCAGCTGCCCCGGCAGTATGACCGGGAGGAGTTCGCCCGCATTCAGGCGGCGGCCCGGAAGATCCAGCAGGACTCTCAGGCGCTGGTGGTCATCGGCATCGGCGGCTCCTATCTGGGCGCACGGGGCGTCATCGAGTGCCTGTGCTCCCCCAACTATAACCTGAAAAAGAAGGACACCCCCAACATCTACTTCACCGGCAACGGCCTGTCCTCCGACCAGATGGCGGAGCTCATGGACCTGCTGGAGGGGGTGGACTTCTCCGTCAACGTCATTTCCAAGTCCGGCACCACCACGGAGCCTGCGGTGGCCTTCCGCTTCTTCCGGAAGCTGCTGGAGGAGCGGTACGGCCCGGAGGAGGCGGCCCGGCGCATCTACGCCACCACCGACCGCCGCAAGGGGGCGCTGAAGGCTCTGGCGGATCAGGCGGGCTACGAAACCTTCGTGGTGCCTGACGACATCGGCGGCCGGTACAGTGTCCTCACCGCCGTGGGCCTGCTGCCCATCGCCGTGGCGGGGGTGGATATCTGCCAGCTGATGGAGGGTGCCGAGACTATGATGGAGGTCTGCGCCAAGGCGGACATGGCGGAAAATCCCGCATGGCAGTATGCCGCCGCCCGATATGAGCTGTACCGCACCGGCAAGAAGATCGAGGTGCTGGCGGCCTACGAGCCCAGCTTCCGGTTCATGGCGGAGTGGTGGAAGCAGCTGTACGGCGAGTCCGAGGGCAAGGAGCACAAGGGTCTCTTCCCCGCCAGCGTGGAGTTCACGGCAGACCTGCACTCCATGGGCCAGTACATCCAGCAGGGGGAGCGCTCCCTGTTCGAGACGGTGGTGCGCTTCGGTGCCTCCCACCGGCCGCAGGTGGTGCCGCTGGACGAGGCCGACGGCGACGGCCTGAACTTCCTGGCCGGGAAGGACGTGGACTTCATCCGCACGCAGGCCATGGACGGCACGCTGCTGGCCCATGTGGAGGGCGGCGTCCCCAACATCATCCTCCGCACCGGCCAGATCAATGCCTTCACGCTGGGCGAACTCATCTACTTCTTTGAGTACGCCTGCGGCCTGTCCGGCTACCTGCTGGACGTGAATCCCTTCGACCAGCCGGGGGTGGAGGCGTATAAGAAGAATATGTTCGCCCTGCTGGGAAAGCCCGGCTACGAGGCCCTGCGGCAGGAGCTGACGGAAAAACTGCACAGAGCTTGACCGTCTCTTTACACCATTTCTACAAATCTGGAAAATAGCGTTTTTTCCATTGCCATTTGGGCGGCAATATGGTATCTTAATGACAGGGAATAACCATCCCGATCTTATCAAGAGGAGTGATACTTATGGTTAGATTGATCATGGGCGCAAACGGGGCCGGTAAGACCAAGCAGCTCATCGACCTGATCCACAACGCCGTGGAGGCGGAGAACGGCAGCGTCGTCTGCATGGAACCCAGCGCCGACATGACCTATAACATCAGCTATAACGTTCGTTTGGTGAACGCCAGCGAATATTCCGTGGATTCTTTTGAGTGCCTGCGTGGCTTTATCAGCGGTCTGTATGCGGGCAATTACGATATTTCCCACGTTTTCGTGGACAACCTGTGCAAGATCGCCGGCACCAGCGACCTGTTGGCGGTGGAGAAGTTCCTGAACTGGCTGGAGCGCTTCAGTGAGAAGAACAGCGTCAAGTTCACCGTGACCATCACGGCGGACGAATCTCTGGCCACCGAGGGTATGCGGAACTATCTGTAAGCATTTTCGTAAGAGCATCGGCTCCCTGCCTGTGGGCAGGGAGCCGGTTTCTTTCCCGGAAAAGGAGCATCATATGACACAACAGGAACAGATCTGGCAGGACGTCATGGAGCTTGCCAACCGCCCCGGCACCTTCACCCACGGGCTGGGGCTCCACGTCACCGGCATTGGTGATGGCTGGGCCGAGGGGGAGCTGACGGCAGGCGACGGAATGCTGAACCCGCTGGGCATCGTCCACGGCGGGGTCTATGCCGCCATGATGGACCATGTGGCGGGCACGGCGGCCTGCAGCCGTGGCAGCACCTGCCGGACGGTGAACTACGACCTGCGTTATCTGGCCCCGGCCCAGCCGGGACTGCTGCGCTGCCGGGCGGAGAGCGTCCGCATGGGGCGGCAGATCGTGGTGATGCAGGTCTGGGTGGAGGACGCCCAGGGCGTCCGCTGCGCCGAGGGCTGCTACACCTTCCGCTGCAAGCCCGCCGAGCACAAGGACTGATCCCTCCCCGACAGATAAAGGCCACCCTGCGCCGATGGCGCAGGGTGGCCTTTGTGCTGAGACTTTCAGGTAAATCAGGGAAAGAAGAGGTCCCTCCGGTCACATGGCCGGAGGGACCTCTTCAACTATTAAGGAGTCTTGTCAGCGCTTAGCCGTTCTGCTTCTTGCTGCGCTTGGTGACCAGCAGCACCACCAGAGCGATGATACCCAGACCAGCCACAGCCAGCACCACCCACAGGGCGGTCATGTTGCTGCTGTCGCCGGTGGCGGGGGTATCCGGCGTGGTGGGCTTCTCCGGCTGCTGGGGCTTGCCGGGCTCCACGGGAGTGGTAGGCTCCTCAGCGCCGCAGCGGCTGCACTTGCCATCCTTGTAGTCGTGGCCCAGAGCGGGAATCACCTCACCCTGCTTCACGACAGTCTGGCAGACCTTGCAGACCTCGTCGCCGGTGTAGCCGTCCTCGGTGCAGGTGGCATCCTTGGCACCCACCAGCTCCGTGTCGTGACCGGTAGCCGCAATGGCCTCGGTCTTGGTATCGGTGTACTCCTTGCCCTCGAAGGTGACCTTGGCGGTGTAGGTGCGAACGCCCTCGCCCTCGCAGGTAGCCGCAGTGGTCACCTCATTGGTGACGGCGGCGTTCACCGTCTCCACGTGGGTAGCATCATTGCCGCAGGTAAAGGTGGCAGAAGCGGTGAAGTCATCGTTCCACTTCCACACCGGGGCGCCATAAGCATGGCCGGTGGCGGGGATGACCTCGGTCTTGGTGTCGGTGTACTCCTTGCCCTCGAAGGTAACCTTAGCGGTGTAGGTCCGCACGCCATCGGCCTCGCAGGTGGCCTCGGTGGTCACCTCGTTGGTAACAGCAGCGTTCACCGTCTCCACGTGGGAGGCATCATTGCCGCAAGTGAAGGTGGCAGAAGCGGTGAAATCATCGTTCCACTTCCACACCGGGGCGCCATAGGCATGGCCGGTGGCGGGGATGACCTCGGTCTTGGTATCGGTGTAGTCCTTACCGTCGAAGGTCACGGTAGCGGTGTAGGTGCGAACGCCCTCGCCCTCGCAGGTGGCCGCAGTGGTCACCTCGTTGGTAACAGCAGCGTTCACCGTCTCCACATGGGAAGTATCATTAGTGCAGGTAAAGGTGGCAGAAGCGGTGAAATCATCGTTCCACTTCCACACCGGCTCACCGTAAGCATGGCCGGTGGCGGGGATGACCAGAGCCTCCAGCGTCGTCTCGGTGGTACCATCGGTATCGCTGAACAGCTTGCCGCAGACCTCGCACTTCCAGTGGGCCTTCACACCGGTGGTCTCGCAGGTGGCAGGCACCTCCGCCACGGCGGTCAGGGTGTGGCCGTCGGCGCAGGGATCGGCATTGGTCAGCTTCACATTATCGATGGCGAACATACCATCGCTATCTGTGTAGCTGGAATAGGTCTTATAGAAGTGGAAAGCGATCTGAACATTTGCGGTCCGATAGGCCTCGGGAATCTCGATCTTTGCGGTGCCCTTGAAATAGTAGCCGCTGACAGGATCCTGATCGGCTGCGTTCCAGATGGTCGCCCAGGTCTTGCCGCCATCCGTGGTGATCTCCGCCGTGAGCTTTGCAAGATTGTTCTGGAGCAAGTACTTAAACGCCATGTAGTCGAAGGACAGAGTAGGTGTCTTGCCGGTGAGATCCACCACCGGGGAGATCAGATACTCATTCTGCTTCTTGCCGCTGCCGGCAGCCATGGGCTGCACCTCGCCGATGCCGTAACCCTCATACTCGTAGTAGTCGAAGTCGATACGGGCCTGACGGGTGGTGTTCAGATTCCGGTTGGTACCGACATACCATGTGCAGCCGGTGTTCTCCGCCTTCACCGTCCAGCCGTGGCCGGGGAACTCGTCCTGCTCGAAGTCATTGTCGAACTCCACGCCCGTGGCGGTCTTGTTGAAGGACACGGTGATGGTGTGGTTGGCCTTCACCTCGTCGAAGGTGTAGGTCTCCACAGCGCCCACGCTGTTGCCGTCCACCAGCACGTCAGCGATCTCATAGCCGCTGTCGGCTGCGATGGTGAAGGTCTGGGAAGCGCCCTCCTTCACGGAAACATCGCCGTTGGGGGTGATGGTGCCGCCCTCACCGGCGGTTGCAGTGATGGTGTACTTCTGGGCGGTCTCACCGGTCTCCACAGCCGTCAGCTTCACGTTGTCGATGGCCAGCTGGCCGGTAGTCTCCTCATTGGGATGGACATAGCGGAAGGCAAACTGGACACCGGCCACATTGTACTCGGCGGGCACGGGAACCTCTGCGCTGCCGGAAATGATGTAGTTGCTGGCCTGCTGGCCGGTATAGCTGTCTTGGAAGTTCCAGATAGCGTTCCACGTCTTTCCGCCGTCGGTAGAAACTTCCACCGTAGCAGTGAAGGTCTTGTTCTTGATGCCGTACTCGCCGTAGGCGAAGTCGAAGGTCAGAACGCCGTCACGGGTGGCGGAGAGGTCCACAACAGGGGAGATCAGGTACTCATCCTGTGCACCATTCCAGTCGTTGGTGATGTAAGCGTGCTTGGAATCATTGCCTTCGCTCTTCCAGTTGTAGTAGGTATACTGCTTCCATGTGCTGTTGGTATCCTGCACCTTCACCGTCCAGCCGTGGAAGGGGAACTTGTCGCCGCTGACGCTCTCGAAGTCGTTCTCGAACATCACCTGCGGCACATCGGGGATGACCTCGAAGTCCGCCGTCACGGCGTAGCTCTGATCCATGGTCAGGGCGTAGGTGTTGTCGGTGACCTCCACCTTGCGGCCGTTGACCTTGACGGAAGCCAGCTGATAGCCCTCATCCGGCACGAAGGTCACGTTCACGGTCTCGCCGGTGGCGACCTTGGTCTGGCCCGCAGGCTGAACCGCACCGCCCTCGCCGGCCACGGTGGTCAGCACGCTGATCTCGGAAGCCCCGGCAGGAGCCGTCAGCTTCGCATTGTCCACCACCACCGAACCGGCGCCGTTGGGAGCCGTCTTGTAGTAGTGGAAGGCAAACTGCACGTTGGCCGTCTGATAGGCCTCCGGCACGGTGATCTCCGCCAGACCCGTCTGGATAGCGTCGGAGCCCTGAGTCACGTCATCCTTGGCGTTCCAGATGGCCGTCCAGGTCTTGCCGCCGTCGGTAGAGGCCTCCACGGTGAAGGTCATCTTGCCGTTATACAGCGCCGTACGCTCGAAGCCATAGTTGAAGGACAGGGTAGCGGCCTTGCCGGTGAGATCCACCACCGGGGAGATCAGATACTCGTCCTGCTTGGCACCCACCTCGGTCTCATCATACTCGTCGGCATCCACAATGGCCTGCTTGTCATCGGTACCCGTAGATACGAAGGTGTTGCGGGCCTGATGCCAGTTGTAATACTTACCGGTGCCGTTGGTGTTCTTCACCGTCCAGCCCTGGCCGGGGAAGGCCGCGTCGTCGAAGTCGTTGTTGAAGATGGCGATCTCCCCACCGGCCTGTGCCTTCTGGAAGGTGGCGGAGATGGTGTGATCCGTACCCACACGCTCGAAGGTGTAGTAGGAGATGGGACCCAGATCGGTGCCGTCCACCACCACATTGGCCACCTCGTAGCCCGTGGCAGGTACCACGTTAAAGGTCTTGCTGGTCCCCTTCTTCACCAGAGTGGTACCGGCGGGGTCGATAGCACCGCCCTCACCGGAGGTAGCCGTCACGGCGATATAGTCCTCACGGACATCGGCGTACAGCTGGACCTTATCCACGGAGATCTGGGCGCCGCCCTTACCGGTGTAGACAAAGGCGAAGCGCAGGTCGTCGCAATTCTGGAACTTTTCGGGGATGGTGACCTTGGCCTGGGTGGGGGCCCATGCGGTGAAGGCCCCGGCATCCTTCTGCAGATTCCAGACCTCCTCCCAGCTCTGACCGTCGGCAGAAGCCATGACCTGCAGGTTGCAGCGCTTGTAGTCCACGGTATAGACAGGGGTGGTGTAGAAGTTGAAAATCATGTGGACATCCGTCTCCACACCACTGATGTCGGTGGCACGGGAATACAGCCACTCGTTCTGCTGGAAGTCATTGTCGGCATCCACGGTGGCGGTGTACTCCACGTCACGATACCACGTGTTGACGGAAGCGCCCTTGGACTCCATGCTCCAGTCGGCGGGCAGCCACTCGTCGTCGAAGGTCTCGGTCCACAGCACGTCGGTGGGCTTCACGATGCCATAATCGTCGCTGTTGCCGGGGACCTTCACGGTGTAGGTCTTGGAGTTGCCGGCGTAGTCGTGAACGATCATGCCGAAGGTCTCACCCATACCGGTGACATCATACTCCTTGACGTGGGTGGTGAGGCCCGGCGTGGTCTCGGAGAAGCCCTTGATGCCGTACAGCAGGTCGCTGTTGCGAAGGTTATAGAACACGATGGCAGAGACATACTGGTTGTCGCTGACATCCAGGCTCAGATAGTAGCGGCCCTCGGCCTCGGTGACCTTCAGGTTGCTGGCATGGGGATCCTCATTGTCGATGGTAATGGGGAAGGACCAGCTGTTCTTCAGGTTCTTGCTGCCGCCGTCGCCATAGGGCAGGGTGGCCTCGATGGTCACGGTAGCCTTGGTGTTGTTATCCAGCTTGGAGTTGTTCTTGGCGGTGCCGTACCAAGGCTCGATACCGGTATAATCGGCTTTCACACCGGCGGGCACGATGCGGTAGTAGTCGTAGCTGTAGATGGACTTATTGACGTAGTCGCAGGTTTTTTCCAGATACACCTCGCCGGTTTTCTGATCGGTGATGGTGTACTTCAGCGTCTTGGTATTGCGCAGCAGGCCGGTGTAGATGCCGGCGAGGCTGTCCATCATGTCATTGCTGTTGTCGGGGGAAATGGCGTTGTGATCGGCAAAATAGGGGACATTGGCGTAGTTGTTGTCGCCCAGATAGGTGTCGATCTGGCCCTCGGCAGAGGTGGTGAAGGCGGTGTTCATGTAGGCCTGTGCCTTGCTCTCGGTGCCGTCCAGCGTATCCCAGTAATCGGTGGAATCGATGATGGGAGCCTTGGTCCAGTCGCCGTAGAAGGCCAGATAGGGGATACCCAGATCAATGGCGCTCTCCAGCTTGCCGCCGTCGGAGGCCACCTGCTTCAGGGTCACGAAGCCCTCCACATAGGCGCCGTTCTCGAAGTTCTTCAGCTCCTCCTTGGCGTTGGTGAGGGTCACGGTAACAGTGACCTCCTGCTCTCCGCCTGCGGGGACCGCCACACGGTGATCCTTGCAGTTGGTGGTGAAGGTATGGCTCAGCGCCACAGCCGACTCACTGCTGGTGAGGAAGGCCTCGTTGTCGCTGTTGGTATAGGTCGTGGTCCCGTCGGTGAGGACGATGGGCTGGATGTCGTAGTACAGGGTGTCCTTACCGGTGTTGTGGACCTTGAAGGTCATGGTGTAGACGCCCTTCTCCGCGGGATCGTCGCCCAGCTCCAGCTTGGGCCGGATCATACCGTCCACAGTGAGGTAGCCCTCGGTCTTGACGGCGTCATTGATGTTGATGAGACCTGCGCCCTGCTTGCGGGGAGAATAGGGCTGGCCGTTGGAATCGTAAATGATGCTGGCGGTGCTCATCAGCAGGGTATCGACCATGTGCTTGCGCTGGGTGGCATCGGTCATGCCACGGGCCTTCAGGGCCTGCTGCACGATGGCCATAGCGCCTGCCGCATGGGGGGAAGCCATGGACGTACCGTCCATGCTCTCATAGGCGTTGCCGGGTACGGCGGCATAGATGCCTGCGCCGGGCGCAGTGATCTCCGGCTTCAGGGTCAGCTCCGTGGTAGCGCCCCAGGAGGAGAAGTCCGCCATGCCATAGGTGGGGGAATCCACCAGCTTGTCGGCGGCGCCCACGGTCAGGACCTTGTTCTCCTGCGCCTTCAGATACTCACCGGCCTCCTGAGAGATAAACGCACAGGGCATCTTCCAGTCGGTGATGGACATATACAGCATACCGGGCACGTTGTTGTACACCAGCATGGCGATAGCGCCCTGTGCATAGGCGTTGCGCTCCTTCTGCTCGTAGTACATACTGCCGCCACGCTGCACCAGCGCCACCTTGCCGGAGACGTCGATGCCCTCGTAGTCGTCCGCCGTGCCGTAGCCGGGCACCACGGCGTACTCCAGCTCGCCCTTGGCGGCCAGAGAGCGGAAGATCTTGGCGTTCTCGTCGGTGCTGATGGTGCCGCTGTCCTGATAGGCGAAGTCACGGCCGGCCACGGTGATGTAGGGGCTCTTGACCTTGCTGTTGGACACGGCGGCCACGGACATGGACTCGCCGTAGGTGGAGGGCTCGCTGATCAGGCCGTAGTCGGGGTTGCTGGCCAGCGCCTTGTTGCCGAAAGCATCGCCGTAAGCAGCGCTGTAAGCGTTACCGGCAGCCACAGCCAGAGACATACCGCTCTCGCCGGCCCGCTTAAAGACGTTCAGCAGGCTCTCGGTGAACTCGTCGGGATTCTCATAGTCGATGTAGCCGGCGTCGGAGCCGAGGCTCAGGTTGGCCACATCCACGCCCAGCAGCATACAATCCTCCAGAGCGGACAGGATGTCGGCGTAGGAAGCGCTGCCGCTGGACTTAAAGACGTTCATGTTGGCGATCTGGGCGTCCGGGGCCACGCCCTGCACGTCCTCGTTGATGCCGGTGCAGCCGGCAGCGGTGGAGGCCACGTGGGTACCGTGGCTGCTCTTGGTGCCGGGGGCGCCGTCGGTGTCCTTATCGCCGTAGTCGAACTGGAAGGGGAACTTGGTGCTCTTATAGACGGAAGAGACGCTGAGGCCCTTCACAAGGCCCTCGGCCTGGAAGTCGTACTTGGACAGCAGATCCTTCACGTCGTCCTGCGTCAGGGCAGGGTTGGCGGGGGCCTTGCTGAAGATCTGGTGGTCCATGTCCACGCCGGTATCCAGAATGGCGATCAGCATCCCCTCGCCGGTGAAGCCCGTCTCGTTGGCCAGGCCGCCGCCGATCATCCGGGTGCTGTTGGCGGTGTCAGGCAGCAGGCTGAAGGTGGGGGACAGGAACACGGACTCTACGCAGTCCAGCTCCTTCAGGGCCTTGTACTGACTGTAGGTCACAGTGGCGGAGAAGCCGTTGAGCAGCGTCGTGTACTGACGCTGCGGCTCCACCGTCGCCCCGATGGCACGGGACATGGTGGCCGCAGCCTTCTCCTGCTTCTGCAGCAGGGACTGCACCTGGGCCTGAGCCGCAGGCTTGGCCACGGAGTCGTCCACCACCACAATGATCTCCACAGAGTCACTGTCCTCATGGGTGGGCTTAGCCTCCATGCTCAGGGTCTCGTTTTTGGTCTTTGCGCCTCGCAGCAGCTGGGTGGTGACATTGCTGGCAATGTCCTCCACCGAGGTCTCCTCCATGGTGGCGTTCACCACGCGGGAGTCCTCCGAGGCCGCAAAGGCGGTGTAAGGCAGGGCGGACACCAGCAGTACCAGTGTCAGCAGCCATGCACCGATCCGTTTGCAGACTGTCATCTCTCATAATCCTCCTGTAATGGATTTCTGGCAGGAAAATGTTAAGTTTTCCCAGCACAATAGTGACATTATAACACCTACTTTCCCGGTATGGCAAGATAATTCTTCTCAATTTGGGAAATTTTTTCAAAAGTAAGTTTCGCGTGGCGAAGTTTTTCCTCTGAATATCGCCCGTTTTCCAGATATGTACTTTCTGCCACCATCTGTTCTTATGACCGGGACATTTTGCTATTTTCTGACAAATTGTCTCCCTGTCGCTCCTACTTCTGTCATTGCGAGGATGCGAAGCACCCGTGGCAATCCGTTCCACACGTTAGAAACAGTAAGCCCCTTCAACTACCCACGTAGCGGCAGCGATAGTAGAAATACGCCAATTCCCCACTTCGGCGGGATTTTATTTGCATAACCCTCACAAAAAGAATGGCCTCCGCCGGCCCACTTTTCCCAGCAGCTTTTTCTTTTATATGCCTCCGGCGGGTGCCTTTCTTTCAATAGCGAAAGAAAGGCACGAAGAACGCCAGCAGAAACCGATAGTTTCTGCACTTCCTTTGCCGTTTGCAAGAGTTGCATCCTAAATCCCGCCGAAGCAGGGAATCGACTTCCTCCTACTCACGCTGCCGCTGTATTGGGTAATTGAAGGGGATGGTTGTTCTACTGTGGGAATCCGTACTCTCCAACGATAGACCCACACGCCCCTTCATCTGAGGGGGAGCGGCAGCGGGTCTGTTGCTGAGTCGATCCCCTTTACAACCCATACCGGACGAAACTCTTGAGAGTAAAGGACGTTTTGAAACCATCGGTTTCAAACGAAAATCACCGAAGCGCCGCCTGTGGCGGATGAAGCGAGGTGGTTTCGAGGAAGTGTCCCGGTTTTCACGCCACAGCGTGGCTGGAAACCGGCTGACACGACGGTGTGTGCTTTTGCCTACTTTTCCAGCTGCTGGGAAAAGTAGGCCGTCGGAGACATAAAAAAGAAAAGCTTCGTAGGTTGCTAAAGGCTATCACCATAAATATAGCCTGTCATTGCGAGGGTGCAAAGCATCCGTGGCAATCCGTTCTCCCCAGCAGAACAGCAAGCCCCTTCAACTGCCCAATGCAGCGGCAGCGTTAATAGAAGTAAGTCAATTCCCCACTTCGGCAAATTTTATGCAGTAGCTCTTGTCCGCAAAAGAGGAAGTCTTGAAACCTTAGGTTTCAAGTGGCGTTTTTAGGAAACCACCGAAGCGCCGCCTGTGGCGGATGCAGCAAGGCGGTTTCGAGGAAGTGTCCCGCTTTCCATGCCACAACGTGGCTGGAAAGCGGCTGACACGACGGTGAAAGCTTTCTGCCGCTATTGGCAGAAAGTTACCCGCCGGAGGCAAATCAGAAAAAGCTGCTATGCAAAAAGGGAGTCCTGAAACCTCCGGTCTCAGGACTCCCTTTTTCCTTGCATACCACTCTTACCAGTGCAGCAGCTTCTTATAGTACGGCCACAGCCCCTCCTTCTCCGGATAGAAGGGCGCCAGCTGGCACAGATCTGTTCCGGGGAAGTCGTTGCCCTCGATGATAGCGGGACCGGTAGGCGTGATGGCCATATCCCAGCCCACATGGGCCACCTGCGGGATCTCATGGGCCGCCTCCTTGGCCAGAGCAATGGCCTCCGGCACCATGGGCAGCTGATAGCCCACGAACTCCACCCCGGTGTCGGGATGGCGGTCATAGACGTTGAAATAGTCGTCGGTGGCGGGAGAGATGATCTTCCCCGTCTCCGGGTCCACCCGGCACAGGACGCCTCCCTGCCCGGAGTTGTCGCAGTACCCGTCGCCCCGGCCCATCTTCACGCTGATGTAGGCCACATGGACCTCTCCGTCCACCAGATCCGTCAGGATCCGCATGGTGTTCACCGACGAGGGGTGGAGCCGTGCCATATCGGGATGCTGGGGCAGCACCTGCTCCAGCACCACCAGCTGGTTGCGCCGGATGTAGTCCAGCATCACCGCCGGGGACTCATAGTCCTTCACATACAGCTTGTTCACGCCCCGGCCGCAGTCGCCGTGGTTGATCTTGGCGAAAATAGCCTCCTGTCCGGCGATAAAGTCCGTAAACTCCGCCAGCGTGGCCGTCTCGCCGTTGAGGGTCTTGCGGCCCAGATACTTGGCAAACCGCTGGTTGAACCGCAGCTTGTCGTCGAACTCGTCGGAGTAGCTGAGGTCGTTCATGTGGTCGATGACCTTCTTGTTGCGGACACGGGTGAGATAGGTGTCCCGCTGGCGGCCGTTCATGTTGTAAAACCCGAACATCACATAGTCGTAGTAACCCGCCCCATAGCGTGCGCCGCACCAGCACATATCGAAGAAGGTCTTGACCTTGTTCTGGCCGCACTTATCGTGGACGATGTCGATCATCTGGTTCATTTTCTTCAGCCGCACGCCGGACATGACCCGTGCGAGATAAGAGAGCTTGGACATACATTGCCTCCCGTATTCATGTGTTTTTCAGTATACCCCATCCGGCGGAGCTTGACCAGCCGTTTCTGGTGATACCTGCCATCAGTTTTAATAGAGGTAGCTGCGCTTCTCGTCCCGGAACTCCGCCAGCCGGGCCTCATAGGCCTCCATGGCGGCCTCCTCGAAGGCCAGCGTACCCTCCGCCCCCAGGTCCCGCAGCAGCTGCTTGGTAAAGGGGGGATTCAGCACCAGCAGCGGCCCCGTGAGATAGGTGGCCATCAGGCCGCCCCGGCGGAAGCCCTCCACCAGAGAGCCGGGCCGCCGCCCCACGCCCCGGACCACCTTAAAAAGCCCCGTGCCTGGATCGTCTGCGCCGTAGGTATGGCCGAACAGACTCTTGAAGCCCACGATCTCCATCCCGGTGCCATAGGTCCCCAGAAAGAAGCTGTTATGCCGGTTCATCATCTGATACTCGGCATGGGTGGGCAGCAGGCCCAGCCCGTCGAACCGCAGCCCCTGATCCGACTGGACGTATTCCCCCAGCGCATCCAGAGCGTTGCCCGTCACCAGCATCCGCTGGCCGCCGTCCACACGGGCCGCCAGCTCCTCCCGATAGGGCGTCAGGGCCTTCACCATCAGCTCCAGTCCCTTCTCCGTGGCGGAGCCCATATATACCAGATCCACGCCGCCCTCCAAAAACGCCGGGCGGGACTTCAGGTCCGTCTCCAGCACCTCCAGCTCCGGGCAGCACTGGCGCAGATACCGGATGTTCATCAGATCGCCGCAGAGGTTTCCCACCTCCGGAAACAGGATCTCCACCTTCATGCCTGACCCTCCTTCTCTGTACCGCCCTGTGAACGCCGGGCGGCCTCCTCCTTCATGTGGTCGTACACCTTATACGACAGGGCCAGGGAGTCCGTGCCGTAGAGGATGTACACGTCATCGCCGGGGGTATAGTGCAGCAGCTCCGCCGCCCGGAACTCGTCCGGCTCACAGACGATGCGCTCCTCCGGCACCCCCGCCATCAGCAGCCGCAGCTTGTAGTCCCGGCACCGTGCGCCGGTACACACCAGCTGCACCACGCTGTCGTTGCGGAGATACTCGAAGTCCGCATCGAAGATCCAGCAGGTGTTCTCCGACCAGTGGTGGGCGTCCCCCAGACAGTTCATCATCAACAGCAGCTCCTTGGTGCCGGGCCGCTGGGCGATATACTGGAAGGTTCGGGACCCGGCCAGTGCGTTCTTCTCCTTGGACATCTGCCGCACCAGCTTCACATCCCCCACCTGCTCCTCCATGTGCCGGGTAGCCACCACCGCCGCACGGCTCATGTAGCCGCTGATGGCCTCGTGGCTGTACCCCAGCTGCCGCAGCACGGCAATGACCGTCACCATGTTGTACAGGTTCGGCACACTGTCGGAGATAAGCCGGTAGGGATGCTCCTCCCCGCCCTCCCGCAGGGCCATGGTTCCCTTCTCCATCTCCACATCCGTGGCCAGATAGTCGCTCTCCGGGGAGCGGAACCCGCAGTCCGGGCAGACGCACTTGCCGATGTGGTGATACCGGCGGTAGACGTAGGTGAGCTTGCCGCTGCACTTGGGGCAGATCCGCAGATCGTCGATGAGGTTCTCGCACCGGGTGGTGTCCCCCGGCAGCCGGTCCACTCCGAAGTAGACCCGCCGGTTCTCCGGGGCCACACCGCAGGTGATCAGATCGTCGGCATTAAGGATCATGGTCGCCGTCTGCGGGATACTCCGGGTCAGGATATCCGCAATGTAGCCGGGGTGTGCGTTCCGCATGATGGAGTCCCGTGTCAGATTGGTGACCACCACATAGTCCGGCTTCACATAGGGGAAGATGCGGACACTGGCCCGCTCGTCCACCTCCAGCACCGCCATGTCATAGGACTTGGCCCGCCCCAGCAGGTCGCAGCCCCGCAGCAGCGCCGTGGAGATGCCGGAGGTGATGTTGGAGCCGGAGCGGTTGCTGAGGACCTTCTTCCCGTCCGCCTCCAGAATATCCGTCAGCAGATTGCTGACGGTGGTCTTGCCGTTGGTGCCGGTGACGGCGATGATGGTGCCGGGCTTTCCCACATACCGCAGGAAATCCGGGCACAGCTTCAGCGCCAGCGAGCCGGGAAAGTCCGTACCGTTGTGCCGGGTGATCTTCAGCGCCGGCACCGACAGCTTCGCCAGCCACAGTGCCAGTAAAAATCGCAGTTTGCCCATTATCTTGTTTCCTCCTCCCGGAGCATGGCCATGGCCCGGCAGCTGCTGCCGTCGGCGTGCTCCCATTTCAGCGGCAGGGTCAGGAAGGTGAAGGTCTTGCCCACCAGCGCCTCCAGCCCTGTCAGATTTTCCGTATTGACCAGTCCCGCACCCAGCAGGATCATGTGATTGGGACAGTCCTCCGTGTCGCAGGGGTCCAGCGAGATGCTGTCCTCCCCCACACCCTTCAGGCCCAGCGACGCCACGTATTCCGCCGCCTCCGCCGTCAGACACGGGAAGCCCTCATAGTACCGGGGCAGGCCCCAGTATCGGTCCCACCCGGTGCAAAACAGCAGGAACTCCGCCTCCCGCAGGGCCTCCTCCTGCCGCCGCAGCATAGGCAGCGTGATCTCCGCCGCTCCCCGGCAATCCAGCACGAAGCCCCGCCCGGCGAAGGTCTCCGCCGGGAAGTCGTCCAGCGTCCGCCCGTTTGGCAGCATATGGGCCGGAGCGTCCATGTGGGTGCCGGTGTGGGAGTACATCTCCAGCAGCGTCTCCCGGAAGCCGTCCTTCTCCATGGTACAGGCCGCCGTCAGCCGGGGCGGCTCCGTACCGGGATACACCGGCATCTCCGGTGTGATGCAGTGGGTCAGATCCAGCATTTTCATGTGGCGTCCCCCCTCTCCGTCCGGGTGTGCAGCCAGATCATCAGGGCGGCGATGTCCGCCGGGGACACCCCGGAGATGCGGCTGGCCTGCCCCAGATCCAGAGGCCGCACCGCCGCCAGCTTCTCCCGTGCCTCCAGCCGCAGTCCCTGAATGTGGCTGTACTCCATATCCGGCGGCAGCCGGTGCTTTTCCAGCTGCCGCAGCTCCTCCACCTGCTTTTCCTGCCGGCGGATGTAGCCCTCATACTTCACGGAGATCTCCACCTGCTCCGCCACCTCCACCGGCAGCGCCGGGGCGCCGGGGTCGAAGGTCATCAGCTCCCGATACGTCATCTGGGGCCGCCGCAGCAGGTCAATGAGCCGTGCGCCGTCGGTGACGGGGGCCGACCCCCGCTCCGCCAGCAGCCGGTTCAGTCCCTCGCTGCCGGGGATGCCCGTGTGCTCCAGCCTCCGGATCTCCCGGTCTACGGCCTCGTACTTCTCCCGCACCGCCTGCATCCGCTCCTCCGGCACCAGCCCCAGCCGGTAGCCGATGGAGGTCAGCCGCCGGTCGGCGTTGTCCTGCCGCAGCAGCAGCCGGTACTCCGACCGGCTGGTCATGATGCGGTAGGGCTCCTGCGTACCCTTGGTCACCAGATCGTCGATGAGGGTGCCGATATAGCTCTCGCTGCGCCGCAGGATCATAGGCTCCCGGCCCAGCAGCGCCAGCGCCGCATTGACTCCCGCCACAAAGCCCTGCACCGCCGCCTCCTCATAGCCGGAGGAGCCGTTGAACTGCCCGGCGCCGTACAGCCCCCGGACGGTCTTCACCTCCAGCGTGGGCCGCAGGGCCAGCGGGTCGATGCAGTCGTATTCGATGGCGTAGGCGGGCCGGGTCATCACCGCCTGCTCCAGTCCCGGCACGGTGTGGAGCATCTCCACCTGCACCTCCTCCGGCAGGGAGGAGGAAAAGCCCTGCAAATACAGTTCCTCCGTGTCCAGCCCCATGGGCTCCACAAACAGCTGGTGCCGGGGCTTGTCCGGGAAGCGGACGATCTTCGTCTCGATGGAGGGGCAGTACCTCGGCCCCACCCCCTCGATGACCCCGGTATAAATGGGGCTGCGATCCAGATTCTCCCGGATGATGCGGTGCGTCTCCTCATTGGTATAGGTGAGCCAGCACACCGCCCGGTTCTCCGGCGGCCGGGTGGTGGAAAAGCTGAAGGGTACCGGCACGTCGTCACCGGTCTGCACCTCCATCCGGTCAAAATCCACCGTCCGGGCGTTGATTCGTGGCGGCGTCCCGGTCTTGAAGCGCCGCAGGGGAAGTCCCATAGCCGCCAGACAGTCCGCCAGTTCTCCGGAGGGGTGCAGGCCGTCCGGCCCGGAGGACTCCACGCACTCGCCCACAATGGTCCGGCCGTGGAGATACGTCCCGGAGCACAGGATCACGGCCCTTACGCCGTACACGGCGCCGGTCCGCAGCACCACCTGATGCACCGCCCCGTTCTCCGTCCGCAGGGCCACTACCTCCCCCTGCCGCAGGGTCAGGCGCTCCTGCCGCTCCAGCGCGTGCTTCATCACCTGCTGGTATTTCCGGCGGTCCGCCTGCGCCCGCAGGGAGTGAACGGCAGGCCCCTTTCCCCGGTTGAGCATCCGGTACTGGATGCAGGCGGCGTCCGCCCCACGGGCCATCTCGCCCCCCAGCGCATCCAGCTCCCGCACCAGATGTCCCTTCCCGGTGCCGCCGATGGCGGGGTTGCAGGGCATATTGCCCACGGCGTCCAGATTCATGGCGAAGCACACCGTCTCCAGCCCCATCCGGGCCGCCGCCAGCGCCGCCTCGATGCCGGCGTGTCCGGCGCCGATGACGGCGATATCAAATTGTCCGGCAAAAAATTCCTTCATCCCAGCGCCTCATTCACAGTGTAAGGTCAGCACCGCCACCTGCGGGTGGTTGAAGAGCCGGGGGATCCCCCCCAGCCCACGGGTCACAAAGACCTGCGCCTCGTGACCGTCGGTGCAGCGGTAAAATCCGTTGGTAAAGCCGGGCAGCAGTTGCCCGCCCGCCCCCAACAGGCCATCGGTAAAGGGCAGACGCCAGATGCCGCCGTGGCCGTGGCCCGACAGCACCAGATCCGCCCCCAACCGGCAGTATTCCCCGTCAAAGAGGTTGTTGCGGTGGGCCATCAGCAGCCAGAAGCCATCGCCTGCCGCCTCCTTCACCTCACCGGCCACCTCCTCCGGGGACTTCTGGTCAGCGTAGCCGTTGGGGTCGTCGATGCCCGCCAACGTAATGGTGTCCCCGTTCCGCTCCAGCGGCACAAAGGTGTTGGAGAGGTACGTCACCCCCGTCTCCTCCAGCAGCTGCCGCAGTTCCGGCATCTGCCCGGAGGCCCACTCATGGTTGCCGGTGACGTAATAGACCGGGGCGATCTCCACCAGTCCCTCCAGCAGCGGCCGGAGGTATTGCGTGCCGCTCCACTCGTCCATCATGTCGCCGCACAGGCAGATGACGTCGGGCCCGGCTTTCCGCACGGCCTCCAACAGGCGGCTGTTCTGCCGCCCGAACCGCTTCCCGTGGAGGTCCGACAGCACCACCAGCCGTCCGCCGTCCCAACCGGCGGGCAGTCTTGCGCCGGTGAAGGCGAACTCCTCCACCGACAGCACGCTGCTGCCCACCCAGATGGCGGCTCCCGCCGCCGCCAGCGCCATCAGCAGCAGATAGAGCTTTCCGTGTCTGTGCTTTCTCTCCGCCACCTGCGCCACCGCCTTTCTCCGTGGGGAGCGGCCCGCCCTCGGCAGGCCCGATAAAATATCAATCCATTAAAATATCAACCTATTATATAATGTACCCGCCCCAAAGGCAAGCCCCTTCTTTGTGCAGAATAGCAAAATTTGCAGGTTAGTTTTTGGTGTAAATGTAGAATTTGGTTCTTGTATTTTTCTCGCCGCCGGGGTATACTGTATCATAGAAAAGAGAAGAAAGGAGCGTGAGAGCACAATGACCAACAAGTGGATCAAGGGCGATTTGGACGATATGATCTTCGCCGACTGCGATTGGCAGCCCAGCGAGCGGTAAGACAGATCCCCGAACAAGCACCACGCCTGAGCGTGGATATTTTTTTTGCAGAAGCGCCGTCGGGCGCTTTATTTTTTTACCGCCCCGCTGCCGGTTCATTTTCCCGGTACGGTAGATAGCCCTATCGCCGGTTCATTTTTTCGATGCGATAGGCTCCCTGCCAGCGGTTTATTTTTCCCGGTGCAGGCGGTTTACCTTTTCGATGCGGTAGGTGTACACACAGGTGCAGCCGCCGACCCTTCTGCCGGCTCGGCACTCCCTATGCAGCGCCTATACGGCATCTATATGACGGCGATCACCTCAACCGGATACAGCCGATGAATTTTTCCGCCGGTCGGACCAATGATTTGTTAAATCTCTGACACTTAGCAAAGACTCGTAGGTTTTCCGCCGCTTTCTGTCAAGTCCCTTCAGCGGGGACGGCAAGAAGCGGTCACGGGACAAAATGGGACGTTGGGCGGACGAAAAGCAGACGTCCAGACGGCCCTTTCTTTTGTCCGATTTTGTCCAGTGGACAAGGTTTTGTCAGGATGCCGTACCCTCCCCCGGAGCACTCCGGCGGGAGGGTCTTTTTCTGCCCGTCACCACCAGCACGATGCACACTGTCAGCAGCACCGTCACGGTGGCGATGGCGCAGTTCCGGAAAAATGCCTCCGGCAGGATCAGGATCACCGGATCGGTGACAGGATCAAAGAGCCAGTTGTCCTTGCCGGGGAAAAAGATACTGTGGAATACCGTGAAGGCCCGGTCAAAATCCAGCGCCGCCAGCAAGGCGATCAGCAGAAACAGGCCGCCCAGCCCGCAGGCCGCCCAGAAGCCCGGTGTCCGGCCCCCTAACCGGGGCAGCCGCTGCCGCCGCAGGCGGCACACAATCGCTCCCGTCAGCAGCAGTCCCACCGCCGCCACGAACACCCACACCGCCAGCAGGAACAGCCCCCGCACGTCGGCAAAATGGCTGGTTCCCTCCGCCGAAAAGGGCAGCACCCCGGCGGCAAAATCCGGCCGGCGGCCCATACAGTAATCCATCACGTCGCCGAAGGCCTCCGCCGCCTGCCGGCGGGTGAGGCCGCTGGCCTCGCAGATCCCCAAGGGGCCGATCTGCACCGTATAAAAGCCCCGCACCAGCAGCACCGGCAGGATGGAGCCGGTGAGCACCGCCAAGGCGATACAGGGGATGGCCAGCCACGACCACAGCCTTTTCGCTTCCTTCATGTGGTACTCTCCCTCCGCTTCGGAAAGCCGGACAGCACCAGCAGCACCTGCCCCGGCAGATAGAACAGCCACATCCCCGCCTGCGCCGCACCGGCAAGACCCGGCAGCAGCGACGGCTGGTTCCGCAGCCCCACGCACACATCGCACAGCAGAAACAGCCACAGCCCCGCCGCAAACAGTCTCTCGGAGCGCAGGGTCAGGGACTGGCAGGCGTTCACCAGAAAATTCACAAAATACAACGCCGCCAGCAAATTCAGGGCCGTTCCCATTCCCAAAGCGTTCAGCAGCACCCACGCCGCCGGCACCAGTCCCGTCCGCAGCGCCCACAGTGCGGCCGCAGGCCCGCCGGATGCGGGCCAGATACAGCCCCTGCACCACGCAGAACAGGACGATGCCCGCCCCGTACCACCGGTCCAGCAGCAGGAGGAAGGTATCCGCCGCCAAGGTAAAGGCCATGGCCCACGCCATCAGGCGGCTGCCGCCGTGCCGGGCCGACCACACCGCCGCCAGCAGGCACACCACAATGGTGAGGTATTTTACCCCGTCGCCGCCGGCGGAGAAGGCATCCAGTGCCAGAAACAACAGGTACAGCGCCGTCTCCAGCCCCACGAAGCATTTTTTCACCGTGTCCCTTTTCGTTGTTTTCGCTGCTCTGTTCTGCATATCCGTCTCATCTATCCGTCCCGTGGTTTATCGGTTTCATGGTGTCGTTTCCCGCTGCGGCAGAGCGGCTCTTATCGCCGCAGGGCGGCCCCATAGACGGCAGCCTGCACCCGGCACGGCAGCTCATTTCGGCACGGCTCACAGCGCCCACAGGCTCTCGTCGCTGGCGGAGACGCACAAGACGCCAGCCCCCAGCGCCGCCAGCACGTCCGCCTTGTCCGACAGCAGACCCCCGGCGATCAGCGGCACCGGCAGCTCCCGGCTCAGCCGCCGCAGCACCTTGCACAGCGTCCCCGGCAGGATCTCGATGACGTCGGGCATCCCGCCCTCCGTCTCCCGGCCCAGATTGCTGACGGCCTTGGAGTCAATGGCGAACACCCGCAGCACCGTCAGCAGACCCAGCTCCCGGCCACGGCGCAGCAGCATGGGCCGGGTGGAAATGATGCCGTCGGCCCCGCAGCGGTGCAGGAAGTCCACGGCAATTTCACGAGGGGCCAGCCCCGCCACCAGGTCGGCGTGGACCACGGCGTACTTCCCCGCCTGATGCACCCGGTCAATGAGCCGGTCGATGTTCAGAATGTCCCCGCACAGCAGGAACACCACCCCCGCCGGTTGGGCCAGACACGCCTCCAGCCGTCCGGCATCCTTCACCGCCGGAAGCACCGGGTTCTGCTCCAGCACGCTCATCATGGGATGGCGCATGGCCGTCCCTCCTTTCCGCCGCCCACAGGGCAGGCCCATCCTCCGTGGGAACAACGGCCGCCTGCGGGACGCAAAAAAATCCTCTGTCCCTATGTTACCACGGGACAGAGGACTTTTTCAATGTTTAGCCGATGTTTTTTGTGGCCACCACGGCCACACCGGTGCCGCACACGTCGGCAAGGACCACCTGACCGGCCTGCACCGGAGCGGGGACGGCGGCGTGGTGCAGCGCACGGGCCACCTCCAGCACCTTCTCCTTGGGGACCTCCCCCTGCGTCCGCACCGGCACCACCGGCAGCGGGCCGCCCAGCACCCGGACGGTGCCGGTGACGGTGCGCTCCGGATGGACGCACTCCTTCCGGGCGTAGGCATCTCCACGGGGGCAGGTGTTGCCGGTGACGGCGGTGACGACGCCGTTCTCCAGCGTGGCCCGCAGCTGGCAGCCCATGGGGCAGCCGATACACGTCAGCTCACGGATGTTCATTTCGCTTCCCCCTCCTCGATCTGGAATGTGACGGTCCGGACACCCTCCGGCAGCTCCTCCCGCCGCAGGGTGAACTGCTCCATCTCGCCGGGGGTCAGGATGCGCTTGGGTACCCGGCGCAGGAGCTTACCGTCGGTATAGACGCACAGGGCCGCCTTCTGATAGGGTTGCCCCACCCGGAAGCGCACGGTAACGCTGTCCGCCATATGACAGGGGTCCAGCTGCTGGGGAACGGTGTAGCGGACGCCGTTTTTCCCCTCCAACCGGACGGTGGCCGTCTCGCCCTGCCCGCTGAGGATATAGTGGGCGGCGTTTTCGCCGGCCTTGGCCGCCTCCTGAGACACGAAGTCCACCAGATCGTGGACGTGGAGCACATTGCCGCAGGCGAACACACCGGGCAGAGAGGTGGACAGGTCGTCGGACACCACCGGGCCGCCGGTGACGGAGTCCATCTGCACCCCGGCCTCCCGGCTCAGCTCGTTTTCCGGCAGCAGACCCACCGACAGCAGCAGCGTGTCGCAGGGGATGCGCCGCTCCGTGCCGGGGATGGGGCGGCGGCTGCCGTCCACCTGCGCCAGTGTCACCGCCTCCAGCCGCTCCCGTCCGTGGATATCCACCACGGTGGTGGAGAGGTACAGGGGGATATCGAAGTCCTCCAGACACTGGACGATGTTCCGCTTCAGGCCGCCGGAATAGGGCATGACCTCCGCCACGGCGTGGACACGGGCGCCCTCCAGCGTCATGCGGCGGGCCATGATAAGTCCGATATCGCCGCTACCCAGGATCACCACATCCCGGCCGGGCATGAGGCCCTCCACATTCACCAGACGCTGGGCCGCACCGGCGGAATAGATGCCCGCCGGGCGGGTGCCGGGGATGTTCAGCGCACCACGGGGGCGCTCCCGGCAGCCCATGGCCAGAATGACGGCCTGCGCCCGGATCTGCACGAGGCCCGTCTCCCGGCCGGTGACGGTCAGCACCCGGTCCGGGGACAGGTCCAGCACCATGGTACCAGACAGACAGGGGATGTTCAGCTCCCGGAACTGCCGCACATACTCTCCGGCGTACTCCGGGCCGGTGAGCTCCCGGCCGAAGGTATGCAGGCCAAAGCCTGCATGGATACATTGATTCAGAATACCGCCCAGCTCCCGGTCCCGCTCGATGAGGAGGATATCCTCCACCCCGGCTTTCCGGGCGGCAATGGCGGCGGACAGGCCCGCCGGGCCTCCGCCGATGATGGCAAGCTGCACCTGCTTCATGCCTGCACCTCCTTCGTCTCGCCGGTCAGCAGAAGGCTCCCGCCGCCGGATTTGGTCAGCTGTGTCTGGGAAACTCCCAACTCCTCGGACAGCAGCTCCATGACACGGGGGGCGCAGAAGCCGCCCTGACACCGGCCCATACCGGCCCGGACCCGGCGCTTGACGCCGTCCAGAGAACGGGCGCCGGGACTGCGGCGGATGGCGTCCCGGATCTCCCCCTCGCTGATCTGCTCACAGCGGCAGAGGATATTGCCGTAGGCGGGGTCCCGCTCCACCAGCGCCTGCCGCTCCGACAGCGGCAGCTCCCGCACGTGGACGATATCCCGGCGCTGAGCGATGAAATCAGGCTTTTCCGCAAGGCCCAGCTTTTCCGCCACCAGTCCCGCCACGTACACGCCGATGGCCGGGGCCGAGGACAGGCCGGGGGACTCGATACCGATGGCCTCGAAGAAGTTCTCGCTGCTCTCCCGGATATAGAAGTCGTCGCTGCCACCCTCCAGATGGGCCCGCAGGCCGGCGAAGCTGGTAATGACGTCCCGCATGGGCAGGTTCGGCACGCTGCGGCCCGCCGTGGCGATGGCGTAATCCAGACCCGTCTGGGTGGTAGCAGTGTCGTCCCGGTCCTGCTGATCCGTGGCAGTGGGGCCGAGGAGGAGGTTTCCGTGGACAGTGGGGGTCACCAGCACACCCTTACCCATGGCACCGGGCAGCTGAAAGACGGTATGGCTCACCAGACCGCCGTCCTTCCGGTCCAGCAGGCAGTATTCGCCCCGGCGGGGGGTAATGCGCAGAGGATCGGCGCACAGCTGGTTATGGAGCACATCGCCCCACACACCGGCGGCGTTGACCACGGCACGACTCTCCATCGGGCCGCAGCCGGTCTCCACCACGAAGTGGTCCCCCTCCCGGCGGATATGCTGCACCTGCGTATCGAAGCGGAACTCTGTGCCGTTGGCGGCAGCGTTCTCCGCCAGAGCAATGGTCAGGCCGAAGGGGCAGAGAATGGCGCTGGTGGGGGCGTACAGGGCCGCCACCGCCTGTTTAGACAGGGCGGGTTCCATCCGGTGCAGGGCCTCGCCCTCCACGATCTCCAGTCCCTCCACGCCGTTGGCAAGGCCCCGCTGATAGAGGGCCTGCAGCTTCTCACGGTCCGCCGGGTCCAGACACAGCACCAGGGCCCCGCACCGGCGATAGGGGAAGTCCAGCTCATGGGACAGGGCCTCCATCATGCGGCTGCCCTCCACGTTGAAGCGGGCCTTCCGGGTGCCGGGCTCGGCGTCGAAGCCGGCGTGGACAATGGCGGAATTGGCCTTGCTGGTGCCGGTGCAGACGTCCTCATTGCGCTCCAACACACAGATGCGGCCGCTGCGGCGGCTCAGCTCCCGTGCGATGGCGCAGCCGATGACGCCGCCGCCGATGACCAGTACATCATACATGATCCATCTCTCCTTTCCAAAACAAAAAGCCACGCAAAAACACCCGGCGTCTCCTCCGGGCAATTCTGCATGGCTCAGCATCTCACTGCATGACTGGTTCTTCAGTTATATATAGTATAGCAGACGGTCTCCGGTTCTGTCAACCGGTCCCGAAAAAAAGTCTTTTCCGGAGATTTTCCGCTCTTAACGGGTTTTTAGCGAAATCTTAACGCGAAGTATGGTATAATCAAGTCAGAAAAACCTGAGTGTCGGGAGGTGACAGGGGTTTGAGAAAACCGTTCATCCAATGGCCGGAGCAGTGGCTGCGCCGAAAGCGTATCCCTTCCATCGGCTTTTCCTACTCCGGCAAGGACTTTATCATCTCCATGAGCCTGTACACCCTGTCGGTGGTGCTGTGTCTGATCCTGCGGGGGGCCAGCCAGAACGGCGACACCGGGTATGTGTACATGATCTTCCTGCTGGACGTGTTTTTGACGGCGCTGCTGACGGAGGGCTTCTTCTTCAGTCTTATCATCTCCATCTTCGCCGTGCTCAGCGTGGACTACATCTTCACCCCGCCCTACTGGAACGTCAGCTTCACTCTGTCGGGCTTCCCGCTGACCTTTCTGGTGACCATGACCATTTCCGTTGTGACCGGTATCGTTACCAGCCGAGCCAAGCAGATGGATGAGGTGCGGCGGGAGGCGGAGCTGGAGCGGATGCACGGCAACCTCCTGCGGGCGGTGTCCCACGACATCCGCACGCCGTTGACGGGCATCGTGGGGGCCACTAATGTGCTGCTGGAGCAGGAGAATACCCTGACGTCGGAGCAGCGCCATGAGTTGATCCGCAACGCCAACGAGGAGGCCCAGTGGCTGATCCGCATCGTGGAGAATCTGCTGAGCATCACCCGCATGGGCGGTGACGAGGCCAAGGTCAACAAGACGCCGGAGGCCGCCGAGGAGATCATCGAGGGGGCGGTGGGTAAGTTTACCCGCCGGTGGGGAACGAACATCCCGGTGGAGGTGCACCTGCCGGAGGAGTTTCTGCTGGTACCGATGGACCCGCTGCTGATGGAGCAGGTGCTGACCAATCTCATGGAAAACGCCGTGCTCCACGGTAAGACCACCCGGCACATCACTGTGACTCTGTGCCGCAGCGGAGACTGGGCCCGGTTCATCGTGGAGGACGACGGACAGGGCATCGCCCCGGACCGGCTGGAGCATCTCTTTGACGGCACCCTGCAGGGTCAGCAGGGGGATCGGGGCCGCAGCATGGGCATCGGCCTGTCCGTCTGCCGGACGGTGGTGCGAGCCCACGGCGGCCGCATCAGAGGCGAAAACAGGAAGGAGGGCGGCGCACGGTTCACCGTGGAGCTGCCTTTGGATAAAGAAATTCAACAGGAGGTAGACAGCTATGAAGATCAAGGATAAGGTTTTGATCGTGGAGGATGAACAGAGCATCAGCAGCTTCATCTCTATGATTCTCACGGCCAACGGCTACGACACCATCATCGTCAACACCGGCGAGGAGGCGCTGACCATGATCTCCTCCCACTGTCCGGACCTCATCGTGCTGGATCTGGGGCTGCCGGATATGGACGGCCTGGAGGTGCTGCGCTCCGTGCGAAAGTGGTCCAGTCTGCCCATTGTGGTGGTTTCCGCCCGGAACCATGAGCGGGACAAGGTGGAGGCGCTGGACTACGGTGCCGACGACTATCTGGTCAAGCCCTTCGGCACCTCCGAGCTGCTGGCCCGCATCCGCACCGCCATCCGCCACACCCGCACCTCCCTCTCTAACCCGGAAATCGCCCAGTCCGGGCGCTTCACCACCGGCGATCTGGTCATCGACTATGACAAGCATCAGGTGCTGATCCACGGGGAAAACGCCCGGCTCACCGCCAACGAGTATCGGATCGTGTCCCTGCTGGGCAAATACGCCGGGAAGGTGCTGACCTACGACTTCATCATCAAGGAGCTGTGGGGCCCCAAGGCCAAAAACGACAACCAGATCCTGCGGGTGAACATGGCCAATATCCGCCGCAAGATCGAGGAGAACCCCGGCCAGCCCAAGTACATCTTCACGGAGGTGGGCGTGGGCTACCGGATGCGTGAGGGCGACTGAGCGCCCGGCGCCGCCTGAAATACGCTTACTTTCCCTCTCTTTGCCGCCCCGGCTGCGTCATGCGCCGGGGCGGTGTGTTTTTGTGCTGCTTTGGCCTACGGCGGGGGATGTTTTTGCAGTTGCTTATTTTATTGCTTCCGGCGGCATACCTTTGGGGAAGTAATCTTATTTTGTCTCCGACGGGTAACTTTCTTTCAATAGCGAAAGAAAGTCACCAAAGAACGCCAGCAGAAACCCATGGTTTCTGCACTTCCTTCTCGTTTGCAAGAGCTGTGGTCTAAGTCCCGTCGAAAAAGGGAATTGATCTGCTTCTACTCACGCTGCCGCTACCCGGTCAGTTGAAGAAGCTTACTGTTCTACCGGGGGAGTCCGTACTCCCAGCAGTAAATGAAATATTTTCTTCACCTGAGCCGGGAGCGGCAGCGGGTCTGTTGCTGAGTCAATTCCCTTGACGGTCCCATAACAAGCAAGCCTCTTGAAGGTAAAGGAAGTCCAGAAACCATCGGTTTCTGGCGGCATTTTTTCATACTTTTTGCTGCTGTTGGCAAAAAGTATGCCGTCGGAGACACGTTCCTTGCGCAAAACACCGTGGTTGACAAAAAGTATGCCGCCGGAGCTGAAAGCGTGCAGGGCATCATGGAAGATGCGGCCTTTGCCTGTTGCACGCTGCGGGCGCACAGATTTTCATTATATCGTCTTTTATAGGAGAACAAAAAGCTGTTTCGGCCAAACGGCAGATCCCTGTTCCTGCGGGGTATCATGGCTGCTCCGCCGGGCTTGGGACAGTTCTTCTCACATGCTGTTATCGCCGTTTCGTTTATTCTGCATTATAGAACTATGTGTGGTATTTCAACATTTTGCCGGTTAAGGGCCTTAATTTTCTTTCCATTGTATACAATCCTTGCATTTTTTACCAGTCAGCGTGTAAAATATCCACCATATCGTGAATAATTCTTGTGAAAAAATCCAAAAGGCCAGTTCACAATTTGTTAAAAAGAGGGAAAAGCACGCTAAGAACTTGACAATAGTCCGTTAGGACGAGTAAGATAGGGATACCAAATTTGAGGAGGTAAATCACCTAATGGAAAAGAAAGGCACCAAGATAGCGTATTTTGTTGCGCTGGCGGTGGTCGTAGTCGCTCTGGTCATTGCCAAGGTCACCAATGATGGCTCTGGCTTTGTAGCTACCGGCTGGGCCCTGTTCCCCCCTGTTGTCGCAATCGCACTGGCCCTCATCAGCAAGGAAGTGTATTCTTCCCTGTTCCTGGGCTGCGTGGCAGCCGCCCTGCTGCTGGCCAACTTCCAGCCTTGGCAGATGGTCGTGAACTTCATCGGCGCCGGTGAGGGCGTCGGCATGATCAACGCCATCGACATCTCCATCCTGATCTTCCTGGTCATCCTGGGCATCATGGTGGATCTGATGAACAAGGCAGGCGGTTCCGCTGCCTTCGGCCGCTGGGCCAAGAAGGCCGTGAAGACCCGCTCCGGTGCGCAGCTGCTGACCATGCTGCTGGGCGTGCTGATCTTCATCGACGACTATTTCAACTGCCTGACCGTGGGCGCCGTGATGCGTCCCGTGACGGAGAGCCACAAGATCTCCCGCGCCAAGCTGGCCTACGTCATTGATGCCACCGCCGCTCCCGTCTGTATGCTGGCTCCCGTGTCCTCTTGGGCCGCTGCCGTTGCATCCTACGTACCCGATGGCTTCCCCGGCTCCCGAATCAGTATGTTCCTGAGCCAGATCCCCTTCAACTACTACTGCATCCTGACACTGGTGATGGTCATCGTCACCTCCGTGCTGAACATTGACTACGGTCCCATGCTGACCCATGAATACAATGCTCAGGTCAAGGACGATCTGTTCACCACCCCCGAGCGTCCCTTCGCCGGCGCTGATGATTACGAGGAAGGCGAGAAGCACTCCTCCGTGCTGGATCTGCTGGTTCCCGTTATCGTTCTGATCGCCCTGTGCATCGTTGGTCTGATTTGGACCGGCGGTATGTGGGACGCCGAGAGCGAGAACTACGGCAACTTCATCATGTCCTTCTCCGACGCCAGCGCCGGTACCGGCCTGTGCTTGGGCTCCATCATCGCCATTGTGTTCACCTTCGTGTACTACTGGTGCCGTGGCCTGATTGGCTTCAACAAGTCCATGGAAGCCATTCCCAACGGCTTCATCCAGATGATCTCCCCCATCCTGATCCTCTGCTTCGCCTGGACCCTGTGCGGCCTGTGCCGTGACAATGGTCTGCAGGTTGGTTCCTTCGTGGAGGGCGTCATGGCCAACACCGGCAGCCTTGCTAAGTTCCTGCCCGCCGTGATCTTCATCGTGGCCTGCTTCATCGGCTTCGCCACCGGTACCTCTTGGGGTACCATCGGCATCATGGTTCCGCTGGTCTGCGCCGTGTTCAACTGGGATACCCAGATGACTCTGCTGTCCGTGGGTCTGGCTGCTTCCTGCGCCGGCGGCGTGTGCGGCGACCACCTGTCCCCCATCTCCGATACCACCATCATGGCTTCTGCCGGTGCCCACTGCTTCCACCTGAACCACGTGGCCACCCAGATCCCCTACGGTATCACCGTGGCTGCCGTTTCCTTCGTCAGCTTCATCATTGCCGGTATCGTCCAGAACGCTGTGGTCTGCATGATCATCGCCATCGTTCTGATGATCGCCACCCTGCTGGTCATCAAGGCCGTGGTTGCCAAGAAGCACGCCGGCATCTTCCAGGAGATGGCCGAGGCTGACAAGGTGCTCTACAACAAGTAAGAATATCGTTCCTTTGAGGTTGGTCTGAACCGATCCTACATCGTGAGGGCGCAGCGAAAGCTGCGCCCTCATTTTTTCTATCGAATATAGGACAGGGCATTCTCTAAGGGAGTGGCGCAGCGGGAGTTACGCTACTCCCTTTTTTGAGGGGCTTGCGGCCACCTACACGCTTCGAGAGGGCAGCGTGCAGGGAGCTGTCCGCTGCGAGGCGGACAGAATGGGGCCGCAGCGCAAATATGCGATATTTCGGTTTCCATTTTTGTCAGGTCAGCTGCTAAAAAAGGAAAAAGGCGCAAAAAGTGCGTTAATTTTGCGTTAAGAGATTTTCAAATATTAGCATAATTTTTATATATTTTCCGTAAATAGACCGCAAAATCCTATTAAGAAAGCGAGAATCGGCGCAATTTTCAGAGGAACGTCCAAAAGATTGATTCATAATTTGTTCAAAATTCAGGCCGGAAGCGGTTTCTGGAATCTTGACAATACCTCCAAAAACCGCTACCATAAAGTCACCAAATTTGAGGAGGTAAATCACCTAATGGAAAAGAAAGGCACTCGTATAGCGTATTTTATTGCGCTGGCGATCGTTGTGATCGCACTGGTCATCGCCAAGGTGGCCAATGACGGTTCCGGCTTCGTAGCCACCGGTTGGGCGTTGTTCCCCCCCATCGTGGCTATTGCGCTGGCCCTCATCAGTAAGGAAGTGTACTCTTCCCTGTTTCTGGGCTGCGTGGTAGGCGCCCTGCTGCTGGCCAACTTCCAGCCCTGGCAGATGGTCGTGAATTTCATCGGCGCCGGTGAGGGCGTCGGCATGATCAACGCCATCGACATCTCCATCCTGATTTTCCTGGTCATCCTGGGCATCATGGTGGACCTGATGAACAAGGCCGGCGGTTCCGCTGCCTTCGGCCGCTGGGCCAAGAAGGCCGTGAAGACCCGCTCCGGTGCGCAGCTGCTGACCATGCTGCTGGGCGTGCTGATCTTCATCGACGACTATTTCAACTGCCTGACCGTGGGCGCCGTGATGCGTCCTGTGACGGAGAGCCACAAGATCTCCCGCGCCAAGCTGGCTTACATCATCGATGCCACCGCCGCTCCCGTTTGTATGCTGGCTCCCGTGTCCTCTTGGGCCGCTGCCGTTGCATCCTACGTACCCGACGGCTTCCCCGGCTCCCGTATCAGCATGTTCCTGAGCCAGATCCCCTTCAACTACTACTGCATCCTGACGCTGGTGATGGTCATCGTCACCTCCCTGCTGAACATTGACTACGGTCCCATGCTGACCCATGAATACAATGCTCAGGTCAAGGATGATCTGTTCACCACCCCCGAGCGTCCCTTTGAGGGCGCCGACGACTACGAAGAGGGTGCCAAGCACTCCTCCGTGCTGGATCTGCTGCTGCCCGTGATCGTTCTGATCGCCCTGTGCATCGTTGGTCTGGTCTGGACCGGTGGTATGTGGGATGCCGAGAGCGACAACTACCGCAACTTCGTCATGTCCTTCTCCGACGCCAGCGCCGGTACCGGCCTGTGCCTGGGTTCCATCATTGCACTGGTCTTTACGTTCGTGTACTACTGGCTGCGCGGCCTCATCACCTTCGAGAAGTCCATGGAGGCGATTCCCAATGGCTTCATCCAGATGATCTCCCCCATCCTGATCCTCTGCTTCGCCTGGACCCTGTGCGGCCTGTGCCGTGACAATGGTCTGCAGGTGGGTACCTTCGTAGAGGGCGTTATGGCCAACACCGGCAGCCTTGCTAAGTTCCTGCCCGCCGTGATCTTCATCGTGGCCTGCTTCATCGGCTTCGCCACCGGTACCTCTTGGGGTACCATCGGCATCATGGTCCCGCTGGTCTGCGCCGTGTTTGACTGGGATACCCAGATGACTCTGCTGTCCGTGGGTCTGGCTGCTTCCTGCGCCGGCGGCGTGTGCGGCGACCACCTGTCCCCCATCTCCGATACCACCATCATGGCTTCTGCCGGCGCCCACTGCTTCCACCTGAACCACGTGGCGACGCAGCTGCCCTATGGTATCACCGTGGCCGCCGTTTCCTTCGTCAGCTTCATCATTGCCGGTCTGGTCCAGAACGCTGTGATCTGCATGATCATCGCCATCGTTCTGATGGTCGCGACCCTGCTGGTCATCAAGGCCGTCACCGCCAAGAAGCACGCCGGCATCTTTGCCGAAATGGCCGCGGCCGACAAGGTGCTCTATCAGAAGTAAGCGATTGTCTTTCCCATACAGGGTATGCCCCCGGCTCAGCCGGGGGCATATTTTTGTATTCCGAAAACCTGAGCTCTCGCCCCGGTTTTGAAATTTTTTCCCTGCTTCTTCTTTCGTCCTCCGCAGAGCCGAGGAAGCCGCCCAAAAGTGGTTTGATACCTCTCTTCGGGACAGGAATGCTGCCCCACTCCGAAAGAGAGCACACAGCGGCTCACAGGGGCGGACATATGGTCTCTGTGCTCTGTACCGACAGCTTTTGCCGCACTCACTGACGCTCCAGTTCGGTCATTTGCCGCTGGTAACACTGCTCCAAGACCTCGTGCATGGGAACGATGGTGCAGCGCAAGTTTCCGTTTTTCCTAATACCGTTTTTCATCTGTATCTGCGTCCATTCCGTGATGATGAGCCCGTGTTCCTCCAGCAGGCGCATATGCTTGGCGACGGTATTGCGGGAGAGATGCAGGACTTTCGCCATGTGGAGCACATCATCCGTGCTTCAAAGGTCCCCTTCGGCCGGTCTGCGCCGGTCAGCTGCCGGGACCTGAAGTCCCTCACCGTTCCCAAGGGGACCGAGGTGTCGGAGGATGTCTTTGGCAGCGGCGAGGAGGAGCACCAGCTGTTCCGGAAGCTCCCATATGCGTAAGTGAATATAGCAAGCTCTCCCACAGGAAAAGGGACGGTCCCTGTGGACCGTCCCTTTTCCTGTTATGGTTGCTGATCGGCCTGCGCTCCCCTGCCGGGGGCATCGCTGCGGTTGACCACGAAAATTCCCACGCATACCAGTACCAATGCCGCTAAACTGTACGGGGTAAAGGCCTGCTGTCCCTCCCGCAGGAGCAGCGCCGACAGAAGCACGCCGAACACGGGATTCAAAAAGCCGTATACCGCCACCCGCCCCACCGGATTGTACCGGGTCAGGGCGCTCCAGATGGTCTGGGCCACGGCGGACAGCAGCACCATGTATCCCAACAGCAGAAGGGACTGCCCGGTGAAATGCGGCAGCGTACCGCCGAAGCACAGTCCCGTCAGCAGCAAAAGCCCCCCGCCCACGATGAACTGATATCCGCACAGGGTCAGGGTGTCCTCTCCCTCGGCATACCGCTTGAAAAGTGAGATGGAGAAGCCGTTGGCCAGCGCCGCCAGCAGCACCGCACCGTCCCCCAGCAGGGTGAAGCCGCCGCCCAACCCGCCGCCGGACAGATTGATCAGCAGCACGCCGCCGAAGCCGCACAGGCAGCCCAGCAGCTTGGGGGCATTGAGCCGCTCATAGTGAAACAGCTTGGCGGAGATCAAAATGGCGAAGAACACGTGGACCGCCATCAGGACGGAGCCCTTGACGCCGGAGGTGTGCGCCATGCCGATATAGAACAGGGCATACTGCACGAAGGTCTGGATCAGACCCAGCTTCGTGGCCTTCCACAGGGAGGAGCGGGCGGGGAGCCGCAGCCGACGCAGGGAAGCGCTGTGGAAAAGCACCGTCACCACACCGGCAAAGAAAAAACGCAGCCCCGCAAAGATCAGTTGTTCCGCCGAATCGGCGGAGGAAATAGACAACAGGCCGTAGCCGATCTTCACCGCCGGGAAGGCGCTGCCCCACAGCAGGCAGCAAAAGGCCGCCAGCAGGCAGATGACCATGGGGCGCTGCAGGGTGGAGGTCGAGATTCTTTTCATAGGGTAATACTCCGTTGGATGTCCCTCTCCGACAGGAAAAGGTTCCCCGTGGTATAGCCGCAGGGAACCTTTTCAAATGAGGGGGTAGGGGATGGATAGATTACTTGGCAGCTTCCTCCGTGGCCACTGCCGTCTCGCCGTAGTTATAGCGAGGCTTGCCACGGTAGACGATACCGCCGATGACCATGGCGATCACCGTGGGGATCAGCCAGGAGAAGCCCTGCTCTGCCAGAGGGATCATGTACATGACCTTGCGCAGGCCGTCCAGATTGGGAGCCACTGCCAGAATGGCGTCGCCCACACTGACGATACCGGCCACGGCTACACCGAACTTATACACGCCGTCGTTGGGGATCCACTTGTCTACCAGACCCAGCACGGTCAGCACGATGCAGATGGGATACATGATGAGGAAGATGGGAGTCACGTAGTTGATGATGTTCTGGATGCCGAAGGAGCCGAACACAGCGCCCACCACGCAGGCGATGCCCATCCACAACTTGTAGGAAATGCGGCCCTTGGAGACCTCGTTGATGACGGAGGCGCCGGTGGAGCCGATGCCGATGGCGGTGGTGAGGCAGGCCAGACTGACCGCCAGACCCATGCAGACCTTACCGAAGCTGCCCAGCACCCGGCCCACCAGGCCGCTGAGGAGGGTGGTCTGAGGCACGCTCAGGTCGCTCATCCGGGCCTCCCCGGCGGCGGCGGTGTAGGCCTGCGCCTCGGCAGAAACTGCCAGCGGGCCGGTCATCTCACCGGAAATCCGCTGCTTCAGCAGCCTGCCCAGCGGCAGCTCCGGATCCTCCAGATCTCTTCTGACCGCCTCCTGATTCCGCCGGGCATCCTCCAACAAAAACCGGAAGCTTTCCGGCTCCATGGAGAGGATGGTCTCGTACAGCTCCTGTACGCTGTATCCCACCAACGGATAGACCGCCGCTCCATGGGTCCGCCCCTCCGCCTGCATCACAGGCGCTCCGTTTCGCAGGATCTCCGTCACGCAGGAGTAGTCCCCCCGGATCACCGCCTGCGCCTCCTCTCCGCCGCCGGAGACGATGGCCCGCACATACAGCGGCTCCGGCGTCTGGCCGTAGGCGACGTGTACTCGCCCGTCGGATACGATGGCCGCCGCCTGCTGCACGATATCACCGGTGACATCGGCCAGAATGGCCAGACCCCGTTCCGGTTCATCCAGCAGCGCACCCAGCGCCGCCGCCAACTCCAGTCCGATGCGGTTCGTGCCGGGGATGCCCACGCTGACACCGTTTTTGTAGATGTTGGGGCTCACCAGCACGTCGATTTTTTCCGGCCTGCGCCCCAGGGTATGAGCCGCCACGGCCACCGCCAGGCACACGCTGCCCGGATCGGTACAGCCGGTGGAGGACTCGATCTCAGAGGTCAATATATCCAAAAGCTTCTGCTTGTCAATCATCATCGGGGCCTCCTGCCTTGTCGTTTTCTGCCTTCTCTTGGCGTTCCGTGTAATTTTTCTACATCATAGCAGATACAGTGTCCAATGAGAATGCCTCTTTGCGCCCCTTTTTTGTAATAATTGCAGCAATCGCACCGACCACCTCCCCGACCAATCAGGACTTTTTGCACTATCTTACTTTTCTGCACCTACCGTACTGCAAAAAAGCAGGGGCTCCGCATACCGCTGCGGAGTCCCTGCTTCCTTCAATGGGTACGAAGCGGACCGCTTTCACTGGGGGAGTGACCAAAGTACTTTTTATACGCACGGCTGAAGTAGTTGGAGTCGCTGTACCCCACAGCCACCGCCGTGTCCGATACGGAGACCTGCTGGCGCAGAAGGCGCTCGGCCCGCCGCATCCGCTCCTCCGTCAGAGCATCCCGGAAGCTCTGGCCCGTCTGCGCCCGGAAAATACGCCCCAGATACGCCGCATTGACGTACTGCTCCTTTGCCACAGTCTCCAGCTTCAGCGGCTCCCGGAACCGCAGCTGGATGGCCGTCAGTGCCGCCTGCACCAGAGGATGCTCCGAATCCCGCACCAGAACCAGCTGGCAGCGCACATCCTCGCAGACGGTCTGTATCCTCCGGCACAGCTGCTCCACCGTGAAAATCCCCTCCGTGGTCAGCCGCTCCGGCGGCGGGAGGGCCGACTCGGCGCACAGCCTTGCGATTCCGGCCCACAGCAGCGTCAGCTCCTGCCGCTCGGTATATTCATCCTCTACCACAAGAATGTCGATGGCCATTTATGCTTCCTCCTGTTTTTTCAGGGGACACGTCAGAACGATCCGGGTACCGCTGCCCAATGCGCTCTGTATGTCCACCTCCGCCTCCGGCCCGAAAAACAGCTTCAGCCGTTCCGTCACGTTCTGTACGCCGGAGCCTCCGGCCTGATGATCCCGGAGCTTTTTCAGCACCTCCTCCGGGATACCGGCGCCGTTATCGCTGACGGAGATCACCAGCTTTCCGTCCCCTGCGGTGGCCGACACCTTCACGTGCAGCGGGCGCTCATCCTCCCCGGCCCCGTGCAGGATGGCATTTTCCACCAGCGGCTGGATGGTCAGCACCGGGATCATCAGCTGCCCGCAGGCGGAAACGTCCCCCACCTCGAAGGAAAAGCCAGGCCCCAACCGCTGGCTCTGCAGGGTCAGATACTGCCGGGCGCACTGCATCTCCTCCGCCAGCGTGCAGATGGAGTCCTTGTAGTAGTACGCCCGCCGCAGCAGATCCGCCAGATCGCAGATGAGATCCGCCGTCTGGGGCGCTCCCTCCCGATAGGCCGTCCTCATCAGCAGATTCAGGGTGTTAAACAGAAAGTGCGGACTGATCTGGGACTGCAAAAACTTAAATTCACTGGCGTGCAGCGTCCGCTCCAGCGCCAGCTTCTTCTCCACCTGACGGGCGTATTCCCGCCGGGTCTCCAGTTCCGCCTCGGAGGTGGCCACATACCCGGCAAAGACCTGCAGCATCTGCATCCTGGCATCCAGCTCCTCCGCAGAGAGCACCCGCAGCGTCCCCGCCAGCGCCACCATTTCGTCGTAATCCAGTTCCAGCTCCTGACAGTGCCGGCGCAGTGTGCTGTAAAACGCCTCCTCGGTATCCCGTGTGAGAAACTGCCCGTATGTCAGGCTGAGCCCTCTGGCCTCCGGCAGCGGCACCGGCACGGAGATCACGCTGATGCCCATATGGCACTGGGACACCGTACACCGCTGGTCGGCATCCAGCCCGAAGCTGTGGTTGCAGGCCAGACAGTGCTGAGCGCCCTTTTCGCTGCTGATGACCCGGCGGCAGAAGCCGGTAAACACGTCCAGCCGCAGCGGCCCTTGATAGTGTCCCTCCTGATCGATAAAGGACACGCTCTGCCCCGTCACATTGGAAAATGTGCGGTCCATCTGCTGTAATAACTGATTCAGCGCATGGCCTGTTACCGCCATTTTGCTCCCTCCTCCATCATCGGCTCCCCGTCTCTGCACGGAAGCGTTTTTCCAAAGGGGACTTGCCAAAACAAATGGCCTATGCTATAATCGTCCCCGACATTTGGCAGTCATCACTGCTGTACACCAGAAAGGAGATCCTCCCATGAAAAAAGCTATTTCCACCAACGGCGCTCCTGCCGCCATCGGCCCCTATTCTCAGGCCATCGACTGCGGCGAATTTGTATTCACCAGTGGCCAGCTCGGTCTGGACCCCGCCACCGGTAAATTGGCAGACGGCGGCGTACAGGCTCAGGCCACGCAGGCTATGAAAAATATCCAGGCGGTCCTGACCGCAGCCGGACTGACTCTGGATAACGTGGTCAAAACCACCGTTCTCCTCACGAATATCGCTGATTTCGCCGCCGTTAACGAGGTCTACGCCTCCTTCTTTGAGGGAACTACCTACCCCGCACGCTGCGCCTATCAGGTGAGCGCACTGCCCGCCGGGGCGCTGGTGGAAATCGAGACCATCTGCCAGAAGTGATCGCAGCACTTGCCTGCATTATACCCTCATTCCGGCTTTTCTGTCAGCGAAAAACTCCGGCCGGGCTGCTCATCTAACCCGGCTGCCGCCCTGCGTGCAAAGCCGTGTCCGCCCTGCTGGCCTCTGGAAAACATTGGATAAATTGGCTGCATCGTTCCGGGAATTTTCCGAGCTTTTCCGAGCTTTTCCGGATATATTTGGCCCCCGGTCATGCTGGGGGCCTTTTCTTATATACACAGCCATGCACAAGAGGGACGGTCCTTACGGACCGTCCCTCTTGCTCTTGCGCCGCAGCATCAGACCGGCACCCAGAGCGCACACCAGCATACCGCTCACCCACAGCATCAGCTGGCTCTCATCACCGGTGGCGGGGGTATCGGGTGTGGTGGGTTTCTCCGGCTGCTGGGGCTTGCCGGGCTCCACGGGAGTGGTAGGCTCCTCAGCGCCGCAGCGGCTGCACTTGCCATCCTTGTAGTCGTGGCCCAGAGCGGGAATCACCTCGCCCTGCTTCACGACAGTCTGGCAGACCTTGCAGACCTCGTTGCCGGTGTAGCCGTCCTCGGTGCAGGTGGCATCCTTGGCACCCACCAGCTCCGTGTCGTGACCGGTGGCGGGAATGACCTCGGCCTTGGTGTCGGTGTACTCCTTGCCCTCGAAGGTGACCTTGGCGGTGTAGGTGCGGGTGCCGCCAACCTCGCAGCTGCCCTCCGTAACCTCGCTGGTCACAGTGGCATCGACCTTCTCCACATGGGAAGTATCATTGGCGCAAGTAAAGGTGGCAGAAGCGGTGAAGTCATCGTTCCACTTCCACACCGGGGCGCCATAAGCATGGCCGGTGGCGGGGATAGCCAGCTTCTCCAGCGTCGTCTCGGTCTTGCCCTCGGCATCGCTGAACAGCTTGCCGCAGACGGAGCAGACCCAGTGGGCCTTCACACCGGCGGTCTCGCAGGTAGCAGGCACCTCCTCCACGGCGGTCAGGGTGTGACCGGTCGCGGGAATGGCCGCTGTCTTGGTATCGGTGTAATCCTTGCCCTCAAAGGTGACCTTGGCGGTATAGGTGCGGGTGCCGCCAACCTCGCAGCTGCCCTCCGTAACCTCGCTGGTCACAGTGGCATCGACGTTCTCCACATGGGTGGTATCGTTGGCGCAGGTGAAGGTAGCGGTGGCCTCGAAACCATCCGTCCAGCTCCACACAGGCTCACCGTAGGCATGGCCGGTGGCAGGGATGACCTCGGTCTTGGTATCGCTGCACATGGTGCAGGTGTAGGTCATGACGCCATTCTCGGTGCAGGTAGCCGCCGTGGTGATCTGACCGTCATTCCACGTGTGCTGGCCGCTCTCCGTGGGGCAGGCCACGTAGTACATCCGCACTACATCGCCGTCCTTCAGCTGGTAAGTCCCCAGTGTGGCATAGATGGGCTGGCCGTTGTCGTAGCGCTCAATGGGCATCTCCCCATTGACGGTGAACATCCAGCCGGACCAACTGCCGAAGGCGCTGTCGCCGCCGGTAAGGCTCACGCTGTTGGGATCGGTGATACCGGAGAGATAGGTGCTGCTGCCGGTGTAGGTATACTGGTTCTCCGTCAGAGCCGCCATCACGGCATCCGCTGCCGTGCGGTGATCTCCGGTGGAGCAGGTGTAGGTGGCACCCTCCAGATCGGTGAAGTCCTCCTTGAAGGTGCTGCCCTCCACATTCACGGTAACGGTCAGGGGCTGCAAATTGGGATCCTCGATGCCCTCGGTGCCGATGACGGTGACGGTGGTGGAAATGGGCTGCTTGTAGAACTGGGCAAACTGCTCATAGTCGGCATTGCCCTGGAATTTCTCGTAGTACTTGGCGTACTGGGTGTAGGTCAGCACACTGTCCACCGTAATGTGGGTGTTGTACTTGGGCTGGGTCACCAGCAGCGTCTCATGGGCCACCACAGCGTTGTTGCTGGAGCGGAAGCAGCGGTACTGCTGAGCATCGTACCAGCCGGGAATATCGTCCGCCTTGACGCCCACGGCATTGTAGCTGTCCATGTTGCGGATGAACTTATAGCCGGTGGTGGCGGGGACGATCTCGATGAAGGAGCGCATATCGCCGGTGACGTGGTCACGGTCGGCGTTGGCCTTGCGGATGCCCTCCCAGTACACATCCTCGGTGCATACCAGCTTCATGAAGGCGGCGGCGGTGTCCAGTTCCTCCTGGGTCAGAGGCTGAACGGTGAGGGTGATATCCTTGCTGGCCAGCACCGGCATGGAGGCGTAATCCGTACCCTCGCCGCTGGGACGGGAGAGGATCTTCATGGTGATGGTGACGGTCTTGGCCTCCTGACCGGGCAGGGGGCGATAGGTCAGCATCCGGGCCATATTGGCCGTGTTGGGGCCGGCGGACACCACCACATCGGCGTCGCTGGTATACAGCATGATGGGGGTGTACTTGCCGTCGAACTCCTGCTGATAGTCTCTGGCGGAAATGACGCTGAGCTGCTTGGTGGTGGGCAGCTGGATGTCGGAGACCACATTTGCAGTATCGAGCTTGGAATTGTCACGGGGATCCTTCAGGCCGATCTCACGCACCGCCGTCTCCAGCAGCGCCTGATAGTCCATGGTGGGAGGCGTATTGTCACCCTTGACCACCACGGTATAGACCATGTTCAGGTTCAGATCCTCCCGGCCGTTATAGACCAGCTTCAGAGTCAGGGTCACGCTGGTGTCCTTCTTGGGCTGGGCCACCGTGACCGTATAGGGTGCAAAATAGGGGTAAGAGACCTCCTTGAAGGAGATCACGCCGGTGTTGCTGGAGGTCCACGTGGCGGTGGTCCACAGTTCCAGATCCGAGCTGCTGTTGTAGTCCACCTTGCTCTCGTCCACGCCGGCCTTCAGGGGATACTTGGGCAGGCTGGTGAGGTCGGAGGCACTCTCCACCGTCTCAGGCACACGGATGCGGGCCGCCACGGTACGCAGCGCCTCCATGGCCTTTTCCTCGTCCAGAGGAATGCTGAACATGCACTCGGTGGACTCCTTGGTGTAGGTATTGCAGGTCAGCACCAGCGTAGGCCGCACGATGCCGGAAGCCGCCGTGGTGCTGCCGTTTTCGTTCCACTTATACTGGATGGTGCCGTCCGCCGTGATGCCCACGTGGTTATAGCTGCTGTAAGACGCCTCCTTCATGCTGACGGTGACGTCCGTGATCCCGGCAGCCTCCAGCTTGGCCCGGAGCATGGTCAGTGCATTGGTGTCCTTGCCGTAGGTGACGTTGTAGGTGCCGCCAATGGCCTTCTCGGCGGCCTCCAGCTTGGCCTCGGCCTCCGACTGCTCCGGAGACTTGCTCTCCGTCCAGACGGCATAGAGGTTGTATGTCTCGCCGTCCTCGCTGCCGTCGTCCCAATAGTCACCCTCCTCGAAGGGGCGGTTGATGGTGGCGCCGTCGGCATACTTGACGGTGCTGCCGTAGCTGGTCTCCGACCAACCGGCGAAGGTGTAGCCCTCCCGGCTGTAGCCGCAGGGCGTCAGCTGCACATCCTGACCGAAGGGTGCCGTCTGGTCGGCCATGGTGCCGGTGGTGGTGTTCTTGTCGCTGTACTTGACGTTATACTTGATGATGTACTGATAGTCACGCCACTTGGCAATGAGAGTCACCTCGTCGCCGCTGAACACGGTGTCCTTGGTGACGGCCTCACCGAAGGAGCCGTCGGCATTCTTGATGTACCAGCCGTCCAGTGCCTTGCTGGCGGGATAGCTGGACTTGCTGAGATAGGGCAGGTTGGAATACACCTTGTCCGGTGTCACGGTCTTGTCCTTCAGCGTACCCTGATAGCCGTTGCCGTCGAAGTGGACGGTGATGCCCTTGGTCCAGTGGGCGTACAGATGGAAGCCGTTTTCGGCGTCCTCGGCGGTGAACTTATAGGACGGGCCCACCGCATTGCCGCCCTCCGCCGCATCGAACCAGCCGTCAAAGATATAGCCGGTGCGGACGGGGTCCTCAATGGCGTCAAACTTGGTGCCGCCGCCCTCCTTGAGGATGTAGTTGTAGTTGCTGCCCACGATGCAGGTGCGGGTGCCGTTCTCTGCACCGTCATAGTTTAGGTGCAGGGTCACATTCACCGGCAGGCCGTACCAAGCGGCGTAGAGCGTGACCGTCTCCCCCTGCTTGGTGGTCAGGTTCTTCACCGGCTTCTCGTCGGCATAGCTGCCGCTGGAGGCGCCGGAGGATGCGCTCCAGCCGTTGAAGTAGTAGCCGGGGCGGGTAAAGGTGTTCTTGGGCAGCGTGACCTCCTGATCATAGGTAGCGGGGATGGAGTCCATGGCTCCCTGACCGCCCTCACCGCCGCTGAAGGCGATGGTGTAGGTAATGGGGCTCCACTGAGCGGTGTAGATGACGTCGCCGGAGATCACCGTCTCCGCCGTCAGCTTCTCCTCGCCGTTGAACCAGCCCTCAAAGGTATAGCCCTTCTTGGTGGGGTCTGCGGGAATACGGTTGCCGATGGCGCTGTTCTGGGGGACCAGAACGGTGGTGTCGGTGTCGCCGTTGCGGAGCGTGACGGTGTAAGCGTCCGACCACACGGCGTACAGATCCAGATCCGTCTCCGTGGTGATGGCGGCACCGTCCTCATAGACCACAGCCCCGTCGGCGGAGGTGGCCCAACCGGCGAAGATCTTTCCCTCGCAGGTGAAGGTATTGGCCTTCAGGGTACCCTTGCCGCCGAAGATCTTCTGCGTGGCGGTGTCCTCCGTGCCGTTGTTGGCGTGGAAGGTCACCACCAGCGCCTCACCGGCGGAAAAGTTCCGCAGATAGACGCAGTCGTCGAACTTGTCGCCGCTGCTGTCCTTCTTGTACAGCACGGTCAGCTTGTCGCCCCGCTTGGCGTCCAGCTCCAGACCCTTCCAGTTCTTGTCGCCGCTCTCGCCGTCGACGAGGGTGGTGCTGCCCAGTGTGATGGTACACTTGTCGTATTTGGCCTCGGAGGAGACCTTATACTCGAAGGACAGGTGGGTATCTTCTGTAAAAGTCAGGGTCAGGGTGCTGGAGGAGTAGTTCTTTCCGGCATTGCCGGACATGAGGACCTCCTCGCCGTCCTTGGTACTGACCTTCCATGCGGTGGCGCCGGTGCCGGGATCAGCGGCGATGGGGAGCCCGTCGAAATAGTCGTCAACGGACTTCGTGGCCGCAAAGACCGACGTGGGGATCAGGCTCACCAGCATGATCACCGTCAGCACCATGGAGAGCAGTCTCTTTTTCATGTTGCTTTCTTCCTTTCTCTGATACTCTCGTTGTCTCCCGCGCGGAGATATTTCCGCCGCCGGAGGAGAAAATCGGAAGGAACGGATGCAAAAAAGCGGGTCCGCACCGGCGCACCGATGCGGACCCGCTTTGTTTCCAAGCGGCCCGGCAGGATGTCCCAGTGTCGGCAGGCATCCGATCCAGCGGCCAGCGTATCTGACTTATCCGGCCCGGCCGGCTTCACAGTGACCCACTCGCAGGGACTTGCACCCTATTCCGCCTGCCCCGCAGCACGGGGCAGACCGCTCGATCTTCTATTCTCTTTTCGGCGGGGTTCGTCCCCGTTCAGGATGTTTCGACATTTGTCAGTATACCACAGTAATTTCCCTCTTGCAAGGGGGATTTCCGCCGTCCCCCTCCGGAGCGCATTTCCCCCGCTTCCCCCCATGCAAAAGGCTCCCTGCGCCGGAGCCTTCACCCCAGCGCAGGGAGCCTTCTTCACTTTTGCCCGGATACTTCCCGGCTTACTTGTTCACGCAGTACTCGCTGTTGGCAAGGCGCTTGCTGTACCCCTCCACCGGCGCATCATAGCTGGAATGGCCATAGGAGACATAGTAATCTCCATAAGCGCACCAATAGTAACCGGCCTCGTCCAGATACTTGCCGTCGATGGCCTTGCTCACATCGCTGCCGCTGGGCTGATCGTTGCTCTTCAAAGTCGCCGTGCCCTTCACATCCACGTAGGTGCCCTTGTTATAATAATCCACCGTGATGTTCTCCACCGTGCAGTTCTCCACGCTGGCGTTGTCCACGCCGTTGCCACGCTGGATCATGCCGGCCAGACCGCCCATGTCATAGGCGGCGTGGATGGTGTTGTTCTTGGAAACGCAATCCTTGAAGGTGACCTTCACACCGGGATCGGCGCCCATGCCCAGCAGGATGCCGATCTTGCCGAAGCCCCAAATGGAGCTGTTGGTGACGCTGACATTCTCGAACAGAGTCGTACCATAGGAAAGCTGATGGGGAGAAATGTTCAGCTGCTGCGCCAGAATCTGGCGGTCACCGGCAGCCTGGTTCAGCATATACACAAAGTCTGAGTTTTCGAAGATGTTCTCCACCTCGCGGCTGGAAAGCAGATCCTTCACGTTCTGGGTGATACCGGTGGGAATGCCGCCCCATTTACGAAAGCGCTTCCAGATCTCTACGGAATAGGAAGCAGTCTGCTCCTCCTTCAGAAGAAGGTGGAACTCGTCCATATAGTAGCGAGTCGTCTTACCGGCAGAACGGTTGGCCGTAACGCGGCCCCAGACCTGATCCTGAACAATCAGCATGCCGAGCTTTTTCAGCTGCTTCCCCAGCTCCTTAATGTCATAGAAGACGAAGCCTGCAACCGGGATAATCACTGATTCGGAAACATTCCGGATCATGGCGAAGACGCCCGGCGAGAAGTTCGCCGGAGTCGTCCCCACCTGCGTCGCAATATCGCCAACCTGAGTGTTTACCGAATCAAACAGTCCCGTCAGCTGGTTCATGATGCCGGAAACAAGCAGTTCCTTCAGCCATTCACCAATCTGATCGAGTACGCTGTCCAACGATTAACACTCCTTTCTTAGCCGAAGAGTCCGGAAAGCAGGGGAACCAGAGTAATACCGATGAGGGCCACGCCGCCACCGGCCATCAGCTGCTTCATACCCTGAGACTTTGCTTATGTGTGATAAAGAAGTAATAGAAGTGTAAAAAATTTTGCCGTTCCTATCCGGCACTTGCGCAGGGTGTCGGATAGGTCGGGCTTATTCTTCGGGCAAGTCAATCTTGCCTACAAAGCTGTAATAAATATCAATGCGCTGGCGGCGTACTTCGTTCTCGTCATACTCACATTCATAAACAACGATTTTCTCCACCATTTCACGCAAAAGAGTGTGTGTCAGTTCTTCGATAGAAAGGTACTTGCGGACAACGCTCATAAACTTTTCAGCGTTTACCGTGGCTTCCTGTGCCTTGTCCAGCTCGCCCTGCAAAGCGGCGGCTCTGTCTTTCAGTTCCCGCTGCTCGGCTTCGTAGTCTGCGGACATTTCCATGAAACGCTCATCACTGATTTTCCCGTTTACATTGTCCTCATACAGACGCTTGATGTAGCGGGAAAGTTCTGCAATGCGGCTCTGCACCTGTTCAAGCTGCTTGGCTGCCGCCGCCAGCTTCCGCTTGCCGCCCATTTCATTCTGCTGGATAAGCAGCTTCACGAACCGGGCTTCGTGCTTCTGTGCATAGGCGGTCACTTTCCGCAGATTGTCCAGCACACCCGCCGTCAAAAGGTCGGTGCGAATGAAGTGCGCCGTACAGTCGGCGGTGCGCTTCTTATAGCTGCCGCAGATGTAGCAATCCTGCTTTCTCTTGTCGGTCTGATACCGCTGCTGGTACATCACATGACCGCAGTCGGCGCAGAACAGCAAGCCGGAGAACAAGCCCACATCATCGTAGCGGTTGGGGCGTTTGCGCTGCTTGCGTAACTCCTGCACCCATTCCCATGTCTGCAAGTCGATGATTGGCTCATGGTGGTTCTCGAAAATCGCCTGTTTCTCAATGGGATTGTCTATGCTGTGCTTCATCTTGTAGGACGGTTTTTCCGTCTTGAAGTTCACAAGACAGCCTGTGTACTCCCGGTTTTCCAGAAGATGAACAACAGTATTGGTCGCCCACTTACATTCATAGCCGGGGTGGTAGCGGCGTGTGCTGCCTGTGCGCTGGTATTCCAGCGTCCCCGGCGTGGGGATTTGCTGCTCGGTCAGCATACGGGCTATCTTGGTAGGCCCGTTTCCGGCAAGGCAAAGCTGGTAAATCTGCTTGACTACCGGGGCGGCTTCCTCGTCAATGATGAAATTCTCGTCATCGTCCATGAGGTAGCCGTACACGGGCTTGCTGGTAACAGGCTTTCCGCTTAGACCTTTTGCTTTCTTAACTGCCTTGATTTTTTTGCTCGTATCTCTCACCATCCATTCGTTGAAAAGATTACGCAGCGGGGTAAGTTGTCGCCCATTGCGCTGTCCACTCCGTCATTGATAGCGATAAAGCGGACGCCTTTCTGTGGGAAAAGCATTTCTGTGTACATTCCCACTTGGAGATAATTTCGCCCTAAACGTGACATATCCTTGACTATGACTGTGCCGACTTTTCCGGCTTCAATGTCTGCAAGCATGGCTTGAAACCCGGGTCTTTGGAAGTTCGCACCACTATAACCATCGTCCGTGTACCAGCAGAGATTGGTAAAGCCGTTCTGCTTGGCGTAGGTTTCTAAAATGCGCTTTTGGTTGGATATAGAGTTGCTCTCCCCCTGCAATTCATCTTCATGGGATAATCTCGGATAAAGGGCGGTAATAAGGTTTTGGGTTGTCTGTCTTAACATGGTTTCCTCCGTTTCTGACAGCCAGCCCCACTATTCCGTACTTCGATTGTACCACATGGCGGGGCGGCGTGTATAGCGGCAAAATGTGAAAAATGCTTCTTTACCGCCCGTCATATTGCCGATTTTTGTGTAGCAGCTTCCGCTTCCAGCACCTTAGCCATTTTGTCGGCTGCGGTTTCCGTGGCACTCTGCTTGAAAAAGCCGGACACCACAAGAACAGAGTTCCCTATGCGGATTTCCGTCACGCAGTCGGCGGGTGCGGTGCTTTTCATGCTGTGTTTGATATGCTCTTTTTTATCGGTCATAGGCAAACTCCTTTCAATCGTTCATCAGCTTTTTCAGCCGTTCCATTTTCTCCTGTGCCTTTTCCCTGCGGAAATTCACGCCGGAGCAGCAGACAGGGGTACACATCTCTGTTACCCGGTCATAAATCCGCTTGTGGGCTGTGTCCGGGGGATTGTTCAGCTCGTCAAGGCTTAGATTGGTCGTGACGATCAGCGGCTTTTCGCTTCGGTAACGACTGTCAATCACATTGTAGACCTGCTCTAAGCCGTACTCTGTTCCACGCTCCATTCCAAAATCATCAAGAATAAGCAGCGGATAGCGGCAGAGCTTGGAAATATATTCGTTCCTGCCCTCAAAGGTGGCGGCAAGGTCATTGAGGACAGCGGCGAAGTTCGTCATTTTTACGGAGATTTCCTGCTCCATGAGGGCGTTTGCAATGCACCCGGCAAGGTAGCTTTTGCCTGTGCCGACGCTGCCCCAGAGCAGATAGCCGATGTTCCCGGCTTTCATGTCCTCCCAATGCTCCACATAGAAACGGGCGGTTTTCATCTGCGGGTTTCTGCCGTTGTCATTGGCAAAAGTCCATTCCCGCATAGCCGGGTCGGTAAAGCCCAGGCGTTTCAGTTCTTCTACCTTGTCCCGGTGCTTTCTCTGCTGTTCGGCGGCTTCACGCTCCATGCGCTGCGCCCGCTGGCAGTCACACTCTGCCGGGTGTCGGTCACGCCCGAACAGGGCAACCTTATCAGCCGGAAAATAGGCTTCTTTCGGTGTCCGGCACTTGCCGCAGTAGAGTAGACCGTCCTCACCTGTGTAGTCCTCCGGCTCGGCGGTGGCTGCTGGTATCTGTAAACTCATATCTTCAAAAGCTGGTTTCATAGACTTTCTCCCTCCTTGTAGCTGTAATCGGGTATGCCCTTTTTCGGGGCAGCTTTAGCGGTATCGTCAGCCGCCCATCTGCGGATAGTGGCGGCATGGTTCTTGTATTTCCTCCCGGTAGAAGCGATATAGCCGGATAGCCGGTCAATGTAATACTCCCATTTGTCGGGCAGTTCTGCTTTCAGTTCAGAAAGCTCTGTATCTGTCAAAATCACATTTTTATATCTGCCGTAAGCTGCGGGGGCGGCTCGTCCCGGTTTTAACTCTCTCTCTTTTTCTATCTCTATATCTATCTCTTTCTTTATCTCTATCTCTGGTGGACAAATGTCCGCTTTTGCTTCGGACACTTGTCCACTAAGCCGTTTTTGCTCTGAAATCTTCATTCTTGCCCTGCGCTTACGCTCCCCCTCGGTAGAGGACTGACCGATGAAAAGCTCGATATTGCTCATATACAAAGCCCCGTTGTCCAGCGGTTCAACAAGCCCCAGTTTCATAAAGATTTGCAAAGCCCTCTCGACTGTGCCGACCTGCTGGCGGGTAATGGTGGCTATCATTTGGGCGGTGTAGGGGATATTTTCGTCAAGCTGCAAAGTGCCGCCGTATTTCAGCGATTTTAAGTACAGCTTCAAGAGGATATTGGAATACAGCATACCGTCCTGCATACTTTCCAGCAGCACGATAGCGTCATCGTCAAAATAGCTTTCTTTCAGTTTGAGGTAATAATATTTGCGGTTATCTGACATAATCTTGGTTCTCCTTATCTGTGGGGCGGGCTTTCCATCTCTTTGAGTAATACCGGGGGCAGAGTACCACGATAGCCCTAAAACTCTGCTTGCAGTCATGGGTACAGCCCCGGCAAAGGGCATTGAAAGTAATGCGGTTTCGCTCATTGAGGAAGAACGCCCATTCCAGCCGCCGCTTCTTGCTCATTCTCGGCATGAAAAAACGCTCCTTTCTTCGGTTTGGTCGGGTATGAGGGGACAGGGGCAAAATCTGTATGTTCCCGGTGCCATTTTCGGGAAAAATCTGCCCTGTAAGCCCCGTTGGAAAGGTCAGGGGTATTGCGGATAGGGTATGGCATACCCCCCTGCCTTTTGTATGGTTTCGGTATCATTTCGGGGCGGTTTTTAACGCTCCTGTTCATGCTTTTTCTGTCGGCTCGGTGTGCCGTGTAGTATCTGCTCTGCGTTCCGTTTGGCGGTGGCAAGCTGCTCATACTCGGCTTTTGCGGTGCGGTAGGTGTTGTAAGCTGCGTTTTTCTCGGAAATGAGGGCTTCAATCTCCGTATTCAGCTTGGAAGTGGCGGGCAGCTTCTTTCCCGGTGCAAGCACCTTTAGCTGGCGCAGGGCAGCTTCATAGATGATAAAATCCGCTTCGTGGGACTGGCGGTAGTTCTCCGCTTTTCTGCCGGACAGCTTTTTATGAGCGTCAATGGTGGGGCGGGTGCGGCGGTAATCGTTGACAACCTTTCGCAGACTTTTCTTGTCGGAAATGCTCTGCTCAATGCCCCGCAGACTTTCCCTTGCTTCGGAAAGAGCTTTCCGGCTGCTCTCCACGGCTGCGTCCAGCTTGTCAAGGTCAAGCAGTTCGTTCTCCATGAGGAAGTTGTGGGTAGCCGCCATCTGTTTGAGGTTGTGCAGGGAAGCCCAACGGTCATAGCCCACGCCCTTGCCCTCAGCTCGCTTGGCTTCCCGGTCAACCATGCGCTGCAAGGTGTTGTCTGCCGGGGCGGTTTTTGCGGGTTTTTCCTCTCGCAAGCGTTCCTTTTGGGTGTGGGGGTATTCGGGTATGGCTGTGGTCTGTTCGGCGGCTCTGTGGGCGTTCTGCGTGAGCAGGGCAAGGACAGCAGCCTTGTCAAAATCGTCCCCCAGCTTCCGGGCTGTGATAGGCTTTGTCCTGTCCGGCGTGAGGTAGGAAAGCCGCCCCCGGCTCTCCTTGACAGTTACGCCCTCCCGCAAAAGCAGGGAAGCAAACTCGTCAAAGCTGCCAGCTTGGGAAAGTGCCTGCCGTATCGTCCGGCGCAGCTTCGCCTTGTCCGTTTCAAACTTGGTGGGCTTGGTCGGCTGTCCGGTGGCTTCTCTGGCGGCGTTCTCTTTATCAAGGGCAAGCTGCCCTTTCTTCTGCGCCCAGTATTCACGCTCGGTCACTCGGTTCTTGCTGCCATGCAAAGGTCAATCTGATACAGATTTTCCCGGTGGCACATCTCCATGACTTCGGACTTGAAATATTCCATAGCTGCGTCTGTGCAGCGGTGCTTGCAGCCGTCCTTCGTGTCCGCTGGTCTGTCCATGTAGGGCAGAAGCGGGACGGCTTCAATCCGCAAGCTGTTTATGACGATATGCACATGAATGTTGCCAGAGTGATTGTGCCCGTCCGGGTGGGTGCAGACAATGGCTTGGTGTCCGGGGAAATGGTCGTGGGAAAATTGCTCGCCCAGCGACTGCGCCTTATCAACGGTCAGACCGTTGTCCGTTCCGTCCCGTGGGTCAAAGCTGATGATATAGTGGTGGGATTTCACATCTTCCCGTTTTTGGTTCTTGCCATAGCGGAGATTGGAGCGCAGACAGGCAACAGCAAAATCTTCTTCGCCGCAGTTCAGCGTGGCAAGGCGGTAGCCCTCACGGGGAACAAGCCGCCCGTTTTCATCAAGGGTGGGTTTCATGGTAAACTCGTCATGCTCAAAAGTGAGGTAGGCTTCCGCTGCTCCGTAGTCGGCATTTTTAGAGCTGATATGTTTGAATGTTGCCAACAGCTTCACCCACTTTCTGCAAGACTTCAAACTTCAAGGCTGCAAGGTCGGAAATGGCGGCTCGGACTTCGCCGGACAGGGCGTTATACGGTACGCCGTATTCGTTCAGATACCGGGCAATCTGATTGAGGTTGCCGCCGATCCTGCCGTATTCGGCGGTCAGCTTCCCGACAGCGGCAAGCAATTCATCATTGACCGGGGAAACGGTAACAATGGGGCGTATGGTTGCCCGTGTAATGGCTTGCCGGATAAATTCGGACTGGCTCATACCATAAGGGGCAAGCCGGGCGGTAAAGTCGGCGTATTCTTCATCGGTCAGCCGGGTCTTGACTACCCTGCTGCGGTGGGGCATGTTATATCGTTTCATAGGTGGTTGACCTCCTTTCTGTGCGTGGTGTCCTCTCACTAATAGGAGAAAAACGGGGTGTGTAGCGGAACTGTTTTTGAAATAATCCGAAAAGAATTTGCGGGAATTTTTCAAGCGGCATAAGCCGCATAAGCAGGGTTTGGGGAAGGCACTCCCCAACAAGATTCACGCAAGGACAAAATGAGCGATAAGCGAAATTTGGTACTGCGGTAGAATCTTGCTCTAAAAAACTGCCGCTTTCCTCGGCGGCTCTGGTTTGCGGATATACTGGCTTGCTCCACCAATATAGCGATTGCGGCGGCGTGTTCTGCCCGCTGTTTACCACTACAACGGTGAAAAGGGTGCGTTTTGGCAAACGCAACGGAAATTTTTTTGATTTCCCTGTCTGCTCCCTACAACAATCCGGCGGTGTGGTTTGCCAAAGATTTTTGAAAATGGGCGCAAAAAAAGCAGCAAATCTTTTTCAAGATTTACTGCTTATATGCCGCTGTGATGGGCGGCGGTATTAAATTGTCAGCGGTCAAAGCGGAACTTTAACAGACTTTCTATCAGCCGCCCAATGATATGTTCCTGCATATCCGTGTTGATCTGTCCGTCCATTTTCGCACAGGAGCGGATATACCCGGCATAATGGGATAGAACGGCGGCAACAGCTTCCGGGTCGCCCTCGCTTGCCTTAACGATTGTTTCATAGGGAAGTAGCTGGCTCATAGGACAAGCCCTCCAACTCTGCCCGTAGCCGCCGCAAAATCATCTGAATACGCCGCCCGGTTGTGTTGCCTGCCTGTCCATATCTCCGTCCAATCTCCCTATGCGTCAATCGTTGGAAGTAGTATAGGAAAATGATTTCCAGTTCCATCTGTGATAGTGCGGACAGGGCTGCGGCAAGCTCTGGACTTTCCAAAAGCACCATCTGACCACAAACGAAAAACGGATAGCTGGTTATGCCGGATTGCTCCGCAAAGTATTTATCCGTGGTGCTAAATGGATAGTGTTTTTCTTCTATCAGATATTCAAGCGAGATTTCCCGCTTGCGGCGGCTGCGTATGCTTCGGGCTGCGTCTATGGCAGCGTGGCGAATGACGGTCTTGCAAAAGGCATCGTGTGTATGCCGGATATGTTCTTGATACTTTTCGTGTTCGGTCATGGAAAATCCTCCTTTCTGAATAATGGCAGAGGGCGGCAGCATTTTGTTCTGTCGCCCTCTTGATTACCGAACAGCAAAGACGGGCGGGGCTGTCAACGGCGGCGCGAAGCGGCGTTCATTTTATCGTTGACTGGCTTGGCTGGCTTGGCTATTTCAATCTTTTTTTGTACCTTTGAACCCTCGTGTTGCTGCTAAAATGCCGATGACAATGACATACGCACAGATACACAGCGCAATAATAGTTATTTCTGTACCATAGTCTGAAATAGTATTATTCTGTATCGCTGGAATGGCTCTAAAGTGGATATACGAAGTCAAGGCCAGTAGCCCAATATCAACAAAAACCATGAATAAACCGGCTCGTCGGCTTACTTTTTTCTTGTCATATTTTGCCCGTTCTTCAGAACTTTTCGTATTAAATCCAGAAACCAACATACTTCCTTTTCCTGTTAACAAGATAACTGTTGCAATGATAGCGAGTGTTACAATCGCCCACATAATCCAAATAAACCACATAATCAAAACTCCTTTCAACTCTTGATTAAATTTTGTAATTTGTGATTAGATACCATAGTTCTGTAATCATCATTACTACCCATTGAAAGAAAATTAGTGCAAAAATTGTTTCGACAAAATACACTGGTGCAAATATAAGTACAATCAACGAAAGAGGGAACAATATCGCCGTAAAAAGCCCGTTAAACAGGAAAACTTTTTCCAACAAAACGATTTGATATTCGTCATATCGTTTTTTCCTCAGTGCTGATAAGGTGTCAACAATAATGGTAACGCCAATCATACCAATTCCCACAAATTTCATATTTTGTGACTTGATGAACACAGCCCACCAACTATTAGAAAGCAAGTTGTCGTAGCTTGTCACAAATTCAGATGAAGCGATAAAAATAGCAGCATAAATAGCTGTGATTAAAGCAACATATATCGCATTTGCCATAGGATTTTTTAATCCACTCATTTTCGCTCACTCTCCTTAAAATCAAATACTTCTTCAATACTCATGTCAAATAATTGGGCAATGTCATAAGCTAACCAAAGTGATGGGTCAAATTTTCCTGTTTCTACTGCATTGATTGCTTGCCGGGAAACATTGACTTTTTCACCCAGTTGCTTTTGCGTTAGCCCTCGTTCCTCACGGAGTTGTCGCACTCGATTTTTCAAATTTATACCACCTCCAGCATTGTGTCAAGCTGACCTTACACCTATATTATATCACTCAATCTTCTGATGTCAAGCTAACCTTACACATTTGCTGAATTATAATTTCGGAATAGTGGGCTGCCTATCAAATTCTTGTGTTACTTTATGGCACATGAGCATTAGCACCGGGGTTATCATTGCCGTAGCCTTCCAGAAGGTTGATCGCGCCCCAGATACCAAGACCTGCACCGAGGGCTACTACCAGAGTCTGCAGAACACCGACTGCGCTGTTGAAAAGATAATGTACAATAACTTGCGCAAATTGAAAATCGCATAAAAGAAAACATAGCTTGCAGGCTCTGGTAGAATGAAGTTACCACACAAACATTCGAAAGGAGACAGCAAACTATGTCCGAGAAAATTGTACAGCTGAATGAGGAAATTATCAAGGGGCAGCTCAAGGAATTAGTTCGAGGAAGTGTAGAAGAGACGCTGAACGAGCTGCTGGAGAAGGAGGCATGGAGTCACTGACCCAAGCCGCCCGCTATGAGCGCAGCGAGCCCGAAATCAGGGCTACCGCAGCGGCCACTATGACCGCAACCTTACTACCACTTCCGGTGATGTTACGCTCCACGTACCCCGGCTCAAGGGCGTATCCTTCGAGACTGCCATCATCGAGCGGTATCGCCGCCGGGAGAGCAGCGTGGAGGAGGCCCTCATCGAGATGTACCTGGCAGGCGTCTCTGTGCGCCGTGTGGAGGACATCACCGAGGCACTGTGGGGCAGCAAGGTATCGCCCGCCACCATCAGCGAACTGAACAAGAAAGCCTATGTTCACATCGAGGACTGGCGAAACCGCCCGTTGCAGGGCGGCCACTATCCATACGTCTACGTGGACGGAATCTATCTGCGCCGCAACTGGGGCGGAGAGTACGAAAATGTTGCTGTTTTGGTGGCGATCGCCGTGAACGAGGATGGTTTCCGTGAGGTTTTGGGCGCCGCCGAAGGCATGAAGGAGGACAATGCCAGCTGGGTCAGCTTCTTCCAGTGGCTCCGTGGACGCGGCTTGGACGGTGTGAAGCTCATCGTCGGTGACAAGTGCATGGGGATGCTGGAGGCCGTGGGCGAGGTGTTCCCGGGCGCCAAATACCAGCGCTGCACGGTGCATTTCTACCGCAATGTTTTCTCTGTTGTGCCCAAATCCAAGGTCAAAATTGTGGCGAAAATGCTCAAGGCGATCCACGCGCAGGAGAGCAAGAAAGCGTCCCGCGAGAAGGCGAAGGCCGTGGTCGCCGAGCTGCGCGCCATGAAACTGAAGGAAGCTGCCAAGAAGGTCGAGGACGGCATTGAGGAAACGCTGACCTACTGCGATTTTCCCAGCGAACACTGGACCCGCATCCGCACAAACAACGTGATCGAGCGGCTGAATCGGGAGATCCGCCGCAGAACCCGCGTGGTGGGAACGTTCCCTGACGGAAATTCCGCCCTGATGCTGGTCTGCGCGAGGCTGCGCCATGTGGCAGGTACTCAGTGGGGCAACAAGAAATACATGAAATGTTTTTTATGTCTTTCATGTTAATAGATTTACTCCTCCTACAAATTCCGATTTCCTGCTTCCTCTAATCCCGGCGGTTGATTTTAGAAATCTAAAATTTCGCCACCTGATTTTCTAACGCCTTTAGAAATCCGCCCTCCGGTCTTTTCTTTCGTCATAGCAGTTCTGGGTATCATATTTCAGATTTCTGAGGCGATAGGGGGAATTTATCACAGATTTACACCCAGATACACCAGTGAACACGAAAACACGCGCCATTTTTAGCGGAATCACCGTTTCAGGGTGATTTTCCTCATTAGATAAAAGCCCTGTTTTTTTTAGCACTTCATCAATGAAGCCTCTTTTTTATTAGAAGAAACGCGGAAGATTTCGTGAAAAATCTTCCGCGATAGTGCGCTGGCGTCCCTGACTGGATTCGAACCAGCGGCCTTCCGCTTAGGAGATGGCCCCAGTGCATATATTCCCTATCAACAGGGATAAAGAAAATGCAGTTATATCAAGGCTTTTCTCCATGTTCTCTATAAACCTTGTACAAGCAAAATCAAGCAAAAACAAAGGATTCTAGCCCCCTATTGTTTGCACTCTGTTTGCAAAGGCGCGAAATTTGGCGTTAGCCAAAAGTTCAATTCCCCGTCGAGACTTAATTATATTCATGGTATCGTGGACATAGTTTACCATACATAGAGGTTCATTACAAGAGGTATTGAGCCAGTAAAAGTGCCTGTTTTATCTTTCTCAGGAAAGGTAGAGCAGGCACTTTTTTTCATATCTAAACTTAGAAAGAAATGAGGTGAAATTATGAATACACAGATTATTGCCATAGCCAACCAAAAAGGTGGTGTCGGCAAAACAACCACTTGTGCCAATCTTGGAATTGGTCTGGCGCAGTCCGGGAAGAAAGTCCTTCTGATTGACGGAGACCCACAGGGAAGCCTGACCATCAGCTTGGGCAATCCTCAGCCTGATAAGCTGCCCTTTACACTGTCAGACGCTATGGGCCGTATTTTGATGGATGAACCAATTCGTCCCGGCGAGGGTATCCTGCACCACCCTGAGGGCGTAGACCTGATGCCTGCGGACATCCAGCTATCTGGTATGGAGGTATCTCTGGTAAACGCTATGAGCCGAGAAACCATTCTGCGACAATATCTGGACACGCTGAAGGGGCAATACTCCCATATCCTTATTGATTGCCAGCCCTCCCTGGGTATGCTTACGGTCAATGCACTGGCTGCCGCTAATAGGGTTATAATCCCCGTCCAGGCAGAGTATCTTCCCGCTAAAGGTTTGGAGCAGCTTTTGCAAACTACCAATAAGGTTCGCAGACAAATCAATCCCAAGCTGCAAATTGATGGGATTCTGCTGACGATGGTAGACAGCCGAACCAATTTTGCCAAAGAAATCTCCGCTCTTCTGCGCGAAACCTATGGCAGTAAGATCAAGGTGTTTACATCAGAAATTCCTCATTCTGTCAGGGCTAAAGAAATCAGTGCTGAAGGAAAAAGCATTTATGCCCATGATCCTAATGGCAAAGTGGCTGAGGGCTACAAAAATCTGACGAAGTCTGCAAATAAAAAGTCAATAGGGAAATAAAGCAAAATTGAGGAGAGAAAAAGGCCATGCCAAAAGCGGCCAGCAGGTAAAGGACGCTGGCCGGATGGTCAGGTATGTAACAGTGCACATTACTTCTGAGGCAGAATAATCGTTGCTTTAGAGAAGTTGTTCCAGTCAAGGCACTGCCCACAGCGGTCACAATAGGACTGGTATTCCCGTTCCATAGTCCTTCTACATTGCGGGCAAACAGGAAAACCCGTCACGCCAGAGAGGTATCGAAAGCAGCGGATGTGTGTAACTGGCATCGGTTCGCGGAAGGCCATCTCTCTCCAGAACTCTGAGGGGATCAACAGGTCATTTGGCGTCAGTTCAAAGCCAACGCAGAGTTTTTCCAGCGTCAGGATCGTGGGCGCAGTCTTGCCTCTGGCAATGTCGCCAAAGTACCTGGAACTGAGGTCACATCGTTCCGAGGCAGCTTCATAGCTGAGCTTTTGAGTATCACATAATTTGAGGACGGAGGTGGATAAATTGTCTAAAAACATCTTAATCGCTCTCTTTCTGTCATAAGATGCTTTTAGCGTATGGGCAATATGGTTCTGCTACAAGGAAGGATACTTCCTTAATTTTCCTCCAGAGATGCCAGATATTCTTTTACTCTGCCATAATAGATGCGCAGGAACTTGTTGGCGCCGGCTGTCATGTAAACCAGATAGGGTTTGCCCTCGGCTCGTTTCTTGTCCATGAAACGGTATACCGGGTCATCCTGGGGCTGTGTTTTCAGTAGGCAGTCCATAACCAGGAATAAGGCGCGGCGCAGCTCCGGCGGCCCGCTTTTGGAAACCCTTGTGCTCTTAGCCTCGTGAGTGCCGGACTGGTCAGCGCCAGGGTCAACGCCCGCAAAAGCGGTAATGGCGTTTCGGTGGGTAAACCGGGCCACATCCCCAAGCTCCGCCATAAGCTGAGGGCCGAGAGAATCGCCTACACCGTGCATGGCCATGACCACAGGGTATTCCGGGAGCTGGGCTGCCAGGGCCTGCATTTCAGCCTTGAGCCGTTCCAGAGAGGCAGAGACGGCGTTCAGCGCATCAATGGCCTGCCGGACCATGGTTTTGGTCAGAGCGTCCTTGGGGAGCATGGCAATCAGGTCCTGTGCTCCGGTGTGGACCTCAACGGCTTTGCTCTGGCTGAAGTTGTAGCCATGCCGTTTACACCACTTACGGTAACGCTCGGCAAAGGCAGTGAGGCTCATGTTTCGCACACAGTCCACATGCCAAAAGGCCGTGGCAAAGTCCACCCACTTCTGGCTGCCGTCCTCACGGACAGGGCTGTCAAATAGGGCGTTGACGCCGGGATAGGTCTGGTCAAGAAGGGCGATGAGGTTGTTTTTCATCATCGTCTTAGTCTTAGCGTATAGACTCTGCTGCCGGTTCAGCGTTTTCAGTTGCATTCGAATCGTATCCATGGGTGTATGTTGGCGCAATTCTGCCCAGTTGTCAAGCCCATAGCGGGCAATCTTCCGGGCATCTGCCTTGTCTGTTTTCACTTTTCGCAGGGTGTTGTTCCCGTAGTCTTTGATAAGCTTCGGATTGACTGCGCTGACAAAGACGCCCTCCTCATGAAGAAAACGGGCTACCGGCTCATAGTACCGTCCGGTATGCTCCATGACTACTCGTGTCTCACCGTCCAGGCTTTTCAAGTAGTCTGCCAGCTCCTTGAGTTCACTGCCGGTGTGACCAATAGAAAATGGTTTTGCTACCACTTCTCCAAAAGGGCGGAGAACGGATACCATGCTCTTTCCTTTGGAAACATCGATCCCTGCCACATTGTTCATATTGATCGCTCCTCATCATGGATTTGTTTTGGCGACCAGCCATTCCACCATTGCCGATCCAATCTATTTGATGACACGGGCGCACCAAGGAGGTGGCTCAACCTGCATAAATCGAACGCTGCGAATGAGAGGCCGGCTGACGGACTTCGTCACGGACGCGCTGGTCCTTGGAGGTATACATCAGGCCAAGACTCTCTCATTCTAACAGCTTAGGCAACGATGCGGAAAAAGACACGGCTGGCTGCCGTGCCTTCAACCGTAAATACATTGTAATAGGAGGTATTGAAACTTGAAAAGCAGCGCGAAAAAAATAGAGCTGGCCTCAGTAGATGACCTGTTTTCTACTGAAGAAAGTCGGCAAGACGAGCAACTGGAAAAAATTCAGGAAATTCCCCTATCTGAACTGCATCCGTTCAAGGATCACCCCTTCAAGGTCAAGGATGATGATGCAATGATAGAAACCGCAGACAGCATCAAAAAGTATGGTGTGTTGGTTCCTGCGATTGCCAGACCACTGCCTGATGGCGGTTATGAGCTGGTAGCCGGTCACAGACGCCGCAGAGCCAGCGAATTGGCCGGAAAAGAAACCATGCCTGTCATTGTGCGCGACTTGGATGACGATGCTGCCACAATTATTATGGTTGACAGCAATTTGCAGCGAGAAAATCTGCTCCCCAGTGAAAGGGCTTTTGCCTACAAAATGAAGCTGGAAGCCATTAAACATCAAGGAGCAAGAACAGACCTGACTTCTGTTCAAGTTGAACAGAAGTTGAGCGCCAGAGACCAGGTGGCAAAAGAAGCCGGTGAACGAAGCGGTATCCAGGTAATGCGATATGTTCGTTTGACTGAACTGATTCCAGAGCTTTTGGATATGGTGGATGAAAAGAAAATCGCATTTAACCCAGCCTATGAACTCTCTTTTTTGAAACCGGACGAACAGCAAATGCTGGTGGAAACAATGGACTATGAGCAGGCTACCCCTTCTCTCTCTCAGGCTCAGCGAATGAAAAAGTTCAGCCAGGAAGGGAAATTGTCAGAAGATGTGATGCTTGCCATCATGTCAGAGGAAAAAAAGGGTGATCTGGATAAAGTGACCTTGAGCAGCGATACCTTGCGAAAGTATTTCCCCAAAAGCTATACACCGGCCAAAATGCAGGAAACCATTATTAAACTGCTGGAACAATGGCAGAAAAAACGCCAACGAGATCAGGAACGATGAAGGGAGAGCCTATGAAAGATATTGCAGCAAGGGAACTGAAAGGCCACAACATTCTTGCAGTGGAGCGATTTTGGGACAGCACTTGCTGGATGATTGAGTTTACTGTCTTGCGCCCTACTGCTTATGGAGAACCTGGTGACGAAATGAGGCTTTTTCTCACAGAGGACGGGTATCAGTCAGCTCTGCAAAGCCAGCAGCGTCGAGAAATCAAAATTAAGAGATATGCTCATGTTATTGAGGGGCATATCCTCGACTTCAAGCCTAAAAAACACCGTCGTTCATAACCGATACAACGAAAGGAAAGGAATGAATATGTGTACTGTAAGAGAAATCCGAGAAGCTATTCAAGAAGATTGCCGCTCACAGCGTGATATGGAATCCACCGAGATTGACCGTGTTTTTCAAACCTTACCATTTTCTCAGGAAAGGGATCTGTTTGATAAACCACCAATGCCAAAACGCCCCTACCGACGCAAGAAAAAAGATACAGACAGACCCTAACCGCTGCCACAATTCTTTTATGAATTGCGGCTTTTTTCATACCTGAGAAATGAAAGGAGTGAAGTAAATGGCTGTTTTTCGTGTAGAACGCACTGGCGATTACACGGTTATGAGCAATTTTCATCTAAAAGACAAACGACTTTCTTTGAAGGCAAAGGGTCTCTTGTCGCAGATGTTATCTCTGCCTGATGACTGGGATTATACGCTGTCAGGACTCAGTTATATCAATCGAGAAAGCAAAGATGCAATCCGCTCTGCTGTCAATGAGCTTGAAACAGCCGGATACATTCGGCGCAGACAGACAACTGATGCTTCTGGTAAATTCGCAGCCAATGAGTATACCATTTTTGAGCGTCCCATCGAGGGAGAACCGATGTTGGATAACGTTGTCGGAAAACCCGATAACGGTAAACCCGTCAGCGGTAAATCCGTTACCGGAAAATCCAACACAATTAAATACTAAGAAATCAAATACCCAAAAACAAAATACTCATGGATCAAATACCGATTCCATTCCCTTCCGGGAAACAGCGGCGGTAATACCGCCGGAACGGAAAGGAAGGGATGCGATGTCTGTCACAGAGATAGAAAATTATCGGGAATTGATTTTGGAGAATATCGAGTATGATTGTCTGAAGCAGCGTTATCCTCTCTACCTGGATGACCTGAATGAGATCGTAGAGCTGTTGGTAGAAACGGTCTGTGCCAAACGAAAGACCACCCGGATCTCTGGTGCGGACTTTCCTCATGAAATTGTACGCTCCCGCTTTTTGAAGCTGGACAGCTCTCACATCGAGTTTGTCATGGACTGTCTGCAAAAGAACACCACCCAGATACACAACATCAAGCAGTACCTGCTTGCAGTGCTGTTCAACGCTCCTACCACCATGAATAACCACTACACTTCACTGGTAAATCACGATATGCACGCAGGCGGCTGGTAATCAGCCGCTTTTGTATTACACCAAAGGAGGCACAGCATGAATCAGATTGAAATTTTCAATAGTCCAGAGTTCGGAAGCATTCGAATAGTCGAGGAAAATGGGAAATACCTGTTCTGCGGCGCTGATGTTGCAAAATCGCTGGGATACAAAGATACAGTAAACGCCCTAAAGACACATTGCAGAGAAGATGGGGTGGCGTTTTACCACCTCACCGATAATTTGGGGCGTGAACAGAAAGCTAAATTCATCAGTGAAGGAAATCTGTATCGTTTGATTGTCCACAGTAAATTGCCATCAGCAGAACGATTTGAGCAATGGGTCTTTGACGAGGTTCTTCCTACCATTCGCAAGCATGGGGCCTATCTCACAAAAGAAAAGCTATGGGAAGTAGCTACTTCACCGGAGGCGCTGCTCAAGCTCTGCTCGGATCTTCTGGCTGAGCGAGAGGAGAATGTATCTCTGCGCATAGCAAACGCACAGCTGGAGGGTAAAGCCGCTTTCTATGACCTGTTCATTGATTTGGAGCATAGCACCAATCTCAGAACTACTGCCAAAGAGCTTGATGTACCGGAACGCCGCTTTGTCCGATTTCTTCTGGAAAAGCGTTTTGTGTACCGCACTGCGTCCGGCAATGTACTGCCCTATGCAAAGCCAGCCAATGAAGGGCTGTTTTGTGTAAAGGACTACTGCAATCACGGACATACCGGTTCTTATACGCTGATAACTCCGCAAGGCAAGCTGTATTTTGCCGAACTGCGAGACAGTATCCTGATGGTGATATGATAAATCACTATTTTCTCCGGCGGCTGGTGGTCCCGCCTTAGAAATAAATGCACCACCCCTGCACATTTTGTGGAAAGGAGGCGATGAAAATGCAGGAAGAAGTGGAAAACAGAACTTTAACGCTGGTTGTCAGCGGAACAAAGTTCACCGGCAGGCTGCTCAAAGCCGCCATCAGCAAGTACATGGCCCACTGCAAGGAAAAGAAGCTGCAAAAGAAAAGAAGCCGTGATGCCCCTGTGACACCCCACGGAAAACAGACCGTCAAGCAGCTCATTGGTCAGAATCAGGGGATCTCCAACATCGAGATCACCGACCCCTCCATCAAGGAGTTTGAGAAGATCGCGCGGAAATACGGCGTGGACTATGCGGTGAAGAAGGACCGCAGCAGCTCCCCACCCAAGTACCTGATCTTTTTCAAGGTCGGGACGCCGATGCCCTGACCGCTGCATTTACCGAGTACACCAGCAAAAAGGTCAAGAAGGCCGAGAAAACGGAACGCCCGTCTGTGCTGGCAAAACTCAGTCAGTTCAAAGAGATGGTCAAAAATGCCGTGGTGGACCGCACCAAGCGAAAGGAGCTGGAACGATGAAAAAGCAGCTTGACATCAAAAAGCTCGTTTTGCTGAACCTGCCCTATATCCTGATGGGGCTGTTTGCTACCAACTTCGGGGAGGCATGGCGATTGGCTCAGGGGGCAAATGCTTCAGAGAAATTCCTTTCCTTGTTTGCAGTTCTTCCTGGAGCGCTGCAAAGCTTCTGGCCCAGCCTGCACCCGTTGGATCTGCTGGTGGGGCTGTGCTGCGGTGCTGGCCTGCGTCTGGCGGTGTATCTCAAAAGTAAAAACGCCAAGAAGTACCGTCACGGCATGGAGTATGGTTCTGCCCGTTGGGGGACCCGTGAGGATATTGCTCCCTACATCGACCCGGTGTTCCAGAACAATGTCATTCTCACAAAAACCGAAAGCCTGACCATGAACAGCCGACCCAAGGACCCAAAGACCGCCAGAAACAAAAATGTGCTGGTGATCGGCGGCTCCGGTTCCGGTAAGACCCGCTTCTGGCTCAAACCGAGTGCGCCCGTAAGGGCGGTATAAATCCTACCTTGAGCAAGTAGTAGGTAAAAGTATCAAGCGGCATTGTGCCGCAACCTATCATTCCCCGTCTTACCCCAAAAGGGAAACCGGAGGGCGACCATAGCATGACGGAGGACACGGGGCGCTGAAGCCTCAGAAGCGCCGGCGTGACGGAATGAAAATCCACGTATGAGGATGGAAGCTAGACTGCTTGAATGACAGCCTGAAATCGGGACCAAGAGCGTACCCCTGACGTAGAGAGGTTGTACTCGTCAGTGTTCCTGACAGTCGCATTGTTTGGCTATGCGGCTGCTGATACTCGGAGCAGGTTCAGCCACGGGAAAGTGGAAAAAGGCGAACGTCACATACCGACAACGTGGAACGCTTGTTTATACCGTACTAAACGGGGATTGCCTAAAGTGAAATGCCGAAAGGCTATGAAAACGCTGAAATGCGGGGTTCTGAATATTCACCATGGCAACAGAGTTCCCATAGTAGTCTGCGGACGGGAAAGCCGTCTACATGGCAAAGGGGAACAGTGAATCATTTTCAAAACAGAAAGGATGGTGTGTGAGACACTATGAGAAATCCGATTCATGTCTTGAAAAGCCTTGAAGAAAAGGCAAGTGTAAGTAACAACAAATATGAAAGATTATATCGCAACCTATACAATCCAGAGTTCTATCTCCTTGCATATGCGAACATTGCGAAATCGCAGGGGAGCATGACGCAGGGGGTAGACGGGCAGACGCTGGACAACATGAGCCTGCCGAGAATTAACCGGATTATTGAATCCATACGCAACAGGACATATCAGCCAAAGCCTGCAAAAAGAAAGTACATTCCTAAAAAGAACGGGAAACTTCGCCCGTTGGGAATCACTTCTACTGATGATAAGTTAGTGCAGGAAGTGGTCAGAATGATTCTTGAAGCAATCTATGAGCCGACATTCAGCAACAATTCACACGGTTTCAGACCAAAAAGAAGCTGTCACACGGCACTTACGCAAGTGAAGAAAAACTTCACAGGTGTTACATGGATTGTCGAGGGAGACATTAAGGCGTGCTTTGATAACTTCGACCATCATGTGTTGGTTGAATTACTGCGGAAAAGGATTTCAGACGAGGCTTTTATCGGTCTAATCTGGAAGTTCCTGAAAGCCGGATATATGGAACAATGGCAGTACAACTGCACCTACTCCGGTGTTCCGCAGGGCAGCGGTATCAGTCCGATATGTGCAAACATCTACCTCAGCGAACTGGACAACTATATGCAGGAATACAAAGAAAAGTATGATTGCGAGCCAGAACGCAGAAGGACGACCAGAGAATACGAGCGGGCGTCCCGGAGATACAGAAAGGCACGTAAAGCGTTAATGGGCGCAGAAAAATCAACTCCTGAACTGGTAAAAGAATTTAAGGATTCCAGAAGGAAGAAGATGGATCAGCACTATTACAATCCGTTTGAGGAGGGCTTCAAGAAAATCCAGTACAACCGTTACGCCGATGATTTTGTAATTGGCGTTATCGGCTCCAAAAAGGACGCAGAAAAAATCAAGGAAGATGTAAAAATCTTTCTCCAAGAAAAACTGCATTTGGAAATGTCCGAGGAAAAGACGAAAGTCACCCATTCCAGTAAGCCGGTACGCTATCTGGGGTACGATTTCAAAGTAATCCATTCCAAGAACATGAAGCGTTGTAAAAACGGCGACATGAAACGGGTGTGGTATGGAAAAGTATTCCTGTATATGCCGAAAGAAAAATGGATTAAAAAAGCGATGGAACGGGGAGCGATACAGGTGAAACGCAACAATGACACAGGCAAAGAAATGTGGCGGCCTATGCCAAGGAAAGACCTGATGAACCGCAGCGATGCAGAGATTGTGTCTACTTTCAATTCCGAAATTCGAGGGTTATATAACTTCTATCGGATAGCAGAAAACGTAGGCGCATTGCACAAGTATTACTACATGGTGCGGTACAGCATGTTAAAAACTCTGGCAGGAAAGCACAGAACGAATGTCAGTGTTATTAAGAAGCGGCACATGGTAAACGGAGTACTGAGAATCCCATACGATACAACTAAGGGACGTAAATACTGCGAATTTTACCATGATGGATTCAGAAAGCACAGCGACGGCTATGACAATGTGGCAGACGTTATGCCGAGTTATAGGAAATATGACAGCAGGCACACGATAGTAAACCGCATAAAGGCCGGAGTATGCGAGATTTGCGGGGAACATGCAGACTATTTATGTATGCACCACGTAAGAACGCTGAAATCGCTGAAAGGCAGGGATATATTTGAGCAGAAAATGCTGAAAATGAGAAGAAAATCTCTGGCTCTCTGCCCTGACTGCTTTGAACTCTTACACGAAACCAAAGAATCAAGGTGATTCATGGAAAGCCGGATACGCTGAGAGGTGTACGTCCGGTTTGGGAGGCGGCTCCCTGAAACCTACTGATGAAAGTCAGCAAGGCGCAGGGTGCCTACCTCATATTTGATGCAGATGCACAGTTCTTATGTGGTCACAGACCCGAAGGGAACCATTTTGGTGGAGTGCGGGAAAATGCTCCAAAGGGGCGCACCCAAACTGGGAAAGGACGGAAAGCCCATGAAGGATAAGCACGGCAAGGTCATTTATGAGCCATACCGCATCAAGGTCCTAAATACCATCAACTTCCGAAAATCAATGCACTATAACCCTTTCGCCTATATCCATAGCGAAAAGGACATCTTGAAGCTGGTCACAACGCTGATCGCCAATACCAAAGGCGAAGGCAAGGCCGGAGACGATTTTTGGGTAAAAGCAGAAACGCTGTTGTACTGCGCGCTTATTGGCTATATCCACTATGAGGCTCCGGTGGAGGAGCAGAACTTCTCCACCCTCATTGAGTTCATCAACGCCATGGAAGTCCGGGAGGATGACGAGGAGTTCAAAAACCCCGTAGACCTGATGTTTGACGCATTGGAAGCCGAGAAGCCAAACCACTTTGCGGTGCGCCAGTATAAGAAATATAAGCTGGCCGCTGGAAAAACAGCCAAGTCGATCCTGATTTCCTGTGGTGCGCGCCTTGCGGTATTCGACATTGCAGAGCTGCGTGAGGTCACGGCCTATGATGAGCTGGAGCTGGACACTCTGGGAGACCGGAAAACTGCCCTGTTCCTCATCATGAGTGATACTGACGATAGCTTCAACTTCCTTATTTCCATGTGTTATACCCAACTTTTCAACCTGCTCTGCGAAAAAGCCGACGATGTGTATGGCGGCAGGCTCCCAGTCCATGTGCGCTGTCTCATTGATGAAGCCGCCAATATCGGGCAGATTCCTCGTCTGGAAAAGCTGGTGGCCACTATCCGAAGCCGTGAGATCTCCGCCTGTCTGGTGTTGCAGGCGCAGAGTCAGCTCAAGGCGATCTATAAGGATAATGCGGATACCATCATCGGCAACATGGATACTTCCATCTTCCTGGGCGGTAAGGAGCCAACCACCCTCAAGGAGCTGGCTGCCGTGCTGGGCAAGGAAACCATCGACACCTACAACACCGGAGAGAGCCGTGGCCGGGAAACCTCCCACTCTCTCAACTATCAAAAATTGGGGAAAGAGCTGATGAGCCAGGATGAGCTTGCGACGATGGACGGAAACAAGTGCATCCTCCAGCTGCGTGGCGTGCGTCCTTTCCTTTCGGATAAGTACGACATCACCAAGCACCCCAATTTCAAGTACACTGCCGATGCGGATGACAAGAACGCTTTTGACATTGAAGCATTCCTGTCCGCGAGGCTGAAACTTAAGCCCAATGAGGTCTGCGAAGTCTATGAAGTAGACACAAAGGGCGCTTAACACTGTTCCGCTTTTGAAGGGAGTGATCTTATCTATTCGCCGCACCTGCCCTCTATGGGCCATTGGCGTACAAAGCGGACAATCGCAAGAAAAAATAATGAAAAAGGAGGACAGCCGGAATCATGCCCCCAGAAACCGGGCGGCAGATTGTTCCGGCTTTTGTATGCCTATGAAACATGACAAACCTATTTTTTAATCAGATTCCGGCTAACAAACTATATGGCATTTTTTGAACAGGCAATCACCGTTCTTCAGACCCTCGTTATCGCGCTCGGTGCCGGTCTCGGTATCTGGGGCGTTATCAATCTTTTGGAGGGCTACGGCAACGACAACCCTGGTGCAAAATCACAGGGAATGAAGCAGCTCATGGCCGGCGCTGGTGTAGCCGTAGTCGGCATGGTCCTTGTACCTCTGCTCTCAGGGCTTTTCTCTGTCTAAGCGTCCCCGCATGAAATCCTTGCCGCTCCCGCAGTTTTGCGGGGGCGGCGGAAAGGAGGTTGACACCGTATGGATTTCTTACTTGAAGCCCTGACAAATTGGCTGAAAGAAATGCTGGTGGGCGGTATTATGAGCAACCTTTCGGGGATGTTTGACAGCGTAAACCAACAGGTCGCGGATATATCCGTACAGGTAGGCCAGACCCCACAGGGATGGAATGGCAGTATTTTCAGCATGATTGAGAATCTGTCCAACTCCATCATGGTGCCGATTGCAGGCGTGATCCTGGCTATCGTGATGACCGTAGACCTGATCCAGATGATCGCAGACAAGAACAACCTGCATGATGTGGACACCTGGATGATTTTCAAGTGGGTGTTCAAATCAGCCGCTGCCATCCTCATTGTCACAAACACATGGAATATCGTGATGGGCGTCTTTGATATGGCGCAGAGCGTGGTGGCACAGGCGGCAGGGATCATCGGTTCGGATGCGTCCATTGACATTTCCTCAGTTATGACCGATTTGGAACCGAGACTGATGGATATGGACCTGGGGCCGCTGTTCGGCCTGTGGTTCCAGTCGCTCTTTATCGGCATTACCATGTGGGCGCTGTATATCTGTATCTTTATCGTCATTTATGGCCGTATGATCGAGATTTACCTTGTGACTTCGGTGGCTCCCGTTCCAATGGCTGCCATGATGGGCAAGGAATGGGGCGGTATGGGACAGAACTACCTCCGCTCCCTGCTGGCGCTGGGCTTTCAGGCGTTTCTCATCATCGTCTGCGTGGCAATTTATGCTGTGCTGGTGCAGAACATCGCTTTGGAAGATGACATCATCATGGCGATCTGGAGCTGCGTGGGCTACACCGTACTGCTGTGCTTTACGCTGTTCAAAACCGGCAGTCTCGCAAAATCAGTCTTTCAGGCGCATTAAAGGAGGGTTCTGTATGAAAAAATATCAAATCATTTATGCAGATCCGCCATGGAGCTACAAAGTATATTCCAAGAAAGGATTGGGACGCAGTGCAGAAAGTCACTATCCGACTATGCGTATTGAGGATATTTGTGCGCTGCCAGTAGGCAACTTGGCGGATAAAGATTGTGCTTTGTTCTTATGGGTCACGATTCCATGTTTACTGGAAGGACTCTCTGTTCTGAGAGCATGGGGATTTACCTATAAGACAATCGGATTTGTCTGGGTAAAGCAGAATAAAAAGTCTGATAGTCTATTTTGGGGAATGGGATATTGGACGCGCTCCAATGTGGAGCTTTGTATCCTCGCAACGAAAGGACATCCCAAGCGTATAAACGCAGCTGTTCATCAGGTCATTGTCTCTCACATTGAAGAACATTCAAAAAAACCGCAGGAAGCCAGAGAACGCATTGTCTCATTGATGGGTGATCTCCCGCGCATAGAACTGTTTGCTCGTCAATCCACACCCGGTTGGGATGTGTGGGGAAATGAAGTGGACAGCTCTATTTCATTCCCATAAAGGAGGTGGATAATATGGCTTATGTACCCGTACCCAAAGATTTAACCAAAGTCAAAACCAAGGTCATGTTCAATCTGACACGAAGGCAGCTGGTCTGCTTTACCGCCGGGGCGCTTGTAGGTGTACCGCTGTTCTTGTGGCTCCGTGAGCCTGCGGGAAACAGCATGGCCGCCATGTGTATGATGCTGGTCATGATGCCCTTCTTCCTGCTGGCAATGTATGAAAAGCATGGGCAGGGCCTGGAAAAGATCGTCGGCAACATTCTCAAAGTAGCTGTGATCCGTCCCAAGCAGCGTCCCTACCAGACCAATAACTTTTATGCCGTATTAAAGCGGCAGGAAATGCTCGATAAGGAGGTGTATGACATTGTTCACCGCAATGAAAAGCTGGCTGCGCCGTCTGCTGGGAAAACCGGAAGAAAAGACCGTGCATCCGGTAAAGACAAAGAAAAAGCTGTCCCGCGCCGATAAGAAGCAGATCGAAGCGGCCATTGCCCGCGCCAACCGCACGGACAAAAAAGGAAAATCGGCACAGGACAGTATCCCCTATGAACGGATGTGGCCGGACGGGATCTGCCGCGTATCAGACAGCCACTACACAAAGACCATTCAGTTTCAGGACATCAACTATCAGCTCTCCCAAAATGAAGATAAGACTGCGATCTTTGAGGGCTGGTGTGATTTCCTCAATTATTTCGACAGCTCGATTCACTTCCAGCTGTCTTTTTTGAACCTTGCGGCATCGGAGGAGACCTTTGCCAACTCCATTTCCATCCCGCCCCAGAGGGATGCCTTTGACAGTATCCGCGAGGAATACACCACGATGCTGCAAAATCAGCTGGCCAGAGGCAACAACGGTCTCATCAAAACCAAATACCTGACCTTTGGTATCGACGCTGACAGCATCAAAGCCGCCAAGCCCCGTCTGGAGCGTATTGAGACCGATATACTCAACAACTTCAAGCGTCTTGGCGTAGCTGCCAGAACACTGGACGGTAAGGAAAGGCTTTCCCAGCTTCATGCGGTATTCCACATGGACGAACAGCTCCCATTTCAGTTTGAATGGGACTGGCTGGCTCCTTCCGGTCTGTCCACGAAAGATTTTATTGCACCAAGCTCCTTTGAGTTCCGCACCGGCAAGCAGTTCCGTATGGGCAAGAAATACGGGGCTGTTTCTTTTTTGCAGATTCTCGCACCGGAGCTGAATGACCGTCTGCTGGCTGATTTTCTGGATATGGAAAGCTCGCTCATTGTGAGTATGCACATTCAGTCGGTGGATCAGGTGAAAGCCATCAAAACGGTAAAGCGCAAGATTACCGACCTGGACCGCAGTAAGATCGAGGAACAGAAAAAAGCAGTCCGCGCAGGATACGACATGGACATCAGTGCGACTCGTTCCTGAACAAAGCCTTCGTGGTTGAAGGACAAAATCAGGCACTAACAAAAGAACGAAATTTCAGATGTTAGGAGAACTAACAATCCGAGAGGTGGAATGACGGGGTAACGCCCTGAAACGCCCCCTTAATACTCCGACTGGCATTTCAACAGAAATGTGACTTGTCAGAAGCTCGGTGAAGTCGGCTGAGAGTAGCCGTATGGATTGCTGGATAAATACCAGCCCCACGAAAGCTGTCCAGAGGTGGACGGTGCTACCTATAGGCCGGAGGTCTACAAAATACCCAAGGTCAGAATGTTTGAAATATGACTGACGAAAACCGCGAATGAAAGGGTCTATACCATGACGGCATAGAAATGTGTCGGTAGCGTTAATCGCTAATCAGTGTGGTGGAGTAAAAATTGATGTTATGAAACACCATAGCACGTTACAGGCGTGTTCAAGCTGACAGGCTTAAAGCGGAGACCTAAAGGTATATGTAAAGATAGGATTGTTGGAACGAGGAAAGGCAGTAGGCTTCCACCATTAGGAAGTAAGCAGACGAATCATATAAGCTGCTGTACTACTGCTGAAAAGCAGAGGTCGAACCGATGATGTTTTCTGCGAAAAAGAGGAAAACGGAGGAATGGCCTCAAGTCAGTCAAACAGACAACTTAGCACTTAGTCGCAATTAGGATTGCGAGTATGACAAAAAGAAGTCACTCGCCGTAAAGGAGAGTGATGCCTGATGCCAAATGAGAAGAAACCAAAAACAAAATACGTGGAGTATCTCCGCCATGCTGAATACTACGATATGCAGAGTACCTTTGATGAGCTGTATGCCAGAAGTCAAGCCGGAGAAATCTTTGACGGCCTGATGGATGTGATACTTTCGAGAGAAAATATCCTATTGGCCTATCGGAACATCAAATCCAATACCGGGAGTTTTACACCGGGGACGGATAAGCTGAAAATTTCTGATATTGGTAAACTTACCGCTGACGAAGTAACAGCGAGGGTACGTAGAATCGTAAAGGGAGGTAAAAACGGCTACACCCCAAGAAGCGTGAGACGCAAAGAAATCCCTAAGCCAAACGGGAGTACCAGACCTCTGGGAATCCCTTGTATATGGGATAGATTGGTACAGCAATGTATCAAACAGGTCATGGAGCCTATCTGTGAAGCAAGATTCAGCAATAACAGCTATGGATTCCGTCCAAATCGGTCGGTTGAAAATGCGATAGCGGCAATCTACAGACTTATGCAGAGGTCGGGACTTTATTACGTTGTAGAGTTTGATATAAAAGGCTTCTTTGACAATGTAGACCATTCAAAGTTGATAAAACAGTTATGGTCATTGAATATTCGGGATAAAGAGTTGCTCTATGTAATCCGCAGGATTCTCAAAGCACCAGTCCTCATGCCGGACGGTCATATAGAACACCCGACAAAGGGAACGCCGCAGGGCGGCATTATTTCCCCACTGCTGGCAAATGTGGTTCTGAATGAACTTGACCATTGGATAGAAAGCCAGTGGCAGTGCAACCCGGTAACGGAAAACTACTCCTACAGGGAAAATGCGACGGGCTGTCCGATACAAAGCCATGCGTATCGGGCAATGCGGAATACAAGGTTGAAAGAAATGTATATCGTCAGATATGCGGATGATTTTCGGATTCTTTGCAGGACGAAAGAACAGGCAGACCGGACGCTGATTGCGGTAACGCATTGGCTGAAAGAACGCTTACGTCTTGATGTTTCGCCAGAGAAAACGAGAGTTGTTGACACCAGACGGAGCTATTCTGAATTTCTCGGATTCAAAATCAGACTGCACAAAAAGGGGAAAAAGTATGTCGTTCAATCGCACATGTGCGATAAAGCCTATAGAAAGGTCAAGGCCAACCTGACAAAGCAGGTCGGGAACATCAAATTTCCAAGAAAAGACCGTGGAGAGGCCGGAGAAGTACGGCTGTTTAACTCAATGGTTATGGGAATCCAGAATTATTATCAGTTAGCCACAGACATCAGCATTGATTGCGGTGATATTGGCAGAACTGTTAATATAGTCCTTAAAAACAGGCTGAAATCAGGAAAAACGCACCGACTAAAAGAAGAAGGTCGAGACCTTACAAAAATGGAGCTCCAAAGATATGGGAAATCGGAACAGCTAAGATATATAGCACAATCCAAAGAACCGATTTATCCGATAAGCTATGTTCAATGCACAAATCCAATGAATTTGCGGCGAAAAGTATGCGCCTACACAGCGACAGGCAGAAGTGCAATCCATGACGATTTACGGATAAACACTTCCTTACTGTTACAGCTTATGAGAGCGCCTACATACCGCCGTAGTGCAGAATATGCGGACAACCGTATTTCACTATTCTCCGCTCAATGGGGGAAATGTGCAATAACGGGAAAGGAATTTCAGTGTGTTTCAGAAATCCACTGTCACCATAAAACACCAAAGGGTAATGGTGGCAGTGACAAGTATGAAAATCTGGTATTGGTGCTTGCACCAGTACACGAACTGATACACGCAGTCAATGAGGATACTATTTGTTCTTATCTCTCCGCTCTTAAATTGGACGCTTCACAACTTATGAAGCTAAACAGACTGCGAATTCTGGCAAATCGGAAACCTATTGATTTGGAGAACCTAAATCTTACGAATAATTCTCATAATGGTATGACTAAGGAGACTAAGAAAACTGTTTGATTGATGGAACGCCGGATGCGGTGAAAGTCGCATGTCCGGTGTGAAGCGGGGGAAAAGCTGGAGATAACTTCAAAGGCTTACCTATCGCTATTTCCCTCTGACCTTGCCACCTACGGCAGTGAAGCGAAAAAGCTGTTGCAGGATTTGCAGAGCCGAAACGAGAGAATGTTCCTGGTCTCCTTTTTGGTGCTGAACACAGCGGACAATCCCCGTCAGCTTGGCAACAACATCTTTCAGGCAGGCTCTATTGCCCAGAAGTATAACTGTCAGCTGACCAGAATGGACTTTCAGCAGGAAGAAGGGCTGATGAGCTGTCTGCCCCTGGGACTCAATCAGATTGAGATCCAGCGAGGGCTGACCACCAGTTCTACGGCTATCTTTGTACCGTTCACCACACAGGAATTATTCCAGAACGGCAAAGAAGCTCTGTACTACGGCATCAACGCCCTGTCCAACAACCTCATCATGGTGGACAGAAAGCTGCTGAAAAACCCCAACGGCTTGATACTTGGGACACCTGGAAGTGGCAAGTCCTTTAGCGCAAAACGAGAAATCGCCAACTGCTTTTTGCTTACCAGTGATGATGTTATCATCTGTGACCCGGAAGCGGAGTACGCACCTCTTGTTGAGCGTCTGCATGGGCAGGTCATCAAGATCTCGCCTACCTCAACAAACTACATCAATCCGATGGACCTGAACCTGGACTACTCGGATGATGAAAGCCCGCTGTCCCTCAAGTCTGACTTTATCCTCAGCTTGTGTGAGCTGATCGTGGGCGGTAAGGACGGATTGCAGCCGGTGCAGAAAACCATCATCGACCGCTGTGTGCGTCTGGTCTATCAGACCTATCTCAACGACCCGCGCCCGGAGAATATGCCGATTCTGGAGGACCTATATAACCTGCTCCGCTCACAGGAGGAAAAGGAAGCCCAGTATATCGCCACGGCCCTTGAAATCTATGTAACCGGCTCCCTCAATGTGTTCAACCACCAGAGCAATGTGGACATCAATAACCGCATTGTCTGCTATGACATCAAGGAACTGGGTAAGCAGCTCAAGAAAATCGGTATGTTGGTGGTCCAGGATCAGGTGTGGAACCGCGTTACCATCAACCGTGCCGCTCACAAGTCCACCCGTTACTACATCGACGAGATGCACCTACTTTTGAAGGAGGAGCAGACCGCCGCTTATACGGTGGAAATCTGGAAGCGATTCAGAAAATGGGGCGGTATTCCGACAGGTATCACCCAGAATGTCAAAGACCTGCTTTCCAGCCGTGAGGTGGAGAACATCTTTGGTGCGACACGTTGACGCACAAACATCACGCTATGAGGGTAATACTTCATAGACTTATGGCCATGTGATGCTAAAAGCGTCGGGCTTATCTCGGCAGGGATGAGCAACAACTGATAACCCGATAGGTAGAATGAAGGAGTAACGCCCTGAAATGCCTACTCTGATACTTCGACCGGCTTCGGCTGTAATGGCTGGAGTCTGGAGCTCGATAAAGTCGGCGGAAGTTTGTCGTAACAGCGTGGCAACACGGCTGACGAAAGTGCAGTAGAGGTACTGTATGCAGATGACACGCCGGGAGTCTATAAAATATCTATGGTGAGAATGTCTACGACGGACTGACGAAAACCGCGAATGTACGGGTCTAGATGTTTACCGTATAGAAATGTACGGACACTTAAATGTGGGTCAGTGCGGTAAAGTAAAAATCGAAAATATGAAATTCCGTATTGTGTTGCAGGCACAATCAAGCTGACAGGACTATAGCGGACACCTAAGGATATATGTACAGATAGGGTTATCGGAACGTGGAAAGGTACAGAGTTGCTCATAAGCAATCTGCGGACGAATCATATAAGCCGCTTAATCTGTGCTGAAAAGCGAAGCTCGAACCTATGACAGCCCAACGAAAAAGGCGGGCTTGAGGAATGGGCTTTAGTCGGTTAGAAACTATTGTTGTCATTCAATCGTATAAGGATTACGAGTAAGACAAAAAGGGACACTTTCCCGCGAAAGGAGAGTGATGCCTTATGACCAGAAAAAAGAAACAACTGCTATGTGAGGAAAATCTGCGACATAACGAGTATTACGGAATGCAAGATACCTTCGATAATCTATATGCTGCCAGTAAGAATGGTGAGGTGTTTACAGACCTCATGTCTATCGTCCTTCAAAGGGAAAACATTCTGCTGGCATACAGAAATATCAAGAAAAACACAGGAAGTAAAACGTGTGGAACAGATAAACTCACAATCAGGGACATTGGAAAGTGCTCCCCTGATGAAGTAGTTGAAAAAGTGAGATTTATTGTAAACGGAAGTGAGCATGGTTATCGTCCTAAGCCAGTCAGGCGAAAGGAGATACCGAAGCCATACGACCCGAGCAAGACAAGACCCTTAGGCATTCCATGCATCTGGGACAGGTTAATCCAACAATGTATTAAGCAGGTAATGGAGCCGGTATGTGAAGCTAAGTTCAGTGAGAACAGCTATGGCTTTAGACCGAACCATTCCGTAGAAAACGCTATTGCCAGAAGTTATAAACTGTTACAGCAAGCAAACCTGCACTATGTCATTGAATTCGATATTAAAGGATTTTTTGACAATGTGAACCATGCAAAGCTGATTCGGCAGATTTGGGCAATGGGGATTCACGATAAGGCGCTTATATTTGTGCTTCGGAGAATACTGACAGCACAGATAAAACTTGAGGACGGAACATTTATTACGCCTGATAAGGGAACACCACAGGGTGGAATCATTTCTCCACTCCTTGCAAACATCGTTCTTAACGAACTCGACCACTGGGTTGAAAGCCAATGGCAATGGAGTCCGATATGCAAAAGAAATGTCAGACCTGAAAACGGGTACAGACAGGCGAAAAAGTCCAACCTCAAAGAGATGTTCATTGTTCGATATGCGGACGACTTTCGGATTTACTGTAGAACGAAAGATACTGCTGAACGGACAATGCACGCAGTTATACAGTGGTTAAGAGAAAGGCTGAAACTGGAAATCTCAGAAAAGAAAACAAGGATTATCAATGTCAGAAATCATTACTCAGACTTCCTTGGGTTCAAGATGAAAGTTCACAGGAAAGGCAACAAGCTGGTGGTAATTTCATACATCGCTGATAAGAATTTTGACCACAAGCGCCAGAAGCTGAAAACACAGGCAAAACGGATTGTCCATCCCCGAAAAATCTATGGAGAACAGGGTGAAATCAGGCTCTATAACAGTATGGTCACAGGAATGCAGAATTATTACTGCATTGCCACCCATATCAACCATGATTGCGCAATACTAAATCGTGCAGTTATGACACTGCTCACAAATAGGCTTAGTACCCGTAACGGGAATCGATTGGTTAAAACCGGACGGGAATTGACTGAGTTTGAAAGAAGCCGATTTGGAAAATCCAAAATGATGCGATATGTTGCAGGCACAAATGAGCCAGTATATCCTATTGGCTACACGCAACACAAGAATCCTTTATTCCGTAAAAAAACATGGAATTACTACACTCCAGAGGGGCGGGAAGGCATTCACAATAACCTACGAATCAATATGGCCATTCTGCTCTCGCTTATGCGGAAGCCACCCTATGGCTATAGCGCGGAATATGCAGATAACAGAATATCACTATTCTCTGCTCAATGGGGAAAATGTGCTGTTACCGGTGAAGAATTCTCAAGTACACATGAGATTCACTGTCATCACAAACTGCCCCGGTATCTTGGAGGCGATGATTCCTATGGGAATCTTATTTTAGTGAAGGATTCTGTACACAAGTTGATTCATGCCATCAATGCAGATACAATCGCAAAATATTTGGAACTCCTACAGCTTGACAAGAGCCAGCTCAAAAAGGTAAATACGCTCCGTGAGTTGGCGTCTCTGCCGTTAATCTAATCTCTCACTAATCAACACAACACAGTATTTCTATGACAGGTTTGATTGTTTAGACAACGAAATCTACTAACCGATGGAACGCCGTGTGCGGTGAAAGTCGCATGCACGGTGTGAAGTGGGGGAAAAGCCTGAGATGATATCAGGGGCTTACCTATCACTATAAAACTCCGACTTCGTGTATATGCTCAACCAGGCAGGCGGAGACCGACAGATCCTTGCCAAGCAGCTGGGCATTTCCACGCACCAGCTTAGCTATGTGACCCACTCCGGTGAGGGCGAGGGCCTGCTGTTCTATGGCTCCACGATCCTGCCCTTCGTTGACCACTTCCCGAAAAACACCGAGCTTTACCGCATTATGACCACCAAACCCCAGGAACTGAAAAAGGAGGATGAATAACTATGAAACAGAATATTTGCGAACTTGATACCATGATTTTTTTCCGCGAGGCATTGGAGGCTCACGAATTCATGTTGCTTCCGGTAATGGCCTCCGCTGTTGTTGAGTGTCGTACCGCTGACAAAGAACTCAAAACCTTGAATGAGGATGGCGAAATTGGTCTTGCCCGTCTCTTTTCGATTTGGGCGAATATGATGTGTGCCCCTGGTGCAGCAACCATTGTAGGGTGCAGACCTATCACAATGCTCTCTGAGATTCTGGCGCAAGTCCATGCGTATCTCACCGTGCATCCGCTATATGATCCGGAAGGTTTGGCCCTCTATGTGGAGCTGCACCACATGATGGATGCTATCCTAATGGGTGATTGGTTTGAATAAGGAGCCGCGCCTGCGCTTTACCGATGAGGAACGGTCTGACCCAGCGATGGAAAAGCCGATCCGTAAAGCGGAGAAAGCTGCGGCCAGAGCAGATAAGGCGCAGGCCAATATTCCAAAGAAAAAGGTCAGGCAGACGGTCATTGACCCGGATACCGGAAAAAAGACCTCGAAGCTGACCTTTGAGGACAAGAAAAAGCCACCCTCCAAAGTTTCTCAGGGAGTGAAGGAAGCACCCGTCCAGCTGATCGCGGGCAAGCTCCACAAAGAGATCCGGGAAACAGAGCAGGACAATGTGGGCGTGGAAAGCGCCCACAAGTCCGAGGAGGCGGTGGAGACCGGCGCTTATCTGGTGCGGGAGGGCTATCGCAGCCACAAGTTGAAGCCCTGCCGCAAGGCAGCCCAGGCCGAGCAGAAGCTGGAGAAGGCCAATGTGAATGCCCTGTATCAAAAGTCCCTACGGGAAAATCCTCAGTTTACCAGCAACCCTCTCTCCCGCTGGCAGCAAAAACAGAGTATCAAAAAGCAGTATGCTGCCGCCAAGCGCGCCGGTCAGACTGCCGGAAATACCGCCCAGGCTGCGTCCAAAACAGGAAAGGCCGCAAGGACGGTAAAAGAAAAGGCACAACAGGCAGGGTCATTCGTCATGCGCCACAAGAAAGGTTTTCTGGTTGCCGGTGTGCTGTTCCTCCTCATCTGTATGCTGATGAATACCATGTCCTCCTGCTCTATGATGGCACAGAGTATTGGTTCTGTAATTTCCGGCACCACCTATCCATCGGATGACCCGGAAATGCTGGCGGTGGAGGCAGATTATGCAGACAGAGAAGCCCAGTTGCAGGAGAAAATCGACAACATCGAAAGCAGCCACTCAGGATATGACGAGTATCGGTATAACCTGGATATGATTGGTCATGACCCCCATGAGCTTGCGGCATTTCTCTCTGCTGTCTTGCAGGGCTATACACGCCACAGCGCACAGGCAGAGCTGGATCGTGTGTTTGATGCACAGTATCAGCTTACGCTGAGAGAAGAAATTCAGATTCGCACTTACACTGACGAAGATGGGGATGAGCATGAATATGAATATCGTATTCTCCATGTAACTTTAACAAGCCGTTCCATTGCCTCTCTTGCGCCAGAACTACTGACTCCGGAGCAGATGGAGATGTACCAGGTCTACCGACAGACTATGGGCAATAAGCCGCTGTTGTTTGGTGGCGGTTCTCCCGATACAGGTGTTTCTGAAGATTTGACTGGTGTTGACTTTATCAATGGCTCCCGCCCCGGCAATCCGCAGCTGGTGGAACTGGCGAAAAGTCAGGTGGGCAATGTGGGAGGACAACCTTATTGGAGCTGGTACGGCTTTGACTCCCGTGTGGAATGGTGTGCCTGCTTTGTATCATGGTGCTATGGTCAATCCGGTCGAACGGAACCACGCTTTGCTGGTTGTCAGTCTCAGGGTGTTCCGTGGTTCCAGTCTCATGGACAGTGGGGCGCACGAGGATATGAAAACATCGCTCCCGGTGATGCCATTTTCTTCGATTGGGATCTGGATGGTTCCGCAGACCATGTGGGAATTGTTGTCGGCACCGATGGCAGCCGTGTTTATACCGTGGAGGGAAATTCCGGCGATGCCTGCAAGATCAAAAGTTATGACCTGAATTATCAGAGTATCAAGGGCTACGGCCTGATGAACTGGTAACAGAGATTTTTTAGAAGGAGTGATAGACGATGGCAAAGAATAAAATTGAACGCATTGACCAGGAGATTACTCAGGTCCGCGAGAAGATCGCAGAGTATCAGGAAAAGCTCAAGGCGCTGGAGGCACAGAAAACCGAGGCAGAAAATCTGGAGATCGTCCAGATGGTGCGCGCACTGCGTATGACCCCGGCTCAGCTGAGCGCCATGCTGTCCGGTGGCACAGTTCCCGGCAGTTTGGCTGATGACAACAACGAACAGGAGGAAAACAGCTATGAGGAATAAACGATTGCTCCGAACACTTTCCGCCCTTTGCCTGACGCTGGTGCTGGCATCGGGCTTTACTGTTCCCGCTTTTGCCCAGGGCGCAGCGCCGCCCCCGGCAGAGGATACCACCAATGACAGTAATGTGGTGGTGGAAGAACCCGAAAAAGCGCCTCCGCTGACCCCGGATGGTAACGCCGCTCTGGTGGATGATTTTGGGGGCAACAAACAGCTCATTACCGTTACCACCAAGGCAGGCAACTATTTTTATATCCTGATCGACAGGGCCAACGAGGATAAAAAGACCGCGGTTCACTTTCTGAACCAGGTGGATGAAGCAGACCTGATGGCGCTGATGGAAGATGGAAATGCCAAAGAGGAGCCGCCAGCTGTGTGCAGCTGCACGAAGAAATGTGAAGCAGGGGCAGTCAATACGGCCTGCCCGGTCTGTGTAACTGATAAGAGTAAATGTACGGGAAAAGCACCGGAACCTCCGGCAGAAACACCGGAGCCGGAAAAAGAGAAAGCCTGCTGGACTGAACCCGGCTGCTCTGATCCTTCTGCTTGCTCTATTTGGTGGCGGTGGCGTATTTGCCTACTTGAAGCTCGTTAAGAATAAACCTAAGACCAAGGGCAATGACAGCCTGGACGATTATGATTATGGCGAGGAAGATTCCGAGGAATGGGAAACCGAGGATGAAGAAGTCCTTGAGGATGGTTTTGAGGGTTCTGACCCTATTGAGGAACGCGATAGAGCAGATTGAACTATTTGAGCGTAGCGTATTTCAAATCATTGCGGGATAAGGGACAGAGGACAGGGAGAAATTCCTGTCCTCTGCTGCTCTACGCACTCTCTTACTGTAAATCCACACCCAAAATCAGCAGCACATGGTCAAAGAAAGGAGGACCTCACAATGAACACATGGAACTGGTTATTACACTTTCTGATTATTTTTGATCTGGTCGCCTTCGGAATTTACTTTGGAGGAGACATTCTTTTCACTGCTATCAGCAAAGTTCAAAAAAAGTCAAAGAAGGACGATGACTTGGACCTTTATGATTTTGAAATTGAGACCGCACCCCCAAAGCGCTCTTTATGTGTGGACTCAATCCGAATGCTTTATTCTGGTGAGATAGATGAATTTGTGGAAAAGGAACTGTTGCCTGATGCAGCGGAGACCATGAAAGCTTTATCTGAAGCTGAAAAAACAGCAGTTAGCCTGTTACTAAAAGCTTATATCGGTTTTTTGAGCGAAGAAGCAACGGTAGATGAACAAAGTTTTCCCATGGTTAAGGAACTGTTGTCTTATACACAGGGCAGCAAAGAAGATGGTGAAAAAGACGCCATAGATTGTCTGATGGAAGATATGGTCAGCAGAACCCACAGACATCGAGAATATTACAACAATTATCAACGCTATCAGCTGATACAGGTGGATAAAGAGCGTGTGATTATGGCCTGCAATATCATAATCAATGATTTGATTGGCAGGTTGTACCGATATGATTATCACTTTGGCTATGACATTACACTTGCCTCAGAACACAGCATTGCAAAAAAACTGTCTGATGATTGGCAGGATGAATGGGAGGTTGAAGAATATGAAGCTGGTGATTGCTGAAAAACCATCCGTTGCCCAGAGTCTGGCTGCGGTGATCGGCGCAACTGCCCGTAAGGACGGGTATCTGGAGGGAAACGGCTGGCGTGTCAGCTGGTGTGTGGGCCATCTGGCCGGACTTGCAGATGCAGACAGCTATGATCCCAAGTACGCCAAGTGGCGATATGATGACCTGCCTATTCTGCCGGAGCATTGGCAGATGGTAGTGGGAAAGGATAAGAAAAAGCAGTTTGATATTCTCAAAAAGCTGATGAACGCCTCGGATGTGGCGGAGGTAGTAAATGCCTGTGATGCCGGACGCGAGGGCGAGCTTATCTTCCGCAGCGTCTATGAGCTGGCAGGCTGCAAGAAGCCGATGAAAAGGCTCTGGATTTCTTCAATGGAGGACTTCGCCATAAGGGAGGGCTTTGCAAACCTGCGTCCAGGTGTAGATTATGATGGACTTCGGGATGCTGCTCTCTGCCGTGCCAAGGCAGACTGGCTGGTAGGGATCAATGCCACAAGGCTTTTTTCCGTGTTGTACCACCGTACCCTCAACATCGGGCGCGTGATGTCTCCAACGCTGGCGCTTATTGTCCAGCGGGAAGCTGAGATCGACACTTTTAAGCCGGTTCCCTTTTATACCGTGGCGCTGGAGCTGCCCGGTCTTACTGTATCCGGGGAGCGCATGAGTGATAAGGCAAGCGCAGAGCAGCTGAAAGAAGCCTGTCAGGGTGCAGCTGTCACGATTAAAAAAGTGGAGTGCAAGGAAAAGTCCGAAAAGCCGCCTGCCCTCTATGACCTGACTACTCTGCAAAGAGATGCCAACCGCCTGCTTGGATTTACAGCCCAGCAGACCCTGGACTATCTGCAAAGCCTGTATGAAAAGAAGCTCTGCACCTATCCCCGTACTGACAGCCGCTATCTGACCAGTGATATGGCAGACAGCTTGCCGGTGCTGGTGAATCTGGTTGCCAATGCTATGCCGTTTCGCAAAGGTATCGCCATTACCTGTGATCCGCAGACGGTCATCAACGATAAGAAAGTAACCGACCACCACGCAGTAATTCCCACCCGAAATCTCAAGGATGCAGACCTTTCTGCCCTTCCTGCGGGAGAAAAAGCAGTGCTGGAGCTGGTGGCCCTGCGTCTGCTGTGCGCCGTGGCCCAGCCCCATATCTATTCGGAAACCGTTGTGATTGCAGCGTGTGCCGGTGGGAAATTTACCGCCAAAGGAAAAACGGTGAGGCACCCCGGATGGAAGGCACTGGAGGACGCTTACCGTGCCAAAACGAAGGATGCAGAGTCAGAAAAAGAGGGTGCAGAGACAGCCCTGCCGGAGCTGACTGAAGGACAGACCCTTTCGGTTTCTGCGGCAATCGTCAAAGAAGGCAAAAGCAGTCCGCCCCAGCACTTTACGGAGGACACCCTGTTGTCCGCGATGGAGACTGCCGGAAAAGAGGATATGCCGGAGGACGCCGAGCGAAAAGGTCTGGGGACACCGGCCACCCGTGCCGGTATTTTGGAAAAGCTGGTATCTGCCGGTTTTCTGGAACGAAAAAAGAGCAGGAAAACGGTGCAGCTTCTCCCTTCCCACGATGCAGTTTCCCTTATCACCGTCCTGCCGGAACAACTGCAATCTTCGCTTCTGACTGCCGAGTGGGAGTACCGACTGGGCGAGATCGAGCGCGGGCAGCTTGCCCCAGAGGAGTTTTTGGACGGGATCAGCACCATGCTGAAAGACTTGGTGGGAACTTATCAGGTCATCAAGGGAACCGAGTATCTGTTCACTCCGCCCCGCGAGGTGGTAGGCAAATGCCCTCGCTGCGGCGGTGAAGTTGCAGAACTGCAAAAAGGCTTCTTCTGTCAGAATGATTCTTGCAAATTTGCAATCTGGAAAAATAACAAATGGTGGGCCGCCAAGAAAAAACAGCCGACCAAGGCTGTGGTGTCTGCACTGCTTAACGATGGCCGTGTCCGTGTGACGGGCCTATATTCGGAGAAAACCGGAAAGACCTACGATGCCGCTGTGGTTTTGGAGGATGATGGACAATACGCCAACTTCAAGCTGGAATTTGATCAGCGGAAAGGAGGCAGCCGATGAAGCTCTCTTTAGTGGAACGGGAAACCATTCTCCTTTATAACCAGGCAGAACCAATGGCTGAGATCTACACCCACGATCCCCGTCTGATGGAGAAGCTGGAACTGCTGGCAAAAAAGCACTCCGACCAGATCACCCGAAAGGACGCCCATAACTTTACCGTTCCCAAGCGGTGTGTATCAGTCAGGGAGCCATACAGCGCCGAACGCCGCAAAGCTGCCAGTGAACGGGCCAAAGCTGCCGGATACCAGCCCCTGTGAGAAAGTCCAGCAGTTAAAGGCACATGACAGAGAATGTATTTGAAGCGGTCAAGCAGTCGGTCAGCACCAGAGATGCGGCAGAGTTTTACGGGATAAAAGTCAGTCGAACTGGCATGGCCTGCTGTCCCTTTCACGATGATAAGAACCCCAGCATGAAGGTAGACCAGCGGTTCCACTGCTTTGGCTGCGGTGAAGATGGGGATGTGATCGACTTTACCGCAAGGCTCTTTGACCTCTCCCCAAAAGAAGCGGCGGAGAAACTGGCACAGGACTTTGGCCTGATCTATGACAGTCAGGCCCCTCCCCGTAGGAGGTATGTCCGGCAGAAAACAGAGGCACAAAAGTTTCGGGAGGACCGGCGGCGGTGTTATCGCGTACTGTCCGATTACTACTATCTGCTGAAAAAATGGGAGATCGACAATTCTCCCCGGACACCGGAGGAAGAACCGCACCCCCGTTTTGTGGAAGCAATCCAGAAGAAAACCTATGTAGAGTACCTGTTGGACCTTTTTCTTTATGAAAGTGAAGAAGAACAAAAGGCATGGATTGCAGAACACACAGCAGAAATCACACACTTGGAAAGGAGATTGAAAATCATGGCTGAGAATAAACCCACCAACCGAGAGCGGCTAAGGGAAATCACAGATGGCATCGAGCAGGGGATCAAGGAACTGTTTGAGAGTGAAAAGTATATGCGCTATCTGTCCGTTATGTCCCGCTTCCACCGCTATTCGGTAAACAACACCATGCTCATCTATATGCAGAAGCCGGACGCCACTTTGGTGGCCGGATACAATAAGTGGAAAGACCAGTTTGAGCGTCATGTTAAAAAGGGCGAGCATGGTATTACCATCATCGCCCCCACACCGTACAAGAAGAAAATCGAGGAGCAGAAACTGGACCCGGATACCAAGGCTCCGATTTTGGATAAAGACGGAAAGATCGTTACAGAAGAAAAAGAAATCGAGATCCCTATGTTCCGTCCGGTCAAGGTCTTTGATGTGAGCCAGACCGATGGGAAACCTTTGCCGGAGCTTGCTTCCTCCCTTTCCGGCAATGTGCCAAATTATGAGGCATTCATGGAGGCTCTGCGCCGCAGCGCGCCGGTGCCGATCACTTTTGAAGCAATGGCCGCCGATACGGACGGCTATTTTTCTGCCGATCATCAGAAAATCGCCATTCGCCAGGGCATGAGTGAGGTGCAGACGGTTTCAGCCACAGTACACGAAATTGCCCACAGCAAGCTCCACAATCAGAAAAAGATTCAGATTGCCAATGACGAGCAATATCAGGAGATCGAGCTGTTTGATAAACCCGGTTTGTTCTCCAATGGGCGGATTGTCCGTGATAATCTGCCGGAGGGCGTTTATTGCTATGACCTGCGCGGTTCTGACTACGACCCCGGAGAGCCGATTTATGTGGAGAACCGAGTTGGTGTAAACCATGCGGGTGCTGTGATTCTGGCGGAACCATTAGAACTTCCCAAAGAAGGTTATCTTCGATTGACCGAAGAAGAAGGTTTGAATTTTGTTGGCGGCTTTTCTACCCTCGCCCAGTTTTTGCAAGAACAGAGGAAAGACCGCCACACGGAGGAAGTGGAGGCTGAAAGCATCTCCTATGCGGTCTGCAAGTATTTTGGTATTGAGACCGGAGAAAACAGCTTCGGCTATATTGCAAGCTGGAGTCAGGGCAAGGAGCTGAAAGAGCTGAGAGCCAGTTTGGAGACCATCAATAAGACCTCCGGCACTTTGATCTCTGACATTGAGCGCCACTATAAGGAAATATGCAAAGAGCGTGGGATTGATCCCCATGCAAAGGCAGAGCCGGAAACCGCCCCGATAGAGCAGCCAGAAGATGCTACTAAGGTAGCCGATAGACGAGCCAACCGGCAATCTGACCTACTATGTAGCAGAGTGCATGGAGTTTCCAAACCTTGGAGAATATCACGATAACCTGTCTTTGGAGGAGGCGGTCCGCATTTATCAGGAAATTCCGGCAGAGCGAATGAACGGGATCAAGGCATTGGCTTTGAGCTGAAAGATGGAAGCGACTATGAAGGACCATTTCCGATTTTGACCGGGCAGACCATTGACCTGGACACCATTCAGGCAATCGACTATTACCGCGATAATCCGTTGGTACAGAAAGCGGCAAAGGAACTGGCTGCGGCAATGCCGGAAATGGAAGTGCTGGGAGCGGACGCCAACCAGCAGGAGGCGTTGTTTCTGATCAACGATACTACCTATCTTCATATCCAACCTTGTGACAGCGGCTGGGACTACACTCTTTACGATGCTGCGTCCATGAAAGAGCTGGATGGAGGACAGCTGGATGCACCGGAGCTTTCCTGCATGAAAGCAGTTCTCCAGATTTGTAATGATAACGATTTGGGCAACAGACTCGGTAAAATACGCACCGTTGTCCATGATTGAGACCTTGCAGGAAGCTGCTTATGAGCAGATGCAGGCAGAGGCAAGTCAGATGACCGCTTCTTCCCAGCTACCGGAGGCGCAGGAGCAGGCACTGGATGAATACCCCATGCCGGATGAGCAGGTATCCACACCGGATATGCTGAAATACGGCTACTCCTATGATGGGATGCTCCCTGTTACCAGAGAACGGGCGCTGGAACTGGATGCCGCCGGTTTGACTGTCTATGTGCTGCATGAGGACAATACGGAGAGCATGGTGTTTGACCCGCAGGAAATCATGGAGCATGGCGGTCTTTTCGGTGTGGACCGTGAGGAATGGGAGAAAAGCCCTCAGTTCCATGAAAAGGTCATGGAGCGCCAGGAACATCAGCAGGAACGGGAACAGGCATTTCTTGCTCAGAACAGAAATTGCTTTGCCATCTATCAAGTGAGCTGTGACGATCCCCAGAATATGCGCTTTATGAATCTGGACTGGCTAAAGTCCCATGATATTTCCATAGACCGTAGTAATTATGACCTCATCTACACTGCTCCGCTGAGTGAGTCTGGTACTGTGCCGGAGCAGCTGGAAAAACTTTATCAGCAATTCAATCTGAAAAACCGGTGGATTTTCACAGTCCTTCTATGAGCGTCAGCGACATCGTTGCGATCAAGCAGGACGGTAAGGTATCCTGTCATTACTGCGACAGCAGTGGTTTTACCCAGATACCCGGATTCCTGCCGGAAAATCCGCTGAAAAATGCGGAGATGGCCGTGGAGGACGATTACGGCATGATCGACGGTATCATCAACAATGGCGCAAAAGAGCCTACGGTGGCAGAGCTGGAACAGCAGGCCCGAAGCGGTCAGCCCATTTCCCTGATGGAGTTGGCAGCCGCCACCCATCGGGAGGAACGGGAAAAGAAAAAGTCCGTCATGGAGCAGCTGAAAGGCCAGCCCAAGACAGAACACAAAAAGACAGCACCCAAAAAGAGTGCGGAAAGAGAGATTTGATATGGGAAACTTTACTTTTGAGGAAATGAACCTGATGTGCATTTACAATACCGGCAGCCGCACCGGGCTGATTGACAGTCTGCGTGAGATGCGCGGCGAGCTTTCGCCGGAGGAAACGGAACTGAGGGAGCTAACCGACAGCGCCCTTACGAAGCTCTGTGCGATGACCGATGAGGACTTTGCCCAGCTGGAGCTGTACCCGGATTTTGACCAGTAAACACCATAACCGCAGGGATGGGGTGGCAATTTTCCACCCCGTCCTTTACCCCAAAACTGAAAGGAGGACAGAATACTATGCCAACCAAAGCTGAACTATATGCACAGATGGCGGACAAGGTGGCAACACAGCTCACGGGGAGCTGGCAGGAATGGGCAGGGTTTCTCACCACTGCTTCCCGCCTTTACAAGTACCCGTTCCATGAGCAGCTGATGATCTATGCCCAGCGACCGGACGCTACCGCCTGTGCGGAGTACGATTTGTGGAATGAAAAGATGGGCCGTTATGTAAGGCGCGGTTCCAAGGGAATCGCTCTGGTGGATGATTCCGGGGACAGGCCCCGCCTGCGTTATGTCTTTGACATTTCCGACACCGGAACCCGTGAACATTCCCGCACTCCCTGGCTGTGGCAGCTGGAGGAGCGCCATTTGGATTCGGTGCAGGCCATGCTTGAGCGCATCTATGATGTTTCCGGTGATGACCTTGCCGGACAGCTCACTGAGGTAGCCGGAAAACAGGCTGAGGAATACTGGACGGAGCATCAGCAGGACTTCTTCTATATCGTTGACGGTTCCTTTTTGGAGGAATATGATGAGTATAACATCGGAGTGCAGTTCAAGGCAGCCGCCACCGTCAGCATCACTTACGCTTTGATGTCCCGCTGTGGACTGGAGCCGGAACGCTACTTCGACCACGAAGATTTCATGGCGATCTTTGATTTCAACACCCCGTCCACCATCGGGGCGCTGGGAACAGCGGTCAGTCAGATCAACCAGCAGGTGCTGCGGCAGATCGGCGTTACCGTCCGAAATGCAGAGCGCGAAGCCAACCAAGAAAGGAGCAAGCAAGATGAACAATCCCATGACCTATATCCAGAACGGAGACTATCTGATTCCCGACCTGAAGCTGAGCCAGCAGCCGGAGAAACCCCTGGGCAAGTACGGAAGGATGAGGAAAGCCTACCTGAAGGAACACCGTCCCATCCTCTACAACCAGATGTTGCTGTGCGAGAAACTGTACCCGCACCTTCTGGAGATCGACGAGACCGCCCAGAGCAGACTGGAGCAGATGATACCCCAGCTGGCGAAAGAAGCGGGAGCCACCGAGCAACTGAAAGCCAGCGATCCCATGAAGTGGGTGGGGCTGATGAACACCTGCAAAGCTCAGGCCGAGGAGATCCTGATGGCGGAGCTTATCAACAGCTGACTCTAAACCTGTTCCTCTCCGAAGCGGAACAGATCCAATCCATAGATGAAGCAGAGAATGTAGCGCATACATCCTCTGCTTTTTCTTTTGCCCAAAATGATATTGACCATGTGCTGCGTTTGGGCGGCAATACAGACCGCCAGAGAGAGCGTGTGGTTGCAGCCTTTGAAAAGCAGAAAACCACCGCTGAGATTGCCGAGATACTGAAAACGCTGTACCACGGCGGCGGCAACGGCCTTGGCAGTGTGAGCGCATGGTATGCCGAGGATGGTATCCATCTTTCCCACGGGAAGTCTGTCCGTTATGACAGGTCTGCCCAGGTCATTTCCTGGGAGAGCGCCGCAGAGCGTATCGGGGAGCTTTTGGAGAGCGGCCAGTTTGCCTCCAATGTGGAGCTTGCAGAAGCGGCAGGCTATGAACGATCCCTCCTTTCAGAAAAGCTCTGGTATCTGTACCACGATTTCAGCGAGGAAGCCAGAGAAGCAGGATATTTGTCTTGCCTGTCAGAAATCAGAGGAAATGGGTTCCCGGAGGAGACCCGCCGCCTGACGGAGCAGTTGAATGCCCCGGCTTTCCGCCAGACACTCAAGGAAGAATACGCTGCCTTCTGGACTGCCTATCAGCAGGACCGTGACCTGTTGCGTTTTCATTACCATAGACCAAGGGAGATCTGGGAGAACCTGAAGGACCTTGACCTGCCACGCAGGACTCTTTTCTTCAGACCTTTCCCAAGTGCCAACCGTTCAGCGCTTCATTACCGAGGATGAGATCGACGCCGCCATAACCGGCGGCAGCAGTTTTGCCGGAGGAAAAGGCCGTATCTATGCCTTCTTCATGGAAAACCACACGGACAAGGAGAAAGTGAGATTCCTCAAAGACGAGTATGGCATTGGCGGACGCTCTCATGCACTGTCCGGCGCAACACACAGCGGCGAAGATCACGATGGGAAAGGACTGCACTATAAAAAGCAGGACTGCCCGGATGTTCACTTGAACTGGGAAAAGGTTGCTAAGCGCATTACCTCACTTGTCCAGAAAGACCGCTATCTTACCGAACAGGAACAGGCGCAGTATGACAAAATCCAGTCTGAACAGGAACTGGCCGAAGAAGATGCTATCCAAGCACAGCAGCCGGAGATGGAGGAAGAAACTCCAAAGCCTATCCTTCGGGAGCAGTTTGAGCAGTATAAGCCTGTGGTAACTGCCGCTATTTCCGAGGATACCGCATACCGCAATGCCTGCGGGCATTCTGACCGTGAAAATGCTGTCATCGAGGGTAATGCTGCTGTGCGCCGTGCGGTTCTTGGTTCTAAGGATATGGAGCTGATCCGCCTTTATTCTGATATACCGGAGTTCCGCCAGCGACTGCACCGGGAAGTGATCGACGAAACCTATCCAAAGCTCCATGAACTTCTGCGCCCTCTTTCTCAGGAAGATATTGATACTGCCCTTTGTGCATGGAACGGCAATATTGAGAGTAAACACGCTGTCGTCCGTTATATGAAAGACCATGCAAGAGAGAAAGATACCGCTGCATGGCTGGCTCAGGAATACGGTGGCAACAACAGCCTGTTCGTTGTCCGTGCCGGCAGCCCGGAGGAAACGCAGCTGCCCTGGCCCAAGGTACAACGCAGGATTGCCCAGCTTATTCAGGAAGACCGGTTCTATACCGAAGAAGAACAGGACCGTTTTGACGATATCGACCCCATCGCCATTCGGGAAGCCCTGGAGGAAAGGGGCATCGTCAACGGCCAGGTGGCAGACTCGGAAAAACTGGACAATGACCCATTTATCCAGCAGGTGATGTCTGATGTAGAGCAGATCGCAGCTGCCGAGACAGAGCAGACTTCCGAAGTTTCCATTTCCGATGAGGAATATGATGCAGTTCGCCGCCCAACTCCGCAAAGAACCTCCTATGACCCTGCCGCCCCGGTTTATGCCGTGGGCGATACCGTGTATATCGAGGATGACGCCTATCAGATCACTGAGCTGCGGGATGACACCGTACAGCTTCTGCCCACCGGTATGGTATATCCCATCTACCGGGCAGAGCGCAAAGAACAGTTCGAGCAGCTGCTTCGGGCAGACCGCCGCAATGCTTACTATACCGAATTTCTTCCTACTGACCCGGACAAGGCAGATCAGGACTTGCGGGATGTATTGGCTCATGGATTGATGGATGAAGCGGATAAAAAGCAGATTTTCCACGCTGCTGCAATCCGGCAGGAGCAACAGTGAGATCGCCTACTGGCTGAGCAGAGCCTACCCTCATGAGATTGAGACCCTGAATCTGGAGACTGGCGATATTGCCGATTACCGTACCACGGCACAGGGCATGGAGCTGGAAGTCATGGATGCAGAGGAAAAGCGTCTGGCTATGCTGTATTTCCGCTGGGATGAGGTTGCACCTTTGCTGCGCGGGATGTACGCCCGTCAGCAGGACGGGTTGGGACAGGAACAGCCCCAACCGGCTACCGAATCTCCGACCTTCCATTCCGAGACCATGGCCGTCTATCCGGGCGATAAGAACAATCTGCCTTATGATGTGGTGGTGGAACGACTGCATATTGAGGAGCCGGAGCCACCAGTCCCTGTGACTGAGCCGGAGAAAATCTTTGAGGAAGTGCTGGACGAACACCCGGTTTCCATTCAGGTCAATGGCCAGTGGCAGACCTTCCCCAATGCTAAAGCTGCCGAGGAAGCCTCCTATGAGGAATACAAGGCAAACCTGCACCGCAATGCACAAAACTTCCGTATTACCGATGAGCATTTGGGTGAAGGCGGTCCGAAAGCCAAGTTCCAGGCCAATATCAATGCCATTCGTTTGCTGAAAGAGCTGGAAGTTGCCGGACAGCAGGCAAGCCCGGAACAGCAGGAAGTCCTATCCCGCTATGTGGGCTGGGGCGGCCTTGCCGACGCCTTTGACCCGGAAAAACCGGCATGGGCTTCCGAGTATGCCCAGCTGAAAGAGCTGCTGACCCCGGAGGAATATGTCGCCGCCAGAAGCTCCACCCTCAACGCCCACTACACCAGCCCTACGGTCATTCAGGCCATCTATGAAGCGGTGGGCCGTATGGGATTTGAGACCGGAAATATTCTGGAGCCATCTATGGGTGTGGGCAATTTCTTCGGTATGCTGCCGGAGGAAATGAGAAACAGCCGTCTGTACGGCGTGGAGCTGGACCCGGTTTCCGGGCGCATCGCAAAGCAGCTCTATCCCAAGGCGGACATCACAGTAGGCGGCTTTGAGACCACCGACAGGCGAGACTTCTTTGACCTTGCCATCGGCAATGTGCCTTTCGGTCAGTATCAGGTCAACGACAAAGCCTACAACAAGCTGAATTTCAGTATTCATAACTACTTTTTCGCCAAAGCACTGGACCAGGTGCGTCCTGGTGGTGTGGTAGCTTTTGTAACCTCCCGCTATACTATGGACGCCAAGGATTCCACCGTGCGCCGCTATCTTGCCCAGCGTGCCGAGCTGCTGGGTGCTATCCGTCTGCCGAATGACGCGTTCAAAAAGAATGCCGGTGCCGAGGTGGTATCGGACATCATCTTCCTCCAAAAGCGGGATCGCCCGCTGGACATCGTGCCGGAATGGACTCAGACCGGACAGACGGAGGACGGATTTGCCATCAACCGGTATTTTATCGACCACCCGGAAATGGTGCTGGGCAGACAGGAGCCGGTAAGCACTGCTCATGGTATGGACTACACCGTGAACCCTATCGAGGGACTGGAGCTTTCCGACCAGCTGCATGATGCGGTGAAGTATATTCATGGAACTTATCAGGAGGCAGAGCTGCCGGAGCTGGGCGAAGGCGAAGCTATTGACACCTCCATTCCTGCCGACCCTAATGTGAAGAACTATTCCTATGCCATTGTAGACGGGCAGGTGTACTACCGGGAAAACAGCCGCATGGTGCGCCCTGACCTCAACGCTACCGCCGAAGCCCGTGTAAAAGGTCTTGTGGGACTGCGTGATTGTGTGCAGGAACTGATCGACCTTCAGATGGATGCAGCGGTTCCGGACAGCGCTATTCAGGAGAAACAGGCAGAGCTGAACCGGCTCTATGACAGCTTTTCTTCCAAATACGGTCTCATCAATGACCGTGCAAACCGTCTGGCCTATGCAGACGATTCTTCCTATTACCTGCTCTGTGCGCTGGAAGTCATTGATGAGGACGGAAAGCTGGAGCGCAAGGCAGATATGTTCACCAAGCGGACCATCAAGCCCCATCAGGCAGTGGCTGTGGTGGATACGGCAAGTGAAGCGCTGGCGGTGTCCATCTCGGAAAAAGCCTGCGTGGATATGGGCTATATGAGCCAGCTTACCGGAAAAACAAAAGAAGAACTGGCCGGAGAACTGCAAGGTGTGATCTTCCGTGTACCGGGACAGCTGGAGCAGGACGGATCACCCCATTATGTGACCGCCGATGAATACCTCTCCGGCAATGTACGCCGCAAACTGCGTCAGGCACAACGGGCCGCACAGCAGGACCCTTCTTATGCAGTCAATGTGGAAGCTCTTACCGCCGCCCAGCCCAAAGACCTGGATGCGTCGGAGATCGAGGTGCGTCTGGGCGCTACCTGGATCGACAAAGAGTACATCCAGCAGTTTATGTACGAGACCTTCAACACCCCGTTTTATCTCCAGCGCAGTATCGAGGTCAACTATTCGTCCTTTACCGCTGAATGGCAGATCAAGGGGAAATCTTCTGTATCCTACAACGATGTGGCAGCTTATACCACCTATGGGACCAGTCGTGCCAATGCCTACAAGATTTTAGAGGACAGCCTGAACCTGCGGGATGTCCGCATCTATGACACCATAGAGGACGCAGACGGAAAAGAGCGCCGGGTTCTGAACGCCAAGGAGACCACCCTGGCAGCTCAAAAACAGCAGGCGATCCGGGAAGCCTTTAGGGACTGGATCTGGAGAGACCCGGAGCGCCGCCAGACTTTGGTGAGCCAGTACAACGAGGAAATGAACTCTACCCGTCCCCGTGAATATGATGGCAGCCATATCACTTTTGGGAGGCATGAACCCGGCCATTACCCTGCGGGAACACCAGAAAAGCGCCATCGCCCATGTGCTGTATGGAGGAAATACCCTGTTGGCACATGAAGTAGGCGCAGGCAAAACTTTTGAGATGGTAGCTGCTTCGATGGAAGCCAAACGCCTGGGACTGTGCCAGAAATCTCTCTTTGTTGTTCCAAACCATCTGACCGAGCAGTGGGCGTCGGAGTTTCTGCGTCTCTATCCTTCCGCCAATATCTTAGTCACCACAAAAAAGGACTTTGAGACCCATAACCGAAAGAAGTTCTGCGCTCGTATTGCGACGGGTGATTATGATGCCATCATCATGGGACACAGCCAGTTTGAGCGTATCCCCATCAGCCGGGAGCGTCAGGAACGGCTTCTCTATGAACAGATCGACGAGATCACCGAGGGGATTGCAGAGGTACAGGCCAGTGGCGGCGAGCGTTTTACCGTCAAGCAGCTGGAGCGTACCAGAAAGTCTCTGGAAGCCAGACTGGAAAAGCTGCAAGCCGAAGGGCGAAAAGACGATGTGGTAACCTTCGAGCAGCTGGGTGTGGACCGTTTGTTTGTGGATGAGGCCCACAACTATAAAAACCTGTTTCTATACACAAAAATGCGAAATGTGGCAGGCTTATCCACATCGGACGCGCAGAAATCCTCCGATATGTTTGCCAAGTGCCGCTATATGGACGAGATTACCGGAAACCGTGGCGTTATCTTTGCAACCGGAACACCGGTCAGCAACTCCATGACCGAGCTTTACACCATGCAGCGTTATCTTCAGTATGAACGCCTGCAAGAACTGAGCATGACCCACTTCGACTGCTGGGCTTCCCGATTTGGGGGAGACTGTCACAGCATTGGAGCTGGCACCGGAGGGAACCGGCTATCGGGCGCGCACTCGATTCTCCAAGTTTTTCAACCTGCCGGAGCTGATGAACCTGTTCAAAGAAGTGGCGGACATCAAGACCGCCGACCAACTGAACCTGCCCAGCCCGGAGGTGGAATACCACAACATCGTGGCGCAGCCTACCGAACATCAGCAGGAAATGGTCAAGGCTCTTTCAGAACGGGCATCGCTGGTACACAGCGGAACCGTTGACCCATCCCAGGACAATATGCTCAAGATTACCTCGGATGGCCGTAAGTTGGGGCTTGACCAGAGAATCGTCAACCAGATGCTGCCGGATGAACCTGGCACAAAGGTCAATCAGTGCGTGGACAACATCATGCAGATCTGGCGGGATGGCGAGCTGACAAGCTGACCCAGCTGGTGTTCTGCGACATTTCTACACCGCAGGCAAAAGCTCCTGCAAGCAAGGCGGCGAAAACGCTGGATAATCCACTGCTTCACGCATTGGAAGGCGCTGTGCCTCTGCCGGAGCAAGAACCGGTCTTTACGGTATATGACGATATTCGTCAGAAACTCATTGCTCAGGGAATGCCTGCCGACCAGATCGCTTTTATCCATGAAGCCAACACCGAAGTGCGGAAAAAGGAGCTGTTCTCTAAAGTCCGTACCGGCCAGGTGCGTGTCCTTTTGGGCAGCACCGCCAAGATGGGCGCAGGCACCAATGTGCAGGACCGTCTGGTGGCACTTCATGACCTGGACTGTCCGTGGAGACCGGGAGACCTTGCCCAGCGCAAGGCCGTATCGAGCGCCAGGGCAACCAGAATCCTCTTGTCCATGTGTACCGCTATGTGACCGAAGGAACCTTTGACGCATACCTCTGGCAGACGGTGGAGAATAAGCAAAAATTCATCAGTCAGATCATGACTTCTAAATCGCCGGTGCGTTCCTGCGATGATGTGGACGAAACGGCGCTTTCCTTTGCCGAGATCAAGGCCCTGTGTGCCGGAGACCCCCGTATCAAGGAACGCATGGATTTGGATGTGGAGGTTGCCAAGCTGAAGCTGATGAAAGCCGACCACCAGAGCAAGCAGTACCGTCTGGAGGACCAGCTGCTCAAATACTTCCCCCAGGAAATCGAAACCAACAAGGGGTATATCCAGGGCTTTGAAGCCGATTTGGAAACACTGGTTGCCCACCCACACCCGGCAGATGGCTTTGCTGGTATGGAGATCCGGGGCGATGTGCTGACCGACAAAGAAAACGCCGGTGCAGCCCTGCTGGATGCCTGTAAGGAGGTCAAAACCTCCGATCCGGTGCAGATTGGCAGTTACTGTGGATTCATTATGTCTGTGGAATTTGAAGCGTGGAAACAGGAATATACGCTCCTGCTGAAAGGACAAATGACCCATCGGGCGACCCTGGGTACAGACCCACGCGGAAATCTCACCCGTATCGACAACGCACTGGTGCAGATGCCCCAGCGTCTGGAGGCGGTCAAAAACCAGCTGGAGAACCTTTACCAGCAGCAGGCCGCTGCCAAGGAGGAAGTAGGAAAGCCGTTCCCCTTTGAGGACGATCTGCGGGTCAAGTCCGCCCGTCTGGTGGAACTGGACACCTTGCTGAACATTGACGGCAAGGGTCATGCCCAGCCGGAAACTGTGGTTGCCAAGAGTGCGCGGCCCTCGGTGCTGGACAGCCTGAAACGCCCTATGCCACCACGCAGCCTTGAAAAGAAACCAAAACAACACGAGGAGGTACGATGATTATGAATGCAACAGATTGGAATACAGCTCTTTTTGAGAAAATGTCTGATGAACAGGATAAATTCCGGGACTGGCTGAAAAGCCAGCCCCCGGAGGAAATCCTGCACCACACCTATGAGTACACGGTCCGGGAGGACATCGTGATGGCGATGGAGCAGCTGGAGCTGACCGACGCACAGGCACAGGCGCTTTTGGATTCCCCCTCGCCGCTGGCTGATGTGTACCGTTATTTTGAAAAGCTGGAGACCGGCTATATGGATGCGATCCGGGACAGCATTGAAAACCGGGCGGATGATGCGTGCAGGGCGCAGGAAGAATTACGGACTGCCCCTCTCTACCCCCATTCTGCCGCCTATGCGTCCGAGCATGGAGAGATGGCACAATATAACCGTTCGTATCAGGCAAACAGCGCCTGCAAAGAAGCCATTGAGCAGACCATCAGCGCTCACTATGCAGAGAACCGGCTGGATACGGAGGCGGCGGTCAAAGATGTGCTGGAAAAGTTCGGGGCGGAACGGGTACAGTTTATTCTTGCCAACACCATCCAGCACAAGAACCGTGACGGGCGTATTTCTCAGGACAATAAAGTCTGGGCAAAAACCATTCCCATGCCGGAAGACAGCGGTGCTTCCCGCCACTGTGCCTATCTGGTTGTGGATGGGGTCAATCCCGGTCTGACCGACCTGTTTACCAGACAAGCCAGAAAAACCATGCAGGAACAGCAGAAAAGCTCTGTCCTGCAAAAGCTCAGGCAGGAACCACCTGCCCGCAAGCCTGCCGCCCCGAAGAAACGGGAGCCGGAGCGATGAGCAGCCCCAAACGCAAGCGAGATGTGCCGGTTCTGTTTTGGGTATCCGCTGATGAAATGGAATTGATTCAGCAGAAAATGGCGCAGTTTGGAACAAAAAACCTGAGCGCCTATCTGCGAAAAATGGCTGTGGACGGCTATGTGGTGCAGCTGGATTTGCCGGAACTGAAAGAACTGGTATCCCTGCTGCGCCGGAGCAGCAACAACTTAAACCAACTGACCCGCAAGGTGCATGAGACCGGGCGTATCTACGATGCCGATCTGGAGGATATATCTCAGCGGCAGGAACAGCTATGGGACGGCGTTAAGGAGATACTGACCCGGCTCTCCAAACTTTCGTAACCGGGACAAATACCCCATCTGCGGAGGGAGGAACGGCGTTCTTTTCGCCGCGCCTTCCTCCGCTTTTTCTTTTTGCCCGTATCCTTGCCTTTTGGCTGTGAGACAGGGATAATGGAATCAGGAACAGGAACTGTGATTTTGGGAGGAGGCATAACAATGAGGGCATTGGTATTTTTGCTGAAACTGTTGTTAAAGATTTTAGTGGCTCCGGTGATTTTGGCACTGACCCTGTTTGTATGGATTTGTGTGGGAATCGTGTATATCTCCGGTCTGGTGCTGGGGCTTATCAGCATGGTGATCGCCCTGCTGGGCGCGGCGGTCCTGCTGACCTGTTCCCTGCAAAACGGCATTATCCTGCTGGTGATGGCATTTCTTATTAGTCCCTATGGTCTGCCGATGGCTGCCATCTGGTTGCTGGGCAAGGTGCAGGACTTGAAGTTTGCTATTCAGGATTTGGTTTATGGATAAAATACGCGGTCACAAAAATGCCAGACAGTGTCTGTTAAATTGCTATATTTACTTCTGTGCTACATCCGTGTATAATAGTAGCACGAAAGGAAGTGATGGATGTGACCAAATCAGAACGGTTTGAGCAATTAGACAGACTTCTGACCGAGCATGATGGGATGCTGCAAACCGCACAGGTAATCGCCAGCGGAATTGTAAAACCCATTTTTTATGAATATGTCAAAGAGAAAAATCTTCAGCAGGTTGCTCACGGAATTTATGTCTCCGAGGACACCTGGATTGATGCGATGTTTCTGTTACATCTGCGATGTGGTCAGGCAGTATTTTCCCATGAATCAGCGCTATTTTTCCATGACTTGACAGACCGGGAACCATCTGCATACGCTATCACGGTGCGCAGAGGGTACAGCACCACTCGCTTAAAGGCAGAGGGCCTTTCTGTTTACACCATCAAACCAGAACTATATGAGGTAGGGCTGACAACTGGCCAAACACCTTTTGGGCATACGGTTCCTGTCTATGATATGGAGCGCACCATCTGCGATCTGCTCCGCAGCCGAAGCAGCATGGAAATACAGACTTTTCAAGGTGCGCTGAAGATGTATGCCAGAAGAAAGGACAAGGATCTGCGGACTTTGATGCGGTATGCCGGTATGTTCCGGGTTGAAAAAATTTTACGGCAGTATTTGGAGGTGCTTTTATGATAAAGACAGCAAGGCAGCTAAAAGATTTGATTCGCAATCTTTCCAGAGAAAAATCTGCGGATGCACAGCTTTTAATGCGAAACTATATGATGGAGCGTTTTCTGGAGCGTATTTCCCTTTCTGAATATCGTGATAAATTTATTCTGAAAGGCGGGATGCTGGTAGCGGCAATGGTTGGACTGGATGCCCGTTCCACGATGGACTTGGACGCTACTGTAAAAGGAGCCAATGTTAATGTAGAGGAGATCGAGAACCTGATTTCTGCTATTGTGAGTGTACCGATTGATGATGGCGTCAAATTTCAGCTGAAAAGCATTTCAGAGATTATGGATGAAGCGGAGTATCCTGGGATTCGGGTCAGCATGACTACAACCTTTGACGGTGTGGTGACACCTTTGAAGATTGACATTTCCACAGGGGATGCCATTACCCCCAGGGAGGTACGCTACTCTTTCAAGCTGATGCTGGAAGATCGCTCCATTGACATTTGGGCATACAATCTGGAAACCGTTCTGGCTGAAAAGCTGGAAACAATCATCACCAGAACCACCACCAACACCCGCATGAGAGATTTCTATGACATTTATATTCTGGATCAGCTCCACGGGAACACATTGAACCGGCAGACGCTCTATGATGCACTGTTGGCAACTGCCAAAAAACGCGGAACCGAACGGCATCTTGCAGAAGCTGTGGATGTTTTGAATGAAGTGGAAAGCAGTCCTGTGATGCAGAAACTTTGGGAATCTTACCGCAGGAAGTTTTCCTATGCGGCAGATCTGGAGTGGAGCATCATCATGGGGGCGGTTCGCAGTTTATACGCTCTATGTGAAAAGGGATCGAGCCTATGAAAAAACACGGTCATTATTGCAAAGTCTGCGGAGAATACAAAGCCAACGAAAAATTTTCCGGCAAAGGCCATGCGGCTCATATCTGTAAATCCTGTGCTTCTTTGCCGCCGGAAAAACAAGCGGAGCAAATGACAATAAATCGCTTGCTAAATCTCCCCTGGCGATTATCAAAGGAACAAATTTCCTGGCTGAAAAACCGAATGGAAGATAAGCGCCCGGAAGTCCGTGCGCTGGCGAAAGAACAATACGAGATGAGGTTTCCTCCAAAACAGTTAGAGGACACCGATGACGATTTTGATTTTCTTGATGAGAATGATTTTATAGAATAACGAAAGCGGTCTGCACCATGCAGGCCGTTTCTTTTTTGGAAAGGAGGCCCTTCTATGGCAACCACACGCATCATGCCCCTGCATATCGGCAAGGGACGCACGGAGAGCCGAGCAATCAGCGATATCATTGATTATGTGGCAAATCCGCAAAAGACCGACAACGGAAAACTAATTACCGGCTATGGCTGTGACAGCCGGACTGCCGATGCAGAGTTTCTGCTTGCGAAGCGGCAGTATATCGCCGCCACCGGGCGGGTGCGCGGGGCGGACGATGTGATCGCTTACCATGTGCGCCAGTCATTCAAACCCGGAGAGATCACACCGGAGGAAGCCAACCGTCTGGGTGTCGAATTTGCCAAGCGGTTTACCAAGGGCAATCATGCCTTTGTGGTCTGCACTCACATAGACAAATCGCACGTTCATAATCACATCATCTGGTCATCGGTCAGCTTAGAATATGACCGAAAGTTCCGCAACTTTTGGGGCAGCACCAGAGCCGTCCGGCGCTTGAGCGATACCATCTGTATCGAGAACGGATTGTCCATTGTGGAGAATCCAAAACCCCACGGAAAAAGCTACAACAAGTGGCTGGGCGATCAGGCCAAGCCCTCCCATCGGGAGCAGCTGCGGGTGATGATTGACCGTGCGTTGGAGCAAAAGCCCGCTGACTTTGACGCATTGTTGAAACTGCTTACAGAAATGGGCTGTGAAGTATCCCGGCGCGGGAAAGCAATCCGGCTCAAAGCGCCCGGCTGGAAGAATGTAGCCCGCATGGATGACAAGCTGGGGGCCGGGTACAGTGAAGCAGAAATCCGTGCGGTGCTGGCCGGAGAAAAACAGCATACGCCCCGTAAAAAATCCATCGTGCAGCCGGAGCCGCCCAAGGTCAATCTGCTGGTGGACATTCAGGCAAAATTACAGGCTGGAAAAGGCGCTGGCTATGCTCGATGGGCTAAAGTTTTTAATCTGAAACAAATGGCGCAGACCATGAATTACCTGTCAGAGAACAATCTGCTGGAGTATGCGGTTTTGGAAGAAAAGGCTGCGGCTGCCACGGCACATCACAATGATCTTTCGGCGCAGATCAAAGCGGCTGAAAAGCGCATGGCAGAGATCGCTGTTCTGCGTACTCACATCGTAAATTATGCCAAGACCCGCGAGACCTATGTGGCATACCGCAAGGCGGGTTATTCTCGAAAATTTCGGGAGGAACATGAGGAAGAAATCCTGCTCCACCAGGCTGCTAAGAATGCCTTTGATGAGATGGACGTCAAGAAGCTGCCCAAGGTCAAAGAGTTGCAGACAGAGTATGCGAAATTGCTGGAAGAAAAGAAAAAGACCTATGCCGAGTACCGGCGTTCCCGTGAAGAAATGCGGGAGCTTTTAACGGCAAAGGCCAATGTGGATCGGGTCCTGAAAATGGAGGTAGAACAGGATGTTGAAAAAGAAAAAGACCACGGCCAGCGGTAAGCTGGTCCTGGTCAAAAGCGTTCGCAGAACGCGCAGCCACAGAATGAAATTCTGTGTTCAAAGGGGCTTGGGGGCGCTGCCCTCAACAAGCAAGCGGAGAGGAAAATCACAAAGGGATTTTCTTCTCTGCGGGCCTGTGTGTATTAACACAGGCATTGCTTGCTATCATTTCCACAAACAAAAACTCCGACACATCCCCAACGGTCGTATCGGAGTTCACGGGTCCAGATGGTAGTCATCGAACAATGGAGACTGGAAGAAATCACACAACGTAATGCCTAATCCTTGGCACATCTCATGGATGATCCGCAGCTTCACGGATTCATACGAACAGTTGATGACATTCCCTATCGTTGATTTCGGTACGCCGCTTTTCATAAAAAGCTGGTACTGTGTCATGTGCCTTTCCGAAAGAAGTTCTGTCAACCGTTTACTCACGGCCTCATTTAGCTGCATCCGCATCACCACCATTCCCTGTCACTGTACTAATTATTATATGGTGGTGCGGTAAAAAATTAGTCCCTGCAGCTGTACTGGTCTGATATTCTGTTGTAAAATATTTCTGACAGCGTTTTATGTAGGGAAATAGAAATGCTGTCAGGTAACTAATCCATTTTCACAAACAAAATAGGAGAAATAGGGATGCACAAAGAGGTAGATTTTATAGCGGAATACAATGAAGAAATGAAGGAGCTGCTGGCGGAACCCCAGACGTCCCCAAGCGAACGGGAGTGGCAGCGGTTTCGGCTGTCCATGGAATTGGTCAATGCCCAGGAATCCCAATATACCAGGGTAAAGAATGAAGAACGCTGGAAACGACTGGAGCAGGAATTTTATCCGGCCTTGTGCGTGATTGCAAAGACTCAGGGAGGCCGTGTGGAATTGAACATCAAGGAAGATACCTTGATCGGTCAGCTTGTTTACATAGGAGAAGGGCTTACGTTAGGCAACTCAAATCCAGAAGGACTGGCTGCGTTTTCGAGGATTGTCGCAGCGGCGGAAGATATTTTTGTCTCCATACATGACGGGTGTTCAAAGTTTCAATTTATCTTCTGCCTGCACGATAAGGTTTTTGTGGAAGATCATGCGGAGCAGATTGCGAAGATAAAAGAAAAAATCCGGCTCCACCGTATGGAAACTATGCGGCTTCATCGGATGCTTTCAGGCAAGGATTAAGGATAGAGAATCAACACGCATACTTCAAAATTCAAAAAACATCCATGGACTGCGGCCATGAAAATATGCTATACTAACCGTGGTTTGCTTATGCTAACCAGGGAGGAAATACAAATGAGCGAACAGCAATTTACAGACTTTTTTGACCCGGAAATTCAAAAAATTGTCAGCGAAGATGGCTGCTCCATTTACAGAATGAAAAATGTAACTGGAGAGGGTGTTATCACTCGCTATGAAATTCTTCCGGGTATTGAATTATTCTATAATGATTTTCACATGAGCGATGGACAGAATCAAAACAAGCTTCCGCACTCTGATGTACTTGAAATCAATCATTGCCGGGAGGGACGTTTTGAATGCGAATTTGCCAATGGAGATTATCAGTATGTCGGTGCTGGCGATCTTGCAATTAACCGCCTGACAAACGAACTACATCAACTTACTTTCCGTTGTCGCATTATCACGGCATTTCTATTACCATTGATCTGCCTACGGCAGATCAAACTATGAAGCGGATAGAAAGTGTGATTGGAGGTCTGAATATAGATGTCTTTTCGATTGCAGATAAGTTTTGCAAGAATGATACCTGCATTGTATTAAGAACTCAAAGCGAAATTGAACATATTTTTTCGGAACTTTATCGGGTGGAGCCTCGGATGATCGCTTACTATTTAAAAGTGAAAGTGTTGGAATTGCTGATGTTTCTGAATCAGGTTTCGCTTCAGGATTACCAGGAAGAACGAAGATATTTTGCAAGAAATCAAGTACAAACAATAAAGAAAATGCAGGAATATATGACAGCTGATCTTCGCAACCATTATACTTTGCAGGAGTTATCAGAAAAATTTGAAATTCCTCTTACCTCAATGAAGGTTTGCTTCAAGGGCGTTTATGGGTGTTCTATTTATGCTTATATGAAATCCTATCGTATGCAGGCTGCCACGATCTTGCTTCGGGATACTTCTGACAGCATAACAGAAATTGCGGCTAAAATGGGATACGATAATCCAAGTAAATTTTCCGAAGTATTCAAAAAGGAATTTGGAGAACTGCCTTCCGAGTTCCGAAAAAAGTTGTCCAAATAGAGGATGTTTGGTCTTTTTAGAGTGGCGGCAAAATACCAGATACAATATACTATCATCTGTACTAGCAGATGATTTAAGAGCGTCGTGCAGACGCTCTTTTTTTTGAATAGAGGTTAGATTGTTCTAACCCGCGAAGGAGTCGGTATTATGAAACGGGATATGAGAAAATATATCCTACGGAAACTGGTTGAGCTGATATTTACTTTATTGTTTGTAACTCTACTGTCTTTCTTGCTGATGAGACTGTCATCCGTTGATCCAGCCACAGCTTATGCAAAGAGGATGATCGGAAACCCCACAGCGGAACAGATTGAAAAGATTCGGATTCAGTTGGGGTTTGATAAACCATTGCTTGTCCAGTATGGCCGTTGGGTATGGGACTTACTGCATTTTGATTTAGGCATTTCTTTGGCAAATGGACATGATGTTTGGACGGATATTGCCACAGCCTTTCCGAAAACGCTTGGAATTGTAGCTCTGGCATCTATCTTTCAGGTTGTTTTCATTGTAATCGTTAGTTGTATTGCCTTTTTACTTCCCTGGAAACTTCCGAAAAAGGCAGTCAGGCTTTTGTGCATTTTGGGTGTGTCCATACCCTCTTTCTATTTGGCAACCGTTTATCTGGATTATTTTGCTGTTCAAAAGTCCTTAATTTCTGTGGCAGGAAATACAACCCTACTTAGCTACATATCTCCGGCAATCTGCATTGGCGTATTCGGGGCTTCTTTCTATACACCGCTTCTGATGGATGCTCTGGAGCATGAAAGCAACGAGGATTACGCATTTTATGCCCGTTGCCGTGGGCTTTCGGAAAAAAGGCTTTTGCTGTGCCATTTTTTTCCGCGGGCAGCGATGGGTTTAGTTCCAAACTTTTACAAAGCATTGGTTTGGCACTGGCTAACGCAACGGTGATTGAATCCATTTTTTCAATTCCGGGATTTGGTTATCTGATTGTAAACCATGTGCTTGATCGCGATACTCCCATGATACACGCCGAGGTGTTTTTTCTGGCGCTGGCGATTGCTCTTTGCAACATTGCCGCTGACTTGGTGCAGTGGGCAATCGGGCGTAAAAAGGGGGTGGCGTAAATGAAAACGAAGCGTTTTCGGAAATGGTGTGCGATTTTCATTCCAACCCTTGTGATTATTTTCTTTTTTGCCGGATTTTTATTTGCACCCAACGATCCAATGAAATCAAACTTGTTGGAGAGATATGCTGATCCCAGCGCAGAATATCCGTTTGGTACGGATGCTTTAGGGCGCTGCATTCTGTCACGGATTCTTTATGGTGGCTGGACAACGCTGGGGATTGTATTAGGAGGCTCTCTTATTGTTTTTCTGCTTGGCACTGTTATCGGAATGGTGACAAGCCGGGCCGTTATGAAAGAAAATGCACTTATTGATGGCCTGATTAACGCTGTTACAGCCATCCCCCGATTGCGTATTTAATTGTGTTTATTGGAGCCTGGGGCAGCGGAGCGAAAACTACTCTTGTCGCGCTCACTGTGTCTTACATTTTGAGATACATAAAACTGGTTCGTACCCGTACCGACATGGAAATGGGAAAAGCCTATGTCATGTGTGCAATCGCTTCCGGCGCTTCAAAGCTCAGAATCATGCTGATTCATATTTTCCCGAATTTGATTGCCGAAATGATTCGCTTTCTGTGCCTTTCCTGTGCGGATATGATTCTGGCTATTACCGGATTTTCCTTTATTGGATTAGGGCTTGGTGATAATGTAGTAGATTGGGGAAGTATGATTTTAGACGCAAGGGGTGCTTTGGTTCTTCACCCGACCATGATTCTCTATCCAATAGGGGCGGTAATTTTATCGACACTCTGCTTTAACGTCATTGGCAGGCAGTTGACAACGAAGGAGGCAGAGTGATGTTAAAAATTGAACAGTTAGATGTCAAGGAACGGTCAGGCCGCTACCTTCTGAAAGACATATCTATGGAAATTCCTGCAGGCCATGTGATTGGACTTACAGGTAAAAGCGGCTCTGGAAAAACAACTTTGCTGCGGAGCATTTTGGGGATGCTTCACACAAGCTGTCATATTGATGCCGGGAAAATTTTGTTGGACGATATAGATTTATCACATCTTTCCCGCAAGTCACATCGTGAGCTTTGTGGGAAGAAGCTTGGATTTATCCCCAGAACCCTATGACGGTTCTTTTGACAGCCGATTAAAAATCGGTTATCAGATGCGGGAAACCTTTGTCAATCGTTTGCATTTGAATACAAGTGAAGCAACTGACCTGGCGAAAGAGAAACTGGTTTCCGTAAATCTAAAAGACACGGATCGGATTTTGGGTGCGTATCCGTCTGAACTATCAGGCGGAATGCTACAACGAGTAGCTGCGGCAATCTTATTGGGAATGTCGCCGGATTATGTTTTAGCCGATGAACCAACCGCTGCATTGGATGAAGAAAACAGGGATTTATTGCTTCTCATCATGCAGGAGCAAATGAAGGACAAAGGCATATTATTTGTATCCCATGATGTGGCCGCACTTAAAAACTTATGTCAGAACGTTTATGTTCTGGGAGCCGGAAAAATTATTGAGCATGGAACGATGGATAAACTCTTGTCAAGTCCGCAGACAGACTGGATGAAACAATTTTCCGCGTTGAGCCATAGGGAAAGTCGGGGTGAATGGAAATGGGAGAAATTGTAATCCAGAATGTAAATCAGGTATATCATAATGCGAATCAGGGAGATTTTAATGCGCTTTCGGACATCAACCTCCACCTTTGTAAAGGTGAAAGTCTTGCTATTGAGGGAGAAAGCGGATCGGGAAAAAGCACGCTGGCAAGACTTCTGATCGGCATTGAGAAACCAACTTCTGGCAAAATATTACTGGATGGTGAAGATATAACCTGTTGGAATTATCGAACATGGAAACAGCACCGTAAAAAAATACAGGCTGTTTTTCAGGATTCTTCCGGCACTTTAAATCCTGCCAGGTCTGCATACGCAAATGTAGAAGAAGCACTGGTGAACTTAACTGATAAGAAAAGAGCCGAAAAAAAAAACATATTTTAGATTTGATGGATGCCGTACACATGGATTATGGGCTTTTGGAAACGCCTGTCCGTCAGCTTTCGGGCGGCGAACAGAGGCGGCTCTCTTTGCTTCGGGCGATTGCCGTGGAACCTGATTACTTAATCATGGATGAAGTAACCAGCGGGCTTGACCTGATTTCGGCAGACGCCGTACTTACTTTAGTAGAGAACTTTGTGAAGCTATCCGACAGCTCCTGCATTTTCATTACGCATAGCAGAAAGGATGCAATGCGTATTGCGAATCGGATTATCATCATGCAGGAGGGACGGATCGCCGAGCAAGGTTATCTAATAGATCAATTATCAAACCAGAAAGGACAAGGATAACATGAAACAGATTTACAAGAAACTTCTCGCCGCTGCATTGGGCGTGAGTATGCTTCTGTCCATGGTTGGCTGCGGTCAGAGCGATACCTCCGAGCAGACGCAGACTGACAGCGAGCAGACGCAAGCGGCTAATGAAAACGAAGCGAAGGTGCTGACAATCGTCACAGCAAAGGAACTGGACAACCTTACGACACTGACCATGAACAAGGAGAATAATATCGCCTGCGGTCTGGTCTATGAGACTTTGGTTGCCTACGAGGACGGGGAAATTGTTCCCGAACTGGCCGAGGAATGGGGATGGGATGAGACAAATACTGTCCTTACCTTTAAGCTCCGTCAGGATGTTGCTTTTACAGATGGAGCCGCTTTTAATGCGGAAAGCGTAAAGGAAATTCTGGACTTTGACCGTTCCAACCCTAATTTTAGCGGTATCAAGGGCATTTACAACATTGAAAGCGTAGAGGTTGTTGACGAATACACGGTGGCCGTTCATTATGCTGCCCCTTGCTTCTCTTATATCAATGACTTCTGCTTCCAGAATGTTGCTGGTATGATGTCCCCTGAATGTGTTTGAAGCTGAAAACTTCCAGACATTCACAGATGTTGTCGGCACTGGTCCATACATCCGCGAAGAAATGATTTCCGGTGACTGCACCCGTTTTGTCAGAAATGAAAACTATTGGGGCGAAGCTCCTTACTATGATGAAGTTGTCATAAAGTATATCCCGGAGGCATCTTCCAGACTTCAGGCATTACAGACTGGTGAGGTTGACCTGATTTACGGTGCTGACCTTCTCAGCTATGATGACTATAATCAGGCTCTTTCTCTGGATGGGATCGAGGGCGCAATCAATGATGGAAATACCCTGACCCGGAACCTGGTTCTGAATGCGTCCAGCGAAATTTTGAGCGATCTTAAGGTTCGCCAGGCGATTGCATACGCTGTCAATAAGGAAGAAATCACCAAGGGCCTGACCTATGGATACGAAACTCCGGCCACCAGCCTGTTTGCACCCGGAGCGCCCTACACAGACATTACTTATAACAGCACATGGAGCTATGATCTGGATAAAGCAAATGCACTTCTGGATGAAGCTGGATGGGTGATGAATGAAAGCACTGGTATCCGTGAAAAAGATGGACAGCAGCTTTCCCTGAATTACACCTATTGGACTGATCTTTCTCTTGCACAGGACATGGCTCTTGCAATTAAGACCCAGCTTGCAGAGGTTGGTATTGACGTAACCACTACCGGCCAGGATCAGATGACCTGGTGGACCGAAGGCGTTGCAGGAAATTATGACATTACAACATGGAATACAGAAGGGTCTTATACTGAACCGCACAAGTTCCTGCAGGAATCCCTCGGTGCTGATCCTCATGCTATTTCCTTGCAGGCACTTGAGGATTTCCAGAGCTATTCGGATGCGGTAAATGCGTTCTCCACCTCTGCTGATCCCGAAGTGGTTCAGAGTGCGATTGCTACTGCACTGAATGTTTCCAACGACAATGTGATTGACCTTCCGATCTCCTATTCTAAGGATCTGGTTGTATATAATTCCTCCAAAATCGCCGGATATACTTTCTCCAGCGTGCCACAGTTCTTTGAGATCGATAACGTACAGCCTGCGGAATAAATATAATCCAATGTCTAAATGGAGGGTTTAACGCCCTATCAGAGTGGCAGAAAATAGCCGAATAGATATAATAGAGGTTGGTTAGAAGTGTTTAACCAACCTCTATTTTTATGAAAAGGAGCGTATGTGAAATGGACAAGAAAGATAATCCCATGTCCAGACTGATGGAACTTGCCGCTCCATATAAGGGTGAATATGTTCTTTCAGTGATTTTGGCAATCCTGGGTGTTGCCGCCGGATTGCTGCCGTTTTTTGCAGTTTCAAAAATTGTGATTCTCTTGATGGATGGAGAGACATCTGTGTCCGTCTATATGGAGTGGTGTCTGATTGCGGGAATTGGTTTCCTTGGGAAAGTATGCTTTGCAAATTTCTCTACTTTAGTTTCCCATACGGCCACTTTCGCAACTCTGGCGGAGATCCGCGTGAAACTAGCAGATAAACTTACCAGGGTTCCGATGGGCTATATGATTAACACCCCATCGGGAGAATTAAAAATGTCTTGGTAGATCGTGTGGAGGGAATGGAAACGACCCTTGCGCATTTAGTACCGGAGCTGACAGCGAATCTCTGTATTCCGATTTGTATTCTGATTTACCTACTGTTTTTGGATTGGAGAATGGCGCTGGCTGCATTGATTACCCTGCCGATTGGTATGTTGTGCTATAAGGGAATGGCAAATGGATATGAAGAAAAATTCCAGGGTCTTATTATGCGCGTGCGTAAAATGACCAGCACTGTGGTTGAGTATATCGGCGGAATAGAAGTCATTAAGGCGTTTAATCAGTCTGCTAATTCTTACCAGAAATATTCAGATGCCGTTGAAGATAATGCGGCCTATGCTGTGAACTGGATGAAAAGCGTGCAGCTTTACAAATCCATGCTTGTTACAATCTGGCCCAGTGTGTTAGTGTGTGTTCTTCCTATTGGCTGTGTCCTGTACCGGAACGGGAGCCTGAGCGTTCCGGCATTTGTTACCTGTATCGTGCTGTCATTGGGTATTATCACACCAATTTTAAATGCCATGAACTTTACGGACAGCATTTCTCAAATGAAATCAGTAGTCGGGGAATTGTGCGCCGTATTGGATGAAAAAGAACTGGATCGCCCGGAAACGCCGGTGTCTATTCATTCTTCCAATATTGTGTTAGAAAACGTCAGCTTTTCGTATGAAAGCGAAAAGCCGTTGCTAAAAAAAATATCAACCTTTCTATTCCAGAAAACAGCATTACCGCTTTTGTCGGTCCCAGTGGCGGCGGCAAGTCTACCATTACGAAGCTGATTGCGGGATTTTGGGATGTAACAAACGGAACTGTCAAGTTAGACGGAACAGATATTCGCAAAATTCCGTTGTCACAGCTTATGGATAACATCGCTTATATTTCACAGGACAACTATCTTTTTGACGAAACTGTTTTAGAAAATATCCGTATGGGAAAACCATCCGCAACGGATGAAGAAGTATATCAGGCTGCCAGAGATTGTGGCTGCTATGATTTCATTCTGAATCTGGAAAATGGATTCCATACAGTTGTCGGAGGTGCAGGAGGTCACTTGTCGGGCGGTGAGCGCCAGAGAATTGCGATTGCCCGCGCTGTACTGAAAAATGCGCCGATTGTTATTCTTGACGAGGCAACCGCTTACATTGACGCCGAGAATGAAGCCTTAATTCAAGAGGCAATGGCAAAAGTGATTGCCGGGAAAACCGTTCTGATGATTGCGCACCGTCTTTCTACGATTACCGATGCAGATAAAATTGTTGTCATAAAAGATGGGCAGATTATTGACGAAGGAACACATGAAAACTTATTGACTTCCTGTACGCTCTATCAGGAAATGTGGAAAGCGCACATGGACACAAAAGATGTGGCGTAGGAGGTGCGAAGATGATAAAGACATTAAGCAAGATTTATCAGTTTTCAGGGAAAATGCAGGAGACAATGAAAAAAGCTATCCTTTTTTCTGTCCTGCACTCCCTTTTGATATGATGTCCTTTGGAGCATTAGCCATGGTTTTTTCGGGTTTAACAGACGGTTTTACTACGTCTATGATCTGGATGATATTTGGAATCACCCTGGCAAGTATGCTGCTTAAAATTTATTGCAGCTACATTTCAGATTTCGGCAAGGTGCAAATTGGATATTTTATGTGCGCGGAGAAACGGATTCATATTGGAGATCGCATGAAATATATGCCGATGGGGTATTTCAACGATCACAATTTGGGGAATTTGACTTCTGTCGTCACTACGACTATGGGCGATATTGAAAATAATGCGTCCATGGTGCTAACCAACATATTAGGCGGCTATATCCATGCAGCGATTATTACTATTGTTATGCTCTGTATCGACTGGCGGATCGGACTGACGATTTTGTGCGGGATTCTGCTTTTTACATGGTGCATCGGCCGGTTACAGAAAAAATCGGAAACGGTTTCGCCACAAAGACAGCAGGCCCAGGAGGCCCTCGTTTCTAATGTGCTGGAATACGTTCAAGGGATGCTGATTGTAAAATCCTTTAATCTCGGTCAAAATTCCAATAGCAAAATGAGACAGGCAATTCTGGACAGCAAGGATAAAAATCTGAAATTAGAGCGTACATTCGTCCCTTACAATATGCTGCAACAAATCATTCTCTACGGAACAAGTATTCTTGTTATAGTGGAGGGGTTGTACTTTTACCTGAATGGAACGATGGCGCTTTCCATTTGCCTGCTTATGACAGTAGCATCATTTATGCTCTTTGGTCAGCTTCAGTCAGCCGGAAATACTTCCGCACTCCTGCGGTTACTGGATGTTTCGATTGACAAAGTAAACGAAATTGACAAAACTCCCGTCATGGACGAACATGGTAAACCCGTAAAGCCTGAAAATTACAATATTGTTTTTGATGATGTTTCTTTTTCTTATGGCGAACACCAGGTTCTGGATCATGTGAGCCTGACTATACCCGAAAGAACCGTAACGGCTATCGTCGGTCCGTCCGGTGCCGGAAAAAGTACGCTTTGTAACCTGATCGCCCGGTTTTGGGATGTTGACGGAGGAAAAATTACAATCGGCGGTGTAGATGTGCGGGATTACACACTGGACAGTCTGCTTACCAATATTAGCGAAGTATTCCAAAAGGTATATCTTTTCGCTGATACCATAGAAAATAATATCAAATTCGGCAATCCAGCGGCTTCCCATGAAGAAGTTGTAAAAGCAGCTCAAAAGGCTTGCTGCCATGAGTTTATTATGAGCCTGCCAGATGGTTATGGCACCGTAATTGGAGAGGGAGGCGCTACATTGTCCGGCGGTGAAAAGCAACGGATTTCGATTGCCAGAGCAATCCTGAAAGACGCTCCTATCATCATTTTAGACGAAGCTACATCAAGCGTCGATCCAGAAAATGAAAATCTTCTGATGGGTGCTATTGCAGAACTGACAAAGAATAAAACGGTTATTATGATAGCTCATCGGCTAAAAACAGTCAGAAACGCAGATCAAATTTTCGTGTTGTCTGGTGGTCACATTGTTCAGACAGGCAAACACGAGGATTTGATAAGGCAGCCTGGTATTTATGCAGATTTCATTGGTATTCGCAAAGAAAGCGATTGGATGGAAACTAAAATAGCCGTGGGAAGGAGGAGGCAATGAAACTATATGCGTCAGGCGAGGATTACTTAGAGGCCGTGTTGGTTCTTCAAAGGAAACAGGGCATGGTTCGCTCCGTTGATCTTGCCCGGCACATGGGCTTTAGCAAACCGAGCATCAGCCATGCGGTAGGCGTTTTGAAAAATGGAGGTTTTCTGACCGTGGATGATGATGGGTTCCTTCATCTGACCGTCATAGGTCGGGAGATTGCCGAGAAAATCTATGAACGCCATTTGTTTTTATGGAGCAGCTTATCGCCGCAGGCGTTGATCCCAAAACTGCGGAGGCCGACGCCTGCCGGATTGAACACATTATCAGCGATGAGAGTTTTGACCGGCTGAAAGAGGCAGCCGCACAAGAGCAAGAATAAACCGAATAAGCCAAGCGATCCTGCCCCGACCAACGGGAAAAAAAAAAAACCGTTGCAGGGCAGGTAGCTTCGTGCGCCCATAATGGATTTTCAAGGACTGCGGCGGTTTTGAGTACATCAAGGCCGCCGTTCCTTATGCCCTCGACAAAGGAGTGACGACTACACGCTGACACGGCGGCTTTAGGAGGGAGCCGCCGTGAAGCAAAGACCGCTTCGACATAATTCGGCAGGAATTTACCTGTCAAAAAAGCCTGACCGTCAATCGGCCACCATCTGCTTATGAACAGGCACTATCGTGGCTGGTCCATAAGCGTCATAAGTCCTCTTTTAGCAGCGCCAGCCGCCGTTCTTCGGATGCTGGCGCTTTTCTTTGTCGTTTTTCGGGAATTTCCCGAAAGGTGTCGCTCACCGCCTTCATTTCGGTTCACCCGTCAACACATGAATCGAAATGGAGGTACATAATGCAGAAGATCAATCTTCGGGAACTGTATCCCGATGTGTATAAAACCGATGTCTTTGTAGACGTGGCCGAGGAAGTTGTGGCCGCGATACGGGGCCAGGAGCAGGACGATGCCGCCTATGAACGCCGGAAGTTCCGGCACAAGGCTCACTACTCTCTGAACCGGGAGGATGGCATTGAAAACGATGCCCTCAACCGGCCACTCACCCCGGCGGAAGTCCTGGAGCAGAAGCTGCTGCGGGAGGAAGTGTATGCCGCGCTGATGCAGCTGACCGCCATCCAGGCCCGGCGTATCTACGCCCGGTTTTACCTGGGCATGACGGTGGCCGAGATCGCCCGGATCGAGGGTGTGCTGACCGCCGCCGCGTGTGGGAGAGCATCCGGCGCGGACTGAAGAAGCTGGCGCGGTTGCTGGATACGGCCCAATAACCTGACCGCCGCATAGCGGCAAAAAGAGAGCCGGTGGAGGTTTTTATTCCTCCACCGGCTTACTTATTCTCTAAATGTTCATCTGGGTCAACCCCAGCCGTCTGCACCATCTCTTTTAGCTCATCAGTCAACGCACGGGTCGAGTTTAACAGCACTTTTCTGGCAGCCGGAGGGCACGAAAGGTAAAGCTGCCGCATATCGTTGGCGGCTTGCTCATCTTCAGGCAGATCGAGATTCATCAGGGAATCTAAAGATAAATTCAAGACTTTGCAAAAAGCGCGCAGAACCTCAAAAGAAGGATTCTTCATCCCTCTTTCGCAGCCTTGAACGTGCTTTAGAGAAACGTGGCTCAGATCTGCGAGTTCCTGCTGCGTCAATCCTTTTTCCTTACGCGCTTTTTGTATCCTTCGTCCCAGCTCTTTTATCAGTTCCATAGGCACTATCGTCTCCTTTATCATATTTTATCGTGCCCATTTCCTTGCAGGAAGAACCTCATAAAAGGCGTTTTTGAGTACGATAGTACCTATTTTGTTGTGCTTGTAAGGAGATTGCGCTGTCCGCAGCTTCTATGAAGGGACAAGGCAAAATATTTTTTCAAATAAATCGCAGTACAGACAGGACAAATCGCCTGTTTTTGTCATGGCTGTCAAGAAGGAGCTTTTCTTTCGCTGACCTTTGACAACTGAATACACGGCAGAACAGGTACATAACCCGCGCATGAGCGAGTGCAGGACGCCGCGAAGATGGAGCAGCCAGGAGGTGATGGACAAGCTGTTTCGGAGCGATCAACGTCCCTGCGACCCGGATGGTGGCACATCCGGCGCGATGAGGGCGCGGGGGCTTAAAGATACTTCCTCACGGCCCGCCAAAGACTTGGGGGGGACCCTGCGGCACACGATACGAACGATGCTGCGGAGTTATGACAGCCGCGCCAGCGGAGACCTGTTGTGTTCCCATCGTCAGGGGGCGTGGCAAATATGACGAGTAATCCGAACAGAATAACAGTAGCCGCACCAGGTTTTTTATCCGAAGATTTCTTTCAGACTGGTGCGGCTGTTTAAGTATTAAGATATTAAGGAGGCGAGAGTGATGTTTGAAAAATTCCATCGAGGTGACATATATTCGGCTGATTTAAGCCCTGGTATCGGCTCCGAACAAAGTGGCTCTCGTCCTGTACTTATTCTTCAAAACAACGTGGGAAATTGTTTCAGTCCTACGATTATTATTGCAGCAATTACCAGTGTAAGCAAAAAAAGCAGAAAGTTCCCCACGCATTACCACTTAAATGACAGATGCGGTTTGGTGAAACCATCTGTTGTTATGCTGGAACAGATCAGAACAATCGACAAGTCGAGGTTAAAAAACTATATTGGTCATCTAAACAAGGATGACATGGAAAACATAAATAAGACGCTCTTGTGCAGTCTGGGGATTACATAAAAGTGCCGAAAGGCCGTATCATTTTCAGGCTGTGCAAGTAGAGTTATAATTTCGTTAGGAATTGCGGAGGTGATTCTGAATGGAGAATATCCAGCATAAAAGCGCATTGATTCCTTCAGATGAAATCCGGTCAGAAGAACTTCTGGCGGAACAAAAATTTGAAGCGTTTATCACTTCGCTGGCACATATCATCGAGAAATATGGTATGAGAGTGCTGGGCGAGGTTGACGGAGCTGCGTGAGAATCGCAGCTTTACATAGGATATTTTCCAAAAGTAAATTTTGGAGGTATGAATTATGAACCGGTATGGAAAACGCTGTGTTTTGTATCCGAGGGTCAGCACAGAGATGCAAGTGGACGGATACAGCCTGGAAGGTCAAAAAATATGCTGACACGATTTGCGGATCGTGAGGAAATGATCGTTGTTGATACTTATGAAGATGCCGGTAAATCCGGTAAATCCATTGAGGGACGGCCTGCCTTTCAAAAAAATGCTCAGAGATATTGAGGATGGCTTGGACATTGACTATATTTTAGTGTATAAGCTGTCACGGTTTGGCCGTAATGCAGCAGATATACTTAACTCTTTGGAGTTGGTTCAATCTTATGGTGTAAATCTGATTTGTATAGAAGAAGGGATTGATTCCTCTCAGACAAGCGGAAAACTTTTGATTTCTGTACTATCTGCTGTAGCTGAGATTGAGCGTGAGAATATTATCGAGCAGACGATGAACGGGCGGCGCGAAAAGGCACGGCAGGGTGGATGGAATGGTGGCTTTGCTCCCTACGGATATACACTGGAAGATAACAAGCTGATGATTGAAGAAACAGAGGCTGTGGCAATACGGAAGATTTTTGAATTATATACTTCATCGGAAATTGGTTTGGGTGGTATCGCGAATCAGTTGAATTTACAAGGTATACGGAAAATTCCGAGGCAGAATGGCACATTAGAGGATTGGACAGGACATTTCATTAAACTGATATTGGATAATCCGGTTTATTGCGGTAAAATTGCCTATGGACGGAGAACGAAGGAAAAAGTCAAAGGCACAAAAAACGATTACCAGATGAAAAGAAATGACGATTACATTCTGACAGAGGGACAGCATAAAGGAATCGTTAGTGAGGAGGTATGGGAAAAGGCTCATGCCAAGCGTCTTAGAACCGGAGTAAAGCAACCGTCAAAAATTGGGCGGGATCGAGTCCATTTGTTATCCGGTCTGCTGAAATGCCCGGTTTGTGGAAGTCCCATGTATACGAATAAACACGCATGGACAAATAAAGATGGCACTTACAAAGAAATTTACTATTATGTATGTAGTCGGAATAGAATGGTCAGGGGTAAGCATTGTGAATATAAGGCAATGCTGAAAAAGACCGATATTGAACCGATGGTCATTGAGGCAATTCGTGAGATCGTAAGGAATGAGGAATATGCCCAGGCCATTAAAAAACGGATTGGTGTTCAGATTGACACGAAAGCAGTGGATAAAGAACTGGAGGGCTATCAGGCAAAGCTGAAGGAAGTTGATCTGAATAAGACAAGATTGGAACGGGAAATTGACAGTCTCCCTGCTGATGCAAAATACCGGGAACGAAAGCTCCATGATATGACCTTGCGGTTAGATTCCCTATATGATGTCATTGTTGAGCTGGAGGAAAAAATCGAAGATGCCAAACTTCGGCGAGATGCAATTAAGCAGCAGGCAATTACTCTTGAGAATATTTACAAAATCATGGTGAATTTCGACTGCGTTTATAATATAATAAATGACGAAGAAAAGAGAAATGTGGTCACAGCCTTGATTAAGGAAATTGAAATTTACAGAAATGACGAGTCTGAATATCCGCTAAAGCGGATTGGCCTGAATTTTCCGGTGTTCAAGGATGGCGGGGAAGTTACGGAGCTTTTGTGGGACAAAGGGAATACCGTTGAGACGGTTGTCTTGCTTTCCAAGGGCGAGGTCGACTCGAAAAAGATTCGGGTTGAGTTCTCTTTGGAAGATATGGATATGTCCGAGTTCCAAGATGGAGCAACCTATCCGCAGATCAAGGAGTATGTGTTGGAGCATACCGGGTTAAAGGTATCCAACCTTTATATCTCACAGATTAAGCGGAAATGTGGGATTGAGGTTGGTAAGAACTACAATATGCCGAAATCCGAGGATTCCAGACAGCCCCAGTGTCCGCCGGAAAAAGAGAAAGCAATCCGAGAAGCATTCAAATATTTTGGGATGATCTAACATCCCGTAGAATGGAGGTTTCTTATGGATAGATTGATTTCTTGTGAGTTCAACATGGATACCGCTTGTGTGGAACTGAAATTTTTAGATGGCAGCATGATTGCCATTGATACCATCGCCGTGGAGAATGAGGTTGCTGACAATATGTATCAACGGTCAGAACTGGATTATCTAATCTACAATGACCCGATTGGATATGCAGACTTGATATTGAACGGAAACCCCGAAATTTATCTAAAAACTGTAACTGAATGTAAACCCTTAGATTAAAACTCAGCCCTCTGCCTTTTCCTTGGCAGAGGGCCGTTTTTGCTTAACAGTTATTGAGCATCCCTTAACTGATCTACAATACTGCATTTCGCTGCGTTATCATACATCATGCAAGGAATCAGCCACCCAAGCAGAAGAAATACCGGAATTGTCAGCAGGACAGGCAGAACGGTGAACCGATACTCAAAGAACCAGAACATACTGCCCAGCATTTTCCCCGCAAGAGGTCCCACCGCCAGTGAAAGCACAAAGGCCACCGATACGGAAGACATTGCGTAAAACAACCCCTCGTAGATCAGCATGGTTTTGAGCTGTCGGGGCGTCATTCCTACAGCCTGAAGCACAGCAAATTCCCGGCGGCGGGAAAGAATACCGGTCATCATGGCATTGAAGAAATTTAAGAGTCCCACCAGCCCAATGATAGCACAAAGGATACCACCGATCAGAAGGAACATCTGCCGGAACTGAGCAAACTCAGAGCGAACCGTAGCTTTGCTTTCATACATCAAGGGCGAAAACTCACCGGCCGTGAGCTTCGATAGATATTGCTCTGCTTCGGCCTCGTCTGCGTCGTCTGCTGTGTCGAACAGGTAGAGCATCGGAATGGCCGCACCACCGCTGTCCCGCTGTGCGGTATCCACAGACAAAACTGTCTCATATCCAATACCACCATAACGATAACTCATGGAATACGGAAGCTCTACCAAGGCGCAGACCGTGTACTCTACATCTCTGGCTCCATACAGTTTTTCCTGAAGGTACTCCTCCGGTGTATCTTCGGTGCGGAGTTCCCCGGTGCGGCTGTCGATATATTTCACATCGTCCGCATAGGTGGCGGTGATCGTGTCTCCCACCTTAGGGTAGTATTCAGGATTGGGCAGATTACCGTAGTCATCTAAGGAAACCGCAATGGCAATAGCGTTATTGTTTGGCTCCAGCATAGGAGAAATATCTCCGTCGAACACTTGCAGCTTGTCAAACAGACTGTTATCCAGAGCCTCAATTCTGGTCTTTCCCATCACCATATTGCCCCGGTGCTCCAGGCGGCTCATATGGCTGTCCAACTGCTCGGCGCTTTCGAACCATGCATAGTCCTGCCGCAGAGCATCCTCCGTCATCCACAGATATGCGGGTTTTCGCACAGCATATCCCGTGCCGGAAAGACGGGCCTTTGTGTTTGCTGCGATCTCTCCGATCTGTTCTGGCGTGATGAATTCATCTGCTGAGTTGTAACGGAAATAGTCGGGCGTGCGGACGATAAAATCGGCGCAGGTCTTGGCGGATACATACTTCTCCATGCTGAAGCCGCCCACAAAGGTACACAGTGCATTGAACAGTGTCACCGACAGTGCCAGAGACACCACCACCAGTACCGTCTTTTTTTTGTTTCGTCCCAGATTGGCAAAGGCCATCTGATGGAGCTTCGCTCCCCGGGTGCTGCGCTGTTTTTTCTTGGTCTGCATCGCATCCGTATATTTGGTAGCCTCCACCGTAGAGACCTTGGCTGCCATTTTTCCAGGCTTGGAACAGGACAAGAGCACCGTCAACAGGGCAAACAGCATGGAACCAAGGAAGATCACAGGCGAAGTGCTGATGGTGGTGATGCCTGCATCCAACTGGGTGGAGCGCAAGACAACAGGAACCAAAACAGCGCCAATGCCGTAGCCCAGCAGCAGCCCCGCCGGAATACCGATCAGACAAAGCAGAAGTGCCTGCTGGCGAATGATGCGTTTGAGCTGCCGGGGCGTTGTGCCAATGGTTTTCAGAAGTCCGTAAAACCGGATATCCCCCGCAACAGAGATCTGAAAAATGTTATAGATGATAAGATACCCCGTGAAAATCACCAGCAGCAAAAAAGCTGCTATGGCGATCATCAGCTCTGGATCGAGCTGTGACTCCAGCTGGGATGAGGTATATCCCCAGTTGACGCCGATCCGGACGCTGTTAGGATCGGTATAGCTGTCCCATGTGTAGCCAAGATCGGTATCCACCTGCTCCATCTGCCCTTGAATATTTGTACTGGAAGCCATCATGACATTCAGGTCAGTGCGGAAGGGCTGTAAACCTGTTTTCACTGCCTGCGCTTCGATATCATCTGCGTAATCACGGCTGATGTTGATGTAGTGAACAGGCATTAGTTCATCATATTCCCAATAGCCCACCAGCGTAAAGGTATCTGTTACAGTAAAGGCGGTTTGATCCTTGTCCGTGATGGAATAGGAAACCGTGACCTCTGCGCCAAGCTCTGGCGTTACGCCAAGCAGCTGCAACGCTGTCGTATCCATAGCCACCTCTTTGCCGATTTCGGGCATCCGCCCGGTAGTGGGGGTGGCATAGCTCCATTTGGTGCAGTTGGCATCCATGTAGCTGATCTCTGCCGGTACTTTGGCAAAGACCCCCTCCGCAGTGATACCGATTACCTTCCGTATCCCCGCAGCCTTCACCTTTGGGTGGGCAGCGATGCGTTCCGCCTGCTCGGGGGAAACATCCTTAAAGGTGCCGTGTGCATAGCCGCCTACCTGCCGAAACTGGTAGGTTTCATAGCTGGCGTTCAGTGACAAGACAATGGTGAACATGGACGTAAATAGCAGCGTTGTCAGCGCAATGGCAAAAATAGCGATCAGATTGCGGCGACGGTTCGCATAAAGAGATTTTAAGCTGAGCTTTCGAATACATTTTCTGTTTTTGACATTCATCGTAGCCACCTCCTACAATATAGTTACGGTCATAGGCACGGCAGCCAGCCGTGTCTATTTCCATCTCAAAGCCGAAGCTGTTAGAATGTGAGAGTAAATGGCCTGACACATTTCACCTTGGGCCAGCACGCCCGTATGGGAGTCAGTCAGCCGCCTCTCTCATTCGCAGCATTCGATTTAAGCAGGTTGAACCACCGTTTCGGTGCGTTCGTGTCATACCACAGGAGATTGAACAGGCAATGAGTAAAAGCGGTCGCCATGAATTTCAACATCAGGAGGTACAGCAAATGAACGCAGTCGGTATCGATGTTTCCAAGGGCAGGAGCACGGTGGCAATTCTCCGTCCTATGGGCGAGGTAGGCCAGACACCCATCGACGTCATGCACAATGCAGTCAGTCTGGAGCGTTTGGCGTATCAAATCCTCACACTGGGTGAAGACACGCGCGTTGTCATGGAGGCAACCGGACGGTACCACGAACCGATTGCCAGAGAACTGCATGCCCACGGGATATTCGTTTCTGTCATCAATCCCATCGCCATCCACGGGTATTGCACAAGCGGCACTGTCCGCAAAGTCAAAAATGACCAAAAGGATGCTCTGAAAATTGCACGATTCGCACTTGACCGCTGGACTGAATTGCGCGAATATACCCCTATGGACGCTTTGAGACAACAACTGAAAATCTTCAGCCGCCAGTATAATCTCTACATGAAGTCTTGCGTGGCATTGCAAAGCAATCTCATCTCACTGACCGACAAGGTGTTCCCGGGAGTCAACGAACTGTTCAAAAGCCCTCAGAGAGCAGATGGTCATGAGAAGTGGGTGGACTTTGTTACGACCTTTTGGCACTGTGAGTGTATCAGTACGGTCAGCGAAAATGCATTCACAGAGCGATACCAGAAGTGGTGCAGGCGCATGGGATACAATTTCTCTCTAACCAAGGCTGCTGACATTTACACTGAGAGCCTCGGTCATATCATTACACTGCCAAAAACAACAACACAAAGCTGCTGATCCAGACAGCTGCCAAGGAGTTGACCGCAATGAACGAACTGATTGCTGTTGTACGCGGTGAGATGACTCGTCTTGCAAGGGAACTGCCGGAGTACGAAACCGTTCATGCCATGTATGGCGTGGGCGACACAACGGCCGCGCAGCTTATAGCAGAGATCGGCGATATTCGCAACTTTCCCCGCCGCAGCTCCCTCGTCGGCTTTGCCGGTGTTGACCCGGCCATCAATGACTCCGGCAAGAGTGTCGGCAACAGCATGGCAGCTACGAAACGCGGTTCCCCACATTTGCGCAAGACGCTGTTTCAGATCATGACGATCTATCTGCGCCTGACACCGCAGGATGAACCCGTATACCAGTTCCTCGATAAGAAGCGCTCTGAGGGCAAGCCGTATTATGTCTACATGACAGCCGGTGCCAACAAGTTCCTGCGCATCTACTACGCCCGGGTGAAGGAATGCATAGCAAATCTGGACGCATCTGCCGAGGACAGCGAAACAGCCGAGTAATCTGCTCATGGACACCTCTCAGCTGATGAACCATGTTGTTCACCGGCAGCTTTGCTATACCCTTTTTACTCAAGTCCCGATTGAACCTTTCTTTCAATTGGGGCTTGACTTTTTATTTGCAGGCTCCCGTTAGTTCTGGGAGACGATCCGACCATCTTCGATACGGATAATGCGGTCTGCCATCTGCGCAATTTCTTCGTTGTGAGTGATCATTACGATTGTCTGGGCGAACTTTTGACTGGTGACTTTCAAAAGGCTCAATACATCCTGGCTGGTTTTGGAATCCAGATTGCCGGTGGGTTCATCTGCCAGAATGATAGCGGGTGCTGCCGCCAGCGCACGGGCGATTGCCACACGCTGTTGCTGACCGCCGGAGAGCTGATTGGGCAGGGCATCCAGACGCTCATCCAGCCCAAGGGTCTGCACGATCTGCTGTACGAAATCCTTATTGACCTTTCCACCGTCCAGTTCAATGGGTAGAATGATATTTTCATATACATTCAGCACCGGAACAAGATTATATGCTTGGAACACAAAGCCGATTTTCCTGCGGCGGAAGATGGTCAGCGCTTCCTCCTTCAGGGAGAAAATATCCTGTCCGTCCACCATGACCGTGCCGCTTGTAGGGCGATCCAGCCCGCCCAGCATATGCAACAGCGTGGATTTTCCGGATCCGGATGCGCCGACAATTGCAACAAACTCTCTCTTCTTCACACTTAAATCAACTCCATCCAACGCATGAACTGCGTTATTACCGGAGCCATAAATTTTTCTCAGGTTCTTTTGCCTGTAAAACCTCCATAAACGAGTACCTCCATGAAAAAATCTGTATGTATGAAAGAAAATGATCCTTTGATACATACAGATTATCGCATAGGATTCTTTCCACATTCTTTCCGGCGGAAAATGAAATCTAACAGTTTTGATAGAATTGTTGTTATTTCGGCAGAAATATGGAAAACGTACTTCCTTTTCCCGGAACGGAAGCAACCTTGATATAACCGCCCTCGCCGGATATGATCTGTCGGGCAAGGTATAAGCCGATGCCCACACCTTCTTGTTTCTGCACACTATTTGAGCGGTAAAAGCGAGCAAATATCTTCGCTTGCTCACTTTCCGGGATGCCTGAACCGGTATCCGATATATCGATCCTTGAAAACATTTCATAGCTTACGGCAGAAATAGTAATGGTGCCATGATCCGTATATTTGATGGCATTGTCTACGATATTAGCCAGCGCTTCCGCTGTCCATTTGAAGTCGAATACAGCAAAAGCATCGGTATCTTGCAGTCGCAAAGACAATCCTTTTTCAGAAGCCTTGGCGGTATATTGTTCTACTACGCTTTCAAGCAGTGGCTGTAGTGATGCTTGCTGAGGGGCAAATGAAATGATCCCATTTTCCAGTCTGGAAAGTTTTACGAGAGAATCAATCAAAAATCGCAGCTTTTCCGATTGTTTGTACAGCGCCTCCACATTTGCCTTCGCCGATGCAGGCAGAGTTTCCTCCTTCAGAAGCTCGCTGTATAACAGCAGGTTTGCAATCGGCGTTTTCGTCTGGTGGGAAATGTCTGCAATCAAGGTTTTGATTTTGTCTTTTTCCTGCGCTATATTTTGAGAAGATGCTTCTGCTGCGGAAAGATAGTGCGCAAACTTCGTTTCCAATGCAGACAGCTGGCTTTCATCAAAATTGTTTTCAGAAAAGGAGCCGGTCATGGCAGCGTCTAGCATCCTTTCGATTTCTTCCATCGTTTTTCTGGCCTTTCTCCGCTCCCATAACACAACAGCTGCCGCCGCCAGAAAACACAGCAGTATGATCACAATGCCGGTTTTATTCATCTTTTGTCACCCAGCTATAACCGATTCCATAGACGGTTTTAATGTATTTCTGTGCGCCAAGCTTATCCCTCAGACGCTTGATCGTAACAGACAAAGCATTTTCATCTACATATTCTGCGCCATCTGTCCAGACCCGGTCGACAAGGTCTCCACGGGTCATGGTTCGGCCTCGGTTTTCAACAAGCAGACGCAGTAATTTTTGTTCTGTTTTACTCAATTCCACTTTTGAATCTCCCACATAAAAGGTCATAGCCTCAAAGTCAAAGTGAAAAAGATCAATATGGAACGACGCATTTTTATGGTTTGACGCTTGCTTTCGCAGTTGGGTATTCACCCTTGCCCGCAAAACCGAAAGAGAAAAGGGCTTGGTAATATAATCATCAGCGCCCCTCTCCAGTCCGTCTACGATATCCAGATCGGTGTCATTGGCAGTCAGCAGAATAACAGGAACTCCGGGCAGGTTTTCCTTGACCTCCCGAAGCAGCTCGAGCCCACTGCCATCCGGCAGATTGATATCCAGCAGGATCAGGGATACACTCCCGTAAAGCAATTGTTCTCTTGCCGCTTTTAGATCATGGCAGGATATGTAATCGCTCAACAATTGCCGTCCTGTGAAAGAGGCGACTCCTGTGCGATAATATAGTTATCGAGAACTTTTGAGAATTCTCAGTAATTCTCGATAATTATTGAGAATTCTTAAAAAATTCTCAAGTAGAGGAGACATCGCGATGCAAGTGAGTCAGATGAAGCGGGCAATAAGTCAGGAACAATGGAAACAGCGCATTGTGGAGTGCCGCAATTCAGGGGTTACGGTCAAGGAATGGTGCCGGGAGCAAGGAATAAGTTATTCTACCTACTACCGCCATGAGCAAGCATTATTGAAAGGTGCGCAGGATTCCAGCGATATACCGATTTCAGAGCAGGCACCGCAAACATTACCCGTCCCATTCGTAGATGTCTCTGAAATGTGCCAAACAACCTCCAAAACCCATGCAGATAGCATTGTAATCCAAGTCTCAGCTCCCGGCTTTAAACTCAAGGTTACCGGAGAAGCTGCAATGAGGGCATTGAAAGAAATCGAACGGGTGCTGCGCAATGCTTAAAGATGCCACAGGATTTAAGAAGGTTTACATTGCAGCCGGAAAGACGGATCTTCGCAAAGGAATGGACTCGCTGGCAGCAATAGTCAGTTTGCAATTTGAACTTGATCCATACGAGACGGATATTCTATTCCTGTTTTGCGGTAGTACTCGACGTGTTATAAAAGGTCTTGTATGGGAGGGAGACGGTTTTGTTCTGCTCTCGAAGCGTTTGCAAAACGGAGTGTTCCAGTGGCCGCGTGACAGGCAGGAAGTCATGGACCTTACGCAGAAGCAGTTCTCGGATTTAATGAATGGGTTAAGCATTGTAAGCACGATACGAACTGCGCAGCCCAAATATTTGTGCTGAAAGATATGGCAAAACGTAAAATTTTCGGTCACGCCAGATTCATTTTTTGCTTTGCGGAAACTCTACCCACTACAAACGTCTGCATCCCGAGAGAGCCTCTGCTGTAGAGGCTCTTTTTTTCGATTTGACCGAAAAGCAGGATTGAAGCCTGACAGGCGTCTCTCCTCAGCTCAGCGCACACTGTGCATGGGCAAAATGCCAAATGCTGGCTGGGGTTCGATTGGACAGCATAGCCAGAAAAGAGTACAATAGTATGTAAAGAAAACACTTTTTTGATGGAGAGAACTGCCATGACTAAGCTTACAGCAGAAGAATTGAAGGGCTATACCAAAGAGGACATGATTGCTTTGGTAATGCAGATGCAGGAAGCACTGGCGGTTTCAAATGCAAAACAGTTTGGCAGAAAAAGCGAAACGATGGAATGCCTTGGACAGGTAAGCCTGTTTAATGAGACTGAAATGTATGCGGATGCATCTGTACCTGAAGCAACCGCTAAGAAAGCACATGGCAAAAAAGAAGGCCAGCAAGCAGAAAGAAAACGTCTCCAGACTGCCCCTGCGCGTACAGAACCACGAGCTTCCCGAGGAAGAATTGGTTTCTGTCTTTGGTGAAAACGGCTGGAAGCGGTTGCCGGACAAGGTATATCTGAAAGTGGAATATCTGCCGGCTCGACAGGAGTGCGTGGAACACCATATTGCAATCTATGCGGGTATACGCAAAGAGGACAGGCAGAAGACTGTCGTGCAGACACCGCATCCTGTTGAAGTTATTGAGAAGAGTCTGGCAACATCCTCGCTTATTGCCTGCATTATGAATATGAAGTATGTAAACGCCATCCCGCTCTACCGTATGGAGCAGGAGTTTGCGCGCAACGACCTTGTCATCTCCCGCGCCAACATGGCGAACTGGATGATCTATTCCACGGAGCATTATTTCAGCCTCATGTATGACCTGCTTAAAAGTATATTGTGCAAAAAGCACGTGGTGCAGGCAGACGAGACTACCTGTAATGTGGTACGGGATGACCGCCCGGCCGGCACAAAGTCCTATATGCATGTGTACAGAACGAATGAGTTTCAAAAGGGCCGGCAAATCGTTCTGTACAAATACAGCCCGGGGCGTGGGCACAAGGTAGCCGCTGAGTTTCTGGAGGACTTTCACGGATATCTGGAAACGGATGCTTTCAGTGGCTACAAGGCTCTGGAAAAGGAGCAGACGCAAATTACAGCAGCTTTTTGCTGGGCCCATGCTCGCAGAGACTTTTCTGATGCCTTAAAAGCAGTCGGTGCCAAGAGCGGAGTTGCAATACCGCAGGAAGGTTCCGTTGCCGCTCAGGCACTAGCCAAAATAGCAGAGATCTACCATCTTGAAGGATTGCTGAAAGATTTCTCACCAGAAGAACGTCTGCGCCGCCGCCAAAAGGAGATTGCTCCTTTGGTAGAGGCTTATTTCGCATGGGTAAAAGAGCAGAACCCTTTGCAGATTGGCAGCAAGAAAACCTGTGATGGATTGGCTTACAGCCTGAACCAAGAAAAGCAGCTGAAAATGTTCTTGTGTGACGGAGAGATCCCTATTGACAACTCTGCAAGTGAGCGTGCTATCCGCCCCTTTACAGTCGGGCGCAAAAACTGGATGATGCTCAACACCCCCAGAGGAGCACAATCCAGTGCGACTCTCTACAGCATTGCAGAAACAGCCAAGGCCAACAATTTGAAGCCGTATGAGTATTTCCGTTTTTACTGGACGAGATTGCAGAGCATCTTTATGGCCGGAAGCATGATCCGAATGACCGTGCGTTCTTAAATGATCTGCTGCCGTGGTCGGACAAGCTGCCTGACGTTTGCAAAAAGAAAATTTGAAGTTTGCTGGAGCCGGGTTTGGCTCCAGCTCTATTTTTGCTCGATGGCTGTGGTTGAGCGGTTACGCAGGATATAATCTGACGGTCATCTGCTTTCAGTGCTTTACTTAAACCCTGATTCAACCCTATATCATCTTCAATAATCAATAATTGTTCCATGTATCTCACTCCCTCGTTATTCAAAGGCCACCATTATTTCCTTGGGTAATTTTTCGTTCTCACAGTTCAGAAGATAGGCGATTGCTCTGCTTGCAAATTTGTTTGTTTCCACTGTATCCCAATCGGCAAGCAAAATGACCTCTGCCTTGCCGTTCTCAAAATCTAATGATATTTCGCCCCATTCGCCGTCGCAGTCTGCCTGATATTCGTAGATTGCGGCGGCGATTTTTTTTTTTTCGCTTGGTCTTGGATTTCTGTTTTAGCCGGACTGCATGGATTGCGCCCTCGGCAACCAAAAATTCCGTCAACTTGTCCACTGCTTTTCGGTAGGCTCGTTCTGCACCGCTGGCTGTACTGCCCTCAAACATAACCGCCAGTTCTTCAAAGGTGGGGCGGTCTTTCCATGAGCTGACACGCCCACAGGTCATGCAAATTGCTAATCGTTTTTCGAGCAAGGTCTGTTCCCGGTAATTCAGTTTCTCAAATGCCCGCTGCACCTTTTCTGCCTGTATGCCGTTCCAGAGGATATCGGTATAGTTCCAGCTATCGTCAAGGGCTACATCCTCGCCTGTTTCTTCGCCGTCCTCGTCTGTGACATAGAAAGGCTGCTGATTGCGGATACCTCGCACAACTTTCAGATAGTTTTCGGCAAGAGCAAGATCACAGTTGTATTTCTTGGAAAACTCGTTGACCGCATCCTTGGTATTGTGGTACAGCCAAGCCATTGACCGCACCATTTTGTAATTGGTCAGAGAGGATACCGACCATTTTTCTTCGCCCATGCGAAAACGGAGCATAGCATCCCGGATGAACGGATAAATGTATGTAGCATACTCTGCACCCTTGGCAAGGTCATAGTCCATCAGCTTTTGGAGCATTTGCTCCCGGCAGGAGAGCTTTATATCTATAAATCGGTCTGTGTCATACAGATCGCCGCCATCCACACCGAGAAAGTCTTTGATGCGCTTGTTAAGCTGCGGCTCGTAGTGGTGTAGGAAGAATGAGAAATGTATCAAATTCTTTTCCTGCAAGGCAGACAGGATATATTCGTTCAGACTGCCTACCTTTGGCGGCTCAGGTTCCAGTTGGAAGATGCGCTCTGCCACATAGGGAATGATACCATCACCGTGCGGATTGACTTGGTGTTTCGGTATGTATCCGGTCATATTCCATGTAAAATCACTCAGCATAGCGCACCTCCCTTCTCATTTCTATAAGAATCCCTTAAGACATTCTTTCATAAAAAGCATGAAGTATTTCTGCCAATTCCTGCGGTGATTCAATATTAACTTCATGTCCGGCACCAATAATCGTTTTTAATTCCACGTTCTTAAGCAATTCTGCCAATTCAATAGAAGCATTTTTATTCGCAGTATCTTTCTCGCCATATAACAATAGTGTAGGGCATGATATTTTGTGCAGAGAGTTGTTAAAGTCCAACTCCATCATGGTTTCGCATAGAAGTAAGAAATCAGCTTTTCTAAATCCCATTTGTTGAAACATGGATTTAGGCATAAATCTAAAGAGAAGATTTTGAAATTTCAGAAGCTTCTTGGGCATTTTATATTGTGTGGCGATAAGCACCAAGGAGCGAACTTTTTTCGGATATTGTATAGCATAGTTCAGAGCTAATACGCCCCCAAGCGATAAACCGCACAAATCAATAGGCTCATCATATTGATTGCAGTAATCTGAAAATGCAGCATATAGATTATCATAGGTCACTTCTTTGCTATGAACTAAATCAGGAAGATTCGGACACAAGCTGTAATCAGTAGTTTGCAAAATATCTATTGTTTTTGTCCAACTGTCAGATGTTTGTCCTAATCAATGCACATATATTTGTTTCATATTGTTCCCCCACTAAATATGTATCTTAGCTTCTGCAAGCAAAGCAGCCTGTTCCATTTCTTTTTCATAAGCTCCTTTGGCATAAGCAACATCACTTTTTGCCCGGAGTTCTTTATCTTTTGCCAGTTTCTTCATGACCTCCGCAAGGTCAGCGTCCAGAGTACCACGCTTTACATAGCGTTTATGGTGTTCAGCCCTTTTCATATATCTGGATAATCGGATGATCGTCTGCAAGCTCTCGCTGTTCTCTGCCTTTTAGATTGCCGATCTGCCGGCAAGTGCGGTGCAGCTTGTCCCCGGTGCATAGCCGCCGCAGTATTTGGTGTGCCTTGCGTTGGTGGTGAGGAACCACTTGCCGCAGATTTTGCATTTTTCGGGGCATGACCAACACATAAGCCCTCAAAAGATCAGACCGGAACATCCCTACAAAGGAGACATAGTGCATCCGCTTGACGAGCTTTGCAACTTTTTCGCCGGGATGGATGACCGATACATACTGAACGGAATTGTTCAGGGTAGACATCCAAGCATTGCACTCTGTGATAGAAAACTCCGGCGGGAAATAGCTGCCGAACATTTTTGCAAAACCCTCTGCGGTGCGGTCTGCTTCGTTGCCGTCCGATTGTTCTGCAAAATCAAGCATCGCCGTTTGGTATTCCCCAAGGGAGTAAGCCAGATGCCCGCATACAGCGGTATAGCGCTGGAGCATCACCGCATCAGCATATTTCGGAACTTCTTCGAACGGTAAAGAATTGGTTACGGCTTTTATGGCGAACTCCACATATTTCAGAGCATTGTCCGCAGTAAAGACCCTTTCTATTCGTTCCCGGTGCTTTGGTATATCCATATAGGAGAACGGCGGCGTTTTGCTGAGAATCTCTAACATTGTCAATGCAGCTTCCTTTGCCATTGGAAAGAGTGCAGAAGTATCCTGTCCGGCATTCAGCATCCCGAGCAGCAGATTGATTTTCTCGCATTGCTCGTTCATTTTTGTAATAGTATCCGCAGGAACATTCAGTGCATCACAGGCAAGCGTGCCGACAGGGAATGTTTTGCCCTCATATATGACCGTATCCTGCCAGAAGTCCAATGTCATCAATTCTTGGTTCATGCTTACCTCCTGTCCTGTTTTTTCACTTTCTTAATTGTATCATGCTAATGTAAAGAAATCTACATCTATCAATAAGTTGTCCTGTTTTTTGAAACGGAGTTGTCCTCCGATTAGCCTGTTTTTGAGAAATCCGTCATAACCATAATAGAAGGAGCGAAGCACCTGCCAATCACTGCGGGTGCTTCGTGCTTTCCAGAATATTATGAACGGAGGGTTTTTATGACAATCTATGGAACCATCAAAGCGGCAATAAGTGTCAAGCAAGCCGCCGAACACTACGGGCTGAAAGTCAACCGAAACGGTATGGCTTGCTGCTCGTTCCACAATGACAGGCATCCGAGCTTGAAGCTGAATGAGGACTATTTCTTCTGCTTCGGCTGTGGAGCAAAGGGAGATGTGATCGACCTTGTGGCAAGGTTGTTCAATATGAGTAGCTATGAAGCAGCGCAAAAGCTGGCTGCGGACTTCGGACTTGACCCGAAACCGCCCACTGTCGCAGCTATGGCCAAGCCAAAGCGTCCTTATATCCGTCAGTTCCGGGAGGATGAAATGCTGTGTTTCCGGGTGCTGACGGATTATCTGCATCTGCTGGAAGATTGGAAAGTGCGGTATGCACCCAAAACACCGGAGGAGGCTCTGGATGATCGTTTTGTGGAAGCCTGCCAGATGCACTGTCCTATCGAATATATGGCAGATGTGCTGACCGTGGGTGATCTGGAAGAGCGGGTGGCATTGGTGGACGAGCTGATGAAGGAGGGAAAAATTACTTTTCTGCAAGAGTACATCACACGAAAGAAAAAGGAGGTGGCGCACCATGGCGAAGAACCGGAAAACGCCTGATATGAATTTGCCTGTCTGGTTTGATGGGCAGAACATCAACGAAGCTCTGTTTTGTGAAGAATTTCTGCATGAGCGCAGAATCATCTTCGCAAACGGAGCTTTTTTACGCCCGATGGTCGAGTGACGGACGATCTCCCACTGCGTGGGGAGATTTACGACAAGCTGAAATTCTGTGCCGTGAACAACATCCCCGGAAGATCACCAACATTCTGGAAGTGCTGAAACTGGAAGCGCAAGTGCCTGACTTCCCACCGGAGCAGGATCGCATCCATGTGTTCAACGGTACGCTGCTACTGAACGGCACATTTACCGAGGGCAGACCGGCTATCGTGCGAAGCCGTCTGCCTGTTGTCTACAATCCCGATGCTCCTGCGCCCGTGATCTGGCTGAACTTTTTGAATGGACTGCTCCATGCGGAAGACATTCCCACCTTGCAGGAGTTTATCGGTTATTGCCTGATCCCCTCCAACAAAGGACAGCGCATGATGGTGATTAAGGGCAACGGTGGCGAGGGTAAATCCCAAATCGGTGCGGTGCTTTCGGCTATCTTTGGCACAAACATGAAGGACGGCAGCATCGGCAAGATTTCTGAAAACCGCTTTGCCCGTGCCGATCTGGAGCACATCCTGCTGTGCGTAGATGATGATATGCGGATGGAAGCTCTGCGCCAGACCAACTATGTAAAATCCATCGTGACAGCACAGGGCAAGATGGATTTGGAACGTAAAGGCAAGCAGAGTTATCAGGGCTGGATGTTCGCCCGGCTGCTGGCATTCAGTAACGGTGATCTGCAAGCCCTGTATGACCGCAGCGACGGTTTTTACCGCAGACAGCTTGTGCTGACCACCAAGGAAAAGCCGGTGGACAGAGCTGACGATCCTGATCTTGCAGAGAAGATGAAAGCTGAAGCCGAGGGTATCTTCCTGTGGGCATTTGAAGGCTTGCAGCGGCTTGTTGCCAACAACTTTAAGTTTACGGAGAGTGACCGTATCCGGGAAAACAGGGAAGCGGTCAAGCGTGACAACAACAATATCTTTGATTTCATGGATTCCGAGGGATACATCCAGCGTAAAGCGGATGCGTCCATCAGCTCCAAGGATTTCTATGAAATCTACCGGATGTGGTGCGAAGAAAATTCCCTTGCACCGCTGAAAGCCCGCAGCTTCAGCGACGCCATGATTGCCAATGCCAGGAAATTCAATCTGGAGCATTGCAACAACATCACCAACTCTGCCGGACGGCGGGTGTGGGGATTCATGGGAGTGGAAGCTATTGCACGACCTCATATAAATGGGTTTTACGGAGATTCGCCGTGTACGTACGTACCGGAGGACATTCCGGAGGAATGGCGGCAGGTCGAGTAAATCCCATTGCTGGTACGTATGTACGCAGCAAAAGAGCGTGAAACGCTTGTTATAGAAACAGCACACATCCTCTCGTTCGGGCTGTTTCTATGTCCACAGGCTTTTGAAAAAGTGTCTGTGGACACCGGCTGCAAGAGGAAGTTGACACAGAACAGCTTCATGCAGACGGGCTGACCATGGGAAAAGGCGCAGACATTTTCGCCTTGGTCAGCAGAGGTCACCGCAGTGACCGCATTCCCCCTCGGGAGAGCCCTCGGAGAGCCCACGGCACTTTGCAGCCAGTATGGATGAAAGTGTCATAGTGGGTTATTACACTTTGAAAAAGTGCCGTTCTCCAGCCTTCCGCTGTCTGCAAATCTCAAAGAAAGGAAAAATCCATGGCAAGAAATGATGGAATAGACCGTACCGTAGCCCGGAATCAGGACTTGGAAACGCCGGCGGATGTGGCGAAGGTACAGGAACACAATGAGCGTGAAAAGGACAGCTACAGCAATCAGGACATCGTGCCGGAACGTACTGCGCTGAATGTTCACTTCAAGGCTCCCACGGACGATTATGTAAAAATGTTTGAGCAGATGGAACAGGATGGCGTGATCTCCACCAGAGGTCTGAAACCGGATGCCGTCAAATACGGTGAGTTGATCTTTGATGTGAACTCTGCTTACTTCTACAATCACGGCGGCTATGAATTTGCAAAACAGTTTTATGCCGATGCCTATAAAGCCGCCGTGGAGATCGTAGGCGGTGAGCAGTATATCCTCTCCGCTGTGATGCACGCCGACGAGCGCAACCGGGCAATGTCCGAAGCTCTGGGCGAAGATGTGTACCACTACCACCTTCATGTGGTTTATATCCCGGTGGTGGAAAAGCAGATCCTTTGGTCGAAGCGATGCAAGGATGAAGCCCTCCGGGGAACGGTAAAGGAAACGATCACGCAGGTCAGCCGCAGTAAAAAATGGGAGTCCAAGCCGGTGCTTGACAAGGATGGTAATCCAATGTTGAACGCAAAAGGAAAAAAGATTTTGAAGTCGTCCTACAGTGTGTTGCAGGATGACTTTTTTCATTTCATGCGAAATGCCGGATATACCGATGTGGAGCGTGGAGAGCGTGGCAGCACCGAGGAACATCTGACAGTGACACAGTTCAAGGTTCAGGCTGAACAGCAGCGTTTGGAAGCTGTGACCGGGCAGGTGGCACAGGCGGAGCGGGGGTTGGAGAATGCCAAAGCTGCCACGGAGAAACAGAAAAAGAAACTGGAAGCTCTGCAAAAGGAAACCAAAACAGCAAAGACCATTGCGCTGACGGTGCAGGAGATTGAAACGATGGGAAAGAAAGCCACATTCGGAAACAATATCACGCTGACACCGGATGAATGCGACACGCTCAAACGCTATGCGGTCAATGGCATTATCGCCAATGCTGACAACAAGCGTCTGAAAGAAAAACTGGCTTCCGCTGAAAAGACGGTTTCCATCTGGAAACAGCGGTATGAAGCGGTAAACGAAAAATATATGGAACTGAAACAGAAAGCCCAGCCTTTTCTGGATGCACTGGAAATTGCATCCGAAAGGGTTCGGGCTTTTATCAATTCTATCCTCATCAGAGGAAAGGAAACGCAGGAACACAAACACCCTGCCCGGAAGCGTGGACAGGATATGGAACTTTGATGGAGGAATCGCCTATTGAAGAAATATTATGAGGAAGCGAAATATAATGCGGCATTTGACCGCTGTGTGGATGTTATGAGCCAGATGCTCCAGAAATATGGACATCAGGTTTTGGATAAATTAGAGCAGGATACTCCACAAACGGTGGAGTGTTCCAAGGATGATAAGCAAGCGCAGCCTTTGACGGATAAGGCTGCGTAAAAATTTACAATTTACACGTTGCGTATTCGTTGCGGCTATGCTATAATGATTACGCAACGTGTATTTTTGCTTTTGTGGAGAAAAGACGGATGGATTGTAAAAACAGAATTATTAAGTTGCGTGAAAGCACAGGACTGAACCGGAAAGATTTTTGCAAGCTCGTCCATATTCCTTACCGGACTATGACCGAGTGGGAATTGGACAACCGCCATGCACCGGATTATGTGCTTAGACTTTTGGAGTATTATATCCGCAACGAGGGATTGATGGTAAAAGAAATGAGCGAAGGAGGTAGCGATTCTGAAAAAGAAGCAACTTAAATGTTATCTATATACGAGAGTGTCCACCTCCATGCAGGTAGACGGATACAGCTTGGATGCCCAGCGGGACAAGTTGCGGAAGTATGCGGCATACGAGGATATGGTCGTTGCCGGGGAGTATTCTGACGAAGGATTTTCCGGCAAGAACATCCAAGGGAGGCAGGAGTTTCAACGGATGCTGAACGACATCCAGGACTGCAAAGACGGCGTTTCCTATGTGCTTGTCTTTAAGCTCTCCAGATTTGGCAGAAATGCAGCCGATGTTCTGAACTCTTTGCAGCTCATGCAGGATTTTGGTGTCAACCTGATCTGCGTGGAGGATGGCATTGACAGCTCCAAGGATGCCGGAAAGCTGATGATCTCTGTGCTGTCTGCGGTGGCAGAAATTGAGCGAGAGAATATCCGCACACAGACAATGGCAGGACGGGAGCAAAAGGCTCGTGAAGGCAAATGGAACGGCGGTTTCGCTCCCTATGGATACAAACTGGAAAACGGAAACCTTGTCATTGCAGAGGATGAAGTGGAAGTTATCCGAGTAATCTATGATCGTTATATTCATACAAACGAGGGTGTTGCAGGAGTTGCAAAATATCTGAACCGCAATGGTTATGTAAAGAAACTAAGACAGAATAATACCATTCCGGGATTTTCAAGAGATTTTGTGAAAAATGTATTGTACAATCCTGTTTATATGGGAAAGATTGCTTACGGCAGACGAAGAACAGAAAAGAAACAGGGTACAAGAAACGAGATGCACGTGGTTGAGCAGTCGGAGTTCCCGGTTTATGAAGGGCAGCACGAAGCCATCATTTCCGAAGAAGATTGGTATCTGGCACAGGAAAAGCGCAAGATCAATTCCTTTAAGCGGGAAAAGGTCAACAATCCAGACCATGCACACATCCTGTCCGGTATCTTGAAATGCCCATGTTGCGGCAAGAGTATGTACGGCAATATCGCCAAGGCGCACAGCAAGGACAAGAAAACACGGTATTATTACTACTGCAAAAATACAGTTACACCGACCGGGCATGAGTGCAGTTTCCGTCTGAATATCGAACAGATAGAGATCAACAAATTTGTGGCGAAGATTATCTCCGCTATGGTCAACAATCCACGGTTTGTAGAAGCGATTCAGGCGAAAATCGGAACAGCAGTTGATACAGAAGATATGGAACGGCAGATTGCTGTCCTACAAGGGCGGCTAAAGCAAGCCTTTGGAACGAAAAGCCGCTTGGAGCGTCAGATGGATACCTTGGACATCAACGATGCCCACTATGACAGAAAGATTTTGGACTTGCAACGCCGCTATGATGAGCAGTATGATACGATAGAGGAAATCGAAGTTCAGATTGGCGAATTGCAAAGTCAGATACGCAGTATCCAGCAGGAGAAAATCTCCGGCGATAACATTTATCGGCTCTTACTGGCATTTGATGAAGTCTACCATTCCGCAACAGAAGCGGAACAGAAAGAGTTTATGAAAGCCTTTATCGAGCGAATTGAGATGTTCCCGGAAAAGAGAAAAGACGGAAGCTGGATAAAGAAGATTGTATTCAATTTCCCTGTGCCTGTTGATGGCGAGGAAGTAAAAGAACTTCCCTTGGAAACTGAAAATTATGAATTTTATGGTCTTTTCTTGTCTGCACTCAAAGACAGAAATGTACATTCTATAAAAGAACTTCAGACAACAATTGCTTCTTCTTCGCATCTTTCTGCGGACGCTTTGCTGGAGATGCTGCCAAGTGGTAAGCAGACCGTCTTTAAAAATCGAATCGGATGGGCAAAACTTATTTAAAAAAAAGCAGGCATGATTGATTCCCCGAAAAAGGGATTTTTCGTTATCACCGATGCAGGCTTTTCTCTTTTAAATAGCGGCAAAGAAATCACTGACGAGTACCTCGCCCAGCTTTCTCCTGCTTTTTCCGAATTTAAATACGGTCATACCGCCGGTTCCACGTCACAGCCTATTGCCGTTACGCTTCCAATTGTCCAGGCCGATGAAACCCCGGAAGAGACTCTTGAACGTGTTTATGGCGATATAAACAAGCAATTATGTGATGACCTTCTTACCGAAATCATGCAGCAATCCCCTGCTTTCTTTGAGCAGTTAGTCGTTGACCTTATGGTTGCCATGAACTACGGCGATGGTTTCGTTACCAAGTACAGCGGTGACGATGGCATTGACGGCATTATTCATGAGGACAAATTGGGTTTTAACCTCATTTATATTCAAGCCAAACGTTGGCAGACAAATATCACCATCGGCAAACCGGAACTACAGAAATTTGCCGGTGCGATGATGGGCCCACCCCGCATTGAAAAAGGGTTGTTTATTACAACCGCAAAATTCTCGCAAGGTGCCAAAGATTTTGCTAATGCGCAGCATATCATTCTAGTCGACGGCCAAAAGCTGACTGAATTGATGGTTGAATATGATTTGGGTGTTTCAACCCAAAAAGTCTATAAAATCAAGCGCATCGACAGTGACTATTTTTCGGATAACGATTAAGGTTTCCTCTCATTTGTTCAAACTCTTTTCCCCTCCTGTTCACGATTTGCCAATATTTGTGTGGGATAATAGCCTGTAGACTATAACAAAGGTGGTTTTTTCATGAGAAGCTGGTTTCAGCGGTTTATGTCCGGGCGGTATGGGTTTGACCAGTTGGGCGGGTTCCTTTGCGTTGTTTCGTTTATTCTGGTCATTGTGGGAGCCTGGGTCAGCCCGGTGCTGTACTGGCTGGGGCTGATTTTGCTGATCTACAGCTATTTCCGGGTGCTCAGCCGCAACCGTTCCAAACGATATGCGGAAAATTTAAAATATCTCACCCTGCAAAACAAAGTCGTGGACTGGGCCAACCGGTACATCCTGCGCTTTAACCAGCGCAAGCAGTACCGCTACTTCCGCTGCCCACAGTGCGGACAGCAGCTGCGGGTGCCCGCGGGCGCGGCAAAATTTCCATCACCTGCCCCAAGTGTCACAACCAGTTCATTAAAAAGAGTTGACGCACCATGTTCGGGTATGTTACCATCTACCACAAAGGGTTGGAAAAGCCGGAGCTGGACCGCTACCAGGCTTACTACTGCGGCCTTTGCCGCACGCTGGGCCAAAAGTACGGCCTGCCCGGCCAGCTGACGTTAAGTTACGATCTGGCATTTATCGCCATTCTGCACACGGCGCTGTATGAGCCGGAAACCCAATTTTCCGCCGGGCGGTGCGCACCGCATCCCATCAAGGCCCGTCCCCGCGCGGCCAACGAATTTCTGGACTACGCCGCCGACATGACCATTGCGCTGGCGTACTACAATTTTTTGGACAACTGGCAGGACGATCACAGCCGTGCCAGCCTGCGGCAAGCCAAAAAGCTGGAAGGGTATCTGCCCGCCATCCGGGGGCACTGGCCCCGCCAGACAGCAGCCATCACGGCACAGCTGGAGGCGCTGAACGCGCTGGAAAAAGCAGGCTCCCATGATCTGGACGCTTTATGCCGCGCCTTTGGCGACCTGCTGGGCGCGGTGTTCGCCTTCCGGGAGGACATCTGGTCCCCCACCCTGCAGGCCATGGGCCGGGGGTTGGGCGGATTCATTTATTTAATGGACGCCTACGACGACCTGCCCAAGGACGCCCGCAAGGGGCAGTTCAACGCGCTGCAAGAGCTGCACGACACCCTGCCCCCCACTGAATTTGAGGACCGCTGCCACGACCTGCTGACCCAGCAGATGGGGCTGTGCGCCCAGCAGTTTGAACTTTTGCCCATATTAAAAGAGACCCCGGAGGGGAAACTATTGTACAATACCATTTATTCCGGCGTGTGGAGCAAGTATGCGCCGATCCGTAAGCACAGAGAGGGGAAGCAGAAATGACTGATCCATACAGCGTTTTGGGCATCACCCCCGGTGCCGACGACGAGACCATCAAAAAAGCCTACCGCCAGAAATGCAAGCAGTACCATCCCGACCTGCACCCCAACGACCCAACCGCCGAGGAGCATTTTAAAGAAGTACAGGCCGCCTACAGCGAGATCATGCGGATGAAGCAGGGCGGCGGCCAGAACTATGGCAGCTACGGCAATCCCCAGGGCAGCTACAGCCAGCAGGGATACGGCCAGCAAAGCGGCTACAACCAGCAGTACGGCAACCCCTTTGGCGGCGGAACCGGCGGGTTTGGCTTTGGGCCGTTCGGGTTTGGGTATTACAGCACCTCCGGCGGGGCGCGCCAGACCTACACCACTGGCCAGGAAAGCCCCGAACTGCGCGCCGCAGCCAACTACATCCGCAGCGGATTTTATGAGGAAGCCCTGAACACCCTGAACGGTATCGCCCAGAACGAGCGCACCGCCCAGTGGCACTACTACGCCGCGTTGGCCAACCAGGGCCTGGGCAACAACATCCGCGCCCGGGACGAAGCCCGCACCGCCGTGAACATGGAGCCCAACAACTACGCCTACCAAAACCTGCTGGACCAGCTGCAAAATCCCGGCCAAAGCTACGCTGGGTCTCAGCAGCCCTACGCCCAGCCCAGCGGCAATCCGGGCCGGTTCTGCCTGTCCTTCTGGCTGTATATGATGTTCTGCCAGCTGCTAAGCTGCTGCTGCACCGGGCGGCCGGGCGGATTTTTCTTCTGCTGATTGACTCGAACCCTATCAGTAGGGGTCGATGCAAGCATCCACCCCTACACCTCTATTTTCGTTCAATGTTCATCTAAACAAAAAGCCCGAACCTTTTTTGAACTGCACCCCATTTGTTAGACAGTATGGTATACTGTTTAGGAAATGGGGTGTTTTTGTATGCCAAAAGGATATCGGAAGTACAACGGAACGCAGAAGGTAGAAATCATTAAACGAATCCACAGAGAAAACCTGAGCTTTAAGGGAGCGTCCAGAGAATATGGCATTTCGGACCGTACACTCAGGGACTGGGAGCGCATTTATTGGGAGGAAGGAGAAGAAGCACTTCTAACAGAGCGCCGGGGTCGAGCTTGTGTAGCCAGTGGGACACAGAAAGGCCGGAAACCAAAACTGAACAAGCAAGTAGAAGAAGACCTTATTGCAGAGAATCAAAGGCTTCGGATGGAGATAGACTACTTAAAAAAATTGAATGCCTTGGTGCTGGAAGAGGAACGCCAAAACAGAAAGCACAAGTAGTTCAGGAACTGAGGCAGAAATACCCGCTGAAAGCACTGCTGCAACTTGCCGGACTTCCTCGCAGCACGTTCTACTACTATCTGCACCAGTCTCAGAATCCTGCCAAATACCAGATGGTAAAGGAACAGATTGTTATAATCTTCAACGAGAACAAAAACGATACGGATACCGCAGAATCACAAAAGAACTGCATAACAACGATATTCGTGTGAACCACAAGACGGTTCGGAAACTCATGAAGCAGCTTGGTTTAGTCTGTCAGGTTCGTTCAAAAGGAAGTACAGTTCTTACAAAGGCGAAGTTGGAGAAGTAGCTCCAAACCTGCTGGAACGGCATTTCAAGACAAACCAGCCGAATCGGAAATGGGTCACAGATGTTACCGAGTTCAAAGTGAACGACCAGAAACTCTACCTGTCTCCAATTCTTGATTTGTTCAATGGCGAAGTTGTCAGCTACAATCTGAGCCGCCATCCGAACTTTAAGCAAATCACGGATATGCTGGAAGGTGCTTTTCAAAAGCTGCCGGACAAGGTTGACAATCTGATTCTGCATTCGGATCAGGGCTGGCAATACCAGATGAAGTCCTACCAGAATCTACTGAAAGCAAAAGGAATTACGCAAAGTATGTCTCGGAAAGCCACTTGTCTGGACAATGCAGTTGCCGAGAACTTCTTCGGACTGCTCAAGACGGAACTGTTCTATCTGGAAAAATTTAATTCCATTGACCAGCTTGAAAAGGCTATTGTCGATTACATCGACTATTACAACAACCGCCGAATCAAATTAAAACTAAACGGCCTGAGCCCTGTGCAATACAGGATTCAGACCGTTGGGGCCGCTTAATTTGTTTTTTGTCTAACTTTTGGGGTTCATATCATTTATAAGGTCCGGGTATTTTTTATGCCAGCAGCTTCTCCAAAAGCGGCTGCAAAATCTCAATATTCTGTTGGAACTGCGGGTAAAAATCGTCCCCCAGTTCGTAGTCATAATACAGCGCCCGCTCCACACGCTTTACGGCAGCGGCAAAATGCGGGTGGTCAGCGGCAGCCTGCAGCTGCTCGGACAAGCGGGTACACACCACGGCCCAGCGGGCGGGCCACGTTCACATCGGTATAAAACGCGGTGTGCGGGGTAAAGATCACATTCGGGAAGCTGCGCAGCATGGCAAGTTCGCGGTTCTGCAACGCATCGCCCATATGGTTAAAGTAGAACAGGCCGTTCTCGTTTTCCACAACGTCCAGGCCGGCTGCGCCGATCTTGCCGCTTTCCAGCCCGTTTACCAGCGCTTCCGGATCAATCAGGGTGCCGCGGGCGGTGTTGATCAGCACAACGCCGTTTTTCATCTTGGCAATAGCGTCGGCATCGATCATATGGCGGTTGGCGGCGGTGGCGTTGGTGTGCAGGGTGATGATATCGCAGCTCTTGTACAGGGTATCCAGATCCACATACTCGGCATACTGGCGGGCTTCATCGTTGGGGTACAGGTCGTAAGCCAACAGCTTGCAGCCAAAGCCGCTCAAGTGGCACAGCACAGTGCGGCCAATGTTGCCGGTGCCGATCACACCCACCGTCATACGGGTGATATCGCGGCCCATCTTGCCGCTTAAGGAATAATCCTGGGCATCGGCACGGCGCAGAATCTGGCCCACTTTGCGGTTGCACATCAACATCAGCATAATGGCATAATCGGCCACACCTGCCGGCGGATACCACGAATGGGAGATGCGCATACCAAGCTCCTTGGCTTTCTGCTGCGGGATATGGTCATAGCCAATGCTGCGGCAGGGCAGGAATTTGACCCCCATCGCGGCCCAGGCTTCCAGATATTCCGGTGCAATCAGGCAGGGGTTGGTGCTGACGGCATCGCAGCCTTTGGCAAGTTCCAGGTTATCCGGCGTGGGGACCTCTGCGGTATAGGCATAATCAATGCCGTACTGTTTGCTGTATGGCTCACAATAGGCTCGCTCGTCAAAAGGACGGAGGGCATAAAACATGATCTTCATGGTATAACCTCCTTAATAATAGGGTTACAAAAACAGCTTCTTCATGGGGCTGCTCAAATCACAGGGTAAAATCCAGGGTCTCCCCCCAGCCAGCCCATGCACAGGGGCAGCCAGGCATTGTTATGCTTGTTAGGGGTGTTGACCTCGTTGGTGCAGGTGCTGGAGCCATGGCCGCCATGGGTGAACAGGTGCAGCTCAAACGGCACGTTGTTCTCTTTCAGGGCGCCCGCCAGCAGCAGGCTGTTTTCCACGGGTACAGCCTGATCTTCCACGGTGTGCCAGATGAAGAAAGGCGGCACATCGGGGCGCACCTGGTTTTCCAGGCTCATGGTCTGCAGCAGGGCTTCATCCGCGCCGCACAGGTTCTCAAAAGAGCCGCGGTGGGCGAACTTGCCGCTGGTGATAACGGGGTACCCCAGCACCACCGCATTGGGGCGGGCTTCGGTTCCGGTAATACCAAGGGCCTGCTGCACGGGAGCTGCATCCCACAGCAGAGCGGTGGAAGCCGCCAGGTGGGCACCGGCAGAAAAGCCAACGATGGTGATCTTATCCGCCGCAATGCGCAGGTCCGCCGCATTCCGGCGCAGGTACAGGATGGCGGACGCGGCTTCGATCAGCGGCTGCCACAGCAGCGGGGCGTGGTCGGTGGAATAAATCAGGGTGAACACATGGTAGCCGGCCTGCAAAAACTGGACGGCAACAGGGTCCGCTTCGCGCGGGGAGCAGTAGCGGTAGCCGCCGCCGGGCAGGATCAGCACTGCCGGGCGGGTGTTGTAGCTGGGCATTTCGGTGGTTTCGTCACGCAGGTAGCCGGTCAGCATGGCACCGGTGGCAAGTTTATATTCTACAAATTTCATAACATCAGGCTCCTAATGATAAATATGAAGATACAGTTATTAGGATAGCGCAAAAAATGTGCTTTGAAAAGCCTTTTTCTGTATTTTACATACAGTTTTTTAACTTTTTGTAAAAAGGGCAATCAGGACTTGCACTTTGCGGGTAAGAGTGCTAATATATGCTTAGCACTTAAAGCACGCGAGTGCTAAACCATAAAATATATAAAAGTGAGGTCATTGTAACTATGGCAATGCATCAGTTTAAGGCCGAGAGCAAAAAGCTGCTTGACCTGATGATCAATTCTATTTATACCAACCGCGAGATCTTCCTGCGCGAGCTGATCTCCAACGCCTCGGATGCCTGCGACAAGCTGTATTTCAAGAGCCTGACGGACACTTCCATCAATGTAAAAAAAGAAGACCTGCACATTCATATTGCAGCCGATAAAGAGAACCGCACCCTGACCATCAGCGATAACGGCATTGGGATGACTAAGGATGAGCTGGAAAAGAACCTTGGCACCATTGCCCGCTCCGGCAGCCAGGATTTTAAGGCAAGCAATCAGAACGAGAATATTGACATCATCGGTCAGTTCGGCGTTGGCTTCTACTCCGCTTTCATGGTTGCCAGCAAGGTGACCGTTGTTTCCCGCGCGGAGGGCAGCGAGGAAGCCTGGCAGTGGTCGTCCTCCGGGGTGGAGGGCTACACCCTGACCGAAGCCGAAAAGCCGGAAGCTGGCACCGAGATCACCCTGGTGCTGAAAGAGGACACCGAAACCGACAAATACAGCGAATATCTGGACGAGTACACCATCTCCGGCCTGGTCAAGAAGTACAGCGATTACATCCGCTACCCCATTACCATGTACCGCGAGAAGAGCCGCCAGAAGCCGAAGCCGGAGGACGCCGGTGACGACTATAAGCCGGAGTACGAAACCTACACCGAGCTGGAAACCCTGAACAGCATGGTGCCCATCTGGAAGCGCGACAAGAAAGATGTAAAGCCGGAAGAATACAACGAGTTCTACAAGAGCAAGTTCATGGATTATTCCGACCCGCTGCGCGTGATTACCAGCCGCACCGAGGGCACCGCCACCTACACCGCCCTGCTGTTTGTGCCCGGCCAGACGCCGTATGATTACTACACCAAGGAGTACGAGAAGGGCCTGGCCCTGTATGCTTCCGGCGTTATGATCATGGAAAAATGCGCTGACCTGCTGCCGGATTACTTCAGCTTTATCAAGGGCGTTGTGGACAGCGAGGACCTGAGCCTGAACATCAGCCGTGAAACGCTGCAGAAGGACGGCCAGGTAAAGCTGATCCGCAACAGCCTGGAAAAGAAGATCAAGAACGAACTGCACGCCATGCTGGTGAACGACCGCGAAAAGTACGAAACCTTCTGGAAAGCATTTGGCCGCCAGATCAAGTTTGGTGTTTACGGCGATTACGGCATGCACAAAGACCTGCTTTCCGACCTGCTGATGTTCTACTCCGCCAAGGAGCAGAAGATGGTCACGCTGGACGAATACATCGAAAAGATGCCGGAAGGCCAGAAGGCCATTTACTTTGCCGCTGGTGACGAGGCGGCCCGCCTGGGCAAACTGCCCAACGCACAGCTGGTGCTGAGCAAGGGCTATGACCTGCTGCTGTGCAGCGAGGATGTGGATGAATTCTGCCTGCAGATCATGCACGACTACAAGGAAAAGGAATTCAAAAACATCAACTCCGGCGATCTGGGCCTGGAGACCGAGGAGGAAAAGAAGGCTGCCGAGGAGACCGCAACCGAAAACAAGGACCTGTTTGAGGAGATCAAGAAGGCCCTGAACGGCAAGATCAAAGATGTGAAGGTCAACCCGACTTTGCAGGATCACCCGGTATCGCTTTCCAGCGAGGGCGGTATTTCCATGGAGATGGAAAAGATCCTGCGCAAGATGCCTGCCGGCGGCGAGGGCATGGAGAGCACCAAGGTGCTGGAGCTGAACCCCAACCACACCGTGTTCGGTGCGCTGAAAGCCGCTCATGAGGCCGGTGACACCGACAAGATCAATAAGTACGCCGAGCTGCTGTACGACCAGGCCCTGCTGATTGAGGGCCTGCCGCTGGAAGACCCCGTTGCCTACGCACAGCTGGTCTGCAACCTGATGAAGTAATGGCAGCCAGGCTTTACGCCAGACAATTTAACATAGCATAACAATCCCCCGCCGGGCGGTGCTGCAAAGTGCTTTGCCCGGCGGGGGATTTGTTTTGGGTATTATTTTTCGTTTTCGTCTTTGGCCAGTGGCAGCTGCATGCATCATCTTTTGCACCGTGGGGGTCCCGGTTGACAAACTGCACGCTGCCGCCGTGGGCGTTTATGATTTGCTCCACCACATGCAGGCCCAGAATATGCGGGGCGTTCTCCCCTTCCGGTTCGCCGTTCAGCACGGCCAGCACGCTTTGCGGGTAGCCGGTGCCGTCATCCTGTATGGTCAGGTGCAGCGTTGTTTCGTCGGCATCCGCGTGGAAAGCCAGCGTGATCGGCCCCGCATTATGGCGCACGGCGTTTTGCAGCACATTTTCCAGCGCACGGGTCAGCAGAGCGGCATCAGCGTGCAGGATGGCGGTTTCTACTGCCGGGGTAATGCTGCAATCCAGTGTGCAGCGGGCGGCCAGGGGGTTCTCACAAAAAGCCGCCACTACCTGGCGCAAAAACGGCCCCGCCTGGGTGGACCGGCGGCGCAGGGGCTGGGCGCCGTATTGCAGCTTGCTGGTCAAGTTCAGGTCCTCAATCAGGCTGCGGATTTTTTCGCACTGGGTGCAGATGCCGCCCGCTTTCTGTCTGGCTGCTGCGGGCAGGGTGGCATCCCGCTGCAGCTGTTCCGCCCAGCCCAGGATCAGTGCCAGCGGAGTGCGGATATCATGGCTGACCCCGGCGATCCACTCGGTTCGGGCGGTATCCCGCCGGGCAATGATCTCATTGCGGCGGCGCAGCTGCTCGCTGGTTTCGTTCAGCTTTTGGGCAAGCTCCCCCGCAAAGCCGGCGGCAGGCAGGCTGACCGTACCGCCCTGCGCCAAGGTATCCAGCCCGGCTGTTACAGTTTGCAGGCTTTTGCTCCCGCGCCAGCTGAAGAACAGGCAGCACCCCAGCACCACCAGCAGGAGCTCCACCATGGTGGGCTGAATGCTTTTGGCCAGCATTATTATCATTTTTTGGTTCATGTTGATGTTATACTTCCAGCAGGTTCCAACCGGTTCCGCCACAACAAACAGCCCGTAATCCGCCGCCCAGCACTGCACGGGGTAATCGGCCAGGTACCAGTGGGAGAACACGGCAACTTCCGATGCCGTGTACCGGTGATTCAGCTTTTGCGGCAGGTCTTGCTGCCAGATGACATTGCCATTATCGTCCAGCACCATGGCCCAGGCATAGCCCTGCATCCATTCCGCCGGGGTATGTTCCCGACCCCATTGCAGGCCGGTTTCGGTTTGTTTTAGGGCATCAGCCAAGGCGCCGACCCGGTAGCCCGTTGCATCCACCGCGTTGGACTTGAACCCCACACAAAAAATCTGCCCCACCAGCAAACCGCCCACCAGCAGCACAATAGCGGCTGTGGCCAGCACATAGCGGCGGATCAGGGCTGCAAAAGTTTTCATTGTGCGTTCTCCTCTGCCAATTTATAGCCGATGCCCCGCACCGTTAAAAGGTACTGCGGCTTGCTGGGGTTGGGTTCCAGCTTTTCCCGCAGGTGGCGGATGTGAACATTCAGGCTGTTCTCGTACCCGTAATAGTCTGCCCCCCACACGGCTTCGCACACCGCGTCATAAGTAACGATATGGCCGCGGTTTTCGGGCAGCTTTTGCAGCAGAGCGCGCTCGGTGGCCGTCAGGGGCTGGGCGGTGCCATCCGGCAGGCGGACCAAAGCATCGGCCAGATACACCGTGCGCTGGCCCAGCTGGAGCGGTTTTGCAGCAGTCCGCCACAGTTCGCCCCGGTAGCAGCGCTGCAAAATGCGCTGAATGCGCAGCAAAAGCTCCTGCGTTAAAAATGGCTTGGTCAGGTAGTCGTCCGCGCCCAGGCCCAGACCAAACAGCCGGTCGGCATCAGCATCGCGGGCAGAAAGAAAAAGCGCCGGGATATCCGCCATGCTGTGCAGCGTGCGGAACAGGGTAAAGCCGTCCCCATCCGGCAGGTTGATGTCCAAAATCATCAGGTCCGGGCGGTTGGCGGCAAATGCCGCTTGGGCCGCTGCGCAGCCGGTGCAGGCGGTCAGCTGGTTGTAGCCGGTGCTGCGCAGCGCCGTGGTAACAAGGTTCAGCAGATCCTGGTTGTCATCCACAATCAAAATTTTAGCATCATAAATGGTTTGCATGGGTGCCCCCCCTTTGTACTTTTAGGCAATACCGCATAATTCTAAGTGCCGATACGGTGAGCGAGGTACGGCAGATGCTAAGCCAAAAGCGCAGATAATACTGGATGCTGCAAAGGTGAGCGCCGCCAGTGGCGGAAACAGCGAACCAAAGCAGGGGCAGCGGTCGCAGAGTGCGAGGGGCTTTTGCCCCCGAAGCACGATGCGGGTACCGCAACCCGACATTATCGAGCATTTTGGCAACGCAGATGCCGTGCCGCAGCCGCCGGAGCGGTGCTTAAGCCGTCAGGCGGGAATTGTGCGGTATTGCCTTTATTATAATACGAGCACCGGGCTGCCGATAGAGCCGCCGGGCAGAATTAAGCTAAACTTAAGCTGGGCTTTGTGGCAGGTTAAGGTCGGCGTGTTACCATGCCTTTGTTCCCAAAAGATGAACAAAGGAGTGTTAGCCATGCAATATGTAATTGAAACAAAACGGCTGTGCAAAACCTATGGTGGCCGCATCGTGGTTCACAATCTGGACCTGCATGTTCCGCAGGGGTGTGTGTATGGTTTTATTGGGCCAAATGGCGCGGGTAAATCTACCAGCATGAAAATGCTGCTGGGGCTGGTTCACCCCACGGCGGGCAGCGTGGCTCTGCTGGGCCGCACATTGACGGAGCGTACCCGGCTGGAGCTGCTGCGCCAGACCGGCAGTTTGATTGAGTCGCCATCCGGCTACCTGCACCTTACTGCGCAGGAAAACCTTGAAATTGTAGCCGACCTGAAAGGCGTGCCCTACAAAGACATCGACCGCGTGCTGGAAATTGTACACCTGCAGGCAGACCGAAAGCGCAAGGTGGGGCAGTATTCCCTTGGCATGAAACAGCGCCTGGGCATTGCCATGGCTCTGCTGGGCAGCCCCAGGCTGCTGATCCTGGATGAACCCACCAACGGTCTTGACCCGGCTGGCATCCAGGAAATGCGTGCATTGATCCACGATATGCCAGATACCTGCGGTGCCACGGTGCTGATTTCCAGCCATTTGCTGGGCGAGATGGAGCAGATTGTGAGCCAGGTGGGCATCATCAACCACGGCCAGCTGCTGTTTGAAGGCCCGCTGGCGGAATTGCAGCGCCACAGCCGCGGCAATGTTGTTCTGCGCCTGCTGGCTCCGGACCGCGGGGCCGCCGTGCTGCGCCGCTACGGCCTGACCCCGCAGCCTGCGGACAACGGCTGCCTGCTGTCCACCATGGAGGATGCCCGCCTGGCCGCGCTGGTGCAGGATCTTGCCGCCGAGGGGGCCGGGGTGGTTGGCGTGGAGCGGCAGACCAAGAATCTGGAAGAAATTTTCCTGAGCCTGACCAACACGCAAACCGGCAAGGAGGTGGGCTGACATGTACACAAGCATCCGCGCCGAGCTGCAAAAGGCCCGCCGCCGGCATGATCTGATTGTCTGCCTGCTGGTGCCGGTCATGGCGCTGCTTTGGTGCCAGTCCGCTGCGCCGACCGGTGCTGACGAGCTGGCATCCGCTTATAGTGCCTTGTTTTACAGCCTGCCCATCATCAATACCATTTTAATGCCGTTGGCCATGGCGATTCTGGCAAGCAGGCTTTGGGATGTGGAAGTCAAAGGCTGTACGCCCAAACTGCTGTATACCCTGCAAAGCCGCCGCAGCCTGTTTGCCGCAAAGGCAGCGCTGGGGCTGGCGGAGATCTTTTTGATCGTCACGCTGGAAGCTGCGGGTGCCCCGCTGATCGGGCACTTGCAGCATTACACGCAGCCCTACCCCGCCGCAGGCCAGGCTGCCTATCTCTGGGGCTGCACCTTTGCCGTGGACTGCATGATTTTTTTCTCTGAGCTGCTTTTGACAGTGCTGCTGGCCAATCCCCTGCCCGCTTTGTGTGTGGGCATTCTTGGCACGCTGCTGGGACTGTTCAGTGCCTTTATGCCGGCATGGGTCGGCTATTTTGTGCCGTGGGGGTATTTTATTCCTCTGAACACCTACCGGATTGCGGACTGGGACCAGGCCAGCAAAGTAGTTACCTACATGATTGTGCCGTTCCAGTGGCCGCTGCTGGTTGCCACGGTGGTTTTGGCCGGTATTTTGTTTTTTGCCGCGTGGTATGCCATGCGGAACAAGGAGGTGTGACCCATGCTGCTGCGTTGTATCCGTGCAGAAAACCGCAAACTGCACGCTTCGCCCATCTGGTTTATGTTTTTTATTCTGCCCATCATTTCCGCCGGGTACGGAACCTTCAACTACCTGCAAAACCTTGAAATTTTGCGGGACGGCTGGTACAGTCTGTGGACCCAGCACACACTATTTTACTCGCTGTTTTTCTTTCCCTGCATGGTGGCGGTATCAGCACACCGGCATAGCGCATGCGGTAGACGTTGATACCAACGGAATCCGCTGCCTGGGGGTGCTCGCCGCAGGCGCGCAGGCGCAGGCCAAAGCGGGTCTTATACATAACAATGTAGCTGACAACCAGCAACACAATGCCCAGCGGGATAAAGATGCTGAGCTCCAGCCCGCCAATGGAGAACAGGAACGGCTTGTTGGTGTAGCTGATTTTAGCGGAGGTAGAACCGTTAAAGTTCTTGGCCAGAATCATGGCAATGGCGGTTGCCAGCATGTTTAGCGCCGTGCCGCCGATGGTCTGGTCGGCTTTTAAGTTGATGGAAGCAAACGCCAGCAGCAACGAGTAAAGCATGCCGCAGACCGCTGCTGCCACAACGGCAGCCAGAACGATGAGCGCCGGGGCCATGTTGGTGGGCATCGATGCGGTAACCAGCACGCCTGCCAGGCCGCCGACAACCATGATGCCTTCCAGCGCGATGTTGATTACGCCGGAATGCTCGCTGAACATGCCGCCAAGGGCAACCAGCATCAGAACAATGCCATACAGCAGGGTGTATTTGATAAGCAGCAGCATATCACTTGCCCTCCTTTTCCGGTTTGGTCACTGCCTTGGCTGCCGGTTCGGCATTGGCGTTGGCGGTGTCCTTTTTGTGGATCAGCTTTTTCTCAAACAGCGTGCGGAACAGCATGGAGAATGCGCACAGGTAGATGATAATGCCGGAGATCAGGTCGGCAATTTCGCTGGGGAAATACTTGGTGGGCAGATATGCGCCGCCAACGCTGATATGACTGATGAACAGCGAAGAGAAGATGGTGCCGATGGGGTTCGAGTTTGCCAGCAGTGCGGTTGCAATGCCGTTAAAGCCCATAGCAGGCAGGCTGGTGGAGTTCAGGGGGTTCCACTCACCACCGCCGGACAGATAGAACAAACCGGCACCAAAGCCTGCCAATGCACCGGCAATCGTCATGGACAGAATAACGTTTTTCTTTTCATTGATACCGGCATAGCGGGCGGCGTTCTTGTTCAGGCCAACGGCTTTCAGCTCATAGCCAAAGGTCGTTTTTTCCAGCACGACCCACACCACAATGGCCACGATAATGGCCAGAAAGATGGCGATGGTGGTGTTGCTGGTGTGGAACAGTTCGCTCATCCCGCAGGAAGGGATCTGCGCCTGCGGGGCGTTGGTGGCCAGCTTCCAGGTGCGGGTGTTATGCGCATCATACATCGCGCCGGAGCCGCGGCCATAGATGATCTCATTGACAAGGTACAGACCGATCCAGTTGAACATGATGGAGGTAATAACTTCGTTGATGTTCAGGTACGCCTTAAAGATGCCGGGAATGGCCCCCCACAGCGCGCCGAACACAGCGGATACCAGCAGGCACACCCACCAGGGCATGCCCAGCACAATGGCAAAGTACAAAGCGCCGAAAGCGCCCAGCGTATACTGCCCTGCCGCACCAATGTTGAACAGGCCGGTTTTGAACGCAAAGGCAACCGAAAGGCCGGTCATGATCAGCGGGGCGGTCTGGGTCAGCACCTTGCCGCAGCCATACGGGAAGTCATAAAAGCCGCCCTGCAAAATGCGCCAGAAGCCATCCACCAGGGCGTGCTCCGGGTTGATGATAAACAACGCAATCAGGCCGATGACCAGGCCGATGACAATGCACATGAGTGCAGCCAGAACGCCGCTGCTGTTTTGGCGGATGGTTGTGCCCAAAGAAGGCTTGTTTTGTTTTGCCATGGTTTACTTTGCCTCCTTCTTTTTTGCACCGGCCATATACAGGCCCAGTTCCTGCACGGTGGTGGTTTTGGGATCAAATTCGCCCACGATCTCGCCTTCGTACATCACCAGGATGCGGTCTGAAAGGTTCATAACCTCATCCAGTTCCAGGCTGACCAGCAACACGGCCTTACCGGCATCGCGCTGGGCAACAATCTGCTTGTGGATATACTCAATGGCTCCAACATCCAGGCCGCGGGTAGGCTGCACAGCCACCAGCAGCTTGGGATCCTTATCGATTTCGCGCGCGATGATGGCTTTCTGCTGGTTGCCGCCGGACATGCTGCGGGCAATGGTCACACTGCCCTGGCCGGAACGCACATCGTACTGCTCAATCAGGTGGTCAGAATACTTGCGCACTTCATCCGCCTTGATAAAGCCATTATGCTGGAACTGCGGCTGCCAGTAGCGCTGCAGCACCATGTTCTTTTCCAGCGTGTAATCCAGCACCAGGCCGTGCTTATGGCGATCCTCCGGGATATGGCTCATGCCGTCTTTGGAGCGCTGGCGGATGGAAGCGTGGGTGATGTCCTGTCCATCCAGCGTGATCGTACCGCCGGAGATTTTTTCCAGACCGGTCAGGCCGTACACCAGCTCGGTCTGACCGTTGCCCTCAATACCGGCAAGGCAGACGATCTCACCCGCGCGAACGTCAAAGCTGACATTGCGCACCGCATCTTTTTTATGGGTGCGGCTGGGCACCGTCATGCCCTGCACGCTCAGGATGGTTTTGTCGGGCTGGGCGGGCTTTTTGTCCACCACAAACTCAACATCACGGCCAACCATCATGCGGGAAAGCTCTTCCTTGCTGCTGTTGGCAATATCCACGGTGCCGATATACTTGCCCTTGCAGAACCGTGCAGCGGTCCGCCACGGCCATGATCTCATTCAGCTTGTGGGTGATGAACAGGATGCTCTTGCCCTCGGCCTTGAAGCCGCGCATGATCTCCATCAGTTCGTCGATTTCCTGCGGAGTCAGATACAGCGGTAGGCTCGTCAAAAATCAGAATTTCATTGTCACGGTACAGCATTTTCAGGATCTCAACGCGCTGCTGCATGCCGACGGAGATGTCGCTGACCAGCGCATCAGGGTCGACTTTCAGGCCGTACTTCTCGCTGAGCTGCATGACCTTTTTGCGGGCAGCGTCCTTTTGCAGGAAACCATGGCGGGTATCCTCGACACCCAGAATGATATTGTCAAGAACGGTAAAACATTCGACCAGCTTGAAATGCTGGTGCACCATGCCGATGCCAAGCGCGTTGGCGTCGTTAGGGTTCTGGATCTTGACCTCTTTGCCATTTTTCTTGATAACGCCTTTTTCCGGCTGATACAGACCGAACAGTACGCTCATCAGGGTAGATTTACCGGCACCGTTTTCGCCCAGCAGCGCATGGATCTCGCCTTTGCGCAGCTGCAGCGTGACATCGTCGTTGGCCTTGATACCTGGGAACTCCTTTGTGATGTGCAGCATCTCGATAACGAAATTATCTGCCAATCGGTACACGCCCCTTTCTATTTTCATAGTATATTAATTTATATTATATAAAAAAATCGCGTATTGTACAAGAGAAACTGCGCAAAAAGCGGAAAAAAGTTGGAGAAGATGTACTTATTGGTGCGGCTGAAGCAGCCACTCCTCAGTCGCCTGCGGCGACAGCGCCCCTCCAAGGGGAGCCTTTAGCCTTCCCTTGAGGGAAGGTGGTGCGCAGCACCGGAAGGCTGGCTACTTTAGCAGAGTATTTCCGTAGGGGTCGATGCTTGCATCCGCCCCTACAGGTTCAACTTACTCTTATATATAAAAAACCGCCCCGCGCGGTTAAGCACGGAGCGGTTGACTTATTCAGTTACGAATTAGCCCTGGTAGTCCACGGTCACGTTGGTGACGGAAGGAGTAACAGTGGTATCGAAGCTGTCGTCGATGGTCAGGGTGCCGTCAACGATGGAAGCATACATAGCGTCGTACTGCTCCTGGGTGAACTTGTTGAACTTGCTGGTCTCCATGGGCAGGCCAACGCAGTTCTCGGCAGCGCCCAGCTTGGTCTCCTTGCCGGCGTAAGTCTCGGTGAACTTCCAGCCATTGTTCATGGAGTCGGTCAGAGCCTCGTTCACGGACTCGGCCAGGCCCTTCATGGCAGAGGTGATAACGGTGTCGTACCGGCCGGACTGGTCGACGTCAACGCCGATCATCTTGCCGCCGTTGGCCTGAGCAGCAGCGTCGCAGCTCTCGCAGACGGGGCCGCCGCAGGCAAAGACGACCTCGGTACCCTCAGAGTACCAGCCGTCCATCTTGTTCTTGACCTCATCGGTAGCAGCGAAGCCGCCGGAGTACCAGTACTTGATGTTGACATCGTCAACGCCCAGCTCCTTAGCAGCAGCGTCAGCGCCCTGCACGAAGCCGTAGCCGTAACGGATAACCGCGGGAACAGCCATGCCGCCCAGGAAGCCCAGCTCTTTGTAGCCGTCGTAAACAGCGGCGTAGCCAGCCAGATAACCGGCCTGCTCTTCCTTGTAGGTGATCAGAGCGGTGTTCTCAGCGGGGGCAGTGTCGCCCAGGTCGACGGTGGAAACGTCCAGAGCCAGGAACTCAACGTCGGGGTACTTGGCCTGAGCCTCAGCGATAGAGGAACCGAACAGGTAGCCGGCAACGACGACGGCCTTAGCGCCGTCATTGACAGCGTTGTCCATCTGCTCCAAACGGGCAGCGTCGGAGTCCTCGGTAGGACGATAGTAGTTAGCGTTCAGGCTGTTTGCAGAGCAGAAGTCCTGCACGCCCTGCCAGGTGTACTGGTTGAAGGACTGGTCGTCGATGTTGCCAACGTCGGTAACGAAAGCGACGTCGGTCTTGCTGCCGGAAGCAGCAGCCTCAGAGGTAGCCTCGGTGCTGGTAGCAGTGCTCTCGGCAGTGCTGGCGGAGGAACCGCCGCAGGCAGCCAGAGAGAGGGCCATGCAGCCGGCCATCGCCATAGAAATAAACTTCTTCATGGTGTAAGCTCTCCTTTGTCATGGAACCAAAAATGGTTTTTTCAGGGCATGGGGCCTTCCCTGCCACAGTAGTTTCAGTATACCGCATTTTGGCGGGCATTTCAACGCAATAATAATCACAATTTCATTACAAAATGCAATTTTTTCGTTGTTTCATCAGTTTTGCTCCTCCACCGTCACGTTGGGGGTGTCGGGCAGGGTATTCATGTCGGCATAGGCGTCCACCTTCAGGTCGCTGTTGCGCAGCTGGGTGTACAGGCGCTCATAGTCGTGCTGGCTCAGCTCGGCAAAGCGCCAGTGGGGGCCTGCCAGGGCCACAGCGCCGGTGGTGTAGCCCACCTTTTCGCTCTGGTCTGCCGCAGTCTGGTCCCAGGCGGCATTGCCGGAGAAGAAGGCATACAGTTCCTGCTGCACGGCGGAGTTATAGCACTTGATGGCACTGCCCAGGATCAGATCCGAGGAATCGTTCTGGTCATAGTCGCTGGCCATCACGCGGACCTCGTTGCCGCTGGTGGTCTCCTTGGCGGCGTCGATAGCACTGGCGATCAGGTTGCCGCCGTTGACGAAGAGCAGCGTGGTGCCGTTGTTGCACCAATCCAGCATGCGGTTGGTGGTGTCATCGCTGGCGCTGTAGGTACCGGCAAACCAGGTGCGCAGATCCACCGTAAGGCCCTGCTGCTCGGCCGCATACTCGGCCCCCTGCAAAAAGCCGGTGACGTAGCGCACCACGCCGGGGATCTCCTCGGCACCGATAAAGCCCAGCTGGGTGTAGCCGTCCGTCACGGCGGCGTAACCCGCCAGGAAACCGGCCTGCTCCTCCTGGAAGAGGACACAGTGGACGTTGGACTCGGTGGTATAGTTGGTGTAGCTGCTGTTGTGGGGCTCGCCGTCAAACAGCAGGTAGTGTACGCCGGGGTAGTTGTTCTGGATGTTGAACAGCGCCTGGGCCATGGCCTCGCCGCGGCAGACGACCAGCGCCGCGCCGCTCTCGGCGGCTTCACGCAGGGCGGCTTCGGCCGCCTCCACCGAGGTATCGGCGGCAGTGTGGTTCTCGGCCGTGTAGCCGTAGGTGCCGGCAAAAGTCTGGATGCCCTTCCACAGCAGGGTGTCGGCGCCGTCGTCCAGGCTGGCCTGCTCGGTCGCCAGGGCGATGGTTGCCCCGCCGGGCAGGGTGGCAGACTCGCCGTTTTCGTCAACCGGGGCCGTAAAGGTATAGGTACTGTCGTCCATCGGCACCGTGAAGGTCACCGTCTGGTTGCCGGCGGCGGCAGACGCCGCACGGACCAGTGACAAGGGTGTTCTTTTTGCCGTCCAGGCTGCCCACAATGGCAATATCGGTAAACTCGGTCACACCCTCGCTGACTGCCTTGAACAGCGCGGTGCGCTCGGCACAGTTGGTGGGGGTATAGCCGGCGTTTTCGATGTTGCAGCCGGTATATACCATTCCATTTTTGGCCAGCAGCGCCGCACCCACCTTAAAGTGTGAATACGGCGTGTAGGCAAAGCTGCGCGCCTTGAACGCTGCGCGGATCAGTTCCGCATCAGTCGGTTTCATTCCAGCACCGCCCCCAGTGCAACCTTCATCATGGCGGTAAAGCTGGTCTGACGCTCTTCTGCCGTGGTGATCTCCGGGCTGACGAAGCTGTCCGAGATCGTCAGGATACAGGCAGCATGTTTGCCCAGCACCTTGGCGTTGTGGAACAGCGCAAAGCTCTCCATCTCAACCGCCAGGCAGCCTTTTTCGTCGCGCAGAACTTCCCAGTAGGTGGGGCGTGCGCCGCTATCCTCGCGGTAGAACACATCGGAGGAATGGATGGTGCCTTCAATCAGGGGAATGCCCTGCTTTTTGGCGGAAGCGCGCAGCGCGTTGTTCAGTTCCTCGCTGGGCTTCTGGATGTCGTCGGTATCGCCGGACTGGGTCACGGCATAGTTGCTTTCAGAATAAGCGCCGGTAGCCAGAACCACATCAAAGATCTTGGCCTTGGGGGTATAGGAGCCGGCAGAGCCAACGCGGATGATGTTCTCTACCCCATACTGGCTGTACAGCTCATAGGAGTAGATGCCGATGGACGGCATGCCCATGCCGCTGCCCATCACGCTGACGGGATGGCCCTGATAAGTGCCGGTGTAGCCCAGCATGCCGCGCACATCGGTAACAAGGCGCGGGTTTTCCAAAAAGGTTTCGGCAATAAATTGGGCGCGCAGGGGATCGCCGGGCATCAGCACAGTTTTGGCAAAATCGCCGGGGTTGGCGCGGTTGTGTGGGGTAGACATATCAGATACGCTCCTTTATGTTGGATTTTTGCGGCCGGTTGGCCAGCCGCTGTGTTTCATGGTTTGTTTTGCGGCCTATTCCATTTGGGCAGATATATATTTAGTATACCACATTTTTCCGTTTTGTGGTAAACTTAGTATGAATTCACCATAAAGTTTTTCGGGGGTGTTGTTAATGCAGCTGCCTGAGCACTGCACCTTATGCCCGCGGCGCTGCGGGGCCAACCGCGCGGCGGGCCGTACCGGCTATTGCGGCGCGGGGGATACCCTGCTGGCCGCCCGCGCCGCCCTGCACCATTGGGAGGAGCCCTGCCTGAGCGGGGACCCCAACGCCGCGACCGGCAGCGGCACGATATTTTTTACCGGCTGCACCCTGCAATGCTGTTACTGCCAGAATTATAAAATCAGCCAGCAGGGCCTTGGCAAGCCGCTGACGGCGGAGCGCCTGGCTGAAATTTTTATGGAATTGCAGCAAAAAGGCGCCAAAAACCTGAACCTTGTCACCGCAACGCAATGGCTGCCGTGGGTGACGCAGGCGCTGGATGCCGCCCGCCGCAATGGGTTGACCCTGCCGGTGGCCTATAACACCGGCGGGTACGAAACCGTGGAAACCGTAAAGGCTCTGGCCGGGTATGTGGACATCTGGCTGGCGGATTATAAATATGCCAGCCCTGCCCTGGCGAAAGAGCTTTCCGCCGCGCAGGATTACCCACAGGTGGCGCACGCTGCCATCCGCCAAATGCTGCTGCAGACCGGTGCCCCAGTGTACGATGCCGACGGCTACCTGCAAAAAGGCGTGATTGTGCGGCACCTGGCCCTGCCCGGCCACAGCGATGACAGCCTTGCCGTTCTGCAGCGCATGGCCGATCTGCGGCAGGAAACCGGCGTTCCCTTTGTTCCCAGCCTGATGAGCCAGTTCACCCCGTTTTACCGCGCCGCGGAGCACGGTTTGGGGCGGCGCATTACCACCTACGAATACCGCAAAGTGGTTGACCGCGCCATCGCCCTTGGCCTGACGGACGGCTACATGCAGGAAAAAAGCAGCGCCCGTGAGGAATACACCCCGCCGTTTGACCTGGAAGGCGTCTGACGCCCCTATGCAAGGAGGGTTTGTGTGAACATTTTTTCTTTTGTTTATTTTGCGGTGTTCCTGCTGGCTGGCTTTTGCATTGCACGCAGGGCGCTGCCGCAGGCGGGGCTTTCGGTCAGCATTCCGCTGGGGTGCGGGTTCGGGGTTTCGCTGCTGGCATTCGTTCCGGCATGTTTTGCGGTCGTGCTGGGGTTCCGGCTGCCTGCCCTTTTGTTGGCCGCAGCTGTTGTGGCCGCGCTGGCCGTTTGGTTGGCGCGGCGCAGCACGCCGTTCACCCGTGTGCCGGATCCGGACGCCGCCGCTCTGTGGGCCTGTGTGCTACCCTTGGCTGTTGTTACCCTGTACCTGCTGCACACCCATGTGCTGCATCTGGTAGACGGCAGTTATCACACCGGGCAAAGCTGCTATGGCGATATGGCGATGCACCTGGGATTCATCAAAAACATTGCCGTTACCGGCAAGCTGCCGCCGGTGTATCCCCTGCTGGGCGGCGAGCACCGGTTCGGCTACCCGTTTTTGTGCGAGACCGTTTCCAGCGTTTTTCTGGTGCTGGGGACAGACGCCCGCACCGCTTACCTGCTGCCCATGCTGGCCGCATTCATCAGCGTGTACGGCATGATGTGGCAGCTGGCGCGGCAGGTGTTGGGCAGCGCGGGCAAAGCTTGCCTGGCTTTTTGGCTGTTCTTTATGGGCAGCGGGTTCGGGTTTGTGTATTTCCTTGGCAGCGCCGAGGCGTTTGCCGGCATCTTTACCGGGTTTTACACCACCCCCACCAACTACACTGCCGAAAACATCGTCTGGGTCAACCCCATCGTGGATCTGCTGATTCCACAGCGAGCCACCCTGTTTGGCTGGTGTGTGCTGTTTCCCGCGCTGTATCTGGTCTGGCGGTTCTGTATGGAGGAGGAAACCCGGCTTTGGCGGTATCTCGCCCTGCTGGTTCTGCCCCTGCCACTGATGCACACCCACAGCGCACTGGCGCTGGTGCTGATCTGCCTGGCGTGCGGGGTGTACACCCTGGTTTGCCGCCCCCGCACCAAGGCCGTGCTTGCCCCATGGGGATGGTTTGCCTTGGTGTGCGGCGTGGTCTGGCTGGTAGAAATGTGGAACACCGTGTTTGCCCAATCGCTGGACGGGCAGCACATGCTGCGGCTGCATTTGAACTGGATCAACGGGCAGGATGACGGCACCCTGAAAGACAATTATTTCTGGTTCTACATCAAAAACATCGGCCTTGTCTACCTGCTGCTGATCCCGGCATTTTTCCATGCCAAACCCAAGCAGCGCTGGCTGTACGGCGGCGGGTTGGCCATTCTGGTTCTGGCGGAATTTGTTGTGTTCCAGCCCAACAATTATGACAACAACAAGCTGCTGTATATCTGGCATCTGCTGGGCTGCCTGTTGGTGGCCAGCCTGCTGATGGATTGGTTCAGCAAAGTTCGTGCTATCCCCTGGCGGGCGCTGGGGCTGTGCCTTTGCTGCTTTATCGCCATGTTTGGCAGTGTGCTGACTGTTGGACGCGAAGCGTTAAGCGACTACTGGCAGTGGAGCGCAGACGACATTGCCATGGCGGATTATATTGATGACAATGCGGAAACCGATGCAGTATTCCTGACCAGTGACAGCCACCTTTGCCCGGTGTTCAGCCTGGCCGGGCGGCGCATTTTGTGCGGCTCCGGCAGCTTTGTATACTACCACGGCATGAATTATACCGCTGAATACAACGCCATGCAGCAGCTGTACGAGAATCCCGATGAAGCCCCCCCTGGCGCAGTGGGGCATTGATTATGTGCTGTTTGACAGCTATGTGTTCAGCAACATCCAAAATGCGGACGAGAACTGGTATGCAGCGCGCTATCCCCTTTGGTACGAGAACGGCGGCAGCCGCATTTATAAAATCAACGGATAAGTTTGTTCCGTATCAATTTTCCCAACATAAACAATCACTCCGCCGCGGGTCCGGTTTTCAGCTGGTCCTGCGGCGGAGTTTTTAGGCAATACCGCATAATTCTAAGTGCCGATACGGCGAGCGAGGTGCGGCAGCTGCTAAGCCAAAAGCGCAGATAATACTTTGTGTATTATCGAGCATTTTGGCAACGCAGGTGCCGTGCCGCAGCCGCCGGAGCGGTGCTTAAGCCGTAAGGCGGGAATTATGCGGTATTGCCTTTATTTTATAATTCTTTAAGACGACTTTTTATTGCGCGGCACCCGGCGCTTGGGGGCGGCTTTGCGGGGCTGGTTCTGCTTTTTGGGGGCAGCCTTTTTGGGCTGCGGGTGTACCCGCACAAACTGGATGGGGTTGCCGTTGGGCAGGGTACGCTCTTCCACTTCCAGCACCGGGAAGGACGCCAGGAATTTATTCAGGCTCTTGCTGCCAAAGTTACGCACATCAAAGTCCGGGTAGCGCTTGATGAGCTGGTCTCCCACGCGGGAGGTTCGCACCCAGCCGGTGCCATCGTCCATCTCGTCGATCATATCGCAGACCAGGCGGCAGATGGAATCGCGGTTGATGGCGGTATCGTCCCCCGCGCCAACCTGAGCGGCGGCTTCGGCGGCAGCGGTGGAATCCGCGCTGGCATCCTCGCTTCCACCATGCTCCAAAATCAGGTCAAGGTACTTGAACTGGTCGCAGGCTTTCACAAAGGGACCAAGTGCCTTGCTTTCGCCCATGCCGATGACCAGCTTGCCGGCTTCGCGCAGGCGGGCGGCAAGGCGGGTAAAGTCCGAATCGGACGAAACGATGCAAAAGCCATCCACATTGCCCGCATACAGCAGATCCATGGCATCAATGATCATGGCGCTGTCGGTTGCATTTTTGCCGGTGGTGTAGCTATACTGCTGGATGGGAATGATGGAGTTGTTCAGCAGCACATCCTTCCAGCTTTTCAGGCGGGCATCAGACCAATCGCCGTAAATACGTTTGCAGGCCGCCACGCCAAAGGACGCAGCTTCATCCAAAATCACCTTTACATATTTGGGGCTGATGTTATCCGCATCGATCAGAACTGCCAGTTTCAGATCCTGCATCGCAGCCTCACTTCCTTACCGGTTTGACCGGGCGGTCAAAGTACATATAAATCTGGCAGGGGATCATGCCGTTATAAATTTTGCGGCGCTTGGTGGCCTTTTTGCCAAAGTGGGCTTCAAAATCAGCATCCGCCGTAATGGCATACAATCCTGCGGTGGGGCTTGCCTGCCACACCTGGCCCAGGGTGCGGGCCAGGGCGGCGGCTTCGGCGGCATCGCCCAGGCGCTCGCCGTAAGGCGGGTTGGTCAGGATGATGGAGCTGGGGCGCGGGGCAAAGTCTTTTACGTCTGCCACCTCAAAGCGGCAGCGATCCCCCACCCCGGCCAGCTTGGCGTTGGCGTTGGCCAGCGCCACAGCGTTGGGGTCAATATCAAAGCCAAAGCCCTCGAACCCGGCATCCAGGCGGGAAGCCGCCAGCGCTTTCTGGCGCTCCTCCGCCCAAACGGCAGCGGGCACAAAGTCATAGTGCTCGGCGGCAAAGCGGCGGCGCAGGCCGGGGGCGATGTTCAGTGCTTTCTGGGCTGCTTCGATCACCAGCGTACCGGAACCGCAGAAAGGATCCTGCACAGTGCTGTCGCGCCGGACAAAACCGACATCGGCAATGGTAGCGGCCAGCGTTTCCTTGATGGGGGCCAGCGTGGCGTTTTTGCGATAACCGCGCTTATGCAAGCCTTCGCCGGAGGTATCCAGCATCACTTCCACCACGTTTTTACGCAGGGCAAAGCGGATTTTGTACAAAGCACCGGTTTCCGGCAGGGTGGTGGTTTTGTGGCCGTACTGCAGTCGCTTAACGATCGCCTTTTTGACAATGCTCTGGCAGGCAGGTACGCTGGAAAGCTGGCTGGACAGGCTGGAGCCCTTGACCGGGAACTGGGCATCCACCGGGATCAGCTCCTCCCACGGGATAGAGTAAACGCCGTCGAACAGTTCATCAAAAGTTGCGGCGGGGAAGGTTTTCAGCAGCAGCAGCACGCGCTCGGCGGTGCGCAGGTTCAGGTTTGCTGCGGCGATCATGGCGGCATCACCCTCAAACGCCACGCGGCCATCCGTCACCTTTACGTTCTGCGCACCAAGGCGTTTGACCTCAAAGGAAAGGGTGTGCTCGGTGCCAAAAAAGCAGGGAGCCACCAAAGTATACATGTTGGGCATAGTGTGTCCTTTCTGGGGCTGTGCATGGCGCAGCCGGATATGCGGGGCCGGGCATATTGGGTCAGCCCCGCGGGATAAAAATTAGATTATGCCGTTACATAACCCAAAAAAGGCCCTGCCAAGCAGAGCCTGCATCTTATGGGCGTTGCAGTTGGCGTACGCTGCAGAAATCAGCCGCGGCGGCGGGAATACCCACCGCGATGATTCTCGGTAACGCGCTTGAGATCCGCAATTTTTTCTTCGCTCTGGGTCTTATAGCGTGCCATCATATCCTCAAAGCTCAGGTCGCCCTGCGGCTGCGAGGGTTTGGGCTGCCAGACACGGGGGGCTGCTTCGCGGCGGGGCGGGCGGCCGCCAGCCGGGCGTGCACCACCGTTACTGCCCTGCTGCCCTTGGGGGCGCGGGCTGCGGGGCGCGCGGGGTGCGCGCTCCGGTGCGGGCTGGGTCTGCTTGATGGACAGTGCAATCTTGCCATCCGGCGCGATGGAGATGACCTTAACCTTAACGGTCTGGCCAGCTTCCAGCACGGTAGCAAGGTCCTGCACAAACTCATAGCTTACCTCAGAAATGTGAACAAGGCCGGTTTTGCTTTCCGGCAGGGCAACGAAGGCGCCAAACGGCTTAATGCCGGTAACTTTGCCTTCCAAGATGTCTCCAACCTGTAATGCCAAAACTATAATACCCCTTTGCTGCCCGGCAAAACTGCCGGGTATCGTTATTGATGGAACCTTTGCTTTCAGATTCCGCTTGTATGCCTTGCAGGCAAGGCCTGCACTGTGAAAGGCTGGTTGAGTCCGCAAAAAACAGAAGCCAGCCTTTTGCATCTTCCATTGTACCTGGCATGGTAATCCGGCGTAATGCTGTTACTTGCCGCTCAGATCCACCCAAATGCGCTCATTGGGCTTGGCATAGCCATCGGCGCGGGCGCTGCGTTCAATAATCGCGTCTTTGCCATCGGCCAATGCCCGTCCCAGCTCTTCGTTTTGGGCCTGCTGGGCGCTGAGCTGTTCGCGCACCGCGGCGAGTTCCTGCTGTTTGGAGCCGATGGTGATCTGGCACTGGATCAAAGTAAAAAAACAAAGAACAAAACAGTGCCGCCACAGCCAAGGGAAGCAAACGCCGCGCAATGCTTTTGTGTTGGTTCATGCGGCAGCGCCTCCTTCCGGGCAGGTATCAAAATGCCGTTGTGTGCAAACCATTGTACCGCCTGCCCGCACAAGAAGGTCTTATGCAGGCATACTTAAATACAGTTTAATTATATAATATTGTGCGCTTGTTTTGCAACACATTTTTCGGCTTTTTTCCGCTTTTCTTGCATGAATCTTGTGCATTGCGCCGCCGGGCGTGCCGAATCTTTCTGATCCGGGCCAGCAGCCGCTGTTTGAACGGGTGTACCGCATAGTCCGCCGCAAAGCGCAGCGGCCAGACCAGAACAAACACCGTGCCGCGCAGCGCCCTGTGCACCGCGTGGGAAACGCACCACCGCCAGCACAGTGCCCCCAGCCCCATAGCGGCGGCCATATACCAGCGCGCCGCCCCGGCAGCCGAAGCCCCCGCCGCGAAGCCGCAGCAGACAAAGGCTGCGGCAGCAAAGGCCAGCACATCCCACACAAAGCAGCGCACCGGGCCGCTGCCAAAGGCAAGGGTCGCCCCATCCCGTACAGCGCCAAGCAGCAGGCCCGCCCCAAGACAAAGCAGCACATCGCCCAGCACTGCCCACAACGGCGGCGATGGCACCATCAACGCAGCAGGCGGGCCAGCAGCCCACCGCTCTGTTTTTTGCTCTGCTGGTTCTCGGTATACTGCAAATATTCGATCTGGCCGGAGATATGCACTTCCCCCGTGCGAACCGAAAGCTCGCTGACCTGCATTCCTTGCCCACCGATGGTCAGATCCCCCAGCGGAGTTTGCAGCGTTGCGCCCAGTTCATCACAGCTCACAATACGGGTCACACCGGTCACCGTCAGCCGGGCGCGGTTTTCCAGCGTCAGGGCATGGGCGCGCGGCGGAGCAGGCAGGTCGGATTGCTGGGGGGCATGTTCCCCAATCGGGTGCGGGCTGGTCAGTTCTGGCATGGCGGTTTCCTCCGGCAGCAGTTGTTGCTTACCCTATACCATATGCCGCACACCGCGCGGTTAGAACTCCCCCGCCCTGGTTTTTCTCAGCCTTCCAGGATCTCAAACAGTTCGCGGGCAACATCCTTGCCCTTGGGTTCATCAATAGAAAGCACCCGCACCTTGACGGGGCGGTTGCCGAAGGTAATCTCGATCACATCGCCGATCTTTACGGCATAGCTTGCTTTGGCGGGTTTGCCGTTCACGATCACGCGGCCCGCATCGGCCACATCATTGGCCAAGGTGCGGCGCTTGATCAGGCGGCTGACTTTCAGGTATTTATCCAGTCTCATGGTTCATCCTCATCTCTATGGCAGCGGTACTCCAGCCACCAGGCGGGAATCATGCGGCGCTGCCTATATCATAAAAGCCCGCCGCGTTTGGGTGCGGCGGGCTTTTTCATTCAGAGCGTATCTGACGCCTGAACAGATTACTGTACAGCGTCCTTCAGTGCCTTGCCAGCCTTGAATGCGGGCAGCTTGGAAGCAGCAATGGTCATGGGCTCTTTGGTCTGCGGGTTGCGGCCCTGGCGTTCCGGGCGCTCGCGGACTTCAAAGGTGCCAAAGCCAACCAGCGAAACTTTGCCGCCGTTCTTCAGCTCTTCGGTGATAGCAGCCAGTGCTGCGTTGACAGCCTTTTCGGCGTCTTTCTTGCTCATGCCAGCTTCAGCGGCAACAGATGCGATCAGTTCAACTTTGGTCATTTGTTATATACCTCCAAATTAAATAAATTGCGTTTTTTTTGCCTTTTCAGGCTACCGGACCGGCTGCTGTGCAAAATGCCTCGTTGGCTTTTTGCAGCGCCTGTTCGGGGTCTACCCCTGCCTGCCGGGCCAGATTGGCGGCGGCAAACAACAGTTCGCCCACAGCCTGTTCTGCCTGCGCGCTGGCGGGCTGCGCCGTTTGCAGGTTCTCCGCCGCGTCTGCCAAGGCTGCAGCATCGGCCCCCTGCAGGGCTGCGCCATGGCGTGCGGCGCGCTTTTGCAGCTTGGCCGCGCGCATCAGCGCGGGCATGGCACGGGGCACACTTTCCAGGTCATCGGCCAGGGTGCGGCGGCCCTTTTCTTTATTTTTGAGCGCATCCCAGTCCGTTATACCTTCGTAACCTGGTTGGGTGCCAAAAATATTTGGGTGCCGCTCAATCAGCTTTTGGCATACGCCATCGCAGACCTGTTCCCAGGTAAAGCGGCCGGTTTCCTGTTCCATGCAGGTATGGAAAGCAACCTGCATCAGCACATCGCCCAGCTCTTCACACATCAGCACCGGGTCATCCAGGTCCAATGCGTCCACAGCCTCATACGCTTCTTCCAGGAAGTTCATCCGAATCGATGTATGGGTCTGAACTTTATCCCACGGACAGCCGTTGACCGGATCCCGCAAAAGGGTGATAATGCGGACAAGATCATCTGCCGTGTACGGGCGGTTGTGCGGATATTCCATGCATGCTGCAATGCTGCCTGCCCAGGATGTACCAGGGTCCGCCGAAAAAACAACAGGCAACATCATACCTCTCATTCTACCGTTTTGTCAAGGAAACAATACAAGTTGCTGTTTGACAGCCAAGTTACCTGTTTACAGCTGTGCGCCGCAATGGTTGCAGAACAGTGCGTCTGCATCCACATCTGCATGGCAGACGGGGCACTCTTTGGTCTCACCGCGCGGGCGGTCAGCCGCATCGGCCAGAGCCTGCTCCTCCTCGGGGGTCAGGCCGGCGGGGTCATCGTGGTAAGTGGTGGGATCGTTGGGGTCCTCAGCCTCCTGCTCAGCCTCGGCAGCTTCAGCGGCAGCGGCCTCATCGGGGGTCATGCGGGCTTTGATTTCCTCAATCGCCTTTTCGATTTCGGCAATGTTCTCGATATATTTATCCACCAAGGGCTGGTTTTCCTCGTCTGCCTTATGCAGGCTGTAAACCAGTGCGCCCAGCTGGCGCTGTGCCTTGGCCAGGCGGTTCTGCTGGGATGCCAGATCCAGCTGGTTCTTGCCCTTATCTGCAATATCCATGGCTGCCTTGTAAGCGGTATCCACAAACTGCATGCTCTGTTCTTTGATCTTATTGATATCCAGTTCAAACATAATGTAACACCTCGTTATCATCTGGCCCCGGCAGGGCACTGCGCCACAGCTGCGCAGCCCGGCCGGGTGGAATGAAAAGCCGTAAAAATTTATTATTTTCGATTTCACGGCTTTTCCCTGTAAGGCTTATTATACCGTATCATTGGCTGGTTTTCAATCTTGTGGCGCAAAGAATTATGTCCAAATCGTAAACATTTGGACGTAACAGGAAGTTTTATTGGTTTTCGGCTCCAATGAACTCCCGCAGCATGCTTTTCTGTGGGATCAGCGCGGCATTAATGGGTACAAAATGCGCAAACCGGCTGCGCAGGTCTGCCATGCGGCCCGCATTGGCGCTGGCCGTCAGCTGGTCAATATAATATTCCCAAATCCCCACCTCGCAGCTGAATGAAGTATCCAGCACAAGATTCGCCCGATTCTTGAACGTCTTGATATACTGGTCCTCTGCCTTACAGACATGGGGCCACAGACCGATGGTAAAATCGGCATCATGCCCGCGGAACCGCCAGTCCCGCGTAATGCGGCGGGCAAGGCGAACATCGCGGGTGGCGATCAGCCGCGCACCGTCCGGTCCGGCATATTCTTCCCGCAGGCTGGCGTAAATATTCAGCACAGCATCCTGCGGCAAAGTCTCGGTCAGGATGGGGTTAAAGGCGTGCAGTCCCTCCACAACCACCACACCGTCGGTGCAGTCGATGTGCTGGGTCTGCGGGGCGGGCAGCTGGGTCATAAAGTCAAAGATCGGCGCATCGCACACGCCGGTCTGGGCCAGCTGCTGCAGGCAGTGCTGCACCAGCGGGATATCCAGCGCTTCCACGCATTCGTAATCATCCCGGCCATCCGGCTGTTTGGGGTAGCGGCCCTCGCCCACAAAAAAGTCGTCCAGGCTCAATACCCGGCTGCGCACGCCTTTGCTGCGCATGGCGGCGGCCAACTTGTTGGCGCTGGTGGTTTTGCCCGCAGCGGAAGGCCCCGTCAGCATGACAATACGGCGACCGGATGCCAGAACATAGGCCGCGGCGGCATCAATGCGGCTCTGGTACTGCTGTTCGCTCAGCTGCACCAAATCAGCCGGGTTGTGCGCGGCAAGGTTGAGCAGCTCACACCCCACCATGCGCTTGGGGGCGCGCGGATTCACCACAGCTGGGATATTGGTCATAGAACTGTTTCACTCCTTCCTTGCGTGCAAGGATCGTGTCAAAACGGTCGATATATTCTGTCGGGTACTTATAATTAAAGATACGCTCGATCTTGCCGTGACGTGCACCGGGGGCCACCAGCTTTGTAGAACCGCCCGCACCGGCAGAAAGAATGGTGTGGACTTCCTCCATGATATAGATATTATACAGGCACTCGTACCCCGGCTTGCACCAGCCCACGTTTTCCAGGTTTTGCAGGGTGCCTTTTTGGCGGTACAGGTAGTAGGGGCGGTAACCGGCTTTTTCCAGCAGCTCGCAGCTTTCCACCATAGCGGCCACATCGGCATAATCCGCAGCGCGGTGCTCCACCACCAGGTTGGACGCCCGTTTCAGCGTGAGGGTATGCACGGTGATATTTTCCGGGTCCAAGTCAATGGCCGTCTGCAGGCTATGGCGGAAGCCTTCCACCGTATCCCCCGGCAGACCCGCGATCAAGTCCATGTTGATGTTATCATGCCCCACGCGGCGGGCGGTCCGGTAACAATCCAGGATATCCTGCGCCGTGTGGCGGCGGCCAATGTTGCGCAGCACTTCATCCGAGAATGTCTGCGGGTTGATGGAAATGCGGGTTGCGCCGTATTCTTTGATGATGCGCAGTTTTTCTTCGTCGGTACAGTCAGGGCGGCCCGCTTCCACGGTAAACTCTTCCAGGGCGGGCAGGTCAAACTGCTCGGCCATGGTGCCCATCAGCTGGCGCAGCTGCTGCGCGTTGACGCTGGTGGGGGTGCCGCCGCCGATATACAGCGTTTTGATGCTGAGGTGTGCGGCGTCCGCAGCGGCGCGGGTAGCGGCAAGCTCCTTGCACAGGCAGTCCACGTAGGGGGGCCACCAGCGCACGGCTGGATTTATCCCCCACCGTGCGGGAAACAAAGCTGCAATAGCTGCAGCGGGACGGGCAGAACGGAATGCCCGCGTACACACTGCAATCCATCGGCTGGGCGCGCTCCAGCACCGGGCGCTGCAGGTCCGCAATACTTTTGGCCATGGCAAAACGGCGCGGCGTGCAGTCAAAATGCTGCAAAAAGCGCTGTTCGATTTTTTCTTCGGTTTTGCCCTCGGCGCGCAGGTCATGGATGATGCGCGCAGATCGGTGCGCCAATAGAGGAGCTTTCGTGGCCGGCCGTCCAAGGCTGTCGTCGCCAAGGATCAGGCAGGTTGGCCAGCAGGGACAGGCTTTCCTGCATCTGGCGCATGCTGCCGCCGGGCATATCGGTACGCCCGCAGGAGCCGGCAAACAGCGTATCACCACTGAAAAGCAGGTTACCACAGTTCAGCACCACGTTATTACTGCCCTGGGTATGGCCGGGGGTGTGATAGATTTTAAATGTTAAACCGTCAATGTTCAACTCGTTATTGGCGGGCCAGTTCTTGTCCACCTGCCCGGATTTCAACGGCAGCAGCTGGGTGCCGGCGGCGTCCACCGGGTCCATATAGACGGTGCAGCCGGTGGCCTGTTTCAACGCTGCCACGGCCCCCACATGGTCGTAGTGGCCATGGGTCAGCAGGATATGGGTCAGGGTGGCGTTCTCGGCTTTCAAGGCATCCAGGTAGGCCTCCGGCGCAGCGGCAGCATCGATGAGGATGCCATGCCCTGCGTCGGTGGTGATGAGAAAGGTATTGGTATACAGCGGCGGCAAGCCGTGGATGTGCTGAATTTTCATAAACAGCTCCTTATTTCTTCCACTCGTCGGTATCAATGACGATGGTCACGGGGCCATCGTTGACAAGATCGATCTTCATGTCCGCGCCAAACTCCCCGTGCTGCACGTCTTTGAGGCCCTGATGGGACATTTCGTCGAGGAATTTCTCGTAGCACGGCACAGCCAGATCGCCCTTGGCGGCATGGCTAAAACTGGGGCGTTTGCCGCGGGAGGTATCGCCGTAAAGCGTAAAGTTGGACACGACCAAAGCCGCGTAGCCCAGCTCCACTGCGCTGCGGTTCAGCTTGCCATCCTCGTCCTCAAAAATGCGCAGATGCGCGCATTTCTCCGTTCACCCAGCGGTCGGCGTTCTCGCCCTGGCGTATGCTCTCCCGCACGTTGGCGCAATCCTTTTTGTGGATGGACACGCCAAACCCACGGGTGACAAAACCGATGATGTCATCCCCCGGCAGCGGCGAACAACACTTGGCAAACTTGATGGGGCAGTTGTCAATGCCTTCCACCACAACGCCGTCCGAAGAATGAACACGCTTGATATCCACCGTGGGCAGCGGCTTGGGTTCCGTTGCTTTCAGGCGGGTGTACTCTTCCTTCAGCTTGGGCAGGATGCGCGCCAGCTGCAAACCGCCATAGCCGATGGCCGCATACATTTCATCCACCGAGTTACAGTGGTTGCGGCGCGCCAGGTTGGACATGAACTCGTCATACTGCTCCGGCGGGATCACCATCAGGTTGCGGCGCAGCTCTTTTTCAAAGACATCCTTGCCCTCGGCAATGTTTTCGTCCCGGCGCTCTTTCTTGAACCAGTTGCGGATCTTGTTCTTTGCTTCGCTGGTTTTTACAATGTTCAGCCAGTCGCGGGAGGGGCCACGGTTTTCCGGGCCGGTGATGATTTCAATGATTTCGCCGGTAACGACCTGATGGTCAATGGGCACAATGCGGTTGTTTACCTTGGCGCCGATCATCCGGTTTCCCACAGCGGAATGGATGGCGTAAGCAAAGTCGATGACGGTTGCGCCGGCCGGCAGGTTGATCACATCGCCGCGTGGGGTAAAGGCAAACACTTCTTCCGGCAGCAAGTCAGACTTGATATCGCTGAGCAGGTCGGTGGCATCAATGCTGGAACGCTGGCTTTCCAACAGCTGGCGCACCCAAGCCAGGCGTTCGTCCAGCCTATCACTGCTGGCGGCGGTAATGCCGGCCTTATACTTCCAGTGGGCAGCAATGCCGTATTCCGCGTTGCGGTCCATCTCGCGGGTACGGATCTGCACCTCAAATGGGATGGCTTCGCGGCCAATCACGGTGGTGTGCAGGCTCTGGTAGCCGTTGGGTTTGGGGGTAGAGATATAATCCTTGAAGCGGTTGGGCAGCGGGTGGTACATATCATGGATCAGGCCCAGCGCGGTATAACATTCCGCCACCGTATCAATAATGATGCGGACAGCATAAATATCATAAATCTCCTCAAAGTCCTTGTTCTGCATATACATCTTGCGGTAAATGCCGTAGATGCTCTTGACACGGTGGCGGATGGTTGCTCCGTGGATGCCGTTCTGTTCCAGATGTTCCTGGATGGTGGCGCAGATATCGTTGAGGAATTCATCCCCATGCTTGTTCAGCAGGGAGCGGATCATGTTATAGCCTACAGGATCCAGGTATTGCAGGCTGCGGTCCTCCAGCTCCTCCTTGATGTTGGAAATGCCAAGGCGGTGGGCAATGGGGGCATAAACCTCCATGGTTTCCAGGGCTTTATCGCGGCGTTTCTGCTCCGGCCAGGCATCGCCGGTACGCATATTGTGCAGGCGGTCACACAGCTTTATGATCATCACGCGGACATCCTGGCTCATGGCAAGCAGCATTTTGCGCAGGTTTTCCGCTTTGCGGTCCTCGACATTCGAGAACTTGATCTGGGTCAGCTTGGTAACACCATCCACCAGCAGGGCAACCTCGCTGCCAAACTTCTGGCGGATCTCGTCAATGGTCACGGGGGTATCCTCGGCCACATCGTGCATCAGGGCTGCGGCAACGCTTTCGCTATCCATGCCAAGTTCCACCAGCAGCTGTGCCACGCTGATTGGGTGGCATATACGGTTCGCCGCTGCGGCGGAACTGGGTGGCATGCGCCGCGCTGGCCAGCTGATAAGCACGGTCAATCATGTCAAAATCATAGGCACGGCCGCTGGCGATCAGATCATGGCGCAGTGCTTCATAAGTAGTGGGCATGGGCACCGGCTGCTTTTGCGCCTGAGCTGCCTGTTCTGCAGCATTCTTTTTGGCTTCTTCTGGCATTCTATCATCCCCATTTCAAGTATCGCACAATCATAAAAAAAGTCCCGTTTCTGCGGCAGTTCCCTCCTGCCGCGGGGGCATTTTTCATTTTGCCTTATCCTTCCCCTTCCGCCAGTCTGCGCAGGACCGGCGCGGAGGAGAGGTCTTTTTTGCCGGTCACTTCCACCGGCTGGTAGCGGCTGCCGCGGCGCTCGATCAAACCAAGCTGTTCCAGCGCCGTCAGGCTGGCCAGGGTCTTGCCGGTGTTTTCCGGCCCTGCGGTTGCAAACAGCGGCTGCAGATCATCCGCAAACACATTGCCGGTACGCACCATGCGATACACGGCAGCGGTATCGGCACGGGTGGGCAGGCAGGCCAACCGCTCGTCATCTGGCAGGGCCGTTCCGCTCAGGAAAACATCAAACCGTGCGGCCTGCTCCGCCGGGGCATTGCCCAAACCGGCCGGGCGCATGGCGCAGCAATGGCAGGACACCATCGGCCCGCCGCGCCCCTGGAAGATGCTGACTTCCACCGCGGCATCCACAGCTGTACCCATGCGGTAGGGCAGGTCGTCCGGGGCGGTGCCGAACAGTGAGACAAAGCAGGCTGCCCCGCCCTGGCGCAGGCGAATGCGGCAATGCCGCCCCTCACTGCCCAGGGGCCAGATGCCATCCACCGCGGCGTTTTGCAGCAGGAACACCGGAACCGGGTTGCCGCTGCCAAAGGGAGCCAGGCGGCTGAGTTCCTGTACGGTAGGCACCGTCAATTCCGCAATATCGGCCACGGCATCCAACTTGAGCGGCAGCGGCTTGGGCACCGGGTATTCTTTAGCGGCCCAATCGTTGATGGCTTTGCGGAACGCGCCGATCTTTTCTTCTTCAATGGTCAGGCCCGCCGCAGCGGAATGCCCGCCAAAGCGCAGCAGCAGCGGTGCGCAAGCGCACAAAGCGGCGTGCAGGTTAAAGCTGGTGGGGGCGCGCCCACTGCCGCGGCCCTCGCCGTTTTCAGTCGAAATAACAATGGAGGGGCGGCCGTATTTTTCCATCAGGCGAGTTGCCACAATGCCGATTACACCGGGGTGCCAGCCTTCGCCTGATACCACGATTACACGGTCCAGAACACGGGCAGGGTCTGCGCTCAGTTTTTCCAGTGCAGCGGCAGCGATCTGCTGTTCCGCCTGCTGACGGCTGGTGTTGATCTCCGAAAGGCGCGCCGCAATGCCTGCGGCCTGCTCCTCGTTTTCGCACAGCAGCAGCTTCAGGGCAACAGCGGCGGTATCCATGCGGCCCGCGGCGTTCAGGCGGGGTGCCAGCCCATAGCTGACGGTTTCCGCCGTGACAGGGCGGCCTGCATAGCCTGCGTTTTCCAGCAGGGCCTGCAAACCGGGGCGCAGGGTATCCTGCAAGGTGGCAAGGCCCTCTTTTACAATGGTGCGGTTCTCCCCCACCAGCGGCATTACGTCCGCAATGGTGCCAAGGGCGGCAAGTTCGCCAAAGGGTTCCAGCAGTTCAGCGGGGTCCTCACAGCCTTCCAGCGCAGCGCACAGCTTGAACGCCACACCGGCACCGCACAGATCCTTGAAGGGGCTTGTGTCGTCCTCCCGCTTGGGGTCCACAACGGCAACGGCTTTGGGCAGCTGCTGAGCGGGCAGGTGGTGGTCGGTAATCACCAGCTCAATGCCCAACTCTGCGGCCAGGTCAGCTTCCTCAATGGCGGAAATGCCGTTATCCACTGTCACAATCAGCTTATAGCCTTTATCTGCCAGCTTTTGCAGGGTTTCACGGTTCAGGCCGTAGCCGCCGCCCTCGCGGGTGGGCAATTTGCAGCGCACCTGCGCGCCAAGGTTGGTCAGGCATTCATACAGGATGGCCGTAGCGGAAACGCCGTCCACATCATAATCGCCAAAGATCACAATGGTTTCACCGTTTTCAATAGCCTGCTGGATGCGGGCAACGGCTTTGTCCATATCTTTCAGCAGGAACGGGTCGCTCAGCGGCGGTTCCTCTTCCAGCAATGCGGCGGCAGCCTGCGGCTGGGCAATACCGCGGCAGGCCAGCACCCTGGCCAGCAGCGGGCCATAACCGGCGGCCAGGAGCGCACTTTCCCCTGCGGTATCGGCGTTTTTCAGCTGCCAGGCACGATAGTTCATAATTGTCTTGCTCCTGTTCCTTTATGGCAACACCGCACAATTCCCGCCTTGCGGCTTAAGCACCGCTCCGGCAGCTGCGGCACGGCATCTGCGTTGCCAAAATGCTCGATAATGTCGGGTTGCGGTACCCGCATCGTGCTTCGGGGGCAAAAGCCCCTCGCACTCTGCGACCGCTGCCCCTGCTTCGGTTCGCTGTTTCCGCCACTGGCGGCGCTCACCTTTGCAGCATCCAGTATTATCTGCGCTTTTGGCTTGGCATCTGCCGCACCTCGCTCGCCGTATCGGCACTTAGAATTATGCGGTATTGCCTTATCTACTTTCACCGGTTTTATTTTGCACCAAAATCTGCTGCAAAGTCATGGGTCAGGCCGTCCTGGTTCAGCATGGCTTCCAGCGTATCGATTTCGGTGGAAACATCCATGCTAACATCCTGCAAAAGGGTATCGTACAGCTTTTCATATGCCGTATTCAGGGTGTGCAGGATACCCACGATATCGCGCCGGATTTCCTGCGCGTTCTGGGTAGCGCTTTCGCCCAACCCCAGCGCGGTGTTCAGCAGCTTGCGGGTAGTGGGCATATAATATTCGCGGTAGCGGCGCACCCGCGGCAGCTGTTCCGGGTGGTTATGCACAAACCCCATAATAGCCGCGCAGGTTTTGCGCATCTGCACCAGCTCTTCATCTGCCTGGTCCCCCAGGCGGCCCTGGCAGGTTTTGAGGTAGTTCAAAAAGTCTGCCCCATCACGGCGGAACAGCTCTTCATCGGTCAGCGCGGGCTGAGCCGCTTTGGGCTGCACCGGTGCCGCGGCGGGCGCAGGGTGGTACATCGTTTCGTCCAGGTACAGCGTTGTTTCTGCCTCATTCATGCAGGCGTTGGGGTAATGGCCTTTGGCCAAAGCATTCCGCAGGTCTTTGCGCACCTTATCGGCGCGCACCACGCTGCTGCGGGTCAGCTCCGGCAGCTCCGCCGTAAAGCCGTGCATGCCGCGCAGGTAGCGGCGCAGACGGCCAAAATAGTTTGCTGCGTGGCAGCCTGCGTACCCCATGACAAAAAATCCCAGCGTGCAGGCGGTAAACGTCGGAGCCAGAATATTGAACACCGGCATTGCGCTCCACAAGCTTGCATCATTGGGTGCCACACCGGCAAGGGCGGCCATAACCAGCGCAGCAATGGCAAAGCAGCCGCCGAACACCCAGCCCAGCACGCCCATGGTCATCCAGCCGCCGTAATGCCCGGCCAGGCTGTTATCCAGCTTACGGCGGTAGGCAATAAAGCTGTTCTGTTCCGGCCTTTGCGCGGCCCGGTTCAGGGAATCCCCCACACTGTCCAGTGCGCCGGCAATACCGGAAAGCACCGTGGAACTGATGTCCAGCCCAAAGTTGACGGCACCATCCACCAAGTCATTCAGATCCTGCTGGCGGCGGTCACCTTTTTTATCATACGGGTGATTGTTGAGCATAGCGGTTCCTCTTTCTCTTCTCACTCTTTACGTTTCTTCACACGTTTCGTTATTTCAACATCTTGCCAGGCTTTGCAGTTCAGGCTTTATCCGGGGCGTACTGCTGCATCAGGGCAGCGGCGCAGCGCACACCGTCCACGGCGGCGGTCATAATTCCGCCTGCGTAACCGGCACCCTCGCCGCAGGGGTAAAGTCCCGTCAGGCCGGTGCACTGGAAGTTATCCCCGCGCAGCAGGCGCACCGGGCTGGAAGTCCGGGTTTCCAGCCCCGTCAGCACGGCATCCGGTGCCTGGTAAGCCCGCAGCTTGCGGCCAAAGGCGGTAATGCCATCCCGCAGGTCGGCGGCCAGTTCCCCCGGCAGCAGGCTGCCAAGGTCGCAGGGGGTCACGCCGCGGGGGTAGGTAGGCTGCACCGCCCCCAGCTCCAGTTTGCCGCGGCCTGCCAGAAAGCTGCCGACCGTTTCTGCCGGGGCAAGGTATCCCCCGCCGCCCGCACGGTAAGCGGCCTGTTCCAACTGGCGCTGAAATGCGACCGCCTTGACCGGGTCGTTATCAAAATCGCGGCCATCCACGCTGACCACCACGGCGGCATTGGCGTTGCGGCCATCGCGGGCATGGTAGCTCATTCCGTTGGTCACCACGCCGCCATCCTCGCTGGCGGCGGCGCACACCTGACCGCCTGGGCACATGCAGAAGGTGTACACGCACCGCTGGCCCACATGCTGGCTAAGCTGATATTCGCCCCGCGGCAGGGCCGGATTCCCGGCAGCACCGTGGTAAAGGCTCTTTTCAATTTCTGTTTGCAGATGTTCCGCGCGGAATCCCACCGAAAACGGTTTGCATTCCAGCGGCAGGCCCATGGTATGCAGCACGGCAAAGGTATCCCGCGCGCTGTGGCCCACCGCCAGGATCAGCTGGTCGCAGAGGATGCTGCCCGCCGTGGTAGTAATGCCGCACAGCGCGCCGCCGCTGGTCTGCAGGGCGGTCAGCGCCGTGTTAAAGTGTACTTCCCCGCCAAGGTTTTCGATCTCAGTGCGGATGCTGGTAATAACGCCGCGCAGCAGGTCAGTGCCCACATGGGGCTTTTGCCGCCAGGCGATATCCGCCGGGGCGCCGTGCTTCAAAAAGGCGTCCGTCACAAAGCCGCACAAAGGATCCCCCACGCGGGTGGTCAGCTTGCCGTCCGAGAATGTTCCTGCGCCGCCCTCGCCAAACTGGATATTGGCGTTGGGGTCCAGCGCGCCGGTCTGCTCAAACTTTTGCACAGCGGCCACACGGTCCGCCAGGGCCGGACCGCGCTCCAGCACAATGGGGTGGTACCCATTGCGGGCCAGCAGCAGGGCCGCAAACAGCCCCGCCGGGCCAAGGCCGACCACCACAGGGCGGTGTTTCAATGGTGTTTGACCAACCGGGAAGGTAAAATCCGGTTTGCGGGTGAAACAGACACAGGGCGAGGCCCCGGCCAAAGCCGATTCCTCACCCTCGTCATGGAGCGTGATGGCGATGGTATACACCAGCACAGGCGTGCCGTGCCGGGCATCCACCGAAAGTTTTGCCACGCCAGCCTGCGCCGGAGCGTTGCCCCGCAGGCGCAGCGTGCGGTAAGCCTGCCGGACAGCTTCCTGCTCCGGGTCCGGGCAGGAAAGCGGCAGGCGGATATTGCGTACAAGAATCATGGGCTGATGTTTTCCTTTGGTTGGCGGGCATCGGATAGGCCGGAACCCCGGCTGATGGATGCCCGGTTATTGTGAGCTTGCCTGGCACTGCACCGTATAGTTGCCGACTGCAAAAATGTGGCTGGACGACGGCACCTGAATGCTGGCCGCCACGGTTTGCTGGCCAACGGATACCGCCAGATTCTGGCAGTCCACCTGGGCCAGAATGCTGTCTGCCGAAAGTTCTTCCATCTCGCTCTTGGGGCCGTACAGCGTAACCTGATGGATCTGCGCCGTCAGCACTTCCAGGTCAATCGTACTGGGCACATTGACGGTGCGGATGTTGGTTACGGTAAAGGTACGGGAGGTCATATCGGTGGTATCAAACCGGATCGTTACAGCGGATACGCCATCCAGCGAAACCACACCGGCAGGCAGTTCAATGTTTTTCTGGTAGTCGCGGTCAAACGCAAACTCACGGCCAAGATCAAAAGCCGCAACGCTCAGTTCGGTCAGGGCACCGACCGTCTTGGCCGGGCCCGCCACATTCAGGGTAGGAATGCTGAGCGAATACTTCAGATAGGAAGTATCAAACCCGGACGGCGCGTTGATAAACACGATGGAAAGCGGCAGTTCCCGCACCTGATAGACTGTCAGGTTGATATCCGCCGTGTTGCTGTCCAGCGTGGTGTATTCCGGCGTTACAATATCGCCGTTTTCATCCCGCAGTTCCAGCGATGCTGTTGCCGACACGGAATCCGAAAGCGAGCCTTCGTGCGAAACAGGGGCCACCACCTCGCTGATTTTATCCAGCTCACTGGTCGGGCCGGTCAGAGTCACTTCGGTGGGGGTGGTGGTAATGCGGTTCAGGGTAAAGCCGTCGGCAATGGTAATGCCGCTGGTATCGGTGGTAACGGGCAGTGTTTTTTCGCCGACGGTATCAAACACAACATCCACCGTCTGCGGGCTGACCACCGTCAGCTTGATGCCCACGTTGGTATAATCGGTGTTGGTGATGCGGGCCTCCAGCCGCAGGGTGGTTTTGCCCGCCCCCTGCACGCCGTTATAGACCGGGTAAACCATAATATCGGAGCTGGACAGCTTGCCGATCAAAGTACCGTTGCCGTCCGCCTGCACCTGCACGTTATCCACTGCCTGCTGGTCCACAATATCCAGCCCTTTGGAGGTATAAATGGTAGATTGGTAGCCATAATTCACGCTGACATCTTTGATGACAAAGGAACCCTGCGGATCCAGAAAGGTAGAAACCACCATCCAGACCAGCACTGCGGCCAGCACGGAAACAATTCCCAGGAAAAAGCGGTTATCCCAAATGGAACCATTCGCTTTGCGCACCGGTTCAGCGGGCTGCGTTTGTTTTTGCATGCTTGCCAGCACCTCCTTTGTTCAGCAGCCGGTTCAACAGCGGCTGCTTTTGCGCTTCGGCTGTTTCCGGCGGAATAATTTCCTCCTGCAGCAGGTTGAACAGGTTCTGGCGGTCCAGGCGGCGGATCAGAACACCATTTTTGGCCAGGGAGATAATACCGGTTTCCTCACTGACCACCACCACGATGGCATCAGAATTTTCGCTCATGCCAAGACCCGCGCGGTGGCGGGTACCCATATCTTTGCCCATTTCCAGGTTGTTGGAAAGCGGCAGCACACACCCAGCGGCCACAATGCGGCCATCCCGGATCAGGGCACCGGTGCGGGTGTCGGAAAGCTGTTCAGCCGCATCGCAGATGGGGCTCTGCCACCCCATAAAAGATGGTGCCCAGCCGGTTCGCCCATTGGTCTGGGGATGCACATCCGCCGAAACCGCCGCCGTGCCGGTGCGGATGATTCAGAGCGACAGCGTGGGCCGCAATGCCAAGCCCCTCGCCGGTAAAGCCAAGGTGTTCTTCAGTGGTAGCCTTTACGCTCACAGCGTCCAGCGGCAGGCCGAAGGCATCGGCGATATTCTTACGCATAGCCGGGATGTGGGGGGCCAGCTTCGGCCGCTGGCATAGGATCGTCGCATCGATGTTGCCCACCTTGTAGCCGTGAGCTGCGATAATTTTCGCTACTTCGCGGGTCAGCGCCAGGGAGTCCGCGCCCTTGTAGGCGGGGTCGGTATCGGGGAAATGCTGGCCGATGTCCCCCAGGGCCGCCGCGCCAAGCAGTGCATCCGAAACTGCGTGCAGCAGCACATCTGCATCGGAATGGCCCAGCAGGCCTTTCTCGTAGGGAACCTCTACCCCGCCTAAGATAAGCTTGCGGCCCTCGACCAAACGGTGTACATCATATCCGTGACCAATACGCATGGTGTTCTCCTTTTGTAAGTCCTCTTTGGTGGTGATTTTTAAATTGGCGTAGTCACCCGCCGTCAGTGTGACGGGCAGGCCCGCCAGTTCAAACAGGCTGCAGTCATCGGTCACCAGGCTGGCTTTCTCGCCGCTGACAGCTTCCAGCGCCTGTAAGTACAGTGCCCGGTCAAAGCACTGGGGCGTCTGCACGGCGTAAAGGGTGGCGCGGTCCGGCGTGGTGACGACTTTGCCGTCCTTGTCCGCCACCTTGATAGTATCCTTCACGGGCACCGCCGGGGCGGCAGCGCCGGTCTTGGCGGCAGCCTGCAAGACCTGGGTGATGACCTCCTCGCTGGCAAAGGGGCGGGCAGCATCGTGGATGGCCACCAGCTGGCCCTTGGCGGCAGCCAGGCCATTGTGCACGCTGTCGGCACGGGTCACGCCCCCCTGCACCACGGTACAGGGCTTGGGGCAGGCCGCGGCGATAGCCTTGCACTGGGGGCGGTTGCCGCCCGCCACCAGCACCAGCTCGTCCACCGCCGGGTGGGCGACAAACAGGGCACAGCTTGTCTCCAATACCGTGCGCCCATCGGGCAGGCAGTAGCTGAGTTTATCAAATCCCATGCGGCGAGGCCCCCGCGGCCACGATAATGGCAGTTACAGTTGGCAGCCCCTTTTGCGGCATACAGCTGCGCCCCCCTTACACTTAGATATATACTTATCATTATACAGGGTCAGCTTGAAAAAATCCACTAAAATCAAGAGGTTTTTTCGGTGAAAGTTCCGAAGGTGCTCTCCCACCTTACACGACCTTATACGAGCGGCACAGAACCACCTTGACGGAACTGCCTGTACCTTCTATAATAGTATATAGAAATAACAAGCCACAGAAACGGAGGCTTTTGCCTATGGCGTGGATGATCGTATGTGACAGCTCCTGCGAGATCCGGGAGCTGGAGCACCCCAGTGCCGGGGTGCAGTTTGCCCTTGTACCGTTCAAGATCCGTGTGGGTGAGCGCGAATATGTGGACCTGGCCACCCTGAATGTGCCCCAGATGCTGCAGGCCATGACCGACTACAACGGCGCCAGCACCACTGCCTGCCCCAGCCCGGAAGAATGGGCCGAGTATTTTTTGCAGGCCGATAACTGCATTGCGCTGACCATCAGCAGCAATCTTTCCGGCAGCTATAACGCCGCCGTGGCCGCCCGGACCATGGTGCTGGAAGAACACCCCGAAAAGAAGATCTTCATTCTGGACACCCTCAGCTGCTCCGGTGCGCTGGCCGGTGCGGCCGAGCTGGCCAATAAGCTTATCGGCGAGGGCCAGACATTTGAGGACATCTGCTTTGCGCTGGAAAAGTTCGCCGAAAGCACCCACATCCTGTTTTCCCTGGCCAGCTTTGACAACCTGGCCAAGAACGGCCGCGTCAGCAAGGTGGTGGGCTTTATCGCAGGCCGCCTGAACATGCGTGTACTGGGCCGCCGCACCTCCGATGGTAAGATCGACTTCTACTTCAAGACCCGCGGCGAGACCCGCGTGCTGGCCAAGATTCTGGAGCAGATGGACGAGGACAACTACGACGGTGTGCACCCAGTGCTCATCAGCGAGTGCGGCAACCAGACCGCCGCCCGCCTGCTGGAACACGGCATCATGGCCAAATGGCCCGAAGCCCCTGTGCGCATCGTGCCCTGCAGCGGTCTGTGCAGCTTCTATGCCCAGGACCAGGGTATTATCATCACCTACTGATTTTTGCAATTTTACCAACAACACCCCCGCACAGCCGTTTTGGCTGTGCGGGGGTGTTGTTTATTTTTGATAAATAAAAAAGGATTATTCTTTGTTCGCCTTGCGCTTCATACGCTCCAGCAGGGCAGCTTTCTGCTTGTCCCACTTGGCGTCGGCCTCAGGGGTGGCAGGCTCAGTGCACCGGGCAAAGCTCCAATGCAGGCCGTCGCGGCGGCTGAGCTTGAACCGCAGGTACCACGCCCCGCAGTAGGGGCAGGTGCAACGGGTGTAGTAGCCGGTGTTTCCTCGCTTGAGCCACACTTCGTCAGGCGTCAGCGGTGCGCTGCACTCGGGGCAGGCTGCCTCGGTCAGTTCGGACACGTTGCGGTAGTCGTCATGCTCCATCCGGTTCATGAACAGGCGGATGTCCCGCGCGGCGGGGTTCGGCTCGGCGCCCAGCAAGGCTTCTTTCAGCAGTTCTTCCTCGGTGGGGTAGGTCGCCAGCCCCTCGGCCAGCGGCAGCTTACGGCAGACCTTGGTGGTGTACAGTGCGTCATCCAAAGCGTTGTGGAAGGGTTCCTCCTTGGGGATGCCCAGCCGGTCCACCACGCTTTCCAGCGTCAGGCCCTCGCCTTCTTTGCGGGGATAGGCCTGCAAAAAGATACGCTGCAGGTCGTACCAGCGGTCGGGCCAGTTCTCATCCAGGCCTGCCAAAAAAAGGTTCTGCTTCAGAACAGGTACGTCATCCAGGCCCCATTCGGCCAGCTCGGCGTCCGGGCCGGCCCAATCCAGGAACTTCTGCAGCCCCTCTTTCATCGGCAGCCCGGCTTCCAGATCGCCCTGGCTCAGGCCAGTCACTTTGGCGATGTGGTGCTGCAATTTGCGGAAGATGCGCGGTCGCAGGTTCACTTCAAAAGTATCCAGCACGTCGCCGCGGGCATTGATGCGCACTGCACCGATCTGGATGATCTCACCCCGCAGCGTCAATTCTGTACCGTGGTACAAAAACGTTTTGGGCTGATACCCGATATTCCATTCCAGGTCAAAAACGATCAGGTTCACAGGTCAGTTCTCCTCGCTCAAGATAAATTTTTCTACAGCCAGCCCAACACCGTCGTGGTCGTTGTCGGCCGTCTGGTAGTCGGCCGCCGCTTTTACGGGGGCCTGGGCATTGCCCATGGCAACGCCCATGCCCGCATAGCGGATCATGGGCAGGTCGTTCCAGCCATCGCCGCAGGCCATCAAGTTGGCAGCGGTCAGGCCTTTGGCGCGCAGCAGCATCTCCAGCGAGGTATCCTTGCCGACGCCGACGGGCATCGTCTCGATAAAGAAGGGCTGGCTCCGGCAGATGGAAAGCTTGCCCGCAAACTTTTGCTGCATCAGCTCCTCCACATGGGGCATGTCCACAGGGTCGCCAACCAACAGCAGCTTGTTGATGGGCCACTGGATCTCGGCGGGCAGGTTTTCCACCTGGCGCCGGGATTTTGTTGATGCGGGCTTCCTCCTGCACATAGGGGTTGGCGGCATCCTCGGTCACAATGCCTTTGGCATCGTAGGTCAGCGGCATCACGTTCCAGTAGCGGGCAAAGGTGCACACCGGGTCAATCAGCTCCGGCGGGAACTCATGCTGCACCAGCGTGTCGCCGGTCTTGCAGTCAATGATCTTACCGCCGTTATAGCTTAAAATGCAGCCGCCGTATTTTTGCAGTTCCAGTTCCCGCGCCAGCGGCTCAATGCCCACGGTGGGGCGGCCGCTGGCCAGCACAATGCGCACGCCGCGGTCCGCCGCTGCCTGCAGCTGCCTTGGTGCGTGGGGTAATGACTTCTGGCTGTTGGTCAGTGTGCCATCCAGATCCAGTGCCAGAACTTTGTATTGCATAGGTATCCCCCGATTACTTATATTAAATCCATCCTATTTTACCCCAAACCGACAGATTGTGCAAGGGGCGCAGCGCGTCGGGCAAAAATTAGACATTTCTAACGTATTGACAAACTTTCTTTTCCGTGGTACACTACAAAAATAGCATAAGGGAGTAGTCAGCACCCTATGCGGTGGAGCAGCCGCGCGGTGCAGTTCTGCCAACATAATGGGGCGTGCCCCTGGCTTAACTTTAAACGACGAGACTTATCTGTTCAGCGCCTTTTGCGCAGGACAGATAGGTCTTTTTTTGTGCCCTTACAAAAACGGAGGAATACCCATGACATTATTTGACCTGATCCTGATCGCCATCAGCCTTTCCATGGACGCTTTTGCCGTTTCGATCTGCAAGGGCCTTTCGGTCCACAAGGTCAGCTTTGCCCACGCCATGACCTGCGGGCTGTGGTTCGGCGGCTTCCAGTTCTTGATGCCCACACTGGGCTTCTTCCTGGGTGACCGCTTCGCCGTGGTCTTGACCAACTTCGGTCCCTGGGTCGCCTTTGTGCTGCTGGCCATCATCGGCGTAAACATGGTGCGGGAAAGCTTTGGCGGCGATGAAACTGTGGACAACGATTTTTCCGCCAAAGCCATGCTGCCGCTGGCCGTTGCAACCTCCATTGATGCCTTTGCCGTTGGCGTTGGCTTTGCCGCCATGCAGGTCAATATCCTGCCCGCCGCCGGCCTGATTGGCTGCATCACCTGCCTGCTGTCTGCCATCGGTGTGCGCGTAGGTGCCCTCTTCGGCGATAAGTACCTCGCTCCTTCCGAGCGCATCGGCGGCATCGTGCTGATCCTGATCGGCCTCAAGACCCTGCTGACGGGACTGGGAATTTTGTAATTTTTGCTATATACTTTCCGTTCCCATTGTAAGGGTCGATGCTCGCATCTACCCGCTCCCGCAGCCATTCGCTCTTCCAACAAACAAAAAGTGCATGCGCCTTCACCCGGCACATGCACTTTTCTTTTCCTATTTTATTATCCCCGGCAGGCGTCCGCAAAACTGCGCAGCAAACTTTGGCTTTCCGCCGCCTGCCAACGATGTTCCGGGTGCCACTGCACGGCCTGTACGAAACGGTATTCCGGCAAGTAAACAGCTTCGACCAACCCATCCGAAGCCACCGCCTGGGCATGCAGCGCCGGAGCCAGCCCCTTGATGCCCTGATGATGGCGGCTGTTCACCGCCAGCGGACCGGGGCCGTACAACGCAGCCAGCGGCGTGTCGGGCAGGATGTTCACTTCATGCACGGTGCGGTCATACGGCTTGTCCATACTGTGGGCGATCTCGGTGCCGGTCTGGGTTTTCAAATCCTGATATAGCGTACCTCCTAGCACCACATTTAAAATTTGCAGCCCGCGGCAGATGCCAAACACCGGCTTATCCGCCTGCAAAGCCAACTCGATGAGCCTGGCCTCCATGCGGTCACGCCGCGGGTCATTTTCGCCGCAGAACGTCTCTTTTGTCTCACCGTACAGCACCGGTGCCACATCGTTGCCTCCGGTCAGCAAAAGGCCGTCCACCCGGTCCACAATGTCTTTCAGCATAGCGGCATCATCCGTCAGCGGCAGCATCATCCCGATGCCCCCAACTGCCTCCAGCCCCTGCATGTACCCGGGCAGCATCCACAGGCTGTCCCGCCCCGCGTCCACGATAGGCGTCAATCCAATCAACGGTTTCATTGGCTGTTCCCTTCCCTCTCTATAATTTTGCATTATAGCGCAGCCTGGAAGCGGTGTAAAGCACTCGCCCCGATTCACGTAGATTTTTAAGAAAACACCCGAAAAAAATGTTGGATTTTAAGACCAACCGTTGTTATTCAGCGCACAATTTGATTTTTTATTTTTGCAGGTACTTTTCCGCGTCCTTTTCCATCTCTTTCCAAACCGGATAGGAAGCGCCATTTTCCTCAAACAGCTTTTTCAGGTCGCGGTTAAGCGTGCTCATCTCCTCAATGGCATTCATTGCGTGGTCCGAGGCGCAGACTTTGCCCAGGCCCGTTGCGCACATCAGGGTAAAGAATTTCACGCAGATCTTGCGGTACTTTTCGCCCTCAAACTCCTCGTCATCCTTGGGCAAAATCGCATGGCCGCTGTTTTTCAGCGCGCGATAGCCCTCTACATTGGCATCGGCCATCTTATTAAAGTAGGCGGTGTCCCCTTTCAGCCGCTTGAGGTCACCGTCAGTTTTGTAGCAGGCAAAGGCCACTGGCAGCACAAAGGCGGCGTGACAAAGCAGATAGTCCCCCATGTTTGGCTCATATGTGACTTTATAACCTGTCCCAGCAATGATTTTCTGAATCAGCTGCTCGTTAGATTGCGCACCGCGCAGCTGGCCGATCGTAATTTTTTTCAGATCAACTGAAACAACACGGTCCTGCTCACGGTGCCCTGCCGAAGAAGCAAAGGCGAACATCACATTCTTTTCTGGCAGAGCCGTCACCAGTTTCTCTGGCTGCACATTATTGCCCAGGAAAACAACGTTTTTGCTCTTATTGGCGCGCAACGCATCCAGGATCGTAGCCACCTGCGTGTAGCGCGCAGCAACGAAGATCACATCATACTCATCCTCCGATGCTAATTCCGTCACCACCGGCACACGGACGGTCGATTTCACTGGGAGCACATAGTTTTTAATGCACAGCCCGTTTGTTTTGATGGTCTCGGCCCATTTCCCCCGCGCAAGCAGAGTAACGTCCTTCCCTGCCTTGAAAAAGTCTCGTGCTAGATTGCACCCCAGCACACCCGCACCATATACAAGAATTCGCATCGTGGCCATCCTCCTCTATTTTGCAGTTAATTAAAGCTAACCCATTGTTACAAGCATATGCCGGACTTGGGGTGCTGTCAAGCGCTGTGCCCTCAAATCATCGTTTGCTTCATCAACTTCAGCCGTCTATTTCCCTCAGTTCTGTAGGAAAGGCTGCACATAACAAAAAGCTCTGCCTCCGAAGAAGCAGAGCTTTTATGGTGACCCGTGCGGGAATCGAACCCACGTTAACGGCGTGAGAGGCCGCTGTCTTAACCGCTTGACCAACGGGCCATATTAAAAGAGAAGTCGGCATCTACCTATTTTCACAGGCCGTCGCCAGCCAACTATCTTCGGCACGAGTGAGCTTAACTTCTGTGTTCGGAATGGGAACAGGTGGAACCTCACCGTCATCGACACCGACCGTCTCTTTTTTCTGAGGATGTACCCTCAAAACTGAATATCGAACTGCTTTAGCAAATAGAGTATCTCATAAAGATGGGGTCAAGCCCTCGACCTATTAGTACACACTAGCTGAACGGATCACTCCGCTTACACTCTGTGCCTATCAACCTTGTAGTCTTCAAGGGGTCTTACCTGATTGACTCAGTGGGATATCTTATCTTAAGGCCGGCTTCACGCTTAGATGCTTTCAGCGTTTATCCGATCCGAACATAGCTGCCCAGCTGTGCCACTGGCGTGACAACTGGTGCACCAGAGGTTCGTCCATCCCGGTCCTCTCGTACTAGGGACAGCGCCTCTCAAATATCCTGCGCCCACGACAGATAGGGACCGAACTGTCTCACGACGTTCTGAACCCAGCTCGCGTACCGCTTTAATTGGCGAACAGCCAAACCCTTGGGACCGAATTCAGCCCCAGGATGCGATGAGCCGACATCGAGGTGCCAAACCTCCCCGTCGATGTGGACTCTTGGGGAGATCAGCCTGTTATCCCCAGGGTAACTTTTATCCGTTGAGCGATGGCATTTCCACTCACATACCACCGGATCACTAACTCCGACTTTCGTCTCTGCTCGACCCGTCAGTCTCGCAGTCAGGCTCGCTTTTGCGTTTGCACTCTCTAGCTTGGTTTCCGTCCAAGCTGAGCGAACCTTTGAACGCCTCCGCTACATTTTAGGAGGCGACCGCCCCAGTCAAACTGCCCACCTGACAATGTCCCCCGACCCGATTCAGAGGCGCAGGTTAGAATTCCAATGTCGCAAGGATGGTATCCCAACGTCCGCTCCAGAATCGCCAAAGCGACTCTTTCCCAGCGTCCCATCTATCCTGTGCATGTAATACCGAAACCCAATATCAGGCTACAGTAAAGCTCCATGGGGTCTTTCCGTCTTGTCGCGGGTAACCGGCATCTTCACCGGTACTACAATTTCGCCGGGCGGGCTGTTGAGACAGTGCCCAGATCATTACGCCTTTCATGCGGGTCAGAACTTACCTGACAAGGAATTTCGCTACCTTAGGACCGTTATAGTTACGGCCGCCGTTCACTGGGGCTTCAATTCAATGCTTGCACATCTCCTTTTAACCTTCCAGCACCGGGCAGGCGTCAGCTCGTATACGTCATCTTTCGATTTAGCACAAACCTGTGTTTTTGGTAAACAGTTGCCTGGGCCTATTCTCTGCGGCTCACTCTCGTGAGCACCCCTTATTCCGAAGTTACGGGGTCAACTTGCCGAGTTCCTTAACAACCCTTATCCCGTTGGCCTTAGAATCTTCTTCCTACCTACCTGTGTCGGTTTGCGGTACGGGCACCTAAGATATACACACAGCTTTTCTCGCCTCTCTTCCAGCCGGACTTCGGTACTATATTTCCCTCGATCTCTACCAGAACCAACACCTGGCTCCGACCTTCTGAAAGTGTCCCTGTGCTTAAGTCTTTCGGTGGGGACGGAATCTCTACCGTCTGTGCATCGGCTACGCCTTTCGGCCTCACCTTAGCTCCCGCCTAACTTGGAGCGGACGAACCTTCCTCCAAAAACCTGAGGTTTCCGGCCATGTGGATTCGCACCACATTCGCGCTACTCATTCCGGCATTCTCACTTCTGTAAACTCCACAGCCGCTTACGCTACTGTTTCTCCGCTTACACAACGCTCCCCTACCCCGCACTTACGTGCAGCCTAAGCTTCGGTTTGTATCTTAGCCCCGTTAAATTTTCCGCGCAGAGACGCTCGACCAGTGAGCTATTACGCACTCTTTAAATGAGTGGCTGCTTCTGAGCCAACATCCTGGTTGTCTGCGTATTTCCACATCGTTTTCCACTTAGATACAATTTGGGACCTTAGCTGTAGATCTGGGCTGTTTCCCTTTTGACAATGAGATTTATCTCACACTGTCTGACTCCCATACATCAATACTCCGGCATTCTTAGTTTGATAGGCTTCGCTACCCTCTCGGGCGCTAGGCCATTCAGTGCTTTACCTCCGGGTATCTAATATGAGGCTAGCCCTAAAGCTATTTCGGGGAGAACCAGCTATCTCCGAGTTCGATTGGAATTTCTCCGCTACCCACAATTCATCCGCCGCCTTTTCAACGGAGGTCGGTTCGGCCCTCCATGAAATTTTACTTTCACTTCAGCCTGATCATGGGTAGGTCACCCGGTTTCGGGCCCATTGCATGCTACTGAACGCCCTATTCAGACTCGCTCTCGCTACGCCTCCACGCCTTAAGCGCTTAAGCTCGCAACATACAATCGCTCGCCGGACCGTTCTACAAAAGTACCATATCACACGTTGATGTGCTCTATGTGCTTGTAGGCACAAGGTTTCAGGTTCTCTTTCACTCCCCTCCCGGGGTCCTTTTCACCTTTCCTTCACAGTACTATACGCTATCGGTCACTGGGTAGTATTTAGGGTTGGAGGGTGGTCCCCCATCTTCCGACCAGGTTTCACGTGTCTGGCCGTACTCTGGAACTCGCGCAGCTCTCGTTACTTTTCGCTTACGTGTCTCTCACACTCTTTGGATGGCCTTCCCATGCCATTCAGCTAGCAACTTAAGTCCTTATAGCGGTCCATACCCCGGAAGGATTTCTCCTTCCGGTTTGCCCTCTTCCGCGTTCGCTCGCCACTACTAACGGAATCTCGTTTGATGTCTCTTCCTCGCCCTACTTAGATGTTTCAGTTCAGGCGGTTCCCCCACACACCTATGGATTCAGTGTGCAGTACCGAAGTATGAGCTTCGGTGAGTTTCCTCATTCAGAAATCCCTGGATCAATGGATATTTGCTCCTCCCCAAGGCTTATCGCAGCTTATCACGTCTTTCGTCGGCTCCCACTGCCAAGGCATTGTCCTTGCGCCCTTTGTAGCTTGACCGTTGTTTCGCTTTCGCAAAACATATCTTTATTTCAGATTCTCCATTTGCCAACGAGATTTTACCATTTTACTGTCGCTTATTGCTAAGCTTCAGTTCCGCTTGGTGAAATTATAGATTTTATTAAAATCAGGAATTTTACATAGCTAATAAAATCTCATTTCGCAGTTCTATATTCAGTTTTCAAGGTACATCACATAAGGTTTTGGGTAACCCAGCGCACTGGATTACCAGTGGTGGGCTGAAATGGACTCGAACCATCGACCTCTCGGTTATCAGCCGAGTGCTCTAACCAGCTGAGCTATCAGCCCAAATGGTGGAGATAAAGGGATTCGAACCCTTGACCCCCTGCTTGCAAAGCAGGTGCTCTCCCAACTGAGCTATACCCCCGCGCTTTCACGTTTCGGGTTTCGCTGTGTCCCTTATGCTTTGAGGCTCCGTTTGCACGGCCCTCAAAATTGAACAATACTGAAACTTGCTTTCCTGTCCGTTCAACCAAAGACCAGCTTTAGCTGAACGTCTGACTCCCTAGAAAGGAGGTGATCCAGCCGCACCTTCCGATACGGCTACCTTGTTACGACTTCACCCCAATCACCAGTTTTACCTTCGGCGGCGTCCTCCTTACGGTTAGACTACCGACTTCGGGTCCCCCCGGCTCTCATGGTGTGACGGGCGGTGTGTACAAGGCCCGGGAACGTATTCACCGCGGCATGCTGATCCGCGATTACTAGCAATTCCGACTTCATGCAGGCGAGTTGCAGCCTGCAATCTGAACTGAGACGTTGTTTCTGAGTTTTGCTCCACCTCGCGGTCTTGCTTCTCTTTGTTAAACGCCATTGTAGTACGTGTGTAGCCCAGGTCATAAAGGGCATGATGATTTGACGTCATCCCCACCTTCCTCCGTTTTGTCAACGGCAGTCTCGCCAGAGTCCTCTTGCGTAGTAACTGGCAATAAGGGTTGCGCTCGTTGCGGGACTTAACCCAACATCTCACGACACGAGCTGACGACAACCATGCACCACCTGTCTCGATGTCCCGAAGGACTTCATGCATCTCTACACTATGCATCGGATGTCAAGACCTGGTAAGGTTCTTCGCGTTGCTTCGAATTAAACCACATACTCCACTGCTTGTGCGGGCCCCCGTCAATTCCTTTGAGTTTCAACCTTGCGGTCGTACTCCCCAGGTGGATTACTTATTGTGTTAACTGCGGCACTGAAGGGGTCAATCCTCCAACACCTAGTAATCATCGTTTACGGCATGGACTACCAGGGTATCTAATCCTGTTTGCTACCCATGCTTTCGAGCCTCAGCGTCAGTTGGTGCCCAGTAGGCCGCCTTCGCCACTGGTGTTCCTCCCGATATCTACGCATTCCACCGCTACACCGGGAATTCCGCCTACCTCTGCACTACTCAAGGCCAGCAGTTTTGAAAGCAATTCACGGGTTGAGCCCATGGATTTCACTTCCAACTTGCCGGTCCGCCTGCGCTCCCTTTACACCCAGTAATTCCGGACAACGCTTGCACCCTACGTTTTACCGCGGCTGCTGGCACGTAGTTAGCCGGTGCTTTCTTGTTAGGTACCGTCATTATCGTCCCTAACGACAGGAGTTTACAATCCGAAAACCTTCTTCCTTCACGCGGCGTCGCTGCATCAGGGTTTCCCCCATTGTGCAATATCCCCCACTGCTGCCTCCCGTAGGAGTCTGGGCCGTGTCTCAGTCCCAATGTGGCCGTTCAACCTCTCAGTCCGGCTACCAATCGTCGCCTTGGTGGGCCGTTACCTCACCAACTAGCTAATTGGACGCGAGTCCATCCTAGAGCGAATAAATCCTTTTCCCTCAGTACCATGCGGTACCGTGGGCTTATGCGGTATTAGCAGTCGTTTCCAACTGTTGTCCCCCACTCCAGGGCAGGTTACTCACGCGTTACTCACCCGTTCGCCACTAAATCAAGGAAAGCAAGCTCCTCTTGATTCCGTTCGACTTGCATGTGTTAGGCGCGCCGCCAGCGTTCGTCCTGAGCCAGGATCAAACTCTTTATAAATGGTATTTAATCGCCATTTAAAAGCGTTAAATCTCTGTAATCACTCAGACACAATCGCTTGCGTCCTGTATGAATTACTTGTAAATTTGGAATTGATTATCGTGGGTTTCCAAACCCACGTTCAAGGTTCCACAAGTTTCAGTTTTGTTCAATTTTCAAGGTCCTGCTGTGCTGTCACTTGTTTCGTAAGAGCTTGTATATTATATCTCATAAAAGTTCTTTTTTGTCAAGAACTTTTTTCGATATTTTTGAAGCCTTTCGGCTTCAAAATCCCCATACAAGCCGTAGTTACAAGCTTTAGCGGCTGTCCCCCTCGCGAGACAGCTTGATTATTATAGCAAGGAGTATGACCTTTGTCAAGCACTTTTTTCGGTTTTTTTGACAAAGTTTTTATTGTACTTTTGGGTAAGGTGTATATTGTGGTGTTGTGCAAATGCGGCACCAAGTGTAGGGGTAAGAGGTGGAAACACACGGTCTCTCCCTTCTCGCAGAGGGGGCTGCTGAGCAATTGTGTGCTGGATAACAACTTCCTTATTTAGTATAGAACTCCCCTGCAGCAGGGCAAAGGTTTACGATTTCTTCTCGTTCGCAGATGCGATAGTGGTCGTAGGTGAACTCTGGCACCGTGACACAAGATACAAGGGTCGCCTCATCCGCTGGAGAAAGGTGTTTCGCTCCGAAGATCGTACCAGCTTTCATCAGCACGCATGGCTCAGCGCCGTCTTCCAGCCCCAGCTTGTATTTTGTCAGCTTGGCGTTGTCGATTTCCCACAGTTCCAGGGTGGAGCCGGCGTGGAAGAACCAATACTCGTCTGCATCCAGCGTGTGAAACTGCGAGGCTTCGCCCTGACCCAGTTCATAGTAGATCACACCATGCGCGGGTCGCTCCTTGGCGCGTTCGCCATCGCGGTACAGTTCGCGGAACGCGCCGCCCTCCACATGAGGCGTCAAATTAAAGCGCTTTACAAAATCCATGTTTCTTCCTCTTTTCTTATTAGAACATACTTCGAGTATAGCATTTTGTCGCCGGAAAGACAAGCCGCGCTAAAGCTGCATACATACAAAAATTCCCCCCTCACGCATCCACTGGTTTTAACCCAAGTGCATACAAGAGGGGATATTCTCTTTAAGTTCTACTCCGCTATTTACAGCGTCCCCCACAGCAACGTCTGCCGGAAAAATTGTGCAGTTTGTGCTTCTATTCGATTTCTGATCGCTTCATCATCTGCGCCTTCAACTCCAGTGTAATTATGCGTTGCATCATAAAACTGCCCATACAAATTCACAAAATTTATTTTTCGTGCATGCGCTGCTTCCAATGTACCGTCTATTGTATCCTGGCTAAGAATTTCTTCATCTCCTGCCGTAAAAGCGATCAACAAGTTTCTTTGATAGTTTGTAATCGTCTGCCATGGCTTACTCTCTGCCATTTCACTGACAAAAGTATTGCTTACGGTAATGTTTGCAGTGGGAGCTTCCTCGACACGGAGAGCCAGAGGAACGGTGTCATCGCCAAACGCAGCGCTTGTCTTGGCATTGGCAGGGACAGTAGCTTTGGCAATGGGATCCGTGGTGTCTTCAACCTTTTCGGTCGTTTCCAAATAAACGTCTCCCGCTACCTTGCCGTTCTCATCGACTTTAGCCGTCGTATCAGCTCTTGTTCCACGCACCAGTTGAAGAACACCTTCATGTTCCGCATATAGTTGTTGATGGTCGTGGGCGATATTTTCTTTACGTAATCTGAGCGATTCTCTGGGTTATTGGAGTTTGCAGGCGCATCTATCGCACAGACCGTGGTTTATCGCCGCTCTCCGCTTTTTATCCAGGCGGATCTTATCGCTGATCATCGCGATGAACTCGCTGTTCGTGGGTTTTCCTCTCAGGTTGTGGATGGTATAGCCAAAGTAGCTGTTCAGGGTATCCACATCGCCGCGGTCCCAGGCGACTTCAATAGCGTGGCGGATGGCGCGCTCCACGCGGGAAGCCGTGGTGGCGTTGCGCTTGGCGATTTCCGGGTAAAGGCGCTTGGTTACAGCGTTGATATAGTCATGGTCGCTCACGGCCAGCAGAATGGCGTCGCGCAGGAACTGATAGCCCTTGATGTGCGCCGGTACGCCGACCTGATGCAGAATTTCTGTCACCGTCAGCTCATCACAATCCTGCGATACCGGCTGCGGGCGGCTGGTGGAACCGGCGGCTTTCAGTACGCGGCTGACCAGAACGTTTTCATCAAACGGCTTAACGAAAAAGAACGAGAAACCGTTATCCAGCAAATCCTGCTCCACTTCCTCACTCTGGAATGCACCGGTCACAAAGAACGTTGTGTGGCCGCCGCGGGTATCCTGGGTTTCATAGCGCTGTTTGACCGTGATGGCGTCCAAATCCGGCATAAACGCATCCAGCAGAACGGCCTGCGGGTGCTCTTCCAGCAGGGATTTGAGCGCCTGCGAACCGTTTTTCTCGCATACAGTCACATCAATTCCCTTGGCTTCCAGTGCCTGGCGGCAAAGCTGCGTGGTCTGCGCGCCGGTATCGGTCATCAAAAACTTGATCTTATCCATCCAAAAATTTTTGCATGTTCAGCCCATACAATGAACAGGTGCGGTGCCGCAGCTGTTATTGGATTTGCGGCTGTCGTTCTCTTTACTGTGGAATTTTATTTTTCCATTTTTTTCCATTTTTTCAGCGATTCCCGCTATTTTCGTTCGACACAATTCGTCATTTTCCTTAGATTTGCCGTCATTTTCTAAAAATACAGACATTTTTCGTCCCCGTTATTTGCTCCCAGCAATTTTCCAGTTTTTCCAATTTGCCATGTTAGGCGGTTTTCTTGCTGGAAATTTTATGGTCTCGGCATTTTCCCGCTTTCCGCTGCGCCGATGCGTATTTCTACCTTTATATGATAGGGGCGTGTTGTTATCGGCAGCACATTTTGCAGGAATGGTTGTTATTCACGGCATAATTTGCGGTGGGCGCGGCCCAGACTGCGGTGCAGAAAAGTACCCGCGAAAAAATTATAAGGCAGTTTTGTGGGGGTAGTTGGCGGGTTACTAGCTTATAAAAAATTTTTCTGCCTGTTATTTACCTGTGGTTCCCGCAAAAAAAAATATAAATTGTGCGGCCGATAACAACTGGCCTGGCTTTTGTTTACTATTGTTATTCACGGCACAGTTTACCGGTGAGGGCATGGCCGATTGAGAGATTTTGAGGTTGTTATCGGCGGCACAATTTATGGTTTCTTATGATTTCGCTTGCGGGTCACTTTCAAATTCAAACGACTGGTGGGCGGCCCAGGCGGGTATTGTTATTCGCGGCACAATTCGGCGGGGCGGGGTTTAGGCATATACCCCGGCTGGGTTGTTATTCAGCGCACATTTTCCTTTTTGAGGGGTGGGTCTGGCCCGGGCTTTGGGGCTGTGTGGCCTGTTGGAATCGTCCGCACATTTTCCTGCAGTCAGCAGCTCCCAAGGCGAAAGGCAACTGTTGTTATTGGCGGCACAATTCCCAGGGCCGCCTTTTCCGCACAGGGTTGTTATTGACAACACAATTGGGTGTGCAACAGGCTGCGGCGGTCCCGTTGGCTGGGGTTGTTATTCGCTGCACATTTTAAAGCGGGGCATGCCCGCAGGCTATTTTCCGGGATTTTGCACGCAGGGTTGTTATTCAGCGCACATTTTTTCATTGCCGATGTGCCCGTATTTATCGCAATACCGCTGATTTTTTGTTTTCTATCAGCAGTTGTTATTGTTTGCACATTTTTACGGTTTACCGCCGCTTTCCCCGCGTATCCACCACAGCAGACAAAGAAAATGCTGGGTTGTTATCCACAGCACAATTCTATGTACAGCGTTTCTCATTCGGTTTCCAAATTGCGTATCCGCCAACAGCCCAGGCAAATACAACTTGGCCGGCAAAATTCTCTCCGCGTCCCCCTCAAAAAAATTTTCATCCTCCCCGTTGTTATCCAGCGCACATTTCCAAAATCTTAAAAATCCTTTCCAATTTTCTCCGCCCACTATCGCACAGCAAAAATATTTTTTGCGGCAATTTATGCTGTGGATAACAACCGTGGTCCCCTGTTGTTATCCGCGGCACAATTCCAAATTGCCTGTCTGCCCTCCGCAAAATCTTTCGCCGCCCCGAGTGATTGTTATTCCGCGCACATTTTGCCGCATAGCCCCCATTTTGTGCCCAAGTAGGGTTGTTATCCCCCGCATATTGTTGTTCCAGGCACAGATCTGTAGTTATTCTCAGCACAATGCACTTGTTATTCCGCGCACATTTCGGTTGTTATCGGCAGCACAGCTTTACCTTATATCTAAATAAAAAACTAAAGGCATAAAGAGATAAGACCGACGGATACAGGATTTTTGCGGAAAAATCAAAATGTGCTGACTATTACAATAATTGACGAATGAAGCACAATCTGCTATTATTAGCATTACCGTTGTATGCTGTGCGCCAAAACACTCATTTTGGCACAGCCAAACATAGCTGCGGGAAAACAGAGGTAACACTATGGCACCCAAAAAACAGCCAAACGCCCCACGGACCAATGACGAGGCTCTGACCCCGGTCGCTACCTACAGCGCCCGGGGCAACCAGACCATTGTGCGCAAATCCAACGACCTGATCCAGAATGCCATGTACAGCCTGACGCTGAGCCAACAAAAGCTGATGCTGCACATTTTCGCTATGATCAAGCCGTCGGATACCGAGCTGCCGCGGTACGAGATGTCGATTTACGAATTCCTGAAACTTTGCGGCGTGGACCCGCACAATGGCTCGATGTACAAACAGGTCAAGAAAAACATCGAGGATATCGCCAACGCCAAGGTGCAGTGGATCCGGTTGGCCGGTACGCAAAAAATCACGATGTTCCGCTGGTTGAGCAGCGCCACCATCGATGAGGGCACCGGCAAGATCGTGCTGACGCTGGACCAATCCTTAAAACCCCACCTGATCCAGCTCAAAGAGTTCTACACGACAATGAACATCACCTACACATTGCCGATGAAGAGCCAGTACAGCATCAAGATCTACGAGCTGTGCAAGAGCTACCAGAACCTCTACCTCGAAAAGAAGAAAAAAGGCGAGCCGCTGGTGTGGAGCATCGAGACGCTGAAAAAGCAGGTGGACTGCAACGCGTCCAACTGGGCCCACGTGCGCCGCACCGTGCTGGACAAAGCCAAAAGTGAGATTAACGGCAAGACCGACATCCTCTTCGACTATGCCGTATACGAAAAAGACCGTCAGCGCGTCATCGCCATCTCGGTCACCATCGAGCCGGTGGATAAGCAGGTGGCCGATCAGAAACTAAACGAGATCACCAAACTGCGCAGCAAGCGTCTGCGCAAAAAGACGACCGCCCTGGAAGTGGCTGAGACAGGCACTTTGGACGATGATCCGAACATTCTGACCCTGGACTATGTCTCGGTGCCCGAGACGACCATCCCCTACTCCTACGGAGCCACACCCGACCTGATGGCCCAGGAGCTGGGCGTGAAGGCCGAGCTGGATAAGCTGGCCCTGGTGCTGGCCCCCGAGGAGCTGGACGCCGTACATGTCATTATCGACGCGATGGTGCGGATGGCCGGCGCCCCCAGCGACAAGATGATCGACGGCGGCAACGCGGTGTTTTTCCAGACCGTGAACAATGTCATCGACAACTGCAAGGGCCTGCGCCGCTGGTTTGAGGGCGTGGCCAGCCGTTACGCGGCCAAGGTCATTCCCACGGCCCGCACCAAGCGTGCCCCCATGCCCTACCTGTACAAGTCCATCATGAACGACCTAGAAGATTACCGCCTATACGTGGCGGGCATCGGGGTCGAAGAACTGCGGGATGAGGACGCCGAGCCGACCGAGAACCAGGCTCCGCCGGTGCCCGACCTGCTGGAGGCGGATTTCGTTGAGGCCGAGCCCGATGCTGCTCCCGCCCAGCTGACGTCTGAGGACGCCGCCACCAAAAAGGCGATGATCGCCGCGCTGGAAAAATTCAGCGATTACGAGAACCTGAAAGCCCGCCTTTCCGGCGGCCAGCAGGAAGCGCTGGAGGACATCGTGCAGATGACCGCCTATTTCTGCCGCCGCAACGTCAAAGGCAAGGACGACGGCATGATCGAGGGCAAGGCCAACATGCAGTTTGTCGGCTCGCTGAACCGGGTTATCGCCCGTTACGGCGACCTTTCACCGCTGTTTGAGGCGCTGGCCGTGACGATGGACTACGACACCTACTGGAAAGAACTGATGAAAAATCCCCGGATCAAGAACCCCAAACTGGTGTTCCAGACCGAGATCGAGAAAGCTTTGCTGATGCCCGCCGCCGTGCTGGGCGAGTTCCGCGCCCGCCGCGGCCAGGACCCCCTGGGCGCACCGGTGCGGGATAAAGAGGTGGATTGGCTGAAGGCGTTTGAGGAAGTGTAAGATCACTGATTATACGTTTCTGCCATTTTTAACATCGTATCAGCAAAAATTCCGTATCCTTTTGCGGGTGTGCCCACCAGCACATGGGTAACAGCGCCCACCAGTTTTCCGTCTTGCACCAGCGGCGAACCGCTCATCCCCTGCACGATACCACCGGTGGCGGAAAGCAGGGCCGGGTCGGTGATGCGCAGGGTCAGGTCGCGATTGGAATCCTGCCCGCCGCTGCCCACCCGCTCAATGCGCACGGTGTAGTGTTGGGCGGTGCGGCCCGAGAGGGTCGTCCACAGCTCGGCATCGCCGGTGTGTACCTCGCCCGGCGCGGCGATGGGCAGCATCGTCCCGACATTTTGTGCCGGGGCGGTCCAGCGGCCATACAGGCCGGTGGCATCGTTGCCCGTCACGATGCCGAGAATGTCCGATAAAAATTCCCCGCGCAGTTCCCCGGCTGTGCCGGGTGAGGCGCTGCGCACACCGGTGACAGTGACCGGCACGATCTCGCCGGAGAGCAGCGTAAAATCCGCCCCGGTGTCCACATCGGAGATCGGGTGTCCCAGCCCCGCAAAGGTGCCCGCCACCGGGTCCACAAAAGTCAGTGTACCGATCCCGGCGCTGGAATCCCGCACCCACAGCCCGGCTTTGTACACCCCCGAGGCATCCGCCCAGGGAGTGAGCTGGGCCGTGTACTCATGCCCGCCGCGGCGGTAGAGGATCGTGACCGCGCTCCCCTGCCCTGTCTGCAGAGCGGCGGATAAGTCGTCGTTGCTGTGCACGGGGCGGCCCGCTGCCGAGATGATGAGGTCTCCCAGCCGCAGGCCGGCTTCTTTGGCGGGATTTTCCCGGCCAGACGCGGAATACCGATCCGCAAAAGCCACCACCAGCGCACCGTCAGAGAACATTTTTACCCCAAAAGGCGTGCCGCAGACCGCCACGCTGCGGGGGCCTGCTGCAGCGGCTGGTTCGATCTGGACAGCCGGATGCGCCTGGCAAAACAGCAGCACAATTGCCAACAGCAGCGCCGCCAGCCCCGCCGCGCCAAAGCGCTGCCGACAAAATTTCCGAGAATTCACGGTCAGTGCCCCCTTTCCCGCTTAGTCTGTGCGGCGCGGAGGCGGATTATTTATACATTCGTCACCCATATGGGCGAGATCAACGACATCGGCGGCATCAGCCTGTCACTGTTTCAGGGCATTGTGATGATCACCCTGAAGCTGTGGCCGCTGGCCGAGCTGGCTCCGTCGCTGCTGCTGGCTGGCCAGACAGTGCTGATGTTTGTATTTGCACGCTATGCCGTGTTTAATATTATAGGCCGGGACTACGACGCTGCGGTGCTATCCAGCGGTATATGTGGTTTTGGCATGGGTGCCCCCCCCAACGCCATGGTCAACATGCAGGCCCTGTCATGTTCTGGAAAAAATGAACCGACAAGGTCCGGCAGCGCCGCTACTGTGTGGAGCAGGAGAAACTTGTTGTGCCGGAGATCCACACCGGCCGCGCCCACAAGAACACCCCGCCCCGACGGAAGAAACGAAGCCCGCCGAGGAACCCATCACCTACGATGGTGTAGCCATCCCGGAGATACACTTAAAGCGGAAACGTAAACCACGATACAATGTAAAACGCGCCCGGACGATGCTGAAAAACATCGTCCGGACGCGTTTTTATAAAAATGCAGTAGGCTGTGTGGTCAAACAATAAAAAAGACGTCAAAACATACGTTCTGACGTCAAATTATATGGTGCGGCTAACAGGACTTGAACCTGCACGTCTTGGACACTGGACCCTAAAACCAGCGCGTCTGCCAATTCCGCCATAGCCGCGTAACGACTATTAGTGTAGCAAGTTTGGCAGGGTTTGTCAATGGGGCGTTTAGCCTGCGGTAGAAACAGAATTGCTTGCTGCCGCACTGCTGGCGTTGGTCGCGCCAGTATCCACATCCGCTACCACGCCGTATTCATCCGTTTCTACGGGGTCGGCGTAGACGGCGTAGCGCTGGGTGGTGTGGGTCAGGATGCCGAAAGGATAGCAGGTGTACAGGATGCAGCTGGGCTCCTCGGCGCCCCAGCGCACCTTGTCGATGTCTGTCTCCAAAATCACCTGCATATCGGTGATCTTATAGGCAAAATCGCCCCAGGTGGTCTCCAGGTGAATGATCGCGCCGATCTCGCAGGAGCCGAGGTCGGAGAAGTAGGTGCCGGTGTGGGCACCGATAAAGACGGTGCCGTTCTCGCCGGGCAGCACACAACCGTCCTCGGCATGGCAGCCGGCACCGCGGCTGAACTGTGTCTCGCTGTCGCCCAGGTAGAGGTCACAATCCACATTGGTGCCCTCCACCCAGATGCGGCCAAGTTTGTCGCCATAACGTGTGTTTTCGTGAGCCTCACTGGCGGCGGCGACCTGGTTGGCGCGCTTCTGCTTGGCCTCTTCCTCGGCACGGGCAGCGGCTTCGGCAGCCTCCTGCGCGGCGGCATCGCTGGCAGCTTTGGCGGCGGCCTCACTCTCAGCAGCCGCCTGGGCAGCGCTGGCAGCAGCTTCGCTTTCGGCCTGCAGCCGGGCGCGCTTGGCGTTGGCAGAGACCACCAGCAGGATGGCTGCGGCCACCGAGACGACCAGCGCCAGCCCGCAGAGCAGCAGACGGCGTTTCAGGCGGGTTTGTTGTGCTTTGCTCATGGGCGCTCCCCTCCCCCCGTTCAGGTCAGGCTGGCCAGGTAGGCGGCGGGACCGCTTTGGTACAGGTCGCCCCCGTGGGTATCCAGCAGCACGGTTGCATTGATGGCATCCAACAGCTCTTTTTCCAGAGCGGCATAATAGGGGTCCGCGTTGGGCTGGTCCAGCGGGCGCAGCAGTGCCTTTTTGGCCAGAGCTGCGCATTTATCAAAGCTGCCGCCAATGCCAATGCCCAGCACAATGGGCGGGCAGGGGTTGGCCCCCGCCTGCTTGACGGTTTCCATCACAAAGTCTTTTACGCCCTGCACGCCATCGGCAGGTTTGAGCATGGTCAGGCGGCTCATATTCTCGCTGCCTGCGCCCTTGGGGGCTACGGTAATTTTGCAGACATCCCCCGGCACAAGATGTACCGTTAAAAACGCCGGGGTGTTATCCCCCGTGTTCACGCGCTGCAAAGGGTCCGCGGTGATGGACTTGCGCAGGTAGGCTTTCTCATACCCGCGGCGCACGCCCTCGTTCACAGCTTCGTCCAGATTGCCGTTGATATGCACATCCTGTCCCAGCTCGATGAACACACAGGCCATGCCGGTATCCTGGCAGATCGGCAGGTCTTTTCCTGCAGCAACGCAAAGGTTCTGCTGCAGCAGTTCCAGCGTCTGGCGAGCCAGCGGCCAAGGTTCGGCGGCATAGGCATTATCCAGCGCCTGCTTCACATCCGGCGGCAGCTGGGTGTTGGCGCGGATGCACAGTTCTTCCACCGCATCGGTAATGGCGACGGCGTTTACTTCCCGGATGCTCATACCCGCGCCACGCCGCTTTCCCGTGCAGCTTGCGCCACAGCGTCAGCCACAGCCGGTGCCACACGCGGGTCAAAGGCCTTGGGCAGAATGTTTTCCTCGTTCAGCTCGTCCTCCGGGATCAGGCCGGCGATGGCCTTCGCGGCAGCCATCTTCATCTGGGGGTTGATGTCCCGTGCGCGGACGGAAAGTGCGCCCTTGAAGATGCCGGGGAACGCCAGAACATTGTTGACCTGGTTGGGGAAATCGCTGCGGCCGGTGCCGATGACCCGCACACCGGCTGCCTTGGCGGCATCGGGCATGATCTCCGGGTTGGGGTTGGCCATGGCGAACACAATGGCATCCGGTGCCATGGTGGCGGCCATCTCGGTGGTCAGCGCACCGGCAACGGAGGTGCCGATAAAGACATCTGCACCGCGCACGGCATCGGCCAGGGTGCCGGTCAGGCGTTCGGGGTTAGTCACGGTTGCCAGCCATTCCTTATGGTCGGCAAGGCCCGCCGGGCGGCCGGGGTACAGGATACCGTGTTCATCCACAGCAACAATGTTTTTGGCACCGGCAACCTGCAGCATCTTGATGATGGCCGTACCGGCAGCGCCGGGGCCGTTCTGCACGATCTTGACATCTTCCAGCCGCTTGCCAACAACCTTGAGGGCGTTGAGCACGCCGGCCAGCACGATAATCGCGGTGCCGTGCTGGTCGTCATGGAATACAGGGATATCCAGGTCGCGCTCCAACTCCGCTTCAATATCAAAGCACTCCGGGCTGCGGATATCCTCCAGGTTGATGCCGCCAAAAGTCGGAGCGATGGCCTTGACAGCGGCAATAACTTCCTCGCGGGTGGAAGCATTCAGGCAGATGGGGAACGCATCGACACCGCCGAACTCCTTAAACAGAACGCACTTGCCTTCCATGACCGGCAGACCAGCTTCGGGGCCGATGTTGCCCAGGCCCAGCACAGCAGTACCGTTTGTGACAACTGCCACGGTGCGGCCCTTGAAGGTGTATTTATACACATCGTCCGGGTTCGCCTTGATCTGGCGGCAGGGCTCCGCAACGCCGGGGGTGTAGGCAGTGGACAAGGCGTCACGGTCCTTGACTTCAAACAGGCTGTTGACCGTCAGCTTGCCGGGGTATTTTGCGTGCATTTCAAGTGCGGCGGCATTGTAATCCATGGTAGTTGCTCCTTTGTTCGTATTCCTGTATTGATTTTGTTTTTATTTCAGTTTTGCATAAATCGGTTCCAGCTGGATCACGCAGAAATGGTCCGGCCAGCGGTCCGATACCGCTTTGCGCAAAGCAGCCGGGATTTTGTTGGCGCGGTGGTCCTTGGCGGCCAGCCAGTCTGCGGGAACGGCACAATCAAAAATCACATTGGTATGGGTGGGGCCGGGTACAATGCGCAGGTCGTGGATATCCGCTTCCGGCGCAATCTCGGCCAGCTGTTCTTTCAAGAATTTCCGCAGTTCGTTGATATGCGGGTCATCCGTCACAACAGGGTCAAAGTGGATCGTGACCAGCAGATGGTCATGCACCTGGAAATCCCGCTCGATAGAGTCGATCAGGTCATGGCTTTTCATCACATCACTGTCGGCGGAAAGCTCAATATGGAAGCTGACCAGCTTGCTGCCGGGCCCGTAATCATGCACCATCAAATCATGGATGCCCAGCACACCGGGGTAACTCAGGGCTTTTTTCTCAATGTAATCGATCAGTTCCGGGTCAGGGGCCGCGCCCAGCAGCGGGCTGATGGTATCCCGCACCAGGCCGACGCCGCTCCACAGGATAAACAGCGCCACGCCAACACCCATCAGGCCATCAATGCGGTCAATGCCAGTCAGGTGAGCCAGAATGGTAGCGGCCAGAACCGCGGCAGTGGTAACCACATCGTTGCGGGCATCCGCCGCAGTGGCCATGAGCGTTTCGGACTTGATGCGGCTGCCAACGCTGCGGTTGAAGCTGCTCATCCACAGTTTGACCAGGATGGACACCACCAGCACCGCTATGGTCAGCGCACTAAGGGTAACCGGCGTGGGGTGCAGCACCTTGAGGAAGCTTTCTTTCAGCAGCTCAATGCCGATGACCAGTATCATGACCGAAACCGCCAGCCCCGCCAGGTATTCGTACCGTGCATGGCCGTAAGGGTGCTCATCATCGGCAGGTTTTGACCCCAGGCGGAAGCCCACCAGGCTGACCACGTTGGAGCTTGCATCGGACAGGTTGTTCAATGCGTCCGCCGCAATGGCCATACTGCCAAACAGGGTGCCCACCGTAAACTTGCCCGCAAACAGCAGCACATTGCACACAATCCCCACCATGCAGGCCAGGTTGCCGTAAGCAGTGCGCACGGTGCGGTCCTGGATATTGGCCGGATCACGGATAAAAAGTCTGATCAGAAGTTTTGTCAAGAATTGCTCTTCCCTTCCCCTACAGATATGGATATTCGGAATTGAAGTTTCCTGCTGGGGCGTTGTATCCGACAAAACCCACAGACAGATAATTTAGGCAACACCGCACAATTCCCGCCTTGCGGCTTAAGCACCGCTCCGGCAGCTGCGGCACGGCATCTGCGTTGCCAAAATGCTCGATAAGACATCCAGTATTATCTGCGCTTTTGGCTTGGCATCTGCCGCACCTCGCTCGCCGTATCGGCACTTAGAATTATGCGGTATTGCCTTTACAAAAATGGCGGACCGATGGGGGTCCGCCATTTATCATTTCAGGTTCAAGCAGCGTTCCTGCTGACCATCTTATGCAGATCAGTCACGAATGATGCAGGCATCGCGCTCCGGGCCAACGGAGATATACTTGATCTTGCAGCCAACGGCCTTTTCCAGATATTCCACATAGCCGCGGGCAGCTTCCGGCAGGTCCTCGTACTTGCGCACGGAGGTGATATCGCAGTGCCAGCCCGGCAGCTTGACGACAACCGGCTGTGCATCGTCCAAAGTCTTGCCGGTCGGGAAGCGGTCGGTCACAGTGCCGTCAGCCAGCTTGTACTGGGCAACAACGGGAACTTCTTCCATATAATCCAGAACGTCAAACAGGGTCAGGGCCAGCTCGTCACAGCCCTGGCACTGAACGCCGTAGCGGGAAGCAACGGCATCAAACGGGCCAACGCGGCGCGGGCGGCCGGTGGCGGCGCCGTATTCATGGCCGGCTTCACGCAGCAGGTGCTTTTCTTCCTCGGTCATAGCCAGCTCGGTGGTAAAGGGGCCGTCACCCACGCAGGAAGAATAAGCCTTCATGATACCGATGGACTTGTTCAGCTTGCGGCCGGGGATGCCAGCGCCGATGGGTGCATAAGCGCCGATGGTGTTGGAGGAAGTGGTGTAGGGATAAATGCCGAAGTCGATGTCGCGCAGGGCGCCCAACTGGGCTTCGAACATGATCTTCTTGCCGGCTTCGTCAGCCTCGGCCAGGTACTGGCCGACATCGCAGATGTAAGCGCCGAACACTTCCTGGAAGTGCTTGCACCAGTTCCACATATCGTCCACGCTGACAGGCTTCTGGTTATAAATGTTGACCATGGTCAGGTTCTTGGATTCCACCAGGGTTTCCAGGCGCTTGCGCACACCGGCATCCATGTGAACCAAATCGCCCATGCGCAGGGTTTTCTTCATGTACTTATCACCGTAGCTGTAGGCGATGCCGCGCTTAGTAGAGCCAAACTGGGCGCCGGTCTTGGACAGGCGCTCCTCCTCCAGGCCATCCTGTGCCACATGGAACGGCATGGTGATGGTAGCACGGTCAGAAATTTTCAGGTTGTCCGGGGTAATCTCAACACCCTGTTCGCGCAGGTCGGCGATCTCTTTTTCGAGATGTTCCGGGTCAATGACCATACCGCCGCCCATAACGCAGACAATGCTGGGGTGCAGGATGCCGGAGGGGATCAGGTTCAGGACGAACTTGCCGCGCTCGTTCTTAACGGTGTGGCCGGCGTTGTCGCCGCCCTGATAGCGGGCAACAATGTCATAATCCTGGCTGAGCAGGTCGACCATGCGGCCTTTGCCCTCGGCTGCGGGTGGCGCTTTTGGGCTGAATTTGGCCGGGTCTTGGCCATATTTCACACCTTTTTCATCGTTTATACTGTACTTTTGCCAAAATGCGTGTATAATAAAAAGGTATGCAATTTTAAGAAACAGGAGAATCCCATGAAACTTTCTACCATGAACCGTGTCCTGGCCGCTGTGCTGGCCCTGGGCATGACCGCTGCCCTGGCAGGCTGCGGAAGCACTGCTTCCAGCGAGGCTACTGCCGAATCCGCTGCTACCGAGGAAACCGCTGCGTCCTCCGCCACCGAGGAGACCGCAGAGGCGGACGAGTCCGCTTACGACTACCTGGCTGATTTCAGCTTCTCCCAGGCTTACGACGACAACGGCTACCTGAAGGACGTCACCGCTCTGGATTACGTCACTCTGCCCGATGACTACGCTGACATCACCATCGACGCCGACCTGGGCCAGGTCACCGACGAGGACATCAGCAACTACATCGACCAGAACGTCCTGTCCAACTACGCCACCGACGAAAAAGTCACTGACCGCGCCGCTGCTGACGGAGACACTGTCAACATCGACTACGTTGGTTCCGTCGACGGCGTGGAGTTTGACGGCGGCAATACCAAGGGCAACGGCGCTGACCTGACCCTGGGCAGCCACAGCTACATTGACGACTTCGAGGATCAGATCGTCGGCCACATGCCCGGCGAGAGCTTTGACGTCACCGTCACCTTCCCCGAGGATTACGGCAACGAGGATCTGAACGGCAAGGAAGCTGTCTTCAAGACCACCCTGAACTATATCAAGGAGTCCAAGAACCCCGACCTGACCGACGACTGGGTCGCCAGCAACCTGGGTGAAACGATGAACCTGAACAACATCGATGAGCTGAACGACTTCGTCAAGAACACGATGCTCTACGACCAGCAGGCCAGCACCGTCTACAGTGCCCTGCACGATAAGGTCAGCTTTGCCAAGGAGCTGCCCCAGAGCGTGCTGGACTACTACCGCGATGTTGTGCTGTACCGCGTGTACAGCTATGCCAAGAACTACGGCACAACGATGACCACTCTGCTGAAGAGCGGCATGCTCGGCACCAGCTATGACAGCATCGACGCTTACCTCGAGGACATCCAGGGCAGCCTGAACACCATCACCGAGCAGGCCCTGCTGATGCAGGCCATCGCTGAGAAGCAGGGTTTGGTCTGCGATACTGCCCTGATGAACCAGGACTTCGGTAAGTTCTACGGCACCACCGACCCCAGCGCCTACATCTCCTCCTACGGCGAGAACTACATCAAGATGAACGTGCTGCAGAGCGAAGTTATGCAGGGCCTCATCGATAACGTTAAGTACAAATAAACCTGCCTGTTAAAGCAGTTTTGCCCCTGGCACCCGTTTGGGATGCCGGGGGCATTTTTTGCCTCTCCCCTATTGACAAGGAGGAATGGGCGTGGTATTATGCAGATAGATAGTTAGACAAATATCTAAATATCTAATAACTGAAAGGAGATCCCTTAAATATGGGTGACGCATTCAAGGCGCTGGCAGACCCCACCCGGCGGCGCATTTTAGAGCTGCTGGCCCAGGGCGAGCTGACAGCCGGGGAGATCGCGGCGCAGTTTGATATGACCAAACCTTCCGTCAGCCACCATTTGAACATTTTAAAGGCGGCGGACTTGGTCAGTGATGAGCGCAGCGGCCAAAATATTGTCTACAGCCTGAACCTGACGGTGTTTCAGGAATTGCTGAAGTGGTTTTATGATTGTGGTTTCGTTAAAGGAGGAACCGATGATGAAAAATAATAAATTGGGCTCTCTGTTCTGGATACTGCTGGTTGTTTGTATTCTGAATATCGTCGGCCATCTGGCGGTCTACCCTGCCCTGCCGGATACCGTGCCCATCCACTGGGGCGCCAGCGGCGAGGTAAACGGCTGGAGCAGCAAGCAGAGCAACCTGATCTTCTGCGTGCTGCCGTTGGCGATGCTGGTTTTTATGGAGGTCGTGCGCCGCATCGATCCCAAGCACCAGAATTTTGAGCGGTTCGGCAAGGTGTGGAACATTTTTATCACGCTGTTTGTGCTGTTTACGTGCGGCATGACCTGGCTGACCGAGCTGACCGTGTTTAACATGCTGCCGCAAAGCAGCAATATCACCAGTTTGCTGGTGTGCGGCGGCGTCGGTGTGATGTTCATCATCCTGGGCAACTTTATGCCCAACATCAAGCAGAATTACACCTTCGGCTGCCGCACGCCTTGGGCGCTGAACGATGAGCATAACTGGCAGCGCACCCAGCGCATGGGCGGCATCACCTTTGTTGTGATGGGCATTGCGCTGATCGCGGTGGCCTTTTTGGCCGGCCTGCTGGGCGATACCGTCACGCTGATCCTGCTGCTGTGCGCCGTGTGTGGCGGCTCGGCGTGGATCTATCTGTATTCCTATCTTGTGTATGTTGGCAAGATGAAGTAAAAACAGCACCTTGCATACCAGCCGCAAGGCCGAGAAAAAAAGCCCCATGTCTGCACCGTGAAGGTGCTGGACATGGGGCTTTTTGCTGCGTGTTACTTCATGATGCCGTCTCCGCCCATCTGCGTCGTCATCTCACGGATGCGGTCAAGGGGGAACGGCGGCTCGCAAAGAGGTTTCATGGCAATGGACATCAGCTTCATCGGGTTATCGTCGGCAGCGATGCGGTTGGAATCCATCTTGCCGCACCGTCGGCAACGGTGGACGATGGCCCATTCGCCGCCTTTGCGTACCCAAACTGCCACGGGTTCCATCAACCCGCCGCAGGAGGATGCTCTGTCGCCGGGTTCCTCGTCAACATGCAGGCTGCAAAGACAGTTCGGGCAATGGTTGCGGTGGGTACTGCCTGCGCCCTCCGGAACAACGACGCGGCCGCAGTTTTTGCAGGTGAACACTTCGCTGCAGGCGTGTGTTTTGTAATATCCTTTTTCAAAGCTTTTGCGTTTGTTTTCACGGTTCATGGTTGATTTTCCTCCAGAATGATACATGCGTGTGATCATGCGGGAGGTGCGAACGAAAGATGTGGCGCAAACCTCCCGGTTCAGCGCACAATCTCCAATTCACGAGACAACTTCATTCAGCATACTCCTTTTGTTTCAAAGCATTGCAGAGCCGGACGCCCTGCTCTGGCATTGACTATAGCATGGCAAAAAATGTTTGTCAAGAAAGATCTGCCAAAAGCCAACCGGTCTGCATCCTGTACCGTACAGGATGCAGACCGGTTAAGCTGTGCATTTTAAAATTTTATCTGATTTCTAGGTGCATCTTTTGTAAAGAAAGCCAATCTCTTTATTCGTCTTATTCGTCGCCCAGTTCTGCCGCAATAAACTGGGGCACGGCGTTAGGCTCGATGCCCAGAATGTACGCGAACTCGCTGTGCAGCAGGTTCTGCGCCTCGTGCAAAGCGCGGTCGTCAAAGGCCGAAAGCCCCTTGCCCTGGGCCTTGCGGGCCTGGTGATGGGCGTGGATGTCCCGCACCATCCGCAGCAGCCGGTCCGTGCCGCCGCGAATGGGCGTTTCCAGCGGCTCCAGGCCAGCCTTGCGGATGGCGGCGCGGGCATTTTCCACCAGATGGAAATGCGGCTTGATCTTTTCCAGCATGCTGAAATAGCTGTCCTTCAGCTCCAGCTCCACGGTGCCTTCGCCATACTTTTCGTTCAGCAGCTTGGCAATGTGGCGCATGGTCTCCTTGCGGGCGGCAAAGCTTTCGGCACTGTGGTCACGCACAATGTAGCCCAGCTTGGCGCCGGTCACATCGCCTTCCATGCTGCACAGGTGGTAGAAACCCTCGCGGTTCTCAGTGTATTCGGGGCGGTCGTAATACGGCAGGGCGTTGTGGAACTCAATGGCAATGTTCTGCGCATTCTTCATGGCGTTCTTTGCGCTGCCCGGATGGACCGAGAAGCCGTGTACCGTGACAAAAGCAGCGGCAGCGTTAAAGTTTTCATAGCTGATTTCGCCCGCTTCGTCGCCGTCCACCGTGTAGGCATAGGCTGCGCCAAAATGCTCCACATCAAACAGGTCAGCACCCTGGCCAACCTCCTCATCGGGGGTAAAGCCCACGCAGATCTTGCCGTGGGGGCGGTTTTCTTTCTGCAGGATCTCCAGCATGGTCATAATCTCGGCCACACCGGCTTTGTCGTCCGCACCCAGCAGGGTGGTGCCATCGGTGGTGATCAGGGTTTGGCCCTTGAGCTTTGCCAGGAATGGGAACTGCCTGGTGCTGAGAACTGCGCCGGTACCGGGCAGGACAACATCGCCGCCGTCATAATTTTCATGGATCTGGGGCTTCACATTCTCGCCCGGTGCATCGGGGGAAGTATCCATATGGGCAATAAATCCAAGGCCCTTGGCAGCTTCGTGGCCGGGGGTGGCGGGCAGCGTGGCGTAAACATAGCAGTGCTCATCCACATGGGCATCCGCAAGGCCAAGGTCCTGCAGCTCCTTGACCAGCATGCGGGCCAGGTCAAACTGGCGGGCGGTGGTGGGGTGGGTATCGCTTACGGGGTCCGAGGTGGTATACACCTTAACGTAATTCAGCAAACGTTCATAAGCGCGCATAAAATCTGATTCTCCTTTATTGTATAATTGTATAATGGTTGCACTGGGGGTATTGTACCACAAAAAAACAGCATTTTCCAAGGTCAGGCCCTTTTCAAGCTGTAACTTTTATGTTAGAATTGGTTGTATATAGGGGAAGTGTTGGCTTTATGGGCATTGGAAGATGCCCGACGCTGCTGCGCCTACCACCAAAAGTTCGTCCCCTGACAGGAGGAAATCATGGCAAATACCATTTTCAAAGATAAAACCTTGTTGATCACCGGCGGCACCGGCAGCTTTGGCCACACCGTGCTCAAGCATTTTTTGACGACTGATATCGGCGAGATCCGCATTTTCAGCCGTGACGAGAAAAAGCAGGACGACATGCGCCATGAGCTGCAGGCCAACTATCCTGACTATTACAATAAAGTCAAGTTCTACATCGGCGATGTGCGCAACATCCAGAGCCTGCGCGATGTGATGCCCGGCGTCAACTTTATCTTCCATGCCGCTGCGCTCAAGCAGGTTCCTTCCTGCGAGTTTTTCCCCATGGAGGCCGTGCGCACCAACATTGAGGGCACCGACAACATGCTGCATGCCGCCATTGAAGCAGGCGTGGAGCGCGTGGTCTGCCTTTCCACCGATAAGGCCGCTTACCCCATCAACGCCATGGGCATCTCCAAGGCCATGATGGAGCATGTTATCACTGCCAACGCGCGTGTCAGCGCACAGCGCGGCGGCCCGGTCATCTGCTGCACCCGTTACGGCAACGTGATGTGCAGCCGCGGCAGCGTGATTCCGCTGTTTGTGGAGCAGATCAAGGCCGGCAACCCCATTACCATCACTGATCCCAACATGACCCGCTTTTTGATGAACCTGGATGAGGCCGTTGACCTTGTCATGTTCGCCTTTGAGCACGCCAATCCGGGTGATCTGTTCATCCAGAAATCCGATGCTTCCACCATTGGCGATCTGGCCAAAGCCGTGCAGCAGCTGTTTGGCGACACCGGCACCCGCGTGATCGGCACCCGCCACGGCGAAAAGCTGTACGAGACCCTGATGACCAAGGAAGAGCGGATGCGCAGCGAGGATATGGGCAATTATTATCGTGTTGCTGCCGATAACCGCGATTTGAACTACGACAAGTACTTCATCAAGGGCCAGGTTCACACCCAGGCCGATGAAGATTATACCAGCCACAACACCCGCCGCCTGGATGTGGAGGGCACCATCAAAAAGATCAAGACCACCGAGTACATCCAGGAAGCACTGAAAGAGGCAGGCAAGGCATGAACATTCTTGTCACCGGGGCAAAGGGGTTTGTCGGGCGCAATCTGTGTGAAAACCTGAAAAATATCCGCGATGGCAAAAACCGCACCCGCCCGGCCCTGAACATTACTGATATTTTTGAGTATGACCTGGACACGGCTCCGGCGCTGCTGGATGAATACTGCGCCAAGGCAGACTTTGTATTCAACCTGGCCGGGGTCAACCGCCCCAAAGTGGAAAGCGAGTTCATGGCGGGCAATTTCGGCTTTGCCTCCACCCTGCTGGATACGCTGAAAGCCCACGGCAACACCTGCCCGGTGATGCTGTCCAGCTCCATTCAGGCCACGCTGATCGGCCGCTATGGCAAAAGCGATTACGGCAAAAGCAAGCTGGCCGGAGAAGAACTGTTCTTTGAATACAGCAAAACCACCGGCGCCCCGGTGCTGGTTTACCGCTTTCCCAACCTGTTTGGCAAATGGTGCCGCCCCAACTACAACAGCGCCGTGGCTACTTTCTGCCACAACATTGCCAACGGCCTGCCCATCACCGTCAATGACCGCGCAACTGAGCTGGAACTGCTGTACATTGACGACCTGGTAGAAGAGATGCTGGATGCGCTGGAAGCTGCGCCCCACCGCTGCAATTATGACGGCCTTACCCCGGCGCCTGCCGTGGACGGCCGTTACTGCTTTGCTCCCGTCACCCACAAAGTGACCCTTGGGGAGATTGTGGATCTGTTGGAACAGTTCCACGCCCAGCCCGCCACGCTGGTGGTGCCGGAGATCCCGGCGGGCAGCTTTGCCAAAAAGCTGTATTCCACCTATCTTTCCTACCTGCCCAAAGAGCGGATTGCCTTCCCCTTAAAAGTCAACGCAGACGAGCGCGGCAGCTTTACCGAGCTGCTGAAAACCGAAAACTGCGGCCAGTTCAGCGTGAACATTTCCAAGCCCGGCATTACCAAGGGCCAGCACTGGCACAACACCAAGTGGGAATTTTTTATTGTGGTTTCCGGCCACGGGTTGATCCAGGAGCGCAAAGTTGGCTGTGACGAAGTGATGGAGTTTGAGGTGTGGGGCGATAAGCCCACCGCCGTGCAGATGCTGCCCGGCTGCACCCACAACATCATCAACTTAAGCGATACTGAAAACCTTGTGACCCTGATGTGGGCCAACGAACCGTTTGACCCCGCCAAGCCGGACACGTTCTTTTGAAAGTGTAACATTTTAAACGTATATACTCAGGTAGGAGTTAGGGCAACACCGCACAATTCCCGCCTTGCGGCTTAAGCACCGCTCCGGCAGCTGCGGCACGGCATCTGCGTTGCCAAAATGCTCGATAAGACATCCAGTATTATCTGCGCTTTTGGCTTAGCAGCTGCCGCACCTCGCTCGCCGTATCGGCACTTAGAATTATGCGGTATTGCCTTAGGAGTTTTGAAACCTGGGCAAGGTAAATGCCTCAGAACATTCAAAGCCGTTCCCTGCGAAACTCTTTATCGTTTGCGGAAGACAATAAAACCAGCAGTCGTTCTTCAACTCCTAACTCCTCACTCCTACCTCCTAACTGTATCGGGTGTTTTACAATGAACAAGCTCAAACTTATGACCATTATCGGCACGCGGCCGGAGATCATTCGGCTGTCGGCTGTGATTAAAAAGTGTGATGTGTATTTTGACCAGATTCTAGTCCACACCGGCCAGAACTATGATTATAACCTGAATCAGGTATTCTTTGAGGACCTGGGCCTGCGTGCGCCGGATTTCTATCTGGATGCCGTCGGCAAGGACCTGGGTGAAACCATCGGCAACATTATTGCCAAGTCCTACTCCCTGATGGTGGAACAGAAGCCCGATGCCCTGCTGATTCTGGGCGATACCAACAGCTGCCTTTCCGCCATTGCGGCCAAGCGGCTGCACATTCCCATCTTCCACATGGAGGCCGGAAACCGCTGCTTTGACGAGTGCCTGCCCGAGGAAACCAACCGCCGCATTGTAGACCACATTTCCGATGTGAACATGTGCTATTCCGAGCATGCCCGCCGTTACCTGAATGCCGAAGGCACCGCCAAGGAGCGCACCTTTGTGACCGGTTCCCCCATGGCGGAAGTGCTGCACGCCAACCTGGCCAAGATCGAGGCCAGCGATGTGCTGGAGCGCCTGGGCCTGGAGCCGCAGAAGTACATGCTGCTTTCCGCCCACCGCGAGGAGAACATTGATACCGAAAAGAACTTTATCGACCTGTTCACCTCCATCAATCACCTGGCCCAGACCTATGATATGCCCATTCTGTATTCCTGCCATCCGCGCAGCAAAAAGCGACTGGACGCCATGGGCTTCCAGCTGGACGAGCGCGTAAAGCTGCATGAGCCCCTGGGCTTCCACGATTACAACCATCTGCAGATGAACGCGTTTGCCGTGGTCAGCGATTCCGGCACCCTGCCGGAGGAATCCAGCTTCTTTACCAGCGTGGGACATCCGTTCCCGGCTGTCTGCATCCGTACCTCCACCGAGCGACCTGAAGCACTGGACAAAGGCTGCTTTGTGCTGGCCGGCATCAGCGAGGGCGGCGTGGAACAGGCGGTTGCCACCGCCGTTGCCATGAACGCCAACGGCGACAACGGCATCCCCGTCCCCTACTACACTGAAGACGTTTCCACCAAGGTCGTCAAGATCATCCAGAGCTACACCGGGGTGGTTAATAAGATGGTGTGGAGAAAAAAACTGAGTTTTTTTAGTTAGGCAACACCGCACAATTCCCGCCTTACGGCTTAAGCACCGCTCCGGCGGCTGCGGCACGGCATCTGCGTTGCCAAAATGCTCGATAATGTCGGGTTGCGGTACCCGCATCGTGCTTCAGGGGCAAAAGCCCCTCGCACTCTGCGACCGCTGCCACTGCTTCGGTTCGCTGTTTCCGCCACTGGCGGCGCTCACCTTTGCAGCATCCAGTATTATCTGCGCTTTTGGCTTAGCATCTGCCGCACCTCGCTCGCCGTATCGGCACTTAGAATTATGCGGTATTGCCCTAACTCCTAACTTTCGAAAGGTGTGTGCCCTTTGCCCTCTCAAAAAAAGATTCTTGTTGTTACGCAGCATTTCTGGCCGGAAAATTTCCGCATCAATGATATTGTGGAAGGTTTTTTGCAGGATGGCATTGCGGTGGATGTGCTTTGCGGGCTGCCCAATTACCCAAAAGGCGAATGGTTTCCCGGTTACAGCGCCGCCGGCCCTTTTGAAGAAGAATGGCACGGTGCCCGCCTGTACCGCTGCAAAGAGGTTCCGCGCAGGGGCAACACCTCGGTCAACATTTTTTTGAACTATGTCAGTTGGCCGTGGTACGCCGCCCATGCGCTGCACCGCCTGCCGGGCGGGTACGATGCGGTGTTCTGCTTTAACACCAGCCCGGTACTGATGTGCTGGCCCGCCATCCGCTATGCCAAAAAGCACCACATTCCCTTTACCAACTATGTGCTGGATATCTGGCCCGAAAACCTGTACAGCGTGCTGAATGTGAAAAACAAAGCCCTGCGCGCGATTGCCCAGGGTGTAAGCGACGCTTTATATAAGAAGGCCGACCGACTGATTGCCATGAGTGAGCCGCTGCAGCAGCGGCTGTGCCAGCGCACCGGTATGCCGCCGCAAAAAATTGCTGTGATCCCGCAGTACTGCGAGGATTTTTACGCCGTTCCTCAGCCGGATGCCGCTTTGCAGGCGCAGTTCGGCGGGCGGTTCAACTTGGTGTTTACCGGCACTTTTACCCCCGCCCAAAGCCTGGAGACCGTCATCACGGCGGTGCAGGATGCGCGCAGCCGCGGGGCGGATATGTTGCACCTGTTGCTGGTGGGCGATGGCATGAGCCGCGCCGCGCTGGAAGCCAAAGTGAAAGAGCTGCACGCCGAGGACGCCGTTACGTTTTACGGCAGTGTTCCGGCAACGGATATCCCCAGGTTCACCGCGCTGGCGGATGCTTTGATCGTCTGCCTGTCGGATTCGCCGGACTTGGGGCTGACCGTACCGGCCAAGGTTGCCAGTTATATGGCCGCCGGCAAGCCGGTCTTGGCCAGTATGGACGGCGCCGGCAATGCGGCGGTTGCCGCGGCAGGCGGGTTAAGCTCCCCTGCCTGTGATGCCGCTGCCTTGGCAGACAACCTGCTGGCACTGACCCGCATGGACGCCGCCCAGCGCGCCGCCATGGGCCAGAGCGCCAAAGAATATTATCTTGCGCATTACCGCCGCAGCGAGCTGCTGCGCAAACTGGAACATTTTATTTTGGAAGGCCGCGTTTGATGCCAAACCGGCTGTTCCCCTGATGTGAGGTGCCCTTTTGAATCACCCAGCCAAAATTCTTGTTATCATTCCCTGTTATAATGAGGAAGCCAACATCGTCAGCACCGTGGAACGCCTGCGTGCCACCTGCCCGCAGGTTGACTTTTTGATCATCAACGATTGTTCCACCGACCGCTCGGCTGAATTGCTGGTGGAGCATGGCTACCCGTTTTTGGATCTGCCGGTCAACCTTGGCATTGGCGGCGGCGTGCAGTGCGGTTATCGCTATGCCCGCGCCAATGGTTATGATGTTGCTGTACAGATGGACGGTGACGGCCAGCACGACCCCGCTTATCTGATGCAGGTCGTTCAGCCGGTATTGGATGGCAAGCTGGATATGTGCATCGGCAGCCGCTTTATCAAGTGCGAAGGCTTCCAGACAAGCTTTATGCGCCGGGTCGGCATCCGCTTTTTAAGCTGGCTCATCCATATTCTCTGTGCTCAGCGCATTCTGGATGTCACCAGTGGTTTCCGTGCCACCGGTCCCCAGTTAACCGCCTATTTTGCGGAGCATTATGCTTCGGATTATCCGGAGCCGGAAGCCATTCTGGCTGCCACGCTGGCCGGGTTCCGCGTAGGCGAAGCCCCGGTCGTCATGAAAGAACGTCAGGGCGGCGTTTCCAGCATTCGCAGTTTTAAAAGCGCGTATTACATGATCAAGGTTTCCCTGTCTTTGATCATTGACCGCCTTTCTATCAAGAAAATCCACCAGCCGAAAAGCAAATAAGGAGGCACAACGCCCATGACGGCACATTTCCAGTTTTTTATGATTTTGGGTGCGGCCATCCTGCTGCTGATTATTTTTGCGCTGCTGAAAAAGGGCCAAATGAGCGTAAAATACAGCCTTCTCTGGCTGGCACTGGCCGTGGTTCTTGTCATCTTTGCGGTATTCCCCTATGTTGTTTACGTCCTGCGTGATCTGCTGGATGTACAAATGCCGGTCAACCTGGTATTTATGCTCATGTTCTGCTTTGTGCTGCTGGTGCTGCTCAGTTTAAGCATCGGCGTCAGCCAGCTTGCGGATAAGTGCAAGCGCCTTACCCAGGAAAATGCCATCCTGGAAAAGCGCGTGCGGGATTTGGAGAAAAAACTCAGCGGCAAATAACCCCGCCAAAGGAGTTTGAGGATGGAACTGACAACACTGCTATTTCTTGGCTTTTTTGCGGCAGTGGCGCTTTTGAACTATACCCTGCCCCGTGTTCTGCGCCCTTACTGTTTGCTGGCTGCCAGCTACCTGTTTTACTGCTGGGGGGCCAACGACCGCCTGCTGGTACCAGTTTTGATTGCGGCAACACTGGTCACATGGGGCTGCGGGCTGGTGATCGGCAAATGCCGGATAGGTCCCGTGCGGGTGATTTTCCTGCTTTTGGCGGTGTTCACCTGTGTGGGGCTTTTGTTCTATTACAAATACTGGAACCTGTTCGCCACGGATATCCTGGGCGGCACGGTATTGCAGCCCCGCACGGATATGGTTACCCCGCTGGGCCTGGGCTACTTTACCCTTGCTGCGCTCAGCTACACCATTGATGTATACAAGCGCCGCTGCAAGGTTGAGCTGAACCCGCTGCATTATGCGCTGTTCGTCAGCTTTTTTCCCGCCATGACCACCGGCCCCATTGAGCGGTACCCCCATTTTCGGCCACAGATCCACAAATCCCGCCGGTTCAGCTACACCCGCTGCGCAGGCGGTGCGTTCCGCATGCTGTGGGGCTACACCAAAAAGATGGTCCTGGCGGACAACATGAACCTGTACATCAAGATGGTGTACGATACCCCCGCTGATATGAATGGCCCCAACCTGGTGGCCGCCACCCTGCTGTTCAGCCTGCGGCTCTACCTGGATTTTTCCGGCTGCTGCGATATCGCCATCGGTGCTGCCCGCATTTTGGGGTATGACCTGCTGGAAAACTTTCACAGCCCGTTCGAGGCTACCAGCTTTGCCGAGCTGTGGCAGCGCTGGCACATGAGCCTGACCGGCTGGCTGCGGGATTATATCTACATTCCTCTTGGTGGCAGCCGCTGCAACGTGGTGCGCCATATGCTGAACACGCTGATCGTGTTTGCCGTCAGCGGCCTATGGCACGGGGCTGACCTGCGCTATCTGGAATGGGGCATTGCCTGCGGCGTGATTTCAGTCATTGCCCAGCTGACCAAAGCTCCTCGCAAAGTGCTGTGGCGCTATAACCCGCTGTACCGCGAGCCTGCCGTACAGACCTTTCTCCAGCGCTGCATCACCTACCTGCTGTTCAGCTTTACAATGGTGTTTTTTGCTTCCGCCATTTACAACGCTGTCCCCGGCGAGGTATTCGCCGGAATACTGCAGGGCTGGCAGGGCGGCTTTGCGGCTGGATGGGAAAGCGTTACCAATCTGGTCACCAGCAGCGGCATTGACGACCGCCTGCCGGTGGTGTTGACCTGCGGTACCGCCATTGTGCTGGCCATGGAGCACAACGGCAACAATGTTGCCCGCTGGATCCGCAAGCAGTGCTTTGTGCTGCGTTGGACGGTCTATTATGCCGCTGCGGTATCCATCTTGTTCTTTGCCGCGTTCGGGCAGTCGGCGTTCATTTACCAGCAATTTTAACGGGGGGAGGGAGATCAATTATGCCAACACAGACCCCTGCTTCCGCCCCGCGCGGCACCCAAAAGGTCAGCCGCAGTGCTGTTGCCGCCCCGGCCCGCAAGCCCACCACAAAGCAGCAAAAAAAATCCGCTTCCTCACCGCGCAGACGCCCCAAAAAGCCAAATATCTTCGTTCGCTTTTTGCATGGTTTGGTCCGCCGGTTATACTTTGGCAGCAAAACGTTGTTCAAGTTTGCCCTGTTCATTCCCATTCTGGTTTTCATGGTCTGGTTCAGCTATACGGTAGACCGCAGTGGCCTGTTCCAGGGTGAGCTTGCCCCCCGCCGCATTGTGGACTTGATGCTGCAGGGCTATGATGTGAGCAACTTTGAGCAGATGAACGAAATTGAGCGCGAGGTTGTCCAGCTGTTTGCACAGGATGTCCCGGACACCCCGGAAGTGATCGGCATTGGCTCCAGCCGCGTATTACAGTTCACACGGGAACTTGTCGGGACCGACAGTTTTTTCAACATGGGCGTTACCGGCGCGGATGTGCGCGATAACATGACCAGCTATTATAAGATGGTCTGTTACGGCAAAGCGCCCAAGGTGCTGATTTGGAGCGTGGATCCCTGGGTGCTGTATGGGGACGAAGCCGCCTTTGACAAGCGCGCCGATGTGGAGCTGTACAACGAATTTTTGACTAAGGTTCTCGGTGTTGAAACCGACTATGAGGAAGAGGACCGCGTGGCGCTGTGGAAAGCACTGGTGGAACCGGCTTATTTTCAGGGCAACGTAGACTATTACTTAAAGAACCGCGGCCAGAGCGTTGTGACGGATGACGATGGCAACCCCATTGACTTTAACCCGGTGGACGGCGACCCTTACGAGCAGCCCACCACCATCAAGCGGTCGGACGGCAGCGTTTTGTACGATGTGGCGTTCCGTACCCAGACGGCGGATCAGATCCGCACCCTTGCCGCCGAAGCCTGCCCCAGCTTTAACAGCGTGCACATGGAGGGCTTCGACGAGATGAGCACCACCCAGGTCCAGGCGTTTGAGTCCTTTATGGACTATGCCAGGGAGCAAGGCACTACCGTGATTCTGGTGCTCTCCGCCCTGGCACCCGTACCTCTATGGTTACCTGATTACCGAGCCGGAACTGCACAAGGGGTTCTTCCAGGTGGAGAACTGGCTGCGCGAATACTGCGCCCAAAATAACGTGCCGCTGTATGGCAGCTACGACCCCGAGTGCATCGACGGCTTAGAGGAAACAGACTTTTTTGATGGCCTGCACTGCGCCGGGACCGGCATTGCACGGTTCTTCCCCGGCATACCGCGGGCATTGCAGCAGTTGGAGACGGGCACCCTGCCCGACCCGCTGGCCGTGCACCCGCGCACCAGCCTGGAAAGCGCGGACCCAGATGTTGTGGAGACCCTGAACGGTGAGACTGCCGAAACGGCACAGGAGGGATAAGTATGGCATTCATTTCTATCAGCATCACCAAAAATCACCCGCTGATCCTGGGCAAGGGCGGCTTTGGCCGCCAGCTGGCGGATTGGCTCTCGGCCGAAGGCTGGGGTGAGGCGGAATTCCTCGACGATAGCGCCCCCGGCTGCGTGGGCGGTCTGCGTGACTACGCCGACCCTAAGCTGCTGAAACCGGGCCGCCCGGCCTTTGTGGCCCTGGGCGACAACGCCCTGCGCGTGGAGCTGCTGCAAAAGCTGGCAGCGGCCGGGTATGATACACCGGTGTTTATCAGTGATATGGCAGCCGTCAGCCCCAGTGCTGTGTTGGAGCCGGGCTGTGTGATCCTGCCCCAGGCTTATGTGGGTGCCGATGCGCATCTGGGCGTGGGCTGCATCATCAACGGCGGGGCCATCGTGGACCACGACGCGGTCCTGGGCCGCGGCGTGCATGTTGCCCCCGGCGGCATCGTAAAGGCCGGTGCCGAGGTGGAAGCCCTAACCAAGGTGGATTCTTGGGAAATCATTAAAAAGTGATGCGACCTTAAAAGCTTCCCTCTGTGAGGGAGGTGCCCCGAAGGGGCGGAGGGAGAGACAAATAAATGAGCGGCTGCTAAATTTTAGGCTCTCTCCCCCACTGCCTATCAGCGGAGTCCTTCGGACCCGGTCCCCTCTGACGCTTTGCGACATCTCCCCGCACTGCGGGGAGTCACCCACCCAGAGGGGGCCTTTTGCTATCCCAAGGAGGTTCTATGTCAAACAACAAAACTGCACGCCGCGATTATATTGATATTATGAAAGGCCTGGGCATCCTGCTGGTGGTGCTGGGGCATTTTATGGAGCAGTTCCGCTTCGGCTTCAAGCCCATCGGGGCGACGTTTATCTGCATCTACCTGTTCCATATGGCGTTGTTCTGCATTTGCAGCGGGCTGGTGGCGCATTTCAGTTTGTGGAAGCTTATCACCCAGCAGGTGTGGCTGTACGCCGTGGGCCAGGCAATCATGCTGGCGTTCCGCGCCGTAATTTTACGGGAGGATTTTGCTGCCTCCGGCGGGCTGCTGCTGGCGTTTTTACTGCCCTGGCGGCACATGTGGTATCTGTACGCGCTGATCTTCTGGCATCTGACCCTGCCGCTGTTGACCCGTCTGCGAGATAAGGGCCTGCCTTTTGCCCTGCTGGGCCTGGCAGGTGCCGTGGCGCTGGGCCTGTGGGCCGGCAATGTGGATTGGCCGTTCACACTGGTGCGCGTGTTTGCTTACTACCCGTTTTATGCGTTCGGCGTGCTGTTCCGCCCGCAGATCGACCGGCTGGATGACCTGGCCGCGACCAGCCCTGTGATGCGGCTGGCCCCGGCGGGGGCGCTGGTGGTATGCTACGGGCTGTATTTCCGCAGCCTGATGCTGCAGGAAGGTCAGCTACGGGAAAGTGCCAAGATTTTTAACGATGTCGCCTACGGCGATGGGTATGCCATGCCCGACCGGGCACGGTTCTACGCCATCGGTATTGTGACCAGCCTGGCGCTGATCGCCGCCCTGGGCGGATGCAAGGCCTTTGCAGGCCTAGGCAAAAAGACGCTGGCGGTTTATCTTTTCCATATGCCGATTTTTGCGTTTTACAGCGAGCTGGGCTTTTTCCAGCTCGCCCACGAAAAGCCGCTGCCGGTCACGGTAGTATTTGTGCTGCTGGAGGCCTTGGGCTGCGTCTGCCTGCTGGCCAGCGCACCGGTGAGCAAGACATTTGATGCTGTGGCAAATGTCTGGTATAGGCTGCGTAAAAAGTGATTTCGTCCTTTGGGGCGCCGGGAGACTGGCGCTCTTTTTTTGCACAACACCTATTGACAACGCTACTACTATGTATTACAATGTACTCAAACAACACCATGGTAATACAAGGTAGAGGAAGGAGGGCAAGCTTTGTTCGACCAAGCACAGTTACGCAAGGGTACGCTGGAAGGCTGCATTTTAAAGATCATTGACCGGGAACCGACCTACGGCTATGCCATTGCCACCACCTTGCGGGACAGCGGCTTTGCCGACCTGACCGAGGGCACGCTCTATCCCCTGCTGCTGCGGCTCGAGCGCAAGGGGCTGATTGGCGCCGAGTACCGCGCGGGTTCCGGCGGGCCGAGCCGCAAATATTACCGCCTGACCCCCGACGGGGTGCAGTACCTTAACGAATTTACGGAGGCATGGCAGAACGCCAGCGACACTGTGAACCGCATTTTGCACGACAAGGAGGACTGAACCGTGAAAACCATCCGCAACGAGTACCGTGATTTGAAAAAAGAGAACGACCTGGTCTTTTCCACGCTGGCCGAGTGCGACCGCGACACCATCACCGACATCCTGAACACCATCAGCAATAGCCGCGGCATCAATTACGATGTGGAGCTGGTGCGCAAGGACCTGATCGCCATGGCGGCCAGCGCCGAGGCAGACGGCCAATACCTGCCCGCCGTCATCGGTGACGTGGAGACTTTTAAGCTGGACCTGCTGGCCAACATTCCCCACCCCAAACTAATAGACTACATGCTGGACAGTCGGCCATCATGTCGGCGGTGCGCAGGCCGGCATCCAGCACGGCGTTCACGGCGCTTTCAATGGCGTCAGCCTCAGCGGCCATGCCAAAGCTGTAGCGCAGCATCATGGCGGCGGAAAGGATGCAGGCAATCGGGTTGACCACATCCTGCCCGGCAATGTCCGGGGCAGAACCATGGATGGGCTCGTACAGACCGCAGGTGGTGGCACCCAGGGAAGAGGACGGCACCATGCCAATGCTGCCGGTGATCTCGCTGGCTTCGTCGCTCAGAATATCGCCAAACATGTTCTCGGTCACAATCACGTCAAACTGGCTGGGGTTCTTGCAGATCTGCATGGCGCAGTTGTCCACAAACATCTCGCTGTACTCCACTTCGGGGTACTCGGCCTGCAGGCGATGCATCACGGCACGCCACAGGCGGCTGGTATCCAGCACGTTGGCTTTATCCACACAGGTCAGCTTTTTGCGGCGCTTCATGGCAGTTTCAAAGCCTATGCGGCCAATGCGTTCGATCTCGTGCTCCGAGTAGGGCATGCTGTCAATCGCAACTTTTTCGCCGTTCTGCTCAATGGTTTTGTGCTCGCCAAAATACACGCCGCCAATCAGCTCACGCACCACAATAAAGTCGATGCCTTTGTCCACGATCTCTTTCTTCAGCGGGGAAGCATCCGCCAGCTGGGGCCAGATCCTGGCCGGGCGGTTGTTGGCGTACAGGCCCATACCGGCGCGCAGGCGCAGCAGGCCTTTTTCCGGGCGCTTGTCACCGGCCATGCCCTCCCACTTGGGGCCGCCGACGGCGCCAAGCAGAACGGAATCCGAGGCCAGGCACTTGTCCAGCTCGCTCTGGGGCAGGGGATCGCCAAACTTGTCAATGGCTTCGCCGCCCATGTAAGCGCGGGTGTAGGTAAAGGTGTGGCCAAACTTTTCAGCAACTTTGTCCAGCACGCGCACTGCCTGGGTCACGATCTCCGGGCTGGAGCAGTCGCCATAAATCAGGGCAATGTTTTTCTGCATCTTACTTTCCCTCCTGGATGCTCTTCATCAGGCCGCCGGCCTTGATGATCTTCTGGATAAACGGCGGGAACGGCGCAGCCTGGAAGGTCTGGCCGGTGGTTTCATCAGTGATCACGCCGGTGTCAAAGTTGATGGCAACCACATCGCCCTCGTTGATGGCCTCGCTGGCGGCGGGGCACTCCAAAATCGGCAGGCCGATGTTGATGGCGTTGCGGTAGAAGATACGGGCAAAGCTCTTGGCAATCACGCAGTCAATGCCGGCGGCCTTGATGGCAACGGGGGCATGCTCGCGGGAAGAACCGCAGCCGAAGTTTTCGCCGCCAACCATAATGTCACCGGCCTTTACGCGGGTCACAAAGGTCTTGTCAATGTCCTCCATGCAGTGGGCGGCCAGCTCGGCGGGGCTCTGCGTGTTCAGGTAACGGGCGGGAATGATCACATCGGTGTCAATGTTGTCACCGTACTTAAAAACAGGTCCTTTTGCGTTCATGCTTCTACCTCCCTGGGGTCAGTGATATGGCCGGTCAGTGCGCTGGCGGCGGCGGTGGCGGGGCTTGCCAGATAAATTTCAGAGGTAACGTGCCCCATGCGGCCGACAAAGTTGCGGTTGGTGGTGGAAACGCAGCGCTCGTACTCGGCCAGAATACCCATGTAGCCGCCCAGGCAGGGGCCGCAGGTGGGGGTGGAAACAATGCAGCCTGCATCAATAAACGCTTCGGTGTAGCCGCGCAGGATGCACTCTTTGTAAACAGCCATCGTGGCGGGAATGATGATGCCGCGCACACCCTTGGCAATGTGCTTGCCTTTGAGCACGTTGTAAGCGGCTTCCATATCCTCAATGCGGCCGTTGGTGCAGGAACCGATCACTACTTGGTCAATCTTGATGTCGGCACCCTCCTTGGCAAGGTGGGTGTTCTCCGGCAGGTGGGGGTAGCTGACGGTAGGCTCCAGGGCATCCAAATCGATCACCACGGTGCGCTCATATTCGGCATCGGGGCCGGCTTCGTATTTGGTCCAGGGACGCTGACTGCGGCCCTTCAGGTATGCTTCGCAGGCTTCATCCACCGGGAAGATGCCATTTTTGGCACCGGCTTCAATGGCCATGTTGCAGATGCACAGTCGGTCCTCCATGGTCAGGCTCTTGACGCCCTCGCCCACGAACTCCAGGCTCTTGTACAGCGCGCCGGAAACGCCGATCTCGCCGATCAGGTGCAGGATCACGTCCTTGCCGCACACAGGGGCGTGGATGGCACCTTTCAGCTCAACCTTGATGGCGGCAGGCACCTTGAACCATGCCATGCCGGTTGCCATACCGGCGGCCATATCGGTGGAGCCAACGCCGGTGGAAAACGCGCCCACCGCACCGTACGTGCAGGTGTGGCTGTCGGCACCAATGATGCAGTCACCGGCGGTCACGATGCCCTTTTCGGGCAGCAGCGCATGCTCGACACCCATCTGGCCGACATCATAAAAGTTGAGGATATCGTATTTGTTGGCAAACTCACGGCACTGCTTGGACTGCTGGGCACTCTTGATATCCTTGTTGGGCACAAAGTGGTCCAGCACAATGTTCACGCGGGTTTTATCAAACACCGAGTTGAACCCGGCTTTCTCGAACTCATTGATGGCAACCGGGGTGGTAATATCGTTGCCAAGCACAATGTCCAACTTGGCATTGATGAGCTGCCCGGCCGTTACCGAAGCTTCGCCGCAATGCGCAGCGAGGATCTTCTGTGTCATGGTCATTCCCATAGATTTCTGCTCCTTTTGCTCTGACGTATATCTTACGAATTAAAGAATAAGTAATAATGAATAAAGAATAATGGTGGTGGACCGCGGCGCACAAGCGCCGCTCAAAAACGGGGATAAACGATAACCCGGAGGCAGGCACAGCGGGACGTGTCGCACATCATATCCAAACCGTGCCGCAGGCACACCATCATTTTTAATTATTCTCTATTCTTTTTTATTTGCAACCTTACTGGTTATTGATTGCACTGACCAGCGCGCGGATACCGGCAACGATGATGTCGGTGTGGGTGCCGCAGCCCCAGGTCTCCTTGCCGGATGCCCATTTCAGGCCAACATAGCAGCAAGCGCGGGAGTCGGTATCGTTGTCCAGTGCGTGCTCGCTGTAATGCACCAGGGTGAAGTGCATGCCGGTGGTCTGCTCGATGGCGTTGGCCACAGCATCCAGACGGCCGTTGCCGACAGCATCGCAGGTAACGGGGGCGTTGCTGCCGTTAGCCACGGTAATATGGGCGGTAATGGTGGAATCCGGGTTCTGGGTAAAGTGTGCTTCCGGAACATTCAGCGGGGTCTTGTTGTTCAGGTAAGCACGCTCGAACACATACAGCACTTCCTGGACGCTCAGCTCTTTGTGCTCGTGGTCGGATACATCCTTTACGCGGTAGCCAAGGTCTTCCCGCATGCGCGGCGGGGGATTGTAGCCGTAATTCTGCTGCAGCAGGAAGCCGATGCCGCCCTTGCCGCTCTGGCTGTTGATGCGGATGACATCGGCATCGTAAGTGCGGCCAATGTCATGCGGGTCAATGGGGATGTACGGGCAGGTCCACTCGTGCAGGTTATGCTCCTTGCGCCAGGTCATGCCCTTGGCAATGGCGTCCTGGTGGCTGCCGCTGAACGCAGCAAACACCAGGGAACCGGCATACGGGTGCGCTCGTACACATGCATGCGGGTCACGCGTTCATACGTTTCGCAGATGGCCGGCATGTTGCTGAAGTCGAGGTGCGGGTCCACGCCGTGGCTGTACATATTCATGGCCAGGGTGATGGCATCCACGTTGCCGGTGCGCTCGCCGTTGCCGAACAGGCAGCATTCAATGCGCTGGGCACCGGCCAGAACGGCCAGCTCGGCATCCGCCACGCCGCAGCCGCGGTCGTTGTGGCGGGTGGGTGGACAGGATCACGCTGTCGCGGTACTTGAGGTGCTTGGAGCACCATTCGATCTGGTTGGCGTAAATGTGCGGCATGCTCATTTCCACCGTGACCGGCAGATTGATGATCATCGGGCGGTCCGGGGTGGGCTGCATCACATCCAATACGGCGTTGCAAACCTCAACGGCGTATTCCGGCTCGGTGCCGGTAAAGCTTTCGGGGCTGTATTCAAACAGGAAGTTGCCCTCGTATTCTTCGCTCAGCTTTTTAACCAGCTTTGCGCCGTCAACAGCGATTTGCTTGATCTCTTCCTTGCTCTTTTTGAACACCTGCTCGCGCTGGGCGACGCTGGTGGAGTTATAAAAGTGGATGATGGCGCGCGGCGCACCCTTAACGGCCTCAAATGTTTTACGGATGATATGGTCACGGCACTGGGTCAGCACCTGAACGGTGACGTCGTTCGGGATGCGGTTGCCATCGATCAAGGCGCGCAGGAAGTCGTACTCGGTCTCGGACGCTGCCGGAAAGCCGACCTCAATCTCCTTAAAGCCGATCCTGATGAGCATATCATAAAATTCAAGCTTTTCTTCCAGATTCATGGGAACGATCAAGCTCTGGTTGCCATCGCGCAGGTCTACGCTGCACCAGGCGGGAGCCTTTTCGATATGGTCTTTCTGGGGCCACGCATACACATGGCCGGGCTCAACCGGCGGGGGATAATAACCTACATGATACTTTGTTGCGTCCATCATAATAAAAATGCCTCCTTCAAAGCTGTGAGGCAACGACACATAATGCAAAGTGCCGAAACAGCGAGCGAGGTATGCTATCTGCTAAGCGAAAAGCGCAGGCAATACTTTGTGTATTGCCGAGCATTTTTGCAACGCAGATGGCATGCCGCAGCCGCTGGGGCGGTGCTTGGCATTGTGGGGAGTTGCCTTGAGGCCTTTGAGGGAGGATAATAAAAAACCGTCCCCCAAAGGCGGATTGCCTTTGAGAGACGGGAGCAAATTTACAGTTGCTGTACCCGCGGTACCACTCTCATTGTCGCTGATGCGACCTCTCTGTACGATCAGCGAGTTTGCGTAAAACAAGCAAACGGCGAATCGCTCCTGCGTGATAACGGTCAGGTGCCGGCCATGCCTACAGCGGGAAACGCTATCAGCATAACTGCTCCGGGGCCAGTGACGCTATATCTGCCGCACCGCCTTGCACCAACCGGCGGCTCTCTGCAACGGAATGGATATGGCTTTCTCCCCATCTTTGCATTTGAATTAATGAGATTATTTTAGCGGATTTTGCCGGTGGTGTCAACCGGTATTTTGCACAATGCCAGATGTTTTGTTTTAGTAATGTTGCCGGATTATGTTCTGCTGTGGGCTGGTACGCGCCTACTTCCCCTTTCTTTAAAAGTATGGTATAATCACCTTATCTATCTAAGGCAATACCGCACAATTCCCGCCTGACGGCTTAAGCACCGCTCCGGCGGCTGCGGCACGGCACCTGCGTTGCCAAAATGCTCGATAATACACAAAGTATTATCTGCGCTTTTGGCTTAGCAGCTGCCGCACCTCGCTCGCCGTATCGGCACTTAGAATTATGCGGTATTGCCCTAAACCAAAAGAAAGGACAACTCCATGTTGCTTTCCCAATATAAACCTTTGGCGCAAAAGGCGTACTGCGCGGCCATCGTGCTGCTGCTGATCTTGTCGGAGGTGTTCAGCTCCAATATCCAGGCAGCATTGCCGACTTTCAGCAGCTTGGCCCGCCTGACTTTGACGGGCGGCGCGGTGGCACTGCTGGGCGTTAAGATTTTTTTGCTGACAGACTACGAGGCCCGCTGGCAGCCGATTCTGGCGGTGCTGGTGCTAGCCTACACGGCTTTTGCCACCTGGTACGGCGATGATGTGTGGTTTTTCTTGGCCGCACTGGTAGGGCTGGGCGCGAAAGACATCGACATAAAAGCCGCCCTTCGCGTCTATCTGGCTGCGGCCGTAGCGGGCCTGCTGGTGGTGCAGCTGCTGCACTTTGCTACCCCGCTGATGCCCTACAAATGGTGGAACGCACCTTGTACAGCGTGGTCTGCACGCCATCGGCCAGCGGGCCGGCATACGGAACGTAAGAATCAACGCCCTCCTCGAAGCTCAGCTTCTGGGCGCCGCCCAGGTCGTAGCGCTGCCAGTTGCGGGCGCGGTTGGAACCCTCGCCCCAGTACTCCTTGACGTAGTTGCCGCCCACGCGCAGCTTGTTCGTGGGGGATTCGTCGAAGCGGGCAAAGTAGCGGCCCAGCATGACGAAGTCAGCGCCCATTGCCAATGCCAGGGTGATGTGGTAGTCATGCACAATGCCGCCATCGGAGCAGATGGGGATATAGATGCCGGTCTGCTCATAGTATTCATCGCGGGCTTTGGCAACCTCGATAACGGCGGTTGCCTGGCCGCGGCCAATGCCCTTGGTTTCGCGGGTGATGCAGATGGAGCCGCCGCCAATGCCGATCTTGACAAAGTCTGCACCGGCTTTTGCCAGGAACAGGAAGCCCTCGCGGTCCACCACGTTGCCTGCACCGACCTTTACCTTGTCGCCGTAATGCTCACGGATCCAGGCGATGGTGCGGGACTGCCACTCGCTGTAGCCCTCAGAGGAGTCGATGCAGAGGACATCCACACCGGCGTCCACCAGGGCAGGCACGCGCTCGGCATAGTCGCGGGTATTGATGCCGGCGCCGACAACATAGCTCTTGTTGGCATCCAGCAGCTCATTGGCATGTTCCTTGTGGGAATCATAATCTTTGCGGAAAACCATATACTGCAGGTTGCCCTGCTCGTCTACCAGGGGCAGAGAGTTGATCTTGTTGTCCCAGATGATATCGTTGCAGTCATGCAGGCTGGTGGTGTCGGGAGCGGTGACCAGCTTGTCCAGCGGGGTCATGAACTCAGTCACTTTCAGATCGGTGCTCATGCGGGACAGGCGGTAGTCGCGGGAGGCAACGATGCCCAGTAGCTTGCCGTGGGCCGTGCCGTCATCGGTGATGGCCACGGTGGAGTGGCCGGTGCGGGTCTTCAGGTCCAGCACATCGCCGAGGGTAGCCTCCGGCGGCAGGTTGGAGTCAGAAGTGACAAAGCCCTTTTTGTAGGCCTTGACGCGGCGGACCATATCAGCCTCGGACTGAACGGACTGGGAGCCGTAAATGAAAGAAACGCCGCCCTGCTTGGCAAGGGCAATGGCGAGCTTCTCACCGGAAACGGACTGCATGATAGCCGAAACCATGGGGATGTTCATGGTCAGGGGGCAGGCTTCTTCGCCCTTGCGGTACTTGACCAGCGGGGTCTTCAGGCTGACAGCCGTGGGGACACACTCCGAAGAAGAATAGCCGGGGACGAGCAGATACTCGCCGAAGGTACGGGACGGTTCACTAAAATAATACGCCATTTCGCAATTCTCCTTTACCCTTTTCGTTGCCTGATTTGCTTATTGGTTATTGTACCACATTCGCGTACAATATGCAAAATTTGTTGTATTAAATCTTTTTTTGGCCTTTTGGGCAAAAGTTGTATAAACTGCACCATGGCCAGGCGCAAGAGTATGACTAATCAAAACATTTTGCACATCGGCACCCGTCCGCCGTTTGGAACGGGCTCCAAACGCGTTCCGGCATGCCGCACATGTGATGCTCTTTTCCCCGCTCATTCCTCAAAGTTCAGGGTAATATCCCCCAGCGCGGCATCCAGAATCACAGCGTTGGCTGCTTTGCTGTTGGCGCTGTAAGGGCTTGCCTGCTTGGCGCCGCTTACCGTAATGCTGCCCAGGCCGCATGCAGCCTGCACGCTGTAACCGTCTGCCTTTTCCCCCAGGGTCAGGGCAATATTGCCCAGCTGGTCGGTTACCTGCACCTGGCTGGCCCCCACCAGGCGGCTGATCGTCACATCGCCCTGGGCGTTTTCAATCGTCACGCGCTCTGCCTGCACGGTGCCAAGCTCTGCACTGCCCAGGGCAAGCGTTGCATCCAGCTGCCCGGTTTGCAGCTCATCCGCATACAGGCTGCCAAGGGCAAGGTCTGCCTGTATGCTTTTGGCTTTCAGTGTACCAAGGTCGGCGCTGCCCAGGTTCAGATTCAGCTCTATCTGTTCCAGTTCTATCTCCGGCAGGGCGATGCTCAGCGTGGGCGTGGGGTCACTGCCGGAAATATAGCCTTTGGGTATTTTGTACCGCACGCTAAAGCCGCTCTCGTCCACGGTACGCTCCAGCCAGTCGGAAT